>ERZ808246.10-NODE-10-length-190426-cov-5.914982_pt1 | contig 190426 bp, 183 predicted proteins | sample MGYA00521083_ERZ808246 | MGnify/ENA primary metagenome ERZ808246 (study PRJEB31516, sample SAMN03275577) | gut metagenome | biome: mammalia-associated habitat; material: feces | host: Papio cynocephalus | place: Kenya | collected 2012-07-07 ... | reverse complement strand
ATGCTTATTACCACTAGTGGTTGGGTGAGTGTATACTGTGTTAGTGGGAGAAGATAGTGGTGTAGGTTATGAGTATTTCATACCATATACTTTGATAAGGTATCCGCCTTCAGCCTTAATAGTAACTTTTTGGCCTTTCATAAGAGGTATCATACAAGCTACTTGGACAGCACTTATGTCTAAAGCCGTTGATCCAATTGCAGTTTGATGCCATACGGCTGCTACAGATATTCCATCAATGCATACCCAACAGCTTATTCCAGTTTTATTTGAATTAATCGATGGGCGAAGCCAGCAGTTTTCAGTAGCAGTATACACGAATGTGGTCTGCGAGGCGTCTTCAATATTTCTATCCAACAATAAGTTTTCAACATCTATAAAGCCTATAAACCCACAAGTCACGGTATTCTGTGTCATAGTACCATCTGTATTACTACCAGTTGTGGTATATAACTTGGTAGTACCACTATAGGTACTGGTTCCTACACTATACGTCGTATTAGTGTCCTGCGTGGTTATAGTTCCAGTGGTATTATCACCTCTTGTATAGGTAATGGTTTTACCACTTACACTTAATCCTTTTATATACGTACTGGTAATGGTTTGACTACTACTATCTTGAGTAGCCTTAGAATATAAAAAAAGAACCAAGTATATAGTATACTTGGTTCTTTTCTTTTTTATAATCCTTTTGCTCCACGTCGGGCAAATTCTTCTAAGAAGGATTTGACATATTCTGGATTGTAATACGTACTGTCGTATAATAACTTCTGGCGTTCTTCCTGATATTCTTTTAAGTAAACTGGATCGATCATTTTACCATATTCCTTTAAATTATTCATTGGAACTTCCGTATTAAATAGTGGGTCCAAATAGGAAGATTCACTTCGTTTGGTGTACATGTCATCTGAAATCATCTGTCGTTTGACATCCTGATAACTCAGTCCAATGTGTGGAGCTAAGTTTTTCTCCAGAGCCTGACGGGCTGTGATGATCTGATACTTTGGTAAGATCTTCTTACTAAAATCTGGTCTTCGATAAATATCGGAAGCATCTCGAATCATTCGGTTGATGATCATTTCAGAAGAGGTAGCAGTTGCTTCAATACCAGCATCAATCAAAAGATCCAACAGTTTCTGTGCAATAGTTGCAATGGTTTCGGAATCAATCTGCTTTCTCTTATTGATGAGGTTCATCATATCATATAGCGGTTTTGTCAATTCGTTATTCTGAATCGCGATCTCAAAGAGCTTCGTACTGTCATCAAGTTCAGAGAACGGAATGACATTTTTGTGTTTCTTCATGATGTCAGAAGCTTCTTTGCTGACAAAGATTTCCGTGTCAACCGGTTCTCCATCTTTTCCTAACGTACAGATCAATCGATCTGGTTCTTTTCCACGCAAGTCTCTTATGTATAACCGACCCGTATCGATCTGAGTATTATATAGACTATCCTCATCTAGCTCAGAAACTTTGGTTAAATCTTTTTTACTGATAAAAATTCCATAGTTTCCAATATCATCTCCATAGATCGGATTGTTATTGACGATCGGATATATCTCGGAACTTTGTAAGGTAAAGAAATCAGAGAATCCTTCGCTGAAGATGATCTCCTCGGAATCGGTGGTCAGTAAGTGTTTGGTAGAGAGTACGTTCTGGTTGATAACTTTCGTGGTTTCCTCTGTCTGGAACGCCGCGATACCATCTCCAATATCCTCGTTAATGTTTGCAGTGGTTCCGATACAACGTGGGCAAACTTCATTCTCCAAACAACACGTGATGATAGATCGGAAATACGCCGTTTTTCCAATTAAATGCGTATCGGTTTTTGCATTTAACACTTTGTAATCCGCATCCTCCAACGATTCTTTATAGAATTTTCCATCTAGTTTCTTCAAGTGTTTCTTCGTTTTAATCTCGTATGGGATCAAATGGGTCGATCCACAATCTGCCACACTCTCGGACATGGATAGGGTACGAACTAATAACGTCAAAGACTTTCCAAAATATCCGGCATTTCCCATAACTCGCTTGTTGGTAACTACGGATTTACGAGCACCGGTACCATCAATGTACAGATACGAAGGACGGTCAAGACCTCCTCGAATGGTACTGTTTTCAATCGCAATTGGAATGGTATTACCCTCCAAAGACGGTTTTAAGCCTTCCGCTAACATAAATTCAGATAACTGTTTGTGTTTGATACCCGTGCCGGATCTTAAGATAATCCCAATACCATTATCCGGAATGGACTTTAATTCTGAAATCAAAGCTTCTCGGTTTGCATCGAGTCGTTTCTCAATGTCGTGTGGTTGTGCCAGATCACTAAATCCACAATCCATAAGTGCTCGGATCTTCGGATTGTTTTTATACATCTCCAAGAAATCATAGGTTCCAAAACTGATTCCCATGATATCTGAAAAATTCAAACTGATACTTCGGAACAGATGTCCAACTTCGGAAGTTGCATAGTTAACTGAAGTAGATTTTACCTGATGCTCTCGAAGTGGTAAGATGATTTTATTATTGGTAAAATCATCCAGGGCCGGAATATCCACTTCCGGATTTATGATAAACTCTTTGTCCAAAACATGAATTCCATTTAATTCGACAAACGGTCGCCATGCCATCAGACATAATACGAACACACGAAGTTGTACCGTATGAGTTTCTTCGTCCGTTCGATAGAATTTAAAGCGCACCGGATATTCGCGGCAGACCTGAATGGTAAAGCAACCTTTGATGATATTATAAATACGATGAAAGAAGGCATCGTAAACCTCATAACTACTCTGATAATCTTCAATGATGTAAAGGGGTGCTAATAACTCTGCTAATTCATATCGATTGTGAATAAATGGAACTTCTCGTCCGTCATCGATTCCATAATCGGAATTGTAAGAATCTTCAAAACTCCAATCGCCCCTTTTACGATCTTCAATGTAACTATGAATCCTGTGTTGTTCCACAGGTTCTTCTGTTTTTCCCATAGTAAATATCCCCTTTCGAAAGTCTAACTTAAGCAAGTGTGGTGGAAAAAATAGAACCCAATAAATCATTTATTGGGTTCTATCATAAGATACTTACTTACGAGCTCTCCAGAAGACGACGTAATCATCTCCATCTGGAATACAGTACTGCAGACGCTCGATGTTCTGCAGACGGATTGGATTTCGTTCTTCCTCTTTCCAAGCATCCACTGCGGTATAAATATCATCCTTTAAGATCGGATGTGCCAGCGGATCGATGAGGACATTCTTGGCACCAATCTTAATGATAACATCTAAGATACTCTTCACCAGATCTTTGGTGAGTTTTTCCGGTTCCCGGTTATAATCTTCCTCGTCATAGATATAGCGTTTTTTACGTGTTACATAAACCAGAAGATTAAATTTGGTATTCATATTTAAGAGTCCTTTTCCAGATCCTCCAAAGTAGATTAATGCTGGAATGTGAAGGACACAATCAATACCTTCATTTTCTTCCACCAGATTTCTCCAGTTCTTTGCAATCGCTCTCATGACAAGTGGTAAGTTAGAGTTACGCATCAGATCTGGTAAAATCCCAGAACCACTGGTAGTAAAGCTGTCTAACGCTTTCTTATGTGGTAATGCAACCACGATGGTTGGAAGATGCTCCGGATCATATCCGATCTGACTCATCAGATGATAGTGATGCATCAACGTGTCGTTGACGGCATTTACCTGCATGATCGGCTCTTTCTCTAAAGAAACGTCGGAATGATCCTCTAAGCAATCGATACGGCTTCCGATGGTTCCTTCGATAGAAGGTTTTGTGATGTCGTTCATATCAATGACGACTTTTCGATTCATACGGATTTCTCCTGTACGAAGAAGTTGTTCACCGATGTTTAAGATATCGGCGAGACTGGATGCGAAGTTGTTCTTTTTCTTACCCATAATGTGATTCTCCTTTGCATTAGTTTTTGGTACTACCAAGAAGATAGTATATTAATAAAGCTTCATCTTCTTAGACGGTTTATTTTTCTTTTTCTTTCCTTCTTTTCTTTTTGGCTGATCGGAAGGATCTACCAGAAGAATGGTAGAAACACGAATGTTTTCAAAGAACCGTCCAGAAAGCTCCATGAAGCGATATCCCAGGCATTCTGTTAATGCTGTGAGTTCTTTCATGAAAGAACGTGGTTCGTTAGAACTTGCATAAGGTACCCCTCGGATCACAAATTCCAGTACCAGATCGACTGGATAATCGACGCGTTCAGCTTCCGCTTTGGTTAAGAGCTGTACCGCGTCTAAAATGCGATCAGAAATTGCGGTAAAGATCGGACCACCCGTGCTTAAATAGACACTGGACACCCCAGATACGACACGATCACCCTGCTCCCGAGACTGATAGACCATGCTGGTGATCGGAGTTGGATTAAAGACACAATGAATTCCAATGGTCTTGATATCCTCGATCGGATAGGTACCATTACAATCATCAACTCCATACTCCATAGGATCCAGTTCGAAATGAATATCTTCTGCTGCGTGATTTCCAAAGTCCTTGTCCCAGAACGTAAGTCCCGCTTCAAACGTATTTCCATACATGGAAGTGACATCTGCTCCAATTCTTGGAAGCAGTTCCACCACAATGTATTTCGTGCTGTCGGAGCCTTCATAGTTTTCTCCCATTGGAGAATCTAAGAGCATCTTATAGTAGTCCTGGATCGTAAAATTTTCAGGTTCTGTCATAAGGACCTGAGTCCTTGACTGAAATCGCAGTTCCGTTAAAGTCCGAATCATCTCGGATTTTTTTGCATACTTTGCCATGTGTTTCTCCTCACTTTCGTTTTTCATATCATCCAACTGTTTTTCGGAAAATCCTTACTTATAACGATATCCATAGTCTTCCTGATCCATTGCCATCCACACTTTCGGAGAGACCAGCGTTCTCCGAAAGAGATAGCAGAAGAGATGAAAAATATTAAAATCGGCAGCTCCATTGTACTCCATAGCACCATACTCTAATAAGAGTCGTAAATCCTGATACGCTTGTTCAGTGATAAAATTGGTTTCATGAAGCACTTTTAACCCAGAATCCAGGTCATCGATATCATACTGAAACAACTCACATCGTTCCGCAATCGCACGATCTTCCAGATACGTCCCTACGATCATGGTTTTATCGTCTTCGGTTGAAGGAACTGGAAATTTAATCAGGTGAGAGTCTCGGTTCTCAGACATAAATTTTCGATAATCTGGAAATTCTTTCTTTTTCTTTGTGACTTTGATAAACGCTGGCATATACCGGGAAGCTTCAAACTGTTTTGCAAAGTCTTTGCTTTCCGTATATGCATAAAGTGCTGGTTCTTCTAAGAACGGAGACCCAGAATCATCTAAGACATCATAGAGGCAATAATATAAATATACTTTTCCCATGAAGCATACTCCTCACTATTTGAATGGCAGTTCGCCATAATCCGCTGTCATTTCCTCATGATACTCGATGAATTTATCCGGGTCCAAAATCCACGGAACTCCTTTTGCAAAATCTTCCGTTCCCTGAAAAAGAAGATTTCGAACCATCAATAAGATGTGTGCTGGTGTCTGCTCTAAGATTAAGAAGCTTGTGATATCTTCCACATACGCATGTAAGGAATCTGCAAATTCCTTTGCCGCCTCTTTCCCACCAAGACGTTCATAGATTTCTTCCACCGTATCTTCATCCATCGGAAACAACTTCTTTCTTCGTTTCCGTTCTTTCTTTCGTTGCTCTTTTGACGCTGCCAAATAATCGTCATAATATGGAAACTGTCCAGCTGGTGTTTCCGACAACAGTTCCAATCGTTCGATATCATCCCCATATGACATCCGTTTAAAATCTTCTTCATCAAAACTCTCATAGTCTAAGTCACTAGATTGATTCCAGATTCCCATTTCCGAATCGTCTAATGAAATATGAGGAGCTTTTCTATTTTTCCCCATGCTATTTTAATCCTCCTTTGTAATACTTTTTCGATTACCGAGAAAATAATATATGGTTACAAGTAAAAAGTAAAAGAAGGGGATGGTTTCTCCTCTTCGTAACAGATTGATATTTTGTCTTACTGGAAATACAAACCAAAAAAGAAAGGGAAGTTATGAGACTTCCCTTTCTTTGTAATTAGACGAACTGCGGATCGATGGTAATACAATCCGGCACATACATGGTAATCCAGATTGCAAGTACCGGATCCCCAGTTTCGATTTTATGAAATCCGGTAAGATGGAGTTTCTTACCGGAATCAATCCATTTTAAAACCTCTGTCCGATTATCCTGTTGCTCCTGGGTTGGCGTGACATTATGAAACTTATCAATGATCGCTAACTGCCAGCGAGCAGCGAGGAACTGAATTCCCATTTTCAATCACCTCCTTACGAAATGAAACACATAATGTGGTATTCTACATCGTTAAAATCCATAAATTCCAACACTGCCTCACAGAAGTGTTTTAAGTCTTCTCGGTAATCTTCTTTTTGACTTGCAAAATCAAGTTGACCGCCGTCCAACTCAGCAAGTCCGGGATCATTACCGTCTACAACGGAGATATTGATATAATCATCAATATCTCCGTCCTCGTAATCACTAGAATCCAGATTACAACCTGATCCAAATGTAGCTCTAACAAGAACCTTCTCTTTCGGAAGAAGCATCAAAACACCTTTCTCAGTTTCTTTGTTTTCTTCCCACTGTTTCTGAAACTGTTCAAAACTTCCTCCTCGTCTAAACTTTGTCATTTTATTTCCTCCTTCGTTTTGTTTCCAGTCTCTTTTAATTACAACAAATTCCGTATGATGTCCGAGTTTCTTCAAGTGTCCCTGAATAACCTTTTCAACTTTATTTTTTGGAAGCGCTGTCTCGATAAATACATATGATAAATACTTATCCTTTTCATACGAAAACCGTTCATCATCTCTATAATGACTAATTTTGAGCTGATCAAATGCTGTATTTAATGATCCAATCGTATTGGTTCTACAAGTAACGGTATCAACGTATGAAATACTATTCCGGAAGTAATTAAGTACCGCAATATCTGTACAGCCCGGAATTTTAATATGGAAAATCTCAGCATCTTGAGTTTTTTTCAGCTTTGGATACTGATGAAATTCAGTTTCCTCCAATTGATAAAGTAAACTTTGTACCAAGTCTTGACTTGGATAAAATGAATCATGACTTTCATCATAGCCGTTGATATCATAGTACCAAATATTACAATAGTTCGTAGATTCGGAATCGCGTCTAATCAGCTCTTTCTTCTCAACGAAATGAAGGTATGGGATGTATACATTATACTCTTCATGAAATTTGATAGGGCAATCATATCGATAATAATCTTTTGAAGGGAAGGATACCCGGTAATATGGTTTTTCCAAAGTTGTTCTATTATCAACTGTAACCACACGAATTCCGTCAGGCAATAAATTTGTCAAGATGGGTTTTAAAGTTGCAAGATCAGGAATCAGCACTGTAAAATAGGATCGATCATAGGAACTGATACGAGATGGGATCTGGCATTTGAAGTTCCCGATTTCAAAAACCTTTTGATATATTTGTCCAATCATGACTTCGACCGGATTACTTGGATTAAAACAAAAGAATTGAATCTGCTCCGTTTTTACAAGTTCTCGGAAACGAGAAAGTGAACCTCCTCTATATTTTCCATTTGTAGATGCCTCGAAAAATTCATTTATAACTGGTACAGGTACGATATCTGTTTCCAGATTTTTCTCGCGACTTGGAAGTCCAATTAAGAAAAACTCATGGTGATCGAAAAAAGAGTTTTCCATTATTGTATCAATTATGTGCATATAACAGCTGGATTTAGACTTTTCTTTTGGAAATTTTGCTTGACAAAGATCCCATCGTCTAGTAACTGCTGCGATATCGGAAGTGAATTCTTGATGGAAATTTGCTCCAAGCAATGGATGAAAGTATACTTCTTCCCGAGGAAAATCCACATAATCTAACGCATAATGTTTTGGTTCTTCCCTTCCGTCGTTAGGATCAAAGACTGAAAATGACGTCTTCCTTGGTAAATTTAACATGATATTTATCCTCCTTATAATTTGATTTCATGTTACTAAAAAAATATTACATAAGTATGAATGGTAAAGAAAACAGACAAAAAATAAGGCTGTAGAATTTCTACAGCCTTATTTTACTTTACTTAAAGTTTTCCGAGCGGACGGAATCTTCTATTCTGATATACTGAATAGAAGTCTTCCTGGCGCAAACGGAATCTTCCGTATCCGGCTGTAGATGCGAGTACATCTACAATTTCTCCGATACGGTAATTTACATGTTTCAAGGATCTTATATGCATTATAAGATCCTCTTTTACGCCCATTATTGAGAGACCTCTGCTCTTGGCCTCAACAACAAGCAACGTATAAATATCCCGAGAAACGAGAAATGGTTTCTCGGGATATGATGTATCTGCTACGATCTTTTTGAAATATTGAGGACCTCTTGAGCCCTCGATAAGCTCGTAGTTCTCAAACTCCTTATACTGGTAAGGGATGATACGATCCCCTTCCAGTATCGACTGGTACTTGTCCATCACATCTTCGATGTTTGGATAGTCGAGAACTTCGTCACTGAAATCCTCTTCCCAGTCGCAAGTATTAGAACCCCAATGACATGCTAGTATATATGCCAACCGAGCTCTAAACTCCTCTCTAGTATAGAGAAGAGCCCAATACTGAGGTAAAATCTCAACGAGATCATGGAAATTAATTCCATTCATCTCGTATCTCATTTCTTCCATGTAAACTTTCATGAAATCCATGAACTTGTCATTAATAATTGTATTAGTGGTCATAACAACCTCATACGGCTCTTGGGTTTCCTTCCCTCCGCCGGATCATACATTTTTGTCTATTGACGAGGATGATCAGTATGACCTCTTTGAGTCTATTTCAACTCTATTTATTTTTTAGATCAGAGATGAATGATTTATCTATTTTATTTCTCTGATTCACCGAATTAATATATCAATCAGGGGGGGGGCTTTACGGATAAAAAAGAAAGGGCTATAGGAAATTCCTATAGCCCTTCTTCTTAATACATAGCGTGAAGCACCTCTGGAATATAATTTCCGTCAGCATCTGTTTCCGGGAAGCAGTCATAATACAAAAACTCCCGGGTTTTCTTCAGGCAACGGGTCTTCGGGTTCAGGAGCATGCGATAACGCTTCATTACCTCCTCCTCGGTTCCCATCTCGACATCATCAGTATAAAACGTGGTGCACAAAGCCTGTGCCCACATCATATATGAGAGCTTCCGATTCACTTTGCTAAATGAGTGCTTCATTCTACGAATGAAGCCATATACTCCTTCTCCGGTAGTGTAGTAGCTACCATAAAATGAATATGTGAGTAGTTTGCAGAGTGTCACAGAGGCTTCATACAGAGATTTATCATCTCTTTCATAAAAGAGTTCTAAATCACGTCCGATGTCTGATATCGCTACACGTTCCTCCTTTCCATTGTTTGAATAAACCAGCTGAAACTGATCGGTTCCAGGTTTCTTAAATAAATCCAAATATTTCTGGATGACCTCGTCAATGCAAGGGAAACAAACATGCCACTTGTCATCCAAATCCTTGGAATAGTGAACAGCCAGTAACCAGCTGATGTTCCAGCGGTAATCATACGCTGGATACAGATATCTGGCCAAGTTTGCATAGATCGATACAAACTTTATTGGATCCGCCTTAACTGTTTCAATGATCGGGGATGACTCCAAGTAGTATTCCATATTAATTGAGTACGTGTCAGCGTCAACAGCTACTTTGTACCCATATTTCTCAATTGCGCTTTCCCATTCTTCACGTGTACAACCCATAGTAAATCCTTTCTTAACGAGCCCTCCTACCCGGATCATACATTTTTGTATTCTTACAAGGATGATCAAGTTGACCTTTCTGCGACCATTTATTTCTATCGCTATTTAGTTGTGTGAATCAGCTTAAGGAGGTTGTATGTATGATTAGTCTGATTCATATAGATAATATATTAGTTATCGGAAGTCTATTTGCGAATACCAAAAAAAGAAGCGCCGTTACCAAATCCGGCGCGGCGCTTCTTTTACTACTTTATTTAGAGTCGCTTAGTAACGACTTCGATCTTTACGACCTCCTCCCATCCAGCATGTTCGAAGCGGAATTCAGGTTCCTCTTTCTGTGTAGCTGGATTGATTACTGTGTTGCCTGTCGGAACGCGATTTGCAATCGCTCTGATGACAGGTTTCACGTTGTTTCTCGGGTTGGTGAGGTCAGCCAGCATCGCTGGTGGCAGAACGACCGCCAGCACCTGGCAGTCCTCACCAGCTGCCAGCACATCTCTGAAAGAGGCTGCAGATTCGGAAACCTGCTTAACCTCAATTCCAGATCCGTAGATACGCTTCAAGTCAGAAAGCTGTTCTTCAGTCATCGTGTGACGGCTGAACCACAGGACTTTCTGTACCTTTACCTCATAACGATCTACGAATGCTGTAGCTGTTGTATTCATCATAATAACTCCATAACGGCTCTTGATGCTATCTCCACCGAGATTCTATTTGCTTTAAGCTGGAAGAATCCAACAACCGGTTGAGTCTGTTTCAACTCTATGAACTTTTCTGATCGAAGATGGTGTTTCTATGTATTTTATTTCTTCGATTCACCAAAATAGTATATCAATCATGGGGGGGGGCTTTACGGATAAAAGATCCCGTCTAAAAACAGTGGGATAACCAGTAAAACGAAAAAGGAGGAAATGTGATGGCTACGTTTTTAACAAGTTCCCGTATTCAAGAACAAAAAGCCGCCAATGATTCCCTGTTCCAATACGAACAGAAATTTCATTCTCCCATGGCGCGATTTATAGATAAAACTCCGACTTATACCACTTATTTTCACATTGCGGACGATCAGACTACAGTCGATCAGGGATTTAATCATGTGGATGATTTTTTAGGAAAGTCTTCTCCCATCCGCTATAAGAAGGTAGAAGATTTCCCCATCTATGGACTGGAGCAGGTGGTCTTACAGATTGAAGATGCAGATCAAGGACTCGATCGGTCCTATGAAGGAGAAGCGGTTATCATCAATAGCACGATCGTGCCATTTCAAAATGATTTATTCATGATCCCGGCGATCAAAGACTTCATTGTATTCAGGGTTACCAGCATTGCCAGCGATAACATCATGACAGACAACTACTATCAGATCCAGTTCCGATTGGAGTATATCGATAGGGAGAAAGTAGTCTGGTTAAACAAGCAGACCGTAGAGAACTACCAGTGTATTTTACAGAACATCGGTACTGATCAGAAATGTATCGTCCGGTCCGATGTCTTAGAGCAGATTCATAAACTGGAGGTAATGTATGAGGATATGGCATCTACCTATACCTCTATCTTCTATGATGAGCGATACAATTGCTTCTTAGGAGAGATTGATGGACCATGTCATCGTTTGTATGATCCCTTTCAGGTGGTGTTTGCAAATAAACACAATCTGTTTAATGCCAAGGATCAACTCATGGTAATCATTCCAGCAGAGCAGTTTTATGACTCTAAACGAGCCATTAAATACGAGCGTAGTATTTATCGGTTCTTTGAGAGAAGAGAACTTACGACTTTAAATGAGTTTAAGTTCAATATGTTTTTAGGCATCAGTAACCGAGAAACAGCGTTTTCCAAATACGCAGACGAAGGGGTGCAAATAGCAGATATTCCAGCGCCCAAGTACCTGGATGAAACTTCCATGCAGATCTTCTCCGATGAATTTGTCACTCAGATGAAGATGGGACTGCCAGCAGAAACCAGATACGGACAACTTCTCATCGACTATATTCGAAAACAAGATTTCTCTCCAAGTGACATTCCACTGAACTTGATGGAAGAACTTCTTACCTTGGATGCGAACTTAGAGATGTTTTTCTTAGTTCCGATTATCTTATTTATCATCAAGGATACGATTACACGAGCACTCTATCGAGAGAAAGATACCTCTTCTGTGGAAATCTAACTTTTCAACATATTTCTAACGAGGTACCCTCCTCGTAGTAATTGCAATTTCATGATTGCTGTAATCACATGATCAAGCTGAAATCATACAACAAAACCACTACAATTTGATTTTACTCAGAATCATCATGATTATATCTCCAAATGTGTAAAATATCAAAAAAGAACCATATCCCGAATAAGGATATGGTTCTTTTGCTGTTTAGACAATCGTCCACTCCGTAACCGCTTGCGGCCGTGCATCTGTTTCGACATCATACCTTGCAAATGATGCTGGGTGCAACTCTGCGATATTCAGGTTCGTAAGTCGGTTCGATGTTCCAGTGGTGATCATTGTACTAGCATTGGAATTGATGGTAAAGGTTCCATCTACACTCCAGTTAAGATGAGTTTCTTCCTCTTTCTTTTCTGAAGTTCCTTCATACCAACGATCTCGCAGTTCTGGAATGGTGATGAAATGCCAGTGATCTTTAAAGTAATCTTCTACTAAATCTTGGTTGATTGTTTCTCTCCAAACATCTCGTAGCATATCGATCATCCAAGGCAGGCAATCCCGAATTGCTTCCGTATAAATACTAGAGGTTTCCACGGGATTGTGAAGATCGGATGGGGATACAACGTAATTTCCATCGGTAACACTATAGTTTTCCCATCCACCCCCATATTCATAAATCCAAGGTAATGGCTCTCCGTTGTCCGGATAATCAAACGAGCCATCTTCTCGTATTTCAATCCAGGAAGTCCAGTTATCATATGGATCATTTACTCCAATTTTATCGAAAATCTCTGCAGGATTTCCTTTAGTGGTTCGAAGAGATTTATTGAAAACATACAGTTCTTTCTTGTAATTTTCAAAAGATTCTTCCTCTCTTCCCATTTGGATATACATCTCTGGAAACCACGGGAAAATCTTGGTGGATTCTTGTTTTGGCCTTTGATGCATCGCTCGCTCATGACGTAGCACAGAATACCACGGAAATGGGTCTAATTCCTCCGTGTTACATCGAAAGAGTTTCGGCTGTGATCCAGCACTTCCCCATAGCAGATATTGAACTTCTCTTAATCGCTCTTCTCTGGTCGGTTCCCGAACATCAATGTCATTATCATAACGGATCGAATAACTAATGATATTCGGGTTTCCGTTACTTGTGAGGTAATTCATCGGAGCCAATGAATCATAACGATAATTGTATTGGTACGTTGTATTATTCATCCGGATGGTAGTGCCGGTATCCGAAGTAGTCCAGGAGGTAATATTGGTACCTGCCGTGGTTCTACTTCCGTTTGTATTGGAGAGCATTACATACGAAGATGTAATATCATTAGGATTTATCTTGTAGTAAACAGTATCCCCATCACCATCAGCCCCAGATAGACGATAGCTTCGCCATCCTCCAAAAGAATCGTCAGGAGTTGATTCATGAATCAACTCCTGCTCATATCTGTGATTGTCTTTTGCTTTTTCTCGTAACGTTTCTGGACTGGAGTAATCTTTTCCAAGCCAACAAATCACTTGATGCGTTACTTCTTCTTTTTCACTACGAATACGGATATTACTTCCCTGAAAGACTCGGTCTTCAGTTAAGTCTACACGCTCTACCATAATTACATCGCCTTGATCTGTTCCTTGATCTTCTTGATATCAATGGTTGCAATTTCCTCGTTATTTAACACGATATCTTTCTTGGTTGCCTCTTTATAGGTCTTAATTACCTGATCCATGGTAAGATCGCAGAAGTCATCAACCCAATCAGTAATATAAAACAGATGCTCAGCTGGAATACGGTTTCCGTGTTCGCTATTTACCAGGAAAGCACCAAAGATAATTGGGTCTTTGTCTCGTTTCTCCTTTTCCACTTTCCGTACCGTCTCACCGGTATAATCAGTATAAGCTACGTAAAGCATATCGAAGAAGTTCCGAGCGTCTCCAACCTTCTCAATTACATCATCCGGAATGGTACGGCTGTAATTCTTCAGCTCAATGATATGGATTGGATTTGGTTTGTCTTCTTTTTTGGCTTTCTCATAGATATCGAGGGTCCAAGCTTCCAGATCCACACGATTGATGACAGTGTCGTATCCGTGTGCAATGGCATTTCTCTCCCGGAGCAACAGCTCCAGTTTTACCATCAGGTTTTCTGCCAGTGCTTTTTGTCCTGTTACCACACAAGTCTGTAAGAGATCCTGTGCAGCTGCAATGGCAGTAGAAACTGTCTCATCTTTGATTTTTCCTTTTAATTTCTTTAAAAAGTTAAAGTACTGGGAAGGAGTTGTCTCTTTCTTCTCAGTAGACTCACGAATATAGTCAATATCTTGCTGCTCCAACCCATCGACATAAGTGATGTCGTCGTAAGCAGTCTCACCGTCTTCAATCTTTCGATCCATTTCTTTTTGATCGATTTCGATGTGAAGGGCTTTGGTACGGTCATCTTTCTTATACCGTTCTTCGTCATAGACAAGTGTCAATGCTTCCACATTTCTCTTTCTAGTAGTCCGTTTTCTAGGAGCTTTTGCTGGTGTTGCGTCTTTTTCTGCGGCTTTCTTTGCATCACTTGCTTTGGTTCCTCTTGGTGTTTTGGTGCTTACTTCTTTGGTTTCCTCTGTTACTTTTTTTCTTGGCATGCTAGTATCCTCCTTTGTTATTTTATTACTTGCCAATAAGATAATATATACCTAATGGGTAAGATGAATTGTCATCTTACCCAGGGTATTTAGAATTTGATGAGTCTGGAAATTCCTTCGGTCTTTCGATTGATACTACCTCTTGTCTTTCCTTCCTCTAACGATTTAAACTTGAAGATCTTTAATACTGGTAAGAATGGAGCTAAGATGTTATTGACCATGGTGGTCATATCAATATACGGGATACACCATTCTGGGATCTGCTGGTTTGGTGGAATTGCAAGAACTGCCATTCCTTTACAAGCATATTCATAATGCCCAGCATCACTAATTTCTCCATTATACACCGTATCTACCCATTTGTTCCAAGCTTTCCAAGTTTTGGTTTTGAATTCTTTTTGATATTTCTTAGGGATAAACTTCCACCATTCTTTCGATTTTCGCTCTTTTGGATTCATGATCTTCTGAACCCCGTCTTGAATCCAGGTGGATTTTACAAACATCTCTGTATTATCTTCAAAGATTTCTTTACAGATCCGCTCGTAAATATCTGGATGGGTTTTGCGAAGCGGTGCAATGTCATCCACGGTAAAGATATTCATCTTTAGCATTCCAACTTTGGAAGGAAGTTCAATCAAGTTATCTGGATAAATTCGGTTCCATGCTTCTACGGCTCGTACGGATGCCTGTCTGGATGGATCTGCATACCCATTCAACTCCTTGGCGTTTCCATTTGGTAAGAATCGATTGTCCCCACTTTCAATCGACCTTATAATCTCATCCCGGAACGCATAAATTTCTCCTATGATATCTTTTAATTCGATCTCCTCACTCATCAACACGTGTTGTTTGATGATATTGGTAAAGACTTTCTCTGCATATTCCGAACAGGTTGCCTTCTTAAAATCGAATCCTTTTATATCTGTCTTTGGTGGACTGATGACATTTCCTTCTCGCAATAAGATGGAACTTAAGTACCGTTTCTTGGTTTCCCCAATAACCAGAAGCCCAAACATAAACTCATTCTTCATCGCATAACGAGTTCGATGTTCCGCTGGAATATTGGAATGAATTCCATAGGAATCCAGAATGGCTGCAACGGCGGTTGTAATCCAATAGGTGATCATATTGATGCCAATATAGACGTTGTTGTTATAGGATCTTGCATAATACTTTCTTTGTTTTCCTTCCGGGAAGAATCGGCTGATAATAAACCGCATCAACGTATCCAAAGAAAGAATATTGGAATCGGTATCAATGACCGTAACCGTATCTCGTTTGAAATTCTTCAGTCGGTAGATACGATCAAATGCCATATAGTCTACGTATACATACGTCATCATCCAGTTGGTTAGCTTCTTTAAGGACGGGATGATTTCTTCTGGTGGATCATTGGGGTCGATGAAATATTTGTGGTTAACAAACTTATTCCAATCGGCGGGCCCTTTTAAACCAACCCCATAGTCTTTCCGGAATTCTTCCGGAATTCGATCCAGCCAATACTTGTCTTTTGGAGTTCCATCTTTCGCAATCTCCAAATAGTTTAAATTGTCGACGGATTTATAGAGTTCGTCGATTTCTTTAGTTACAAAGTCATGATCCTGAATAAAGGGGATCATGTTATTTTTGTAGTAGAGATAAGAAACCACTTCTTCTGGTAAATGAGATACCATGGAAGCAATCATCTCTTCCTCGGTTTCATTTAGATCGAGAATGTGGATGGTAAATCTTGCAGTCAAATCATCTCGATCGATTGGGTGTAAAATACTAAGATCAATTTGATCTTCTCGTTCCTCCAGATCATCCATTACGACCTGGATCCAGTCACAGAACTCCTGATAATTTAGGAAGTTATAGTTTCCAGCTAAGAAAGATTCGAATAGGTTTTCCGTAGTAGAAATAACAGATTGAGCGGATAATGTTGTTGCCGGTCCACTCCATGTGGAGTAGAAAGAACTGGTCTTTGCACCGGAACCACCATAATCATGCCTTATCTTCATGTCTTCATGAACGTTGAGACTATATCTTCATCTTATATATTCTATTACCAAACATATAAGAGTCACCCATTTCGGTGTTATCCTACCTTTCGTCCTTAAAGGACCTACTCGCTTCGTGTAAGTATTTCAACTTACCTTATTTTCAAACCACCTGAAATAAATCATTTTGATATTTCTATCTACATGGTTGTCTAGCTTTCCCTAGTCGTTGAGCCGTATAGACTTCTGAATTTCACGTTTGATTTCTCCAATAAATGATCGTATTGCAGCGTTATCTACCAAATGCAATTTTTCTATAATAATGCTTGGCATAATGGATGGATTTCTAATAATTTCACGCATAATCTTAACTCTAATTTCATTCGAAATTTTTGATTGTTTTACGCATGAATCTGGAAATGGCATGAAGTCTTTGCTTATAGGTCTCCAGGAAGACCCTGAATAGATGTGCCATATATTTGAACGGCCGACTTGAAAATCTTTAGCAATATCATTAACACGTTCTCCATTTTTCAACCTCTTACAAATTTCAACTACCTGCTCATTAGTAAGAAGTGCACCTGGATGATCTTCACACCTTGTATAGTTTCGATGTTCATCATACACGATTTTTTCATTTAGAATCCCATCATGTGTATTTTCTGCATGTGTACCCCATTTCAAATTCGTATAATGATTATTGTCCGGATCGTCGTTTAAATGACGAACTACTCGATTCAATATAGGATTTTCATTTGGTACAAAAGCTTCTGCAACTATACGAGCGACATAATACTGCTTATTATTTAACGATATTCGTTTGTGTCGGTCAATTCCTCGGACATTATCATGTCCCATTCGGATTTCCCCATTTCCAGGTCTGTAAAACAACCCGTTCTCGCTTACCATCCACCCATCAATGTTTTGATATTGATAAGTTGCTTGTTTCCATTCGAGCCCTTTATATTCCTTTGGCATAAAGGTAAATAAATCATCATTGCTAGTACTCATATATCCATCTCTCCAATTAACATTCATTTTTTTACTGGAGTGTGATACGTGAATTCATATTCTATAGTGGCTGCGGATTGTCTCTAATTACAACCTTTTTACTATACCTTTGGCGTTACCCATTGCCCTTATCTCCATCACTGGGATAAGTTAGTAGTTGTAATATTTCATGAGTCTTTCCCCGCAAAAGGGTGAGTTTTCTACGTATGTCACCATACGCACTCCCATTATGGTTTAGGAGTTTGCTCCTATCTTCTTATTCTGCTGCTTGATATCCAAATCTTTATACAGTCTGGATGTGACATCTGGAACGGTAAACATCTTCTTTTTGATCTTCTTTCGATCAGACAAGAAACCTCGTAACATATGATCGGCTGGATTTGCTTGTTCATTTTGTGTCTTATAGAAAGTCCCATTCCCAGCCATAATGGGTTTCCTCTCATAGGTCCAATCCAGGACCGAAAGAAGAGTCGTTTCCCGGTACTCTTCCGTATAGTTATTATCAAGTCCCACCCCGGGACTCATTCCATATTTCAAAAGATATTCATCAACCACCTTATCAACCTTATTTGGTTTGATATCTGGATCGATTCTTAAAATTGCGTCCCGCATCTGTTCCTTGTACTTCTCAATGAATTCGCTGTCCGCGATCATATCTTCATTGATCTTACTTGGACGCTGGGATACTTCAATTCTTTCCATGTTCCAATTCTCCTTTGTTATTAGGTTACTTTTTTGTCTTTCCAGTAATCTCTTCCCATTTTCAATTCCCAGACATTCTTTTAATGATTTCTAAGAGAATTCTAATTTAAAACCGATAATAGAAAGGGGAAAATAGAATGAACGCATTTGATGAAATGCTGGATCAGATGATGGCAAACGCTATGACTGAATCCACTACCGAACCCGTATCTGAAGAGGAAACCGCCATCCAGGAATCAGAGGATGATCTTGGTGGATCTCTTGGAGATGATATGGGTGATGTAAAAGAGCGTCTGCAGCTGGAAGACAGTGATGACGACGATGACGACATCGAAGATGATGACGATGAGGATGATGATGTAGACGACGATGACTTAGATGACATCGCCGATGACATTGAGAATATGTCTGATGACGACCTGGCAAGCTTTGCAAGCGGATTAAAAGATGCAGCTGATGCTGGAGTAGATGGAGACGAACCAGAAGTTTCCTTAACTCCAGATGAAGAAATGCATGCAGATGATCTGATGCAGGTAGCTGGTACCGCTGCGTTAATTCGTGGGGAAATGAATGCCGAGGAGCGTGCAGCTCTCTTAGAGTCTGCTTCTGATTGTCGTGTCGCAATGGCAGAAGGATTCTTAAACGATGCTATGCTTGCAGATATCAAAGAATCCACAGAAGACAGTGATCTGGCAGATGCTTTCACAGAAGCTAAAATCTTCAATAAGACAACCGTTCGTATGAGCAAATCTGCTCGTCTGAACCAGCTGTTTGAGATCGCAGTTACTACCTGTGCAAGAGCACACAATGATCCAGACTATGCAAAATACAAGAAAGCTTGTAAAATCAAGAAATTCTATCGTGCAAAGATGCGTATCCGTTATCGTGCGGAAGCAACCAAGCGTATGAAAGTTCTGTTTGCTCGTCTGCGTCAGTCTAAGAGTCCAATCATCAAAGGACTTGCTAAGAAAGCAGAGTAAATTGATCCGTGGGGATCCCAAAATGGGGTTTCCACGGGTCTTCTTTTCCTCATCCCAAAAATAATATATTATGGTATCCGTAAACTGATTCTAAGAAGTAATATAATATTTCCGTGAATCAGTAAATTAAAATACCAATATAACCCTTACTATGCTGATTCATACAAAAGAAAAATAGAATAGCATTGAAAGAGATGCAAACAGGTCAGATTGATCATCCTGCTCAGTGGAGAAAAATGTATGATTCGGGTAGAGGGGCTCGTTAAGAAAGGGACTATATGTCTAAATTTTTCAATAATTCTTCTATCAATAACAATGCACAGGCTCAGGAAACCCAGGAGAGTAATAAGCTGGGTTGGTTGAAGACAGGTCTCCTTGTAGCTGGCGGCGCAGCGGCTACTGTTGGCGCAGCTATCGGCGCCAAGAAACTGTATGAACGCTTCACAGATCCAGTAGAGGATCTGGAGGCTATCGACTACGGAGATGAGGTTGATGAAGGTCCTGGATCCTCCATTACAGGACCTTCAAATGAAACCAATACATCCGCAACTCAGGAAGTTTCTTCCTTTATGGAAGTTGAACCTGATAGTAATTCTGAGTCTATCTTTGTATCTGCAGAAGAACTTGCAGATACAAGAAATACGACATCAGTTCCAAAACCGGAACTTGATGAGAATGGAAATTTCATCTTACCGAAAGGTAAGAGCTGGAATGATTTAGTCCGCAAGGACATCATGAGTACTTTCAAGGATCTTGAAAGTTACTTCATGAATGTAAATGATACGGACATGGGTGACCCGATCTGGGTAATCCGTTCATCCGTAAGTATTTTCAATAAAGCATCATCCTTTGCAGATAAAAGTGCATGGGAAGACGCTTATATCGAGAGTATGCGTGAAGACCTCGACGCATACTTGATGTACAATATGCGAGGTCTTGAAAATAGATTTACTGATACTCATCGTATGGGAGATCTCATCTATGTGAGACGTTTGTACGATGAATATCTGGCGTCTCCTTTCTACACTTACATTATTGGAAAGGAGATGAGAGACATTCTGGAGAATATCGAGAGCGAGCTCCAGAAGTACAAAGCTCTCAAGCATTCTCCAGCTCCGGAGAAAGATGAGCTGGATGAAGAGTTGGAATCGTCGGATGATTCCAAGGAGAAATCTGAAGAAGCTCCCGTTTCATCAGATTCTTCTGTATCATCAACTCCGGCAGATGATGTTGCTAAAGCTGAAACAGCAGCATCTTCTGAGCAGACTCAGAAGGAAGACCCATCTCCAGAAGAGCCTGTAGACGAGCCGGAGAACCCGGAGATTATTGGTCAGTTCAAAAAGGATATGAATTTCCTTGGAGGACTGATGAAGTCTGGGAAATATGCTGAATCCCAGAAGTTCTTCAGAGAGAACCTGTCAACATACCTGACAGATTCTAACGTCTCTGAAGAAACTCGTTCCGCACTGGAACAGGTTCAGCAGCAGATTACAAACTTCTTGATCGCGGAGAAGCAGGCGGCTGCAATCGAGGAAGCAAATAATTGCAGCCGCCGTTCCAATAAAAAGAGAGGAGGTAAAAAGAATTATAAGAAGAATGGTCGTAAATGATCATTCTTCTTATAATGATTATGAAAAGAACGTCTATATTAGACGTTCTTTTTTTATCTTTTTTTGGACAGTCTGGTATCACGATTAAGGAGGATACAGTGTGTTTGAAAAATTAAAGCAAAAATTTCAAAAGAAAAAGAAGCCTATGACGAAATCGGAAGAAGAGGAGCTCTATGAAAACACGTACACAGATTATAGTCACATGCTTCGATGTATGTACTATCACCCAGTCATATTTTCACCCTATAATAGAGCAGAGACATACATCATGACAGTGGAGCATGATATTAGAATCTTGGGGCGTGAACTAGAGCCGATCTCGGTATTAAATACCAAAGATTCGTTTGTTTATTGGTGCGATCGATATGAGACTATTTGTGATATTTTGGACAGAGTTATTGCTCTAAGAGGGGAACTCATGCATGATTTGCATTTGTTGCCAGAAGTTGAGAACTGGTTAAACAATGGACGAGAAGGATGGATACCATGCGAAGCAACTATATTTGTCCCTATTCTAATGAAATTTCCAGGTCTTCTAGTAAAATTTAAAGAAGCTATAAGAATTTCAGAAATTAGTTATCAATTATTGTACCATTCCATGGAGGATGCAAAAACAATACGGGACGTTTACTTAGCAACCGCAAGAATACTGATTCAAATGTTCAATGAAATTCCAGAACCAGATTATGTCACACCAGACGATCCACCTTTGTGGACAGATAATGAAGTGCAACAGATGAAAAGCATATGCACTCGAGCCAGAGAAGTAGCACAATCATCAAATTGAAGTATCATAAATGAGGAGGAATGAAAGATGTTTCAAAAATTAGTAAGATGGATTCAAAAGAAAAGAAATCAGTATACACAGCTACCAAAACAGATTGAAGATCATGACACCTACATGATCGAAACCGTAGAACGACAGGTCGATTTAATGTATATAAAAGTGACAGGAGACCTTGAAGTTCGGTCAAAAACATTGATTCCATTAGAAAACACAGAAGAATCCTTGGAAGATTATCATACAATGTGGCCAGATGAAATGTATGTCGTTACTCGTCTTAATACTTATGTCGAGTTACTGGATCGGTTCTATCATGAGTTACATAAAAACGATGGTATCTGCTTACAATACAGTCATTCTCTTGATGATGCGTATACGAAACGTATACAAGCTATTGATGACGCTCATACAAGACGTGTAGAAAAGTGCACCAACTTGCTAAAAGAAGTTCCGACGCTTGTTGACAAGTTAAAGGCATCTACTTGTATTTTAGACTTGGTTGATATCCTCTATGATATGCCTGATAAGCAAGCAAATCTCATGCCTATACTTTATATGAATTTATCAAAAGATCTCACGGAACTCGTGAATTTCCATTGGGATCCAACACTTGAAAATGGGACATACTTTGAAGAATCTGCCGGAAATCCGATCCTCACAGAAGACGACGAATTTAAAATCACGGTGATTCAACATCGAGCCAATCACTTCATCGACGAGTTCGTCGATTCAACTGGGACAGTGTGATAATATCAACGAAAGTGAGGAAAATTCTATGAGAGAATTTGAGAAATCGGAGTTGTTTCGTCACAAATGCCATATTTGTGGATCCTTAAATAAACGCATGGTTCCCGTTGTCTATAGTCGTAAAAATAGTGCCATTGGAGAAATCCCATATGGATATCTCATCCACTGTTGTAACTGTGGACATGTTGAGCAGTTCTATACACCACCAAAGAACTTAAACGCGCTTCTTTGTGGGTGTCTGCAGGTTGCAAAATTAACTGAGCAAAAATGCTATGCGTTAAATGCCTGCCCGCACACCGACTGTCCGCTTTATGGTACCTATGTCCCAGATAAGAATTCTGGATATGAGGACGAGCAGGGAAAAGGAGACGACGATTCCTGTAATAATAACAAAAATCACCACTGCGGAATGGATAATTGCAGTTGTGGAGATGATTGTACCTGTAAATCAAACTTAGGGGTATATGGAGATAGTAAATCAAATGGACAGGAACTGACTGTTAAGGTTGATCCACCGAGACCAAAATTTGTTTAACACGGAGGAAATTTGAATGACTTACTTTATACCCGACTATGAACCTTCTGAGATTGAGGGGGAGAAACTCTTAGCAGACGCTCCCTTGTCTTTAATTATGCAAGGCATTGAAACCCAGTTTGACGATCCGATGGAATATCGGAAAAAGGATTACGTTCAGACATTCATAACTAAATATGACTTCTGCCGAGAAAACCAGGACGAAGAGACCAAAGATGAGATTGATGAGTACCTGGCAAACTTTCTGTCCTTTATGGCAGAACTTATGGAAAATGAACTTGGAATTGGGTTTCCAAATCTAAACGATATGAACGATACCGATGCATTAGAACTGGTTCATCTTACTTATCGCTTCTTCATTTCCAATATCAAACGAAACTTTATAAATCTGGTAACCAATTACCTGGAAAATCATAAAGAGGAACTCGTTTCGGATCTGGAGGAACGTAGAGATATTACAACCTTGAACTTCAAAGATCAAATCGATGATCACGATGACATTTTATTATTATCCAATTTGGATAAAGTGGTACGAGAAATCCTGTCTGAAGAATTCGACGTAGATGGCTTCTTAGAACTGGTACAAGATCCAGATAATATGGAGCTGGACTTTGTTTCGGAGAAGTACGACGAGTTTGAAATTACAGGTAATTTTGTACCGAACTATATAGAAATGGTGGATGATGATTTCCGCCATACCTTAGAAACAAAACTCAGAAACCAAATATTAACAAAATATCAACACAGAAAAAAAATTAAGAAAATTATAAAAGACGGCGAGGATGATGAATCTATGAATGAAGAAATACCCGAGGACGATTTAGATGATTAATTTGTAACTTTTGTTTATAGTGTTATATTATTTGACTGATGATACATAAAAATTTATTTTATATAAAGGAGGAAGCATATTATGGCTTATCAAAACAATCAGCAAAACGGACCTAGTGTAAACACCCCACTTACCTCAATCTTTTCTGAGGAAGCTATGCTTAACTTAAAAGCATGGAATCGTAACTTGTCCTTAGAGTTCGCTCTCGCAGTCGGAACAAATCCAGATGGAGTTTCCGAGTACGACAAAGACCAGGCGCATCATATTCGTACCACATTAACTTACGAAAAATGCCTGGCACTTACAAAAGCATATGATGAGGTCTTAAGACCTGCTATGGAACATGAAGAAGCAAATTCCATTTCTGTAGACATTCGTGGTACTAGTGGTGATAAGAAAGCCCTGACACTTGGATATGATGGAAAAGTTCCATTTATTCGAATTGCTTGGGGAATCAAAGAAGGCGGAGAAGCGGATCCAGCCAACAACGTTATTACCATGCACTTAAGACCGATTGAAGTAAAAGTGGATTACAACATCATTGATGGCTCTTACGAGCGGGCTGAAGAAAAACAGGTTGACTTAGATAAGTTCGTAGAGTGTATGCGGGCAGTTGGAGTTCGTGCGACTATGGCATCTCATGCGATTCGTTTTGGAGAAGCAATTTCTAATGCTTATGCAAAGAATCGTGTAAATGGGAACTATGCTGGTTACGGACGTGCTCCGTATGGCGGTAATGGTGCTTCCTATGGTGGTCAGTCACAGTATAATGCAAACAATGCATTTATGCCGTCCCCATCCGAGTATAATCTTGGAAGTGAAATGGACGCTTTGCCGTTTAAGTAATCTTTTATGGAATGGACTAGGTGAAAACTTAGTCCATTCTTTTTTATCGAAAAAGGAGGAACCTTATGCAAAATCCAGTGACAAAAGTGTATCGTGCATACGATCATATGTTTTTAAACAGCTCTGCGATGGTGATTGAATACCAGGATGTGATTCGTATGAACTGGTTCAACATCTTATATTTCTTAGCACATGAGCACGTTGCAGATGAGTATTTTGATACGTCAATTTTTGAAGGAATGACAACCGTAGAACTTATGGAATGGTATGTGATGCGTCCATATCGAAACATCCTGATGAATATTCCAAGTAAGCTGCAGCTTCCAGAAGATATGGAGGAGCGGGAAGCGATCTTAGATAAGTTCTTATTTGATATGAGTCGGATTCCGCAGCTCTATGCCCTTCCAGCTGAGTTAAACTTTCATGAGATCTTTTTACGGTTCTTATCCGATGGTAAGAACCTGGTCTCTCACTATTATATCTATGGTGGTCTTTATAAGGACGAACTTATGGAAGCCCAGATCAAACAGACATATGGAAAGAGCGGGAAAATCAGTTTCCTGTATGGAGACTTTAAAGAATCCTTAGAAGGAATCAGTAAGGACACTACCTACATCATATCCGACATCGAGAAACTGGCAGATTTAGTGGAACTAGACCGTCTGGAATGTGCCTCTGTCTTGATTGCGGACGGCTTCCGATACAACTTCTTACCAGAGGATGACAGTGAGTTGAAGATGGATATCAATATGCTGATTCAAGAGCATACCTGCCGCATTTCCTTTTTCAACAACTTAGAGGAAAAGCAGACTTTCGATCAATATGGAAACCAGGTCGATCCCGTATCTGGAAGAGTGATTCCAGAGGAAGTCCTAGAAGTTGTAAATAAGTAGAGTTTTAGATTCAGATTGACAATTATAACTCTTAAAACACCACTTTAACGATTTTTAAAAGGAGGACACATATGTTTCGAACAAAGTTAACCCCGGATCCGGAGTACAAATCAACGGTAACACCAGTGGAGTCAGTCCCTGCCATTGAACAGTCAAAACCAATTGTAACAACGGATACCGTTGTAATCGATCCGGTGAAAAACGTGGGCTTAAATGTCATTAGCAAAGAAGAATTTGAACGCCATACCAAAGAGGTATTTGCAGCTCTTGGAAAGACTCTCGCAAAATCCTTTGGTCCTTATGGCGCCCCGACGATCATTTATAAACATCCATTCTCTCATGTGACAAAGGATGGATTTACCATTGCAATGAGTCTTTCTACCAACGTGGCAAAAACATATACTAATCAGGCAGTTGCCAATATGGCTACTGATATCTGTGGTCGTATGAACAATGCCGTTGGAGATGGTACCACAACTGCAATTGTGGCAACCAATAATATTTATCAGTCTTATATGGAAAAACGAGATTGGTTTGAATCCAATGGCGTTCTTCCAAGAAATATTTTAACCGAATTTATTCTGGCAAAGAAGAATATTCGAGAAGAGTTAGAGACCCGGGCAATTCCGATTCACTTAGAAGGGGATGCAGAAGATGACGACGAGATGGTAAACTCCATCCGTAAAGTTGTTAACATTTCTTCCAATGCGGATGAGGAGATTACCAACACTCTGACAAATCTTTACAGAGAATTCGGATATCCGTCTATCACCTGTGAAAAATCAGTTGATGGGGTTGAACGAGTGGAAATTGTGAACGGATATCGACTTCCGTTATTTATCACTGACGAAATGTATATCAACAGTGATGATCAGACCATGCAGTTAGAAGAAGCCGATGTCTTAGTGTTTACTTGTAAAGTAACGGATTCCCTGTATGATAATATCATTGCACCGGCACTGGTGAATGCAAAGTATTTAGGGCATCATTTGCTCCTTTGCTGCCCATCTATTGACGAAGTGCTCTTAGACCGTGTGGTCGCACCGATGCTGCGTGCAGAGTACAAACAGCGTAAAGATGTCTCTTTGGTTATTTGCTGTTACAAAGCAGCCAACTCTTATCAGAGAAAAACCATCGATGATTTTGCGATGCTTTGTCATACAACACCGATTGACCGTGCATTAGCAACGGCTATGATTCGTGCAACTTCCGTACAGGAAACTGGAGCTGATCCGAAATACAGTATGATTGAACTTTTAAAGTTCTACCGTCCATGGGCACCATCAATGTATCCGCAGATCAATATGAATGGACAGAGTATTCAGATCGTTCCACATCTTGGAAAGATGGAAGATAAGGCTTCCATTGAAACCGAGTTAAAGAAAATCGCAGAACTTCATGATATGGGTATCTTAGTTCCAGGCGTTCCAGTTCGGGATGGAGCTGTTGCAGACGAAGCACTTATTCTGGATGTTGGATACTGTAAAGATCTGGAACTTGGAAAGAAGACTTCCATTATCCGTACATTCTTCTACGATACGGATGCATACAACCTTCATTATCGAGAAGCGAAGAATCAGTTAAAAGAAATTGAAGCCAAGTATAAGAAACTGGCTACTTTCAATACCGAGACCACCAAAGCGCAGGAACGTCTCTTCAGCCTTGGCTTAAAGCTGGCACACATTGAAGTTGGTGGAGATACCGAGATGGCAATTGGTATGCGAAAAGACGTCTATGACGATGCCATTAAAGCAGCTTCTTCTGCTTACAAGTATGGTATCATCAATGGCTGTAACGTCTCTACTATCATTGCGATCGAGTCTCTGTTAAATGAACTGCGTCTTCGTGATGAGGATGATAACACACAGGACGTTTATGAACGAGTCCTGCTCCTTATTCAGGATGGCTTCATCGGAACCTACAAAACGGTACTTGGAAACTGGATTCCAGAAGATAAGATGATCATTGAAGGATACTACGATGCAGACTCTTTGATCGGTGATGATAACACAGTACATTTTTACCAGCTCTTTGAAGAGAAGCTGCAGAAATACACCAAGCAGAAACTTCATACGATTATGCTGTGTAATCCATCTGATGCATTGGAGAAGTTTGCACCAGTCTTCTTATCCATGATAGATCGTGTCGCAAGAAGATCCTACATGTTTGAGACTGCTCATAGCAAGAGTGTCTCCATGAGATTTTCTTTGTATGATTTCTTGATTGAATGGTCTATCCGAAACGATGTCGTATTCGACGTGGTACAAAAGAAGTTCTCTTCCGATATCGTCAACAGCTTCCAGACAGATGATGAGATCTTAACGGCTACTACCGATTTGATCAGTCTTCTGATTTCCGGTAACCAGATGATTGTCACTCAGAGAAATAGTTTCGAGGTATAATTTATGCAACAGACGTTACAAGAGTTCCTGCACGCCCCTTTTGGGCGTCAGGATCTTGAACTAAAAAAGCAAGATTACGAGAAACGCTATCAGGAATATTTACGAGACAATAAGATTGTCTTTGAGGCGTTCACAGAAGTGGAAGGGTCATACTACTATCATTTGACTGTACCGTCCGAAAGTGCAAAAGACAAAAATTATCGTTACGATGTCGTGATTCGTTTCTATACCCCTGATAAAAAGATTGCAAGTGAGAATACGTTAAAGAACTACTATGTACAGTTCTTTTCCAACTCTCCTAGCTTTATCTATAAATATGCAGTTCTGTATAAGCGTAACGGCTTTCTGATTGAGTCTTTGTACGATAAGCTCAACCCAGAGTATGCTGATACCTTACCAGAAGCTACCAATAAAACTTTGGAAGTTAGTTTTGATAAATCGATTTATTTTTGCGTGCGTTATCTCTTAGATCATACCTTCCGGTTCTTATCCAAGATCGGTATGATTATACGAAAGAAGAAAACCGTACATACGTTCTTTACTGGCATCCGAGATGTCGAAACCGTGCGATTAGAACGAATGCTGATCTCCGAAGAGAAACGGTTACAAAAAGAAGAAGCGAAATACAAAACCGGTCGAGGGGATAAACCTCCCGCAAACCCTTCCAAGAAGAACGCCATCAAGGATACGCTTGCGGATAAATCCAATTCCGGAGTTCGTGTTGTAAACGCCAAGAAAGCAACCAAACGAACTTCTGGAATTACGCCGACAAGGAAAACCGGAAAGAAAACGGCAAAGCGAACAACGTATCGCCCGTTTTAACCATAGGTTGATATACTATCTTCTTGGTGTCAACCAAATACAAACAAAGGAGATGTAATTATGAAACGGAAAGCAATGCAAATTGTGGATGAAATTCCAGGTGTCGATCCACCATCTTCTGATAAGGGGATATCAGAAGTACCAGAACCTGTGGATCCTGGAAAACGAACGTCCAAAATCAATACGTGGCGTCCTGGGAAAAACACCACGTACGTTGACCGAGATGGAAAGATCTTCGTGGTCAACTTTGATAAGATTTTTGGAATTCCAAAACTGAAAAAGTATAACCGGTTTGTCATTAATAAGACCAGTTATGAGAACCAGTTGGACATCATCACCCGTTATACCAACTTCTTTATTCATTTCTATGATAAAGAACAGGAACTGATTAATGCGTATCTGAAACTGCAGATGACCATGGATCCAGAGGTATGTGGGGATCTGTATGGACCAGATGATATGAAGGCATTTATTGACTTCCTCTATCAGATCATGTTTACTCCAACGATGGTTCAGAAAATCAAACAGATGGTCGAAGACAACTATTTGGATGACATTGAAAACAACTCTGATGAGAAAAAGAAATACTATAAAGCTAACGAAAAGAAACATCTGGAAAGCCTGGAGTTTACCAACCAGCACATTAAGATCCTTCTTGCCATCTCTTTTGGTATGAAGATTCTTTGTCCGGTCATGTTTCACTTTTGCGCATCCAACGGAATTAAGATTGACAAAACTAATCTGGTCATCTTTACGTTCTATGAGCCCCTCTTTGATTTATTCAACGAGGATTGTAACATGTACAACAAGCTCTATGTCTATGTAAAGACCAAGGTGCTGGAAAGTAATGCAAACAACTCTACAATCTTCGAACAGCGTGAGATCTTTGGAGTCGATTTGTATTCCGTCATCAGCCAGTTTACAAAAGTCGTCTTGATTTCCGAAAACTGCGCAAAGTATAAGTTCAATGAACACTGGAATGCAAAACAGAAGAAGTATGCTGAGAACGTTGTTGGGTTAACACCATGGCTCAACTGAAACTCCTTTTTATGCGGGGATAAAGCTCTAAGACTCTTAACTACCAACTGTAGGTGGCGACATTTACAGGGCGAAGGGTAATGCCTAAGAGATGGTAACAAGGTTAAGATAGAGAGAATCCGCAGTGAAGCATCTCACGGTGATGAGATGAACGCTCAACGACTAGAAAAAGCTAGACAACTGTGTCGGTAGAAATACCAAAATAGTAAACTAGGCAGTTTGAAAATAAGGTAAGTTGAAATACTTACACGAAGCGAGTATCGTAGGGTAAAACCGAAAAGGGGAGCTTTCTTATATTTGGTAATAGAGTATGAGAAATGAAGATATAGTCTATCAAGAAATTGATGTCAACAAAACCATGAACGATTGTGGCAAAATCGCGTGAGCGATTGGAAAAACCTCTCTAACTGCGGGGACGTTTCGATACTGTACAAACTACCAACCAAGGATGGCGACAAACTTGGGGCAAGGGGTAACTCCTAAGGTATGGTAATCAAGGTTTGTATGTAGAAACCATCGACGCAACGAAGTATCTTAGTAGGATAAGATATGAGTTCAACGACTAGGGAAAGCTAGACAACCATGCAGATAGAAATATCAAAATGAATTTATTCAGGTGGTTTGAAAATAAGGTAAGTTGAAATACTTACACGAAGCGAGTAGGTTCTATAAGGACGAAAGGTAGGAGAAATCCGAAATGGGAGGCACTCGAAAGAGTTGAGGATATAGTCTACGTATGTGAATCAAATATCAGCTTAACTACTTCTTGAAAGACCAGTATGAAAAGACTTTAACTGAAGTCACCAATACAAAGAACAACGATGGATTGTCTGGTATTGATAAGATGGCGATGAATCTGGATAAGTATGATGAAGGAACCGTTATCTTAGCCGATATCAACATCGAAGATACGATGAAACGTATCATGCAGATGGTGGATATTCCCATTGCAGAAGAGGAAGTTAATTACTATATGGATCATTTCCATATCGCTCCAATGCAACTTGAGTACATCCATCAGTTCTATGCAAAATACTTTGGAAATTGTCAGGATCTGGCACTCATTCCAAAGAGACAACTGATTATCTTAGCTTTGATTATGAAGAAGATCTTACTCATTGATCTCGGATACGATCCAGATACCAAAGAGATGAAAGAAGCAGCACTTCCGTATATCTTAACAGGAAACCTGGAAGACCGTTCAGTCAATCGCATGATCCGAGCACAGAAGTTTGTAGATTCTTTGGAGGAATCCTACAAGTATCAAAGACTCGTGGATGAGGATTATAGGATGCTTCTGGAAATTCCTGGTAAGGAAGACAGTATCAAAGCAAAACTGTCAACACTAGTAAATACCAAATTTACATATGTTACCTATGAAGCTCCAGAACTTACTGGAACGGAGATTACCTATGATGTGGAAAGCATTGCAGATGAGCTCCTTAGCTTCTTAGAGTACATTTAATCTTTCGAATCTGGAAGGTCTTCGGATTTTCCAGATTCGTTTTTGCCCAAATAAAATGCATATATTATCTTAGTGACGCGACAAGTATCGAAGAATAGTATTAGCGTCAACGAAAAACTGAATAAGGAGGCTATTGTAATATGGAAGCAATGGCAAAAGCAACATCACAACTGAATATGGAACCAGCTGATAGTTTATTTGGGAACCACAAACGAATTCGTTTGTTTGTGAAGGCGAGATATGATAAAGGATTCCTCGCTACGAGTTTAAATTTGTATCCGATTAACGCGAATTCGGATACGCCTCCAGTTGTAAGTCTATTCACTACAACCGGTCGAAGATATAATCTTCCGGAAATGAAGACGAAAAAAGCATCTCATTATCTGGAAGGGCGGGGAGGTATGAAAATGTCTCTCGTAACTCGTCGGTACAAAGGATGTCACCAGTTTTATACGGTGAACATCCAAGATGACGATATCTTTCTCATCGAGGTTGAGAGATTATACCCGGATGGGGATGATTTCTACGGAGCACGAGAGCCTTATTATGAGCTCCGTACTATTCGTAGAAAAACGGATTCTATGGAGGATCAGATTGAGTACCTCCTTCAATATTGTAGAATCAGGAAGGTTTTTACTCAGGATACAATTATCATTGATCCCAGAGTACAAAGCTGGGGAAACTCTATATCTCCAAACGGGTACGGACATACAGCAAAACAGTTTGGACCAGCTGTTACTGGAGGAAAACTTCAGATGATGCGCAATAAAGTATTCAAATACGATTACGCAGGCGTTCTGAGGTATTCCCGTGCATATCATTGTTTTGATCTCTTCGTTGGTCCATATTTACAAAACGAAGAGAGACTTTTTGAGTACCTATCTACCTATGTGGTCCCTCAAAGAGATAAAAATATATGGGGAATTACTAAGGATGCATTCGCGGATTGTATGCTGGATTATCCGCCATCATCATTCCCGGATGTGCGAGTCACAGAAGAATGGGGAGGAGGTTGGAAGACATGGGAGAAGTAGGTCTCCGCTATATCTTCAAAGTAATGGTCTTCAATATCAAAAACATGAAGACTAGGCGCAACGCAATCCTCCCGGTTACCATCTTAGGACTTGGTATCAAATCTTGTCCTTTGATGGAGCAAGAATCTACGCTCTGCCAGCTCATGCGTAGATTTATTGAAAATGATCCTGGTATCGTAAAACCAATTGCGAGACCACAGGATCTAAATGAGTTGGTCATTGCACTGGAAAATAGTGAACGGAATAATCGTCTACTCTATTCATGTATCTCTAGTGCGATGAATAATCTGATTGTGGAAGTTCCAGATGAGGATTACTTGAATACACATTTTGTATTTAGTATGAATCGGGAATGGAATTTCCGTATTCTGGACTATGCGATCCAGCCGCAACTTTCCAGGAGTTTTCAGAGTAATCCGTTCGTAGATGAAATGAACGATTCACTTGGAAGTTGCGTAAAAGAGATCTCTGGTTATACTTGGGATAATGAAACGGTTGATCGATTCTATACGAAGTTCAAGATCGATCCAAAATTTTATCCGGTAGCATCGGATCGATTTGACCTGAAGAACCAGATTTCTCCAAAAGTGGTGGAAGACATTGATCGAACCTCAATGTATCGATCCACCATGGTTTCTCATGCAATATACGGAACTGGGAAACCTTTTGGAAAGATTGCAATTCCAGATAGTCTTAAGATCGAGAACAGAGCAGAAGTGAAGATTGCAACTCTAACTCGAATCTTATATCCGGCAATTGATCCGGCTTCCATGGTATTGGTTGGAAGTGAATATACCAATACACTCACCGCTTTGAAGTATCTCAAGCTTCAGTATAAGAAATGCTTGATGACAAGCGATGAGTTTCTCAAAGACCCATCCTGTAGTTTGGTAGAGATTCCGCTCTTCGAGTTATCACAAGATGAATCCGTCCTACATACCAAACGGTTACAGGATATTATTATCAAGGTTTCTTCCAGAGTGATTGGATATCGTCCGATGCTGTTTGACCGGTTTAAGAAGTATCCAAAAACAACGGAAGTTTTAAATATGCAAATTTTGTTAGATTAGAAAGGAGGAATTAAAATGAAAAAATTTAACGAACTAAGAAGAGACAACGGAATCGTATTCCTGACATTCGAGTTCTTTAAGAACTTGCTGTTTGGATTACTTTCCTTATTTGGACTTTCGTTTCTTATCGTCTTACTTGGCGGTAAGAAATAAGGCACAAGAAAGAAGGAACCGACTTGGTGATCGGTTCCTTCTTTTTTTTATCCGCATCGTGGATAAGGATAAGGAATTTATATATTCCTCAAAAGGAGATATTACTTTTACTATGAAAATAACAGAACAGGTACATGACCATACGAGTCAGCCCCTTAAAAATATGTTGGATGATCTTTAGATAAACGCTCTAATACCGCTCTGGTAATCCATACAACATACATCCAGGGTTCATTTGGATATATGTGATTTTCATCGTGCGGGATATCCATGGTATTGATGTATATAAGATCTCCCATATGAAAAATGGGTAATTTTTCTATAAAGTGTGATTCATTAGCTTCAGTATACACACTCTCTTCATACTGCTCGGAATAGAAACGTCTTAACACCTCTTGCATGTTTTGTTTTTCTTTTGGTTTTCGAAGTTCCCGTTCCATAGAGCGGTATAATAAAACTTCTGGATATGTGTTTAAGTAGATTCCAAACGTTTTATAGTTTGTCGTAAGCTCAATCGGCTGGATGGATTTTTTATACCCGTCCAAGCTATTGACATAGAAGCATACTTCAAAATCGTCTTCTCGTTCAGTCCCGCATCCAGCATTTGGATCTTCAATGATAGTAGCATACCTCCATTTATCGGGTTTTCCTTCTGTGTTGATGACATCGTATTCCCGACACTCTACCACATTGTCTTTTAACTTTTCAAACTCCTCATTGGTAACGAAGTGGTATCCGGATTCTTCTACCGATTTACCTTCCTCTTCTGGTCTTGGAGGTCTCGTGGTATACGGATACATAAACGAAATCTTCATGTCTCCATGCGGAGGGTGTACGGAAGGTTCCAATAACTGGTACACATCATCTTGGTTTCTTTTTAACATATTAAACGCAAAAGATTTTCCAGATCCACTTCGTCCCGTAATCTGTACGATGTATTTTCGTTTCTCTTTCATAAAGTACCTCTTAATCTCTTCGATAAATAATCGGCTTTAATCCATGTCTTACCATATCTTTCTTCAGACCAACAAGATCCTCTTCCCGAACTCCAACAAAAGTATTGACAAGATAGGATGGGAGAAGTCTGAATCCGGCAGCAACTAATGCTGCATAACCATCAGCATCTCCACTTTTAGACACGATGGTATCATAGCAGAGTTTTGTATCAATATACTGGTTTACATTGGCTAACTTTCTCTCACTGTCTGTATGAAGTGCAATGATGACAATGTCTTCACCAAGACGTTCGTTTAAGTAAGCTTTTTTGGTTGCTTCTTTATCCGGTCCTTCGTCCATGGTTGCAATTTTAGAAAGTGTATCCTGAACGGGAACTTCCTCTTTTGCTACTTCTTTGGTTACTGGAGGGATGGTAGTATCCGGTTCTTTTACCGGTTCTGGTGTTTTAGGTTCTGACACTTCTACATCAAACGTACTGGATTTCACATAGCCAATGAATTCCATATCTCCGGTCTTTTTAGACTTTACATAAGCCATATCATAACCATGTTCTCCGACGGTAGAAACCCCGCGTAACCAGATCTTCTGACCTTTGGAAAGTCCTCTGGATTTATAGAATAAGCTCTCATCCGGACCATAGAAAGCAGCACCATTTGGAGTGTTAACACGTCCCATATAGTAATCATCGGTCGGATATGGAGTACTCGGATCCATATAAAACGGAGATGTTTTCTTATCGTATTCGACGTTTGTCTCGATATCCTGAGCAATTACTTCTGGATCATCTCCGTTTGCAAATTCATCGTCACGGATATAGAACTCTTCTCCAATTCCAAGTTTCTGTACTCGGGTCCCATCAATCAAGTCCATTCCAGTTACAACAACAGCGGTTCCCAGTGGAATCTCGCCAACTGCTTTTAAATGGTTATCAGTACCTAAGGTATAAATTTTTAAATATGGCACTCTTGTATTTGTATATGCCATTGGGTATAAAGATTCAATACTTGGTTCACTCATAAGTTTCATCCTTTCTTATAAAAATCTAGCGTTAGGGGACTGTCTACAAAAAAATAGAAAAGGGAGGTTCTTTCTCCCTTTTCTATCACAGTCTATTTTTCTGTAACCGGATCTTCTCCCGTGGTACTCCACAGTCTTTCCCGATTACGTTGTAATACACATATATGGATCCAAATAAATACTTTGCTTTTCGAAAGACTTTCTGAAAGTATGGCAACGTTGTCTTTCGTTTTGCTTTTTGATTGAATACGGCATCGTTGTCTGCAAAGATGTTGATCGTGATGTTGGAACCAACGAGCCCTAGATTAATGAGAAATAGGATAAACTTCTCATAATGGTTTCCAGTGATGCAGACATTTAACGTATTAGGTTTGTTATACCCTAAATTATAGCAAACGGATACAATGTCCATGACTCCCTCACAGATGTTGATGATAATCGGTTTCGGTGAGAGAGGATCCAGTTCAGCAGCCAGAGTGTATATAACGTTATTCTCTGATGACTGAAGAGTAATTGGATATTTCAGCCAATGTAAATCATGGGTGTTCGTAATATCTCGTAATAAGATATGCGAATTTCCATAGGTTAAAAACCCCAGATAATCGCGTTCCAATATATTCATTTGCCAAGCAGGATATCGGTACTCGTTCTCTGGTATTTTATTTAGGACCATAAAATCGTATAAGCTTGTAATGACTTTACAGTCACGCAGCTCTTCGTCAGAAAAGGAGCGTCCAAGACGCTCCTCCAAATACGCCGTTTTTGCTCCACGGCGAACCACCGGTAATTTGTAGTCGAAGAATTCCATTCTTGTCTCTTCCGCATAGCCGTTGTGACTTCGACGTTCCGATGTTTTATTTAACACATGTAATTCTGCCTTTAAATTCGGGTTCGCAATATCAAGCATGGTGAGGAAATCTTCATTGACAGCTCCATGTTCCCCACACTTATGGCAGATGTAGCCCGGGTTGTAGTTGTTTTCGATATTTAAGACGATGTACAAATGCGCATGTCTTGGATTGGTACTGTCCCCACAAAATGGACATCGGATCAGTATCCTACGATCATCTACTTCCCGATAATAACTACCTTCTTCTTCACAGTGTTCTTTTATTGCTGCCTTTAAGTTAATCTTAATCTGTTGATTGCTCATTGTTCTTCTCGTTTTCTTCCATCTGTTCCGAAATCTCGGTCATCCGATCTCCGATCGCGATTGCAAATCTGTTTGCATTGTCCTGTAATCGAACAGCATCTAACGATTTAATGATGTTATCCATGGTGTTTTTATACAGGTCCATACAGCGACCAAGGTATGAAATCAATTCTCCAAGGCCGGTTGGATTCTCCATGATCAACGCCTCGTTCTTCTGAATAGATTCTGCAGATTTTGCTAATGCTATTCCTGTTCGTGCGAGAAGATCGATATATTGTTTCTCATAACTATCCACAACTCCAATGAGTTGTTTGAGGAACTCTCTTGAAGTATCTTTGGATGGATCCATCTGCAAAATTGAACTAGACAACGACTTTGTAATGCTCTGTATTCCCTGAATACTGCCGGTCATCACCTTTGCAAGTTTTACCCGCTCGGTTTCTATGTTAAAATAAGGATCCAGATCTGATTTTATAAACTGAATCACACTCTCTGCTTCTTTTTGTATCTGTTGGTTTCGTTTTTCAGAAGCGGAATCTTTGCAGGAGGATTTTTCTGTCCCTCTTTTGCAACCAAATGGGTCTCCCATGCAATCTTCGAAATACTCTTTCAACTTCTCGTCCATGTCTGGTTCGTTTCTTCGAACCATGTCGTCAACAGGTTTCCCCATAGATCCAAAGATATCTTCAAATGTATAATTATTTGCTCCCATTTATTTGTTCTCCCTTATCTTAATTTCATTTTGAATAAACGCTTGAATCTTGCTGTTGAAACTTTCATCCGTAACATCGGATCCAAAAGATACCAACATGTCTTGCATCTCTTTCTTAAAATCCAGGAGATGGTTCGTCACGTATTCATATGTATTCGCTACAAAGGAATATGCTTCTGGTTTTCGAATCAAAATGTTCGTCTTTTCCTGCATCTCTGTGGAAACCTCAGATAACTTAAAGGTAGTCGATGCAATTACACTTGCGATGTCAGTCTCTACTCGCATGAGGAGCTCTTCAATTCCGTCTAGCATACCATCTTTCGGTGGCTCTTTTATTTTTCCCAACTCAATGAGTTCTTCTCTCAGGATCTGTCTTGCACGATCCTGGCATTCACCATATTCCGCTATCATTTTTCCTGCTAACGTCATAGCAGTTTCCTGTGGCTCCATGGTAGTCAGCATCGATTTATTAAAACTTAATTCAATCACCTTGATGATCTGCTCTTCCATATCAGTATTACCATTATCATTTAAAATATCATTCCATGCTTCTTCTAACGTCGGTGCATTATACATTTTGTATCTCTCCTTTAAAAATAAATATTCGAGCGGATGAATTCTCGTACATCCGCATATAAATCCATCCCTCGATGTAACACTTCTGGACCAGCATGTAACTGCTCACAGCTATCTCGAAAAATGGTATAGAATCCTTCCCAGCGTTCCAATAAAGTGACTCCATCCATCGGATCAACCAAAAGTCGGATGGAATGCATTTCTGCTTCTCGAACGACTTTTGATGCATATTCCGGAAATGCCTTTAAAGAAGTGGACTTTGGATCATCCGGAAGATGATCCAAAAGTCTGTGTACTTCTTGCATAATCTGGGAACGCATTTCAATTTGCTGTTGTAATGCGAAACTCATAATTCGCCTCCATATAAATTAGCACTAAATATCCGGCGTCCATTTACAGAGTGAATCGTACTGCAGATTAAAACATGCGGATCGAACGTTACCTCTATCGTTCCATCAGCAAGTAAGCTTGCACGAATCGTCTCTACCTCAAGATTTACAAAGTGATAATATCCTCTGAACGTAACTTCATATAACCGACGAAGTCTCATTCGATATTCGTCACTCACGTTCTTAAATGTAACAACTTCATCCGGATACGTGATGCCATAAATTTTCATACTATCAGTACTATCCATCATCCGGCACACCGCAGTAAAGTATGCTGATGTTTCTTTTGACAGCCGTTCCAGCCCTTCTTCATACTGAGAGAAAGCTTCTTTTGAAATACTTTTCTGTTCTTCTGTTGGCTTCGCCTGATAAGCGGTAGTAACATTTCTCATTTTTCGAATCAACTCACTTGAGCAAATCGCATAGCGATCTAAAACTTCATAGTGCTGAAACATCTGAGTTTGTTCTTGAGGACTCATTATATCGGAATCACTCATTGTCAAACACCTCCTGTTCATCTCCAGAGAGATGAATCATTCTCTTGAAAGAATTTTCATCTGCAACAGTTCCCATAGAATCTACTTCCAGTTCCACGACGTAATACTCGTCTCCAGTAAACTTACAACTTACCATGTTATACTCGATATGCATAGAACGAATAAGGCGATATCCATGACGGATCAATCGTTGACACTCGCTAAATTCTTCCTTCACATCAAGAATATCCGACACGCTTGAAATAGTGTCGAGATAATCTTTTAAGCTTCCCAAGAAACTTTCCAAATCAGACACCGTTTCTTTCATATCATTATCTTCTTTTTGTATGAGCTCAAGCATTTCTTCGTTTGTCATGTCTCCATTGTTGTAAATGAGCGATGCAGATTCCACGACACCAATAATACTATCCATGAGGTGCTCTGCTCCATCAATGGTACTTTTTGCACCTACCAAATTTTCCTGAATCTCTTTCTTCACCGTTTCTTTTTCATCGGTTTTTGTTGTTTTGCCTACAAGTCTTTTCAGTAAACCCATTTCTTAATCCTCCTTTGTTATTTGAGCGTGCTAATCAGCACTTTGTGTGTATGTAAATCAATATCCAGATTTACCTGTGTGGAACCTTTGTACTTGGCATACATCAGTTCAATCTGAATACGATATACCATCGTTTGATCGTGAAGTAGTCCTGTATCTCGTTTCATGTCATTATAAAACGTATCGGATACCAGACCAGATGTATAAGAAAGCTGAATTTCATCTAACTGCTTGTCAGCTTTCTCTGTGAAGTTCTCAATACTTTCTTTTGCAGCACTGTAATACTGAATCAGAGCCTGCTGATACTCTACATCTTCATAAATTCTATTCGGGTCATCGTACTTTTCTTGAAATTCTTTTACGAGATCCACAATTTCAAATTCTGTATTTTCTACGGTATCCTCCAGATCTGCTAAGATACACTGAAATGCAGAACGGTAATTCAACTCATGTTTCATCTGTAAAATGCTTTTAAATTTAAACATGACTCAGTTCCTTCTCTCTTTCAAAGTTCGTTTTCTTTGTTTCTGGCGCTTTAAAGATTCTTCGTTTTCCTTCCGCAAATCCAAACTCTAACTTATAGAGATTGCTATCCGCCTCATTCAAGATATCTCCCCATTTCTCATATACCATATCAGAAGCACGTTCTCCCATTCCCTGATCTGTAGACTGTAATGCAATGAATTTTTCATCTACGGTATTGGAAAGATCCTGGAGCATATTTAAGACATATTCATCCCCGTAAAATGCTCGTTCTGGATATCCACCGTTAAGCCCACATCCAACCGTTGCATACGCATACTCGGTTGCGGCTCTTCCAAAATTTCTTGCAGCTTCTTTAAATCTTACTGCGTCTGGATCATCACTTGAATCTACCATCTGAATTCCAGTCACCCAAGAAGAGCTGTACATACCAGCCGGATCCGGAACTAGATACTGCATCAGTAAAGTTCCACGGATATCTTCCGCAAGTCGATTTGCAACATTTCGAAGAAACTCTACTTCATTTTTAAACTCCGGTTTAATTCCAGCTAAGAATCGGTTAATTTCATCCAAATCTTTGTCATAGGAATCTCGTAACAACTCAATCTGTGCGAATGTAGCTTCATCATTTTCCCCTTTGAGCTGTTCACATAACCGATTTAACGTTTTTCGGTTTTCCAAGATGAGCCCATTCATTCCCATAAAAAGAATCCATCTTCCATCATGTAACTCTTTTACTTCTTTCTGATTCATTTTAAAACCTCCTTTGTTATTTTCTACCATAAAGATAATATATCTTCATTTAAGATATCAAAAAAAAAGACAACAGACGTTTCTGTTGTCTGTTGTCTTTTTGTTTCCGGCATCATAGCGAATTATCCAACGATTTCGCTTTCCTTGTCGGTCTCATGTTCAGATCCTGAATCCTCTGAAACATCTTCTGTTTCGGGTTCAGTAGCATCTGTGGTACTCTCATTCGCACCCGAATCAGTACTGTGTTTATCTGTGATGACTGCTGCAGTATTTTCCTGATGGTGTCCAACCATCATATGCATTTCTTTCGCATCAGCATCATAAATAAACGTGAGATGTGTGGATCCTTGTGATATGTTTTGGAGGATGGTCTCCGTATAGTTAAAGAGCATTACCCGAGAACCATCAATTTTAGACTGGGAAGCTCTTAAGTAATTGATACAGCGTACCAAAGACTCGTTGATAATACCTTTTTCAAAATTCGAGATTAACAATGAAATGCTCTCTGAGTTGTTTAATACATGAATTCCATCCTCAATCTCTTTGATTCTCTGTTGAATATACGCAACCTTTCGGTCAAATGCAGTACCGATATCGGTTCGTACATATTGAACGTATGCATATGCCTCAGAGCGTTTGTCATCGCTTCCTAAAATATACGTCGCTTCTCCGTATTTACGGATCGTTTTCATTCTCCCATTGACTTCGGCGATTAATGTATCGACTCCATCAACTGTTGATTTTGTTTGTTTCTCATATCTGGAAAGAATTTTCTTTCCTTCCTTGCTGAGTAAATCTTTGAACGGCATTTTCATTTTAATCTTCCTCCTTATTATAAAATCTCTCACAGCAATAGATCACATATTGCAGTGCTGCATCTCTCATTGCTTCCAGTTTATAAAGCTCTACAATCTCTTTGCTCAGTCGATCATACTGAGTCTCGATAGTATCGTAGAGTAATGGATCTCCATCTACCTGGTCCTGCAATGTATTCTGAAGATCCTTGCAATCCTGGATTGCATTTTCGATCTGCTCTTTCCACGGAGCTAACTTATCAAAGAGAAAGTCTTCCAATCTCTCTGCTTCTTTAGCTACATCTCTAGGAACTCCATTGTCCAGGCAGAACTGGAACTCATGGAGTTCCTTGTCAACCGTTCTTTTGACTTTCTTAATCTCTCGGTTGACTAATTTCTTTAAGTCCTTCATTGGGGACTTTTGTAATAATCCCATAAATATTCCTCCTCTCATTTAGTATTCATGTGATCAAAGAAATAATATATAGGTGTAAAGAGGAGAGTAAACCCTCTCAGGTTTACTCTCCATTTTCTTATTTCTTCGGATAATCGTTACAAACAAGTGCCTTCCAGGTTCTTGTTCCACATTCTCCTTTTCCTTTGATTCCGTAGTAGGACTGTACAAAGGAAACAGCAGTAACGGTATCCTTATCATAAGATCCAGTAATACTGATAGTCCGTTTGAATTTGGTTACCAGGATCTCCTGGACAAATCTTACTAAGGAACCAGAATTACCAAGATTTAGTTTTACGTACGCTTTTTCAGTAGCGTCGTTCCACTTACCATTTACATCCAGCTTCTTGTTGTTAGATACATTCAGCTGATACTGGTATTTTGCAATCCAGTTGTCTGGAATGGTATGGTAAGCTTCGTTCTTAATCTTCTTACGAGTTGCAGTGTTCAGCTGTCCGTTTGCAGCCAGTCCATGATATGTCTGGAAATCAATGACAGCTTCCAGAAGAGCCTGGTCGAAGTCTCCAGTAACGGTAACCTTCTCATACTTCCAAGTATTCTTAAGCAGCTTTTGATATGCTTTTACAACTTTGCTTCCCTTTACACCATATTTGTAAGTAGATGTAGTAGTCTCGGTTGCAGGAGCACTTGCGTTGTTTGCAGCTTCAGCTGCTTTAGCAGCAGCTTCCAGTTTGGTCTTTGTGGTACTGTCGTATTTACCAGTTGCATTTAATCCAGCTTTTGTCTGGAATGCTTTGACTGCACTCTCAGTACCAAATCCAAATGCACCGTCTGCTCCAGCAGCGCCTACGCTGTAGCCTGCCTTTAAAAGCAGTAACTGCATAGTACGAACTTCCTCACCACTATCGCCATTCTGCAGATATCCACGGTTGAATGGCTGCTCCAGAATTGCTCTGGACGCTGGACCATATTCTCCATCTACAGTAAGGTTATGATAAGCCTGGAACTGTTTTAATGCCTGATAGGTACCATCTCCAAAATCTCCATCTGCGCCAGCAGTACCTAAGTTGTAACCACGGGTCAGAAGAAGCTCCTGCATCTTTTTAACTTCGGCACCTTTGTCACCTTTACGAAGAACGGTTCCAGTAGTGGTTGTGGTTGTCTTGCCAGCTGCAACTTTCTCAAGAGCAGCTTTAGAAGCTGGTCCATACTCTCCATCTACGGACAGATTATAAGTAGTTTTATAATCACTCTGGAATTTCTTCAGTGCAGTAAAGGTGCTTCCACCAAAGTCACCATCTGCTCCATAAGAACCAAGATTGTAACCAGCTTTGATTAAGAGCTGTTGCATTGTCTTAACAGCATCTCCCTTGTCTCCCTGACGAAGGACGACAGTTCCAGTATTTGCCGGAACGTTTGTAGAACTTCCGTCTTCCCAAAGCGGTCTACCGTATCCTGCGATATTTGCATAGCTTCTGGAATAGGATTTCTGACGTGTACATCCACCATTAGCAATAACACCGGATGCAGAGGATGTGTTTCCTTCGATTGTATAAACAGTGGAGGAAGTTACTCGTACAACAAGTCCTGTGTGGCAAATTCCAGAAGAATTCTTGAAGAAGATCTGATCTCCTGGAAGTGGTGTTCCGTTCGGCTCAATCCAATGTCCACTACCAAGCTTCTTGAACATGTTTGCACTACTTGGAGTGTATGCGCTCATACCACCAAGTGCTTTGGAAGCACGTTTGTATGCAGCAGCGTCTCCACCTGCACACTCTACGAAGCAGTAGTCTACAAAGCCGTCACACCATGGCTGTGCCTGATAATTACCGTATCCAAGACGGTTCAAGGCTACCCAGAACCAAGTATAGTTGTTATATCCTGCGTTCCAGGTTTTGTTCTTTAACTGTGCATCTGTACCACCAGAAGCTTTCTCGTAATAGTTATCCCAAGAAAGAGCAACTTTCAGTACGTTTTCAGCGGTTAATGTTGCCATAATACAACCTCCTTTCTAGGTTTATAATAATGTGAAGGAAAATAATTAGGAGATACCCTGTAATGAGAGTATCTCCTAATTATATAGTATTTATTTGACGTCACAAATGAAAGGAGGTGAGAATATGTCTGAATCTGCATCTTTACGTAGAATCGGAAATCGGAACCCCATTCCGATGTTTCCATTCGTAAGTAGAGAAGCCGAAAGACAAGCCAATGAAATCATTCGTGATTCGTTAGCAGCTTTGTCAAATGGCACATCTGCTTACAATCAGTATGTGGATGATACTCTCTATGATGGAGAGGCATTCCTCACGTACTGAGAAGTATGGGGAGTCATCGTACTCCCCGTATTTTTTATTCTCACCTCTAGTAAATTGTATTTTCTGTATTGATATATCATTTTCTTGAATTTATAAGAAAGGAGGTGAGAATATGAGCGTTTCACATAAGGTTCTTATGAATGGGATTCGTAAATCTCTCACGAGTAAGAATCCATACGAATGCATGAAAGTCGCTCAAAGACTTTCGCATTCCTGTAAGTGACAAGGAATAGATGAAACCATTCGTTTAGCCGACGAGTACCTGGTATCTCATTCCTCGGATGCTTATATGACATATTAATGTCAGTATGGGGAGTCATCATACTCCCCGTATTTTTTTATTCTCACCTCTACTTTTTTGTATCCAAAAAAATAAAAAAAATAAGGGAGACATTTTAGCCTCCCTTATCCTTATTGAACCTCTGGATTCCTTGATACGGAAATCGCTTTTTTGGATCCATTATCTATCTCTGGATTTCCTACTGTATATGGAATATCCACGGTTGTCTGTTCCAGGACAAAGTTTTCTACATCCAGACCATATTTTTCCCAATCGATTTCGTAATCTTTCTCAGTTAAAAGATCACCTTCTTCATCACCTGAACGGTATGGAACTGGAATAATACTCTCATCACCCATAGAACGTTCCAGAATATATATGGAGCAAGTATTACGGATCTCTTCCAATTCTGGTCTTTCGTGTAAGAGTCTTTGGACCTCTGGAAGTTCAATCTCCATTTCTTCTGGATCAATCGTGTATAAACAAAGAGTGTGGATTCTACCTTTAAAATCTACATGTGCGTGAATTATCCCGTCTGTTGAATCTTTCTCTGTACGAACATCTGCAGACTCGTAATTTACATTCGGTTCAACGGCATATGCATGAACCAGGTATGGTACCATACATCCATTTTTGTCAACCGGAATCATCACCAATTCTTTCGGACTATCGCTTGGGATCCTAGAAAAACTTCCCAGTTTCTTCGAATCGCGGTAATCATAGATAACTGCATTATGGATTTCATCATAGTCCCCAAAGATGTAATACTTATAAGGATCTCTTGGAAGATCTTTCAGCTCCTGGTAATTCTCATCTGCATACGTAGCTGGATAATATAGAAGATCCATGTAAAAATGCTTTTCAAATGGAATCGGAACTTTGATTGGAGCTGTCTGGAAATTATAGCGATATGTGAAATTGATGTTAATATGGCGTTTCATTCGTCGTTCTGTTCCTTTGTAATACAGGAGGGCTTCTTCAACAGAACTCTTACTAAATCCATACTGTCTCCAATAATCCGGGGACTGGTTTAAAATAACCGCTCTAGTATCATAACGAATCATCAAATCTCGGTAACGAAGCAAGGTCATAACCATTACTTTTAACTTCCATTTATGCTTCACAGATGTATCTATACACCCTGTCATAATCAGTTCTACTTCTCGCATCACGTTTAACAATGCACATTCAACAACTTCCCGGTCGGAATCCAACTGTCCTTCGTTAAATGCGTTATAAAAACACCGATCGATGAGATCTGATGCGTGATAATAAAGATCCTTAAAGTCTCTGGTCTCTGGGGTATCCTTTAAACCGTCAAGTCCAAACCATTTTGGATTTACCTTGTCTGATTTTACTGGTCGGTCGTCAATTAACAGTAAATCTGCTATTTTGTCTGCTGTATTTTTCATATCTACAGTAAACTGAAAATTCTCTAAATTACCCATGTTTTATCCTCCTTTTGATCATGGTTTTCTTTACAAGAAAATAATATATATCTGAATGGAAATTCTCAATTCCATTCAGATATACAATGTTTATGAATGTGATGAAGTATTTGGATCTTGCGGTAACAAAAGACAACAAAAGATGAAGCTCTTTTTTAGCTAATATGTCCAAACATGTGTTCCAAAATATACGAAAGAAGATACACATTTGTTAATTCAAAAAATAACAAAGGAAATACTCCACATCTCATTCTTTGTTAATTTGTTGGAAGATTAATAAAAAAGAACCGACGCCTGCGGGAAAACAGTGTCGGTTCTTTTGCTTATTTATACTCCCCTTGATAGATGGTTTTCGATAGAATAACCTTTTATCGGCTTTTATCGTAAATCATAGGTATATACCTGTTTGGAAAGTCTTCTTATCACAGGATCCATCCGTTCATACATTTGAACACATTTTCGAAATCCTGTATCTACGATGTAGTAGAAAAGTGTTTCTCTTTCTTTTCCTTCTTCGTCAATGTATGGACGAAGACGCCCCATGACCTGCTCCATGTTAATCGCAGAGCCAATCGGTTCTGTCATGATCGCTACCCGGACACCTTTGATATCGGCACCAGTACCCATCATTTTATAGGTACAAGATATACAATCTGAGTTTTCCATTTCCTTATGGGATGCATTGTGCTTGGAATGGACTGCAATCGTATCCCACTGCGGGTACCAGCTTTCCACTTCGTCTGCAATGAGCTCTGTGGTCTTTTGAAGACCGGAAAGGATCAACCGAATTCCATCTACGTTCTTACATTGTTTCAAGATTCGATGAACCGTTTCCATCATCACATCTTTTTCTTGTAAGAACTCATAGGTCATGTAATTCACTGCAGAGTATCCATAGGAATTGGAGTACTGTACAAATCGTTTGTCTTTATTTTCTGGATGAGAATCAATAAAGACAATGAAAGAGATTGTATGTCGATACCGTTCAATCTTATTACCAAATCGATATACGGTAGAGTATGCCTTTTTGTAAATGATGTTTTGTTGCACGTCGGACCGTCCATAAGTAGCGGTTAAGTACCAGGTAAGAGGTACATCAGAAAAGAAATCTAATTTTAACGCATTCTCAAAATAGAGATGTGTCTCATCTAAAATTTTTAATGAGATTCGAAGTTTCTCGAAAAACTTTGTTAAGGTCACCCATCCATCAATGGCAGCAAATGAAGCCAATGTTTGATGCGTGGTGATGAAGAAGTCGTAAGCGATTGGATTTAAACGTCCATCAATTAAGGCTTCAATCATCCTGGATCCAGTAATAAACAAAACCCGATCCATATCAATATCCGTGAACTTGTCAATTCCTGTCACCCATTGGTTCAAGATCTTCTTGGAATGACAGATGATAATGGATCTCAATTTATTCGTTACCATGGAATTGATGGAACAATAAGTCTTTCCAGTACCCGTTGGCATATTAAGACCAAGTTGTGGTGGACATCCTTGCGGGTTCTGGTAGATCCCGGTTCCAGTTAAGAATGCTATGGCATCTTCCTGCATTCCATTTCGTGGTTCTACCGTCATTCTCACATTCTCCAGTTTGGAAACTGGTTGACGACATTTCATGACGACCGCTTGTGTCTTTGCGTAACGCTCCAGTAACGCAATATCGAAACCACGCGGTAAGTATAATTTATCATATCCTTCATCGATGTGGTATCCAATCGGAAGTAAGCAATGACGACTCTTATCTTTTTTCGACATCATAAGTTCTACTTCCGGCCAATCACCAAATCGATAATTGGTAACTTCAATATGGGTCATATAGACCAATATTTCATGTTTCTCCATTGGTTTCATCCTTTCTCAAAAAATACAGGTGCTAATTTAGCACCTGTATCTTGATTTTGTTAATTAATAGTCCCCACGGAAAGATCCATACATAGATCCCATAGATCCATACATGGAATTCTTTGGAGCTTTTCCTCCCTTGAAACTTCCTCCAGATTTTGGTGAACCGGAGTTAGATCCTGATGATCTCTTTGCAATATACTCCAGAGTCATTGCGAGGATCTTCACAGTATCATCTGCGGAGAATCCCTTACACATTTTCAATACCTGGGTATGCACATCTCCGGTTGCACCTGTTTGTACATACTCGGCGATGTTTTTAGCTGCCTCGGACAGGAGTTTATTCTTTTTGCTTGCCAGGTCTTCAAGAATGGTTGTTACTTCGATGCTATTCATAATGCATCCTCCTTTGTTATTTTTATTTATATGAAAGCCATTAGGCTAACATAACTTTTTTCGGGAATCCTAACGTATCACCAAGCATTTTATGCTGATCGGTGATTGTAGAATCCCATTCATCCCTTTCGTCTCGGACTAATTCAAGTCCTCGTAAACGATACGTTGAAGAAGCGTTCAGATCAAAATGGATTTGATTATGAACTGCTTCTTCAATGGCAGAGATTGATGGGACTTTCAACTCTCTGCTAAATAATGTATGCATATCCGGATATTCTCGTTTCAAATATGCGAGTGTCACCAGATTACAAATATCCTCTAACTGAGGGTCATATACTTTTGATATCAGATCACCTTCACTCACAACTTTAATGCTAATTGACATCTGTAAGCGAAACAATTTTCGATCCTTTGGAACTAGCATACTATAGTAAGTTTCCATCATCCTCGCTTTCGGGGAAAGCTGTGTTCCCCGATGCATGATATCTAGCTGGTTTCCATTGCGAGAAACCAGCTCCATGAATTTCTTATTCTTGGATACGAATCCAATCTGAAATCCTGTCAACTGACTTCTCCATTTTGATGCGCCGACGAATCGAACGATTTCTTCAACCGTCTGCTTATAAGCAGCATCATTGACACGAATTCGTGCCATACTCTTAGGTGTACCATCCACAATGGATGGTTTAAGGTACTTGTCTAAAAGTCCCATCCTCTCTTCCTCCTTTGTAAAACTTATTTCTCAGAAGAATTAAACTCTTCTGCCAAATTATCTGGATCATCTTCAGATACAGAGATAATCTCAACAGATTTACTATCTTCATCCTCTTCTGGAGAAATAAGGGCGAGTGCTCTGACTCGTTCATCATCTGTACAATGCGGAACCAGGTATAAGAATTCGGTATAAATGTCGTCTGGCATATGACCGATCATATCTCTGGAATCCGTGTAAATCAAGGCATGATAAGATCCATTTGCATCTGGAACTTTATTCGCTGTGACGATATAGGCGTCACGATCCATTAGTTCTCTCCACTTATGGAAATAAGGAACGCTCATCTTTGTATCATTCAGAAGAGCGGATCGCATATTTGCCACCTGATGCTGGGTATCAACTACAGGTAAATTTGAAACACTCATCATGATCTCGCGAAGCTCTGCTTTTACCATCTTCTTTAAGGCATCGTCTTTCACTTTAATGATTGGCAATACCATGGAAGATCCAGCAGAGAGTAACTCTCGAATCTTTTCGTTGTTTGGTTCCTGGTTATCGCTTACCAGCCGAATCATAGCACGAAGATTCATGTTCTTGACATGATCAATACTACAGCGTTCCAGCATTTCTCCATCGATGGTCGAAACCTGGATTTTAGATCCATCAAACCAAAAGTAAGGATAATGAACCCCCTGGGTTCTTAAAACTGGTTCATCTGAATAAATCCAAACCGCGTCTGTACTAAGGTCTACGTAACCTTTGTCATTCTGATAATACTCTTCACCTAACGCTAACATATCTTCTGGTCTATTAAAATCAACAACCCCGATAACGCTAAGTGTACGGATGCTGTCAAGACGCAGTTTCTGATCTACTAAAGTTTCTCCAAATGTGTAGTTCATTTCTTTATCCTCTCTTTCATATAAATAATATATTAACTCAATCCCTCGATGTTCCAGGCGTTGACCAGAATCGATTCAGATTGAATTGCTTACAAATATCTACAACCGCAGCAGGCATATATCGTGTCCTGGTTTCCGTACCGAAAATATTCGTCTCTTCGTACGGAGTAGAGATATGATGTTCTCGGACAAAGTTACAGAATTCTTCTTCTGTAATGTCAAATGATTCTAGTGCCTGTAAAAACAACGGTCTTTCCCAATAATCGAAGTAAACTTGACGATTTACACGACCACTGCGAACAATTGCTGGGTCTAACTGTTCTGGATGGTTCGTTGTCATAATAACAATGGAACCCTCGCTGACATTGTCAAGGAAATCTAAGATCATCGGCAAAATCACTCGTTCATCTTTTTTACCATCACGCTTGTCTCGATTATATGTATAGAGATCAATCTCATCAATCAGAAAGATACGACCTCCATATCCACTTCTGGAAATCTCTAAGAGCGGTTCTCCTCGTTCCACATAAGTAGTAAAGTAACTAGAATCAATTCGCACCACTCCAAGTTGTAATTCTGTTGCTAAAGCGGATACCAGAGAATTCTTTCCAGTACCCGGCTTACCATACAACAACAGATTGAAGTGGTACGCTTCTCCGATAGATTGATAGAAACTTCTGGTAGAGGGTTCTCTAAACCGTCTTACAAGTTCCAAAATTTCTTCAGATCGATCTCCTTCCAAAATGACACTGTCGATTTTACGACCGGTCATCATATAGCCCTGCTCTCTTCCAGTTCCACGGATGGTATCCATATAATAAACATACTTACTTGGGCGAAAGCCACAACTATAAATCGATTTGCGACTCAACTCACAAATCTTATCATTAAACTTTCTGGCAAATACATCATGTTTCAATCCGACAAATACGATACGGTAATGACGATTCATGGTATTTGCATCTAATTTGTCTTCTATTTCAATGCAAGCAAATAATCCCTTTATATACTTCACCGGCACACAGAAACTGGTACCACTGATGTTGTAGTAAGTCATCATACGAACATCGCTATCAGATCCATGAAACTTATAGACGGATTCCGGATAGTAATCCTCAATCAACTTTCCAACCATCAGGTCATAAATTGCTTGCTGGGAATTTCGATAAAACGTTGCATACGTAGCAAAGCACGTATAGTTTAATTCAGTATAGTAATGCTGTAACATTGAATTCCATAAAAACTGTGGAATTCTCTTAAATGACAATGCAACCGTTTGAAACTTCGGCTGCTTTTGTTCGGATACAACCTCACAAGTACCATTTAGAGGTTCAATCCATTCTTCTTGAAATTCGTTTTCCATATTTCGTCTCCTTTGTCATATATTTGGAATCTCCTGGTTTCTAGCAACAGGTCTTGTTCCACTATCGGGAGAAACATCTGCTGGTTGCTGAATTGGAGTTCCAAAGCTAATTTCTTCTCCCTGTCCAGATTCTTTAAATGTGGAATAGAAACTCTCCGTTTCCATGAGATGAAATGCTAGATCAATAAGATTGATCCCTTGCAAGGTATCTAAGAAAAATTCCATCTCTTCATAGGTAAGATACGTAAAATACTCTGGACGATTAAATGCCATATAGCAGCCCTCATAGAACTGCATACGATTTTCTTCATCTTGCACAACGCAAGGATGAAGAATGATGATTTTATCATTCCCGATCGGAATGATTTTCTCATGGTTTTGTGCAAGCACTCGATCTACAACAAGTTCCCCATTTTCGTACTGGTAAAAGAGTTTCTTTTCACTTTGAAATTCCAGTAAGAGTGCTCGCAAATTCTTTTTTAGTAAAAAGAGTCCTTTTTGATTCATGGACATCTGGTAATTGGCATCATAAACATCACTTTTTCTCCTTTCTTTTCGGTTTGAAATATCAAGCGTCAAAAAGGGGCGTGGATTCATGCGAATATACTTGTTTCCGTGGTAGGAAAACTTTCGCACTACTTCATCCGCGCCCCATTTCATATTTTTGTTTTGAAGCTTTTCATAACTATTTTCTTCTAACACGATCCCCATTTTGATCGATAGTGAGTGATGAATACGGACCAACTCTACGGTTGCCTTATACATAAAGATCACCACCTTTAATATCTTTGTGAATGAAATATTAGTATCTTACCGTGAAGATAATATATCCTTTCACGGTAAGATACTAAATCTACTTAATCATTCACATCTTTCTGGTGATTTCCTAAAAGTTCCATCAAAAGATCCACAATCGGAGAAGGTTCTACTTCGACATTATGGCAGTTTTTCTGCTGTTGGTTTTTGTTATGCTCTTTAATGGAATCGCTCAGTTCTTTCCAGGTTTCTGGAGTTTTTGATCGCTCAATGGAAATCGGAACAATATTAACTTCTCCTGCATCTTTCTTACCGTCACAGAAATCTATCAATTCCGGTGGAAGACCTACGCTTGATACCGCCTTCTTTAAGAGCTCATCCAGAAACTCCCCCTTCGTCATCTTAACGGGTTCTTCGTTCAGTTCCTTATTTTCTTCTTTTGGAACTTTGATGTTTTCTGCAGCAGATTCGTCTACCATAAAATCCGAATCTTCTTTGATTGAGGCTTCAATGTTTAATGATGTTTCACAGTAGGATTCCTGGATATTCTTGACAATTTCTGTCCATATTTGAACGGCTCTGTTGTTGGATACATGGCTTTCTGAGAGTTTCATTTTCAAAGCATTCATACTGTCATATACGGATTCCAGACAGGTATTAAATTCCGTACTATCCTTACTTTCCTTAATCGCCTTATAATCCTTATAATTTTTTAAGGCGTTCTTGATCACAGATTCCGAATTTTCCAATAGGCAGGTCTGATACCCAACCAAAAAGTCTTTTGTAGTCAACCCAAGGGAATCTTGATAACTCGGGTATAGATTTCTAAATTCGCCGGAGCTATTTACAAAGAATGGCACTTTTATTGTACCTACTTCAATTTCCACACCTTCCCACTCTGGATATGCAAGCATGATTCCCGTATCTGTGATTCGGATCTCTTTACAAGGAATGAGATTAAAATGAATCACCATAAGCGCGAAATGATTCTCATCGTCATAATATGGATAGATGTACTGATAGGTGTTTCTAGCAATCGCGGAAACACCGTAACTGATCATCTTGTCTACCAATTCATCCTTATGGTTAATGCCCCAGGAAATAGTGGCACTTACCAATTCTTCTTCTGCCTTTTTTACAAAGAGATCGATATTTGGATCCGTTACAATAGATCCATTTGTATATCGTACGGTCTCGTCACCAGTTATCATATAATAGCTTTCCATCATCTTTCTTCCTCCTCATCATCTTTATCTGTATTACTTGATCGAACTCGCATAGTTGTCATGCTCGAAATTTCAGAACCCACATAATTCATGACATTCAGTATCATAAGTTCTGGAACCAGATTGTCTTCCAAATCAGTTACTAATATCTGGAAACTCTCTTTGACATTTCGGATCAACTGATCCGACCGATCAGTCAAGCAATGCAACATCATTCTGTTATATTCAATTCCAAAGAATTCTAAAATATCATTTTCCAATTCCGGAATATAAAAGTTTCCCATAATTTCAGCTACCCGATCACGCTTATCTTTATTAACATTGACAGCAATTGCATGACTATATCCTTTACTTTCATAAGACTTAAACTCTAGTGCCTGAAAAGCTCGAAGTTTCTCCGCATTATCTATATTTTCTAGTATTGAATTTGTACTACTCACCCGATTAACTGGAACTACTGGACGTCCGATATCTAGGAAGCCAGATTCTGTAATCTGAATTCCAGTAAGGGGTTTCCAACGAAACTGCATGTAAATAATACCCTTTTCACGAAAAATGTCGAGTGAAGTGGGGACTCCATAGTAAGTATATTGTACCATTCCAAGATATTCCATTCCACCAACGGTCTTCTGACAAATGGTCATGATCTGTTCAACTAGGTTGCGTTCGGTATACTGTATTAACCGAACTAGCTTTTTTGCCTGTTTTTTCAGTTCTTCAACATATGGAATCCCTAAAGATTTATTAGAATCTTCGCATTCTACGATGTAATTACAAATGGTGTCATGAAATAATGATTTACTGTAATCTGTTTCAGCACTCATGGTAAAATTCCCCTTTCTTTTAAAAACGGTGTTAAATACACCGTTGCAAACGCTCTTACTGGAAATTCTTCATCTCCGCTCATAGGAGCACTCTCATACCAGGTCATATAAAGTCCCTTTTCAAAAGGTCCTTCCTCAAAAATACTTTCTAAGACTGGTTTACAAGATTCCAAAATCATAGTACGAGCTCCAGTATAAAGTCCCATTCCATTCCAACGTCTTTGCAGACAAAGAGCAAAGTATTCCTCGCTGCTAGTTACTTTATAACCATCCAATCGACTAAAGAGCATATACTCTTCTAAAGTCCTAGCTGTTTTGTACTCTTTTTCCTCATGGTATAGTTCATCCTCAAAATCAGCATCGGACAATCGGGTTGGATAATCATCCCGATACATCACATGCGCTTCGATGTACTTCCGAAGAGCTCTTCGGTTTAAATATTTCCCAATCATTTTTCCTCTCTCCTCCTAAAAAGGCAAGCAGATTACTCTGCTTGCCTTGCCTTGGCAGCTTCTTTGGCTGCCTTTCTGGATTTCTTTCTTGCTTCCTCAGCCTCTCCATTGTCATCGTCGTTGTAATAATCCATGGTATCGACAACAAGTCCAAGTTGCCCCTCCTTGGAGGTACCATAACAACGAACCAATTCATTTGCCTGTTGAAGCTGATAGAGAGCATTGTAATAATCCTCTTCTTTTTCAAACTGCATCATAATATAGATCTTACCTTTTGATGCATAGTATTCCTGTAAATCGTGTTGTAAATTCCAGAAGAAATTACCAGTCTCCATAGAATCATCAAAGTACAATCCTTTGATTTTACCCCATGGAGAAAGTAGTCCATTACGACCCGGATCTGAGTTACCCGTTGTATTCATATAGAGCCGTTGATATCATCTCTTTCTCTATACAGTTTTCTTGAAACGTCCCTATGTCACCATAGGATACTAGACTATCTCACCATCTGCCATATTCTATGACCAAATATAACAGAGCTCTCCATTTCGAACTTACTTAAGTTCTACCTTTCGTCCTTAAAGGACCTACTCGCTTCGTGTACTATAAAGTACCTTATTTTCAAACCACCTGAATTGTAGTATTCATTTTGATATTTCTATCTACATGGTTGTTTAGCTTTCCCTAGTCGTTGAACACACATAATTATGCTTCGTAACGGATTGACTCTTTCGAGTTCGTCCCCGTTTTAGGAGAGTTTGTCCAATCACTTACGTGATTTTGGTGCCGTAACTTAACACACTAAAATATCGATATTTCCAATAAACGATGGGTGGATAGAACGATAGCGAACGCCAACGTTATTTCCATTCTTATTACCTAATGATTGTGCGATATATTCACATAAGACCATTGATGTAATCGCCATTCTTACGCAGTTTTCTTGAAACGTCCCTGTGTTTCACCACAGGATACTAGACTATATCATCATCTCGGTTTCCCGAGAGCCTCCCATTTCGAACTTATTTAAGTTCTACGATACTTGCTTCGTGTAAGTATTTCAACTTACCTTATTTTCCCTGCAAAAGCAGTTGAGCTTTCTCTAGTCGTTGAGCCCATATCTTATCGTATTATTATTTTTCTGATCGTACTAAACCGAAACCTTTTGCCAAATAAATCCAGTGAGTACCAGCTCGAATGTGTTTCATTAGGCAATTAATTCGTAGTCGAGTAATTTTATCGTTATACGTATAGAAATCGTCAAACATAATTTCGTATATAGCTCGAGCCTTTAATCCATAGCTCATTAGTCTACATACAGTGCGAACTTCATCTTCAGTAAAGATCGCATTACTTCGGCTACTTCCATGCGGAATTGTAACTAGATTATGATCAAATGCATGCTGCATATTCTCACATCGTGTACTCCACTCCAGATTATCAACCCTATTATTTTCAGGATTTCCATCTATATGATTGACCTGAATTTTATTAATTGGATCTGGATTTGGAATAAACGCAAGTGCTACAAGTCTATGTACTAGCATACGAACTTTATTCTCTTTATCGAAGTACAACATGACCCTTTGCCAAGTCTGTCCTTGTTTATTATGCGAATTGCATCCGAACGTCTTTAATATACGTCCAGTCGATTTCACACGAACTCGTCCATATGTAGATACTTCATACTTGTCAAATATTTTAACACCATCTCGATCAATTATAACATCAGCCCATATTTCATGGTTCATATCATATTCTGGTTGCATCATAGGAATTGCATCAACTCCTTTTCTTTTATATTTAATACGTAAGATACTTTGCTGCGTCGATTATCTCAAATTTGAACCTTGATTACCATATCTCCGGAGTTACCCTTTGCCCCAAGCATGTCACCATCCTTGGTTGGTAGTTCAAATTTAACGAGACGTTCCCGCAATTAGAGAGGTTTTTCCAATCGCTCACGCGATTTTGGGACAACACGGTCGTCCTTTGGTGGTAAATTTAAACTTCTTGAAGAAGTTCAGATCGTTTACGGAATCATCGAAACTCAGAAGTCCGGACTGGAATAACTTCGTAATCAGCATATCTCCAGGCCATTTAAACATCTCTTTGAAGTTCTCAATGCTTGCTTTATCTCCAAGAGACATCAATCGACTCAGTCTCTTAGAAAACTCTAAGGTTAACAAGGAAGAACACGTTTCATTGCAGCGTAATCTCTTATTATCCAAAGAGAGGTTGTCCTTCAGTCGAAGTGTTGTATATTCCTGACAAATCCAACGAAGAACGGTGTAGATGTCTTTTTTGTGATACTGATACAGGTACAGAATTCGAGCTGTGGTATCATCCAAAAGACGATTGAAGAATTTCAAGGTATCCTTACCCTTGTCATAGTTTGGTGGATTGGAAATTCGTTTCACCCACTGTTTTCCATCTTCCAACTGTCCAATGGAAGTACGGTTGGTTGCAACGGTCATGATTCCACCTACAACGGACTGTATGTACGGATACTTCTCAAATGTAAATTTTAAGACTTTCAAGTAGCAATGACTGGAAATCTTAAAGTACAAATAATCTGGATCTGGGTTTTCTGGATACGCTTCAATTGCTTCAATGGTATCTTGTACCTGAAGCTCGTCCAGAGCAACATCAAACCCTTTACTCATATAGAATAAGATAACCGGAATCTCTTTTTTGAAGACATAGATGTAGTAAACGGGGACGTGATAACTACGCCCTTCTACATCTGCCATTAACTGCTCTTTCTTTACCGCAGCAGAATCTGGATCCTCTTCTACCAAAGGTTCTAATGCATCGGTAATTTCAACTGGAACTTCCAAGTTCATCACAGGTGCGATATTTACAGGAGTTCGTTTTACCGATACCGGCATCAAACTTTTCAAAGTAACAGACTGACTGGAGGTGTAAGTGGATTTTTCTACCATCTGATAGATTAGATAATACTTCTTTCCTTTGATGTATAAATATCCATCCTCATCCTGAAGTGGGATTAACATCGCTTTGGTAAATGGATATACATGCTCAAAGGTTTCTCCAGTGTCTGGGTTTTTCTCTTTTACGGTGATCTCAATCTTGGTGGTTAATTTTCCATAGCGATCATCGTTTACATACTTATAATCGAAGCGCTCATTTTTCTTACGCTTCTTCTCACGCTTAAAGATATGCTTGTTGATCTCGATTGCAGACTCTTCTTCGGTATACTCAAAACCTACAATCTTAATATTTGGAATAACTTCCAAGGATCTCCAAGACTCTTTGACAAACTCCACAAGGGGTAAGTCAGCTGACTTTGTCATTAATGCGTGATTCAGGTTTTCCTCAAATACACAGTCTTTGGTGTATTCAGGTAAATATTTTCTCATAGCATCATTCTCCTTCAGTTTTCATGATTTCCAAAGATAAAGAAACCATCTTTGTATTCGTCCCATTCCAATGCAATCGTTCCAAGATAATGCGGATACTTTCGAAACATCGTACTCACATCCGTATATAAGTTATGAAGCTTCTGTAAATAAACCTGATATTCCGTTCGGTTCACTGCTGGTAAGTTTTTATAAGACGGAATCTTCGTATATGTACAAACCAAAGATTCATAAATTCGATGAGACTGGCTACACATCAGCTCATACTCCAAAAACGTATCCATAGGAACTAAGAACCGGTCTTTTGCAGAATACGTTCCATATGGAGCGATTTCTACATGCCTTGTTGGGACGAGTTCTTTCCACCCTTCATCCGGGCGATAATAACGAGTATCACCAATATGGTCGGTGACTTTTAGATCTTCTTTATTTGGATCTTCGTCTAATAAATGGCGCAGCTTGTTCGCAATCTCCACTGCATCTTTTAATCGTTTCTCATCCAAATAATGCTCGTTGTCTAATTCATTTTCTCGTACTTTTGGATCCTGGTAACCATACCATTGAATCGGTACGAGGAGTTCCGGAACACTATGCTCATCTTGCAGGACAAATCCTACGCGGATCGCATAATCTAACGTATTATAGACGCGATACTGCTTCGTGTTACCTTCGTTATCGTTGCTCGTAAGATCTAAGTACGGCAACTCGATATAGGAAAGTTCACTCATGTCGTATACCTCCTTTTATAAATTTTTGTCCTCTGTAAAATGAGACATTATCCCAGTCAGAAAAATAATATATGGTTAAAGAAGAAAACCAAGTTTCCCCGGTTTTCTTCTCAAAAAAGTATTAGGATTCGCTCATAATATAAGAGACAAAGAGAATGGCTGATGGATCTACATCTTTGGTTCGTGTCAGCATTTGAGATCGTCCATCCATCGTTTTTGTAAACCCCATCTGTTTAATAAACAGGTATTTGTCAACACTGTACAAAGCTTCTTTGAACCCGGCATCACTTTGTACGAGCTTCTTAATTCCTGGTGCTAACAATTTACAGTTTTCAAGATTTAAGGTTCTCGTCTGAATATATGGGCTAGAAGCATCGTTCGTAGCAGTCATCGCGTTACGGTTCGCCTCTGTTTCATACCAGGTAAGTGTTCCATAACCATCAGTTATGGAATCTGGAATACTCAGATATACATTTGGATCGGTAGTAACACAAAGTTGATTTGTTTTTTCATTTGGACGGAAATTAGATGCCATAGTACTTGTGATTCTATGTCTCGTTTCCACAAAAGAACCTTTTGGATCGCTACAAATGCTATACAGTAGTGCAACTATCATCTGGTCGTGATTTGGTTCTCTCGCTGGATTCTCTCCAATAAAACTTTTAGCATGATCCGCATTGATTATTGGAAAATCTTTTAAGGAACGTCCCGTATAGTATTCTCCTCCAGAAAGATGGAACGTCCAAAGATACTTCACGAATTCATTACCCGGAATCACTAGATTGATGTCATAAAATGGGTTATCCCGATTATCATATCGATAGCGGAATAATTCATAAATGATCTCCACTGCATCACGATAACTTGGAATCACTGTCACTGGGTCCCATCTAAAACTAGCGGTTCGGATTTTTTCGATCACTGACATATTTTCCCAATATAAACGTAAAAGTACCAAAAAAGAAAAATTCTGAAGTTCATTTACGTACCGTGTCTTAGTCTCCGGATTTCGTAGTAGTAATCCATAAAGGTAATCTTCAAGTCGTTGCGTTTCGGAAATCAAATCTCCGTATTCTCGGTTATACTTCATCTGACGTTCTGTTTCCAACCACGGAGACAACTCTTCTTCGTTCACATTTAAGATATCATCCAGATGATCAATGAAGGATCTATGCCGATTCTCAAAATGAATAATTTTGGCTCCATTCCTTTCCTCGGTTCGGGTATGGATACATAAACCGTATCGTTCCAAAACATTCCGAATCATAAACCCGTGGTCCACAGAAAAAGCATCATTCAACCAACATCCATTCATGTACATATTAAAGATTTCGGTGATCCAGCTGATCATATGTTTGGGCATTGGATCTGTCATATAACCACTATGAATGATATTAAAAAACCTTGGTTGAAGAGATTCTATAGACGGAAACCTCCATAAATCTTCTACATAAGTTCCAACAAGATTAATCTTATCTGCAAACTGGTTAAAGAATACATAACGAAGTTCAAGTATCTGCTTTCTCGTCGTGTATTCCATTTTTTCCATATCTTTTATTGTAATATTACAACATCTTGCATCCTGTACGATATCAAAGAACTTCTGTAGATAATAGTATCTGCGATTTGTCCAATAATCTGGAATTTGAATTTCTTTATTTGGTACTTTTGCTAAGTCTCGCTCCAAGCACTGCCTCAGTCCCTGGCAGATTTCATCGGAAGTTGGGATCATCATCATCTCATCCGCGATTTGTCTTAGACATTCTTTGCTGTATCGTTTTGTAGATGATCCATTCAAATCATCATTGATATGATCGAATGTATTTTTTAAAGCAACCACTGCTGGGCTGTAATAGCAGTCTGATGTGTGGTTGATACTTTCATCTTCAAAAGGGTTTCGTAAAAAAATATAAGTATTTCGTGGTAAAACCCAGTGGTTCTCTCCTGGCTCTAGTGTTTTCTTAACTTGTGGAATCTTTCGTATAGGTTCCAAATTCTTATTTTCTGAAAGCATGGCGTTAAATGACTGGATTTCATCTCGGTAAAGTTCCATTAAAAACCATAGATCGAAATCGATCGCTTGATTTGTAATTCGATGGTCTTCCAGACAACTATCTTTTTTCGAGAAGTACTTATCGATAGTTACTCGATCACTGCAATAATGGTAATTGAGGTATTGATAAAGAGAGTAACTATTTACAAATAATACCGTTACAGCATGCTGTAACGGTTCCCCGTCTTCAGAGTAATAGTTTGCAGTTACCTCCTTTTCAATCAGTGCGCAAGGTTTTCCTGCTTTAAAGTTTCGCCATTCCTGGTCAATGTAATTTTTGACCATTGCATGCAGGTTTTGAATTTTACTGTTGTTCACTCTCATAAATTGAGTCATGATTTAATCTCCTTTCTATAAAAAAATACCGGAGATATATTTTCTCCAGTATTTCTTCTATAACTTAATGACTGCATTCCAGCAGTTTTGTTTTCAAAAGATCTGCTAATCCCTTATCTCTACAGCCAGATGCTTGTGGATGACCACCACCATTATATCGTTTGGCGATTACATCGACTCTGCATTTCTGGTCGGTTTCTGTAGTACGGAAGGATACCGTATCGGTATACAGATCCAACATGATAATGCCCTTGGTACCAACCTGATCTTTGTACTCATCCGACTGATTAATGAAATGGCAGATAATAGATGCATTCCCAATAGTCGGGAAGCCAAACACAAACCAGTTTTCAATCTCTGGTAATTCCGGTATCGACATCCACTTTCCTTTTCCAAGGCACTGACTAGTTACAGCCTTGTTAACCACTTTGGCTGTTTTCATATCTTCCACAAGATTTGCTGGGAAGAAAGTCAATGTACGCAATCCGGCATCTGTCTGAGACCAGATATGTTTGATTACATCATTGAAACAGAATACCGGATTTTTCTGGAATCCCAGGTTTCCGATATCAATCGGATCAAACTCATCGTACTCTTCTGCTGGATGATCTCTCCACTCAAAGGTATCCCAGTCAGAGATTGCGCGAATCAATCCATAGAAACGATTTAATACCTGATTGCTATAAATCGTTGCAGGGGTGCCTGATGGGAATGCATTAAAGACTGAATACGTTACGATATCCTTCATAAGAACTCCCATGATGTAGGTGGCGGAAATCTTTGTCTGATCTCTGGTAATGAGATACTTCAGATTTGACTCCTGCTCATAATGGATTTCATTGAAACGCTTGAAATCTTTTAAGGTTACTGCGACGAAAATTCCAGGCACCTTAAGTGCATTATTGCCTTCAGCAAGCCATGGATTGCTGGCGTGATGGTCCACATAGACAAAATCGAATTCGTCCTCCAGCAAATCAAAGTATTTATATGGATCGATTGTAGTTACCGAACGCATATTTGGATAAATAAGGAACAATGACTGGTACGCCTCAAAGGATAAGGCAATATCAGTGATAAAGAATCTTGCAGGATTCTCTTTAAAGACAAGCTTAAAAAGCATTGCATTTAATAAGATTAAAATACTACTCTTATATTCGGCACAAGCGGAAACCAAAGTAAAGGTAGTCGGGATCTCTTCGTTCCAATAGGAAGTTGAATCTACGATAATATCCGGCAAGAATCCGCCAAGACCATCTGCATCGGTGTGGGTACAATGAAGTCCCACTAAGAAGGTGTCTTCTGGCCATGGACCATTTGGATCCAGATTCTGATCCAGTCCCAGAATCTCAAGTAAATTCTCAACTTGAGTATTCCAGTTTTTGAGAATGATATGGATATCTCTCAGTGTTGTACCATCAATGATAATGCCGAGAGGAAACTCTTTTTCGATACGAGTTTTCCAGCTATCTCCAGCTTCAGTAGTGATACCGTCTTTAAATACCTCTAGTTCGTTCTGAAGTACCTCGTGCATCTTGACAATATTCATCATTTCTTTCATTTTATTTTTCCTCCTAGAAAGTAAATCGATATCCATGCTTCACGGTGTTTGATCCACCTTCCTGCAGGATACCTTCGTCTACAAGTTCCTCCAAGATGCATTTCACATCGCCTTTCTTATACCCAAGCATATTGGCGATCTGATCCGCATCTACTTTCTTAAAGTTATTCGGGTCATTTTCATTCCCCGTTTTTTCTTCCCTCCATCCGTCTAATTCGGACATCAGAAACAAAGTAACCCGAAGCTGTTTCTTATCCAAGTTCGTGTTGTAAACGACTCGTTCCAAGAATCCCTCTCTTGGAACAGTGAATGTTTTAATCTGCTGATAAACACTGTATCTTGCCATTTAATAGTCCTCCTCAACTAATCCTCCGGTATTATTCCGGATCATCCTTCCGACCTTCTTCATCTGATGTTCCAAATCTTCGAACATGAAGTAGTTTCGATCTTCATCGTAATTTACCAGATGTCTCTTATGCTCTGGGACCTGTTTGTAATACTGACCAGCAATTACATGACGAGCATCAAACTTCGTATCAACGAAAAACAGATTCCACTCCCACGTCCAAGTATTTCCGTATTGATTTGCAGTGTACTGCTCCAAATACTGGAAATCTTTTAATAGTTTCAAACAATCCTGAAGTTCCTCGTTTAACATCCGAAGCATCTCTGGACGAAACTCTTTATTTAGATTTGTCACAAAAGGATACTGCTCGTTACGGTGCTCGCAGACATACCCAATCTCATTCACACAAGCCCACATGTAATCAATGGTCATAAGTGGATGAAATGTGTTGATGTTTCGCAACATGTTCCACGTGTCTCGATGCATATTAAGCGGACGAGTAAGACACCATTCACGAACATCCGGATCATGTGGATCATACGCAAATTTCTCGAGTTCTTGGTTCACATACTCTTTGTCTGGAATAATGGTCAGTTTTGTTGGTCTTAGAGTATGAATCGCATTTTCATAACTCGTAACTACAGCTTTGTACATTCTCGATAATCCTATCATTGGAATAAGCTGAAGACTATAATCACCATAGTATCTGAATCCTCTTAAAGCAGACATGCCATCATAGATCCAGTCATAAAAACTGACACCCATAAGTTCCATACATTCGACCAAATTCTTTCGTATGTATGGAATAAATTCTGCTTGCCATGGAAAGAATTCCGTTTGTTTCTTGTACTTCATGTGCAATGCGTTACGAAACGAATCTTCCCAGTTATCAAACAGGATGTTATCGCTCCAATGTTCATCCGTCATGTCCATTCGCATGAAGCGGTATAGAGCTTTTGGATCCTTATGGATCTTTTCATGAATACGGAGGGTATATTCTACTCGCATTAAGCGGCGTAGAATCGCATCCATGAAATGTTGTTTCTTCCAGAACTTGATTGGTTCTTTGAATGCCTTGCTCTGCCAATCGGATGAGTGGCAATCCATAATATCCCAGATTCTCGGCTTATAGAAATCTGGGTACCCATCAATAGAAATCATTCCACATCTTCCATTTTGATTACTCAGATTTTCACTGATGTAATTCATGGTTGACCCAAAGTCAGATTCTGCATATTTGGTTCGTAATGGTTCCTCAAAAATCCATTTTTCAACGGACGGTGAATAGAACGCTTCTTCATCCGTTCCGGCTCTCTTGGATTCTTTAGCTGCTTCGTTTATTATGAACATTAGTCCTAGTATTGCAGCGTTCATATCAATCACTCCCTTCACAAAGATAATATATGGATAAAAGAGGTGATGAATACCTCTTATAAAAAAGATATTCATCACCTTCTCATTTAAAGCTCATCTCCATCTTTAATCGGATCAATAGATAACTGTGGTACATCTAATACCTCAATTTGTTTTACCGGTACTCTGCCAACTTTCCCAGATTCAAAAATAACGATTCCATAGGTCGTTCCAAATCGAACGATCACATCGTACAGATATCCAAGCAAATTCTTTGGAACTGTGCAGTTTTCACAACACATGGTATCTTCTCCGATACTCATAGCGTAATCAACGCAGTTTCTACAAGTACGGGAATTATCCATCGTTACCCGTACCGGAATCCCAAATGGGTCTTTTTTATCTGGTATAACTTTTGGTTTAATATCACATAACGGTATATTCATTTGAATTTATATACTCCTTCCATTCTCCACAATCTTTATCATAGTAGAGTTCTTTTCCACATCGTTTGCATTTGCTACGAAGAATCCAATTTTCATCCTGTATACAGTTATACATCCTAAGAGGATCATACTTATGTCCAAGTAAGAAACACATAAGCACCTTTGCTCCATCACAAAGATAGACAACGAGATAAATTGGAACCGCGATCACAATTACAAATGCATAGATTACGACCAATGCAGCAAATGCAATTGGTATGGATAAAATCCCGATTAAACTAATCACTACCCATACCAAAAGTTTAATTACATCCGTAATGATCGTATAGACGTCATCCATAAATCGTTTCATCTATGTCGCTCCTTTCCCTTAATGATTTAATACATAGGTAACCTGATCAATCGCTCTAGTCACCGCTGTGTAATGAATTTTCTTTCGCATATCGGCAGACCATACATTCCGGTCATCTTCTAAGAATACCACGTTTGGATACTGGGATCCTTGTGAAGAGTGACAGGTGATGGCATATGCAAATTCAATCTTATCCAAATAGCGTTCTCCAGCCCGTTCGGAATCGGTTAGTTCATCATCTAGGTTGAAAAGATGATGGTACGATACTGGGACACTGTTAAATGTCTTATCAATAAAGTCTGGCATAAAATCCACTTTAATCGTCTTTCCATTAAACGAAGACATATTGACATCCGTTAAAGTACCAGTAAGTCCATTGGTAAAGTAGATCCCTTTCCCAACCGATAGATCCCAGTTGTTCTTTCGGCAGATCACCTTTTCTCTTACATAAGGACGTAAGGGATTGGTAAAGTGATAAAGCTTCTCCCGGTAATACCGATTGACAGAATTACGGATGTTGTTGCGTTCCGTAATGACAATGTCTGCAGACTTAAATAAGAAGTCATTTAGATCAGATCGTTCAATGACAGCAGATTTTCCATAAACACCTGGTTTTAGATAGTTTCCCTGTAAGATCTGCTGAGACAACCAGACGATTGGATTTCCTTCGCTCTGCCTCATAATCTTACGCAAGATGGAATCTGGTTTCTGTAAAAAATAGGCTTCTCCAAATACTGGCGGAAGCTGATTGAGATCTCCTAAGGCAATGACTGGAAGTCCAAAACTTAAGATATCTTCTGCAATATTGACTGGAACCATACCACACTCATCGATGACGATAAGTTTATATCGTTTCTTTAAATGGTTCTTTAAAACAAACTCTCCTTTGACTTTCAATCGTCCATCAGATAAAAAAACACGATGCCCTTCTTCATCCTTAACTGGAACGATGTCATAGTCATAAATAGCAGAATGAATCGTCTTTGCTGGAAGTCCATGTCTTGCAAGTTGAGTTGCTGCTTTTCCCATATAGGCAACGAATAACACTTCATCCAAAGAAAGACCAAGTCGTTCAATCAAATATAATACCAGAGTTGTTTTTCCGGTTCCAGCAGCTCCAGAGATTTCATACGTTTGTTTGGTACTGGAATGATACCAGTGTTCCATATCCATTGCGGTGTAAAGCTGATCTGTGTTTAATTCAATTCCCATAGTTCTCACACCTTTCTAATAACTTAATCCACTGTCAAATCGATGCAGAATCAACAAAAAAAGAACGCCGGAACGTTCTTTTCTGAAACAAATTACTTGTCGTAGACGCGCTGGTCATCGTTAGCAATTGATGACCATACATCCACGTAGCTTTTAATTCTCTCATCGGAATCCTCAGAATTCTCCAAGGATTTCTGATGGTTATGATCTGCAATGCGCTCTTTGATGCTGGCTATCGCACCTGCGACAGAGCCAATCGCAAACCCGAGATAAGCAAGTTCGGTAAATGCTGTCACTGCGATAAACCAAACTTTCTTTTTACCGGTTGCTTCTTTGATCTGAGGTGCCGCCTGCTGATGTACTTTTTTAATGGTATTAAGGCAACCCCAAACACCGAGTCCATCTACTGCTACGATTGCTGCTGTTTCGATGTTCTTAATCATTTCGTTTTTCATGGTAATCTCCATGCACGGCTCTTGGTTATTTAACCTCCACCGGATCATACATTTATGCCCATTGGCGGGGATGATCATTTGACCCCTTTGCTCTGTTTCAAGCTATTAACTTTTCGGACCGAAGATGATGTTATAGGTATTTTTATTTCTTCGATTCACCGAATTAATATATCAATACGGGGGGGGCTTTACGGATAGTAATATCCACTTCCAACACCTTTTTAACTAGAAGGGAGGAAACCAGTATGTTATCTAGGCTCGTTCCTCCAGTGACGATTCAAAACACATCGTACACTGGAAAATTGACTGATAATATGAGATCTCCTTCTCCAGGAGATCCGATGAAGATCTTTATTCCAGACCTCATGAGTAAAATGAGTCCTACCACTCCTGCAATTGCAACTGAGACAGTTCGAGGTGGGACACTTTTTGTCAATGACTCCGACTGTAAACCAGTTACTAAGAGAACCTTAAAATCGCAGAATTATATTACCGTCACCTGTGGAAAGAACGTGAACTGGGATGGTATTGATAAGATTCAAAAAGATGACTCTGGAAGAATTCTTCTTAGAGAACTTCCAAAAGGAACCGTCTTTAATTGCAACTTCATAGGAGGGTTACTTTCTCACGGCATCATTGAAACTGACCGAGACGATGCGACCTATGATGATCGGTATAATACATCCTCTATCTATTCTGGAGATATGGATAAAGTCGATGTCGATAATCCAGAAGACATTGGAAAACTCTCTGATCAGGTCAATGATCTTATTGATCGTCTTCAGGATTCTAAGATTCTCGGTAAAAAAATAAAAAAACCTTGATCAAGGGAGTTGAGCTCCCTATTAAATACAGGATCTCGAACTTCCTGAATTCCATGGAAATAGTATATTACTGGAATCAGTAGGTTTGCGAATGAAAAGAAAGGAGGGATCCTATGGTTCCTGTTACATTAGCTGACCAATTGGAGGATATTCAAAAGCGAGATTTGTCCTATCGGATGCTTCATCCAGCAGCCATCATTTATAATGAAGAAGATGATCTTACGATTGAAGCTCCATTTTCTTCCATAACTGCAAAGTTTAATGACTATCTTAGCAATTATATCGTGGAAGCAAATTTAACTTCCATCGATTGTGACAATTACCGGTTTCGTCCAAAATCACTCTCTTATGTGATCTATGGGACAACGGAATTCTGGTCTGATATTCTCATTTTAAATAACTGCGCTTCAATTCGTGAGTTTCAGCCAACTACGGATAAACCGGTTCGTTACTATGATCCGAATGCATTAAAGCGTCTTTTAAATGAGATCATGATCATTGAAGGTATTTTGTAGAATTATTCTACGTGAAGTAATTATCTTTATCTTTTAAAGAATCTATATGTATAAAGATCTTTTATGGTTTTTATATGTATAGATTCTATTCTATTTTTTATTCTTTTCTTTTATAATAATTTATTAGAGAACTGACATACCTGTAATAGGTCGAAGACTTTATACGGGGACGAAGGTCACCGTTGTTAATTCCTATATATAAGGGAAAAATTGTAGAATAAATAGATAATAGATATAGTGAAGGTATATGAGATAAGGGTATTATGCGCGGACCGGTCGGAAACGATTTGGTCCGTTTAATATTTTATCAGAATACAAACTATCTAGTAAGCATGTAAAGGGTTAGCCTCCTTGCATGCGGTGTCTATGTGAAACAGATATATGATAGTTTACTCATGCTAGTCCACTTGACTACAAGTAAATTCTCCGTATGTATTTTTTATTACGCTACCGTGATGAGGTAGCAAGTTCCATATTGACGAAACTCTAATCTATTCATTGTATAAATAATGAATTCTTTAGTGTATTCAACAAAACAGACATATTTTTTCCCATCCACCACTTTGATGAAGTGGTTCTTCCTCTAAACTGACGTGAGTTGGTTTAGAGGAATATTATTCCTTCTACAATAGGTTAGAGAATGGAATTGGTTCATATTCGTTCTCTTTTTGTCATTAAACAAGATTTCGTAATTACATACAACCGGATTGAAGGTTACCGCATTATTTATCCTTTCAGTGGAGAGACCTAGAAGTAGCTTTCTAGGTCTCTCATTTTATTTTTATTACTAATATAACTATTAGGTAGGGATGATTACATCCCATCGCTTTATCCCGAAACCTCGCAGGTTTCTAACAAAAGCTTTTCGATTTAGTTTTATCTGTTCTTACACCCGCCACGGTGAAGCGGTACACCTTCCCAAGAAGTTCGTAACTTCTTAGCAAAATTATCTATTAACCCCCAGACCGATGCCCATTTCCGGCATCGGTCTATTACCCGATTCTAATAGAATATCCGTAGCGATATATTATCTTTATATAGAAATGAAAGGAGGAGGCATATTATGCACGAAATCATAAACGAAATCAAACAAAAATACGACGCTGCCTTACAAGATCCAAAAAAGTTAGAAGATCTACAAAAGTTCTTTGTGAAGGAAGCGAAACCATTTGTTACGTATTTTAAAGGTATCCAATTGGATGTACTCCGAGATGATAAAGATCTGGAAATGGAACTGATTACTTTAGTAAATGCAGCACAGCTTATCTACACGGCAGGTGGTATGGATACTGGAATGGATGACACAACATATGATATCTTATGGGAATTAGCTGGAACCTTAGAAGATATGCGAGGGGAAATTTCTATTACACAGCCAGTCGTTACAACCAAGCAAAAAGGATATCATCTTTATCCATCTCTTCGAGGAACTCTTGATAAGATTTACTACTTAAAAGATTCGGATAAGAAAAAAGATCATCGAAGAAGCTTGGAAGATTGGGTAAAGAGTTGTGAACGAAAATTACAGACCCTTGGCGAGCCTATGGATCTTTGGAATGAATATATCTATGTCTTTCCGAAATGGGATGGGGTTTCCGTTGTCATGGAATATGATGAAGAAGGAAATCTCCAACGGGCCCTTACACGAGGGTATACCCAGTTAAATGAAGCCATCTTAGTCACTCCAATCTTTAAAGAACTGGGAAAGACGAGAAAGAATATTACGGTTCGTATGAATCCATATCCCGAAAAAGTTCCATTTGGTACTAAGTATGAGATTATGACAACGGAAGAAGATTTAACCAGATACAATCTGGAACATCCAAAGAAACCCTATAAGAATACGAGAGCGTTTGCGTCTGGAATTATGAATGGGGAAGTAAGTGAGGATTTATCAGAAGTTATTCCATATTTAAAACCAATCGCACTTCGAACGGATTACGAGCATGGGGATGACGTATGGCAGTCCTTAGATTCCGAAGCATTTCAATATCCACATGTCTATTGTAAATTAAAAGATATTGATAAGATTGAGGAATTTGCACAAGATCACCACTACGTAAATGGGCTTCGTTGTGATGGAGCCGTTATCTATCTTATCAATCCAAAGATTCAAAAACTTCTTGGACGAGAGCATGAGAAACAGAAGTTCGAAGTAGCCTATAAATTCACGGAAGTCTATGGATATTCAAACGTAACTGGAATTGATTGGTCGGTTGGTTTATACGGGAACGTCACTCCAGTTATTGAGTTTGAACCAATCAAGTTAAAAGGAAACAAAGTGAAACGTGTGTCCCTTGGTAGTATCGGAAAATTAAAAGAACTGGATCTAGGACCTGGTGATATTATCAAGATCGGCTACGATATCATCCCAGTTGCAGAATTTGATCCTAACGATGAAGCATGTAAGCATTCGATGTTACCAAGATTTCGAATTCCAGAAAAATGTGCTTTGTGTGAGGGACCATTAACGATTACCGATGTAACTGCAACTTGTGAAAATCCTAAATGCCCAGCCCGCATTATGGGACGAATCAAATCTCATATCGAGCGTATGAATATTGCGTATATCGGAGATAGTCTTATTGAACAGATGTACCAAGCGGGAATTGTTACGAAGATTGAAGATCTCTATAAGTTGGAGAAAAAGAAATCGGATCTGTTATCTTTAGACAACTTTGGAAAGAAGAAGTTTGAAAGACTCGCCGCTTCTGTCTTTGAAGCAAAGAATACCACTATCGATGAAGCACAGCTCTTCGGTTCTCTTAGCATCAAGTATGTCTCTGTGACGACATTTCGAAAGATCTTCGCAAGACTTACCGTAGATGAGTTATTGGACGCTGTGGACAACGAAGACTATACTCCGCTTAAGAGTATCTCTGGAATTGGAGAAACAACCGCAAGATGGATTGTAGATGGATTAAAGGATAAAGATGTACGAAAAACTCTCGACTATCTGCAAAAGCATTTGAAAGTCGAGCGTTTCACAAATACGGCTCCAAAGTTTGAACTCGTCTTTTCGTCCTTTGGAAAAGACGATCCAAGGAAAGTCAAAGTAAAGGAAATTGTAAAAGAGCTGGACGGTGCAGTGCGAGATACAATCTCTGGTTCTACGAACTTCTTAGTCGTTCCAGATAAATCCATCAATAGTAAAAAGGTTTTGTATGCGAAAAATCACATGATTCCGATCTACACAGCAGAGGAATTCATTCAGCGTATCAAGCCAAGACCATAAATGGTAGAGAGAAGAGTATAGGAATGTACTCTTCTCTCTACTAGCATTTAAGCTTTTAAAAAGTTATATATTATTTTATTGATAAATACGTGTCAGAGGATACGTCTTTATAAAAATAACAAAGGAGGATAATGAAATGAAGCATTATCAGGTAACACCATGGACGAAAGGCTCCTACAAAGAAGCAGAACAGCGCACGAAAGCGTACAAGAAGGAGTGTAAAAACTCTATCGAACGTCTCAAGAAAGGGACAAAAACATCATACGATATGAATATGACGTTATACAGCACGTTAGAGCATCCATTACAGCCAGATCGAATTTTAAATGCTAACATCTTTGAAGTGCTTCCAGATCCGAAGGAAAGCTTTAATAAGAAGATGGCAGCAATTACAAAATATTTTAAAGAAGACTGCCTGTTTCCACTCTATCAGGGAAGTGCATATGGTTCTTATATGGTAGTCGCATATCGTGTTATGCCATTGGCAGTTAGTACTGGAACTCCAAAAATTGATGAAGATTCTCCGGCTCAGATCTTTACCTTTTCCATAACGGATGAAGCTGAAACAGTCGAGTATTTCTTAAATTCATGGTTAGCTTCTAATGCGAAGTATTTTACCATGAAGAAAAACTGGATATGTACTTCGGCGCCATTATTCATGTAATTCCGTTAGATGGTGGTGAGGCACGCGAATATACTATCAAGCATAGTGATATGAAAGCAGCGATTAAGTCGGCGAATGCCTACATCGACCGCTGGTTATCGATATACAATAAGAATGCTGCAATGCAGGCTGAAGCAAAAGCGGTTATTCGAAAAGCAATTCAGCCGGAAGATGTTAAAAAAGAAAAAGAAGCGTTAAAGAAAGCAGCTAAAGTTGACAAGGCTTCAACGGATAAAATGGCTGCGGCATTTACCATGAAACCCGATAAAAAGAATAAGGAAGAGAAATAAGGAGGAAAATAAAAATGAAGAAAAAAGAGATGGAAAGAGTAACAAAGAGTGTAGAGAAAGCAGTGAAACGATTTCTCAAACATACAGAGTTCTATGAGTATGCTGACGATATGGTTGTTGGGGTGTACTCTACACCAGAGGGAGTCTTGGTCCGTATGAAACAGGGTTCCTATAATCTTACAACAATGCCGGAAAGTCCTCTTCCAGAACTAGGATTATCTGGATATGATCTTCTTGGTCTCACCACTAAGACTACAAGTCGTGTCGTGGTTAAAGAACACGGCATCGATCACGGAAAGAAACTTTCCACAAATTTCTACGATATCGCCCATCAGGGTGATCGAAAGAAAGAAGAGGAAAGTAAAGAAGTTCCACTATATACCAACATGCAGAAGGAACTGATTGAGGACATCGAAGACTCTCCAGAAAAATCCTCGACTGGTGGTGTCGTTGTCACAGAATCCGATCTCAATGAAGAGATCGAAACATATCTCGACACTTTCTTCAAAGGAACCACGAAGAAGATTAGCGAAATGGATCTCAGTGAACTTCCTGGTTTGTTAATGGGAGGGACCATGGATACCATTGCAAAATTAATCATGCAAGATTACGAAGATCACGGAATCCTGTATGATAAATCAGCGGTAAAGGATCCTGCTAAATTCGGACTCTACGAGATTCTGGTAGCTATGGCTTATCGTAGTAATACGTTAAAGAATCAGGTAGCAGAGATGGCAAAGCAGGTTTCTGACAATATCCAGATGGGTGTTGAGACAACGGAAACCTTGAAGCAACAGCAAGATGAGGTATTTGAGCTGAAACGCGAAAACGCGAAGCTCAAAGATCAGCTTGGTAATCTTCAGAAAAAACTGGATGACGTAGATCATGCCGCTGATAAAACTCTCAATGCTATCGCTGATGTTACCACAAAGGTCACATCAGAAGAATTCTTGAGAATGAATTCTTTTAAAGCATACATCACGACAGTTATTGGTAAAGCGGGATCTTTTATCACCCTTAGTGATCTAATGAGATTCACTCAAGGAGTTCTGAAGGAAGAAGATAAAAAGTTTCCATTTGTAGCTTCCCTGAAGAAACAAGGTTTAAGTCGTCGTGACTATGAATTGTTGAGGGACGATAAACTTGATAAGGATTCCTTTAAACTGAAACAGTTAAAGGCTGTCCTTTCTTTATACGCAGACGGAAATCCAGAAACTATTCTGCATATGCAGAATATCTTATGGAAAGCACCTTTCCGCGTGTATAAGTCTGCAACAGAGGATGCTACACATGAAGCTTTAAATGAACTTCGTGGTATTACCATCAAAGGTCAGGATGTTGTACATCCTGAAACAAAAAACTCTCAGGTTCTTTCTGAGGCATGATAAGTTAAATCATGCAGTACAATTAAAGTAACAAAAATAAAATTCCAGGAGGAAATTACTATGGGTAAAATGAAGAAACCACCGAAAAAACCAGTTGGGACAAAATGGGCAAATAAGCCAGTGTCTGTAACACCAGGAAACGGTGGTACTAAGAAACCCTTTGATCGATCAGCTTCTGGAGAGGGACGTACTTCAAGTCGTCCTTCTTCTTATTCCGATCGAAACAACGATGGACGGATCCCCTACAAGAAACCAGAAATTCTTAAAGGCCGTCCAAATGGCAAACAGTTTGGTGGAAAAGGTAAACGTCCATTTAAGAAACCTTTACCACCAGGAGATGAGCATGCTCTCTCCACATTTGTAAAGAAGGTTGCCGATGCTGCAGATAAGTATTTGAAAGATACATATGCCGACAAAGCAACTGATAAACTGGAGATCATTGTGAACATCAACACGCTCCAGGAGAAGTATGGGTTGGTAACCGCACGCATCCATATTATGGATGATCGTTACAAAGATCTTCTCATCACAGCGTTCTGCGACAAGAATCGTCGTCATGGAACACTGGCAATCGCAAGTGATCCTTGCGAAGGATTCCGTCCGCTTTATAATGCGAACGATTCCTTAGAGAAATTCGATAAGCTGTTCGAGACATATCTTCCGCACATCTTAGATTCTACATGGAAGAAGATCCAGCAGCTAAACGCAAAACACAACAAAGAAAAAGCTGCAAAAGCAGCTGAATAATCAATTTACGGATTGTGCCATTAGAGATATATTATCTCTATGGTACAATCCAATGTAACTTGGAGAAACCAAATAAATAACAAAGGAGATTTTTTTACAATGGCAGAAAGAAAGAAAGCAGTAGTAAAAGGTGAAGTAACAAATGACATTACCACCGTTGATGAAATGGCAGAGGCACTTGAGGAAACGAAAGATGAAAAGGTTCCAAAAGATTGGGAGAAACTGGTAGAAGCATTTGATGAGTATGTGTACGAGGATGTTCCGGATGTGGCACTGATTTGTAAAACAGCTGGAAATATGTTGTATGATAGATTCCGTATTAACATAACTCGTCCAGAAGATCCGTTCTTCCATTCTTATAAGATGACTGCAATGATTTTCATCTATACTTACCGTGCAATTGTAAACTATCTGATGGAGAAACGTGAGAAAGCAGCTTCTTATCAGATCAATATCGCAAATCGTCTTCTGATTGGGTTTACCAATTCCGATTGTGATGAGGATGAGAAGAATGGAAACTTTATGATCTTCTTAAGAGACATTCCAAATTATGCAGTGAAAGAAGATGAGGGTCCAAAGTCTCAGTCTCACAGTCGTGAATATGTCAGAAACTGGAATCAGGAGAATATGATTGAGAATCCACAGGATACCATGGAGATTGCAGCAAAAGCGATGAAGATGCTTAGCAACATAGAGATTCGTATTGGATCTGCAGAGCTGATCTTCCCGGTATTTGTAACCATCTATGAGTCTGCGTTAAACTACATGAAAGTCCTTCGTAGAGAAAGAGAAGAGTCAGAGTTTGAGATCAACTTCTGCAACTGCTTCTTCTTAAAATGTGCAGAACAGGATGATGGAGTGGATAAGATCATCATCCGTCCAGCGATCGAAGGAAAGATGGCGCTGAAATCAGATAAGATTGGAACTAGTATTTATGAATAATTCAGAAGGGTTGAGATTTCTCTCAACCCTTCTTTTTTGAGGCTTGCTTATGAAAAAAGAAAAGAAATCCGAAAAACATGATATCATTTTGTACTATCGGATTGGAACGCCAATTCGAGCATATGAAGTGCCAAGATTATATGCAACTACCGATGATCCAAAATTGGCAAAGAAATTCGAACAGCAGCGAGATATGAATTTCTTCATTCGAAAAGACACCTACGTGGATTCCGTTTTACAATTTCAAGATAAATATAAATCTACCACACTTCGAATGTGTACCTTCGAAACATCCAATCCGGAATTTTTAATGAAACGAAGAGTCGACGTAACGATCCCTTGTACTTACCAGGAAGAAGAGAAAGTCTTCTTACAAACTGATCATGTCTTTCATGAACTTGGAAAAGATGGAGCGAAGTTTTATCAATTCTATCATCAGATGAATCCGCTTGTGCAATTGGGACTAAAGGTGCTTCACTATGAAGACATCATGAAGTTCTATCGAGGGATGTTTCGAGATCCAAATATGACGGTAGAAGAACAACTCTTCTCCGGGTTTGATGGATTCGGTGTACTAGAAGACTACGCTATAAAAGTAGATCAGCTTGGGTTGTTTCTTTATTATTACGGGGATACATTTAAAAAGAAAATTGGGGATGAATAGTATCCCCAATTTTTTTATCTCTTTTAAGACAATTATTTACACACTTAGAAAGGAGGAGAACCTATGAGTGACGAAAATACAGGACTCACTAGCCCTTACGGATTAGCAGATAAACTAATCACAAGAGGTCCGATCAGTAAGGACAAACCATTTCGAACCGATGAAAATGGTTTTGAAGTTCCCAATCGGATCTTTGACAATACAGAATCTAAGAAAGAAGAAGTTCCGACCGAAGAACCAAAAAAAGAAGAGCTTGATGTAGAAAAAGCAAATGAACTCTATAATGCTCTTCATAATATCTTAGATCATCCAATCGATCCAAAAGATACGATGACTCTGATGCCAACGGAATTTCTTGCAAAGATGCCAATTCCAGTGGAAATGGAAAAGTTAGCATTTCCGGATGCTGACAATACAGACCCACCAGCCGAAGAAGGCGCTAAATTAACCCAAACTGCGAAATGGAGTAGCAACCATTGGTATCAACAGGAAGAACAACCGAGCATCACCGGTTCTAGCCTATACCCAGATAAATCTTATGGAAGTAGCACGGTAGAATCGGTCGCTTCCCTCGCGGAACACACAAAAGAGGAACTAAAAGAAGCGATTCAGGAGAAAAAACAAAAACAACTGGAGAGCGTAAGTGAACCAGGTTTATTATATCAACGCTTTGACGATACATTTACAAAGTTATTCGAAGAATTGGAGAATAACGATGTATTATCTTCTGGACAAAAGTCAGCATTACTTATGAAATGTGTGATGTTGTCCAAAAATATACTGAAAGAGAGGTTTGATGTAACCATATGAGAAACGCAATTGTACAAGCATTAATTGATGCGAATCCAAAAGATGCCAGACTCTATTTACCGGATTCTACGTCTTATTCCTATAAGACAGGAAACCCGGTCATTGACTATTCGTTAGGGTACCGGGTCAATGTCTTTGATGACAATGACGAAGTAACGGATTCTTACGCATCTCTTGGAATTGCTGCAGGTAAACAGGTTTGCTGTATTGGAAAACCGTCTACCGGTAAAACAACTTGGGCAGTTCAAACAGCGGCTGCGATCGTTCGTGGTATTCCAAATGCGAACGTTTATCACTTCGATCTTGAGCAGGCACAGAACTATACCCGTATCATTACCTTAACTAGATTTAAGATGTCTGAAATCAAGAATGATGGAAAGTACATCTTAAAACAGGGAAGCTATTCCATCTCTGATATCAAGAAAGTCATTATGCAGATTTATATGGAGAAGGTTTCCGATCCAAACAAGTATCGCTATGACACTGGAAAACTGGATGAGTTTGGAATGCCAATTTTACTGTATGTTCCAACAGTTGTTATCATCGATAGTATTCCACAGCTTTCTACCGATGTCAACCTTGGAGAGAAGAAAGACCGTGCAAAAGTTGAGGATGTCTCTTCCCAGGCAGATCGTATGCGCGTAACTGGTGAGATCTCCAGATTCTATGGAGAGATTGGACCGTATCAGCAGGAGGCAAATATCATCGTTATCTCCATCAATCAGATTAAAAAACGTGGTAATATGGGTGTCATCCCATCTCCGGCTGAGATGATGTACTTAGGACAGGACGAGACTGCTCCTGGCGGACTCGCTCCTCAGTTCCTTGCAAACCAGCTTCTGAAGTTCATTGCCATTGGTGGTGAGAAGAAGACCGTGGAAGAGGATGGATTCGATGGATTTGGTGCGAAGATTCGTGTTATCAAATCTCGTACTTCCGTAAATGGTCAGGATATTCATGTCATCTACGATAAGGTACATGGATTTGATTCTCTTCGCACTTCTGTGGAATTTGCAAGAGAAAATGGACTCCTTGGAGGTAACCGTGGAGGTTATTACTTCCCGAACCTGGAAAATGGAAAAGAGCATAAGTTCACCTTAAAGAATATGAACGAAGATTTCCGTAATGATCGTGAGCTTTATCATATGCTTTATAGCCAGATCATTCCGATCCTGGATGCTCGTATTCCTACCATCAATCCAGATGACAATGATATTCCAGAGGAAGAGCTGGATTATTAACATATAACTAAAGCCGTCTTAAGCTATTGGGGAATGGTTTTTGCAAAACGGTGGTCTGCCTGGTGCTATCCGAATGGATGGTATTAGGCAGACTTTATTTTGTCGTTTGGAAAACTATTCCAATTGTAACAGGATTATTAATGAGGTAATTACTTAGGAATTCGAATGATCATACTTCCTTCTAATGCCAAATTATGTGGAATAGACTTTTAATCTATCAATCAGTGTGATCGCAGGAATGACCTTTGACAGTATGTCCTCATTCATAGTAGTTGCGTATGGGAATGGTTCCTTCTATTATTATATAACAAGAAAAATATATAAAATTGGGTACCAATCCAGGTTTCGTCGGAGTGTAAACCCTGGGGCACCCGAATAAGTCACCAATCCCGCTTGCAACACCCATATTATGGTAGTTATGACGTATGAAGTCCCTTCCTTCTATGGAGCCAATCCACAGTCTCGAAAACTGTACTAATATAGAGACTTTGCTTGTCAGAATGAGAACTACCAAAACCTTGAGAAAAGAACGATCCATTGGGCGTATTTAACCTCTTCCTTCTATGATTGTAATTATGGATTACGATAGTATGAGAGGTTATGCTTGCTCAATGGGTTCTTTTTTCTCCGACCTAAAAAATAATAAAAGAAAAGGAGAACTCAAAATGATACCAAATTATAACACAACAGATGAAATTCGAGACATTGCAAGAATTGACAACGTACTTACTATTACGTATCGAAACACCATTGAATTAGATGGTGGAGATGTTTCTGAGCTTGAGCCACTCAAAGATGATGGAACTCTCGGAATTGATGCGAAGTTGTTCTTTCGATACATTGAATTCTTAATGAATATTCGAGACTTGGGATATTACATTCCTGCATCTCAGTCTCTTACATTACTGGCTTCTTATCAGACATCTACCAAATATGTAGATGTACCGTCACCGTCTTATGAAAACTTCGATATTGTATTGACAGAAATTGAAAAGATCTTAGGTGGACAGGAAGCTAAGTTTACATATAAAACCTTATTTGGAAACGGTACTTTTGCAGATACGTTACGCGACATGGGTGTTGATCCATACGTGTATCAGCTGATGCATTATATGCACGTTTATGAAGGAATTGAAACTCCAGCAATCGATGCGATTCATGAGCATTCCAAAGATGTTTATGAGTCCAAGGGCTCTTTCGCTGCTTTGATGGCAAAATGCTCCGGACGTTCCGAAGAGGATATTATCCAGATGGTATTGCAGATCTTCCCAGAAGAACTGACCGACGGTTCCTATCAGAGACTCGACATTGTCCCGATGAATCGATTCTTACCAATGGAGATTTTCCTGGAGCTCATCGGAAGCAATAACCCGATGAGCAATCAGATGAAAACACATGTCCGTGAATTCGTTTCCAAACGTCTGGATGGTCTAAACTTACCTCTGACATCAGATTCTGTTCAGTTTACCGTTCCTTGTAAGGAAACACTGGCATTCTTAATCACAGAGTTTATTAAGAATGGATATCCAGCAAATACCTTAACGGGTAATATCAACAACGCAACCGACGTTCTTCGTGCGTTTGCCATGTATTCTGATCCAGAATATGATGGATCTTTAGCAAAAGCACCGAAATTCAAGAACCACTTAAATGCAAACGAAGCGAGATTCTTTATGAACCTGCTTTGTCATGCACCACATGTGGAAACGGATATTTTCATGTACCCAGAAATGTGGAAGCGTGCTTTTGAACGCATCAAACCACAGAGATGTATGGGAAAACGATATAAGAAAATTCGTCAGGCTGCAGACAACCTGTACAAGGGTAAGAAACCACAGACCACCAATGCCTTGGTAGAAAAGATCCTGGCGCATGGTGGGGATTCCTTAAATAGTTTTGAGCAGGGACTTAAGAAGCTGGAAAACTTCCCTGGTATGTATTTACGTCACTTCGACAAATACGTACGTTCTTATGGAAGCAAGATCAGTGACGATGCAAGAGAAAACAGACATTTCCAGTATTTAGTGTGTCAGTCCTTACACCGTGTGGTTCCGCAGGCAGAATCTACCAAGATGCTTTGTCAGTTAATGACTCTTTATTATAAGAGACTTCATAACTTAGAGAATCACAAAGACGGCATTCGCTATGCGAAACCGAAGGGACAGAATGCTTATGTTCCTCTCCTTCCAGTGCAGGAAACCCTCTGTGAGAAAACCTACTTGAAGAACTTCTATGTGGAGATTTTAAACATCTTAACCCAGGAGATTACTTACCGCTTTAAGGAGCTTCCATATCTTGGAAAAGTCTATATCGATCCTACCGCATGCGGTATTGTCGTGCCGACAGAACTTAGAGAAGCGAACGACAGCGGATTACACATCATTGGTCGTGGATCTTACTTTAAGATGATCTCTGCGAATGAAGTTGCGAAGGCTTCTGGGGAAGGCGAATATGAAGACGTTTACGTACCATATATCCATTGGGCTGGAGACTATGATTTGGATCTGTCTGCCGTTTTCATGGATGATAAACTTCATATCGTGGATGAGTGCTACTATTGTAATCTGAGCACCTATGTTACTTACGATGATCAGAGACGTATGTATGCATCCCACTCCGGTGATTGGGTTGATGGAGGAGATCCAGATGAAGAAGGTGTTTCAGAATTCGTAATGATCCGTCGTCAGTCTGCGTTAAAACGTGGAGCTCGTTATGCTGCTATTACCGTGCATTGTTACAGTGGTCAGCCATTCTCAATTGCAAATACATTCTTTGGATTTGAGACTCTGGCAGAACCGGTTGGAGAAAATAAGATGGAGGAAATTTCTGATCTTATTGGAGACGGTAGGACGGATACTCGTCGTAGAGATGCAATGCATGCAGTTGTGAAACCAGAGCGTACGATCTTTACCTCCAATCTGACATCCAAAGATACTTCTGTCTTAGTTGCAGTAATTGATTTGGAAGATGGCGTGGTTTACTATGCAGATCTTTCCATGAAACAGATGGAGTTGAATTCAGCAGCATCTGGTGCGGCAGCTCTTGATAAGATCGTGGGAGATTCTGATAAGAGCCCATGTAAAGCATTTATTAATCCACTTGGTAACAATGTCAATGCAACCGCTCTTTCTATGGGAACTCAGATTCGGGCACTGTTTGAGAAACCTAGATTCTACTGTGGAGACCTGATTTGGCTTCATGCCCAGGTTCGTGGTATGATCGTAAAGAATGCAGAGGATGCGGACGTTGTATATACACTTCCAGATTCCGCGATTGCGAAAAACCTGGAAGATGATCAGGAGTTAATTTCTCCGTTTATGGTTGATCGTATGGTGAATGAATTTATGCCTACGAAATAAACCATGTAGAAGAACCCATGTCTTAAAAGACATGGGTTCTTTTTTTGTATCCGAATTAACAAAGCAGAAAAGTTATGTAATATCTCTTTGATATGAGAATATCAATACTATCATTTACAAAGGAGGTAATGATTATGCCGAGATGGAATCATTACAATAAGGAACAACCAGCTCCAATCGCAGATTTGGAGCAGAGGCTTCATAAGATTGAAGCCGTAGTAGAAGAAGGAGAAATGGACGTCGAAGACGTCCTGTTTCTGTTACGGGAGACACAGAAATGGGAAAACACATTCCCGTGGGATGTGCCGATCACAAAGCAGTCTGATGAACAGCTGCAGGTTAGAAACATTGAAGAGGGAGTCAAGGATGCAGTTTCAGGATACGTTCATCGCATCTATGATTTTGTCAAAACTTCATACGAAGTTTATGATGAGATTCACTATGATACGATCGACGAGATCGAAGAATGGATCCATCAACTTCCAGATGACTTAGATTATGACTTTGATTTTCCTGGAGTTCGAGCTTTCGAGGAATTGAAGAACAAATTCCAGTCATTCAATGCTGGAGAATTCAGTCGTATGAAAGACGACTGGGACAAATCAGAGTGGGAATAAATACATATCAAGGAGGGAACAAAAAATGGCTAAAGAATTAACTTATAATGACATTATCGGTCTCTTTAAGAAGGCCGAAACTGACCTGAACGATGGATGGTATATGAAACAGGCATGGCATGATTTATGCTATGCCTTCAATACTTATAAGATTTGCGTGAAAGAGTCCGATTCTCTGGACAAAATGATTCTGGATAACATGATCGTCCAGACGATATCTAATATGTACTTAAAAATCCGAGCTCGCAAAAAGAGTGAGGATATTAAGCGTGTAGATGATATCTTTTATCTTGTCGGATTTGCTAAGGTACAGATGTATCTTGGTAAAATTGGACTTACCAGTCCAATCATCGACAAGATTTACGAGGATTTGGAAAACTATTTCAATGATCCAGAATTCTTCAGTTGCTTAGCTGAGGGAGTTTTAGATGAAGTAGACGCTCGTAAGCCACTGCAGACATCTACACAGACTCCGAATCCTGTGGAAGAAACGGTTGCCGATAAGGTTTCCAAACCGAAGAAGAAACCGAGAAAGAAAGCGCAACCTCTGGTACGGGATGAACAGAATCTGTTCTATATCATGTCTCGATACTGCATGAAAGGAATGGATTTAACAGAGGGAGCCCTTGATAAACTCTTAGGTTCCAAAAATGTAGGATGTCTAAAATCCTATGTATGCAACCAGTTTTCCTGGACGAAATGGACCATGCAGCGGCTGGTTCTCATCTATTTGTATGGAGGCGAAAAGATTACTGCAAGAGCGTTCCGTGAGTCTATTCTTGAACTTATTAACGAGGAGTTCAAGAAAGCAGGTGGTGCAATCCGTGTGACCAAACGCATGTATGTTGCAAAGGTTGACGCGATAAACGCGCTCGATAACCTGTTTCCAACTAAAGAGCTGCGTTTCATTATCGATTATGGCAATCAGGTAGTCAGAGATCGATATAATAAATTTTTGGAAACTGGAGTGACACTCACAGAGGAACAGAAAGAGTTCTTCAGTAAGTTCCCATCTGTAACAGCTCCAAAACCGGACTTTACTCCGGTGGTATCCGATACGAGTGAAAATCGGATCACTACGACATATACAGCTGGACCTGGAAAACAGATCCTGGAAAAGACTATTCCAGTATCATCAACGGTATCGTTGGCCACTACATTGAAATAATTTTAGAACCCCTCTTAGAAATAGGAGGGGTTCTTTTTTTTGCTCGGATAGCGTAAAAAGCCCTCCTAAAAACAGTCCTATAAACTTGAAACGCTTGTAGAAAGGAGGAAATATGTTTTGACGGATACCGAAACTCTACAAAAACAGCTTCGAGAAGCGCTTTTAAACAACACATATGATCATGCTTCTACCCATCTGGCTCTTCATAAAGCCTGGGAAAATTCATTTTCATATCTCTATCGGTTACAGATCGAAAAGATCTTATATGATGAATATCATTACTATTCCAACGACGAAACTGGCAAGACAGCGACAAAGATTGGACACTTATATCTGGATAAGAATATTCGTGCTTGTTTTGATATTGACAAAGACATCATTCATGTATGCGACCGAGAAGAATTTAAGCGTTCCAATTATTATCTGAGGTATTTTACCTTGGAGGATATGATCAACGATGGTCACATTTTTCAGTGGATACCGATTGTGATTATAGATGATCAGGTGGTTTGGGATTGGGAAATTAAAGTAATTTCCAAAGATGCGATTCAATTTCGTATGCCAAAACCTTTCCGTAGACAGTATGTTTTGAAAAATGAACGTGATCCGGTTACGGATGAGATTATCTATGTAGATCATAAAGTACAGCTTTTTGTGGTACAAAATGATTACTACGAACGAGTGGTATTAAACCGTATGAACTTGTATATGGACAATGCAAGTCATCGTATCAATATTCCAAAAGAATACTTGAAGAAACAACTTCCTGGTGAGAATAAGGAAGGTACTTTTTTTGTAACGTTTTCTTTTCCGGATGATGGAGCACAGGCAACGTACCTTTGTACACAGCTTGTAGATCTTTACGAATACGATACGTATTTTACCACCATTTTATCAGAATCCCTGTATAAGAAAATTCAGTCCTATACCAAAGAGATCTGGGTAACGATCGTATACGTAAATGAGTTACATCGAAAGATCTGGTATACTGGATCCGATACCACAACAGTATCTGGTCATGAAGCAAACATGATGGTCTTAAATCGTGGAGATGATTTTGAGCCGTATGCTTCTCCAGTTCCGGTGGAAAACTTTATGGTCTTCCGCACTAGAAAAGGAGAAGATGTTCCCTCTATCATTCCAAACAACGAGACCATTAAGCTTTACTATCCAAATATTTATCGTATTTGTAATAGGGATATCCAAGATGGAGATTCCTATAAAATTTTTTATTTCTATCATTACAACACGTATCTGAAATACACTTGCATCCATGATTTCTGGTATCGCTTTTTGAAGATTCATTTCTTGAACGAAGGATCCACTATGGAGGAAATCATCGACAAGATTTGGCGTGGTAAGATGACGTACACCGATATGACAGAAGCACAAAAGCAAGATTTCATCAAGACCTTTGAGCAGATTCTGTTGTATCTTTATAAGCATTACAAATACGCAGAGACGGACTTCTTATATAATCATCTGGATTATGGAGCTCGTCCATACGACCTCGACAACTTAACCGGGGAACCGTTTATGTATAAGGAAGGTCGTCTAAAAGAATGGATCCGGGATGATCCATGGTTACTCCGGGATTATGTTCTGGAACAAAAACGAGTTGGTATGAGTTATCACCTTTTCACCAATCAGATTGATCTGAAGAGCCGGTACCGAACCAACACCAATACCGAATTGCATTACGACTATGAGTTCGATGAACCCATGTACGTTTTCGCTATGAATAATACACGGGAATATCCAGTTTATATGGATATTCGCTTTTTTGTTGATGGAATTTTTGCAGAGAAGATGTACCAGGATCGGTACCTGTTTATGGACTATCTCTATATCCCAGTTTCCATGGTAACGGAAGATAGTTACCTGGAAATGGAAGTCTTTCCAAGATATGATTTTAAAGAACCAATGCGATTTACTTCTATGAATGACGTTCACGAAGTCACGATCGTAGAACCAGACGAAGGAGATATTTGGCCTACCTATGCAGATGCATATGTTATGACTAAAGACATTGATGGAGATGATTATCAGCATCTTTATGAAAACTCCTTGTCAGAATTCTTTAAGATTACCTCTGTCTATACGGAAGGTGAATGGGATGTGGTCACAACGAAAGAAGATGAAGAAGCTGGGAAGCCACTTCGTTTTACTCGTCTTCGAAAGTTTAAAGTTCAGCCAACCGATGAGAGCATCTTAAACAAAGACTTGAATCTTTGTATCAACAAGCACCCAATGGGACTTCCGTTCCAGATTACGACTGCTGGATATCCATATCTGCAGTTGGTTGGAGCGGAGAATAAATTCCATTATAGTGCGGAGTATATCCGTGTTTTCCGAAATGGAAGATTACTTCCAAATGTCAAATGGGCATTTTACTCCTCTTTCGAGTGTCCTCGTATTCAGCTGATGGAATACTTTGAAGTAGGAGATACTATTTATTTTGACATTACGCCGTTCCGCTATAAGATGATTTATCATAAGGAACGGATTGATCAGAACGAGTTGATGCATGATCTTCGAGATATCGTCACCAAACCGTTTGATTGGAGATATTATGACGTCTACTTAAATGGACGCAAGCTTAGTATGCCAAATATTTTCTCGATTACTCCTTGGGAGATTAAGCTTAAGAATTTAAAGAGTTCTTATCACTTAACCATCTATGAGAAAGAGCGTGATTGGGAATACTATGGCTTAAACTACAAAGAACCAATTTACTTCTTTACTCCCGACGATCTGTTTAAAAAAGACTGGGTATCGGAAGCAGAAAAGAAGCAGTTGGTAGATGATATTGTAGAAGCCGAAAAGGATCCCAGAATCAACTTCTATCCAGATACCGATGACGAACCGGAGCAGGATTGGACTGATGATCGAAAATATGTCCTTATTATGGCATTCTACTGGAATGAACTAATCCCGAAAACATTCGTGAACCCGAATGTGCTACAGTTCAATAAGAGCATAATTTCAACCGAATACCCGATTATCTATGAGAATTACGTGCATCCAGGTAATATGTATGCACGTACCGATTACGAGAAAGAGACGTTGAAAGACGAAAAAGAGGTTATGGCGTTAGACCCAGACCTGACCATACAAGGAGAAAACGAAGAAGATTTAACCTATGTCTATATGGTTGGGCATCCTCTTGATGATGCGGAAGAATTCTTAGATGAAGAGGTTACCATCAATGACTCGAAGTATAACATAGGAGGTGATTGATTATGCCAATACCGGTACTACCAGGACAAGTTCCGACCATAATCAGTAAACCGAATCAGAGATTTGCCACGACAGCTCTTAGCACAAAATATCGTGTGAATGCGGTAAATGGCGAGCTCTTAAAAGATGCGGTCACCGGTGAAATCTTCTACAAACGAAAAGAAGATGGAAAAGTTGTCAGCTTCTTTCAAAATAAGAAGCAGTTACAAGATTTGGTTCTGGAATTACGTATCCTGTTAAATACCAATATGGGATTTCGCTATCCGGCGGATGCGGAAAACTCTTTCTTTATTAGCACCAACTATGACTTGACGCTACTGAATAAAGAAAAATTACTGGATATTTATACCAGCAATCTGTCCATTGACAACAACAGCAAAGACTCCATCTATACGTATCACTTCAAGATCAGCAACGTTTGTAATGGCTTCTTCATGGAAGTGGATTCCAGGGACTGTGACAAACCAGCGATTGAAGTAACAACCAATTACTACAATCAGTTCATGAAGAATTACGTAGGAGATTCTGCGTTATTTTTGGCAGAAAAAGCAAAGTTTAACAAAACCAAATGGGAAGAATCAAACGCAACGATTCATTACCGTGTAAAATGTGTAAAGGGTGGAATGACCAAGATTTATGAGCAGGAAGATTACGTTCGTATGAATGAGCACTGCTTCATCGATCTTCCGGATCTGGATATCCAGACCGATTTTGGTGGGCACCCTGAGAGTATGGAAATCTTCATCGATCGGATCACATTTGACAAACTGCAGTTCATGTTTAAGAATGCGGAACTGATTGGTGGAAACTACTCCGATTTATTAAAGAAATTCATGTATGAAGACAGTCGTCTGGAAGTACAACTTGCAAATGTGATGTACTTTGTAGATAAACCAGAAGACTGGGAAGAACTTGGAAACGAGATCGTCGTTGCCTTTATGGATACTCCGTACTTCTTTGAGTATATGGGTAAGGTTGCTACCTTAAATGACAATGGAGACTTTATCTTCTCCGTACGTCGTCCATATTCCAATGAATGGAAAGTTAACGGGGTTTGGGCGGAGATGATCCGTACCATTGATATCAATGGTGATGTGAAAAATACAGGATCTGAAAACTCTGATCGCTGGCGTGAACTTGAGGAGATCTTCGGACCGAATCGAATTCACCATGGTAAGTTTACCTTCGATGAGAGTGAGCGTGATAACTTCCCGCTTTCTGATCGTGTTACCATTACGTATAACGTGTAAAGGAGGTTTGAAATATGGCAGAAGCATATGAGTACGATCTGGTAAATCAAGCCGCTACCACTACACAGGTTACCAAAGCATTTCGTGGTGGTATTCATAACTGTCAGTTAGTGGATACCGAACGAGAAGTTGCAGGGGTAAATAAGAAACTCTATGTAGGAATTAAAGGAAACCAAACTACCTATGACATTCCTGCAGATGAGCCTATGACTGCAACGGTTTATATCTATGATCCGGATGAGGATGATGTACAAGAGGAGGGCTAATAGATGGCAAAGATTCCGAATTTACCAATGGCGGATATCTTGATTCATGGAAAACCCAGTGATCGAGTTGAGTACATTGGTTTTCCGGTTACCAGATATCAAAATATCGTAGGTGCGCCAGCACTTGTGACCGCAGACTCCGTGAAGAGTTCTGCACCATTTCAGTTATTACACACCGATGATGTGGAAATGTCCGTGGCAGCCATTCGTCTGATGTGTGGAAATATTCTTTAAAGGAGGGCACCGTCATGGCTCAAAGAAAAGCGGTTATTACAACTTTCCAGTCTCCTGTATTAGAGGATGGGGAACGTTTGGACTTACTCCCTCGGACTGCAGCAGAGGCGGTTGTATACAAAGATAAAAGTGGTGTTCAGCACGACCTGAATCAGTTTATTCAGGATGAGGTAGAGACCAAGAATGCCGGTACGGCATTAACAGAAGATATCCCGTATCTGTCTGAGACAAAACCAGATCATGCTTGCTTGTGGGCAAAAATCGACCCGAGTAAGACAACGGTTACCAAATAATTTAAGTGAGCTTAGAACTTTTGTGGTTCTAAGCTCACTTCTTACTTTTTGTTTTCGGTAATGTATTATCTCCTCGAAGACATCTCAGTAAGAATAAAAAAGGAGATCAGAGTTAAAATGGCAAAAACACAACAATTCGCAGAATATCGAGTCCAAGATGAACTGACAAAAAATACGACGCAATCAAAGATATCTTGGAAAAAGATGCTTAGCGTCTCCGGACTCATGGCAGCCAAATTTCCAGTTGCACTTGATATACAAATGCTGGATATGATCACTGCGTTTTTATTAAAAGATAGCACACTTCGTACAAGAAAATCAATTAGTAACATTGATAAGTTAATGGGAATTATCGATCCCGATGTTTATGTGGGGAATCCGGAACTGGAATCCCGTATTCATATTATTCAAAATATCACGACCTGTTTGTTGGAGGAACGATTTGAAGATCCAGTCTATATTCAGGTTTACTGTAGAGATCATGCCGAAGATGAATTTTCAAAAGAGTTAATCGATAAGATGTCAACCCTTACAATTAAGTATGCAGAAAGTAAATACATGATCAAAAAGGTTGATGCAATCTTAGAGTTTAGCTATATCATAACCGCAAGATCAATCATGCAACAGATCTTAGACTCTATCGATCCAACAGATTTTGCAAGTTATGAAAAAGTCGCAAATGACTTAAATACCATTGCACAGACGATTGTCAACATCAATCGAAAGTGTCGAAGCCTGGATGCGGATCAAACCTTTAGTTTGGATGACGATCGGTTTGAGAGTGTCATTGCAGATGCAGTTGCCAAACTAAAAGACCGAAACCGAATCTTTATCACTGGTTCTACGTACTTAAATGCGTTATTATCCCCAGGCTACATGTCCAAACGTCTGTATACATACTTGGCATTCCCAGGAAAAGGAAAGTCAACGATTCTGTTAAAATCAGCTCTGGACATGCGTAAGTACAACCCAAACTTTAAACCAAAAGATCCAGAAAAACGCCCAGCGATTTTATTTCTCACATTAGAGAATGATATCCCAGAGACCATCGAGCGTATGTTTAATATGACCGTATCCGCAGAGGATATTCGAAACTATACCCCAAATCAGGTCATCAAATACATGCGAGACCGAGGTGGATTAAAGTTAACTGGACAGTGCTCTATTGATATTATCATCAAGGAGTACAAGAACCGAGAGATTAATACAGATGATGTCTATTCCATCATCAATGACCTTGCTGATGAGGGAATAGAAGTTTGTGCTCTTATTCTCGACTATATGAAACGTATTCGTCCCACCGAATATGCTGATAGTGAGAAAGGAGAATTAAAGAATATCTCCAATGAGTTAAAGGAGATTGCAAAGTTCTTTGATATCCCGGTTATCACAGCACAGCAGTTGAACCGAGAAGGAGCTGCGGTCGTCGATGCCGCCTTACAGTTAAACAAAGAAGATGTAACGAGACTTGTAGGTTCTCAGAACATTGCTGGTGCTTGGGAAATCCAAGAGAACTCCGACTGGACTTGTATCATCAACCCACAAAGAAAGAAAGATACCGGGGAACTCTTTATGGTATTCAAACTCCTCAAGCGTCGTTATCGTTCTTCCGAGACAACCGAGAAGATGCGTCAGCTCGACTACTTCAACCAGCCGTTTGAAGAGGGTAATGAGATTAAGCTTAAAGATGATATCGATCTGGATGAACCGCTTGGACTTCTTTCTCTTAGCACCGAATTTGGTCCAGAGAATCAACCAAATCGACGTGGTAATACAAATGCGGTAAAACGAGAAGTGGTAAAACGGTATCCATCTCAGCAATTTAATGATGATACTGAAATTACAGATACCTTCTTCGATATCGGCAAGCATGACCACACGAAGAAAGATAAGGAGAAAGAAACATCAGGGGTATGAAAAAGGAAAGAAAAATTTATAGTATCAAAGAATTTGAACAGGTCTACGGAAATTTGTTAAGGAGGCACGTTGCACAATTTGGGTATCTACAAGTATTAAAAACTTTAGATGCGCCAGATCCCATGCACAGTCAATACGTTCGGCTTCGTGTTTTGGATATGCTTATTCCAGATATTGAAGATCGCCTGATTTCGTTTTGCTATTCGAATCATCAGTTTATACGAATCGGACAAGATGAGCGTATCTTACTACTAAATGCGTATACGATTCTCAATCACAATACCAATCTAGCTCCAAATGTCGATTTGTATCGTGTCGAGGATAAGAATGGAGATATGGAACTGGTTACCGAACTGGAGTTTCGAGCAAACGAGTTCCCAAAAGCGAACCGGCTGTACAAGGAATTATCCGGAAGATCCCTTGATTCTGACAATGGGAAATGGTTGGAATTTCCTATAGAAGATCAGAGTCTTGGTTTCCCTCTCGGGTTTCCGACCTACTACTATTTCAATTAAAGAAGTTTAAAGTTGCATCTCGTATACACTCCTTTAAGAAGAATATTTTCTTTTGTACTTAAGACTTAATAACTTTTAAATAAGGTACGGAAAGCTCATACGAGTGTTCCGTACCTTATTTTCCCCTTAAAAACAGTCGATTAACGGAAATGAGGGCTCCCTCATTTTTTTATTGATAAAGAAAGGGGGCTGGAACCTTGGCAAAAATCAGATCTCGTATGGATTATGCGAGGGAAATGCAAGATGAAATTCAAGGTGTGGTATCGTATGCATTCGACCGTTTACAGAGTTTGCATGATGTCCAGTTAAAGCTTCATCAGATGGGTGATGAAGTCTGGTTTGGAGATACCTTGGAAGAACATCGTTTAAAAGCCAAATTTAAAGACAAAGAAGAAAAAGTGACGGATTTATATAAAGAACTCGATTCCTATACCAAACAGAAGCGTTATGCTGATGTGTACCGGGCTTTCATGGTGGAGTTAAAAGACGAAGATGATGAAGGTGAATGGGGATCCATCTTTAATAAATATCGAGAACAGATCTTAGACTTTAAAATCAAGATGAATCGAACACATCAGGATTTCTTATCTGAGATGAGTCAGGTTTTTCGAATTGTGGCTGATCAAAAAAGAAAGGAGAAAGAGCACAAAATGATGAAAGACACTCCAATCGAAGAATTTGTGAAAAACGAAGAAAAAATTCGTAAAGTATTATATGAGAAATGCTCAGCTGGTGAAATTACTCTGGAGGAGAGAGAGGCAGCCCTTGCAAAGCTTTCTTCCTACAATGAGGCAGCAAGCCGGTTCACCACTGAGGTGTTAAACGCAGTGGAGGAGTTCTGTGAAGGAACTTTAACTTGCGAAGAACTGGATACCATTTTAACTGGATACTACAAAGAGAATCCAGAGCAAGCGTTGTACTTTAATGGTACCCATATTGACAATCGTTACAACGCTATGAAAAATGAGATCGTGGGACTGTATGAAGCAGGTGCCATGGATCTCGATCTTGCTGCTGAGCATGTCGATTACTTAAGTAACATCTATGATATTGCCATTGCAGAGCACGTAGATTGCTTAACAGAAGCAGTCGACCATCCAATGATTGATCTCATGGTTTCTGGTATGGATGATTACTTCGGAGCTGTTCAGAACTTCAAAGAATCTGCAGAAGAGGGAGCGAGTGATCTGGAGACTCGTTTAGCCGCTCTTGATCATTTCGCAGAATCTACTTGGCAGTACTTTGAAGCTACCGGAAATGTTGTAGAGGAAGAAGTAAAAGAATCTGTCAAATCTGCAGTTGATAGCTACACAGCAGCTCGTACGATTGCAAACGGTACCGTGATTGCAGCGTATCTTGCTTGTATTGGGCTGATCCTCTCTATCCCGATTGGAAAAGCTATTAACATGAAAAAAGGTAGCAACGTTATCAAAGCCTATGAGGATATTCATCCAGATGCTGTCAAATACAAAGATCTGGATATTGTGAAGATGTCTGCATCAGGAGCTGGTGCAAAATATATTCCAGAAGTACAGAAAATGCTCTCTACTGATATGCGTGTAACTGGTAAGTGTTACCTTGCAAAATACAAGAGAAAACCATTTGCAGTTATTGTACGTCTCCAGCAGAAAACCAGCTCTGTTAGCACTGGAGACAATGGTTACACCGTGCAGTCTTCTGACTATCGCTTCTATTACAAATCTCTTTGCCCAGAAGCAGAGAAAGATGAGGACTTCTATGAAGCAGCTCTGATGTTAAAGAAATTCAAAGTCTGCACTCCGGAGATCAAGTCTTTTGCAAAAGATTTGAAGAAAGAGTATGAGGAACTGAAAAAGGAAGCAGCAGAAGAGGAAAAGAAAAAAGAACAGGAAGAGAAACTGGCAAAAACTGTAAAAGAAGCAGCCATTGCTAGAGAATCTGCTGGTATTGTGTATGACAATGATCAGATCTACAGAGACGTTCGCAAACAGCTGATGGATAAATACACCGCTGGGGAAATTACTCTGGAGATGAGAGAAGCAGCTCTTATGGAAGCTCGTGATCGTCTGTTCGGAGACGATGTTGAGAACATGATGGAAGGTGTTCTTGGTGGACTCTTTAAGAAGAAAGCAGATGCGGCCGCTGGTATGAGAAAGCTTTCCAACGATGTTTCGAATACCAATGCGAAAGTTAAAGCACTTTCCCTTCAGTACAAATCTAATCAGCAGAAGATCAACAAACTGATGGATCAGATTCAAGATCTGCAAGTAAAAGCAGGTGCTGCCGATGGCGCAAGTAACCGTGAGAAAATCATGGATCAGGTCAAGAAACTTCGTGCAGAGGTAATGAAATTAAATGATCTGAACCGTGGTATTCAGCAGCAAATCGTAAAAGCAAACTATGCAACTGAGAGCGTGGATGTTGAGAATTTGACTCAGGAAGAGTTAGATACTATGACAGAAGGTGTTCTTGGTGGACTCTTTAAAAAGAAAGAAGCACAGGCAAATGCAACTGGATCTGATACTTTAGATAAATTAGTTGCAATGTATCGTGACAATCGTTACAAAATTGATCAGGCTGCGGATAAGATTAAAGAACTTCAGAAACAAATGCAGTCCATGGAAAACGGAAGAGCTGGTAAAGCATACGATTCTGCTGCAACCGAGGTAAAACGTCTTCGTGCAGAAGTAAAGAAACTCTCCGATGCCAATACAAAGATCCAGAAACAGATTGCGAAAGCAAGAGCCGTTGCAACCAACGAGAGTGTAAACGTTGAAGAAATGACTCAGGAAGATCTGGACCTTATGATGGAAAGCATCTTTTCTGACATTGCAAAAAAAGCGGAGAATATGAAACCAAAGCCAAGTGCTCAGCAAGCACAGGCGAAGATCAATGCAAATGAGGCGGAGATCAAACGTCTCAAACTGATGTTAAACGACATCATGTGTATGAAACGTCGAAAAGATATTGACCCGGCTACCATGAAGCAGCTCCTTGATAAGGAGAAGAAAATTGATAAGAAACTGGATAAGTTAAGAAAAGAAAATCAGAAACTTAGTCCTCTTTCTCGTGTAGACGGAGTTATTACAGAGCCGTATTGATAAGGAGTTGATACTATGTTAAACTTATCCAACATTGTATCCAGAATCAAATTCAAATTGGGGATTGCAACGCTTGCAGTCCCCTTTGATAATATTGACCAGATGATTACAAAGATCGTTCAGGAATTTACCGTTCCGGTTTTTTCCTTGTATTGTCCGGATCGGAGATTGTGCCGTGTGGAAACCAACAAAGCATTCAAAGTAGTAAACCGTGTGACATCCTATACAGAGTACCTGCTTCCGGATTTTGAAAATCCAAAGCTTCTCTATGTGAATGACGTTTATTACAACGAGGATGCTTTAACAAATTTAGGTTATTATGCAGGAACCGTTCCGATGGGAATGACCGATACATCTTTTATTGGACAGATGATGTTAAATAACTTATCTGCTCAGCTTTTGAATCAGGCGGTTCCAAAGATGACCTTTCATTTTGAAGCACCGAGAAGGCTGATCCTTTACAATGCTTTCTGGTCGAATGTCGTGACGATGGATTGGAGTTTTGAGCATTCTAAGTCTTTAAACACCATTCCAAACGACGCGTTAACGTCATTTCTTCAATTGGCACTTTTAGATGTCAAGGAAAACCTATACCCAACGATGGCACAGTTTGTAGAACAAAACACCGTTTATGGAACCTTACGTCTTCCAATTGAAAGTTGGCAGAACGCGGAGTCCGAACGATTGGAACTTCTAAGCAGGTGGGATGATACCTATCATCTGGATGGAATCCCCTTCTGGTGGGGATAAAAGAAAATACCATACACAGACCAAACTGTGTATGGTATTTATTATTCTTTAAAAGGATGCGAAAAATTCATCCACTTTCTTTTTTGTCTCAGGTCGAATCTTTGCATAGATCATGTTGTCGTTATCTTTGATGATTGCGTGGGTACGCTCTTTGTTGAATCCAACCAAATCTTCCATTCCAAGATCAAAGCTTTCCATCAGAATTTCGGTGTTGATATCCTTATTGGCAACCAGATCTAAAATTTCTCCCAAAGGAATAAAGGTATCTTCTGGAGTGATGATCGTGTGTGTTTCCGGCTGAACGGATTCTAAGACTGGCTTTTCCAGATGTCCGATCATCTCTGCTTCTGGATGAGATGGATAAAAGACCCAATCATAGGTAACCAATAACCGAATCACAACAGTTGGTTTTCCATTGATCTGTTTTAAAGTGGCAATGGATCTACAGCTAAAACGCGGGACCATTCCCTGAATAACAGATTTTGCAAATCCAGTTCCAGCATCGGTTCCAGCATCGGTCTGGATTTTGGCTTTCAACAGATTTCCTTCGATTCTAGGATTCATAATCTTATGAGAACGGTTTTCAGGCCAAACGTCTCGAATACGTTCGGGACTTAACTTCTTATCCTGGTATTCCTGAGTTGGGTGATTTTGCTCACCAAACCAAGAATCATGGGCCAGAAGATCTTGAATCTTCGGAGTGTTGATAGCAGCCCAGACATTCTCTGCAGTATAATAACGTTGGTTTCGGTTCTTTACCCCGAAGGACTGAAGAACCGATTCAAATTCTACAAAGAAGATGTGGTTTTTATCATATATTTTAAGATCTCCGATATGACTGACGGATTCATCCGTACTTTCGCAAAGATATACAAACCCGAGGTCGTCTATTTGCTGATTGGTACGCAAAATTTACACCCCTTTTCGAGTTTTTCTTATCCGATTGTTTTTAAGCCTAATCCCTGAAGTTTCATTTTCCAGATCACACCCAATTAACGCCCTTATAGATTTTCTTGATATATTATTTTTCTGCTTTGTACCAAAAGTAGATGAAACGTCGGTAAATCTATAAGGGTATAGAAAGCTATTTCTAATTTTCGAAAATCAGAAATACTATATGGCAATGAGAAAGGGGACAACAAAAATGGGAAAGAAGCGAACCGTACTATATCGTATGGATTGGGATGCTTGTTTCTACAGCGACATGGCGAGCGGTATTGGTTTTCAAATTACAGAACCAGCGGAAGTATCACTGGATGGTTCTAAGGAGAAAACCTTATACGGCCCTCAATCTCCTCTGTATGGTACCACCTATGGGGATGAAAGAGAGTTCACCGAACGTTATCGTTGTAAATGTGGAAAACTTCGTTCCAGAGCGTACGAAGGAGAAACCTGCCCATTTTGTAAGGAGAAAGTAGAAGCCAGAGGATCCAACATCAACATCTGTGGATGGATTTCCTTAAATGGATCTGGAGCGTTTGTCATCCAGCCTCTGTACTTCCGTATCCTTGCACAGGCGATTGGCAAAGAATTTTCCGAGATTGTCAATTGCAAAAAGAAAGTAGACACCAATGGAATTCAGACAGCTTTAAAACCAGGAGATTTGGATTTCGTTCCAACCCATCCATTCTATGGAATCGGGATCCAGGAATTTTATAATCGTTATGAAGAAGTTTTAGAGTACTATATGAAGCTTCCAAATAAGAAAAATAAAATCACAACTTTCCAGATCTTACTGGCGCAAAAAGATCAGGTCTTTACACACCACATTCCGGTGTATTCTACTTATTTACGTCCACAGTCCATCACCCAGGATACATTCTATTTCCAGGGTGCTGACAAGATGATCAACGTCATCTTCAAACTGTCTGAGCAGTTAAAGAACTGCGACGACATCGAGTGGGATAATTTCCAAGCACGGCTACAGATCAAAGTCAATGCTCTTTGGGATTACGACTTTGCCTCCATGCATGGAAAGGAAGGTATTATTCGAGATATGTTACTAGGTGGCTCGCTCAATTACACCGCGCGCAACGTCATTGTCCCGGATCCAACGCTTCGAGACAATGAAGTAGACTTATCTTATCATACTTTCCGAGAATTATTTAAACCAAAAATCATCAATTACTTAAAGGTATACGAAGATATACCACTTAGCAAAGCAGAAGACATTTGGGAGGATTCATTTATCTTCAATCAGAAGGTATATGATATCATGATGATGATTGTTAAGAAAGAAGAAGTCACGCTTCTGATTAACAGGAATCCGACGCTAACCATAATTTGGTGTCGTAAAACCTATCTAATGGCGGGAAATTTCCGATAATCTGTTATACTACGTACTTATCCCAGTGATGGAGATAAGGGCAATGGGTAACGCCAAAGGTATCGTAACAAGGGAAACAGATTGGAATGAATCCGCAGCGAAGTATCTTACGACGATAAGATATAGGCTCATCGACTAAGGAAAGCTAGAGATCTATATTTGTAGAAATACATAAATGGGAAACCAGGTAGATTGAAAATAAGGTAAGTTGAAATACTTACACGAAGCGAGTAGGTCCTTTATGGACGAAAGGTAGGAGAAATCCGAAATGGTAGGTTAGTAATGAACTGGTGATAGGGAAATTACTAAAAGAGATAGTCAGGCATTTGTATTCGAATGTTGGAATTATTACTCAATGCTTCTGTTAAAGGTACGCCGGGTAAAGAGAAGTGGAACCGATTACTGTTTAAGTGTACCACTGTCGATCAACAAAGTTGCTTAGTCCAAACTGACAAGGTCGACATTAAACTATCCTAATTGCGGGAAATTCTAGTAGAGGACTTTAACTACCAACCAAGGATGGCGACAGTCTTGGGGCAAAGGGTAACTCCGGAGATATGGTAATCAAGGTTAAAGTTGGAACAATCGACGCAGCGAAGTATCTTAGTAGGATAAAGATATGGGCTCAACGACTAGAGAAAGCTAAATTACTTATAAAAGTAATGAAAATAAGGTAAGTTGAAATACTTACACGAAGCGAGTATCGTAGGAGAAATCCGAAACGGATAGCGTTTCAATATATTGAAACGAAGATATAGTCTACAAGGCAGGCTTGCCAGGACTTAATGCAGATGATACTGAAAGTCTGGGTTAATAGTAATATTAACCATAGTTCTGTGTGAACTCTTAACAAGAGGTGTCGCACGTAAGTGCGGCTAACGGTAGAAGCGAACTAAGGTGAAAACACGAATAAACTTCAGAAGAGAGTCTACGGTCCAGAAATGGGTAGCAGATAATACCGTGCCAAGCTTATTCACATACACATCCTTAGAAATAATAAGGAGGTGATAAATATAGTTAGGCTAGCATTAACCGATGATCAGATGTCGAGATGGAATATAAAAGATCAAATCTCTTGTATTTACAAATTGACAAATCTGGACAACGGAAAAGTATACATAGGTCAAACTGTAAATTTAAGAAAGCGTGTTCCAGAATACAATAACGCTGAAACATCAACATCCGATCGTGAAATTATCAAAGCTATTAAGAAACATGGTTCTGATAGATTTCGATTAGAAATTGTAGAAGAATGTGATCCAAAGAACTTATCCTGTTACGAATCTTATCATATACGTAAATTGGAAGCATATGATCCAAAATATGGATATAATGAGAATCTAGGTTCAATGAGTCGTGATTATGAAGCTGCACTGAAGCAGAGAATTGCGATGAAACTTTACCATACAGGATTAAAAGAATCGCCATTTACTAAACGAAAGAAATCAAATATTGTGATCGCAATTAATGAAGATACGCGTGATGTGATTATTTCGGATAGTGGAAAATTACTCGGTGACTATTTTGACAAATCTAAGGATTACATTAAAAATTGTTTACGTCAACCGTCTACAGTTCAAGGATATCAATTGTATTATTACGATAAAGATCTTCGTGATTCGACTTGTCGTAATATACTAGAGTCTAAGAAAATGCGTAGTGATCGATACAAACGATTATGGGATGTATTAAGTGCATGTGAATATGAAGGTGTAGAGACTATTAGTTTACTACTGTCAAAGGTGTATGATAGAGTATCGTATTTATTTTACGGTATCTCTGATTCATCTAGTGGTAAACCGGCTCTGATTCCATTTAACGAATCTTGAGTTGGTAGGGCTTAGTTTGCGGGCTAAGTTCGAAGCGCACAGCTCCTGTAACGATGCATATTACAGGATGAAGATATAGTCCGTGCCCATATTAACGTATGGGGTTACACGTTCGATGGTGACATCCTAAATATGATTGCAATTGTAGATCCTGCAATCAAGTATATGTTTCGAAAGTTCAACCCGATCACTCGAATGATCATTGCGAGAGATACGGGACTTTTGAATTCTTATTTCTCAGTTACAAAGTCACAGAAGATTGATCTGTATTACTTTGCAACTTGTGGAGCACTGGAAAATGATACTCCAGAAACGTTCCCAGACGAACCACTGACCAAACAACCTTGGGAGGAGAAAGTGGTAATTAAGGAACAGCCGACGCTGAAGTATCAGATGGAACCGGAGGAGCTGATTAAGATTCCAAGAATGGAAACGGTATCAGGAGTTCCATTTAAACCAAGTGCTAAGATTAAGAAACGTTTTAAAATCAAAGCGTCAGCGTAATACTATGGAGAGTTCTTTGATATGAAGAACTCTCCTCTTTTACTGATATATTATTTCCATGTAAGAATGTGACGGTCACAAAAGATAAACGGTTTTAAACTTGCTAAGTTTAAACTCATAAATATTACAGTCACTTTCAGAGGCTTCATTTCTAGGTTCCCCTCCTGGATCTTGGAAGTCTTAGTCGCATTCTTCACTGGTCTTGATCTCGCTTACTCCTTTGGGCGGGATCGTTTCTGCCAGCCAGGAAAGAAGTTCCCTTCTCCCAATATGGAGCTTCCTTCCTGGTAACAATAATTTTTTTAACAAAAGGAGAATAAAAGGAGGTACAAAAAATGAACTCAAAAGAAGAAAGAAAAGAACTGATGAAAGAGATGCAGTTCGGAATGTTGGTCTACAGCGACCTGGAAGATCCGAATACACGTCAAAGAACAATTCCAGGAGATCTGTTGACGACAGATGCTCCAGCACAGGATGAGTGGTTCCACGTGTACTCTATTAAGAATATCTTTGCCAGATATGGCGAATGTGCATTCTTCGCTTGCTGTACTCCAGAGAAACCAGAGGATCTGGAAAAATGGAAACAGTGGTGCGAGATGTTACCAGTAGAAACTGGTATTCATCATCAGATGTTATTAATGAGCAAGGTTCGTATCGGAACTGTGCTCAATGCAACTGAACCAAAGGTTGTGAAGCTGATGATCGATGCTGGAGCAGATATCGCTACAGAAGATTATCGCTTGGTTCGAATCGCAAAGAGATATTATCCAGCTGTATATCGAATGCTTCGTACTGAGTATTCAGATGTATTAAAGAAACGGGAAAAAGAACTCGAAGATATGCTCAAAGAAATGGAGGTGGCTGATCATGAATAAGAAGGTAACGGAATGGAATTTTAAAATCGTAGAAACTCCATCTATTGAGTACTGTATCATGTGTGATGCTGCTGGGTATCTTGGCCATGAACAGATTCACACCGCTGGGATCGAGTTTGCTCACAATACAGTACTGATCTATCCACTCAAAGATATCTTTTCCCATCTGGAAGAAGGATCTATCTTGGCAGATGTATTCCCTGTATATGGAGATCTTGATAATGAAGGGGTGAACGCTTATGATAGCTGTACCTTTATGGGTTGTCATTTCACGGCTTTTGATCATGTAGAAGATGATGAGAATCCCGTCATTATGACTATTAACATTAAGCAAACTGAAAACGAAGGAGATAGTCCGGATGTATTACTTAACAGTCACAGCTTAAAATGGGACAAAGTGAAATCAGAATATGAGGATCTGAAAAACAGATATCTTCATAGAACACCAAATGGTAACTTTACTTGTGAGGCATATTACATTGTGCGATTGTATGATATCACGGAACCTGCTACTGTAGAAATTCTCATTGAAAATGGAGCAGATATTGCGGCTAATGATTATGCTCTGTTTCGTATTGCCAGAGAACGTTACCCAAGACTGTGGGTATGGCTTGGGGAACGTTTCCCGAAAGTAATCTCTGATCACATGGATGAAATCTATGGATACAACAAAAAGAAGGTAATGCAAGATAACTTCTTCAAATCCTTTGATGATTTTGTTGATACTATGATTGGAGAAAAAGATATTGAAGAAATTGAAGAAACCAAACCGCTCGTCAAAGAAGGAGTCTTAGATAAATTCTTTGGTTTCAAGAAAGGATTCTTCAGTTAATAATACAAATGAAAGGACGTGATACCATATGTTTTATCGGGGACACGTAGAACCGTACCGGGTATTGATTAAAGGAGAAGAGCGCACAACAGATGGCTCTGAATCAGTACGGAAATTTAGTAAGCGATTGATGCTTCCAAAAAAGAAAGCATTTCCAGGGTCTGTTATGACCCTGATCTGTGTAGACGATACTACTTATGCGTCTGCGGTGAAACTCAATAAATTATTTAGAGGCTCAGATTATCGAGCCTCTATTGAAACGATCATCGTGGTCGACGATGAGATTAGCGATGAGTTCTTACTCTCTGACGAGAGTAAGAAACGCCTTATATCATATGTGAGATTCTCTCACGGGTTTGGTCAGCCAGCAAAAATCAAAATGCTGTATCTCACCAATAAAGAAACCCGTACGGCAAATTATAGAAGAGAAAGAATCTCAAACTGTATTAAGGATACCATGTACCGTAGTCACGATGATTATGGTTGCTATAAGTTTGAATCTCATATCGTCTTTAATCCATCCATCAAAGTGGAAGGGATTACGGAACCGATTGAGTTATAAAAAAGACCTACAAAGGAGAAACTAGAATGAAGAACACAAAAGCATCCGCTTTCGCAATCCTTCACCAGCTGGGATTGTGTTTACATGATTTTGAAGAAGCTGGTTTTGTACCGGATGAAAAAGGATTACAACGCATCTATAAAGGGGAATTAGATGTGAAATCCGTGTCTACATCCGGAATGGCAGACTGTATCCGAAATAACAAGGGATTTCGAAAAGCAATCTTTCGAATGAATGTAATCCAGGAAACCGGACTTTTGGATATGGCAAAGAAAGTCCTGATTCAGGAAGGTGTAGCTGTGAAAAAGGGACGTGCGTTAGTCGTGAAGTTTCACGCCTTAGCAGTCTTAATGGTAGCGCTCATTGACGTGATCATGTTGTCTGCTATGGGTATGGATGCGAAGTCGGAACCATTTGAAGTTGCAATCTTCGTGATTATGAGTAGTATGGTATATTTCATGTCTTTGATGATGTTAAATTATACCATCGGGGAAAATACCGTGATTACGGAGTATGGAGAAGCCACAGAAGACTTTACCGATCAGCTGATGAACGCAACCTTATATGATCACAGGGAGCCTTCTTTACTGACTTCTGTTTATAGTAATGACAACTGGGCGAAGGTCTCCGAAGGAGCGGAATGGTTGGATGAGCCATTACATACCATCCTTCTGATTGAGTATTATCTTCGTATCTTTAATTCCCCTGTCATGCGAAGATGTTTCAAAGGGGAAACCCCGGTAGATGTATATGAGCGGGAGTATCATCAGATCGAGATGGAATTGATTCATTATTATCGTCTCGATCAGACATTGGCTGTAAGAAAACCAAAGAAGTTTGTAACTACAAAAGAGAGAAGAGATCGTAACAAGCATAAAGGTGAGCGAAAGCCACAGATTTATGATATTTACTAAGGATGCTTTTTACAATCTTGCGATGAGGGATTAAGAATGGATAAAATAATTGATACGTTACTAATTGTAATAATGGTTCTTATTGTGATATACATGTGGTATATTACTTGGAGACAATTGACATTAAAGAGAAAGAAAAGATACACGAAAAAGATGTTGAGGAGTGATACCTTTAAGATGCAGGGGATGTTTGTAATTATTGAAATTCTCCTCGCAATTCATGTAGCCTTGTTGTATCATATCCACTTTGGGAGGTGGTGACGATGTATGGGTGGGTTTGCAATCTACTTGGCAGACTCATATGTCGAATAGGGAAATTCTTGAAACGATAAAAGATGGAACAAGAAGCATTTAGCGATGCTTCTTGTTCTTTTTTACCCATCCCTGTAGAATCTTAATATGATCCGGGTTTGTCTCTAAGCGGATTAAAGATTCCAATAAATACGTACTGTGACAATTCTTTGGAAGTTGACCGGAGACAATTAACTTTGCAAGATACTCTGCAGTTTTATAATTCTTTACATGTGTATGCCCAACATTGAATTTCTTCTTGGTATTATAGACCAAATAGACATCATTTCGATGTTTGCCATTCTGATTTTCTGCATAGATATCAACAAATTTGATTTTACCCACTCGAACCATAAGACACCTTCTTTCTTAGAAAATTGTCTCATACGTAAATCCGTAAAATAGGTTTGAAAAGTGATATACTATTTCCGTGAATCAGAGAAATAAAATAAGAATACGGTATCAATCTCTGGTCAGAAAAGTTAATAGGCGATGAAATAAATGGTCGCCAAAGGGTCAAACGATCATCCCTGTCAAAGACAAAAATGTATGATCCGGTGGAGGGAAAGAAACCCAAGAGCCGCATGAGGTAATCATGGCACAGAATAAAGTTAATACAGCAGCTCAGGATCAGAACGACGAGGTAATAGTTGAAAACACTGCTACCCCTCAGAACCACGAAAGAGCTGCTAAAAATCATCAGCAGCGGTTGAAAGGCATGGAGAAACATGCCAAAGAAGCCGCTGCTGGCGCCGGAAGACTGGCCAAGTCCGGAGCGAAAGCAATTGGCAAGGGCACTACCTCTCTTACACGAGAGGTAATTGCAGACGCCGCTGGTGGCGCTGCAGGCCTCGTCACCACGATGGTGGTGGGAGGATTGGTCAACCGATGCCTGGTTGACGCGGCAAATATGGTCGATTATCATATCGACCAGAAACGCCCACACAGCTTTACGGTCACAAAATCATTTGGCCGTAAAGAAACCTTAAGCGAGGGTGATTATTATAAAGCTCTCGCAAAAGGAAAGAAATTCAAACAGGTGGTCGGCAACGACTGGGTTGTCGACCACCGCAAGGCCATTGACAATGGCCTTGCTACAGCTTCCTATGCAATGGGAGCTGGGGCTGGCGTCGCAGCCGGACTCACCACCCGTAGCATGGTGAAAGGTCAACTCGTCGCAAACAGCCAGATCAATAAGGCTGTGAGACGAGCTCTCGACGGAAGCGATTATGAGGAGAACGGAGATGTTTAATGCTCCGTCTCTCCGATAGGGACTAGGACATTCGTCTTGGTCCCTACCCTTACGGGTACGATTCTTTTTTTTGTCTTTCGACAATCTTCTAACGGATATAAAGGAGGATTAACAGATGCAGTATTATATTTTTCCATTAACCATCTCCGAAGCCAGTACACCTACACAGGTAGGTTATAGTTATATTAAAGAGAATGAAGGACGCCTGATAAGTTTTCCAGATTTGGGAAATGAAGTCAATACTTATGATCGTGGTACGACTCGTATTATCTATGACGATGTTGTTTATCAGATTAAGAAAGACTATGTAGATCTTTCTGGTAAGAGACGTATTTACCTGGTTTACCCAGTACAGGAAGGTCCGGAAGTGATCGGAGATTACAGCGCATTTGCTAAGAAATTTAAGTGAAAACAAATTAGTAAGGTCGATGAGAACATCTTCCATTGACCGGTTTAGCTTAAGAAAAAATAATTCGGTAGGGAACTTTTTGTGAGTTCCCTACCGTTTTAGTTGTTATATGCCTGGATGGACAAAACGAAGTAAAAGAAGATCGCTTTCTTGTAATTGACACGAGAAGCTTCTCTTTTAAATTTGGCATGTACACCAGAACTTTCGCCCCACTTGTCCAAAATTCCTTTAATGCGCCCAATATTGGCGTCGTTAGAATTTGTCTTTCGAAATAATTCAGCAGCCCATACAAGGAAGTAGGAGCTGTTAATGTCTACTGGTTCTTTTTGATCTGTATATAAAAACAGGAACAAAATCGACTCAATAAACCCTTGAATATCACTTTCATTTTTTCCCGTGATAATCTTATTTAAGTAAAACCGGGTATCGGTAATACTAATCTTAGCAAGCTTCGCACAAATTTCTGCACGTTTCAAATCAATACCGTTTGTAATAAGTGGAATGACGACTTTGGAAGTAATGGTACTTACCAAGGTCGTATTATTCTCATTTCCATCCATGACAGGAGAATCTCCAAACTGATCTTTGGTGGTTTTGACCACTCGACCAGCGGCATGGTTCTTTGTGTAGTTGTCACAAATTTTTTTCACCAGAGAGTTCTGGTCATTACGGATACGTTGAATAAAACGAACCACTTCTTTGTCGGATCCATCCTTCATAAAATCCTTTAAGAAGGAATAGGAAGATTGGATGGATGTTGTAAGCATACCAAACACATGACCTGTTTTCTTTAAGATAAATTTCTCAGTCAAGTTGTCAACAGTATAAAGCATTGCTCCCACATCACTGACTCCATACTTAAAGTACTTGGAGAAGATAGAAGGATAGACAGATAGCGCATAAATAATAAGAGCGGTATTTAATCCTCGCATATCTTTGGTCTCAATGGTATAGTACCGGATACAACAATAAAAGACAAAGAAGATCGGGTTGTTTTTTAACAGCTGGAAGTTGGTCGTAGTTGCAGAACCTTTTAAGATCGCAATGATCTGCTTTACATAACTATTGACTTCCTCTTCGGTAATGTTAAATACCTTGTAAAACATCCCTTTGTCGATGTCTCCAAATGGTACCAGATACTGGGGACCTGGTGTGTGAAGCTTCTGAGAGTTCTTATCAACATAACGACCTACGGTCTGTTTAAATCGCATATCTCCAGCTGGTGTTTTTAACACGGATTGAATCTTTGGATATAAGTTATCACGGATAATATAGGAAGTGGAAAGATCTGCCGCTTCAAATAAAGCCAACATATCTTCGTCTTTGTAATCTTCTAAGAATAACGCATCCCCCATTTCGTAGAGAGGTCCATAGTAGGCTTCATCTACATAAATCAGGGGTTCTCTTCGATATTTCATAGAACGTTCCTCCTTTCCTGGTTATGGTTTTGTTTTCCGGGCAGCAAAAACAACCATGTAAGACATTACTAAAGAGAAAGGATAAAAATCTATGAAAAGAGATTACACTATTTCAGAAGGATCTACCTGGTTATTCTCGATCTTTTTTGTACTTGGAGCAGTCATTGCTTCTGATCGCTGTGATAAGATCTTGAATATGTGCCTGAAGCCAAAGAAAGAATCCGACTTTTGGTTAATCCTGATTCTTACGATCGTGCTTGCCTTAATTGGCATTCTGATCTGTTGGGTTGCGTTCTTATGTTACCAGGAGTTCCTTGTACGACAACAATTAAAACTTCATGATCTTCTTTGTAATAAAACCGAAGAAGAGAAACTACTAACCAAGAATGTAGAAACTTACGCTGGATATGTCTTTATTGATATTTTATTATATTCCGTCATATATCGTGTTATCCATGCATTTGATCGTGAGCTCTCCTTGGTTGCACGAGCACCATTTAAATCATTGATTGGAGTTCTGATCGTCATAGGATACGCATTCTACGTCGGATATATTTATCGAGGATATCTATCCCGTAAGTAACTTGTAAAGGAGGAGAGCAGTATGCTGCAGATTGAAAAAGGAAGTATTGAAGAAATCGGACAACGAGTTCTGAAAAAAGCAGGTAGTTCATTTTTCACGGCCATTATTGATGACGAGCATTACTATGATGAAAAGTTACGGAAACAGACCTTTCGAAATGGGCACCTGTATTATCCTAGCATTCTGACAGGCGCTCTTCATATGGCCGATGATACCACCGGTGAAAGTATCATGTACAAAAAAGATGGGGATTCTGGTCATCGATTTACTTTATATAAAAACATGTCTTATGTTATGACTCTTTTTAAAGAGGAACATGTGAATCTGGAAAATCCGATTCAGTGTATCGCAGAATACGATCACTACTACGATTTACCAGCTTGGATGCAAGTCGATAACCTGGCAAGGAAGCTTTACCAGGCAAAGGATAAAAAAGAATATGAATTGTCCGATATTTTGGAAGATCGATGGGAAAGGGAAAAGGCGATTGTATTAAAAGAAACTATCAGTACTGCATTTATCTTACTGATCCAATATTTCGCTTTTATTCCATATGTCATTGACCATCCGTTTTATATGCGTTTTATTTATTATCTGATTACCTTATTGGTGTCTATACGCTTTCTTGGACGTGCACTCAAGATCTATCTGGAAATCCGTAGATATCATAAAAACAAACAAAAAAACAAATGACGATAGGGGTTTTCTATAATCCCTATCGTCATTTATGTTTGCTGAATTCTCTTAATCGGATTGGTTGTTTTCGTCTTCCCTTGAATCTTCAATTGAGACAATTTCTGCATCTGCTGCCTCTTTCTGATGAAAATACTCCGATGGTAACACTTCATTGCGTTCCTTTTCCTCGATCATACGAGGAGTCGTACAATTGGTCGCGGCAGCACGGTGTGGTAGATTGTGTAATTCTTGTACCATGTCTGCTACAAAGGTATTTCCTTTTTCTTTCTTATACTTACGGAAGCGTTCATCTAAAACATTTAACGAATAAATATCGATAAATCCCTGGCGCATCCAGTACTGATATTCTTTTGTAATGTAGGCTTTGATGGATTCTTTATCCGAATCCAAAAGTAAGTCTACGTTTTCTTTTAATGTAACCAATACATCATCCTTGATGTGATTGATCTCTTTCTCCAACTCATGGCCATACGCACATCCAGCGTGTACATCGGTCATATTCCGGTTCAATTCCTTAATTTCATTGGAGAGTTGATTGTTACTGGCATTCACGGTTTCCGTTAAGCGAACCATAAGATCAGAGAGGTATTTCAGATCATCTTGGGTATCGGTTACCTTTTCCCGATACTCATTTTGCTCTCGTTCCTCCTCAAACTCGGTTTTAGAATTTGCTCGTATGGAGTTAACGGCTTTGTAAAGGTAGATCGCCACTCCAATTAGAACCGCGAAAGCTAAAACGAAAACAGCCAAGGCAATCAGAATAATACGAGAACTTTCCTCTGATACTAAGAGGTCTACCATTTTTCCAGCGGGTTCTCCCATAGTCTGTATTCCTTCCTTATAAGATTGGTTAACGAGTTACAATAAGTCCCAGAAATTCGTTACACGATATGGGACCCTTTAATTAGTTGTTAAAAGACGGTAAGAGAGCCTGTAGCAAGCACGCTACAGGCTCTCTATACTCATTTGTAATTGAGGTACTACTTAATGAAAAATTCCATCAGCTATTGTGTATTTATAATAAGGAGTTATGTCCATCCTAGAACTTCACTTCGTTCCGTAAGTATCTCCTAAGTAACTGTACACTTCCTGTTGATATATCATTTATAGGATATCAATCAAAAGGAGGTGAGAATATGCATAGTTTCGTATTGAAACAGTTTCCTGTGATATTGCGAAACGTTGGACCCACCAACGCATCAAAGATGTTACAGAAACTTAATTCTGAGTACGGAAAAGGGATTGATGAATATAACCGATTCATCGATGCACACCGTTCTGGTGATGCATACCCATCCTACTTAGGATAATAATCTTGGGGAGTCATCGTGCTCCCCGGATTTTTTATTCTCACCTCTAATTTTTTGTAGAGAAAAAAATAAAAGGCGAGAGGAAATTCCTCTCGCCTTATGTATTATTTCTCTTCTTCGATCATTCGAATCTTGTTACCTTTTTGTGGACTCGGCTTTTTCAATGCGTTGTCAAATGCCTTTGCTGCCCGCTCTACCATATCGGGAGCCTTTGCAACTACATTTGCAATTGCTTCGGCTTTTACAGGATCCAACATCGCCGTTGGAGCTTCTGCTCCATTACAGGTTGGGGATGTCGGTAATACGAACGGAGCTGTAAGCGGTATTGATGGTGTTATTGGTGTTGGGATAGTCGGCATCGGGGCTGGCTGTACGATAGGTGTTGTACCTTTTGTTACCTTGATTTCTTTTAATGGGGCTGTCAATTTCTGAAGCTTCTTTAAGTCCCGATTGATGTGTTTGACTTCTTTTCGAAGTGCCGCAATCTCGTCCAGAAGTTCCTTTACTGTAGTATCTTTTGTACAAGAGTTAAGGATATTCTGAGATACTTCAACAGTTTCCTTACAAAGTTTAAATTTTGGAACTATATAGCTTTTCCCAAACATAGTCTTTGTTTCTCCAACACCACCTAAGTACTCCTGGATTGGGCAAGTAAGAACTTCACGTTCTTCAAAGAGTTCTTGGTAAACTACCACATATTCTCCTTTGTGATCTCTTGCAATTCCACACACCTGATAACGTTTCGCGGTCGGATCGGTACAAGTTTCATCATCCCTGGAGCCGTCCTCTATAATGGCTCCAGGTACTAACATGGCTTCTCTTTCACTGTTTAACTGATTCATTTCATTTGTCCTCCTTTTTTGTTTTGATAATCGGAATAAAGGTTGCATACTTGTATGCTTCCTGATTATGCTCCCCAGACAGGTCTACAATATCAACCGGATAGCTGGAGAATGCATCGTTATGTGTAATCATAAAATTCTGCTCAGATCCAATACGCTCGATCTGACGCTCCATGATCAATATAAAGTTCCGTCGATTATCCGTATCTAACGCTCCATCAATCTCATCCAGGGACATGATGTTATATCCATTTAAGGACTGACTTACAAGTGCAAAAGACAATGCAACGGAGGTTAAGGCAAGTTCTCCCTGGCTTAAGAGTTTGACATCTGGAAGCTGGGCCCCACGATTATAAACTGGCATTGTAAATTCATCTGCATCGATGTTAAAATCTCCCAGTAGGATATTTCCATGGTATGCAATATCCAAAAGGTCGTTGGTAATGTCCACAGTATCTCGTAAGTAGTGCTTTACGATAATGGTTGGAATTCCTTTGCTGGCCGAGAGCGCCTGTCTTGTTAACGACATATTGTCATAGTGCTTCTGATAATTCTTCAGATTCTTCTTATTATCCAGATATAAAGTAAGACCAGTTTTTAGCCTCACAATTTCTTCTTGTTTCTTACGAAGTTCCATACGTAATACTTGAACGGATTTCGTGAGTTCCGATTCTCTCGCAGCAAGACCCTGATATCGTTCATAAGTTTCCCGAAGTTCTTCTAAGAGTTTTTCCGTTTCCTCGTAGTGTTCACAGACATTCATCGCATCTTCCATAGATTCTGCCGTGTATCCAAGATCCTGTACGTCTCTAGTTAGATCGGCAACTTCTTCTCGGTATTCTGTGATCTTATCCTTGCTACCATCCAGTGCAAGCAGTTCCTGTTCATATTCTTCTTTTAAATCGGCTGACTGTGAAAAAGAATTGTATGTTTCGATTCGTTTCATTACATCATCTCGAACCTCATATCGCTTCTTTAAATCATCCTGCTCTTTTAATAACGTATAAAACTGATCCATTTTCTGGATATCGTAAATAGGTTTTCCTTCATCCAACCGTTTTAAGATCGTAACCAGTTTGAACTCGTTTCGTATCTTCTTTGGGAACTGCTCGATCGTTTCAGAATATGGCTGAAATCCCTCTAGGACCGGATAGATTCCTTGATAAATCAGCTGCATGGACTGATAGTATTCGAGATTCTTTTCATGCTTTCGATTGGCTCGTTCCTCCAGCAAGGTTTCCAGATGTTTTACAACCTTATATCCAGCACAGCTTTTCTTCTCACAAACGGGAGTTCCCTGATTCATGATGGATTTTAAAACCTGTAGAAAAGCTTCATCGTCTTCTCCAATTTCACTTTCTTCTAAGATACAACTACTAATGTAATGCTCTACATCTTTTTTCTCCCGAATCATTCCGACGACTTCGGATAACGGTTCTTGTCCAAATTCATAGCAATGGTTGATTGCCTGCTGAGAGGATTTTAAATAGACAATGAATTTTTCAAAGTCGGGAAGGTCCATCTCACATTCAAAGTCATGTAAAATCTTTTCCCGTTCTACGATCTGTTTTTTGGTTTCTTCCAATAGGGTGGTAAGTCGTTGGACCTCTTTGTCAATGGCAGACTCTTTCTCTAATCGGACAGAGAGTTTATGGATACGGTCTTCGATCTGATTTCGATTCTCCATTTCCTTATCCAGAAGAAGATTTGTGGTAGCGAGTAGAGATTCTTTCATACTTCGATCTTCACAAGCGACTCGATATTCCTCTCGATAATATGCCGCATCTTTTGCATCGTCTCCAAGACGAACTTTTGTCTTGGTCATCTTTCGATATGCTTTTTCCGTATCGGATAACTTGGTACGAAGCTCCATGATATTTCCGATGTCCGAAACTTTTGCAGAAACAACCGCAAGTTCATCTTGTTGGTTTCGAAGTTCCTTATCCAATCGATCGATAGTTTTTTGGGTTTCCGCAATATCTTTCTCATAGGATTTCCGATCCGTATACATTAGTTTCTTAGACTGATCAATCGTGTGTGAGATCATATCTTTTAAGGTACGCAGATTGTTATTCACATGCTTGTAATACTCTAAGTACACTCCAATATCATCCAGGAGTTTTCCCATAAAGGTCTTTCGTTCAATAGACGAAGACTCAATTAGAGACTTGACATTTGGTCCAAGTCTTGTTAACTTTAAGTATCCAAGTTCAATTCCAAGATGGGTTTTGACAACTTCCTTAAAAGAAGTGACATTTCCATTGGGATTTAATTCTTTTCCATTTAACTGAATAAACGATTTGGTGCTATGGCTATCTTTTGCAGCTGTATAATAATGCTGAATGGTATAAAGGTTTTCTCCACACTGATACCAAATCTCTTTCTTTCCATCTTTGTGTGGGATGATGAGGTGATAACCATCTCGTACATCCAAATTTCCAAGGGTAGAGAATGGATTGAGTAGGGATAATAAGGTTGTCTTCCCGGATCCGTTTGGTCCAATCAGCAGACAAATTCGATTCTCACATTTACTCAAATCCAATTCCAGATAATTGGTGTTTAAGCAGTATTTCACTGCTTCAAAATTCTCTAAAACTAATTTGACAATTTTCATATTCTCCTCCTATCTATTAAACGTACGTTTTAAGATTTCTAAATTCAAACATACTATTAACTACGGTAAATAGAACGTTATTTACCGCTGAAAATTCCATATCAAAGATCAGACAATTGGATCTTGCCTGTCAAGAGGTCCAATTAATTAATATATAAATCATATTCAAAACGACAAGACTCGAGAACGTCCCAGCGCACATATTAGCGCGGCGCGAGGTGTAAAGTCGTAGTTTGAACGATTTATCTTCTTAAGCTAACCGGTTTGATGGATGATATGTTTACATAGATCTTGGTGATATACGTGGAATATCACCAATACATTTTTGGGAGTGAATTTGTAGATATGTAAATGACTTACACCTTAACAGTAAAACTTTCTTTTCTTTTTCAGATATTCCTCCTAATGGATTTGATAGAAATGAACATACGAGAATCGAGTTCTTTGCCATGCTCAGTGATTCTCAAAAGCACAGACAGGTTGTCTGGTCCTTAACCTGTCATTACCGATATAACAACATCACTAGTTCCAGAACTTGTCATTGGTGACTGGGACTTAAGAAGCATACCTACGAGCGGAAAAGATTTACTCCCAAAGATGGACTACTTCTATGTTTTGCTTGTGTGGGCACAAGTGGAACGGCTCATGGTTTTCATTTTTTCATAATGAAAAAGAGATTTGTGACCGTAATGTGTGAAAATCTCATTTTTTGTCTCCTTAATTTTTGTTACTATTTTATAAGACCCATGCGAATCGGAAATCGCATGGGTCGTTCTACACCTTAAATTAGGTGATAGAGTTCTTTGATGAGTCCATTGATGTATTCAACGTTTAGATTGATCATAATCTTATACGTATAATACGTGGAATCATTGTGAAAATACACGTCCATCTTATCATAATCGATGTAATAGTCTTTTCCTTCTATTAACAACTCTCCTTGACGGCGAATCTTAATATCCAAAAATTCTATAATCGGAAGACCATTCTTGTGATGGTATTCGATTGCCTTTAGGATACTGGCATTTAACATCTCTTGGATGTTGATGTGATCGTTGATTTCATCCAACCGGCAGGATGCCTGGTTATAGAAATGCCACCCAGGTTTCATGTTGTAATCTTCTCGGTTGTTGATGTCCGTAAAGACTGGAACCACTTCTTCGGTGGAATAGATCTCCTCATCATCCACGGTATGTAGACGGAACTTATCTAGTTCTTTTCCGAAGATGTAGTAAAAGCCAGTGCTCTCAAATTCGGTTCGTACGGTAAAGGTCATCTGGTATTTATCATATACTTGGCCAACTTTTTCTCCCTCATCTCCATTAATGTCGTTGATCCAATACTCCAACAGAATCGGATAGTACCGATAGAATTCTCGGTTTCCGGTGGCTCCGGATAACTTGTAGGTGATTGGATATTTGGACTGTCCGTTTAAATATTCCATAAAAGCTTTGGTACATCCATTCTCATCAACCACCGGAAGTTCAATAAGATCCGAGATGGTGTTGATCATGGACATCGGAATATAACTTTCCAGACAAGTCTCAATCTTTCCGGGGCAATTGACTGGAATCTTATTGGGAAGGTAATTTAACATATTGATCATTTGAATATAGGTGTTAAAGACACATGTTACATCAATATACATAACACTTCGATTCATCTGATATTTGATCTCAAATCCATGCTGCGGATCCTCAATAAACGGTTGTAAGTTTCCGGTTCCCCAAATTGGCGTGATATTTGTATGACGTTCAATAAAGTCAGTTCCTTTTAAGAATCGTTCTTCGTCAAGTCCAGTTACTCGTGGGCGGAAGATGATCTTTGGATTCATCTTCTTACTTTGGGCTCTTAGATCACTTTGGATCATTTGTCTATGGGCAATCTTTGAATTGACATGAATGGTCTTAAAGAGATCCTTTGGGAATAAGTCTAATAACCATTTCTCAATAAATGCCAAGACGTTTCCATAAGTGTGAGCAGCACTACCCATAATACTGGTATATTCGATCTTCTCGCTCAAATGAGCCATTTCCTTTTCACGTTCTAACTGATCCACATCGATCATCTGATAGTATGGATCGTTTTTCATTTGTAAATCTCTTTGCCATTTATACATGTTCTCACCTCTTAACTTCCTGTTTTTAGTAAGGAAAAGGGAGAAGAGTCACTGTGCTCAAACAGGACTCTTCTCAAAGTGATAAAGTTTGGTCTTCACTCAGGCCGTAAGGATAAAGAAATTTGGTTTACATCTTTACTATAGGCAATCAAGGTGACAAACCATGTTTGTCCCTTAATAAGAATGTTTTAAGTAGCTTAAAAAGTTATATATTATTTTTGTAGCCAAGGAGGTGATACCAATGAAGAAATATGAGTTCGATGAAATTAGAACTCAGGTGAATCGGTTGGATGAGAAATATGGTCTTATTTTAACCGATTCCAAATATTTCAGTGACCCGGAATTTGAGTTTCACAACGCTGCTCATGATATGCAGTTGTACTTAAATTCTGTGATCCGGGCGCTGAATGGGGTACGACTCGATACTGATATGAGGGGTATTATTCATATGTCGAAGCTTGGATGGAGTGAGCAAAGAGCGTATGATATGGATACCAGTATTTATCGGTGTCGATTCTTAACGTTACTTTTGACAGAGATCTCTGCAAATATCGAAAGACTTTGCCAGAGAATGTATCGTTATCAATCTCCAGGAGTTGGAATTTATGAACATGGGTATTTTTATTTGTTAGAAATTCGAAATACCGTAAAAGAGTTCATGAAGAAATTCCTGACTGGAAATTCCTGGAGAGAAGAGATCGTGAAGATCCTGGAGATCAGTTATTTCCTTCGTGTAAATAAAAAGGTACGAATGGAAAATCTGATTGACGGAAGTCGTACTCTGATCTCTGAATTACGGGATGGATGCTATCATGCACCGTTTGTAAAACCACTACTAGATGAAGAGATGCAGGTAGATTACTTGTTGAAACTTGCCGTTCTGATCTGTAGTCAGACAGGGAGATGTAACAATGTCCCAGAAACAAAGATCTACAAAGACAAGGTTCCAGGGAAAGATAGTTTCCGATATGAAGTGGCATATATTGGAAAGTCTATCATGATGGAGCCTGGAGATTTTAGAAAAACAAATCTCCTATTCCAGATCTTCTGGGATAGTATGCCACTGACAAAATATGGATTCGATGGACTGGATGAAAACCCATATCTGCAGATGGGTTGTAAAGCATTGGAGTTTGTCGGATTTCTGTTAGATGATGGTTGCTGTAGCGACCTCGTCGATAAATTACTAGAAAGACAGGGATGGAGTTAATCCATCCCTGCACATAAGAGGAGAATAGATCATGATCGAAATTATCCGGAGTACTATTGAGGACTCCACAGAACTTAATATGAGCGCATTTAATACATTGGTTGAGAGTAAATTTTATAAAACTCACGACAACCGGTTTTATACAAGAAGCCCCATCTTCTTCAATATTGATACCTTAGAGATCAACCGAGATCTTGGAGAAGAAGAAAAGTTTATTATTAAAACTCTTTATCGTTGTGCAGAATTATATGCAATTGCATTTGATACGCACAACGATAAGATTTACAAGGTTCCTGTACGGAAACTGTATCACGCATTACAAAAGCATGCCGTGATTGTGGTTCCGACAGATAAAAAGGAGCTTGTTCCAGTTCGAATTGATGGAGTTCTGATCGAACTGAAGAACTTTGGGAAACCAAAATCCGAAGAGTTCCCAGTCATCAAATATGAGGAACTCGTAAACAGCAAACAGGAAATCCCGTTTGTGAATATGATTGAAGAACTCCAGGCAGCGTTAAATGATGACCTGGATTATATGATAGAAAACCTGCAAAGGAGGAAATAAAAATGCGGAGATTGTTTAAAGATGAAGCGGTAAGGTTCAAAAAATTAACCCAGTGGGATCAGGATGCATTCTTTACAGATTCCATTGTTGGATTAGGTGACAATGAACTTCAGTCACCTGAGGATCTTCTGGAAATGGCTCAGGGCTTACCAGAAGATGACGATGAAACTCTGGATAAGTTGTTTCATTTAATCGAGTACCTGAATGACGTTGTTTACGTTATGCAGGATATTGATACCAATATGTATTACTACTGTACAAGAATTGGTATTCGTCTCGTGAAATTAAATTGTGAGAAACATCCAGAGGAAATCACTTTTAACCTCTTCGATAGAGAAAGTGGTGATACCATTCTTGAATTTGATGAAAGAATTGGAAAACGTACCTACATATTACGTGGTACATTAATTGCAAAGGATATCCCTCTTGATACAAACGTAGATGACAACGGGAAAGGACTCGCTTGTGGAATTCAAATGGATGCAACCGACATCATGAATCTTTACAACGCAAAAGCGGCACCAAAAGTGGAGTTGATGATGTCTACTGCAGCATATGCTGTGGTAGAGTATACAAAGTACAAGGGCATTGAAGATGTCCTGATGGAACAGGCTACGAAGATTGGAAAATCTGAATTTATGCACAATACAGAGGCATATGAGAACCTGTTTAAGGATCTTGCCGGATATTTTCCGAATAATGATAAGGAGGATGAATAATATGGGGAAATTACATTGCAAAGAAATAAGTTTTGATCAATGTAACAAACGAGAGTTTGAGTGGTTGTGTGAACAAAATCATCTGGTTCTCTATAATTCGATTGTATCACGGTTTCAGATATTTAAAGATGATGTTGAACGTACTATCCCAAAATTAGATCTGGAACTTATTCGAGAAATTACGTCAGTACCAAAACCAACGATGGATGGGGTTATTTCTAAAGAAAGATATTCTCCATTTGAGCATGGGATTGCCGATAGAATCGATCACATTCTTCAATCCACAAACGGTAATGAAGCAGCGGACTGTGCCCTTCTTCAGATGGTTGCATGTGACTGTATTTTGGAAGCGTCTAAAATAAGTGCTGATTGTTTCATATACAAAGGAATCATATACACTTATAAAAGCTATAAACCAGTAAAGGAAGCTGCTGAAATGTTGACTGAACTTGGTTACTATGTCTTAAAAACAGTTCAAGCATTGAGTGCTGACATCAACTAAATATAGATAAAAAAAAGAACCAGTAGAAATCAATCTACTGGTTCTTTTTTATATTACTTATACGGATTATCCGTTGGCTTCTGACCTTTAAATACTTCAGAGGAAGTATTATGTATGATCTCCATGAGCTCTCTTGGATAATGGAAACGTTCCATATTTTTTTGCATTCCCGCGTCAAATCCAGTATCAGAATTCAAAGAAGCAGCATAGCAGTCCAAAACATGTTCGATGAAATCGATCAGGTTCATATCCTCAATTCCATTTTTGAAATGCTCTGGATGATGGTTGTTGACAGCATAGTGATGCTTCAGTCCTTCTTTTGCCATCTTATCTTTGATCTCATAATACTCCGGAGTTCCATACTTAGTTTCCTGAAGCATTGGAATGTATTTGTCATAACAAGCTTTTTCTGGGTTTTCTAGCTTCGACTGATCATGTTTATCGAAACGTTCATCCAGCTGTGGGCGGACAAGATTTGTCCAAACCCACTGAATATTATAAATATGAGACATTGTGTCTTTTGTTGAATCGTAATCCATTTTAATACTCCTTTGCAATTGTATCGAGTAAGAGTTCTCCGTCTTCGTTGTACTTGATGTTGGTAATATAGAACTCATCATCGATACGTTTCTTAATCTCTCTTGTCAGATCAGACTGCATGATCGCTGGATGTTCTTTTAAAACCTCCTCACGGATACGATCCTCCTGTTGAAGTACAAAGAACTGATAGTTGGTACACAGAATTTCTTTTCCTTTGAAAAGATGGGTACAAATCGTTTCATCATCCAGTGCTCGTAAATCTTCATCCTCATCTTCAAAATGAACTCCAATACCAAGTGCCTTCATCTTAACTTTGTAAATCTCGGCAACACGAGAAACGTAAACATCATCAAGAGAAGGTCCAAGCTTCTTATTAGTAACAACTGCTTTTAATAGATCTCCACGTCCTTTGATAGAAGTACGATATAAAGCATGGAAAATTGCAATATCTTCCGGAAGCAACCCTATAGAAAAATTCAACGTTTCAAATTCACCGAATCTGATTGCTGTAGAAGAAGTTTGCTCCAAATGACTTCTGGATTTATATCGTCTGGTTGGAAGACCTGTGATGTCGACCGCACCAGTGTTACGTGAACTATATCCACGTCTATCTGACTGTTTCAATTTGATCAGGTACATCTGACCAATAAATTCTTTTCTCTGACAACGAATGAGGCGACCCCATTTGTTGATGTAGATGTCATCCTTTAAGATCCAATCGTACTTGTCGATGATTTTCAGTAACCGATCAAAAAGGAAGGAATCTGCATACATCGGCTTTTCGTGCAAGAAGATGCCTTCTACAATGGCAGACTCTAACCATTCCTGACGTTCTCCATCGTTATTCAATCCCTGATAGATTTTATACATCTTATCATGATACGGTGGGTTAAAGTCTTTTAATAACGAAAAGCATATGTATTCTTTTTGCTCCATTGTTTTGGCAATTGCCATCTGCTGACGGGCTTTCCACGCAATGGAGGTCATCAAGATCTCATTAATCGGACCTGCAGTCGTTCTGTTAATGATTGCCAACAGGTTCAACCTTAAATCAACCCTTCTTCCATCTGCAGTGATCGGCATAGCAGAATCTGGAACGATAACGGCAGCAACCGATTTGTTTCCGTATCGTCCCGTGACTTTCTGTCCTTTTCGAAGACCACAGCGGTTTTTTACACTGATCTTAATCAGCATGTTAGAGAATGCAGAATCATTCTCTTTCCAACGCTTCTTTGTATCGATCATTTCCCCTGCTCGTTTGTAAAGGTAATCAATGTCTCTGGAATACTTCTGTCCAGACGCCTTGATATCCTCACAAATTTCTCGGATCTCTTCGTAATACTCATTTTGCGCGCGCAGATACTTGTTAATCTGGGCATTGAAGGTATTGTCAATGATCGTCTCGTTGTTGGAGAAGATCGTAATATCCATGACCTGATAATCCCCATCCACATAATACCTGGTATCTCCAGACATCATGCGAGTCAGATTCTTCTTCTTAAAGTCAAAGAAGATCTGGTTGTTGTAAAGACGTCTGGATGCAGCAATGACTTTTCCGTTGACATGCTCTCCAATATCTGGAATGACTTTGTAATTCTTATCATCTCCATAGATATTTAACAGGAAGTCATTGTCGTTTAACTTAATTTCAATGACCTCGTTCTCAATGGAAAGCATCCGCTTAGATAAGGATTCTGATACCTGTGCAGCATCTTCTGCAGTGAATGGATTTAGAGTATACTGAACCACGGTGTTTAATCCATACCGATAATTCATATACTCGTCATAAGATCTGGAACGATACAACACGGTATCGTCCTTTACTTTGTCTCCCTCGTTTAACTGATCGATCACTTCGTTATTGATTTCGTAACCGAAGTTTTCAACCAGGTTCTCACAAGGATGACGTTCAATGATCTCATACTGCTCTTTCTTATGGTTGTACACGAAGAGTACATATACTTCTGGGTGTTCGAGGAGCTCCCCATATTTTACAACCTTTCGGTAAACCTCGATATCCCCTTTTGTTTTGTAATAGGAATTGCTGTGTTTACCTGCCACATTCTCGGCTGTGGTAAAGATATATGGTGGTTCCGGATCCACTAGATCCAAGAACTGATTCATGTGAGAGGTAAACATGTTACTACGCATGGAGTTATTGGACGACGGGAATGTCATCGCACTGGTTCCAAGACAGGATGCTCTTCCCTGTGCAGTCTTTGGTAATTCCCGGTCCAAACGAAGCAGTTCTTCTGTAATGGAATACTGCTCCACATGCTGTTTGTTTGGTTTTAATTTCTGGATGATTGGGGCTTCTTCTGGCTCGTCAACATCTACGTCGTCGTCCACTTCCTCCTCATAATCATCCAAGGAAGCTTCCACTTCCATGATCTTTGGTTTTGGCCTTTCCTCTGTTTTCTTTTTTCTTGGCATGATTTTTGTCTCCTTTGTCTATGAATTTCAACCGATCAAAAAAATAATATACCGTTATAATTAAAGAATGCTATTTTCGATTGGTTGGGTACCGATTCATCCAATCGGCTCTCACATACTGAACGATCTCCTCCATGGTAAAGCACATATGTGCTCCTAATCGTTCCCAACGTTCCACGCATGCCTGCAGAGACTTTTTCATATCTGGGGTAAAGCCGTCTCGATAATCTAAAACCGCAACACATACACTGCGATTTAAGAAAGATTTTCTTCCCATCACGGCTTCTGTAATTTCCTCTATACTAAAACAACCTCTCATATCAGAGGTAATAACATAGAGCTGCACTCTCGCATTTGCCTTTGCTTGTTCTTCTGCTCGTCTTGCGTTCTCATCCCAGTCCATATCATCGCCTGGACGGATATACGGATCATAGTAACTGATCGGCAAATCGATCTTTTCTAAGAACTCTTTACGCCAATCATAACGCTCATCACAGGTTCCACCGAGCCAAAGGTAAACATCAGAGATATTGTCAGTTCCATGAAGTAAAGGGTAATCCATGATTCTACCACCTTTCTAAAAGTATTAGGAAAAGGTTGAAAAGAAAATAAAGAGCAAAAAAAAAGAAGAGGATGTAAAGTCCTCTTCTTTCTTCTTTGTTACTTCTGCTCTGGAGCGGATGATTCTGGAGTTGCGGATTCAGTTGATTCTGTCTTCTCGACAGTCTCTTCTTCCTCCTCTTCCTCCACCAAACCAGCGCTCGCATCGCGAGACAGTAATGAGTTCTCGTAATTTTCTATAGCGTGACGAGTCACGCTGCCGGCTTTCATACCGACGTAGACACCCGCCGCAGCAGATGCCACAGTGGAAACCACTTTAGCATGTCCCGATAACGCGTTACCGGTCAGCGCATAAGAGGCCCCCTCAAACATTTTACCTGTTACGTCCATCGTAATGGTTGCTGCTCCCGCAGATGCGATCGCAGAGATCATAGAGTTACAAATAACATTGCCGATACCTTTTGTCTGTGCGTTAACAACTGCTGTATTCATGGTATCGATCATAACTTCTTTCTTCATAATAAACCTCTACGGCTCTTGGCTTCCTGCCTCCACCGGATCATACATTTTTCTCTTTTGAGCGGGATGATCATTTGACCCGTTTGGTCTGTTTCAACCTATTTACTTTTCGGACCGGAGATGAAAGGAAATGATTTATATTATTTCTCCGATTCGCAAAAATAGTATATCAATCACGGGGGGGGCTTTGCGGATTGTGAAACCCTCCTAAAAACAATTGGTTAAAGGAAAATCCTAAGAAAGTAGGTGAATTGATATGTCAGTATTCGTTGAAACGACCACGGTAAGTGATTCGTATTTGATGAAGAAGATGGACCAGGGTGCTGGAATTACTTCCCGTATCCTGCAGGCAATTAAATCAGGAACCAGACTTTCGGAAAAAGATATCGAGGAGCAGCTCATTCAGATTCATAAAACACGTATCTCTCCACTTGCAGAGCACGTGGTTTCTGCGTTCCAAAGAGGAGATATCGTATTAATCTATTCAGAAACTGTAAAGGTGATTCAGGCCGTTCCGTTTATTGTTGCGGGAGCTGGTGGGAATAATAAGGCATATGTCTTTGTCAATTCCTATGGAACCTATGCTGTTCCAAGACGTGCAACAGATATGGAAAAAGTGTTTAACATCGGTATGAAAGATCTTTATGCGCTGATGGAAGGTGCGTATATTACCCTGGAATATTATAAGGCTCCACAACTCTTTTCCAAGAATCTGGGACTTATGAAACTTTGTACATCGGTATATACGAACATGTTTCTTCGTATTTTGAATAAAGAATATGCGCTTTCCTTAGCTCCTATGGAATATAACCAGGTCAGCTACTGTGTAGCACGATTCTTCTTAGAGCAGCTCTGGGAATTAAAGAGCAACGAGATGAGTCATGCGTATGCCATCGGCACGATCTTAAATCCAAATCGGATGGATTATATTACCTTACAGGATGAGTGGGAGGCTGCAGATATACAGGATTTGGACGGTCTTATGGAGTTCTTAAAAGAACGCTTTCCAAGGCTTCGTACCTTATCCATTCGCTTCTTTACCGAATATTATATGAACACCTATAAAGCAACGGTGGTACTTGGTATGGATGTTTTTCCATACTTTTTGTTTGCGATGACCTCCTCTATGCTTGGAAGTTTCATTGCAAATCAGCCTGTGATCTATGAGATCATGAAAAACACCAAAGGCATGAATTACTTCTATGCCGAGTTGTCAAAATTCTTATAAGGAGGTGAACCGCTATGAAATGCCCAAGAGGATGGATCTTATGTCAGAACGAAGAAGGTTACACCGTTCCTTATTTTGTCAAAGTGCGTGCAACGGACGTGTTAACCTCAAACTCTATTTCCGATAAATTCGGTCTTGCGGGTGTCTTACCACCAGACATGGATACTGGAAATGTTACCATCCTACCAGCCGGTCAGACATATTTCCTTGGATTAAAGGGATGGAAAATCTGGTTAAACAACAACGAGACTGTAAAGATGATGAAGAAGATCTATATCACGGAAACGACTTCAAAGATCCGAGAGCACAACATTGTAGATGTGCATGTCGAATTACCGTTTACCATGTTACGAGATGAAATCTTTAACATCAATCCGATGAAGTATTTCTCCAGCTTTGATCTGATTCAGTCTTTCGTGAATATTCAGGAAGGACCTGTTGTTGGAGATGATAGCAGTCAGATCAATGAGTTCTACATCGAACTTCATACAACTGCAATGCTTCCTGACAACTTCTTAGCACAAAGTGATATACAGGGAAGTTACTTAAACGTTGTAATCGAAGGCATGATCAATATGGGTAAATATTCCCATATGGATGAACTTGGCCAGGTTGGAGCTCCTTGGGATCCATCTGCAAGTTCCAGCATCATTACACCGAACAACGTATATTCTAAGGGTGAAGTCAATAATATGCTTCAGCAGATGCGTAATGATATTCAGAATGGTAACCTTATCGGTCCACGTGATATTGTGGATGTTGTAGATAACGTAACCGATTCTGTTGTATTGCCGAAGGGTATTGTATTTGACGTTGAGACCGCAGAAGAAATTGCGGCACAGCAAAGAACAAAAGAAAAGGCTCCCAAAAAAGCCGTAGAAGCAAATTTAAGTGAAGGAGAAGAACTCTCCCAGAAACAGGAAGAGGAGGAAATCCTTTCTTTAGATATCTCTAATATCAACTTTGGAGGTTCTACCGACGAGGAATAATTTTTCATCTCCTTGTAACATACTACTAACGGTGATTACCGTGTAACTTTCATTTGTTTTAATTTTTCTTGTTTTATGATGTGTAATTTTTGTCATTGTAAATACGTAAACACGATGCGTTTACAAAATCCTTTCGAGTGTGAAGAGGTTGTAGATTATCTACAACCTCTTCTAATACTTCACTAAATCGATTACAATTTATTAGATCGGGTGATGAGAATAATCAATAAGTGACTCATACGTACTTTATTGTGAAGTGCTTCCGCTTTTAACATAAAAACCTGTTGAGTGTATACATTGGATTTTATACTCTTATCATATTACATATATTTCCTTTCTGAAGCCCGATCTTAGAGTATTTTGTTTCCAAAAATTTGAATTCATGTTACAAGCCTATGATGAAGGCTTAAAAGAGGTATCCCATGGTAAATGGGATACCTCTCCTTTCCATTCTTTATCTCCACTCAATTTCATACTTCTGACCAAATTCATCGGTCATAATATTTGTAGAGTGGTTAATAGAGCCAATACCAGATACTGGTAATGGATAGTCTGGGACTTCATTTCCATCCGGGTCTCTGGCAATATAATACCAGTCATCCTTGTCAGCTTCATTAATGGAAACATAGACATGAATATCGGAATTTTCGTAACGAAGATAAGCTTCACTTTCTTCGGAACGATCTTTATCCGCATAAAGTTCCATATCTTCCTCACTGATTGGAGCATTGACACGTTCCTGAAGTGCATTTGCCACTTCATCGTCGCTCATATCATATACCTCATCGGATCCACCCTGCTCTAAGACATGACGTTCTTCAATTAACTTCTTCAGATAAGAAGAACCAAATTCACCAAGTCCAGTGCCTTCTGCAGCACCAATACCAAGTTCTTTTCGCTCTTTCATAGAAAGCTCGGTTGCCAGTTTCTTCAAGTTAACACGCTTGTCGATCAGCTGCGCAGATAGAGAACGTGCAGAAGTGATGTTTGCAATCAGATCTTGTTCATTCTTAGTCATTCCACGTCCAGATGCTTTTCGACCCGTCATGGTATCATAAGCTCTTTGCAAACTGTCTGTGAATTTTGTATTGTCTCGAAGAAGATTCGTATAAAGCTGATTCTCTGTTTCAAACTCTTTTTTAAAGTCTGTCGGTTCCCCTTCTTTTTTCTTTTTCTTCTTCTTTTTCTTCTTATTCCCGTTTAAAAGATCTTCAATATCCTGACCACGTCTTGGACGTCTACAAGCAGCACCTGCTTCTGCTTCATCCAAATCTCGCATGAAATCTGTGAACCAGTCTCCGCTCTTAGACTCGGAAGAAGATGCTTCTTCTTCTAAGATCTTTTCTTTTTTATTTTTCTTCTTTTTCTTTCCGACCAGGTTTAAATCCGTCAAAAAAGAAGGTGCTGAAGAACTACCTGCATAGTCATCTCCAGACATCACTTCTAGTTCTGCCAGTAAATTCTCACGATCTTTTGGATCGTGTTTCGTTACTTCATCGATATCAATATCAGGTTCTTGATTTCGATTTGTTGCCATATGTATCGTCCTCCTTTTCTTGATGGTTACGAGTTTGTTTTTTCGGCAGGCTTCCATAGGTAGATATTTCCTATTTGACATGACATTAATCGTTTGATAATATACTATTTTTACGAGGTGATGAAAACTATGGCCATTGATAAAAATAATGCAATGCTCCTGGATGTTCAATATGTACCAGAAAATCGAAAAGCAAATCTACCAGACTACTGCTATATCATTTGGAAGGAAATTGACAGCGGAAAGAAGCATCTGGAGAAAATCCCAAACCCTCCAGTCAATATTTATTTTGAAAAACCAGAGTATCGAAACCACCGATACTTTAAAACTGAGGAAGCCTTGGATCACTTAGAGAAAGTGACAGTTCCTTACAAAAATATCATGAATGCCATTGCAAAAGAAGATCCAGAAGCAAGAGACTTTATGAACCAATGTTTCTTAAATCAGAACTACCGAGATCTGGATCGTGTAAAATTATGTAAGTATGCATTTGGGCATGACTACGACATACGTACGATCTATCGAAATATGTGGATGGATCACTATGACAACGACAAGGCAAAACATATCCACAAAGCCTATGGAGATATCGAGGTCGATATTATGGAGGCATCAGGAGAAGCAGATCCAAGCAAATGCCCCATTGACCTTGTCACAATCATTGACCGAGATCAAAAGCATTCCTATACGTTTATCTTAACAGGAGTAACGTGTCCAGAGAAAGATACTTCTTTGATGAGCGTGCAGGAATTGAAAGACGATGAGATTCGTCATCAGATGTATGAGCATCGGTTAAACGAACAGGCTTATTGGCGAGATCATTATGATGAATTAATTGAAGAATGTCATAAGATGTTTGATGAGAACTATCCAGGATTTGAATATTCCGCTTACTGGTATACCGATGAGGTGGAAATGATTACCGATCTATTTCGGCTCATTCATCAGTTAAGTCCAGACTTCTTACAGTTCTGGAACATCTCCTTCGATATTCCATACATTATTCACAGGTTACAACACTTTGGAATCAATCCGGCGGACATCATTTGTCATCCAGATTTTCCAAACCGAGAGTGTCGGTTTAAGTACGACAACTTTCATTTCCAGATTAAGAACAAAACGCATTTCTTTCGAGTATCGGACTATACGATCTATGTCGATCAGATGGTTAATTATGCAGCCATTCGAAAAGGACAGTCTGAGCTTCGAAACAACAAGTTGACCTACATCGCTAAGAGGGAGATCGGAGACGAAAAGTTAAATTACTCCGAAGAAGGAACCATCAAAACCTTTTCCTATCGGAACTGGTTAAAATACTTCTTATATAATATCAAAGACGTTTTGTTACAACATGGAATCGAAGACGCCACCAACGATCTGGAAACCTTCTATATCTATAGTTACGAAAATATCACACAGTATGAGAACGTGTTTAAGCAGACCGTAAAACTTCGTAACTTCCAGTACCGAGATTGGTTAAAACAAGGATTGGTACCAGGTGTCAACGTCAATGCCTTCAAAAATGGAGATGGTGAAATCCAGGAGGAAGAAGAGGAAGACGACGAGGATGAGGAAGTATTCGAGGTAGCTCCAACCAAGAAGAAAAAGGATGTTGGCTACGAAGGAGCATTGGTAGGAAACCCACTTCTAATCAATCACTTTGGAGATCTTCTCTATGGAAAACGGACTAACAACATTTTCCGATTCTCCATTGATATGGATATGACCGCATTCTATCCATCCACCGTAGGTGCAATGAATATTTATCCAGCATGCTTGATCTTTAAGGTAATCTTACAAGTGAATCAATATGATGTACGAGGTGGTGAAATTCCATTTAATGGAATTACCGATGTGCAGATGGTAAAAGAGAACGACAACAGCTTCGTTGGAGATGTAGCAAAAGAGGCTCTCGATAACTTCATTACTGGAAATCTACTAGCATTCGCTCATAAGTGGATGAATTTCCCAACAGTTGCAGAAGTCTATCAGAAATTAAAGGAGAACTAAAATGGCAAAGAAAAAAGAAATAGCAATACGAGACATCTTAATGAAAATGGAGAAGTTTTTAAAAGATGCCTATATCATACATGGAAAATGCTTTATCGATGGAGACGATTCCAAACGAACTGGAATTGGCTGGGTGTGTGGAGTTTTAAATGACGATGCTTCTACGGTTATGCGAGAAGCATATCCTACGGATGTGATCAATATTTTAAACGTTCGAAATGCGAAAGATCATCCAGAAGAGTTCATTAAAGAAGTTGGAAAGGTGGATGCTGAGAAAGTTGAAATAGAATGTACCAAGTTGTATGAGCTGGTACGCTCTTGTACTTCCTGGTCTCCACTTGCTTTAAGTGAAGAGGACATTGATAAAATCTTTAATAAAGTAGAACGAATTAGTTATGAGTTCATTCCAGATCATCCGGTTCAGATCAGTAAAAGCTTATTTCCAACAATCACGGCAAAGAACGTAGATGCAGTTGAATATATGGCAGACTTTATCCAGGATGATGATTTCCCAGAAAATACCATCGGACGAGTTGTTGTTAAAATTCCTGGGGATTTCTATACCGCCTTTATCGAATACATGTTTATGATTTAAAGATTATTAGGTGATATACATTATTTTAGTAGTAGAACTATCACTACTGCGAATGAGTTCTAACAATGTATTTTATCCAGGCTCGCGATGAGAGCTCACCGTACATTAAACTCCTAAAATTGAATAGGTTGAAACAGACCAAAGAGGTATTAACCGCCTTTGTCTAAGACAGAATGGTTAATTGAATGGGTATGAGAATCACTCTCATACCCATTCTTTTTTATCCGTAAAGCCCCCCCCCATGATTGATATACTATTTTTGCGAATCTGAATAATACTATCAGTAACCCTTACATACAGATTCATATAATTAAATAGCGATAGAAATAAATGGTCGCAAACAGGTCAGATTGATCATCCTGCTCAGTGGAGAAAAATGTATGATCCGGGTGGAGGGGCTCGTTAAGAAAGGGACTATATGTCTAAATTTTTCAATAATACCAAGAAACTCGTCAACAAATCCAACCGAGCTGTTAATACAGCAGCAATCTTCGGAATTGATTGCATGGCCGGATTTGCTGGAGGAGTTACCGGAGGATTTGTAGCCAGTGTTACAGAGGGGATGATTGACAACCTTGCCCCAAATGCACCGGCTCCAGTCAAGACAGCGATTGCTGTAGGAAGTACTGCTGTAGGAATTTGTTCCGCAGCAGCTACAGCAACTATTGTTCAGGGAAAACTGATGAAGTCCTATCACGATTCCCTGGAAGGTAGAGCGCTGTTATCAGACATCATTGACAATGATGTCTTCGATGAGGATGGTCAGGAGTAAAAAAGAACCGGTGGCTTTCATAGCACCGGTTCTTTTTTTTGGTTTAATACGCATCGTGTATTAGGATAGAGAAACAATAATGGATATGAAAATACATCCCTTATATCTTGAGGATTTTTTTTCTTAATGAAAAGAAAAGACTTAAATGTAAGATGTAGTTGTACCGCACCTTACCTTATTGTTCGGTGAAAGTTCCCCCTAAAAACATTCGAATAACGTGACCTGGAAAGGGGGAAATTCGTTTTGGCTAGAAATTCCAAAAACGATTCCACGACGGACGATAAAAATACCCAGGGAAAAACCGGTTTTGGTGCTGGTCTAAGTCGAGGACTACTGGATGGACGTCGTGTAAAAAATGTCATCAAACAGATTGACAATTTGGTTGGACAATCCAACTTGACCTTATATGGATCTGATCGTACTTCCGATATCGATCAGCTCGACTCTACGTTCCATGATATCATGAAGGTGGAAATCGACAAAATCACCAATAACGATAACATGGATACGACTTCTTTTTTGTCTAAGTTGTATTCCAATGATCGTATTGAGAATGCACAAGTATCCCGTTTTGTAGATTCTATGAACGGGTTTAGTGGAGGTTTTTCATCGGATGGAACTGCCTCTGCAATGAATAGTTATTTGGAAGGAGTTTATCGAAATCGACTGATGCAACAGTCCGATCTTCATATGGTCTCCTCCCAGTTGATTGAGTTACAGGAAGCCATCTTAATCACACGTGATGCGATTATCTCCCCAGATACGGTAGAAGGACGTATGAACCGTACCTTATCCTTTGAGGGATGTGGAGAAGAGGAGGACTGGGTTCCTGTCGTAGAACAAATGGAGAAGAAGTTTAAACTTTTAGAGAAGATCAAAAACTTCATCGTTCCGTTTGCTTTGGAATATGGGGAATTCTATGCGTATATTATCCCATATTCAAAATTATTTTCTGACTTTATGCGAAATAAGCAGAACATCATCAATGGAGCTGGCGGAGTCAAATCCTTTGGAGAATCTACCACATTATATGAAGCCGTTCTTGGAGAAGAACCGTCTGCGATTAAAACAAAGAAAACTGGAAAGATCAAAAATGCTTGGATGGATCGTGCTTTCCAGCATTATATGGAGAGTACCAACGTATCTACTGGTGAATTTAAGAAAAACAGCGATGGTACCTATAGTTCCGGAGATAAGAAACTTCGAGAATCTTTTGAGTCTGATATGTGTGATATCTTAGAGCGTATCGAGATTAACAACGATCCGGTAGCACTTCCATTCTTAGAGGAAGGCGCTGATTCCATCGGTGCGTTTGCAGATAAATACTATGCAGAGAACGGACTTGGATCCTTTACGGAATCCGTTGTACAAGAAGCCGATAACGGGAAGAAGTCTGGAAACAAGATTCGGGTAAATAGTAAAGGAGAACACCTCATCAAGGTGAACCTGAAGAATCCGAAAAACAAAGACAAAGGACTGGATCCATTTAAAGCGATTCAGCAAAACGGATCTGTAGATGGAGCCTACGCTCCAAAAGAAGAGAAAGATGAATTTGCCGATTTGAAAGATGTCTACATTCAGTTGTTTGATCCAACCAAGATCATTCCGGTAGAGATTATGAATGAGACTATTGGATATTATGCAGTCTATACAGAAGAAACAACACAGTTATCTGGACTCGTTTCTTCCAACCTCGCATATCAAGGTCTTATGAGTTATAACTCCTCCGTAACTTTTGTGGATGATATCTGTGAACGAATCGTGCGGTCCTTTGATAAGCCGTTCTTAGAGAACAATTTGAAATTCAAACGGATGATCGTCAATGCGATCAATTATTTCAATATTACACAGAACCGCATTAAGTTCCAGTATATTCCAGCGGAATATATTCAGGAATTTAAGATCGACGAGGATATCGATGGACATGGTCAGTCTATGGTAAAGAAATCTTTGTTTTATGCCAAGATGTACCAGATGCTATTGATGTTCAAGATCTTATCTATCGTTATGAATAGCAACGATACGAAAGTCAACTACGTCAAACAAAGTGGACTTCGGAAAGATGTTGCCAATAAGATCGAAGAGATCATTCGTAGAAAGCAGTCTCGAAACATCAATATGTACGATCTTTACAATTATTCTACTTTGATCAATAAAGTAGGTGCCGGTAGTGAGATGTATATCCCAGCAGGGCGTTCTGGAGATCGACCAATTGAAACCGAGATCTTAGCAGGCCAGGAAATACAGTTGAATTCCGATCTCTTGGAAATGTTAAAGAATGCCTATATTTTAGGAACCGGTGTTCCTGCAGCCATCGTCAACTACTTGAACGAGCCGGAGTTTGCAAAGATTGCGGAACAGAACAATAGCAAGTGGATGGGTCGTGTGGTAAATTATCAGCTCGACTTTAATCCAAGTATCACCGAAATGTATAAGAAGATCATGCGCTGGGGAACCAATATTCCAGACGAGATCGTGGATAAATTTAGCTTTACCTTGCAGACCCCGAAAACATCTACTCAGGCAGCAAAGAGCGATGCAATTCAGGCATTCGATTCAACGTTACAATTTATTCTTCGTATCTGTCTTGGAGATGGGTTCGATCCACAGGATCTCGATACCAAGAATATCATCAAGAATCTTACCGTTGCTCTTGCAGAAGAGCAGTTGCCACAGTTGAAGATTCAGCATGTCTTAGAACTGTATGAAGAAGCAAAACTAAAAGCAACCCAAGATAAATTAAAACCAAATCCCGCAAATGACGATAGTGGGGATGACTTCGACATTGGAGATTTAGAAAAAGAAATGCAATAAAAATCAAGGTACCAAGGAGAATATCCTTGGTACCTTATTATTTTCTTACAGAGCGGCAAGATCAGTGTCTTTCATTGGAGCCATTGTATCGGTTCCAGTTCCACTTGCGAGCTGGCCTGTAGCAATGTCATAGTGCTTAGTCTCAGTAAGAGAACTGCTCTTAATTCCACTGAAGAAGTTCAGGGAGTTTGCAAGCACTTTATACTTGTCTAGGAGAGTCTGACCAAGTTTATTGATCTGCATAGACTCATACTTTGTACAACGGAATTCAACGTTATACTCAACCAGTTCATGAGAACCAGATGTGTAGTTGAACTGCTCATTACGTACATTGGATGGGAAGCAGTTTGCAAATAAGCAAGCATACTCTACCTGGCATCCTGTAACATCAGTGGATACATAAACAAATTCAGCTGTCTGATTAGACTGGAGAGCCTCCAGTCCAGATCCACCGGATTTTGTTCGTACATCACCATTATAATGGGTCAGACCTGTTAAAAGGTCAGTTGTACCATTTACCCAAGTATGAATAACTTCACGAATCGGAGATCCAGAGAATTCATAGCAGTTAACGGTAAATGTCTGAGTTCCATCTGTAGCTACAGATGGAATGGAGAAGCTCTTTCCAGCATAACCGCCAGTGTAGTCATTGAAAGAAACTTCGATATCACCAATACCCTGAACAGCGGTATTACCGTATTCCAGGATATGTTTGAATTTCTTCATCTTTGTTGGGATATACTGGTCTACCCATTTCGGGGCACGAACCATAAACAGTCGTCCATAACCAGTACGGAGTGGATCGTAGTTCTGAAGAACTGTGTTTGTTACATTCAGACCTCCGACAAATAATGCATAGTTTGTCAAATCATCATTTGAATGAAATTTGATATTACTCTGAATAGTTGTTCCATCAGCCATCGTTCACACCTCCTTATCAGTCTGCATCAGAGCTGTAATCTCTGCGGTTGATATCAATTTCAACAGTTGCACGTTTGAAGAGACCTCTAAATACGATAGCTACATAGCAATGCAGGATAGAGTGCTCATGTTCCCATTTGTTGGACTTGAACTCAATCTCGATGCTCTCTACGTATTTATTATTCCAGTTACGGAAACGATCTTCCTCATACTCTTTGAAGCGGCGACGAACGTCTGCTTCATTGAAGTTGTAGAGTCTTGCGTTGATATCATACTCGATCATACGTTTTGCCTGATAGAGCAGATGCACGTTAGACTCTTCCAGAAGGTCAGAATTCTCCGGCTGAGAAGTATTCTGAGTTGCTCTCTGGTATACATTATCTTCAATTGTCTCGAAGTAATTGAAGCGATTGTCATTTAATTTCTGTTTCAGACCAACCTCATAATCTTCCACAGTTGGCTCCAGGGTATTTCTCATATGTCCAGACAGCTGGCAATACTCTTTAACAAACGGAATGGATACTCCGTAGTTGGTTACATGCTGCCAGAACTGGTTAGCCAGGAAGTATGTGATGGTAACTGTAATACGTTTCTTTGTGATCGGATCTCTTGTCACATACTGATGTACGTTCTTGGAGATCAGACGGCTAGAGAATCTAGCATAGTCATTGATCATAGCGGCAATTTCGTTTGCTCCAAAAGAAGAACGAACACCTGTATCCAGGTACAGAAGTCCATCTTTTCTTGCCAGTGCAAGCTCTGCCATTTTACATTTTGTAGAGAATGGGTAGTTTGCATCAAACATAGCATCTGCGCCGATACGTTTTGCGGTCAGGATACGTTTGTCATTGGTACCATCCCATGCTTTGTTATAAGCATCGGCAAGCTCTTCTTCCAGTGTCCAAACGTGTGTTTCCATCTGACCAAGGCTGTTCATTTCCTGTGTTGTACGTGGAGCATCGAAATATCCATCAGTACCACCATACAGACGAACACCACGAACATCGTCAAAGGATACGATATCAGACTGAGTATAGTCATTTGCGTCATAATCATCAGCATCTGTATCTACATCGTCCGTTAATTTCTGAACAAATTTCAGGAACGGCTGCTCGGTTGTTGTGCTACCAAGAGCAAGACCAAAGATCGGATCGAATCCATCCAGCTCCGGAAGATCATCTTCATCACAAGCGCTTACCAGTTCCTCAAGCTCACGAATTTCTGCAACAGCTGCTAATTTCTCCTGTGGGATAGTTTCCTGACCAGCCAGCATACCTTCGGTAATACTATTCTCAGTCATCTTCTTTTCCATCTCAGCCTGGAGATCTTCATGTTGTTTCTTACAGAACTCGATATAAGCATCATATACGGTTTCAATGCCGTCCTCATCAACGTCAACGTCAACCGGAGCAACACCGTCCTCAGTGTCTTCCAGAACGTCATTGATGAGAGTTGCTGCATCATATTTTACAGATGTTACAAGAGATCCCATGTACTCAGCTTCTTTGATAAGACCCTTATCAGAAGTTAAGATCTCAAACATCATTGTCTTGATTCCATACTCTTTCTCATAGGATACAGAATTGGCGATACGTACGGAGAAAGTGTTTCCACCTTTACCACGTCCATTGGAGGAAAGGATAATAACACCAGGAACCTGAGTATATCCTTCACCATCTTTGTATACGCCGCCAGCTCCCTCACCATCCAGTTTTCCACGAACTGCTTCCAGATTTGCTTTGGTGATGATCTGGTCTGCGATCTTTGTATTCTTCGCCGGATCTACAAAACGGGAAGTATACTTAATACGGAATTTACGTTTTCCTACTTCTACATCCTCACCATCGGCTTTGTAGTAGAGGGAAACAATTGCATGCGCACGAGTAGCATTCTCGGGCATACATCTCATGCACCATACCTTTGTACCACCTTCTCCAAGGAGTACATACGGAGTAAGGTTAGGCTGGCCATATTTTTTGAAATTCGGAGTGCCGAACGTTTTCACAAACGCTTGCTGTGTTCTCTTTAACACCCATCGGTTGTCGATTCCACGATCAGATGCAAACGCATAAATGTAACCGACTCCTGGATCAGCGGACACAGTACTTGAGGTATCCTCGGTTACTTCTGTATAGTCTGTAATGTAAGATTCTACATACGGGAAACTATATTCCGGGACAATCTGTGTAACTGCAGGCATAGTTAATCCTCCTTTACAGTTTATTCATAAATTTATTTTCTTTGCTATTGAAGTTTCCTTCTGACTTAATAACTTTATATATTTGTTTTACTCGTTTTCGGCGCTGTGAGAGCTAGAATACGAGAAACTTACATCTTAATGAGCTGTTCCAATGGAGACTCCGGCTCTGGAAGATGCTCCTTGGTACGCTTTAGTGAAGAAGTGACCATAGAATCAAAGTCCTCAAAGGTAAGAGCTGCGAAGGTAGAACTGAACTGACAGATCTGTCGCATGTTTACCATCGCAAAATCATACTCCGTAGCGGTTGGGTCTTCGTTTAATCGCTGTGCGAAAATACGAGTTGGAGCTTTTCCATCCCGGTACTGAATAGATAGTAAGAGTTCTCTGTTAGAAGCTGGAACACCAAGCCCACCATTATTCATCTTCAGGTTTTTATTCCATACCGTATTGGCTGCAGAATAGGATAATGTAGGAGGAAGCTTTCCTCCTAAGATCAGCTCAATGTATCCCTGTATACTAAGGGAGTTTTGGACAATGTAATCGTTAAAGATCTCATGCCCTTTGAAGTATTTGAGTACTTTTACTGGAGCTTCGGGAAGTCCAGGAAGACTCATGTTTACCACATCAGAGTCGTAAACAAAGAAATTCATACGTTCACCAAGTTTCAACGTACGAATCTCCTTTAATTTCCCATTTTCAAACAAGCCAATTGGCAAACATGCAATGGAATTGATGGTATCCCCATTATCCACTGCAATCTTTCCACCCTTGTCGAAATAGGACATTGGAATATAAATTTCCAGATAAGGGACGTTGCAAATGATGTGACCTTTCTTATCATCTGCAAAGACGGTTTTATAATCCATGGGGTTCTCCTTTCTCTTTCTATAGACAAAGAAAGATGGTATAAGGCAGGGGTTCTGCCTTATACCAATGTTTTTAAAGGGAATTTAAGACTTTGTATCTCCAGCGAGATAATCTTCTACACTCATAGTCCCTTCAGCATCCATCTTTTCTTTTAACTGCTCAACCGATTTGTTCGTCTCTTTTGCATTTTCTTCCATAGCCTCTCGATAGGTTGTATAGGTTGCTTTAAAAGATGGGCTACAAATCAGGTCCTCAGTTAAGCCTTCTTTCTTATATGCCTCAATCATACCTTCGGTTACACGTTTCAGATAAATTTCACGGTATCTGGAAATACCATTCACGCCATCGAAAATAGTCACATTTGGTTTCATTGACCAGGTATTTACTGGAGAAACTTCGATGTAATTGATGAGTTCCGGATCTGAATTAGGATAATCATTTACAAGCATATGATCAAAGCTTCGCCCCTGAGAATCATCTACATCATAAAGGCGATAAATTTCATGACCATCATGCAGTTTATAGTCCTGCATATCATCGCTATACCGATCCAGTCGTTCATTAATAAATGGAACTTTCGTTGGATCATTTGGAATTGAGTGCATATGAAGTTCTGCATATTCCAAAACACCAATATGTTCCTCTTTTGCGAAGAACTGGTTTGCTCCATTAATAAATTCCATATCACATAACTGCAGATAGAATTTCGGAATACTGTCTTCATACTTGATATGAAGCTCATGGATATACTCTCTAAGCTGATCGATCGTATACATATACCGTATCTGGGTACCTGTTTTTACTTCCTCATCCCACTGATCCTTCTCCTTACTCATCCATGTTGGAAGTTTGTCGAATAAGGATCTGATAGTATCATTGTAATGAATATTTGCATGTCTATCCGGATTGATAATAACAAATGAGAGATACTGTTCCGGATAGAACAGGAATTTCCAAATAAGAAGTGCTGCAGACGTAACTGTTTTACCGGCATATCTTGTGAAGCATTCCCAGGTATTTGGATAGTCTACAGTCTCTCCATATGGGTAAGCTCCCATATAAGTTTCGGTTTTGATCATTAAGAACTCTGCCATATTGATACTCATTCCAAGTACATACTTCCAGAAATACCAGAAGTTCTTTTTCATTTCTTCTAATGCAGCATCTTTTTCTTCCTGCGTAAGTTCTGCCTCATGTAAATCAATGGTATGTACATCTGGATTCAGGAGTTCAAACATGTCATGGGCCTTGTTTGTTCCACTCTTGATCAGTCTTTCATGTAACTCCTGATAAGTCTTACAGTACTCTGTCTGAGAATACTTGTAATCAAAGAAGCAATAATGCCCGTCGATCAGATCGATTGGATTACGATATTTGTCTTTTAAGAACGTAGGAGCAATTTTCGTCACTCCGTCTTCTTCAGAAACTTCCGCTTCTCCGTGCAGTTCTTTTTCCTTGGTGTTCTTTGCCACCATCTCTTCCATTGCATGGTTGAAATACTTATGAAGTTCCTGGACAGACATTTCTGCTGCATTTTCTGGAACTGCTAAGTCAAACTTCTGTAAAGAAGCCATGATTTCATTTCGCTTATCTGCTTCCAGTTTCTTACTGTATTCCAGACGAACCGGATGATTTGGATGCGTGGTATTCTCAGATTCAAACTTCTCTTTGTAATCCATGAAGTAAGAATCATACTGCTCAATCAGTTTAATGATCATCTCTTCCATACTATGATCTTCGAACTTGTGATACACAAGACCGGTTAAGGAATTGATGATAGACTGCACCATGCCGCGTTCTTTTACACTGTATGGATCCTGATATCCAACGAAACGCATCACGTTGAATAAAAACAGGTTGTTAAATACGTGGTATTCTTCTGGTAAGAAATTCTCTTCCAGGTTAAAGAAGTATTTATACCAGTTTGCATCAAAACCAAATTTTGGAGATCTCTGGATACAACGATTCTTCGCATATCCGCCCTCTCTTTCAGAGAAGAACTGACGGATGATAGAAGCTTTTTCCGTATCTACATGCTGAATACGATCCACAATGAAATCTAATGTAATTGTAGATTCCAGGAATTCAATCTTTCCACGAAGATCTCGAATGGTCTTGGAGTCCTTTACCGGATCTAACTGCTTCAATTCTTCTCTCCAGGTATCCAGACGTTTTAAAGTAGCCTCTTTGTACTCCTTGGAATTCCGTCGTTTCCACTCAGTATCTACCGACTCGTCATAAATCTCCTGAATCTTATCGTATTCTTCTTTTGTCTGAAACGCTGTATTGGAAAGTTTCTTGCAGTTCACAAGAGCTTCTCTCATTTTTTCAAGATCCGTTTCCTTATACTCCTCTTCTCCAGTATAGTAAAGGTCATACATCTTCTGGATAGCTTCGTCTTCATAGCCTTCCAGTTCTTCCAGGGAGAATTTTACAGCGTCTTTTAAATAAGCCGGGTTAATCCCATAAGTTGCTTTCATAAGTCTGGTTGTCTCGTTCAGCGTGTTGTTATACGCTTCCCTTGCCATGTCCATAATTTCACGTACGCTTGTCGTGTTTGATTTCATAAGTCAAGGTCCTCCTTTTTGTTCTATGAAAGTCTTAGGAATTTGTCCCATGCCTAATAAATTCATAGAAACGCATAGAAGAAGCCAATTTGTTATATATTATCTTATTGAATTCGAAAGAATTAATAAATCTTAGATAGGAGGAAACATCATGATTTTAAGCAAAGGAGCTAAAATTCTAATAGTTTTAGCATGCAGCGGTTACTTATTGTACTGCGAAGCGAAAAGAGAAGCGTAAAAAAATTTAAAAAAAAATAACAAAGGAGGAATAATAAAAATGAGAAATACTGGGGTAAAGAGAAAATTAGTAATTATGAATGGGAAGGACAATGGGGATAAGAAATCCATTTTCTTACCAGGTAAGAAATATAAAGGAACTGTTATCCACTGTTATGGTGGGGATGACGATGATTGGTTGGATGATACCGTCCTCGTCGAAGATTAATATAAATAATAAAAGAAGGTGACCAGAGAATAGTCACCTTCTTTTTTTGTTAAAATAGACGCAGGTCCACTTCTCCCATGTCATCGTAGTCATCGATCATGCTGGATGGTGTGTTTGCGTAAATACCATCTTTTACAAGTCCTGCATTGTGAAGCCGATAACTTTCTTGCTGGGATTCTCTTTCCGCTATTGCAAGCTCTTCTTCAAATTTGAAAAGTTCAGCTTCTTGCTTCTCACGCTTCTTAGCAGCCGCAATGAGTGCTGGATCTACTAAAGAAGGATTAATATCTTCTGGTCGTTTTAAGCCGGAATTGTTTAGATCTTCATCACGAGCACCTCTTGTAATACCAAAGAGTGCTAAATTGTCTCCATGATAATATACATAGAGAGCAATCAGATAACTCATGATGGAGTCATCGTGAACTAGGTAGACTATATCACACTGAATTTCTTCAGCCCTCCCGTTTCGGATTTCTCCTACAGTACTCGCTTCGTGTAAGTATTTCAACTTACCTTATTTTCATTATCTATAAAGATAACTAGCTTTCTCTAGTCGTTGAACTCATATCTTATCCTACTAAGATACTTCGCTGCGTCGATCGTTCCAATCATAACCTTGATTACCATACCTTAGGAGTTACCCCTTGCCCCAAGCATGTCACCATCCTTGGTTGGTAGTTATGATCCTCTACTAGAATTCCCCGCAATTAGAGAGGTTTAACGTACGCCTCACGAATTATTGACGTACCACCGGCTTCGATTCTGCCGTTTGCTTTTCGAACCAGACGAGATAAATCTCGAATAACATTATGTGAAATGAAGTCATCTTTATTCTCAGAGACACGACGAGAAAGAATTGCAAACATAGATTCACGGGATTGGCCTTGTGTATAGACACCATAGTAAGATTTCACTCGTGCCTGTGTCTGTAAGATGGAAGTCATATCCTGGGCTTCTCGAAGTTTCTCTTCCAATAAGTTTTTGTCTCTATCAAAGTAGAGATTATTTGCGATTGGACTATTGGTATTTAAGAAGAAATCGATAATACCATCACCGATACTGTTACGCTCAATACATACGCATGCTTTTGGAATATATTGCATGACAAGTTCTGTAATGATCTGCTCATAGATCGTCTCACCAACGTAGTTACATTCAAACTCTGCCGCTGGTCGCAAGGTATATGGGTTGATAACAGTAATGGCGTTGTTATCCCCGACCGTACCAGTGGAGCAGTCCACTCCAACCAAATACGGAACCCTTCGATCTAGTTTCTCATATAAATCAAATTTAAAGTATTCTCTGATCCAGAGTTCATCAATTGGCTTGTGCTCAGTTTCAACGATGTATTCAATATCTTCTTGTGGATATGGAGATAAAGAAGAACCGTGCAGTCTCTGTAACAAGATCTCTCTTCGTACAACAAGAGGATCGCCAATACCAGCCGCAGTTTCTTTCAACCATTTCTGAGAAAGGCCGATTTGGTAATACTGATATTCAATATAGAGAATATGGTTACATTTTACTCCTTTACTCTCAATATACGCTTGTACCTGCTCATCTGTCCAATCATAACATTTTTCTGTCCATACCTGGGTATTATCCAGTACAGACTGTGCTGCCATACCTGCTGCAGTATCAAGGTCGCCGGGTGTACCATTGTTGTTACGAGATTAATCGCTAGTTAATCCCTTCTATATGTCACCATATAAGTTCAGACTATCTCTTCATCTCTATTATAATAAATAATAGAGAGCTTCCCGTTTCGAACCGCTTGGTCCTACCTTTCGTCATAAAGACCTACTCCTGAATATAATATATTCAGTTTCCCTAGTCGTTGAGCATGTATTTAACTAGTTTTTAGATTTCATATAACGTACTTTATCACAAATTCGTTTACCTATACAATCATGTACTGACTGTGCTCCATAATATTTAGCAATCTGGATAGTAGCCCATCCTTTATTTATAAATTCTTGAATTTGCCTTTCATCGTCTTTTGAAAATTTTGGTCTATTGGTAGAATTATTTGGAGGGATATTGTATTCGTTACTTATAATCACATGACGCTTTTTATTTCTTATACTGAATATTAGAGCATAAAATGCTCTATCTTCTATATGTTCTGCATCGGGATTAAAGTAAAAATAAATATAGTTATTGTCGAATCCATCTTCCATTAGCTTGCATATTTTACGAATCATATCTTCTGAATACACCGCAGAAGGACAATTTGGACCCGAATTAATTTGAAGTCCAGTTCGTATTGCATGCCTTGTATTTTCTACAGCTGTCGTCCATTCTAAATTTTTATAATAATTCCCCTCTTTATTTCCATTTAAATGATTTACTACACTATAATCGTTAGGATTCTTATTTTCACAAAACTCATAGGCAACTAATCTATGAACTCCAATATTGATATATTTTCGTTTCAGATCAGTTCTATTCGTTCTTAGTTGTACTCGAAGATATCCATCCCGATCTTTAAGTGGGGTCATTTTGTGTTCAGTTATCGTATTAAATACTAATCCATAATTACTTACAACATACATATCTTGCTCGATATTTGGATACGTAATGAATTTAAACCTCTCATCTGATTGAGTTGAATATTTTTGATCATAGTATTTCACTATCGATTTTAAGTCTTTATCCATGAATTCACCTCCTGTATTTTTGATAACTGTACACTGATAAATATCCTACCATTTATATTAATAACTAATCAAATACTTCGCTGCGGATTGTCTTAATAACTCCGTTCCAATTATAAGGGATCCCCGCATTAGAGAAGACACTCTGCATAATCACTTATGCAGCCACGCATTTCCACGTAAATATGCGACCATACATACCACCATTTTTCTTAGAGTTTGCAGCAGCCATTTCATAGGTTGAATATGAGTTGGATATAATCGTATCGATATGACTCGTGAACTCAGGCTCATCGAAATGTAGAATCGGGGCGGTCAAACCACGGGCGAGAGACAAAGCTGTTTCATAGGACGTTGCCTTGGATTTGATACGAATGGAGTTCTTTGTGACAGGATGTTTCATATAGGTGGCATTCATAGAATGTTTTACCTTCTTTCCATCCTCATCAATATAGTACTCGAACTTCATATATTCTGGCAAGAGTTCCATCTGGTTCTTCAGACGTTGTAAGTTCGCTTTCGCATTATCTCCATCCTTATTGATGAAAATAAACTCAGAGTTTGAAGTACCGAAAGAATATGCCCATAACTGAATTGCCAAAGCAGACTGTGTCTTTCCTTTCTCATTACGTTCACTCTATCTCTCGATAGACGTTCAGATCATATCTTCATCTTGGTTTCCCAAGAGCCTCCCGTTTCGGATTTCTCCTACGATACTCGCTTCGTGTAGTATTTCAACTACCTTATTTTCTCTATCGATTGATAGATAGCTTTCTCTGATCGTTGAGCCCATATTTCATCATTGTGAAATACTTCGCTGCGTCGATTGTCTCTATTTTCAACCTTGATTACCATATCTCCGGAGTTACCCTTTGCCCCAAATTTCTTTGGTTGGTAGCTGAAACTTAACAAGACGTTCCCGCAATTAGAGAGGTTTGATACACATGTCACCATGTGCAGAGGCAGAAATCCGCCTCGGTAAGCATAACCACGAATCATATCCATGTATCAGACACCAAGCCTGTGCAATGTTACCACGGTTTGCTTTATAAGGAGTAGACGTACCACCCTGTGCTGGTATACGTGCAATTTCTCGTAAGTAATACCAAGGGTTTACTTTACATTCAGTCATTACAATAGACACCTGCTCTTTGGTAAGGGTAGAGTGTCCATCTTCATCCGCCGCATAAGGATCGATTGTAACAACACGAGGATCCTTTACTTCCAACATAAAATAGCAATGCTCAATTCCCAATTTCTGCAAATCAAGTGCTACCTGAATGAAGGAACGATTCCTTGTTCCAAAGTCATATAACTTTGATTCAATACGCATGATTCTTGGAGCTGCCTTCGGTGTACGCCGAACAACAGGAACGGATCCAAGATTCATCATATGTATCACATCCTTTCCATTCATGATATTGGTTGGTTAATTAGATGTGCTAAATAAGGGATTTTAAGACGTAAATTGATTTGAGGTATTGATATATGATTTCTGTGAATCTTAAAGTTATAATCAATTTCAAAATAAAAAAAAATAAAAAAAAGAAAGGAGGAAATTGATTATGAGTATTTTTAGTAAGATCTTTAATAATCAGGAGATCGTCCAGCAGGGTCTTCTGACAGCAGGAAAGGTTGCGGGGGTCTATATTAATGATAGACCCTCCGGAATACATACCGAAAACAATGTTTTCGGTAGATGTAAAACTTGGGCTGAAGCAGAGCAGCTCGAGTGGCAATTTAAATTCGAGGCTCTGCGAGAATTTCTGGAGCTGTGTACAGCTCCAGACGGTGTTTACAACGAGCACCGTCGAAAAGTCACCTGTGACTTTGCCTCCAAACTAGGTTTACACCTATTTATTGGAGGCTATAAGGAAACACTGAACTCCAATTGTGCAGCATGGAGTTCAGGTACATTCAATGCTGCACAATTGGAAGCTCCGTATACGTTCGCAGCTTCCATAAAAGGGTCATTAGGCGATTGTCTGATGACCTATAAATTTCATGTGGTAGTGGACGAAAACGGTCAGCCCGTAGTCCGCTACTATATGAAAAAAGTACGGGAGAACGGGATTACAGCTGATGGACGAGTCAGCTATATCCCATCCATCCATGAAAAAGAATCCATCCTCTTTTAGGAGGATGGATTTCTTTTTTTGTATTCTCTAAGAATACTTACTAATTTATCGGATCCTTTTATTAAATCCATTCCATGATCACATTCCTCATAGCTTTCATCAACAACTCCAATGATGTTAAATATATCTACTCTAATATCTCTTGGCTTTCGTTGAACTATCTCTGCTAAATTGGAACTCAAAAACACTAATCGATTGGCTTGATCTGAGTCTATTCTACTTTGGTCAATGAACTCAAATAGATTAATTCCAATACGAAAAATCGTGTGAAGGTCGTCTAAGAATTTATTTATCTCTGGATTCATTATCATATTAAAATGTAAATACGGATAATTAACTATTCTCCTATGAAACTCTTTATATGAAAGAAATCCACAATACTGTATAATCCCTGACTGTTTCGGGGCAATTTGTACTGCTCTATGAAATTCGTATCCTGGTTTACATATCCTAACATTCTCCTCGTCTACGGTACCAATCATATACTGTCTATTGATGAGTGTTTCTCCAAGATAGCCTGCTGACCATAGGCTCTTTCTTAATAATTTTAGACGTTCCAATACGTCTAAACAAATATCTTGTAAATATGAGTATCGCTCCATGATTCGTAGAATACAATCATTCATAAGAGTTACGATCTCAATTCGTTTAAATGTTATCTCTGACCAGTATTCTTCAGAAGCCGAAATTGTTTCAATCTTGCTAGTCTGATAATTATCCAACTGATATCGAATATATTTGATACTATCGTAAAATAAATCGTATAAATACATCGCAGCAAGAAAAACTTCTACATGCATACCCGGTACTAAATTACAATATACTGGAATCCTGTGTTCCCATGCCCAAATAGCTTTCACCATCCAAGCAGACAATGGAAATGAATCGTCTGTACGAAGATCTACTAAAAATGGACTATCGGAACTGGTGTGAATATTTTCTGGTACGGCCATAATTTCTCTTAAAAAATACCAACGGTTAAACGTTATTTCGGATGCAATTAGAGCACAACGATCCTGGCATGCATTCCATCGATCTACTATTTTAGCCTCTCTATCATTCAGGGAAGTTCCGGCAGTATGCTTTGCACTTACATCTGTGTATTCTTGTTTCAATTTTGTATATTCCTCACTCATTGTAATAGGATCAACTGCTTCAACTCTTGAATCCTCTGTTCGATAAATAAGAGGTCCGATATCAACCCCTTCTTGATCAAATACTTGTTTTGCAACGAAATCAAATGATTTGTTTCGACTCATCTTAATCCTCCTTATAATTTGATTTTATATAGTTGTGACCTGGATAATAGGGTTTAAAAGGGAGAGTCAAATCGACTCTCCCTTATTTTTTATCCTTCGTATCCAGCTGGATATGCGACGTAGATATCTGGTAATTTCGGCGGTACGGTTTTTTTCATCGCTTTATCTCTTAAAAGCTCCAGTTGTTTTCTGACGCTTATTAAATAATTGGCACCATGAGGCACATTATATTTTTTAGAAGCGGTTGGATCTTCTAAGATATCCAGATAGAAGTTCACCATATCCATTTTATTGTGAATATAGGAAACAATCATCATCTTATCTACATCGGAAGAAATCTGATCAATCTTCAGATCGATGTAATCCAAATCATATGGATTGATCTTTTCCAATTTCTTCTTTCCGAATAATCCAAACTCTCTCATGTAGATCCCAGTAGGAGTTGCACGAGAAAGCAAATCGTTCAAATGTCGTTCTTTCATTCCCTCTCGAATGTAAAATTCCTGTCTGGAGGAATTTTCATAAGCAGATTCGTCTACGAACCACATTCCGTAGATATCTACTAAGGTAGATTCCAGATACGGAGAATCTACGTACTCTCGTAAGGTTGTCAGCTGATCTTTCACAAGATCGGTCTTACGATCCTGCAAGTTCTGTAAGGTTTGTAAAGAAAACTGGGTTGTCTGTCTCATAGCCTCGTCTGGAGTCTTCTTTGCAGAAAATCTTGGATTCTTGGTAAGTTTACTGATACCAGAGATCAGATATTTTGCATAGCCAAGTTTCTTGGCGTAGCGATCCGCTTTAATTTCCTCTCGTAAATTTGGTCCTTTCTGATCAATGATACAGGAGTTGATGATCGGAAGAGACATGACGGAACGAAAGACTTTATCTTTTAACATGAGCTTTGTCTGCATAGAAGACTGAGCGTACTCATATTGCAAGATGGTAATAATCCGACTTGCAATTGTTTTAGACTCTACCAAATGTCCGACTTCATGAAGAAGCATGGCAGTCAATTCTCGTGTTGTAAAATTCATTTCAGGTTGTAAAATGGACGCATCTAATTCGATGGTCCAAGATGTATTTTTCTCCCATAAATTTTGAATGGTTGCAAAATTGCTATTGCCATTTGCAACTGAAGCGATAATCTTATCGGTTGTTGAGCGCTCTGGGAAAATACTCATAACAAACATGGGAGCGTCTGGTTTATGAGGTACCACATAGCCGGAAAACGTATCACCAAAGCATTCATGAAGTGTATCTGTGATCAAAGACATTCCAGAACGAGAGGTGGGGGTTTCCGTCAGTACCTTAAAAGCGTTTTCCAGAGTTCTTAAATGCTCAGGTTTAATATTACGATCTCTCATTGCTTCCGGGGTCCCCTTTCTAATATTTATACATTAATGAATTGTATTTTATCTTTTAAACAAAGCAAAATATCGACCAGTAGATCCTAATTCTACTAGTCGATAATATTTCCAATGCAATCTGTTTCGTGTTCTTCTAATTTATCCGATTTTCCATTCATCTCATATTCTGCTAATGTATGAACAAGTTCGGTCATCTTTGCATACATCTCATTGAACTTTTTTCGGAAGTCTTGGTATGCTTCTTCTTTAGAAGATCCATACCCCTCGATTGTAGAGAGATCGATGAAAGCCTCTCCAGTATCTAAAAGACCAGATAAACTTACTTCATGTGATTGCCATTTCTCTTTTCCATCGTTATAGTGTGCTAAAAACATGGTATCTCCTCCTTTTCATTATAAGGTGAGATGACGTGACTGAGTAGTCGTTTCTATCTTCTGTATGATAAAGCCAGTCTATTAACATCCACGTGTAGGAGTTTAAACATGTCTAGGAACGCATCGAATTCCTGGATGATCACGCCACCTCTAGTAAATTGTATTTTCTGTATTAATATATCATTTTCTTGAATTTATAAGGAAAGGAGGTGAGAATATGAGTACATACACATTACATCAATTGCCTGTAATTCTTCATAATGTCGAATTAAAAGACGTATCGAAAGTATTACGAGTGATTGATTCTGAGTATGCGAAAGGAATCGATTCTTATAATCAGTTCCTGGATAAATGTCGCCACTCCAATGATGATGCTTATCCAGCATACTTAGAATAACACCAGTATGGGGAGTCATCGTGCTCCCCGTATTTTTTTGTATTCTCACCTCTAACTCATTGTCAAATCTAGGATAAAACTTTAAAGTACCAGGACGTCCTGAAAGCGCCCTGGTACTAGTGATGTGGTTATTTAGGATAAGTTTTATACAAAAAAAGGAGAACCCATCCATTCCTTTCACGCTCGGAATGGTTATGGTAAAAATATGAAAAAGCCAGCATGGTATTCCCTGCAATACCCCGGCAAAGCCGAGACGCCATCCCTCGGCTTACTAGAATGTTTTAATTCGTTCAAGGGTGTTAATAGGAGGTATCGACGTCTGCCGATACCTCCAAAAACTCACACCGTAAATTAGTGAGCGTATGTCATATTGATATACTGCTCTGCATTTACAATGCCCAGCTGCGCCTGAATACCCTGGATGCAAGCGTTTGTATAACGGGATACACCCATCAGGTTTGTCATGGATCCGCCTGGTTTGTTCGGATCTCTGTACGCGGAGTTCTGAGCTGTTAAAATGTGGGTAGTATATTTGTAATGCTTAAATGTGAACTGCTCATTAGATGTTGGGAATGGAATGATTCTCAGACCCTTGTGCATCTTATGCTGGTCATCATATTTAGCAAGAACTTTCTTTGTGGAAACAACCTGCACCTTAACATCACCAGATGTCATGATACCATAGCTGTAGTCCAGTTTAACACCGTTGATTGTATTTCCTGGTCTTGTAACCCAGTTTACCTTCGGGTTCAGGAAGGAAATGTATCTCGGGTTGCCGTAGATTACAAATGTAAAGCCGTCCAGTTTTGCGGAGTCAGCGATATCTGTAATGATACGGTCGATCTTGAATTTCAGCATCTCGCTGATATACTCATTTGGCAGAGCAGTTGTGATGGATGTAGAATCACAATCGAACTGGTCTTCCAGAATGAATGGATCGAAGCCAAGGATGTCGAGTTCAACACCTTTGTACTCTTCGAATTTCTTGTCCAGCCATGCAAGGATATCAGAATCCTCCTGCTGTACCAGATACTCTGTCAGGTTGTTGTAGGATTTTCTGTAAAGGTCGATGTCCATCAGTGCCTTTGTATCTTCCAGCTCCTCAAGAGAGTAGGAGATATTTGCACGGGAACCATCCTCGATCTTCCACTCAACCTCTTTACGCTCGTAATCGAATGTTACGGAACGCTCGTTGAGCTCATTGGAGATGTATCCTTCGAAGATGATACCTTTAACGTTGTCCTGCATACATTTCAGAGAAATTGTATTCAGAGCAGTGTCAGCCATACCAACGATCTGATCTGTTACATGGAAGGTTGTTCCATCTTTTCTCTTAACGTCCTGGTCAATCTGACCACCCAGAACCATCTGGTCGGAAAGGTTGATACGAAGTGGTGTACGAAGTGTCAGTTCAACATCATCGCCGCCATCCGGATCGGCTACCATAACCTTAGAAACAGAAAGCGCAATTGTGATGTGCTCTCTGTAGGACTCTGGATTCTGAACGTCTGTCAGTTTCTCAATGATATTATAGTTTACGATATCGTCGATCGGAACGACATTATTTTTAATCGGGAATCCTTTACCAGCTTCCCAAGCTTCACGATAGGTTCCATCGAAGAAGCACTGCGGGAATCTCCAGCGTTTGGAAGGATCGTTATTGTCAACGATGTAAGTCTGCTCCATATGCTTTTTGATGATAGGAGTTCTTACAGTCTCAGTCTGCATGATATCCTTGGTAGCCAGTTTCAGCTGCTGTTTAACCAGGATTGGGAGGTCAACTGCTTTGATTGGAAGAAGCTGTCCTACACGAGTAGACTCGCTGATAAGGTCGTTTACACAGTTGTCAAACATGTCAGAAACCTGCTCATACAGTTTGACATGTGTACCATGACAGCTATGCTCCGGATCTTCAGCGTCCTGTGCTTCCCAGTTTGCACATTCTGTTTTCAGAGTACCAAGAAGTGCATCCTTATAACTCTCCATAAGTGCTGGATTTTTAATCATCACATTAATGTCAACCATTGGGTCAACGTTCTGTGTTCTCATATCGTCAACTGCTTCAGTGAAGATATCGTCGAAAGTAGTGCCGGCCTTTGCGTTCATAAATCCACCAACGGACTCAGTAACTTCAAAGTTTTTGCCGTTCTCTAAGAAACTAAGATTATGCACACTATTCACTCTCCTTTACTTAGTTTTTCTCATAATAAAGCTTATTAATTTGTTTTACGCAGGAAAACCTGCTTAAGACAGATTACTTTTAATCGAATGTTTTAATATTCGTCTACCGCTTGTCTTTTTCCTTATCGGATTTTTGACCTTTGTTTGCTTCTTCCAGAAGCTTAAAGATCAGGTGCACGGTTGCAATCTGACGCTGATAAAAAAGTAAATTCTGTATATACGTACAGAGTTCAAACTTCATCATCATATAATCTGTAATCAGATCATACATCTCACGAAACTTGGTTGTACAGATCTTGATTACATGATTGGACTCAGGGTCATCTGAGATACAAGACTCCAGTTTTGTAATATACGAATCAATTGCGGTTCGGAGTCTTGCAAATTCCTTATATAAATTGTATTTACGAACAGAATCGTATTCCAATCCTGGACCACGCTTCTGGTTACCATCATTAACCTGGTTCGCATCACCTTCAGCAGGTGGCTGTGTCCCATCTCCCGTATCATCTCCAGTTTGGGTAAAGTCGACATCGTCTCCTCCTCCATCTGGTGCGGGACTTACATCCACGGCACCTCCAGCGGCACCATCATCACCTTGCTGAGTGTAATCCGTATTGTCAGCGGTATCATCGGTATTTGCAGCAGGAGCTGTTCCAGTATCCCCACCATCCACAGGTGGAAGATCTAGGTTGTTTGCATCTGCTGTAAAATCAGTTCCATCCCCGGAATCTGCTGGATTCACTTGGATGTTTGTACTTTGGACGTCATCATTTGTGTCCGTATAATCGGTGGTGTCCCCATCGTTATCTCCTGGGTTCACCTGTATGTTGGTTGACTGAACCTCATCGTCAATATGTGGTAGATTAAGGTTCGTATCTGGGACCTCATCATCTTCACCACCTGGAACATCTGGTAAATCAAGTTCCATATCCGGTTCTTCCTCATCGTCCAGTTCTGGCAAATCCAGATTGGTATCTGGTATTTCTGGAACTGGGTCATCAATTTCAGGAAGATCTAAGTCGTTAGCAGAAGAACCAGAAGGGTTCTCCGGTAAGTCTAATCCATTTGGATCTGGTAGGTCCAAATCCTGATCCGGTTCGTTCTGAGTTTGGGTAGGGTCTACGTCCGGTAGATCCAAATCTGGTAAATCCAGATCTGGTGTATCATCATCAATTTCAGGAAGATCCCCAACACTAGTCTCTCCATCATCGATGTCAGGCAGGTCCAAATCCAATGAATCATCCATTTCCGGAAGTTCCGGTTCTGGCTCATCTGGAACAACTAAGTCATTCGTGAAATCGAGTCTTGCACGACGACTTGGATTTACCGTGATCACTTTCATGTTACGACGAAGAGGAGGGTTATCACCAGGTGCCTCACTAGCTAAGAAATACTTCCCATAGCCTGGATGTTTTGGCTCTCTTATAATCACTGGCGTATCCTCCTTTCTAAATGTATTGACTGTTCAGTTTCACACGGTCGCGCTGCGCTTCCAATTCGGATTTGATACGCATCAGTTTATATTTTTCTTTTCGGTCGCTCTCAGAGTTGGCATCGTTGATCTTTTCCTGACAGATCTGGATCTCGGTGTCTAATTCTCGAGCAAGCTGAATACGAATACGGCGGTCTTTACTCTTAGAGTAGTGACGACAAAGCATGGTAACAGGAACCATCAGAAGTGAAATCTGTGCACTTCCTGCATACAATAATGCCAACTTCAGGTTTCGTAAAAGTTTCTTTCGATAACCTGGTTTGGTCATATACTGGCGTCTTCGTTCGTCATCGAGCTCGTCCCATTCATGTAAGGTTCCGTTGATAGAACCAGCTACATTTTTCGGGATAGCAGCCACCGCATTTGCAGCTCCTTTTACCTCGTCCCCCACTTCCTTAGCTTTTGCCATACGTTGGTACGACTTCGCTTCTTTGTCCATAAACTTGTACTGGACTTTTTGAGCTGCAGAGTTAGAACCGGGGGCGGTTACTTTTTTTTCCGCTTGATCCTCACCAAAAGAACCAGCGGCTTTTCTCACCGTCGGAGAAGGTTCCCCAAGTTGTGCTTCTGTCACGTACTTGGAAGTTTCTCCATTCAGCCAAGATACGGCTTCTTCAACGGTTGTAGATTCCTGGAAGAGTCCCTGGAACCCTTTGATTGGTTCTTTTGGATCTCCACAGGTTGTATACTCAAAAGTAGCGATGCTACTTAAGAGATCATAAGCATAGCCAGTCAGATCGTTATAATAGTTCCGTTCTTTTTCGAACACCTCGGCGTACTCCTCCTGATCTCTTTGCATCTCAAAGATAGAGAGTACAGAATTTTCTGGGGAGACATATTCCCGATAGAACATATCGTCTGGTCTTTCCTGGACTTCGTTAATAGATCGAATCTGCTCCTGTAAAGAAGATGAGGCAAGATGTTCTACGACACTTCGAAAATCTCTCGGCATCTGATTAACAGCCTCAACATATACAGCGTCATTCATAAGAAGTCCGCTTGCCGTCATGGCTTCAAATACCATTTTCCAATTGTCTGCATCTTTACTTCCTCTTATAAGAAGAGATCCGATTTCATGTACCCGTTCCAGAATTTCTGGATCGGCGTTTTCCTGCATCATTTCAAATGGTGCTAAGGACAGATAAACCATCGGATGGACAGTGAGGGAAGCATCTAACTCCTCATTTCCAAACCGATTGGCAGAGTATTCTAACAGCATTCTAAGATGGTTGGTTCCTTCAGATAAATCTTTTACTTTACCCTCCAAGGACTCAAACATCTTAAGCTGATCAGGTTCCATTTCATTTCGATAAGTCTCCACATAGTCGTGAAGTTTCTCGTACTCTTCTGGATACGCTTTCACGCATTCCAGGATATGCTCTTTTCCAGTCACCTGATCCATGTAGTACTGATATCCATAGGTAGGTTCCGAAAAAATATATCTGGAGTTTTCCAGAAGGAAGGAAAGTGGTTGACCTTTATAAAGCTCGGAGTATTCTTTTGCACTCGCTTCTGAAAAATTCTTTTTCAATTCCTCATGCTGCATCCGAAGCTTCTTAGAAGGGTTTGAATAAAGAATTTTCTCGTAATCCAAGGACATTTTATCCCTCCTTTTCTACTTAGATTAACTATTTGTTTTCATGTGAAAACCTAGAAACACAGGCATTTTACCTGCCTCAGAAAAATCACGAACTGTCTTTTAAATGAATATGGGATAGCTATAAAACTATCCTTTTATTTATGCAACTGAAATAATTTTTATGAAAGGTGGTATAAGTTATGGCAGCATTAGCAGCAGGACTTACCTTTTTAATGAACCAGAAATCTGGTGACAGCATTACAGCACTTTACCCGATTACCAAGACAGCTAACGTTCGTAACGACGACGGTGTAACCCTCGTTGAGCTTCTTGCAGGTAAAGCAGAAAAAGAGCATGGTAACCATGTTCCGGAAGTTGAGACAGCAAATGACCTCAAATTCCTTCGTTGCGACAATAAATGGGCTACCATCCAGGCAGCTTCTACATCCGTAGCCGGTGTTGTTCAGCTCTCTGATTCTGTAACACTGGATGACTCTACAAAAGCAGCTACACTTGCAGCTGTTAAGAAAGCTTATGACAAAGCAAATCATGAGCATCCATATATCGAGACATCCAAGATGGGCGCAGCAAACGGTGTTGCTACTCTGGATGCTACAGGTCTTATCCCGGCAGCTCAGCTTCCATCCTTCGTTGATGACGTTCTTGAGGGATATATCTCCTCTGATAACAAGAAATTCACAACAGAGAAAGATGGCGGCGAGGACATCAAAGCAGAGTCTGGTAAAATCTATGTAGACGTTGAGTCTGGAAAGACCTACAGATGGTCTGGTACAGCTTACGTTGTAATCTCTGACTCTCTTGCACTTGGTATCACAGCTTCCACAGCATTCCGTGGTGACTATGGCCAGATCGCTTACGAGCATTCTCAGGCTAAACACGCACGTGTTGATGCTACACTGACAGAGAAATCTGATCAGAACGGTTATGTGAAGATCAACGGTACCGAGACACTGGTTTATGCTCATCCGGGAACAGGCACAAACCCACATGGTACAACTAAGGCAGACCTTGGTCTGGACAAAGTTGAGAACATGACTCCTCGTGAAATCATCGAGAAGACTCTTACTAAAGAGGACGTTGAGAAAGTTATCGGTGGTACAGTTGCTACAACAGCAATTGCTACAGAGGCTAACAACGGTCTGATGAGCACAGATCATGTTAAGAAACTTAACGCATGTATGCGTATCTATGTACAGGCAGCTACTCCTACAGAGGATTGCCTGTGGTATAAGACAGAGGGAGAGGCTTAATTAAAGTCTAACCGACGTCCCACAATATAGTAAGTAACCCGTTGTTAGGAATATTTTAGAAATTGTGTGTAAAACTTAATACAATTACTAGATGTTGTGCAAACTGACAACTGAATACTGAAAACCAAAAAAAGAACCAAGAGATTTTATCTCTTGGTTCTTTTTGTCTTTATGCCTGGAATAACTTAAATCCGACAATTACATCAGATCTAAGTGTCTTTACAATCCTCTCTCCCTTAGAGACTCTCGAACGAACTGGAATCTCATTTACCTCAATCGGATCATAGTTATCTCCCCCTTTTTTACCGTATAACTTGATCTGGTCATTTTTCTTTGCAGAAATGACTCCGATCAGCTGTTCGGTTGTATCCAGGGAAATGAGGGAGATCGACTTACTACCTTTCTCGGATCTTGGGAAGTACTTCAGCTCCGTCAACTTCATCTTGCCGGAAGATGTAATGTATAGCAGATGTTTGATAGATGGATCAATCACGTTCAGATCCGTTACATCTTCTTCTGTTGCCATGTTGATGATACGCTGTCCTTTTGCATTCTTGGACGCTGGTTTAATGGAATCAATTGGTAATCGAAGACCATTTCCAAGATTGGTGCAGACAACTAAGTCCAAGGTGTTGTTTGGGATGACAATCACTTTGGCTAATACATCACTATCGTTTAAGTTGACAATCTTCTGTTCTTTTCCGTCCTTTAATTTGAGATCGGATAACTTCAGACGTTTTGCATATCCGTTCTTTGTCACCGTCATCAGTTCCATCTCCGCCATCGTCATGGCTTCTTTTTTGGACGGTGCTTTTAAGGTTGTGATGATTTCACCACTTCCACCGAAGTAGCGTTTGATTTCTACTCCAATATCATCCACTTTCATGTCCGGGATGGCAGACAATGGAATCTGAGAAATTATGCCATCGGAAGAGATCACATAGATGGAATCGCGATTTCCAGCTTTGAAGATCATGACGTTCCGATTATCCTTTCCAACTACCCCGATCGGCATTCCGGCTTTATATTTGATTTTCTTAATAAAGCCGGATTTGGAAATTCCTACCAGATGTAATGTATCTGGGATATCTAATTCTTCATCCAAACGGATGACTCGGGATTTTCTCGGTGTTCCATATTTTCGAATGCCCTCTTCTAACTGACCAATGATTACTTCATCCAATTTCTCATCGTTTGTGAGAATCTCGGTAATCTCTTTGATCTGTTTCTTGCATTCTTTCTTTGTTTCTTTGTATTCCTCGGTCTTATCCTTATTGAACTGAGACAACCGCATGTTTGCGATGGTATCTGCCTGTAAGGATGTAATCTCATACCGCTTCATAAGAGCCTTGATGGTATCTTCCTTATTGATTGAAGCCCGTGCAATTCTCATAGCTTCTTCCGCATTCTGTTTGCTCGAACACAGCATGATGAGAACGTCTGTCTCATGCTCTTTTTCCATCATTCGGACCAGCTTGTAATTGTACATCGAACGAAGACAATCTTTACGGAAAGAGATCCACTCTTTTAAGAGGGACTTGACCCCTAAGACATAGGGGACATAATTATCTACCACATGAATGCTTACCGCGTGCGGGTAACGCATTCCAGATTTGGTAGTCAACCATTTTACGACATCGTCTGTGTTCGTTTCTGGGTTTAAAGTCAGGATAATATCGACTTGTGTTTCCGATGTATGGTTCGCAATGTCGATAATCTTTCCTTCCATCTCTCCGCCTTTCTTGCAATGCATGGCAAGATTCTTGATCCAATTCTTGGAATAGACGTTTAAGGGAAGTGACACAACCTCGATCGTATTGTGTACGGCGTCTACGATATAACGCCCTTGAACGGTTAGGGATCCTTTCCCGTTCTTATTGATCTCCTTAAACTGTCCGGTATCTACTATGTCTACACCAAACGTGAAGTCTGGAATCAACATGATTTTTGCATCGGGGTTCTTGATCAGTTTGATCGTTGCTTCTAAGACCTCCTGAATATTAAACGGAGGAATATTCGATGCCAGTCCGATTCCAATTCCACTGAACTGCGGATTGAATAAGACATGGGGGTATTTTGCCGGTAAGTATTCCGGTTCCATGCCTTTGCCGTCGTATGACTCTCGCATAGGGACACAGTAACTATCGAAATCATCAAAGAAGCAATCGATCGTATATTCTGGAAGATACGCTTCCAAGTAACGACCAGCGGCGTGTTGTTCACCGTTAATGTTACCATAGGCACCTTGAGCACCTACAGTACAAATGTTATTACGAAATGCCTGACCTTCTCCACAAATCGTTTCGGTTACAGAACTATCTCCATGTGGATGGTATTTACCGATGGTATCACCTACTACACGAGTAAGCTTATTCTTGCTCTGCTTTAACTTTGCGATAGTATCTGGCTTCGTATTTTGTGGACGTTTGTTGAGCTCCCAGAAGGCGTATAACATACGTCTCTTTCCTGGTCGCAATCCGTCCTGTAAACTTGGCAAGATTCGATAGAGGTTCTTATTTGCTCCATAGATACAAGCAAATTCCTCTGCCGCGGTTGCGACATTGATCGTTGCCACATGGTCTTTGTTGACCTGATCCATCAACTTATGGAAAAGCTGTGCATTTGTCTGCAGCACTCCATAATCGACTTCTTCATTAATCGTTGACTTGTCTATCTTTGGTTCTTTTTTCTTTGCCATGATTTTCCATCCTCCTTAGTTATCCAAATCCTCTGGGTCAATGATATACTCTTCCATCATACGTTTCCGTTGTTCTGCATACGCTTTCCGATCGGAAAGGAGCTTATTGAAAATCGCGGTTTCGCGTTCAATGTCTTCAACGGTAAACTGAATCGACATTCTCGTATTGATGTCCATTACAGTTTTCGCAAGTTCGGATGCATTCATCTCACCGAGTCCTTTGAATCTTCCTCGGATGTCTGGCTCGTAACGAGTCATGACAGATAGAAATTCCAGCATAGTGACAAGTCGTTTCTCTCCTCCATTCTTGTTCTGAATTTGTACACGATATCCATACATGTCATAGATGGGGAACAGGTTTGCCGAATGTCTTAATAAGTTTTCGTTGATCGCCAAACTACACAGATGTCCGTTCACAACACCTGTCAGAAGATTTCCGTGAATTTCGGTTTCCGGATAGAATACCTGTAATTTGCTCATGAATGCTTTGATGAACTTCTGGTCATTGAGGATCTCATCTAAGACGTGGCTGGTAGTTGTTCCACTTACTCCTCCTACGATTCCAAGAAGTGATAGTACACACTCCATGAATCGCTCATCCAGTTTTCCGGATGTCTCAGCGGCATAGGTAAGCCACTTTTTGTAGTTCTTCAAATCATCCAAGAAGCTATAAAGACCAGTCTTACTAAGAGCTTCTTTGATAAGGGTCGTCTTCCCATATCCTGCACCTTGTAGTAAATCCACGTTGTAGGCTTTTACTACATTCTTAAAGAAGATCTCTGTAATCTCTGATCTTCGTACCACGTACGTATCTTCTTTCTTTCCTTCATTGATTCGATACAGAGGAGCCATAACCTTATACAGTTTTCCAGCCTCGATAATAGGCCGTAAGTATAGGTAAAAGAGCCCTAAGACACCAAGTGTAATGTAGTATCCGTCTATATCGGAATCGCTAAAGATATTAATGCGTTCATACCATAATTTACTAAGATCAAACGTTGGTCCAATTCCACAACGCATAACAGTCACCAGTGTTTTGATCTCTGGGTTTGCCATCAGTTCCGCAAATGTACATTTATACGGATTCTTGGTGACTCCTCGAAGCTGATAGAATGCCTGTGTATCGCGACCACCCTTTATCATAGCAGAAGCAGATGACAGACCGGATGCGGCTGATTCTCCCTCTACGATAAAGAGCTCTCGAAATTCATTCTTTCGTTTGTTGTTACACGGAATTAAGTTTTTGATGTCATACTGAGAGAAGGAATCGATTCGTTCGACTTTTGAGGCTTCCTTCATCTTCTGCAGATCGACTCTTGCTTTTGCATTGGTTCGTACGATCTTTACGAACTCATCGAGAACCGATTTGTTCTCTTTAAAGAACTGATCAATGGAAAGGGTCAGTGCCTCTTTCAGATATGGGATCAGCTTCTTATTGTCGATCTTTTCCTTAACATTTCCAACGAACCCAACTTCCGCATTGGTGTTTAAGTTCATGCAACAACACAATCCAGAACGAACGTCATCCCAAGTTGGTTTGTATTTCTCCCACTGGGCTTCCGGCATAGCTTCTTTGACTGCACTGATAATGTACCGGCAGAAAGTTTCATCAAAGGTATCTTGATGAATTCCGCCTTGAATTGTATGGGTAAAGTTGCAGTACGAATCATACTGCACAATATTCTCGGGAACATAACAAGCAACCACCTCTAAGTCTAGGGATCTCTCGACATCCTTTGTAATATTCTTTGGCTGACCTTTTTTGTCCAACTCTAAAGCCCGCGCGCGTTCAGACCAAGAATTGGTTCCATGAAAATGAAGTCTGGAAGAATACTTTGTATTGGTTGTCAGTTTCCCCATGATTTCTTCGAAGGGTCGGTTCTTAATCTTCTCCCGATTTTTTAATTTGGTTCCTTTCCATTCCTCCACGACAATACGGATGTCGTGTTCGATTGGAATCAGATAAGACATAAGTCTAATCCATTCCAATACCTGTGGGAATGGGATGTGCGTGTTTGCTCCTAAGTATTTAGGAGATGGAATAAAGCTGATAATACAGCCATGTTTCTTTTCACCCTTTTTGATTGGGTATTTTTCATCCACCACTTTCTGTCCGTCTTTGAATTCAATGTAGTGGCGAACTTTCTCTTTCTCTCTACAAGATTCGATAGAGAAATAAGAAGATAACGCATTCACTGCTGTGAGCCCCAAGCCAAATTCACCAGACGTCACTCCTGATTGATCTCGAAAGAATTTGGATCCGGACTGAATTTTGGTACAAAAGATGTCCATGGGATAATCTGTCTCTGGAAATCCACGTCCATCGTCTTCACAAGTTAATTTATCTGATAAGGAATCATAAGTGATTAGTATATTCTGTCCTGGAGACTCCTTGTCCATATCCTCATCGATAGAGTTTTGGATCACTTCTCGGACTAAGTGAGCCGCTCCTTCTGGACCGTACTGTTTGATATACAAGTTCGTTTTGGTCTGTATCTTAGATATATCATCTTCGATATAGAACATCTTTACGTCACTCATTATTTTCAACCTCACGTTCATTTATTTCCCGTCATTTGGGATTAAGATCTTGTTTATTTTAAAATAAAAGTATAACCCTTAGCTACCCCTAAGACCGTGAGTTGAATAAAGGGTAAAAAGAAAGGATGAAACCAATCGGCTCATCCTTTCTGTAAGTACCCTTATTTTATTTTGTGGTTTCCCACTGTCCGTAATTGGAACCGGACTTGGAATCATAACCATTGCGGCGCTGTTTCTTCTTCGCCTGATTTGTTTTCGCATACATCTTATTCTCTTTCGCAATAACTTTCGGAATGCGATCAAGAGTCAGAGTTGCCTGCTGCAGGAAGTTTGCAGTCTTCTGATCACCAACACAGGATGCCTGCAGAGTCCATTTTGCTAACTCTACTACATCTACTACTGGCTTGGTCATGGTTTTCATTTCTTTCTTTGTCTTACTCTTATAGCAGAATCTCTTACCACAGATACGGCAGGTTGCAGTTCCATCGCTGTTGATGATAACACGGCTCTTCGGATTGCCGTTCTTCTTAATCATGTGATGCATACAAGCGCTCACGATTTTCTGCTTCTGATCTTTGTCCTTATGTTTCAGTTTCAGCTCCCCGCGCTTATTCAGGTTTTTGCAAATTTCTTTTGTCTGCTCGTATGCTCTGACCTGTGGTCTGTTGTTATGTTTCTTTCTACTCATGATATGAGTCCTCCTTAAAACTTATTTTGGTTTTTCTTTACCATTAAAATAATATATCGCCACACATAAAATTCTAATTTGACTTTATGCAGGTTAATTTGGTAAGGTTGTTTTCATCTTTTCGTAAATTAAATACGTAGATGATGTTAGCACCTTTGATGGTTTGAAGTGGAATCTTTATACCCATCTGGGTAATGGCACGTACCCGTTTCCCATGTGTATGCTCTCGTACCAGCTTCAAGAGTTCATCAGGTTCACGAAGCAATCTTTCTGGAACCACTACAACGTCCAGATTATACATCCGGATGCGTTTCTTTAAGAATGCTTCATACTCTTTGGATACGAAGTACACGGAAGTTAAAAACGTATTTGGTTTTACCACGCATTTGAATCCCAATAAGGATTCCTCGGAAGCTTTTGATTCCTGAATGCGCTCAACGATTCTAGTCTTTTCCTCTGGATCTTTTACTCCGACGAATTTTGTTTGTAAATGTGTATCCGTTAAGTCTTTAAACTCGACGGTGATCTCTTTGGAAGCATCTTTCTTTCTATCGTAGACGTCCAAGGTCAGCAAGATTCGATTTCCAATCTGTTGCAGTTGGTCTCTTGTGAGAACCACGGCACATCCTTGATAGTATCCTTTGCGATGATAGGTTGCTAAGATCTGATAATCCGTACGGAAATCCACGATCTTGTAATTTTTCATCACGGTTACATAGACAATGATCTGCTCTGAATGATCCTTGGTTTTCTCTGGTTCCAATTTCCGTAAGATCGGATTCATATTACTGGTATTATTTCTCCAGCGTTTCTCCGGAACCTTTGGATCATTCTCAAATTCATAACACTGAATCGTATCAGTCCCCCACTGATACTGTAATTCATTCGGAACACCGAAATCCTTGGAAAGCCGGATCCGCTGATGCAGATCCGCTTTCTCATAGAAGTAAAAGCCACCCTCTTCGATGACTTTCCATTTGTCTGGTAAATTTCGATGATCCCCTAAAACTACGTTGTAAAGCATGTTGTCCGTCCCCTTTGAGTTTTTATTGTTTCTGCCAGTCCAAACTTAATTACAGATATTTCTCGATGCTTGCATCGTTCAGAAGCATTGCCTTAATAGATGCTACGATATGACTGTACTCATTTTCTCCAAGAGTAGATAAAGAATATCTTCTGTTGGAATCTTTACCACGTTTCTCATCTCTACGACGAGCATCAATGTACCAGCCGAGGATATCATCGATATCGCTGCGATCCATATCTTCCATGGTATTGAATACCCAATTGGTGACATCCATATAGAACTTCTTCTGTTTGTCATCCAGGGAACCATACTTTTCTTTTCTCTCCAGAAGTGCATAGAGGATAAACTTATTCCATGCCTCTTTTGGAATCATGGCCTTCATGATCTTCTCGAACGGAATGTCTTTCTCCTTCGCTGCATCATACAGTACATCGAAGAAGGAATAAATTCTGAAGTTGCTGGAGAAGTTCAGGATCTCATCACAAGGAATGACACATCTTAAATTGAATGCCACCTGTTCATCAATGCCTTCTTTGACCATCTTCTTTACTTTCTTTTCCAGGATCACAGTTACGAGTTCATAATATACATCCAGCGGAACGATCTCGTTTGCTTTTCCTGCAGCGGTAAGTTTCTCATTGTTCACAGATGTGGAACGAATGATTTCTCTTAAGTAGATCGGCAGATACTGCTGATTGCGATACTCTTCACCTTTCTTGATCTTCTTAAGAAGTCTCTCACAGAACCACTGATCTGCGAATTTATCCAAAATACCCTGTGCCAACTTCTTGCTCAGTTCATCCTGCTTGTATCCTTCACGAAGCATCCAGTACATAGCAGACGGGAATTTCTCCATCAGGGCTGCAAAGTAATCTTTCTTTGCCTGCTTCTTTCCATCCCAGTCACATTCCTTTTTGTTCTTTTTCCAGTATCTCTTGAATGTGTACATGGAAAACAGCTCGGCGTCTTTCATTACTTCTTCTCTGCGTGAATTATTCTTGTTTTTGTTCTTACTCATGATATGAGTCCTCCTTTGATTTTGTTATTATTTTTGCTAATTCGAGGTTAAACTAATGTGAGATCCCCGATAAGTTATTATCGAAGATCTCACATGATAGAGGGTGTACCTTATACTCCAAAATCCTTGAAGAGTGCTTCGAGATTGACTTCTGTAGTTCCTTCACCTTTGTTGTCTCTTGTGGTGTTGGAGCGAACCATCTTACCGAGCGCACCAATCTTCTGATCGTCAAGCGCACTTTCTTCTTCCTGAATACGCTGACGTTCTTCGATCTCTTCAATACGCTCTGTTACTTTTAAGATCTTATCGTTTACTGGAGAAAGTCCTGTCATGATAAGATAGATGGAGTTCGGCTGTTTACGGTCGTCGTTGATCGCAATATGCAGGTATTCATTCACCGGCTCGCCGATCAACTCATGAACTCTTGGGATATGAGTATTGAACTCATCTAAGAACTGCTCAGAGAGATTGATAATCAGACCGGTTGCCATGACTTTCTGATCTCTTTGCAGCTCCATATGAGCATTGGTTTTAATGGCTTTGATCATGCGTTCCTCTAAGGAAGCCTGGTCTAAGTCTTTTTCTTTTACATCTTCTACACGAGCAACAACGATACGTCTAGGTGCTGAGATCAGACGTAAGCCATCCTCGGTATCGATGGAATCGAACTTGGTTGGACGGTTGTAGTAACCCATCAGAACTTTGATGTCTTCTACAACCTCATGATTTACATGCTCCATCATTTTATAGGAAGCCATGTTGCTGAAGTTGTCATTGTCATACAGCATATAATGCACGTTCGGCATGTTGTTGTATAACTCTTTCAAATACTCCAGTGTATTTACCTGTGCGGTAAGTGCCTCAGATTCTACCGGTCCGATACCAATCAGAATGAATAAGGTATCGACATATACCTGAGAGAGTGCACTTAATAATAACGGGGTAACTCCTGATCCGGTTCCACCACCTGTAGATCCACAGATGAATACCACTTCCAGACCAGAACAGAAGTCATTCATATCTTTATCCTGCATCAGATTCATGATAGAATCTTTCAGGTAACTCTTTGCCAGTGTACGGTTCTTTCCAGCCCCCTGGCTATCTCCTTTTTCATCCGTAATCAGGAATCTCTTAATTCCCTCTGGAATTGTATCCAAGTCTTTCTCGGATGAATTGATTGCAATGACTGGGATCTCTAAATTCTCCTGACACAGCGCTGCAATCTGATTTCCGGTGTTTCCTACACCAATAAATCCTACTTTCAGCATGTTACTTCTCCTTTCACTTTATCTAATTTTGCGTGAATGATTACCGACCTATGTATTTGACATTCCAATCGGCAAAAAAATAATGTATAAGCATCAGGAGAAAGTGGTTTTTGGCCACTTTCTCCCAAGAGTGCCTAACATCTTGTTGATGTTATAGCAAGAAATCAGCTGCCGTATACACGGTAGATGATGTTAAGGTCTTTATTTAATACCAGGAATTCTACCGGAATATTCAGTTTGGAGAAAAGGCGCACGTCACGATAATCACCATCGATATCGGAATCACCTGTACGATAGAACTCTCCACTGTAAAGCGCGATCGTATTGATACGGGTACGATCTTTCTGTTCCAGATTGATGAACCATTCTTTGACATCCTTCTTACTGATACGAAGGAACATCTCGGTGAAGGTTTCTACTGCGTTCACTCCGGTGTTGTTTTCCCATACATCTGCGGAAGAAACAAGAGTCTCTTTTTCATATTCCTCACCAGTCTTCCAGATATGTTTGATCTGAGCTGCCTGCTCGAATCGTTTCAGATAATAACCAGTTGTACCATCACTGGATGCTTTCTTACCAAAATAAGACTTTCTCTCCAGCTCAGTCAGCTGTGCTGCTGTATAACGAAACGGTACCATGGTTCCGCGAAGAGTCAAACCATCGGAACTTACCTTTGCGATCTCGATGGATTTCTCACGGTAGTCAGTTGGGTGTACAGTGATGTCGTTCTCTGCAGTACCAGTGATACCAACACCGAAGAGCCATACTTTGTTTCCAGTACGATACAGGATATTTTTCTTTCCGGTTGGAGTGTCATAAGCGTCAGTTGGTGCCAGGGAGTCCGGATGCCCAATACCAGTCTCGGAATAGAGAGTTGGAATCTGAATCTGGTCACACTTTTCTCCAAAGATATTTTCCATGGTGTACTGAACACCACCAAGAACTACCATGTTCTCTTCATGCCATGCAATGTCTGTCAGTGTGGACTTTCCGTACGGAGACTGTGCTCTTACGAAATCTCCAAATCCGCCGATGACTTCGGTTCTTGCCCACATACCGTGTGGTTTTGCCTGTGGACCATTGCTGTTTGCATAGACGAGTTTGTCTTCGAAATGCAATTTATCTTTAATCAGAATCTGATCGTTTTCCTGATTTCTAATGATTTCTTCCATTTCTTTCTCCTTTCTAAAAAGGTCTTCTTAGTTACATTGTTTTTTGGACTAGTCGCTATACCACTTTGCGACAATCTTATCACTGAGTTTTAAGCTGTCGTTACCATAGACGTCTGCTTCTAAATGAGCCGCGTCGTATAATTTCAAGCTGTCTTCACTCTTATCTCCTGCTTGCAAATACTTCTCTACATGAAATGCCACATCTCCACCAAATAAGAGATCTACACGATCAATGCAGTAAAGATATGCAACCAGAGTCAGCATGTCTCGTAAGCACAAAGTATCTTTTTCTCGATACTCTGCAATAATTCTAGTTACCACGTCGGAGAGCTTCATATTGTAATGCTCTCGTACCTGGATAAGCTTCTTCATGTATGGAATCTCGTCAAAGAGACGTAAGATATTCTCATTCTTAAAATCACAAATAAAGATGATATCCAGTCCCAATAAATCTACGGTCAGAGATTTGAAGAACTTGATCATCTTGATAAGGAGTGCTTCCAGTGGAGTCTCAGTATCGTTTCGAAGATAGAGCATATCAATGTCTTCAATATACTCTTCCATCTTAAAGATGATGTGATCAATGTAGTAATAGAGCATATTCTCATTTACGATAATATCCGGATTTCCGGTGTTCAAGGTATCGTAAGCAATCTGAATTTCTCCAAGTTTGATCTTCTCATTAAACCTCTCTAAGGTAAAAGTATCCTTATCAAGTTTATTCTCTTCCACATACTTTAAGTACTGATTCTCCAAGTCCACTTTAAATAACGCAGAGTAGAGCTTCGGATTGATGTGATAAAGATACTCAAAGTAAGTAAATGCCGTTCTTCCTGGGCTTCCATCTCCATTTCCAGAATCTTCTTCCTGATAGATGGTAAAGATACTCTTCATTTCTCTCGCATAATAAGCTGTCCGGTAGAAGTTCTTTAACGCCTCATATTCAGCACGGCTATCGGTTTCCGATAACTTATAGGAAATCCAGTCGGATAATCCGCGGATGTTTTTGAACATCTGGTTGAACGTTTTTACTTTTTCCTCATTAGATGCTCCGGAGTTGATAGATAAGATGGAAAGATACTCTTGAAATTTCTTAGAGTCTCCTTCGTTTAAGTTATCCATCACATCCTGTAAGACTTTCTGTCCTTCTGCGTTTCCTGGACGTAACAGGTCAAAGTCAAATCCAAACGCATCTACGACAAAGTCTTGATTGTCTACTTCCTGCATATACTGGATAACATCCAAAACCTGTGTCGGAATCGCAATAATTTCTCCCTTTAAGTGGTGCTTTTTACAGAATAAGCATTCCAGTAGAATTACACAATCAAAGAGAGTTACCTTCAAATCTGGATCAATTTTTGGTAACGTAAATGTAACCGTTGCCATTTCTTTTCGAAACTGCATCAGCATCTTTAAGACCAGGATACATTCATACATCATCTCAGTCATGGAGTAATTGATTCCAAGACTGATGTATTTGGTCTCTACATAATTAAACTGGGTCTCCCACAGTTCTTTGTATAATTTGGAATCCTCCCACCAGAATGGATCCCCGGTTGTAATACTCTCGTAGGTTTCACGGTTGGTGTTGGAATAAAAGGATTCGATAAAGTTGTCATCGTTCAACTCCAGCTTCTGGAAAAAGACATCAAACATTGTCTCGTAATCTGGAACAATGTCAATTTCTCCTGTATCGTTGTTGAACTTCTCTTTTTGCGCCATAATCGGAGCTCCATAAATATCGTATTTTTGCATCTTACAAAGATAATACTTATAGATGCTGATACGAGAAAAAGAGAGAAGATCACAGATATCAAACAAGCACTGATTGGTTGCCTTATTTTGAATCAAGAGATTTAGATTCTGTACGATCTCTTTTTGTTGTACCTCATCAATACTCATGTCATAAGGAACTCCATAGGCTTCATAAAGCATACGAACACCTTGATCCCGAAAGAACTCACGGTTAATTCCAAGAGGCATTGCTCGCATAACAAGGTGCCAGATAGTCATAATCATGATGCACATACCGATGAAGTTGTCATAATACTCAATGACCTTCCGATGCTCTCTTTGGTAGATGACCGTCATGAAGTAGAGACGACACTCCTCATAAATCCGATTAAACTCTTCATATTCAATGGATTTTAAAGCACCCTGATTCATATACAGGATCTCGAAGTTCTTTGCCTTTCTTGCCTGCTCAATACTGATTCGTCTGGAACCAATGTATTTGATGTATTCATCATAGGGGTGCTCTTCGTATAACGTATCTAAGACGCCGAGACCTTCCAGTGCATAGATGAAATAATCTCCTCGTCCTGGTGTAATTTTATTGTAATAATCTTGAATTCGATGAATGGGGATATCCGAATTGATTCCATAGGTTCTGGCAATGTCTTCTGGGACATAATACCAAAGTTCCGGACCCCTATCAAGAGGTGGATATCCATTTAAGCAACGGTAATATTCGTTCTGCTCTTCAAAATCATCAATGACATTCTGTCTACGTACCTGCATAAGTCCGTCCCTATACATCTGTGGGACTTCGGTATATCGACCTTTTCGGATTAGATCTAGTAGAATAATCGAATGCTCAAAGCCAGCTGCTTTCACATCATCTACTGTATAATCCGTATAAGAGAAATAAGTATCTTTCTTATTGATTGCTGCGATATATTGATCTGCCAGGGCTTTTGTTTCCATGGTTTCATACATTTCTGCTTTTACCTGGAACTTAATTACGACCTGGTTTAAAATACGTACAAAGTCATCGTATAAATTTTCCAGAGGGTTCGTGTTGTCAAGATCAACGTTTGACATAGTAATTTCACCACCTTCTTTTACTTTCCGTTTAAATGATTGTGCCGGAATCTGATAATGAATTATGATTCTAACTGTATAGTAATGTGGCCGATAAATCAGTGTTGATAACGTAAGACATGGTATGAAATGACATTTGTAACTTATCGCAAAGAGGGCATATATCAACATCACTTTTATCGTCGTCTTTGTAAGCTCCTTATAAAACTTATATACGAAATTTGGAGTGTCTTAGATTGCGTGATCTAGGAACACAAGTCTGAAATTTCAAACAAAGACGGGTGAACGATTGACCGTCACTGACATGGTAAACTAATTCTTTTGTACGTACCTGATGGGGTCACATCAATAAAACATGATTAAATGGTATAATGTACCTGGTGTCTGGGTGAAGGCATCAGGTACATTATTGCCTGTCTATAGAAAAGTATCCAAAAAAAGACAATTATTTAGAGGTGAGATAAAAAAGTCTTGGGGAGTACGATGACTCCCCAAGACTTTTTAGTTTAAGTATGATGGATATGCATCGTCATTGCACTGGCGACACTCATCCAGGAACTGATTATATACATCAGATTCTTCTTCATACTTCGCACCAACGGTGTTGAGAATTTTGCCGATAGAATTAAAATCGGCATTTCTCATCAACATCGGTACGTGCTTTATAAGAAAAGCATTAGTAGATGAAGACATAGTCTCACCTCCTTTCCTATAAATTCAAGAAAATGATTTATCAATAAAGAAAATACAATTTACTAGAGGTGAGAAATAATCCAGAGAAACGATGATTCTCAAAAAAAAATAACGGGAACTGTCGATTCCCGTTATTTTCCACATACAGTTAGTATGCTAATCTTGCATCAGTGGTGTATGTCGATAAGTACTCTCCCAAATCTTGAGTAGTTCTATCAACACCACGATGCTCACATGAGTGTATCAATCGCTGAGCGATCTTCATACTCTCATGCGGATTTGATGAGGTAACACCAGAACGTATACCATTCATCAGAATCTTATGAGATAGTGATGACATATTCTCACCTCCTTTCTTATAGATTCATTAAAATGATATATTACCAAAACCAATACATTTACTTAGGATTAAATTACTTGAACACGTTGAGTTCAAAATGTTACATTTTCCCATTTAATCCTTTTGAAGAACTTAAAGATGTTTTGTTTGGATTTTTCAAAACAAGAAGGAGGTAGGCTCATCCTACCTCCTTCTTACCTTTTATCTATGGCACATTTCTCTAACAACGAAAGGAGAGATTCAAATGCCAAAATCTTTACCCGATATTATTTACAAACAAGAACGAAACGGAACAGCAGTCGTAGACTCTGATCAAGCATATTATGAATTACCCTTTACAAAAAGCAAGGAATACTTTGATAGTATTTCCAACTGGACCAACTTTGTAAAAGGAGTAGAGCGACTCGTTCGTCAGAGCGATAAATATTCCAAATACATTTCATACCTGAAAAAGGAATGTAAACTTAATCGCTGCATGGTCTTACGAAATGTCACCGATGATGATGCAGACATTGAAATGCATCATGGACCGATTCTGACTTTGTTTGATGTCTGTGCAATCGTAACAGAATACTTTATCTTAAAGCAGTGGAAAACAACTACTTTTCGTGTAGCGAAACAGGTGCTTCAGGATCATCATGATAATATGATACAGGTGGTTATGCTCAGTTCCACTGTGCATGAGGAGGTGCATGCGCATAATATCTTCATTAACTATCACCAGGCATGGGGAGACTTGAATAAATTCATTGATAAGTATCGTGCTGCGATCGGTATGGATTACCGTTATAAAATCAATCAGTATTTAGAGAAATGCTTGTTAAATGATACAGATGACCATGAGATTCTGTCACTTAGTCAGAGTTTATTCAAAGACATAAAAAAAGACAAATAGACAAAAAAGGAAGTCGAATAATTCGACTTCCTTTTTCTTACTTTATTTTTCAATTACATGCATCAGGACACGTAATGTCATGCCCGGATACAAATGAGCTGCGGCATAGTCGAAGCTATTGCCGAGCTCTGGGTTACTCTCAACTAAACGACGAGCTGTAGACTCGACCGAATTGTCAGCCCATTGTTTCTCGTCGTCTGTGAGTTCATTGACAATCTCCTGGGCGATACCATAGATGGTATCCCCAGTTTCAACCGTCTTATAAAACATCTGACGGCTCCAGATCGTTTCTGGTTCCGGAGCCTCTTTCGCAGAGGTAATCGCATTGGCTCCAACTAATGCAATTACAAGAGCTATGAGAGAGGTCATGAAAACTCGGATTCTCTTTTTCAGAATCTGAATCTTCTTCGCTCTAATGAGTTCCTCCTTTCTCATAGCTTTTTCTTTCTGGGTGTATGTCATCATAATTACACCCTCCTTTCTCTTTAGTAAAATATTTTAAGGTCATATGTATTTATGACCTAGGATTCACAAAAATCATATATCAATACCCAATATTACTTTGCAGGTGAGACACTCCTTTAAAAACCTTAAAGGAGGACGTATTATGTTACACGATTTTTATGAGCATAACCCTGCATTTGTAACCGGAATTTTTCTCGTCTGTGTATTCATCGGATTTATCGTTATCATATCAATTTTACAGTTACTGGACGCTATCAAGGTTCATATCAACGTAAAGACCGTTGCAAAACAAAAAGAATTAGAATGGATGATGAGTCCTGAGAACCCGGCGAATCAACGGATTGAACCGTTATATTTAAGAATGGAAGGAACGAAACGATTACTGGATTTGGCAAATGATATGATCGCAGAAGAAGTAGCAGCGACTCTATTTAGTTATCAGACGATCAATAAAGAATATCCAGTTCAAAGAATTGATGATGATATTAAGCACGTTAGTGAAACCGTACTAAATGGATTAAAGACAAAGAACTTACTGGATGCTGGAATAATTATTACATCGGAATTCTTAGCAGCCAGTGTTACAAAGATATCTACTCAGGTATTAATCGATCAGGTAAAAGCATACAATTCAAATATTCGAATGTCGACTATGCAAACACCTACTGAAGAATAAAGAAGAACCAAGGAACTTTGAAAGTTCCTTGGTTCTCTTGGCATTTCACCTATGCCGGATAGAAAGAATAAATAAATATGGAAATAAAAACAAAAACCAGACAAGTTTATCACTCGCCTACTAAATTGTTAGCCCTCTAATGGAGTTGCATCCACGTTATAACTCCAGATAGACTGATGGATCGCACGAATGACATATGCATCGTACATGGAATTGTGTTTCATTCCCTGTGGTACTTCTTTGGTATGAGAAGCATATTCATCACGATCCATATTGAATGCATCATAGTATGGATTGAATGCATACTCCGGACCAGAAAGAGTAGCGTTTTTCTCTTCTGCATAAGATCTTGCCAGGTTTGCAAGATCCATATTGATGTCTACGCAACACGGTGGGATCCATTCTGGCATCTGTCTTGCATTCTTCCAAAGAAGATCCACGAGAAGCATCATATCATAGTGGCAGACATCGGATACGAACTGAATACCACACTGACTGTGTTTATGAACTGCATCCAGCCAGATCAGAAGATTCTGACGAATCTCTTTACAATTTCCACGCATGGTCCAGTGATCCCCTGTTAAAACAGTCGGTGGATTTACCATTTTCTTTAAGACATTTGCAAATACCCAGTCACTGATCTCACTCATAGAGTAATCAGTAAACTCCGCATAGAAGGAATGCCCTTCTGCATCACAAAGTCCAATGGAAAGGAGTTGTGCATCTCTCTCCAGTTTGGTAAACTCACAATCAAAGTAGACATACATTTTTGGATCAATGGATAATTTCTTATCATCCCCCGCATCGGCAGTCTGTGTAGCAGGCTCAGCTGGAGTAGTGTTGACAGTTTCGATAATGGTATTGACTCCCTCAGTCGGAGTCTCATCTTCAACAAATACATTGACTCCATTAATATTCTGAATCATGTGTCTTTCCTCCTTTTTGTTGTTAGATCATTGTGTTTCCGGCGATAAAAAAAAGAAGGGCTTTATAGCCCTTCTCTTATAACTGCACGTATTTATTCTTCCGATATGGAAGAGATTCGTAATCTGCACCACAGGTAACACAGTGATAGGTTTTCTTAAACCATTTCTCTTTCGACCACCATTTTGGAACCTCCACCTCGTTCTCGATGATTCCACGACGGAAATAAATCTCCTCGGATTCTCCGGATCTTTTTATCTCGTGATAATCAGATCCAAACTTCTGTTGAGCAGTTCCTGCGCCCAGTGCACTTAAATAGGCTTCGTACCGATTGGAGTAGAAGCTATTGTAATAACGCTCCATACAAAACGGACAACTCATAGTTGGGAGTGTTCGTAATCGTTCTTCGGTTACAAGTCCTTTTGTTAAATTCTCATTTTCTAACTGCGGCATCTTCCGGTATCGACCACGCATACAGCGTGCTTTCAGTTCCTTAGACGGTGCGTAAATCATTTTAAATGGTACTTTCATAGTTCCTCCTTAAATAAATCCAACCGCGATTCGTTCTTTCTTTAATAACTCATATGCTTCTTCGGTAATTACACTTGGTTTTACATAGATGCAATCAAAGCGTTTCGAATATGGACGCCGGTAATAATCCTCAATTAAAGCTTCTGCATGTTCAATATCAAGTCGTGGTTCTTTGAATATTAGGAACCTTGCTACAATTGCGCTCATAGTATTCCTCCTATAGTTTATAACGGACAAGATGGACTGCCCATGGACAAAAGGTATTAATCTTTCCTTTATCGATTGCGTCAATAGCATCTTTCAGGATTTCTACAGAATTCATAGAATCTACATTTGGTTTTCGAAACATAATTTGGAAGTCTCCTGAATCTGGATTCATTAGCCGTGCTATATCAGCCAGCATTTTCTTATGTTTCGGGTTTTTCATGTCAAATAGATCATCGAGACTCATATACAAATTGTACTTCACAATTCTTCTATGGATGATAGGACGCATCGCTTCCAAATAGTCAAATAAGTACGCCAGGTAGTATTCATACACTTTTGGATATTCTTCTGGAGAAAATGCTCGATCTTCATTATCATGCTTACTTGCATAATGCTCAATGACATAGGAAATACCTTTTGTCAACAGATCATACGCTGCTCCTTTATCCAGAAGTCCAAGATCTGTATACATCGTTTCCCAGAATCTTCGAACGATCGTTCGTGCATAATATTGCAATTCTCCAGAACCATAAAAATCCAAGTATAATTGCTCCGCTGGTTCCGTTACTTTGGTTTTGATAGATTCTTCACATTCTTTACAAACCGTAAAGGTTGGTGCTGAACTCAGTACCAAATCATCAATACTAAGTTCAGGGTATGTCTTCTGTACCTGATTTATGAATTTTAATTCTGCAGGTAAAACGTTGTCTCGTAGAACATCTTCAAAATCCTCATATTCATCGTAATGACCATACGCAAGCTTCACATTTTTATCACTTGCTTTTCCTGTAATTTCCGAAACGAAATGAGGTGGTTCATTCGATCGATTCATGAAAAATACACGTACTTCTGATTCCAAATATTTATCTCGTTTTGGATCTGCAGAGTAGTGATAAGTACTTAGCATATACTGGACCGGCATAGAGCCATCCTCTTTTGGTTCCAAATAATCCATTGTAATATTTTTGATGTATGGAATCGGAGCTGGCAACGCCTTTAATAAAATAGCGTCGATGTATCTCCACCACCCATGAATGATATCGTTATATACATCCATTTGTAGTTCCTCCCTCCTTCAAATTCACACGCATTAAAAACAACGGAACTGATTGAATTGATGTCGGAATTTCCAGATCTTGATACTCCTTAAATAGTCCGAGAATGGAAATCAAGTAGTCGTTTGGATTACTCTTTGCTCGGTTATATATCTTTTCGATTTTTTCTAAAAATCCATCCGAGGTATTTTCACGTATAGCACGATTATTACCAAAACGAATTAGGATTTCTATCATCTCTTCATAAAAGGGACGAAAGATATCAAGGTACAACTTCACGTTTGTGTACTCTTCTGTATTTGTAAATTGCTGTAAGAAATGCTCGGAATCACTAAGTGCATAGTACAAGTCATCGATTTCCCATAAATGTAATCGTTTATAGTACTGAATCAGGCTATCATTTATATCGTAAATCACTTTTAAATAATCAGATTTATACATCCCTACATATTTTCGTTCCTTTGATAAGTCTGGAATAATATCTAGGTTCATTGCATATTTCGTAATGACGTTTGCCATATTATTACCATCAAACCGTACTACACTTAAATACTTACCAGTAGCAGTAATCAAACGTTCCATCAACTTATAAATTCGACGGTTCGATCCCATTCGATCCGTGGAAAATACTGCAGACATATCGATGTTTTTCGCATCGTTGGCAAATCCTTGATGGTTTCCTTTTAGATACACTAAATGAGAATCTTTTACATACTCTGTTAAAGATCCTTCTAATGCAAAAGACGTAATGACTCGTCCAAAATCATCCCATTTCGGTACGTCACGTTCAACATCCGTTTCAGTTTCATAGCAATATCGTTGTAAGTAAAATGGGACTCCGATCACAATAAAGCGATCGAGTTGATTCTCAAAACCACTTACCAACGGAACGATGTGATAATCGTCCAATAGATATTTCCAATTGGACTCCATCTCTTGATGGAGTACTTTATAGAACTTCTTTTCATCATTGATATTCATCTACAGTCCTCTCCTATATCACAATCTTCGCCAACATGCAAAGTAAATTGTAGTTGTAGCGGATATCTAACTCATCTTTATTCTCCTCCCAGTAATCGTCTGCGAGTTCTTCTCGTAGTGTACGATAACTGGAATTAGCGTTGAACTCCCTGTAATAATCAACCGGGAGCATAAAGTTTTTGTATTGATCAATGATTCTACGGAGATACCGAATTGTATCTTCCATATTTCCAGATTCCATCTTTCGAAAGAACGTTGCATAAAACTCTAACATTCCATTCTTATGAAGTGGAACTTTCTCATCATTGATTCCTTTTACGTCAATATAATCTGGCGACCGATAAAATAGTTCGGTCTTTTGTTTTCCGACCCGTAAAAACGAACTGTAAGTATTCTTTGGTCGAAACTCAATGTAGTTACTTAATTTCGTTACATTACAAGTCCGGGTGGTAAAGATGGCATCCTTACGGATGTCAATGATCTCAATATCTTCAAGATCGTTTAAGTAATAAAACTTTTCCCTGGCAGAAGCAAATGCTTGTTTCTTCGCTTCGACCAGTCGTTTATCTTTTCGCTCGATTTGTCCAATGATTACATCTTGCTCGTATTTGCTTCGATGCTGCTCAATCTTTTGAATGGCCTCTTTTGGAAGCAATTCATATTCTTTGATTAAGGACAGACCGGCTCGTTTCATATCGTACTCAATGATTGTACGATTAAAAAGATAAGGGATCGTGGCATTTGACCACGAATCCCTTGTTGCAAGCTCTACCGCTTTCATTCTTTCTTTCCTCGTTTCTTACCATCTCGATACAGCCACTGATCACAGGTAGAAATATCATCGTCACATACGCATTCACAGTCCTCTTTTCTACACTCACTGCAACAGATGTAGTAGCCATTCGGACAGTCTTTTTTACACACGGTTTTCCGATCTCCTCTCGGATAACTTTCGTGATGGTAGTTATCTGTGAAAGATTCATTTCGAATGCAGGTTTTACATTTCTTCTTTCCTCGATCCTGTTCCCAGGTACATAAGAAGCAGTCATCATCCATAGATCTATCCAGATTGAATAACTCACCCACGAAATTCGGAACAAAAGCATCTAGGTCAATAAAATCGTAATCTTCTTTGAGAGATGTATTTCGATCAATGAATGCATATGTGGTAGGTTTGTTCTCTCTGGATTTTACCAGCTTTTCTGCAATTTCATGAAAATTTCCGGTTTCCAGTTCTTCTTTTGAAAGAACTCTTTCACGTTCTACTTTTGAGAAGTTTAATGTCTGAAACTCTGGCATACTCTGCAAGAGGTCATCAAACCAACTGTATACCGTATTATAAGCTTCCTGATCACTTAAAACCGCAAACACCAATCGATTGTCATCATTCAAATGATGTGCTTGAATAAAGGACAGCAATCTGTCACGTACCAATGCAACCAATTCTCCTCCACGATATGGATTGCTTGCTGGAGCCATTTCGTACAAGGTTCCAGCAAACGCTTTCATAATCATTCGAAGGGAAAATTTTTTATATTTGTCTGCTCTCATATTAGTTTACTCCTCTCATCCAGCGTACAGGTGTTGTTGATAATTCTGGGAATCGGATCGAAATGTACATATCAATCAATTCCTCTTTGTTTTCATCGGATGTATAGTATCCCATATCATCCAATTTCTTTTTCAGTTTCTTTTTCGACCACTCAGTCTTGATCTTATGGAGAAGCTCCGCTTTCCCCTGATGGGTTTTCTGATACTTCTCTTTTGTTCGTTTCCGAATTGGTTCTACAATCGACAAAACCTCCTCCGGATCATAGACGCACGTTTTCTCTTTTCCCTTAATGTACTTCTTATAATCGTACATTGGATATTTTAATTTTGTCAAAACATAGTGTGCCAGTGCTCGGATATATCCGGAAGAAAAATCTTTGGTTGTCGTCAAAAATATAACGTTATAGCCTTTTATTAAAGATCCCCAAACATATTCAGCCAACAGCTCCAGCGCCTCTGGCTTTCGTTTTAGCATATACTCATACTGAATCCGCAACTCTTTCTCATTATCCGCATACAAAACATCTGCCGTAGGATAAAAGATATTGGGTGCATAATTAATCGTCGTATACTTCTTTTTATCTCTGACACGAATGTCAAAGGTTGTTACAACGTAATATGCATCCAATATCCTCCAATCTTCCTCTCGTTCTAAGTATGTGGTGAGAAAGGTTGTGCTATCCATATAGAATAGCATAACCATCCCTCCTTTTTGTTATTTACGAACGACCGGAATTACCATACTCTTTTTATTCCCAGTGGATTCTGGTTTGGTATTGCTTGGTCTCGCTCCACATTTTAAGAGTGCTTCTCTCATTGCATTGGACCCAACATCTTCTCTTTTTGGAGCTTCTGTTTCTTCTGCAGCTAGTGTAGATTCCACCTTTGCTGGAATCTCTACTTCAGTTTTGGAAACGGTGGTAGAAGTAAGCTGTGCGGATCCATCTGTATTCTGAACCATACTCATAGCTCCAGTTACGTTCTGTTTCATACGGGTTGCCAATGCTTCTCTTGAGAGAACTTCTTCTCCATTCTCTTTTGCGGTCACGACATAACGATCATACAACTGATTGCTCAGATCATCAACCGTTTCCTCAACCGTCTGTGGTTCTGCAATATACTGAGAATAGTCTGTTGGATCTTCTGCATACTGGGATGCCTGATCACTCAAGGTATCCATCGGATCTTCTTCATCTTCCTCTTCAGAAGCAGCATTCACGATTCCATTTTCTGGAAGTACTGCAAAATCAATGTCTTCCTCATCATCGTCGTCGTCATCATAAGTTGTGGAATTTACAATGTCTAGGATATCGAATGCAACATCACGAATCTGATCGAAATCATCAATCGCAAAGATTCCATCCAGATCCTCAAATGTAAACTCTTCAGTTCCAACTTCAGTCTTTCTATGACGATGAACCAGTTCGGTAAACTCGATGATCTGATTGTATGCTGGATGCATAGATCCATCTGGCATCTTCTTAGATGCAAAACGGAAAGCCTGCACATAAGCTGGAAGATGTCTTGCAAAGATTTCTCTTTCATTCTGGATTGTAGCTGCAATATTACAGTATACCAGAAACTCCGCAAGAATTCCTCGATATGCCGGATTCAGCTCTGGATAGAATTCCTCAGAGTTTGTAAGTCCAACGGCTGCATGTTTCACATAATTGTCAAATCTTCGCTGTTCGGATGCTGGAATATGATAAGCGTAAATCATACGCCCCATTGCGTCCTCATTTACATGATCATCTACTACAAACTGGAAGTTCTTGGTATCCAGATATTTCACAGTCTTGAAAGCTTCTAAGAACTCCTGCTCTGTATAAACCGCTGCTGGATGTTTGGATGAGATGATGTACATCCACATTCCTCTTTGTGTTTCGGCTAACAGCTTCAGATCTAATTTGCCATTTTCTCCAAGGAAATGCTGATACAGTCCTTCCTGGTTTACATCATAGCAATCCAGATTTATTACCGTATCAATTACTGGAGTGGAAACGATTCCATCGTTAATATTCATTCGTCCAAGTTCTTCGAAGATCGGGAACTTTAAGGAACACATATTAGAAAGCTGGAAATAGATCTCGCTTGCACTCGGTTTCATTTGAGGTGCTTCGTCTACATCGTCATTGATCTTTGCGGTATCATAATTGATATCAGATTCAACATCACTCTCAACCGGTTCGTTACTCTCACCAGAGATTCCAACACCGATTCCAAAGTCATCGCTATTATACACGCTTGAATCTGCATTTTCAACATCATCTTCCTCATCAACATAGTTGAGAGGGTTTCCAAAGAATCCGTCATCATCTGTATCCTCGCTTCCATTATTAAACTCCTGCGGAAAGATATCCTGGGCATCATCTTCTGTCAGTCTCTGCTTGGAAGATAAGAACTCCTGGAGTTTTCTCCTCTTCTCTTCGTCAGAGTCCTCTTCCGATGTAATGTAGTCATCGGAAGTTATTGCAGAACGCAGATAATCAGGAATGACTTCCGCTTTACGTTTTCCTTCCTCAGAAATCATCGCGTTCAGATATGGATCATCTTCGTCAACAGCTTTCTGATTTTCAGCGTCATACTCTGCATTTGCCTGTCTTGCAACATGATTCAAAGCGTCTGCAATGTTGATATCAGAATTTTCCTCATTGATGATGTCCAGATCATAATCCTCATCATAGGATTTCTTCTGTTTCTTTTTCTTTGGCTCTTTGATTCCTCCCATCAAATACGCCATGTAACTCGGAGTTAACACCTGCTCCTTTTTCTTAGGAGCTTCTTCATATTCATACTCCGGTTCAATCGGATCCCCGTTTTCATCTAACTCCACCTCATCGATGGAGTAATCTGCATTATCAATGTCATTCTGTGCACGATGCATTGCTGCTTCATATGGATCTGTAAATACCTGGTTCTTTTTCTTATTCTTCTTACTCATTGTCTTTCTCTCCTTTGTTTTTGGTATAAATTTTTTCGTAAATGTCCCCATATGGATCATGGTTCTGTATCTTGAGCATCTGTCGGATACGATCACGTTCTGTCAATTGTTTCTTCTTCTTTTCTTGTTTCTTACGTTCTTTATCAAACAGCATAAACTCTTCTTTGTCTGCCACCATTTCTACTGCATGATGTAATTCATATCCCTGATCCTTGATGTTTCCAATTTCTTTCTCCTGGTCTTTTCTTGTTACCTTTCGACGGATATGTGCGAACGTATATTTCTTATGACATCTTGGACAATGAAGCCCAACGTAATCATCATCATATTGAACCAAAGTGATTCCATCACAGTTACATGTAAATAATTTATAACTGATTGCATAAACATATGCAAAGTCAAGCATACAAATTTCTTCTTTTCCGTTGACCATTCGGATACCCCAGTTCTTATAGTTATCCTCACTGATTCCAACATCGCCGATCATATAATTCGTAGATACTCTTCCAAGAATCTCACGAATCTGATCTTCAAATCTATGGAGATCCGCTAATGTAAACGGGGTTACATATTCAAAGACGGCAACCAAGCCATCTTCGACACATTCATATACTTTACAAACGTATGGAAATAAATCGGGACCATATTTAAACTCTCTACGGTTATCGATCATTCCATCACTGTCTAACGCTATTTTTACGGCTAACATTCCGGTTGGTCCTGGCATATTGATACCATAACGGTTCGTACCAGATCCTAATCCTTCATATTGAATTCCATGTCTTTTCAATGTCTCTCGGATTCGAACACACTTCGTATTATTATCATAAGAGAGCATTGTAATCTCATTGAGCTCAATCAAAACATCCTCTGTAAATTTATCTAAAACCAGGGAATACTTTCGACTTTCGCTCTGATGTTCGTCTTTCTTTTCTTCTGGCATCTCAAGATCCCTCTTTCATATGTTTTCGCATATTGCTGGAAGTAAAATCCAAAGCTTCTTTTGCATATTCCTGATAACTACCTTGACCAACGCTACCTAAGATCGCATTGTCAATTCGTTTTTGTTTCTTTTTTGCAGCATGCTTAATTACTGTCTCACCTTTTTTTGCTTTCTTTTTCTTAGCTTTTTCTTTGTCTTTCTTTTCCAGCTCTTTGTATTTTCTGTACTTTTCGGCATCGGAAAGACCACGATTCTTTTCGTTCTTCTCTCCCTTGCCGTTAATCTCATCTAATCTGGACAATTGCTTCCGGAGTTCTTTCTCTTTCTGTCTGGATTTCTTCAACCACTTATTGATCTTTTCATCCTGACGAGAATTGCTCCAGAACATACGAACGTTCATACCATTTTGATCCAAGATTTCTTTTGCTCGGACTTCATTTTCTTCTTCCAAGGTACGATAACGTCCATCTACTTTGATCTTTGTATTTCTAAAGTTCCATTCTTCCAAAGCTCTTAAATAAGACTTGTAATCCTTCTTATTCATAATGGATCCTTTGAATACTGGAAGATCACTCATACTTTCAACGCCATATGCACGATTGTATTTCTCAATCGTTGAGAGATCATCTGTATCAAACTGATACGCCAATTCACCGACATAGCCATGAGCACGGCGTTCTGCTTTCTCGCCCTGGGTCACCACTTCTCTTACAATCTGAGTAAGACCAGGAGTATTGCTAAGCAGCTTCTTCTGCTCTTCCTTGGTCAGGTATGTTGCAATTGGTTTCTTCTCATAAGATTCCGGAACATCTTCATCAATCATCGTATCCTCAGTATCTTCATAATCATCTTCTTCCATATGCATAGCATCGTACATGATCTTCTGATACTCCTCTACGGTAAAGAGTTCCTCTCTTGCTTTGTCCAGTTCTTCCCTGGTTGTGATATCGTGTGTTGCGGTATCGGTAATAAATCCTTTTGGGTCATCTCCACTTAAGATGTACTCTCCTAAGGCTTTCCAAGAAATTCGCTTTCGATCCTTCCCTTTATACTTCGGCAGATACATCCCATTGATTCGAATCTTCCCCTTGGACCATAGATGCAGGTACTCCTCATAGGAATATACTTTCTGCTCTCTTGCCACGGCTTTTACAAATTCCAAACAATTTCGGTACGCCACGATAAATTCATCGATCTTACGATAACTCTGTTTCTTACCCGCAATCTTTCGGTAGATATCGTATAATGCGTTTTGTGCCTTTAAGTCCTCTTCACTCTTATGATATCCGTCTCCATAATCATGGACATACGAATGTGAATACGTTTCTCGTAACTGTTCGAGTTTACGCTTTGAGAACTTAAAATGCTCTTGTTCAGGTTGTAGATTGAGATTCTTCTTGATCTCTTCGGATCGTTCGTCAATCTGCTCTTCGGTAAGCTCCTTTTTCTCCTCATCGCCGAATCCTAAACTAGGCATTTCTCTCATCTCCTTTCAAAAATGATTTCTGCTATACGCAAAAATAATGTATAACTCTGAGGAAATTCCCCAGTTTAATAAAATCGTTTCCGGATCTATACCTTTTCAATTCCCGGACATCCTAATAACGAGAGATTGATTTCATGGCTATAGACGGGTAAAGAGAAGAATCTAAGAAGTTCTTAGATTCTTCTCTTATTATTTATGCCTCAGTAGGGGTATCCGGTACCACTACTTCTGCGCTCGGTTCCTCTACCACTTCAGAAGATACGACTTCTGCTGAGAAACCAGGAATGGTATCACCCATATCGATGACATCTCCTGCCTGCGGAACTTCATGAGCTTCTCTTACTTCAGCATCGGTCACGATCTCATCAACCGGACCGTCATTTTCTGTAGGTGCTTCTACCGGAGCTGTGTCTGGCTCACCAACTGGCTCTTCTGCTGCTTTTGCAGCAGCTTCTGCTTCCTGCTGTTTTCTAAGCTCTTCCTGACGAGCATTCTCTTCTTCGATCTGTTTCTTTCTGATAGCTGCTACTTTCTCAACGAGATCCTTATCCGGGATGTAACCGGTGATCACGTCTTTGTTTTCCTGCTTGTCCTGCTGATATCTACCGGCATACTTATTCTTCTCATCAATCTCACCTTCCACAGTCTGGAAGAAGACAGTTGCGATTTTCATATTCGGATAGATCAGTGTAGGATAGCATACTTCGATCTCCAGGACAAACTGGCAATTATCACCAAGATTTGCTCTGGCTGCAGTTTTATGAATAGAAACACCTGCACGAGACAGACTGCTCAGTCCACCAATCTCTGCAATGTACTTGTTAGAACCGATTTTTTCATTCACTCTTACCAGATATACATTTCCCGGCATCAGGGTAAAGCCCTCTTCCGGAATCTCTTCCTGGTAAGTAGTCTGATAATGGGACAGATCCATGAGCGGAAGCTCTCTACGATACTGGCAATCCTCAGAGAAAGGACTTACGGTTACTGCATGACCGTAATCCTCTGGACGCAGCTCGGAAGACATCTGACCGATGGTGATCGTGTCTCCTCTTTCCTGCTCTCCGTTTTCATTGATGTTTACGAATGGATAATACGCGATCTTGTTATCCAGAGTTACATCGATGGAGTTCGGTCCGATGTTTTTCATGTACAGCGGCTCAATGGTAATGTCTTCTTTTGTAATCGCCTGCATAATCGCAGCCTTTGTTAAGATACCCATAATTGGTTCTCCTTTCAATAAAAAAATTTATGCGCTTAAAGCTTCGCCATCATCCATATATTGGATATCGGTCTGACCGTCGACATCCAGATATACGTATTCTTTCATCAGGGCGTCGAAGCTTTCTGCCGTTAGTTGGTTTGTTTGATCCATTTTCCGTTTTAATTTGTCGAGCAGATCGTCATCCACATTGTAATCCCGAAGGAACTGGGTGTAATTACCATAACACATATAAAGTGGAATGGGAACTTTGCCCGTATTGTGAACGATCTGGTGAATGGTCTTCGAAAGGGGGATCAATCCTACTTCATTGTTGTAATGAAGCTCCATTACTTCCTCTGCAATATCTAAGGCATCAATCTCTCGCCCTTCCTCGATATATTTATCTAAGACAACGGAGACGTAGTCCTCTAAGGTAAACGGCTCGTGATGGATCTCGATCTTTACTTTCTTATTCTCGTTATTCTCCTTGGAATTGGAGGTTACGTTCTTAAAAAAAGCACAAGAATCCATGTCTACGTTTTCCTTTAAATACTGCACATAGTCACGATACTCCATAGAAGATCGAATGGCTTTCTTTACCTGCTCAATCAATTTTCTACGTTGTTTCGCGGTTTCGTACTGTGTGACATACTCGAATCGTTCTGGTTTTGCCATTCGGATTCGACGTACAAATTTAGATTTTCCCACAGCAGTTTCACCTACCTTTCGCTTATGTAGATTGTCGTGCTGTGGGAAATCCATTTACTTAAAGAGATATCCGTAATTCCAGATAAAGATCGTTAGTTCATCGATGATGAACCTTCTAGTTCCACAATACATCCCAGAAGAACTCGAATAATCCGCCGTCGGGTCATCCGCCGAAATGGCAAACTTATACACTGTTGGATATTGAATTGCTTCTAGTGCAACTTTAACAAACGGTCTACACCAGGCTGGATTTAAAAGACGCTTTGCATTTACAATAGAGGGTGGAGAAAGAATTCCTCCAAACTCTCCACTTACATAATCTTCAATATCATTCTTTTCGGTAAATGTCACCAAGACATTTACCTCTTTTACAAACGCTTCCAACTCACAAGCACCCTTATCTGGGTGTGGATCTCTTGTAGAAAACGCATAGAACTGTAAGACGGCACCCCGGTTCCGTCCGCAAAACTCCACCCACTCTTCTTTTTCCATATGGCTGTCTTTTACAATGAACAGCTTCATATTTCGTTGATGCATGAATTTCTTTGCCTTTTCTTTGTCATTGGTGATAGCATAAAGTGGATATTTGTCTGATAATTTCCGAAACGCAATGGTTTGGGATCCTTTTACTTTTCCTCGGTTTAAATAAAATCTCCATACGTGCATAATTTTAAAATCCCCCTTTTTCGATAAGTTCGTTCATAAAGTCTTCGATATCCATTTAACCCATTGAAATGATCCCCCAATTCCCAAGGGATTTCTGATGGGTTTCCATAGCTAAATAATATAGTATTATATTCCAAAACATCCAGCGCCATTTCCACAAACTCTCTGAAAATATGTCCACCACTTCGATTGATCAGATTAAACATCTCCTTATTTATCCCAAACGTATGATCATCAATAATATCAGATAAAATCATATGCCAGTTGTCTTCGATGTTTTCAAATTCAAAGTTCGGAAGTGGAAGGACGATTTGAGAACTCTTTTGAATTCCAGCTTTAGTAAATTCACAGGTAAGTGGATGTTTGTGAATCATGTATTCCATATAGAAGGAGTCGAAATCCTTTTTATCGTTCACCGATATTTCGATCGTTCGCTCCATAAATTGCTTTGGATCTCTGGTGCTACGGAAAATAGCAGCATATTTTTTGTTGGATGTGACAGCGTATAGTTGATATGGCTTTGGAATCGGTTCTGGAACTTTTGGTACAATCAAACTTGGAACGGTCCATTCTCCAAGACTATCATACCCTTGATCCGTAATGTAGAAAAGATAGTATGTCATTGGTTACACTCCTTCTTTGTATGTGACTTCTGCGAAGACGGTATAAAATAATCCACGCATAGAAAATAAATCAGTCGAATCCGATGGACGCTCTTTCGATCCTGTAAAGTCTCGAAAATCCACATCTTCTCCTTGTTCCTTTTTATGAATAAGATATTTTGGTCCATTTGGATGGTAGATTCGACAAAGCTGATTATAGTTTAGAAAATCCAAGACCGTTTTCACGGGAGAGGAAAAGACTGTACTATCCACCGGAAGAATAGGGTGATCCACCATATTCTTCTCAATGTCCGTACATATCTCTCCAAGATTATTCACTAAGTAATCGTATTCGTATTTGGTCATAATCTTATTGGTATAGAACGATTCTTCTTTTGGTTCTAGTTTAGTTGTCATTCTTCGAATTGTTTGAAATCCAGATCGCTCTCCGATATTGATTCGTTGATCCAGATAGGTGGGGAGTAGTTCATAACGAAAATAATCCATCATGAAATTAGAATACTCCGATTCACTCACTTCCTTTTCTTGAATCAGGAAGCGATGCTTCACAGGACGTTCATGTAAAAATCTCTCTTTGTATTTCTTTCGATCGGTAAATCCCCATAAGACGCAGTACGTTCCATCCAGGTTCTTCCCATTTCCATATAAGAACGTGTCATATTGTCCATATCGATTCACCTGCCGGAAAATTGCTTCCGGCATCACCGCATAGATTAAATAAACTCGCATTGGTAATCTCCTTATTTTTGTTTTAATAGTGGTCCATACTTCCGGATAAAAACGTATAGTAGATCATAATCATCGATTATCTCATAGCATTCATCTGGAACCGTTTCTGGAAAGATTGCAACATCGTATAGTAAAGCATGTAACGCCGTACGGATAATAGGGGTATATACAATGTACGGAAGCCATTTTCGGTTCCGACGTAAATTGGTATGAATATAGAATGCGGCATCCCCTGTAATACCATTTCGTTCATTTATCGTAATCGCCAATTCGTAATGTCGCAGTTCTCCATCTTCGGTCCTTGTCTTTCCTTCAAATGGTTGCAAATACTCGTTTGGAAAATTGGAAGCTAGGTAGTTCACCGTTCCCTTTGTGATTTTTTTCTTTTCGATGAAGAAGATCTTGGAATTTCGTTGCTCTTTCCAAAGACGGAGAAGTTCTTTTTTATCGGTATAGGCATATACCATGGACTCGTCGTCTTGAACCAAATCCGTAATGTACTTTTTTTGTAAATATTCTGGTATCAAATAGATGAACCAGTATGTGTATAATGGTCCGTCATTGCTCATCTTTTGCCTCCTCGGTTAAATAATTCATATGCTCATAATCTTCATTGCATAACTTTTTATATTCTTTTTTGTATCGCTTTTGCATCTCTTTTAATACTTTCGGTGGAATCTTTTCATAGGTCAGAAACTCACCAACTTCTTTTATATAACACATAATATCAGTCAATAGTCTGATGTTATTATCGAATTGATTCATTACCAACACCTCGCTTCTTAAATTGTCTCATTTCCTATGAAATAATATATGGCTAAAAGAAGAGTATGGTTTTACCCATACTCTTCTTAAGTTAAGACTCATCGGTTGGATCATCGGATCCAGCATCCTCATCATCTAATTTATCATCAAGAGATTCCTTCTCCTCGTCAGAAGGATCTGGAGTATTTTCCAGGGGATCGTTTTCTTTCTTTTCCAATAATTTTAATAATTCATCGATCACCTGCTGCTCCTGAAGGTTGTCAATCTCTTTTAAAGTATTACGGATTGACGCTGCCAAAATACCTTCCTTAGACGTCGGATTATCTTTATAGGTATTCATAATGATGACTGCGATACTAAATACAAGTGTCACAACCATATACACGGTGTTTTCAGAGATGTTCAGTCCACCTACACCAACAGAACCTAAAACGGCATTGATGATAGCGATTACCGCCATGATGTAACGAACAACGGTTCCTTTTGGGACGTTTTCCCAGTCTACTTCTTTAAATGCTTTTCCGATAGACTGGAAGAATTTCTTTACTTTAGTCATAGTGATTTCTCCTTTCCAGTAAAGTTAATAGATTGTCACTGGTAATTCATCGACCTCTTGACGTTCCTTTAACGAAAAACTATAAGGAGGACTAAGTTATGATATTAAACAAACCAAAAGGTCGTGATTCCCTGATACCTGGATGTGCCAATCATTACACCCGAGGTAATATCTATGACTTATTCATGGAGAGCGAAGAGGATGTAAGCCGTTGTAATGGCTGCCCAAATCTTCAGTATGTTTCAGGGACTATGACTTGTAGAGAACTCACAAAAGTAAGGGAGGCAGAACGATGATTATCGATAATATTCACTACTCAGGAATCCGAGAGATTTATAACTATATTCATCCGCTGTACCGTGATTGGACAGTCGCAAACGTCAGCGGAACAGCACACCGCAATAAGATGTTAAATTATTGCAACATCATTATTACCTTACACGATATTTCTCCAATTGAGTTTCTGATGCTTCAGAACTTCACAGGAGGAAATGCTGTGTATCGTGGATCTGATATGGTAACTACGGAAAGCATTCCAGAGGATGCTTCTGAAACAGAGGCAACCTTAATGAAAAAGATTCTCGGGTTCCAGAAACAAATTGAAACTTCCCCAGATGCGTCCAATATTGTAGCGGATATGGCGGGTATTCCGGATATGGAACGTTGCCATGCGATCGTGCGCTTTAAAGGAACAGCTATCCTGGGATTATTCCAGCAGACTTCCATGATCAACATCTTCCGGAAATGGATTGGACCAGATGTTGAAAAAATTGCAGAAAACAATCAGCTTTTGTTGAAATTCCCAGAGTGGGAAGATCTTCATAAGGAGATTTCTCTTATCAAACCAGCTGAAGGAAAGTTTGAAGATTTTATCTTCAAAACCTTCATGAGTGGATTCTATAACTTCTGGAAAAATGAGATCCGTGCACAGGATGTAGTATCCGATGGGTTCATTCACAATTATTCCTACAACGGACTTAAATACTGCCAGGCAGTGTTACAGGAAATTACTTGTCCGGATGCAACTGTACTTCTTGGGAACGCTGATAGTGCAGAAACTGCGACAGAGATCCAGAAGCTCGCAAAATGGGCTGTGGAACACAGTAAATTATCCCGTTCCGAGATCATTCCATATGGACGTATGAACCTATATTGTGAGGTACAGATGACTGTCAATGTTCAAACATCTCTTCTGACCTTCTTAAAACTGGTAAAAACGCTCCCCTACAATATGATCAATGATTATCGTGATCTTGTGGTTGCAATTGGTCTCCGAGAAGTTATCCCAATACCAGAAGCGCAAAACTTCAAAATTCGTAAAGGACAGGTGATCGATAAGATCTGGGAATTAAACGAATCCTATCACCAGAGCAATCCACTCCGCATGATGAACTTCATTCCGTATGAAACTGCTATGGAATATACACTCATGGGTAGTGTTGCAGATTTCACCATGGTTCATACGATCTTAAATAGCTGGATTGAAAAACAGAACGAGAAAGGAATTACATCAGAGAATTCTCTGGTTGTAAAAGAATTGACAGAGGTTCTTCAGTCTATTCGAACTTTTGTTGATTTGATTGTAAACACGGCTGGAAATGTGCAGTATGCTGACTAAATAAAGAATATTAAGACCCCTAGACGAACTCCTGAGGACGTCTAGGGGTAATTGTTACCGTTTGGCTTTCGGTAACATATTGGGTGTGACCAGAATGCAAATTATATAAACCCTCATGATGGTCGTCGCAAATCTAACCATACGAAAGAGGCCCGGACAGGCTCCTGTATTATCATATGATGACTCGCTCTCATCGGTCCACATAATCCCTTTACTTCTGATTACCATTATGTCTGTATGGAAATAAAATATTAAACGGACCAAATCGTTTCCGACCGGTCCTCGCATACTATCCTTCATCTATACCTTCACTATCTCTATTATCTATTTATTCTACAATTTTTCCCTTATATATAGGAATTAACAACGGTGACCTTCGTCCCCGTATAAAGTCTTCGACCTATTACAGGTATGTCAGTTCTCTAGTAAATTATTATAAAAGAAAAGAATAAAAGATAATACACGCAAGAGAAATAGAAAGTAAACTACTTCACGAAAATACTGATATATTATTTCTATGGACAAGGAATAAATGATATTCAAATTATTTACCATGAATTACGTAATAATATGGTTTCGAGTATCAATTATCTTGTCTTTCTCATCTTCATTGGATGAGAGGGTATTCATTTTCAACTATCCTATACGCTCACACGATGAGTGAGCAAGCATCACGAATCAGGAATCGCTTATTGATATTCCTTTATTTATAACTTATCTATACAAGCTTTAATTTTGGCATCATCCAGGTTCTGATGAGACCTGCCTTTTGTAAATGGTGTTTCCTGATTCGTAAAAACTCCAGTTTGATCTTCGTATCAAAGACATGGAGAATCCAGCCAGAGTTTTCCAATCTTCTCTGGCTGGATTAACAAAAATATTTTTTTACCTTATTATGCCTGTAACGATATATTATTTAAAAGAATCTAATAAAGGAGGACAACTACCATGTCTAAAAAGAAAAACAAAAAGAAGAAAAAGAAAGACCTGACTTTCTCAATGGTAATGGATTCTGACATTGAGAAACGTCATGATGCAGCCATTGAGGAAATCATGAAGATGGAGAAGAAGATTAAGAAAAAAGATAAGAAGATCAAAAAGAAAGCAAAGAAAATGCAGTACAATGGTGTCTTATCAAAGTATTCTCCAACAGCAGAAATGCAGCAGATCCGATTGGATGCAGTCAAACATATGAAGAAGATTGATTTGCTTGGGACAGTTGAGACGATTATGAAAGGTGTATTGCCGATTGTAACAACGATCGCAAGATTAATTGCAAGTCTGATTACTCTGATCTTTCAATGTAAGTATATCAGGGAGAAAATCCCAATGAAGTATTTGGCAAAGATGGAACATGTGTATCAGATTGCAATGGCAATTTAAAAAGGAGGAAAGGATGTGTATCTTTAATTAGGTACACATCCAAATACGACAATGGGAAAAGATGTTACTGTGTGTTGTATCTGTGATCAAAAGAAATTAAGTCGGTATGATGAATGGGAACCATATGATACCGTCGTTGGATGGAGTGAAGACTATGAAGCAGCAATGTCATTCTTACATGATTTAACCGTAAAATCAGCCGCATATGTCATGAAGATTTCCTCGTTAAAAGATTTACGAAAGAAATCGCATCTGATGGTGGATGATTTGGAACTCACATTTGATGGAACTTCTTACATTCCAAGGAAGTACCTTAAGGACTACTTTGCCTTACCGGATAAAATGAAAGAATTGTATGACGGAACTTTAACGCTCCTAAATTACCTGGTAGCAGAAGAATATTTAACAAAGAAAGAAGAAAAAGCAATTGTGAAGGCAATTGACATTGTAAAGGATTTCCGGGAAGAATATTTAGATAGTCAACTTACCGGATGTGATTTAGATTCCCTAGAAGAGAATCACCAATTAACCGAGGAATGGCGGGAGATCATTCAAAATACGAAGGCATAAATTACATATGCCTTCTTTTTTATGCGGGCACAATTCTATAATCAACGTTAGAAAGGGTGATATAGAATATGCTGTCTGATATAATCAAATCATTTGAAGATCGTGCCATCCTGGAAGGAGGAGGTACTATGAATACAGCAAATACAGAATTGAAGATAAATGAAGTTGTCTTAAACAAAGGCAGCTTAGAACGATATAAGAAAACACAGTATGGAGGCTACCTGTCTCATTTTCGTTGTAATGGAAACACCAAAGGTGTTTTATTCATTCACAAATCTGCTCTTGCAGGTGCTGTGAACGTGGAAAAGAAAAACGATGGACATACTTGGATCCAGGCTTTGGAGGTCAATCATGAGTTTCAAAGAAAAGGACTTGGGATGCGTCTTGTAAAGCGAGCACAGGCAATGGGAGCGACCAACTTATCTGTGGAAAAAGGAAATGCGGAAGCCATTCATATGTATTTGAAAGCTGGTTTTAAAGGTTACAAAGATACTGGAAACCAGTACTTTATGAGTACGAAGAATATGGGTTCTGAGATTCCGATTAAGGATACACTTGCAAAACCAGCTCAAGCAGCGGCTCCTGTAAAAGAAAGCTTCGAAACTCAGGTGGAAAGATTGACCGAAAGTGTGGAAATCAATCCAGATGGAGATACTATCATCAACTTACAAAACTTTGAAAATGGGTTATTCAATTTCATTTTGGTAATTGGATTACCTGGAAGTGGAAAAGGTTGCTTTGGTAGAGAAATCAGTAAGAGATACAATGCGAAGCATCTGGAACTGGATATCTTTGATCAGTGCGGAAACATGTCGGATGTGGAGATTCGAAAAGCAGGAGAACCTTTTGCAGATTACATCTTAAATACTCCGGAAGGACAGTGGTATCGAAAGAATGCGGAGACTTTATCCTTAAATGAGAAGATGCAAGGAAACCATGATTTCATCTTATATGCCATTGGTTATGCAAAAGCACATAAAGATCAGATCTTTATTTTAGATGGAACTCCGATCTATGCAGCAATGGAACCTTCTGAGATTAAGAACTATCCACTTGTCATCAAAGGAACAAATGCTACGCAAAGTTTCCAAAACAAAGTTGGACGCGATGCGGGAAAAGGATCTTCCGATAAACTTCACAGCAATGTCTCTGGAGCAGACTTGGATGGACTTTTAAATTATTACTGGAATGATTGGAGTTATTTGAATAAGTTCAAAGATGCCGTCGCAAATAAAGCAGAAGATGAAAAATCTGAAGAAAGTCAGGAAGAATGGGAAGCTAGAAATTTTAATGAAGCTGGTAAATCCTTGAAAATAGAAGAGGTGATTAAACGGTATGTAATCCCATTACATCATAGACTCAATAAGTTTGGATATGGAGTTGTGAAAGATGGCCATTTGGTAGATATTAAAGATGGACCGACCTTTGCGAATTTATATCGAACGATGAGTTGTAAGGAATTCATACAATACCAGGGAGGAATATGCTGGGACTACGCTAGATTTCAGCATCACTATTTAAGACACCTTGGTTTACCAGCAGAGAATTACTACATTGAAATCAACGATGCTAATAGTTCCACACATACCTTTACTGTAATCCCTGTAGATGGAAAATATATTTACCTCGAATCTTCCTTCTTACGAATTCAGGGAGTCTATGTCGGAGAGAGTTTAGATGTGATTTTACAATTCATCTTACAAGCAATGGGATTCGATCCTAGAAAGAATAAGGTACTTGTACGATCCTACGATGATCCAAAGTCTGGATTAACAACATTTCAGTTCATGGATTATTGTCTAAAGAAAGGATCCGAACGATTATTCTCCTACAATGTAGATGCCATTGTTGTAAATCGAAATGGTGATTTACGATTTGAAAAGAAATAAGAAAGACCCATGGAGTTTTCGCTCCATGGGTTAATTTTTTGCGATTTTGCAGAAAGTATCTTCATCTATACCTTCACTATATCTATTATCTATTTATTCTACAATTTTTCCCTTATATATA
>ERZ808246.9-NODE-9-length-208273-cov-20.408740_pt1 | contig 208273 bp, 184 predicted proteins | sample MGYA00521083_ERZ808246 | MGnify/ENA primary metagenome ERZ808246 (study PRJEB31516, sample SAMN03275577) | gut metagenome | biome: mammalia-associated habitat; material: feces | host: Papio cynocephalus | place: Kenya | collected 2012-07-07 ... | reverse complement strand
GTTTTGGAAGTCGAAGAACGCAGCAATACTGTCGTATTGCGAGTGATGAGACAAACAAAACGGGGAAATATTCCGTTTCAGGAACTGCTGTACCCCGACTGCTTTGTCTAAACAAAACAATCAAAAAAACGGGTATTTTGCCTGTGTGAATACGCCTTTTTGTGAGGATATGTAAGAAATGCCATAACAAAAGTTTACTGCTTTGCCGGCGTGTCGGCAGCACATATTTTTGCCGCCTTTCCGCAAAATAAAAAGCAATGAGCGGGAGGTGCGGCAAATGAAAAAGCGGTGGATATTGGCAGTGGCCGGCGTGGCGGCGGCTGCCGGCGTGGCGGTGCTGCTGCGGCCGGTCGATAAGACGGCATGCGTGCAGACGCAGCAGCTGAAGACCCAGCGGGTGGAGCAGACGGTGACCTGCAGCGGCGTGCTGGAGGCGGGCGGCCGGGAAAGCGTTTATGCCGGGGCGGGCTGTGTGATCGGTGAGGTGCTGGTGGAGGAGGGACAGGCAGTGTGCGCCGGGGATGCGCTGCTGCGGGTGGACAAAACAGCCACCCGCGGCATGCAGAGCAGCGACCGCACGCAGGCGGCGCTGGCACTGGCCGCTATGCCGGATATTGTGACGGCGCCGGCGGACGGCATTGTGCTGAAGGTGAATGCCAAGCCCGGCGAGTGGCTGGCGGTGCAGGCGCCCTGCGCCGTGCTGGCTACGCGGGAGGATATGCGGGTGCGGGTGCGCATCCGGGAAAAGGATCTGCCCGCGCTGCGCACCGGGCTGGCGGCCAGCGTCAGTGGGGACGGTCTGGGAGAAGAGCGCTATACCGGCGTGCTGACGGAGATATCGCCGGCGGCGCGCACCACCACCGGCGGTGCGGCGGTGGTGGAGGGCGTGGTGACGCTGGATGCCGGGCAAAGCAGCGAGACACTGCGCCCCGGGCTGACAGCCAAGGCGCGCATCGTTACGGCGGTAACGGAGCAGGGGGTTCTGGTGCCCTATGCGGCGGTGCAGGAGGATGCCCATGGCCGCTATGTGTATGTGCTGCGGAACGGCCGGGCCTGCCGCGCGGCGCTGGAGCCCGTGGCAGAGCTGGCGGACGGTGTGCTGACAGAAGATGTGGCGCTATCCGGCTGCACGGTTATCCTGGAGCCGGAACGGGTGCAGGAGGGTGCTGCGGTGACAGCGCAGGAGGGGGCGGCAACATGAAGGAGCTGTGGCACAGCGCCTGGATCGGCCTGCGCCGCCGACGGCTGCGCACGCTGCTGACAGCGGTCAGCATCGGCATTGGAACCGCACTGGTGGTGCTGATCGCCGGTGTTGGTGCTGTGGGGGAGCAGGCGATCCGCGGGGAGCTGGAAAGCATGGGCATCAATGGCCTGTCGGTGAGCGCCTCCGAGGGGCTGACGCAGCCCTGCCTGAGCAGTATCCGCCGGCTGCCGATGGTCAAGCAGGCCATGCCCCTGATGATCAAGTATGGGGCGGTGGATGTGGGCAGTGAGATCTATAATACGGTCAGCTGTGGGATTGATGCCGGCGCTGACCAGGTGATCTCGCTGCAGCTTCTGCACGGCCGGCTGCTGTCGGCCGGCGATGTGGCGGCCGGTGCGCCGGTATGCGTGCTGGATGAGGCGCTGGCTCTGGCGGCCTTTGGCCGTTCGGATGTCACCGGCAGCCGCATCAGTGTGGTGCTGGAAAGTGCCACCATGGAGCTGGAGGTGGTGGGGGTTACCGCCACCGGCAGCAGCCTGCTGCAGACGGTGACGGCGATGATTCCCTATATGCTGTATACGCCGTACAGCACCTTGCAGGCGGCAGTGGGCGAGGAGACATTTGACCAGATTGCCGTGCGGGTATCCTCGCCGGAGGAGACCGCCGCCGTGCAGGCGGCCATCGAGCGGGTGCTTTCCGGCCTGCCGGAAAGCGTGGGCACCCTGATGACCGAAAATCTGGCGGCGCAGCGGGAACGGCTTGACCGGATGGTGGCGATCCTGTCTTTGGCGCTGACCGCCATCGGCGGGGTGTCGCTGGTGGTTTCCGGCTTTGGCATCATGACGGTGATGCTCTCGGTAGTACACGAACGCACCCGCGAGATCGGCGTGAAAAAGGCGATCGGCGCTACCCGCGGCCGCATCCTGGCGGAGTTTCTGGCCGGCGCGTTTTTGCTCAGCCTGGAGGGGGCGCTGGCCGGGCTGCTGTGCGGCATGGGAATATATGCGGCCGGCTGCTTTGCCCTGCACACTGTGCCGGTGTGGCCGTGGGGCAAGCTGGTTGGTGTGCTGCTGCTGACCCTGGCACTGGGAACGGTGTGCGGGCTGTACCCGGCCTATCAGGCGGCCGGTCTGCGGCCGGTGGATGCCCTGCGCCGGCAGGAATAAAAAAGGGTTGCTTTTTTTCGCGCGCGTGGTATAATATATTCGGTGCATGGTGTACGGACCGTTTGCGCGCTTCGGTACACCGTGCCGTCTTTTCTGCACATTTCTTCTGGCAGCCGGGGGAATACCTCCTGCGGTCTGCCTGTGGTATATGACTTATAGAGAACATGACTATCCCTTTTCGCCGCGGGCGATAAATCATTCAAGGGGTGTTTATATGGAAAAATACAGGATCAACGGCGGCCTGCCGCTGTACGGTGCTGTGGATATCAGTGGAGCCAAAAACGCGGTGGTGGCTATTCTGCCGGCGGTGATCCTGTCGGATGAACCGTGCCGCATTGAAAATATTCCGAATATCAACGATGTGTCTACCTCGCTGCGGATACTCCGTTCGCTGGGGGCAGAGGTCAACCGCCTTGACCGCCACACGGTGCAGATCGACCCCCGACCGATCTGCACGGACCGGGTGGACTATGAGCTGGCGCGCACCATGCGGGCATCGTATTATTTTATCGGCGCACTGCTGGGCAAGCGCGGCAGCGCCCGCGTACCCATGCCGGGCGGCTGCTGGTTTGGCGTGCGGCCGATCGACCTGCACCTGAAGGGCTTCCATGCCCTGGGGGCACAGGCGCTGCCGATGGAGCAGGGGATCATTGAGGTGCATGCCGAGCAGCTGACGGGCAATTCGGTATATCTGGATACCGTCAGCGTGGGCGCCACGGTCAATATCATGCTGGCGGCCGCCAGAGCCCGCGGCATGACGGTGATCGAAAATGCCGCCAAAGAGCCGCACATTGTGGATCTGGCCAACTTCCTGAACACCATGGGTGCCGATATCCGCGGCGCCGGTACGGATGTGATCAAGATCCGCGGGGTGCAGACGCTCCACGGGGCAACCTATTCTATCATCCCCGACCAGATCGAGGCCGGCACCTATATGGCCATGGCTGTGGCGACCGGCGGCGATGTGCTGGTGCGCAATGTTATCCCGAAGCACCTGGAATCCATCACGGCCAAGCTGGAGGAGATGGGCGCACAGATTGAGGAGCTGGACGACGCTGTGCGGGTGCGCCGCACCGGTGTCCTGCGCCACTGCAATATCAAAACCATGCCGCACCCCGGTTTCCCGACGGATATGCAGCCGCAGATCGGTGTGCTGCTATCCATGGCAGAGGGAACCAGCATCATCACCGAGGGCATTTGGGAGAACCGCTTCCGCTATGTGGATGAGCTGCGGCGCATGGGTGCGCAGGTGCAGGTGGACGGCAAAACGGCAGTCTTCCAGGGTGTGCCGGAGCTGATTGCCGCCCCGGTGAAGGCGATGGATTTGCGTGCCGGCGCGGCGATGGTGATCGCCGGGCTGGTGGCCAATGGCATTACCGAGGTCGAGGATATCGGGTATATCGAGCGCGGGTACGAGGACATTGTGGAAAAGCTGACCGGCCTTGGCGCGGATATCCGGGAGGTTACAACACCGGACGGTGTGCAAGCCATGCACGCGTGAGGCCGGAACATAGGAAAAGCCAAAGCCGCAGACGATTTGCCTGCGGCTTTTTCTCAGAAAGGATCGTTTTTACTTATGCTGCGCTATTGTTCCCTTTTCAGCGGCAGCACCGGCAACTGCACCTATGTGGGGCAGGCGGACGGCGGGCTGCTGGTGGATACCGGTGTTTCGGCCAAGCGCATCCGTGGGGCGCTGGATGAGCGGCAGATCGACCCCTGCTCCATTCGGGCGGTGCTGGTGACCCATGAGCACACCGATCATGTGGCGGGGCTGCGGGTGCTGTGCCGGGCATACGGCTGGCCGGTGCTGGCCTCGGCCGGCACACTGGATGCACTGGCGGAGGCTGACCGGATTACGCCGCAGCAGCGGCTGTATGCGCTGCCGGCCGGGCAGACGGTTACGGTCGGGGGCCTGCGGGTGACGCCCTTTGCCACCCCGCACGACAGCCGCCAGTGCTTTGGCTACCGCATAGAGGCGGCAGATGGCCGCGCTGTGGCGGTGGCCACGGACATCGGGCGCATGACACAGGAGATACTGGACGGTGTGACCGGCTGTGGCCTTGTACATATCGAGTCCAACCACGACCCGGATATGCTGCAAAACGGGCCATATCCGTATGTGCTCAAGCAGCGCATCCGCGGAGAGGGCGGTCACCTTGCCAACGGTGACTGCGCCGCCGTGCTGCCGCAGCTGGCGGCGGCAGGGACCACCCGCTTTGTGCTGGCGCATCTGAGTGAGCACAACAATACGCCGGCACTGGCGCGGGAAACTGCCACGGCCGCGCTGGCAGCGGCCGGCTGTGCCGTGGGACGCGACTGCCTGCTGGCGGTGGCGGAGCCGACCGGTACGCAGCCGGTGACCTATTTCTGAGGAGGCGGAAGCCATGTTGACCGTGACCGTGCTGTGCGTCGGCAAGCTGAAGGAGTCCTACTGGCGGGAGGCGTGCGCCGAGTACCAGAAACGGCTGGGCGCTTTCTGCCGCCTGCAGATCATCGAGGTGAATGAGGAACGCCTGCCGGATGCGCCCTCGCCGGCGCAGATCGCCGCCACCGTGCGGGCGGAGGGCAGGCGGCTGGCAGAGCATATCCCACGGGATGCGGCGGTGGTCGCCCTGTGCATCGAGGGACGGGAGCTGCCCTCGCCGGCGCTGGCGGAGTATATCGACCGCTGCACGGTGGAGGGCTGCAGCCATGTGGTGCTGCTGATCGGCGGCTCCTACGGCCTTGCAGAGGAGCTGAAGCAGCGCGCCAGCCTGCGGCTGTCGATGTCCCCGATGACCTTTCCGCACCAGCTGGCGCGGGTGATGCTGCTGGAGCAGCTTTATCGCGCGTTTCAGATCCGCAGCGGCGGAAAATACCACAAATAGAGCAAAACGAACCCCCGCACAATCCTGTGCGGGGGTTCGTTCCGTTTCGGTCATATCAGAGGCGGAATTTGTCCTCCTCGGTCAGCTCCAGCGCGTCGATCGCGCGCTCGAAGATGGCCGGCGATTTTTCCAGCCAGTCCGGATGGTGGGCGTTGCTGCCCATGTAGAATTTACAGCCGACGCCCTTGGCGATGCGGTAGGGGCGCAGGATGGTCTCGGCCTCCTGCGGCGCATAGTTCATATCATCGGCATTCAGCTCTATGCCGATGCCGCACTTCGCTGCCTTGGTAAAGACCTTTTCCAGCGCGGCGGTGGGTAGTGCCTCCAGCGTGTCCAGAAGCTGCTCCCGGGTGTCTCCGATCAGTCCGCAGGTCAGGTGTGCGACCCCCATCTTGTGGAACGGTAGATCCATATCCAGCAGGGCATGCAGCTTTTTCAGCCAGAAATCCGCCTTCTGGGCAGGCGTGGAGAACGAGGCAGGAATGTTGAAGTCCTTGAAATGGAAATGGGTGGTCGGCACGATGATGAAATCCAATTCCGCCATCCGTGCCTTTGTGATGCCGACGGTCATAAACTGATCCATCTCGGTCTCGCACCCGAACAGGAAGCGGATGCCCTCGGTCTGCGGCAGCGGCCGGGCCTTGGTGATGTGGGCGAAATTCTGTACACGGTAGAAATCGCTCGGTGCGGCCAGCGGGATGGCCTCGTCCCAGAAATGGTCGGTCAGGCAGATGGTGTTCAGGTGGTTATCCTTGGCGTATTGCAGAATGCGTTCATTGGTCTGTTCCGGATCGTTTGAGCAGAGCGAGACCCGGCTGTGGATGTGCAGGTCGTGGTCATAGACATAGCGCACGGAGAAAGCCCCCTTACCCTTTGCGGTGGTATTGTACGCCCATTATAGCACGCACGAACCGAAAGGGAATGTCTATTTTGTTCACGCCTATGGCATTTTTGTTCAGGCAGAGCCATCTGTGCATTGATGGACGGCAGACATTCGATTATTCATCCTCTGTCAGGATATCGGTCAGGGCCTGGAGGCTGTCGTCGGTGATGTGTGCTGTCCAGGTAATGACCGTTTTATGTTTGCGCGAGGCAAACAGTCTTTGCCCATTCATTCCATTGGAACCGATAAAGCTTTGTCCCCTGTTGCCGACGAAGCCAAAGCCGTAAAAGCGGTTTTTGTCTATGGCCTGTTGATGCCCCGTGGATAGCTCCAACCATGCCTGGCTCACCAGCGGTCGCCCTTGCCAGGTGCCGCCATCCAGACACAGCTTTCCAAATTTGGCCAGATCAGCGGTGCTCATAAACAGGCCGGTGGCCCCCATGGCGTGTCCTCGCGGACATTTGGCAAAGCCGACCCCCTGAAATTGCAGCGGCCGGAAAAGTCGCTCCCGCAAAAAGACTTCCAGCGGTATGCCGGAGAGCTTTTCAACCACGCGGGAGATGAGATAATAGTTGGAGTCGCTGTATACCCATTGCGTACCCGGTGTAACAGTGGGGACATGCTCCAGCACGATCTGCAGATAGTCGTCGGTGCCTTCGGCCACTGCGATATTTTGGTCGGTATCAACATCCAGAAAACCGGCCGTAATACCAGTGGTGTGGGTCAATACATGCTGTAGCGTGACGGTTTTCCACACGGTGCTGATATTCGGATACTCCCCGGAAAACAGGTCGTATACGGTATCGTCCAGAGACAGCTTTCCTGTATCCCACAGCATTCCCAGGGCGGTGGAAGTGAAGGCCTTGGAGATAGAAAAAATATCATTGCACAGATTGGCGGGGGTAACGGAAACGGTGTGCGCTGTTCCGTCTTCTATCTGGGTGATCCAGTACACATTCAGATGCTGTTCCTTGGCGGTTTTTTCCAACTTGTCGATCATTGTCTGCATAGGCGCATCTCCTTATATATTTTCTGTTTCACAGCGCAGTTTAGCACGGAAAAGATCCTTTGACAATGGAAAAAACCATCAGGTTATCAGGCTATCTGACGGAAAGAAATTTTCCGCTTGACAATCGCCATTTTTCCGCCTATACTAATGAGGTCAAAGGCTTTGATGGGGAAAAAGCGGCGCTGTAAGCGTTCAGAGAGGGCAACTGCAGCCGGTGCACACCGGCTGTGCTGTGAGGTTGCTCCGCCGGATGCGCCGGAAAGCCGCCCCGGAGCCTCGCCGCGAAATAAGCGGCGGCGTCCCGCCCGCGTTAAGGGCCGAAAGCGGTCCGGTCGTGCGCCGGGCAATTTGGGTGGTACCACGGAGCCTCCGTCCCATTGCGGGACGGGGGCTTTTTGCTTGCCGCCGGAAAAGAAAGGAACGAATGAGACCATGAGCGAACCGAAAAAGAAATACGGTGTGAACGAGCTGCGGGAGATGTATCTCTCCTTCTTCGAGAGCAAGGGGCATCTGCGGTTGCCCAGCTTTTCCCTTATCCCGCAGAATGACAAGAGCCTGCTGCTGATCAATGCCGGCATGACCCCGCTGAAGCCCTACTTCACCGGGGCGGAGATCCCCCCGCGCAAGCGGGTGACCACCTGCCAGAAGTGCATCCGCACCGGTGATATTGAGAATGTGGGCAAGACCGCCCGCCACGGCACCTTCTTCGAGATGCTGGGCAACTTCTCCTTCGGCGATTATTTCAAGCATGAGGCGATCAACTGGTCGTGGGAATTCCTCACCCAGGTGGTGGGGCTGGATCCGCAGCGGCTGTATCCCTCTGTGTACCAGGATGACGATGAGGCCTTTGCAATCTGGAATAAGGAGGTCGGTATCCCGGCTGAGCGGATCTTCCGCTTTGGCAAGGAGGACAATTTCTGGGAGCATGGCGCCGGCCCCTGTGGCCCCTGCTCGGAAATCTACTATGACCGCGGCGAGAAATACGGCTGCGGCAAGCCGGGCTGCACGGTGGGCTGCGATTGCGACCGCTACATGGAAGTGTGGAACAATGTGTTCACCCAGTTTGACAATGATGGGCACGGCAACTATACCACGCTGGAGCACAAGAATATTGATACCGGCATGGGGCTGGAGCGTCTGGCTGTGGTGGTGCAGGATGTGGACTCCATTTTTGATGTGGATACGCTGCACGCCCTGCGCCAGCATGTGAGCGACCTTGCCCACAAGACCTATGGTGAGAAGCATGAGGATGATGTATCCATTCGCCTGATCACCGACCATATCCGTTCGGCAACCTTCATGATCTCGGACGGCATCATGCCCACCAATGAGGGCCGCGGCTATGTGCTGCGCCGGCTGATCCGCCGGGCTGCCCGCCACGGCCGCCTGCTCGGCATTGAGGGGCAGTTCCTTGCCACCCTCAGCGGTACGGTGATTGAAGGCTCCAAGGATGGCTACCCGGAGCTGGAGGAAAAGCGCGATTTCATCCTCAAGGTGCTGAACAATGAGGAGACCCAATTCAACAAGACCATTGACCAGGGCCTGCGCATCCTCGCGGATATGGAAAACGATCTGCAGAAAAAGGGACACAAGCAGCTGGACGGCGCGGCAGTCTTTAAGCTGTACGATACCTACGGATTCCCGGTGGATCTGACCAAGGAAATTCTGGAGGAAAAGGGCTACACCGTAGATGAAGAGGGCTTCCGGGCCGAGATGCAGCAGCAGCGCACCCGCGCCCGCAGCTCCCGTGAGGTGACCAACTACATGGGCGCGGATGCCACGGTGTACGATCAGATTGACCCTGCGCTGACCACGGCTTTTGTTGGCTATGACCGGCTGGAGGATACTGCGGCCGTGACGGTGCTGGCCGGGGAGGATGCCCTGACGGACAGCCTGCTGGAGGGACAGCGCGGCACTGTGTTCACGGAAAAAACGCCGTTTTACGCCACCATGGGCGGCCAGGAGGGCGATACCGGCATCATCCGCGGACAGAATGGCCTGTTCCGTGTGGAGGAGACCATCAAGCTGCGCGGCGGCAAGGTGGGCCATGTGGGCGTGATGGAGCAGGGGATGCTGGCCGTTGGCGAGACGGTGACCCTGCAGGTAGATGCAGCCGCACGGCTGGCCACCTGCCGCAACCACAGCGCCACCCACCTGCTGCAGAAGGCGCTGCGCACCGTGCTGGGCAGCCATGTGGAGCAGAAGGGCTCCCTGGTAACACCGGAGCGTCTGCGGTTTGACTTCGCCCACTTCCAGGCGATGACGCCGGAGGAGCTGGCGCAGGTGGAGAAGCTGGTGAATGAGCAGATTGCTGCCGATCTGCCGGTGATTACGGCCGAAATGAGCATTGATGAGGCCAAGAAGGCCGGCGCCATGGCGCTGTTCGGTGAGAAATACGGCAGCACGGTGCGTGTCGTTTCCATGGGCGAATTTTCCAAGGAGCTGTGCGGCGGCACGCATGTCAGCCATACCGGTGCCATCACCCTGTTCAAGATTATCAGCGAGGCCGGCATCGCCGCCGGCGTGCGCCGCATTGAGGCACTGACCGGAGAGAATGTGCTGGCCTATTACGCCGCGCTGGAGCGGCGCATGGCGGCGGTGGCTGCACAGCTGAAGGTGAAAGAGGGCGATGTGGAGGAGAAGGTGACCCATCTGCTGGCGCAGGTGAAGGAGCTTTCGGCCGAAAATGAGAGCCTGAAAAACCAGCTGGCCCGCAGCGCCATGGGCGATGTGATGAGCCAGGTACAGGAGGTTGGCGGCGTAAAGGTGCTGGCCGCGCGCGTGCCCGGCCTGGATACCGCCGGCCTGCGGGAGCTGGGCGACCAGCTGCGCGATAAGCTTGGTGAGGGCGTGGTGGTGCTGGTGACCACCGGCGAGGAAAAGGTGAGCATTTTGGCCACGGCCACGGCCGGTGCGGTGGCAAAGGGTGTGCATGCCGGCAATATCGTGCGGCAGATCGCCGCACTGTGCGGCGGCAAGGGCGGCGGCCGTCCGGATTCCGCCATGGCCGGCGGCAAGGATGTGGCGGCGGCCGACGCTGTGGTGGCGGCGGTGCCGCAGACTGTGGCGGCCATGCTGCAGGGCTGATCCGGTCAATCAGAACAGGAAAGGAGCGGGCAGAAAATGGAAGATTGCCTGTTTTGTCAGATCGCGGCGGGAAAGATCCCGTCCAAAAAAGTGTATGAGGATGCGCATGTGCTTGCCTTTTATGATATCGAGCCGAAGGCGCCGGTGCATGTGCTGGTGATCCCGAAGTGCCATGTGGCGGGCGCGCGGGAGATCACGGCGGAGAACAGTGCCGCCGTGGCGCGGGTGTTTGAGGCGATCCCGGCGATTGCCGAAAAGCTGGGCGTGACCGATTACCGCATTGTGACCAACAACGGCGCGGATGCCGGACAGACGGTGCAGCATCTGCACTTTCACCTGCTGGCCGGCCGCGTGCTGGGCGAGATGGGGTAAGCTATGCAGTATATTGTGATGGACCTGGAGTGGAACGGCGGATATTCGCGCAAGGCGCACGGCTATTTCAACGAAATTATTGAGGTGGGCGCCGTGCGGCTGGACGAAAGTCTGCAGGTGACCGACCGTTTCCACGCGGCCATCCGTCCGGTGGTCAGCCGCAAGCTTTCCGAGATCGTGACCGATCTGACCAATATTACGCCGGAGGAGCTGGAGGATGGCGTCACCTTTGACGACATGATGCAGCAGCTTGCCGCCTTTGTGCGCCGGGCGCCGGCGGCGGTGCTGACCTGGAGCACGACCGACCTGCTGGTGCTGATGGAAAACTGCCGCTTTTTCTATAAAAAGCAGGAAATTCCCTTTCTGCAGCACTATCTGGATGCGCAGGTGTATGTGCAGCGCCGCCTTGGCACAGAGAGCAGCCAGCAGCTTGGGTTGGCCAGGGCCGGTGAGCTGCTGGGTATCCCGGAGGACGGGATGTCGCTGCACCGTGCGCTGGATGACAGCGTGCTGACGGCTAAGGTGCTGCAGAAGGTGGCCGATCCCGCCGGGCTGGCGGCGGCTGTGCAGACGGTGGACGCTGAGTTTTACCGCCGCATCACCTTCAAGACCCGTATCCTCAGCGATATCGACGATCCGCTGGTGAAGCGCAGCGACCTATGCTTTGCCTGCCCGCAGTGCGGGCGGGATTTGGCGCGCTGCGGCAAGTGGCGGTTCTACAGCCGCGCCTTTTGCGCGGAGCTGCGGTGTGAGCACTGCGATAAACGATATATGGCGCGGGTGCAGTACCGGATGAAGTACGAGGGACTGGATGTGCGGCGCAAGCTGCACGAAAAGCTGCCGCCGGAGACGGCGGCTGCCGACGCCTCTGCCGGGAGCTGACGGTGTAAAATCCTCACCCCATCCCTGTCCCCGGCGTATGCTGGGGTGAGGTGATGGCGATGCGGGGGATGCGGCAATTCGGTCGGGCGCACCGGCTGGCGCGGCAGCGGCGGCTGGGCCGCCTGCTGGCCCTGCTGCTGGTGCCGGTGGTGGCACTGGCGGCGCTGGTGCTGCACTGGCGTCCGGTGGTGCTGACCTTTGCCGAGAGCCAGGCGCTGTGGATTGCTGAGCGGCTGGCCAATGAGGCGTTCAGCCATGTGCTGGAGGAACGCGCCGAGCTGTGCCGGTCCATGATCCAGGTCAGCTACACGGAGGACAGCATCGTGTCCTCTGTGGTTACGGATGCAGCGGCGGTGAATACGATCCGCACGGATGTGGGAAACTATATCATGGCGGCCATGAACACCATGACCACCGTGAGCGCCGATGTGCCGCTGGGCACGCTGCTGGGGCCGCAGGCGATCAGCGGCTGGGGGCCGCTGCTGCATTTCCCGGTCGGTGTAACGGCTACGGTGCTTTCGTCCACCTCCTCTTCGCTGGAGGCGACCGGCATCAACCAGAGCATCTATCATGTGCTGGTGGATCTGCACATCAGCCTGTGCGTGGTCAGCTCCGGCGGCCGCACCAGTGCGGCGCTGAACAGCAGCTTTCCCGTGGCGGAGGCTGTGCTGCTGGGCAAGGTGCCGGATACCCTGACGCAGGTGTATGATGATGACGATGATGTGCTGGGCAAGATATTCAACTACGGTCAGGTAAACTGACGACGGAAAACAGGGTGGGAATATGATGAAACAGGCCGAGGCTGCCGAGCGTGTGAAGTGGCTGCGGGAGCAGATCGACTACCACAGCCGGCGCTATTATGACGAGGATGCCCCGGAGATCGAGGACGATGCCTTTGACGCCCTCACCCGTGAGCTGCGGGAGCTGGAGACGGCCTATCCGCAGCTGATCACGGCGGATTCCTACACCCAGCGGGTGCACGGTGAGCTTTCGGCGCTGTTTGAGCCGGTGACGCATGAGGTGCCGCTGGGTAGCCTGCAGGATGTATTTTCCGAGCAGGAGATCCGCGATTTTGACCGCCGCATACGGGAGGTGGTGTCTGCCCCCCAATATGTGGTGGAGCCGAAGATCGACGGCCTTTCTGTGGCGATCGAGTACCGCGGTGGCCGCTTCACCCGCGGCGCCACCCGCGGCGACGGTCTGGTGGGGGAGGATGTGTCGGCCAATCTGCGGCAGATCCGGGCGATCCCGCAGCAGCTGACCGAGCCGGTGGAGCGCCTGATCGTGCGCGGCGAGGTGTATATGCCGCGGGAAAGCTTTGCCGCGCTGGTGCGCCGGCAGGAGGAAAACGGCGAAAAGCCGTTCAAAAACCCCCGCAATTCGGCGGCCGGCACCCTGCGGCAGAAGGATGCACGGGTGGTGGCAGAGCGGGATCTGTCACTGTTCATCTTTAATATGCAGCTGATCGAGGGGGAGCAGGTGCTTTCGCACGCCGGCTCACTGGAGCGCATGGCGCAGCTTGGCCTGCCGGTGATCCCGTTTTACACGGTTACCGACGATGTGGAGGAGGTCGTCCGGCAGATCCGGCTGATCGGGGAGAGGCGTGTGCAGCTATCCTATGATACCGATGGCGCCGTGGTGAAGCTGAACGATCTTGCGCAGCGGGAGCTGCTGGGCAGCACCAGCAAGTTTCCCCGCTGGGCGGTGGCATTCAAATATCCGCCGGAGGAAAAGGAAACGGTGCTGCGGGCGGTGGAGGTGAATGTTGGCCGTACCGGCGTGCTGACCCCCACCGGCATATTCGATCCGGTGATGTTGGCCGGCACCACCGTCAGCCGCGCTACGCTGCATAACCAGGGCTTTATTGAGGAAAAGGCGCTGGGAATCGGCGATACCGTGGCGATGCGCAAGGCTGGTGAGATCATCCCCGAGGTGGTGCGGGTAACGGCCCATGCCCCCGGCAGCCAGCCCTACCGGCTGCCGGATCACTGCCCTTCCTGCGGGCAGCCGGTCATGCGGGAGGAGGATGAAGCCGACCTGCGCTGCGTAAATCCGGCCTGCCCGGCGCAGCGCCTGCGCAACCTGATCCATTTCACCTCCAAGGATGCCATGGATATCGACGGCCTGGGGCCGGCGGTGCTGGAAAAGCTGGTGCAGGAGGAGCTGGTGCAGGAGGCGGATGACCTCTACGCCCTGCCGCGGGAGCGGCTGGCGGCGATGGATGGTCTCGGTGAGCGTTCGGCCGATAATATTCTGGCGGCAGTGGAGGCATCCAAGCAGAACGATCTCGGCCGGGTGATCTACGGCCTTGGCATCCGCCACATTGGCCAGAAGGCAGCCAAGCTGCTGGCGGCGCATTTCGGCAGCATGGAGGCCGTTATGGCGGCGTCAGCTGAGGAGATTGCTGCGATAGACGGGTTTGGCGAGATCATGGCGCGCAGCGTGACGGACTTCTTCTCCCTGGAGCCCTCCCGACGGCTGGTGGAGCAGCTGCGGGCCTATGGGGTGAATATGACCGCTGCCGTGCAGCGGGAGGACGACCGCTTTGCCGGGATGACCTTTGTGCTGACAGGAACGCTGCCCACCATGACCCGCAGCGAGGCATCGGCGCTGGTGGAGCGCTACGGTGGAAAAACGGCCGGCAGCGTTTCCAAAAAGACCACCTGCGTGCTGGCCGGCGAGGACGCCGGCAGCAAGCTGACGAAGGCGCAGCAGCTTGGCGTACGCATTATCGACGAGGCGGAATTCCGCCGGATGCTGGAATAAAGCTTCGCGGCCGCAGCAGGCAATATTGTCTGCTGCGGCTTTTTGCATTTTCTGTAAAAAAGTCCTTGACATTGCTTTAGGTAAACTGGTATAATACAGAAGTTCATGGAATGTGGACAAATCCTTGCCTTATCTGCGGGATAAGGCCATCAGACCATAAGGAGGTGCAACAATATGCCCACAGTTAAAGCATCCTATGAGGCGGTTATGATCTTCTCTCTCACCGCAGGTGATGAGGCCGTTGCCGAGCTCAAGGAGAAATTCCGTGCGCTGATCGAGCAGAATGCGGAGATCGGCGAGATCGACGATTGGGGCAAGCGCAAGCTCGCTTATCCGATCAATGATGAAGCAGAAGGCTACTATGTGCTGTACAATTTTGTCAGCGGCCCGGCCTTCCCGGCGGAGCTGGAGCGCATCAGCGGTATTACCGGCGGTGTGCTGCGCTCGATGGTTGTCCGCAAAGAAGCGAAATAAGGAGGGAAAGCAATGAACTCAATTTGTCTGATGGGTCGCCTGACGGCGGACCCGGAGCTGAAGACCACCCAGAGCGGTGTTTCGGTGACCAGCTTCAGCGTGGCGGTGGATCGCGCCTATCGTTCCAAGGATCAGGAACGGCAGACGGATTTTATCAACTGCGTGGCCTGGCGGCAAACGGCTGAGTTTATTACCCGCTATTTCCACAAGGGCAACCGCATTGCGCTGCAGGGCTCTCTGCAGTCCCGCAGCTACACGGCCAATGACGGCAGCAAGCGCACCGTCTACGAGGTCGTGGTGGATAACGCATTTTTCTGTGAGTCGAAGGGCGGCCAGTCCCCCGCGGCTCCCGGCTACGATTCCCAGATTCCGCAGCCCAGCGAGGCGAAGCCCGCTTTCTCGACCGCCAATACCGGCGATTTCGAGGAGATCTTCACCGACGAGGAGCTGCCCTTCTGATCCGGGAAGAGCTGATCATTGAGTAAAGGAGGCCTTTTTCATGGCTGAAAGAACCGAGAGACCGGAGCGCCCGATGCGTCCCGGCCGCAAGGGCCACCGCAAGGTGTGCCAGTTCTGCGTGGACAAGATCGAATACATCGATTATAAGGATGTGGCGCGTCTGCGCCGGTATATGTCCGAGCGGGCGAAGATCCTGCCCCGGCGTGTGACCGGTACCTGCGCCCGTCATCAGAGAGACCTGACGACCGCGATCAAGCGCGCCCGTCAGATCGCCCTGGTTCCCTTTGTGACGGACTAAGCTGTCGATCAACCACCCTTTGTCCGCATGCAGGGCAGAGGGTGGCTTTTTCTCTCCCAGCTGTCGGAGGGCGAACGGTCGTAACCGTTTTGCCGGATAAGACCTCAGGTGAGCCTGAGCTTATCCGGCTATTTTTTTATTATACCCCTGGAGGGGAGGATGAGGAAACCGTGACTATTCGATTATCGGATCATTTTACCTATAAAAAGCTGCTGCGCTTTGTGCTGCCGTCTGTGGTGATGATGGTGTTTACCTCCGTATACGGTGTGGTGGACGGGCTGTTTGTGTCCAATTTTGTGGGCAAAACACCCTTTGCGGCCATCAATCTGGTGATGCCGTTCATCATGGTGCTGGGCGGCGTTGGCTTCATGGTCGGCACCGGCGGCAGCGCGCTGGTGGGTAAGACCCTCGGCGAGGGAGACCGTGAGCGTGCTGACCGGTACTTTACCATGATGGTATGGCTGACGGTGCTGCTGGGTGTGCTGACCTCGGTGGTGGGCATTGTGCTGATGCCGCAGATCTCGGTATGGCTGCGCGCCACGCCGGAGATGCTGCCCTACTGTGTGCAGTACGGCCGCACAGTGCTGGCGTTCAATATGGCCTTTATGCTGCAGAATGTGTTTCAGAGCTTCTTTGTTACGGCGGAAAAGCCGCGCCTGGGGCTGCTGGCCACGGTGGCTGCCGGCGTGACGAATATGGTGCTGGATGCCCTGTTTATTGCCGTGTTTGACTGGGGCGTTGTGGGTGCGGCAGTGGCTACGGGGATCAGCCAGTGCGTTGGCGGTCTGCTGCCGCTGGTGTACTTCCTGCGCCGGAACAGCAGCCTGCTGCGTCTGCGGCGCACCCGGCTGCAGCTGCGGCCGCTGCTGCAGGCGTGCGCCAATGGTTCCAGTGAGCTGATGAGCAATATTTCCAGCTCACTGGTGGGGGCGCTGTACAACTGGCAGCTGATCCGGCTGGCCGGCGAAAACGGCGTGGCCGCCTACGGTGCGCTGATGTATGTGCAGTTTATTTTTGTGGCCATCTTCATTGGCTATTCGGTGGGCAGCGCACCGATCGTGAGCTACCACTACGGCGCCGGCAACACCGACGAGGTGCGCAATGTGCTGCGCAAGAGCCTGCGCCTGATGGGGGTAGTGGGTGCCGCCATGGTGGCGCTGGCGCTGCTGCTGGCAATGCCGCTTTCCCGCATCTTTGTGGGCTATGATGCCGAGCTGCTGGCAATGACCCACCATGCGTTCCGCACTACGGCGGTCTCCTTCCTGCTGGTTGGCTTCAATATTTATGCATCGTCCTTCTTCACGGCGCTGAATAACGGCGGCGTATCGGCGGCGATCTCCTTTTTGCGTACGCTGGTGTTCCAGGCTGCCAGTGTGCTGCTGCTGCCCATCTGGTTCGACCTGGACGGGATCTGGTGGGCGGTTACGGTGGCGGAGGTATGTGCGCTGCTGCTGTCCACGCTGTTCCTGCTGCTCAACCGCCGGCGCTATGGCTATGGCTGGTGCAGTGCTTGACTTCCCGGCTGCCGGGTGGTAGAATAAACCTGTCCGCAGGCGTCCCTGTCCGCAGAGACGCCTGCTTTTCTTTGTCAGAAAACGGAGGCTGTGTGCGTGAATATCCTGTGTATCGGTGATGTGGTGGGCAGCGTGGGCTGTACCCACCTGCAAAAGGTGCTGCCGGCGCTCAAGCGGGAGCTGGCGGTGGATGTGTGTATTGTGAACGGGGAGAATTCGGCCGATGGCAACGGCCTGCTGCCGGCATCGGCCGCGGCGATTTTTGCGGCCGGGGCGGATGTGATCACCGGCGGCAACCACACCTTCCGCCGGCGGGAGATTCTGGATGAGCTGGAACGCAGTGACACCCTGCTGCGCCCGGCCAACTACCCCGGCGGCGTGCCGGGGCAGGGGATGACGGTGATCGACCGCGGCCGCTACCAGGTGACGGTGATCAACCTGCTGGGCACGGTTTATATGGAATCACTGGAGAGCCCCTTTGAGGCACTGGACCGCCTGCTGGAGCAGGCCGGGCGGCCGCGATTCTGCGTGGTGGATTTCCACGCGGAGGCCACAGCGGAAAAAAAGGCACTGGCGTTTTATGCGGACGGCCGGGTTTCGGCTGTGTTCGGCACCCACACCCATGTGGCCACAGCGGATGAGCAGATCCTGCCGGAGGGCACCGGCTATATCACGGATGTGGGCATGACCGGGCCGGTTGTTTCCTGCCTGGGGGTGCGGCCGGAGCTGTCTATCGCCCGGATGCGCACCAAGCTGCCGGTGCGGTTTCTCACGGCGGAGGGGGCCTGCGCGATGGATGGGGTACTGTTTACACTGGATGACCGCACCGGCCACACAGTGGCGGTGCGCCGCGTACGGCGGTGAAAGGAGATAAGCTATGCGCTACGATATCACCAATATCCCGGTGGGGGAGATCTTTGAGGAAAAGGACGGCTGCCCGATCTGCCGCCTGCGCAACAAGCTGGAGCAGCGGGCGGTGGAGTATATCACCGGCGCGGCGATGATGGAGCCGGATATCCGGATGGAGACCAACCGTCTCGGCTTTTGCCTGCCCCATTACCGGCAGATGCTGGGGCGGCACAACCGCCTGGGTGTGGCGCTGATGCTGGAAAGCCATCTGGCTGAGACGGAAAAGCGGGTGTTTTCCGGGGTGCCGCTGATTGGAAAAAGCGCTGTCCGGCAGGCCAAGGATGCCAACCGGGTGGGCGAGACCTGCTTCGTTTGCCGGCAGGTGGACAGCGCTATGGAGAAGATGCTGGCCACGGTTTGCCGCACCTATGAGCAGCAGGCGGATTTCCGCCGGCTGTTTGAAGAACAGCCGTGCCTGTGCCTGCCGCACTTTTCGGCACTGGCCGAGACGGCGCAGACCGCTATGGGCAAAAAGGAGCGCGGCGATTTTACCAGGGCGGCCCGCCGGCTGGCGCAGGAATACCTGTCCGAGCTGCGGGGGGATATCCGGCATTTCTGCGAGATGTATGATTATCAGAACAGCGGCGAGGGAGCCGATTGGGGCAATTCCCGCGATGCGGTGGAGCGGGCTGTGTGGTATCTGACCACGCGGCAGCCCTGAGAAAAAGGAGAAAAAACCGATGGATGAGCATACCACAGCGGAGATGATCAGCGGCTATTCCGCTTCGGACTGGCGGCTGTATGTAGGAACGAAAAACGCACGGTATCTGCCGATCTTCCGCCGCCATGAGGGGCAAAAACGGTTTTTCGGGATGAATTGGGCGGCCTTTCTTGTGCCAACGGGCTGGAGCTTCTACCGCCAGCTTTACCGGCGGGGGTTGCTGCTGCTGTTGGCCGCGGTGCTGCTGTTTGCGGCGGCCTATACGGCTGCCGGTGCCCTATATGATGAGCGCATAGCGCAGGCTGTGCAGGAGCACAGCCGCACGGTGGCGGGCTATGAGGCGGCGGTGCGGGAGCTGGATGTGGATGAACCGCGGCTGACCCCGGATATCGAGGCGCGGGTGCAGCTGTATAATGATACCAATATGGCGCTGTTCCGTCTGCGCTGCGCCCGGATGGCGCTGCTGCTGATACCGCAGCTGGTGCTGCATCTGTGGGCAGGGCTGACGGCGGACTGCGCCTACCGCAACCGGGCGCTGCGGCGCGGTCTTGCAGAGGAATACGCCGGGGCGTCCCCTGCTATGGTGGTGATTGCTCTGCTGGCCATTGCCGGTGCGTGTGCCGGGCTGTGGCTGTTTTGCCGCTTTGCGGCGCCGCTGCTGTATTGAAGCTGCAGGGGCTTGAATGGTGCAGAAGGGGCGATTACAGGGGCAAGAGTAAAATTGGTTATGAAAGGGATAACCGATGTTTATGAAAAATGATCCTTCGAGATATAAGCCGGAATGGGCTGCCCCAAATCCGGATGAATTACCGGGCGTAAGGAAAAAATCCTTTATTCTTCCCTTTGCGGGCGGAGAAATATGGTTTGAACACTTGGATGGTAGACAAAGCAAACGGGGAAATATTCCGTTTCAGGAACCGTTGTACCCCGATTGCTTTGTCTATATCAATATACTGAACTTGCCATTCAAAAACTACGCGCGGACACAGCGGTGTTCCGTCGTCCGTCCGCCCCGGGATATATCACATTTGTCCTCGATGAAACAAGGTTCACGGAAGAATTGATTACAGAAATAGCCGATGCACTCATCGCCCCCGGCAAACGGTTTATGCGTGTCGCCTTTGTGGGGGTAGACAGACTTTCCTGTAAAAGGCTAAAAAAGATATTGTGTGGACACGGTTTTGCCATCCGGTTTTTCGATGGCATTGAGCCGGCAAAAGAGTGGCTTTTGGACGAGTGAAGTGTTTGAAAATGGAACGAAAGAAATACGCAGGAACCTTTCAGGCTTAGGAAGCATTTTTGTTTGTATCAGGCCGGTGCTGTAACTGTTTTGTCGCCTTGCGGCGCTGCTGTATCTGTCGAAATCCAATAACGCCCCCGGCGCGGAACATTTCCGCGCCGGGGGCGTTTTCCTTGCGGGGGTCTTACAGCAGCCCGTTTTGCCGGCGGGCGGCGGTGAGGGTATTTTTCAGCAGCATGGCAATGGTCATGGGGCCAACGCCGCCGGGCACCGGGGTGATGGCCCCGGCAATCGGCTCTACGGCGGCGAAGTCGACATCGCCGCACAGCTTGCCGGTTTCATCCCGGTTCATGCCGACATCAATTACTGTGGCGCCGGGCTTAACCATGGCGGCGGTTACGAATTTTGCCCGCCCGATGGCTACTACCAGAATATCGGCCTCGCGGCATATGGCGTCCAGATCCCGCGTGCGGGAGTGGCAGATGGTAACGGTGCCGTTATCGTGCAGCAGCAGCATGGCCATCGGCTTGCCGACGATATTGCTGCGGCCGACGACCACACAGCGTTTGCCCGCCACGGGGATGCCGCTGCGGTGCAGCAGCTCCATCACGCCGGCCGGCGTACAGGGCAGGAAGGTGTGATTTCCGATCATGATGTGCCCGACATTTTCGGCGTGGAAGGCATCGACATCCTTGCGTGGGTCAATGGTGGCGATAACCGCCTCGTCATCCAGGTGCGCGGGCAGCGGCAGCTGGCACAGGATGCCGTGTACTGCCGGGTCGGCATTCAGCGCGGCCACGGTGTCCAGCAGCTCCTGCTGGGTGGTGTCGGCGGGCAGATCGATCTGCCGGGCGGCAAAGCCTACCTCGGCGCAGGCGCGCTGCTTATTGCGCACATAGGTCTGCGAGGCGGGATCATTTCCAACCAGGATCACCGCCAGACAGGGGGTAATGCCCTGCGCCTGCAGGGCAGCGGCCTCAGCGGCGATCTCCTGACGGATGGCCGCGGCAATGGCCTTGCCGTCAATGATCTGTGCCATCGTCTGCCTCCTGTACTGCCGGCACTTCCGGTTCCACCGGTGCCACGGGCTGCGTCGGCTCTGCTGCCGGCGTGGCCTCTTCGTCTTCGATAGGGGCATCAACGGCGTTAGCGGAGTCAGCGGCGTCAGCGGCTGGCTCCTCGGCGGTTTTCTCCGCGGCCTCGGCCTCCAGAGCGGTCAGCTGCAGCGGCAGCGAGATTGCCTGCCGCCGCCAGACCAGGAACAGCACCACGCCGGTCAGCACGGCGATGATAGCCACAAGCTGAGAGGCGCGCATCTGCCCGATCATCAGACTGTCGGTGCGCAGGCTTTCAATCATGAAGCGGCCGATGCCGTACCAGACCAGATATCCGCAGAAGATCTCACCCTTGAATTTATAGAACCGCTTGGAGATGAAATGCAGCAGCAGAAAGCCTGCCAGGCACCACAGGGATTCGTACAGAAAGGTGGGATGCACCGGATCGCTGGTCGCATAACCGGAGCCGTTCTGTCCGGAGGCAATGATATCACCGGTCATGCCCCACGGCAGGGTGGTGTTGCTGCCAAAGGCTTCCTGATTGAAAAAATTGCCCCAGCGGCCGATGGCCTGCCCGATGAGAAAGCCGAGCGAGGCGATATCAAACATGGCACGGGTGTTGAGTCTGCGCAGCCGGCACATGAGGATGCCGGAGGCAAATGCCCCGATAATACCGCCGTAGATGCCGAGACCGCCCTCCCATATGTACAGGATGGATAGTGGGTTGGCCAGGTATTCCTGCACATCGGCGCAGAAGAACACATAATACAGCCGGGCGCAGACGAAGCCGACCAGTGTGCAGACCAGTACGGCGTCGATCATGTGGTCGGGATTCAGGTCGAATTCCGGCGCCCGGCGCAGGGCGTACAGCACCGCCAGCAGGAAGCCGATGGCGATGAGTACGCCGTACCACTTGATGGTAAACTCATGCCCGAACAGGGTGAACTGCACCAGCGTATCGCTGATGGGCAGGCTCCAGCCCAGTGCGGGAAAGTCAATGTGATGGGTAAGGGTCAGCATACGGGATCATCCTTTCTGATCTTTTTGCGGTACAATGACCGACAGTGTGCGGTTTTCCAGCGGGATGCGGGTGCGCAGCTGCGCAGTCAGCTCCCCGGCAGTCATCGAGGCGAAGGCCTCCAGCCGGGAAAGCGGCGGAATGCCGTCGATCACATCGTCCAGCAGCAGCTCGCCGCAGTAGGCGGAATCATCCAGCTCACTGACGATGGTGCCATAGGTGGCGCGGCGCAGCTGCTCCATGCGCTCCGGGTCGATCCCCTCCTGCTGCAGCTGCCCGATCTCCTCGCAGATGAGTGCCTCCACGCGGTCCGGGTCGGCGGACTCGCCGCCGAAAAGCCAAACGCCATAGCCGGGGCCGTTAAAGTATTCGGCACCAAACTGCTCGTTGATAAGCCCCTCTTCCATCAGGCGCGCATAGAGGGGGGAGCTTTTCCCGCAGAGCAGCTTGAGCAGCATGCGGGAGGCAGCCACGGTGGTAGGGGTGTGGGTCAGCTGCGGCTCCTTGAAGCCGAGGTGGAACAGCGGTGCGGACACCGGCATGGCCTCCTCCACGCGGTGCCTGACCACGGTCTCCGGCTCCTCTACGGTGTAGGGGACGGGGGTGAACGGCTCGGCAGGCTTCAGCAGGCGGTCGGCCGCCTGCTGCACCTGCTCCGGGTCGATCTTGCCGGCCACCACCAGCACCATATTGTGCAGATTGTAATACCGTGCGTAGCAGCGGTAAAGCAGGTCGGCGGTGATGTGGGAAATGGATTCCACCGTGCCGGCGATATCAATGCGCACCGGATGGGTATGGTACATGGCCTGCAGCAGATTGAACAGCACGCCGCGTTCGGGGTCGTCCTCGCACATGCGGATCTCCTGCCCGATGATGCCCTGCTCCTTTTGCACCGTCTGCGGGGTGAAATACGGGTGCTGTACAAAATCCAGCAGGATCTCCAGCGAGGGCAGGATGTTCTCGGTGGCCGAGAACAGGTAGGCGGTGCGCTCAAAGCTGGTATAGGCATTGGCGTCGGCGCCGGTGGCGGAGAAACGCTCGAAGGCGTCCCCCTCTTCGCTTTCAAACAGCTTGTGCTCCAGATAGTGCGCAATGCCCTCCGGCACCTCCTCGGTGCCGCCGTTGGCGGTGGGCAGAGTGTTATAGACTGAGCCGTAGCGGGTGGCGAATACAGCATAGGCCACGCGTGCCTGCGGCTGCGGCCACACCAGAATTTCCAGCCCGGTGGGATGGACGGTACGGTACAGTGTATCGCCGGTAAGCGGGTTTTTCAGTTGTTCCATCAGGCGTGCACCTCCTCGGTTGCGGGTTTCAGCAGATAGGTGGTATCCAGATGCACCAGCCGGGCTACGCGGCACACATCGTCCCGCGTGATGGCCAGCAGCTGGTTGGCCGTTTCCTCCGGTGTGGTGTAGCGGTCGTATGGGGTTTGGCCGGCGTACCAGCTTTCGCGGTCGGCCGGGGTCTCATCCATCGCGGTGAAGCCCTGGATCAGGCTGCGGCGGGCGGCCTCCAGCTCGTCATCAGAAAACTGCCCCTGTCGCAGTGCCTCCAGCTGCCGCAGGATTTCCTCACGGGTGCGCTCGGCATTCGCTGCTTCTACGCCGCTGTCGATCAGCATGACCCCCTGCAGCCGGTCATAGGTGGAGGCGCAGTAATAACACAGACTCTGCTCCTCACGCACATGCTTGAACAGCATGGAGGAGGCGCAGCCGCCCAGCAGGGTGTTCATCAGGCGCGCTGCATTCACCTGGCCGTCCGGCTCGGCGGCCGCAATGCGCAGCCCCAACACCAGCTTGGCCTGCTTGATCGGCATTTCGTCCGTGCGGGCGCTTTCTTTCATGGTAAAGGTGGTGTCCGGCGTCAGGTGCACTGGGCAGCGCGGCGGCAGCGTGGCGAAGCAGTCCTCAATGGCGCCGGCCAGGGCAGAGGTATCGCCACTGCCCTGGTAGATCCAGTGGATGCGTGCTGTGCTGAGCAGCGTCTGCCAGGCAGCGGTTACGCTGGCCGGCGTCAGTGCCCGCACCGTTTCCGGTGTGCCGTTCGGATCCACGCTGTATGGCTGGTCCGGGCACAGCAGCTTTTCGCACTGCCTGCGGGCGTACAGCCGCTTGTTGTTGATCTCGCCCTCCAGCCGTTCCAGCAGGCAGCGCTGCTCCTGTGCCAGATCGGTCTGCCGGAAAAGACCGTTTTCCAGCAGCGGGTCGAACAGCAGCTCCAGCAGCAGGCGGGTGCAGTCGGCGGTCAGATCCTCCTTGTGCAGGGTATAGTTCTCCTGCAGAAAGCTGACGGAAAATTTCATCATCTGCCATTCGCCCAAACGGATGGCCTGCCCCTGTACGCTGGCGCCGTAGAGCTGATCCTGCCGCTGCCCGAGCGCGGTGACCGTGGGGTAGCGATGGCAGCGGCGGGTCAACAGACCCGGCAGCGCCGCATACTGCGCGGCCGTCTCCTCCCGCAGCGGCACCGAGAGCACTGCGGTGAGCCGGTCGGTGCGGGAGGGCATCTGCGGCAGGTGCAGGAGGGTCATCTCCTGTTTAAGCGGAATAACTTTTGGTTGCATGGCGTGTTCTCCTTTATCGGTGATCTTGCCGCCGGCGGCTGCCGCCTTGCCGGAAAGAGGAGCGGCTGCGGCCGGTGCCGCGGCGGGCAATGGACAGTGGGATACATCGGCAGACTCCTTTTTTTCGGTTAGCCTGCCCGTGGGGGGAAAAGAATATTCACAGCCGCTCCAATATGGCGGCGGTGATGTCGCCGGCCAGCCGACCGGCATATAGCTCCAGTTCGTCAAAGGAAATGGTGGCTTCCTGTCCGGCCAAATCGGAGATGACCCGCAGAATGACAAACGGGATGCCGTTGGCCACAGCTGTCTGGGCGATAGCCGCGCCCTCCATCTCGGCCGCGGCGGCACCGAACAGGGTGCGGATATGCTGCCGCTGCGCGGTATTGGCTACAAACACATCACCGGAGGCGATGCGGCCGGTGATCGCCCGGCTGCCGGCCGGCAGAACGGCCTGCGCCGCCGCCATGGCCGCTGCCGCCATGGTTGGATCGGCACGGAAAATACTGGGCTGCTGGTCATCCGGTCCATCGCCCATAAAGCCCGGCGCGTGGCCAAAGGCGGTAATGTCAAAATCGTGCTGCACGGCCTCGGTGCCGATGACCAGATCCTTCGGCGCCAGCCCATCGGCAAGGCCGCCGGCCATGCCGGTATTCAGCAGGGCGTCCGCACCAAAGCGGTCGATCAGCAGCTGTGCAGTGGTAGCGGCAGCCACCTTGCCGATGCCGCTTTTCACAATGGTCACGGTGCGGCCGTTCAGACAGCCGGTATAGAAAACGCGGCCGGCCGCGGTGGTTGCCCGGCGCCCGGTCAGGCGCTCGGTCAGATTGTCAACCTCGGAGTCCATGGCTCCGATAATGCCCAGCATCTGCAAAACAGTTTCCTCCCATTGGTTCCTTTGTGCACATTCATGCTCTATTCTACCATGTCCGTGGCAAAAGTGCAATGACCGATTTGCGGTTTTTCCATACCGGGTCTTGCGCGAAAGCAGAAAACATGGTACGATGCCGGAGAAGAGAAGGGATGAAAAACGATGAGTGACTATGAATATACCGTGATCCGCTCCGGGCGGCGGACACTTTCGCTGGAGATCACGCCCGCGCTGGCTGTGGTGGTGCGTGCGCCCTATGCTTGCTCCGAAAAGCAGATCGCCGCCTTTGTGCAGGCGCATACGGCGTGGCTGGAAAAGCATATGGCTCTCCAGCAGCAGCGCCAGGCGGCGGCCGCGGCCCGGCAGGTGACACCGGAGCAGGAGGCGGCGCTGCGCCGGCAGGCACAGCAGGTGATCCCGGAGCGGGTGGCCTACTACGCCGCACGCATGGGGCTGACCCCGGCCGGGGTGCGTATTACGGGTGCCAGAACCCGCTTCGGTAGCTGCAGCAGCCAGAACCGCCTGTGCTTTTCCTGGCGGCTGATGCAGTACCCGCCGCAGGCGGTGGATTATGTGGTGGTGCATGAGCTGGCACATATCCGGCACCATGACCACAGCCCGGCGTTCTACGCGCTGGTTGCCCGGTATATGCCGGATTACCGGCAGCGGCAGGCGCTGCTGCGGACGCTGTAACAAGTGCCCCCGGGCAATGCTGCGCAGAACTTGTGTGGTATTGCCCTTGATTATTTTGCGGAAAGATGCTATACTTATCCGGGTTTTTCTCATACTACTCATACTATACTTGTATTGAACGGTGAAAGGGGGAGGTGCGATGCGCCGGGTACTGTGTTTGCTGCTGGTGGCGGCTATGCTGCTGGGCTTTGCCGGCTGTGCCGGCGGGACGGGAACCTCTGCACCGACATCAGAGCCTCCTGTGTCCGATGCATCGACGCATACCGGCCCGGCGAACTTTGCTGTGGCTTACAGCCGGGAGGATACGCTTGACCCGTTTGCGGCGCAGACAGCGGTGAATGTGGCGCTGGCGGGGCTGCTGTACAGCGGTCTGACGGCGATCGACGGCAGTTTCACCCCCCAGCTGGCGCTGGCGGAAAGCGTGGAGCGCACCGATGCCACCCACCTGAAGGCGACCCTGCGCCGGGGGGCGGTCTTTTCCGATGGTTCGGCCATTCAGCCGAGCGATGTGGTGACCTCCTTCCAGCAGGCGCGCAGCTCGGCCAATTATCGTGCACTGCTGGAAAATGTGACGGCGGCCACAGCGGATAAAAAAGCCAACACGGTGGTGTTTACGCTGGCCTCGGCCGATCCGCACGCCGAGGCATGTCTGTCATTCCCGGTGGTCAAGGCCGGTACCCTCACAACGCAGGCCGGTGCGGCACCGGTGGGCGCCGGGCTGTATATGCTGAAGTCCGATGGGGATGAGGCCAGCCTGCAGTGCAATCCCTACGCCGGCAGCACACCGCAGTATACCACCGTTGGGCTGCGGCATCTGCCGAATGCGGATACCATGTACTACGGGCTTACCTCCGGCAATATTACCTACTATTTCAACGACCTGAGCAGCGGCGTACTGCCCAGGGTGACCGGCGCCAGCGCCGCAGTGGATATGAACGCCCTGCTGTATCTCGGCGTCAACAGTGCTTCTGCCGGTGTCAGCAATGCCGCGGTGCGGCAGGCAATCTCCGGGCTGATTGATCGCAAGAGCTTGGTGGAGTCCGCCTTTTCCGGCTGGGCACGGGCGGCGTCCACGCCGTTTCATCCGGCCTTTGGTGCGGCCAGGGAGCTGACAGGCATCGCGGCCGGCCGGGATCTGACCGGCAGCGTGCAGCTGCTGGAGGGAGCCGGCTACGGTACGGCAGCCGGACAGACGCGGCTGACGCTGGAGCTGATCTACAGCAATGAGGGCGGCTCCCGCAGTGCGGCGGTGGAGCAGGTGCGCTCCCAGCTGGAAAGCGCCGGTGTGCAGGTGACGGTGACGCCGCTGAGCTATGCCGAGTACAAGAGCCGCCTTTCTGCCGGCCGGTATGATCTGTACCTCGGCGAGGTGCGCCTGCCGGCCAACATGAGCCTGGCCGCCCTGATGCCGGGCGGTGCGGCCGCCTACGGCATCTCTTCTGAATCGCCCGCGGTGGCGGCCTACCGGCAGTATCTGGCCGGGGAGATCACCATGCAGGCATTCACGGATGCCTTTCTGCAGGATCTGCCATATATCCCGCTGTGCTGGCGCAGCGGCTTTGCCGCCTTTGACCGGCGACTGGCAACCGTGACCCCCCATGGCTTCAATGTGTACTACGGCTTTGCGGCGTGGCAATAAAGGGGCTGCGGAAATTCCGGCATTCGGGCGCAACTGCCCATTGACAGCGGCGCCTGCGGCTGGTATACTATTAAGCGGTGAATAAGCCATATACCGGGGGATGCCGGAGGCATCTTCTCCATAAATCGCACAATATTCGATCAAAACAGGAAAGGTGTGTTCTATATGATCCGTATGGAAAACCGCTACGGGACCATTGAGGTGTCGCAGGCGTATTTCAGCTACCTGGTCGGCAATGCGGTGTCCTCCTGCTACGGCGTGGCTGGTATGGTGCGCAGCGGCCCGCGCCAGGGGCTGCGGTCGGTGCTTTCCCGCCGGGCGTTTGCGGATGACGGCGTGCATGTGCGCGGCGAGGGCGAAAAGCTGATCGTGGATATCCACATTTCGGTGATCTACGGGATGAATATTTCTGCTATTGCCAAGAGCATTGTACACAAGGTGCGCTACACCGTGGAAGAAGCGACCGGCCTGGAGGTCAAGAAGGTCAATGTCTTCGTGGACGGGATGAAGCCGGAATAATGGAATGAGGCGAGACACAATATCCCGCCATACAAAGGAGTGCTGACGGATTTGATTAGCGGAAAGACCCTGCGCGACGCCATGATCTCGGCGTCCAACGCATTATCGAATGTTAAGCAGAGCGTGGATGCTCTGAATGTTTTTCCGGTGCCGGATGGCGACACCGGCACCAATATGTCCATGACGATCGGCAATGCCGCGCGTGAGCTTGGCCGGCTGGAGGACCCCACGGCCACACAGGTGGCGGATGTGGCTTCCTCCGCGCTGCTGCGCGGCGCCCGCGGAAATTCCGGCGTGATCCTGTCTCTGCTGTTCCGCGGCTTCTCCAAGGGGCTGAAGGGGAAGGACGAGGCGGACGGCGCCGATCTGGCCAATGCGCTGACCCTGGGAATGGAGGCTGCCTATAAGGCGGTTATGAAACCGACAGAAGGCACCATCCTGACGGTGGCCCGCGAGGCAGCGGCGGCCGGTACGGCCGTGGCGGCGTCTGACCCTGACCCTATTGCTGTCTGGGAGGCCATCTGCACCGAGGCGGAGGCCTCACTGGAGCGCACCCCGGAGCTGCTGCCGCAGCTGAAAAAGGCTGGCGTGGTGGATGCCGGCGGCAAGGGCCTATGCATCATCCTGCGGGCGATGCTGGATATCTTCAAGGGCGGCGAGATCGTTGGCGGTGATGCGCCGGCGGCGGCCCAGAAGGTGCAGAAGAAGAGCACTGTCGGCAGCTTTGAACAGGATATCAAGTTTGCCTATTGCACCGAGTTCATCGTTGGCCGCGGCAAGGACTGCGAACAGGATGTGCTGGCGCTGCGGGCGTATCTCGAAAGCATCGGCGACTGCGTTGTGGTGGTGGATGACGACGAGATCATTAAGGTGCATGTGCACACCAACCACCCCGGCAATGCCTTGGAAAAGGCGCTGCTGTACGGGCAGTTTGAAACCGTTAAGGTGGAGAACATGCGCATCCAGCATGAGAATGCCGGCTGGGTGGAGGAGGCCGATAATGAGGCGGCACAGGCGGTGCCGCAGCGGGTGGATCCCGATGGGCGATACGGCTTTGTGGCTGTGGCGGCCGGCGAGGGTCTGCAGGCGCTGTTCCATGAGGATCTGGCCTGTGACCAGGTGGTGTCCGGCGGCCAGACCATGAACCCCTCTACGGATGATATCCTCAGCGCCATTGAGGCCACCCCGGCCAAGACGGTGTTTGTGCTGCCGAACAACAAGAATATCATTCTGGCGGCGGAGCAGACGGTGGCACTGGCGGATCGCCGGGTGTGCGTGCTGCCCACCCGCACGGTGCCGCAGGGCATTGCGGCGCTGCTGGCATTTGATCCGGACAAGGAAGAGGAAGAAAATCTGGTGGCCATGCAGAAGGCAGCGGATAATGTGTCCACCGGTTCCATCACCTTTGCGGCGCGGGACAGCGATTTTGAGGGGCATAAAATCAAAGAGGGGCAGATCCTGGCGCTGGATAACGGCAAGCTGAGCTTTGTGGATACCACGGTGGAGCACGCTGCGCCCAAGTTGGTCAAAACCCTGGCAAACGGCCGCCGTGCCGCGGGCAAGGAGGTCAACTTTGTAACGGTGATCTACGGCGAAGATGTGACGGAGCAGGCCGCCGAGGCTGTGTGCGACGCCATCCGGGCGAAGCTCGGCGAGGGCGTGGATGTTTCCGCCATTCCGGGCGGCCAGCCGGTGTATTATTACTATCTGTCGGTGGAATGATCCGGCTGAAAATGAATAAAAACGGCGGCACGGCCGGCACCTTATATGGGTGCCGGCCGTGCTTTTGTATATATACAGCCGAAATGTATAAAACAAACATTTTTTTGCATAAAAATTAAAAATTTGCTTGACAAATGGCGCGAACGGGGGTATGATACTGTATATTCTTAAAGGAGACGATGTGCGATGAATAAAGAAAATATCAAAAAAGTTGTGCTGGCCTATTCGGGCGGCCTGGATACCTCCATCATCATCCCGTGGCTGAAGGAGAACTATAACAACTGCGAGGTAATCGCCGTTTCCGGCAATGTGGGGCAGGCGGACGAGCTGGATGGCCTGGAGGAAAAGGCCCTGAAAACCGGCGCCTCCAAGCTGTATGTGCTGGATCTGACGGACGAATATGTGGATGACTACATCATTCCCACCATGAAGGCCGGTGCGGTGTATGAGGAGTATCTGCTGGGCACCAGCCATGCCCGCCCCTGCATTGCCAAGGCGCTGGTGGAGATCGCCCTCAAGGAGGGGGCGGACGCCATCTGCCACGGCTGCACGGGCAAGGGCAATGACCAGGTACGGTTTGAGCTGGCCATCAAGCATTTTGCGCCCAATATGCCGATCATCGCACCCTGGCGGGAGTGGTCGATCAAATCCCGTGAGGAGGAGATCGACTACGCCGAGGCACACAATATCCCGCTGAAGATCAACCGGGAGACCAACTATTCCAAGGATAAGAACCTGTGGCATCTTTCCCATGAGGGTCTGGATCTGGAGGATACCGGCAACGAGCCGCAGTATGAGAAGCCCGGCTTTCTGGAAATGGGGGTATCCCCGCTGGAGGCACCGGATAAGCCGACCTATGTGACGCTGGAATTTGAAAAAGGTGTACCGGTGGCGCTGAACGACGAGAAGATGAGTGCCAAGCAGATCATCCTGGCGCTGAACACGCTGGGCGGGCAGAACGGTATCGGCATCATTGATATTGTGGAGAACCGGCTGGTCGGTATGAAATGCCGGGGCGTTTATGAGACACCCGGCGGCGCCATCCTCTACAAGGCGCATGAGGCGCTGGAAAGCCTGTGCCTGGATAAGCTGACCATGCACGAAAAGCAGCGGCTGTCCATCACCTTTGCTGAGCTGGTATACAATGGGCAGTGGTTTTCGCCGCTGCGGGAGGCACTTTCCGCCTTTGTGGACAAGACGCAGGAGACGGTTACCGGCAAGGTGAAGCTGAAGCTCTATAAGGGCAATATCATCAAGGCCGGCGTCTGGAGCCCGAATTCGCTTTACAGCGAGGAGATCGCCACCTTCGGCGAGAGCGACTATGACCAGACAGACGCCACCGGCTTTATCAACCTCTACGGCCTGCCGACCAAGGTGCAGGCCATGGTGAACGGCAAAAAGTAAACGCAGGAGGGGCGCAAGATGGCGAAACTGTGGGCCGGTCGTACCGACGGCGTGACCAACCAGCTGGCGGATGATTTCAATTCCTCCATCCGGTTTGACAGCCGGATGTTCCGGCAGGATATTACGGGCAGCATGGCGCACGCCTCTATGCTGGGCGCCACCGGCATTATTTCACAGGCGGAGGCGGCGCAGCTGATCGACGGGCTGCAGGGGATACTGGATGACCTGGAGAGCGGGACCCTGCCGATCGACGGGGACTGCGAGGATATCCACATGTTTGTGGAGCAGGTGCTGACCGAGCGGCTGGGCGATGTGGGGAAAAAGCTGCACACTGCCCGCAGCCGCAACGATCAGGTGGCGCTGGATCTGCGCCTGTATCTGCGGGAGGAAACGGCTGCCATCGGCACGCTGGTGGAAAAGCTGGCAGCGGTGCTGTGCAGCAGGGCGGAGCAGAACGCGGCGGTTATTCTGCCGGGCTATACCCACCTGCAGCGGGCGCAGCCGGTCACCTTTGGCCACCACCTGATGGCCTATGCGATGATGCTGCTGCGGGATCGGCAGCGGCTGGCGGATTGCCGCCGGCGGATGAATGTCAGCCCCATCGGCTGCTGTGCGCTGGCCGGCACGACCTATCCGACAGACCGTCTGGCGGAGGCGCAGGCGCTTGGCTTTGATGCGATCTGCCGCAATTCCATGGACGGGGTTTCTGACCGGGATTTTGCCGTTGAGCTGCTCTCGGCGCTGGCGATCCTGATGATGCACCTTTCCCGCTTTGCGGAGGAACTGATCCTGTGGCAGAGCTGGGAATTCAAGTTTGTGGAATTATCCGATGCGTTCACCACCGGTTCCTCGATCATGCCGCAGAAGAAGAACCCCGATATGGCCGAGCTGGTGCGCGGCAAGACCGGGCGGGTGTACGGTGACCTGCTGGGGCTGCTGACCACCCTGAAGGGGCTGCCGCTGGCCTATAACAAGGATATGCAGGAGGACAAGGAGGGCGTTTTTGATGCCTGCGACACCGCCAAAATGTGTCTGCAGATCATGGCTGGTATGGTGGAAACCATGGCCGTGAATGCGGAAAACATGAAAAAGGCGGCGCAAAAGGGCTTCATCAACGCAACGGATCTGGCGGACTATCTGGTGGGCAAGGGGCTGCCCTTCCGTTCGGCCTACAAGCTCTCCGGGCAGCTGGTGGCGCGGTGCCTGCAGGATGGCTGCGTGCTGGAAACGCTGCCGCTGGCCGTTTACCGGGAGTACAGCCCGCTGTTTGACGAGGGCGTGTATGCGGCTGTGGATCTGCAGGCGTGTGTGGAACGGCGCAGCAGTGCCGGCGGCACCTGTGCCGCCTCGGTGGCAGAACAGATTGCCTATGTGCGGGAACAGCTGGCAAAATCCGAATAAAAAGTGCAGCGGAAAGGGGCTGAGGTCTATGGACCTCAGCCCCTTTCTTTTGGGGTATACTGCCGGCGGAATTGCCCCGGCGGCAGCCCAGTCTCCCGTTTGAATACTGTGTGAAAGTAGGTAACCTCACTGAATCCCAGCTGTCGGCTGACCGCCTGAATGGTTTCCCCCTGCTCCAGCAGCTGCCGGGCGCAGCGGATCTTCATGGAACGGAAGTAGGTCATCACACTGCGGTCGCAATATAGGGCGAATACCCGCTTGAGCGTGCTCGGGCTCAGCCGGCAGCCGTGCGCAAGTTGCTGCAGGGTCAGCGGCTCGGCAATGTGCGCCTGCATATAGCGAATGACAGCCTCGTAGGTATCGGCATGCTGTGGCCTGGTCAGTGGCATTTGCGTGGCAGGCAGCCGTGCCTCGACGGAGAGCAGAAAGCGCTCCATTTCCACCGCTGCTACGGTCTCGGCGCGGCGCAGTGCCGGTTCCGGTCGGCCGCCGGATAGCAGGGCCTGTACCTGTTTGAAGCATTCACCCACGGTCTGCAGCTGGAGCAGTTCCTGTTCGCCCAGCGGAAAAACTGTGCCGGCCAGCGCCGGCATACCGTCGCCGGCCGCCTGAAAGGACAGCAGCAGCAGGTGTGCCTCGCTGTCGGCTGTGGTGCGGATGCGATGGAATTCCATCGGTCGGTGCAGCAGCGCCTGCCCGCGGCGCAGAGTATAGATTCGCTCATCCGCTGTGGCGATGGCTTCACCGTCAAGTACACAGACCAGCTCCCAGAAATCGTGCATCTCGCCGCTAAAATCAAAATTCCGGGGGCGTATCTCGTCATAGACGGCCACCAGTGCCTCAACTGTGATCCAGCGCCGGACCGGATGCAGCGTATAGGGAGAATTTTTCATGCAAAGTCTCCTCTGAGCGTATTTTATAATAAAATCGGCTAATATCGTATTTCATTATACAATCAGTTCTGCTATACTGCAAGCAGAAAATTTTTCGGAGGTGCATGATCGCATGAAAAAAGAAAAACTGCGGTTGGGACTGGTCGGCTTTGGTAACCGTGGGATGGCACTGCTGCGGGATATCCTGCTGCCGATGAGCCGGATGGATGTGGTGCTCTGCGGCGTATGTGATGCCTATGCCGACCGTGTGGAGGCCGCCGCGCAGGCCATTCAGGCCGATGGCGGCACACGGCCGTTCTGTACAACGGACTACCATGAGCTGGTTGCCATGGATGTGGATGCTGTGGTGGTGATGACCGCATGGGAATCCCATGTGGCTATTGCGGTGGCGGCAATGCAGGCCGGCAAGGCCGTGGCCATGGAGGTTGGCGGGGCCTATTCCGTGGCGGATTGCTGGCGGCTGGTGGATACGGCGGAGAGCACCGGTATGCCCTGCATGCTGCTGGAAAACTGCTGCTACGGTAAGCGCGAGCTGATGGCGCTGCGCATGGCGCGGGAGGGCTTTTTCGGCGAAATTCCTTTCTGTGAGGGCGGCTATCATCATGATCTGCGGGAGGAGATCGCCTACGGCGCCGAAAACCGGCACTACCGTCTGCGCAATTATCTGCACCGCAATGCGGAAAACTACCCTACCCATGAGCTTGGGCCAATCGCCAAGCTGCTGCGTATCAATGACGGCAACCGGATGCTTTCTTTGACTGCGGTTGCCTCCTGTGCCAGGGGAATGCATGCCTATGTGCTGCAGAAAAAAGGGGTGGCAGACACACTGGCGGAGGCCGCTTTTGCCCAGGGGGATGTGGTGAAAACGGCCATTACCTGTGCCGGCGGTGAGCTGATCGAGCTGACGCTGGATACCACCCTGCCGCGCACCTATTCCCGCGGATTTACGGTGCGGGGCACCAGGGGCGCCTATTTTGAGGATACCGACGCCGTCTTTGAAGACGGTCGGCACAATGCCTATGAATTCCGGGCACGGGAGCTGTGGGGGAATGCCGCAGAGTATGAAGCCCGCTACCGGCACCCGCTGTGGGAAAATTACGCAGTCAAGGGTGGGCATGATGGGATCGACTGGCTGGTGTTCCGCGCTTTCATTGAGGCGGTGAAGGCCGGCGTGCAGCCGCCGATTGATGTGTACGATGCTGCAGCCTGGATGTGTGTCAGTGCACTATCCGAGCAGTCTATTGCTGCCGGCGGCGCGCCGCAGGCCATTCCGGACTTTACCCGCGGCCGCTGGATGGAACGCACCGATATAGCGGAGCAGCCATACAGTCTGCGCTGAAAAAAGAAGCATCCCCGTTTCGGCCGTTATCAGCCGGAACGGGGATGCTTTGGCAGGGGATGTCAGTCTTCGTAGCCCTTGGGATTGTTGGACTGCCAGCGCCAGGAATCGCGGCACATGTCCTCCAGATCCTTTTCGGCCTTCCAGCCCAGCAGCTCGGCTGCCTTGGAGGGGTCGGAATAGCAGGTGGCAACATCGCCGGCACGGCGGGGTGCAATCTTATAGGGAACCTCCACGCCGTTTGCCTTCTTGAACGCCTTGACCAGATCCAGTACGCTGTAACCCACGCCGGTGCCGAGGTTGATGGCGTCGGCGCCCTTGGTTTTCAGCGCATAATCGACGGCCTTCACATGGCCCTTGGCCAGGTCGACCACATGGATGTAATCGCGCACGCCGGTGCCGTCCGGGGTATCGTAATCATCCCCGAACACCGAAAGCTGCGGCAGCTTGCCGATGGCCACCTGGGTGATGTAGGGCATCAGGTTGTTCGGGATGCCGTTGGGGTCCTCGCCGATGCGGCCGCTCTCATGTGCGCCAATGGGGTTGAAGTAGCGCAGCAGCACCGCCGTCCACTCCGGGTCGGAGGTGCACAGATCGGTCAGAATGCCCTCGATCATGTGCTTGGTGCGGCCATAGGGGTTGGTCACGGCGCCGGTGGGCATGGTCTCCTTCAGCGGGGAGGGGTTGTTCATGCCATAAACGGTTGCCGAGGAGGAAAACACGATGCGTTTGCAGCCGGCCTCGGCCATCACTTCGCACAGGGTCACGGTGCCGGCCACATTGTTTTCATAGTACATCAGCGGCTTTTGCACCGATTCGCCCACGGCCTTCAGCCCGGCGAAGTGGATCACGGCGTCGATCGGGTGCGCGGCGAAAACCTTGCGCAGCCCTGCGGCATCGCGGATGTCGCACTCGTAAAACGGAAAGTCCTTTCCGGAAAGCTCTTTTACGCGCTTGAGCGCTTCCGGCTTTGCATTGTAATAGTTGTCGATCACCACAATGTCGTAACCGGCCTTGAGCATCTCAATGCAGGTGTGGCTGCCGATATAGCCGCAGCCGCCGGTAATCAGAATTGCCATAGTTGATCTCCTCCGTTTTTTGATTTTCTGAGGGTATTATACTATCCCGGCCGGGGTTTGACAATAGGGTATTTGTGCAATCACCCCCCATAAATGCAGCAAAAATGCCTTGTTTTTTGTCCGGTATAGCAGTATAATGTCTGCAGTAGGGAAAGATCTGACGCAGAGAGAGGGAAAAGAAACATGAAACCAACACTGATCATTATGGCTGCCGGGATGGGCAGCCGCTTTGGCGGGCTGAAGCAGATCACGCCGGTCGGCCCCGCCGGGGAGAAGCTGATGGATTATTCCATCTATGACGCCCTGCGCGCCGGCTTTGGCAAGGTGGTGTTTGTGATCAAGCACGCGATTGAGGAACCGTTCAAGAAGGAGATCGGCGATGCGGTGGCAGCCCATGTGCCGGTGGAGTATGTTTACCAGGAACTGGATGCACTGCCGGCAGGCTATACGGTGCCGCAGGGGCGGGAAAAGCCCTGGGGCACCGGCCATGCGGTGCTGTGCTGCCGCGATGTGGTGAAGGAACCATTCGCGGTGATCAATGCAGATGATTACTACGGTCCGCATTGCTTTAAGCTGCTGGCGGATTTTCTGGCGCAGCCGCAGGATGGCACCTGCTGCCATATGGCCATGGCCGGCTACCGTCTGTGCAATACCCTGACGGAAAACGGCTATGTCTCCCGCGGTATTTGCGAAACGACCCCCAGCGGCCGGCTGACTGGACTGACGGAGCGCACCCATATTGAGATCCGCGAGGGCTGCCCCCAATACACCGAGGACGATGGCCAGACCTGGACGCGCCTGCCGGAGGAATGCTATGTATCCATGAACTGCTGGGCGTTCCCGGCCGGCACGCTGGAGCATTTTGAGAGCCGCTTCCGTGCCTTCCTGGATGAAAAGGGCGGCGAGCTGAAATCGGAATTCTATCTGCCCTTTGCGGTGAATGATATGATGGCGGACGGTGAGGCGGATGTGCAGGTGCTGCCGACCGATGACAAGTGGTACGGCATGACCTATGCGGCGGATCACGCCATGGTGCGGGATGCGCTGGCGGCCATGACCAAAGAGGGGCTGTATCCGGAAACGCTGTGGAAATAACAGCGGACCGACGGAGGTGAGATGGGTGAAAAGGGCAAAACGATTGCTGGCGCTGCTGTTGGCGGCGGTATGTCTGCTGGCGGCGGCCGGCTGCGGCGGAGCGCCGCGCCGGACCGGTGCCGCCGGGCGCGGCGCGGTAGTTGATCTGACCGATTACACGATCGTCTGGCCGCAGGGGGCAGACGATACGCTGGTCTCAGCGGCACTGGAGCTGCAGGATGCTCTGCTGCTGGCGACCGGTACGCAGCTGCCGATGACCTCCGATCAGGTGGAGGATCCCTCCGCCATCCCCGCGCAGGCCAGGGAGCTTGTGCTGGGGCAGACCAACCGCCCGGAGGATGCTGCGATCCGGCAGGAGCTGTACCAGCTGGATTATACAGTCACCCGCCGCGGTGAGCGCTATTACATCACCGGTGGCTGCGAGGCGGCCACCCTGGAGGCGCTGCAGTTTTTCATGCAGCAATATGTCCATGAGGACGGCGTGACCCTGCGTGAACGGGTAAATTACCTCTGCCGGCAGCAGTATCCGGTGGAGAGCGTCCGCCTGCAGGGGGTCGATCTGTGGAAGTACCGCCTGGTGATCCCGCAGCAGGCCGATCGCTTTGCCCAATACGCTGCAGAGAATTTCTCCGGGCAGATCGCTGCGGCGACCGGCCGGCCGCTGCCGGTGGTGACCGATGAGGAGTCGGAAACGGACTATGAGATCCTGATCGGGGCAACCAACCGCGCTGCTTCGGCGGTGGAAGTGCCGGCGGGGGAGAACACCTATATTCTCTACCGCAGCGGCAAGAAGATCGTCTGCCTGGGCGATGGCTATATGGTGGGCGGCGGCGTCAGTGAGCTGCTCAGCCATATACAGACCGACGGCAGCCAAAAAGCGGTGCGCATCTCCGATATTGCGAAAAAACCGGTGGCGGCGGCATTTACCTTCCGCGAGGCGAAAAACGCCGTGCTGCTGATCGGGGACGGTATGGGCTTCAATACGGTAGCCATGGCGGAACAGGTCAATGGTGCTTTCCATGCTGCGGCACTGCCGAACTGCGGGCAGGCGATCACCGATTCGCTGACCACGCGGGAGGACCCGGACAGCAAGCCGACCGACAGCGCGGCCGGCGGCACGGCACTGGCCTGTGGGTATAAGACCTATAATGGCTACGCCGGACTGGACGGGCAGCAGAATGCGGTGCAGAGCCTGCGGGAGCTGGCGGCGGAAAAGGGCTGCCGCACCGGGGTGCTGACGACCGATACCATCACCGGCGCCACACCGGCGGCCTTTCTGGCGCATTGCAAGGACCGCAATGATACGGCAACTATCCGTGACCAGATCACGCAGCTGCAGCAGGCTGGCGGCGTGGATGTGTGTGCGGGCGATCTGGGTGACGGTCTGCGCACGACGACCGCGCAGGCGCTGGCGCAGTTGGGCGCTGACGGCCGGGGCTTCTTCCTGATGGTGGAGGAGGCCTACATTGATAAAAGCTCCCATCAACAGAATGCGGAGGCCTGCATCCGGGCGATGGATCGCTTTGATGATCTGATCGCCTATGTGACGGAATATGTGGTCTGTCATCCGGATACTGTGCTGGTGGTCACGGCCGACCATGAGACGGGCGGTATCACCCGGCAGGCGGACGGCAGCTTCCGCTACACCCGTGGCAGCCACAGCGGTGTGGATGTGCCGATCTATGCCATCGGCGCAGGCACCGAGATCTTCCGTGGACAGACGGTGCAGAACATCGCCATTGCCAAATTCCTGGCCGGAATCTACGGCAGCACGGGTTTTGGTGAATAAGCAGATAATACAAGACGCTCCGGTGTGATTTTCACACCGGAGCGTCTTTACTTTTGGGGTTCAGAGCCTTACAGCAGCTCCTGCCGGCCGCGGCCGAAGAAGAACAGCGCCACTGCGCCGGGGCCGACATGGGCGCCGGTCACCGGCTCATAGCAGACGGTCAGCTCCTGCCCGGTGAAGCCCTTTTCCCGCAGCTTTTTCAGCAGGTAGGCGGTGCCCTCCTCATTGTCGGCGTGGGCAATGCCAATCATGGCGTCGCGCTTCAGCACCAGCCGGTCATAGCGCTCGGCCAGGGCGTCCAGCACGGGGTGCGCGCCGCGCACCTTGGCTGCCATCACGATGTGTCCCTCCGGGTCGCCTACCAGCACCGGCCGGATGCCCAGCAGGCCGCCCACCATGGCGGCGGCGCCGGATATGCGGCCGCTCTGGCGCAGATAACGCAGGTCGTCTACGGTAAAGCACTGGCACATCAGGGGAATATGCCGCTGTACCCGCTGCACAACGGCTGCCAGACTGTCACCGTGGCGGATGCGGGTGGCGGCCTCCAGCACCAGCATCCCCTCGCCCAGCGAGGCGCCGAGAGAGTCAATGATTTCGATGGTGCGCTGCGGATACAGCGGGCGCAGCTCCTCGGCGGCTGTACGCGCAGCGTGCATGGTGCCGCTGATGCCGCCGGACAGGCCGATATACAGCACATCCTCGCCGCAGCTCAGTGCCTCGGTAAAATATTCGGCAAAAACGGCCGCGTTGATCATCGAAGTCTTGGCGGCGGCGCCGGCACGCATGGCGGCATAGAACCGCTGCCCGTCAAAGTCGGCGTCCAGCGGGTCGCCCTCCTGGCCATCCAGCGTATAGGTGAAAGGGATGACCGTGATCTGTTGGTTTTTGGCGATCACCGCCGGCAGATTGGCGGAGGAATCAGTAAAGAGACGGATCATAGCAAACTCCTTTTTGTCGGAAAAACGGGGTGAAAAGACAGCCATGCCCTTGCGGCGGCTGATTGCTCTTATCATAGCAGACAACGGGTAGCGGTGCAAGCTACTGCGTGCCGGTGACGCTCTACTTCTCGTTTTTCAGTCGGTAGAGTGGATGGAGCGCTGTCCCACCGCTTTGCGGTGGAGATTTTTCCAAAAGGCCGCTCCGGCCAGTCTTTGCAAGGGGTCTACTGGTGGGAGAGTGCCTCTACGCCCGGCCAATACAGGCAAAAAGCGTCTGCCGGAGCATCCGGCAGACGCTTTGCCTTGATCAATGGGTCACATGGTCAGCTTGCGGAACAGATCGGTGAACAGCTCATCCCGTCGGATGGAATATACATACCGCTGCACAAAAGGCTGCGGCTGCTGCTCATAGTGGCCGGTCATATCCGGCAGCAGGGTCGGCAGTATGTAGCTGTGCATAAAGCGATCGTCGTCATTGAGCAGCCAGCCAACGGCGGTCACATCATAGATGATGCGCGACCAGGCCATGCCGTGGCGGTAGCTTTCTTCTGCTTTGATCACATTGTTGGCCAGGTAGTCCGCCAGCGGATTTTTGCCCACCAGCCAGTATTCCAGCTCCGGCTTGGAAATGATGAAGCGATCCACCACGCCGCCGCAGGGAAGCTGGACAAGCGGCACGCCACTGCCCATCACTACCCGCGCAGCCGGAACATCCTGGATCAAATTGAATTCTGCGGTGTCCGGAAAATGCCGGGCGTGTCCGCCCAGCCAGACCACCACCATGCGGTCGGCAATGCGCGGCTCCATCAGCAGTGCCGAGGCGATATTGGTGATCACACCGATGGCGACCACATACAATGGTTTTTCCGGGGTGTACTGCATGGCACGCCGACAGAGATCCTGTGCGGCATCCGTGACCTGCGGGGTGTGTTCGTCTGCCAGATAGGCAGCTGAACCGTGAAAGACCGGCTTGTCGGTTTCGCCGGCCAGCTGCAGCACATGGAGAATTTCCTCGTAGCTCAGGCGCTCACCCTCAGCGGGATTTTTGACCGTCCACTCAGCCGAAAAGGGTTCGGCGTACAGTGCCACGGTGTGCAGCTTTTCGGTGGAGCGCAGGAGATAGGCGATGGCGAACTGGTCGTCCACCTCGTTGGCGGCATCGGTGTCGATGACCACATCCACCGGCCCGGTGGGGACGGTGAGCGCCCGCAGACGCTGTTCTTCGCTGATGGTCGTTAGCATGGCTTCAGTCTCCTTTTTTGCGGATTTCTTTCGGGGAAAGATCGTAAAATGCGCGCAGATCCCGCCGCAGGCGGGTCTCATTGCCATAGCCGACGGTGCGGCAGATCTCGGCCAGAGAGGCGTCCGTGTTTGCCAGCAGCCTTTTGGCGTGGCGGCAGCGTTCCCGCCGCACCAGCTGCATAAAGCTTTCGCCCATATTTTTTTGGATCCAGCGGCTGGCATAGGGGGTGCTGTAGCACAGCTGCCCGGCCAGCGCCTCCAGCGATGGGGCGGCGTACGCATGGGCAATATAGCTGAGAATCAAGGCTTTTTGGGCGTCCTCCGAGCGGCCGGTTCTGGGGCGCATGGTCGGCAGAGCGGCCTGCACCTGCGCCAGCGTGGGGATGGAGCAGGCCGCGCCGGGGCGCGTGGTGGAAATGGCCGCTGCGGCTGCGGCCAGCTGTGCCGCTGCCTGCGGCGGATCCCCGCGGCTGATGGCGGCAATGAAATAACCAGTAAAGGTATCGCCGGCCGCAGTTGTATCCACCGGCGTGACAGTGTAGGCCGGCTGGCGGAAAAGCTGCCCGGCATCGGCATACAGACAGCCGTCCTTGCCCAGGGTCAGTACGATGTGCAGCTGCGGATACGCAGCAATGGTTTGCTGCAGAAACTCCCGCGGCTCGGCCCCACGGCCGATGGCGGCGGCCTCGACCTCATTGAGGATCAGCCAGGTAATGTCATGCAGATCAACAGCGGCGACAGTCTCGTCCAGCGGGGAGGGGTTCAGTACCACCTGCAGCCCCTTGGCAGCGGCCTGTCGGATGATATACGGCAGGCTGCTGATTTCATTCTGCAGAAGGAGCAGATCGCCGGGGGCAGCCTGCGCCAGCACCCGGTCCACATCGGCCGGCGAGACGGTGCGGTTGGCGCCGCCAAACAGGACGATGCTGTTTTCTCCATCCTCTGCTACCTGGATGATTGCATGCCCGGTGGGGGTCTGCACGGTCTGTAATTCACGCACATCCGCGCCGGCTTCTGCCAGCAGCGTGCGCAGCCATTGCCCATCCTCGCCGATGCAGCCGGCGTGCCGCACCGGACAGCCGGCGCGGGCCAGTGCCACCGACTGATTTAAGCCCTTGCCGCCGGGGTAACGGTCCAGTGCAGTGGCAGAGATCGTCTCGCCCGGGGCAACGATATGCGCCAGGCGGTAGACCAGATCAATATTGCAGGAACCAAAATTCCATACCGTCATTCTTTATCACCACTTTTATTGTAGCAAAAGCACAGATAGCGCGCAAGGGGGTGTTTTTATGCAAAAGCAGGCCGTTTTTATCCTGCTTTTCGAGACGGCGAAGCATTAAAAAGCCAAAAAGGCTGCCGGACAGATGTCCGGCAGCCTTTGCCGTATGGTGGTTATATGACCTTGCTGAGAAAATCCTTCAGCCGGGGGCTTTTGGGGTGGTCGAAGATGTCCTCCGGCGTTCCCTGCTCCTGGATGTGGCCGCCGTCCATGAAAAATACACGGGTGCCGACCTCGCGGGCAAAGCCCATCTCATGGGTGACGATAACCATGGTCATGCCCTCATTGGCCAGCTGCTTGATCAGATCCAGCACCTCACCGACCATTTCCGGGTCAAGGGCGGAGGTCGGTTCGTCAAACAGCATCACCTTGGGGTTCATGGCCAGCGCCCGGACGATGGCAACCCGCTGCTTCTGCCCGCCGGAGAGGGTGGAGGGGTATTTGTCTGCCCAGTCATCCAGCCCGATGCGCTGCAGCAGGCGATGAGCATTCTGCTCGATATCGGCTTTCAGCTTGGCGCGTGCCGCGCGGCCCTTCACCTTTTTGCGGCCAACATGGTAGGGCGCCAGGGTGATGTTTTCCAGCACGGTCTTGTTATTGAACAGATTAAACTGCTGGAACACCATGCCCATGTGCTGGCGGTGCACATTGATGTCCACCTTCATGTCCGCCAGATCCACCCCCTCAAACATGATGGAGCCGGAGGTGGGATCCTCCATGCAGTTGAGGCAGCGCAGGAAGGTGGATTTGCCGCTGCCGGATGGCCCGATGATGACGATGCGCTCGCCTTCGTTGATGGTCTCGGTAATCCCATCCAGCACGGTCAGGTCGCCGTACTTTTTGGTCAGGTTAATTGCGTCGATCACTCTTCTTCAGGCTCCTTTCCATCATGTGAATACCAAAGGTGATCAGCAGCACCATCACAATGTAGATCAGTGCCATGACCAGATAGGGGATCATAAACTCGTAATTGTTGGTGCCGATGAACTTAAAGGCAACATACAGGTCGGTCGTGCCGACAAAGCTGACGATGGAGGTGTCCTTCACCAGGGCGATGAACTCATTGCCGAGGGTGGGCAGGATGTTCTTCACTGCCTGCGGAATGACGATCTTCACCATGGTGACCGCATAGCTCAGGCCGAGTGCCCGGCCGGCCTCCATCTGCCCGCCGTCCACCGATTGGATGCCGCCGCGCATGATCTCCGAAACATAGGCGCCGCTGTTCATGCCATAGATGATGATACAGGAGGCCAGCGCCGAGAGATTAAGCCCCAGCAGCGGCCGCAGTACGAAATATCCCACCAGCAGCTGCACCACTAGCGGTGTGCCCCGGAAGAATGCCACATACAGCTGGCACAGCTTGTTCAGTGCGCGGGGCAGGCGCTTATATTTCGGCATGACCTCCACTGCGGCGATGATGGTGCCGATAGCAATACCGATGATCAGACCGAATACCGCCACCAGCAGGGTATTGCGCAGGCCCTCCAGCACATTGCGGTAGCCGCCGTTGTCGATCATGGCGTGGACGAATTTTTCCCACTTCAAAGCGAAATTTCCCATAGGTCTACCTTTCCTTGCGGCTTGTGCCCGGTATAACAATTACCCCGCTCCGGGAGGGGCGAGGTAATTGCCGTCCGGTGTTTCAGCCGGAATTACTGCATGGCGTTGATGGCCTTGGTGATGGCGGCGGCCGGAGCCTCGTCGATGATGACATAGTCCACATCACCGTTCAGCATGGCGGAAACCGCCAGCGAACCATTGGTGTAGCCAACAGCCTTCGCCTTCAGGCCGGCGAAGCCGAAGCCCTCATCGCCCTCCACATAGGAGTGGCCGGTGGTGCCGGTCTGCACGCCGATCTTTACCTTATCGTCGAAGCCGTTGAGAATCTTCTCCACATCCTCCTTGGTCTTGCAGTCGTCAAAGGTCTTATCGGTGCTCTTGACGATGATCTTCTGCGCGGCATTGTAGTAGGTATCGCTGAACTTGACCAGCTTGGCACGCTCCTCATTGACGGTGATACCGGCCATGCCGAGGTCAGCGCCATCGGTGTTCAGGGTCTGGAAGATGGAATCAAACTCGATGGGCTTGATCACCAGCTCTTTGCCCAGGTAGTCGGCCAGCATCTGCGCCATTTCCATATCAATGCCCAGGTACTTCTCGCCGCTGGTGTACTCGAACGGCTCAAAGCCGGGCTCGGTGACCACGATCAGCTGATCCTTGGTGCTGTCCTCTTTGGCGGAGGTAACCTCTACCGGCTTGCCGTCGCCGAAGTAGTGGTTGCAAACCTCGTCAAACTTACCGTTGTCCTTGATCTCTTTCAGGAAGGCGTTGACCTTTTCGTACAGCTCGGTGTTGTTCGGATTGACGGCGAAAGCGTATTCCTCGCTCGTCAGCTGGATGTCGATGACCTTGGCGGTGGCTTTTTCGGTGCTGCCGCAGGAGCAGCAGATGACAGCCAGCATTACAACGGCCGTCAGCAGGGCAATAATCTTTTTCATCATGGTTCTCTCCTTTTTCATTTTCAATATGTTTTTGTCGGACTGTCGGGGAACCGGATATCACAGCTCCCTCGGAACAATACAGAGTATACACCCGTTTTTGCATATTGTCAACACTTTTTTGCATAAAAATACCGACTAATGCAAGACGAATTTTCCCATAGAATTTAGGCAAAATGTCTTAAAAGCTGGTTTTTAAGGCAAAAACGCCGGAAAAACAAGGCTCGGAGAGCGAGGGAACGCCACTTTTTCAGTGCATAATTGTGAATAGATATAAATGTTTTATGCATTATATACTGTATATTTGCATAAAAGCTGCTTTTGCATTGTTTTGTCTATGCGATGCCAAAATTTCTTTGAAAAAAGGGTTGACAAATGGTAGTTGTTGTATTATCATATGAACAGATATTCATATGATAATATGAACGAGGAGGCGACACGATGGAGCAGACAGAAAAAAGGGGCGGCTGTGCGGCACCGGAGGAGCACCGTCACACCATGGAGCTGGCGCGGCTGGATATGCCGGCGGCCGAGACCATGCAGGAGCTGGCAGAGCAATTCCGGCTGTTTGGCGATGTTACGCGGGTGCGCATCCTGTGGGTGCTTTCCCAGGGAGCCATGTGTGTGTGTGATCTGGCCGAGCTGCTGCAGTGCGGACAGTCGGCGGTGTCACATCAGCTCCGCCTGCTGCGGCAGGCGCACCTGGTGCGGTATGAGAAGAAAGGAAAGTCCTCCGTCTATATGTTGGATGATGAGCATGTATGGCAGATCATCCGGCTGGGACTATCCCATGTAACCGAAGAACATACGGGAGGTAAAGAAGTATGAGCAACGAAGTGGAACTGCATGAACACGCCTGCTGTGTCCATGAGCATGACCATGAGCACGGCTGTGGCTGTGAACACCATCATGAGTACGAACATGAGCACGAACATGGACATGAGCATGGCTGTGGCTGCGGCTGCGGCCACGACCACGAAGGCGGCGAAGAAGGGTTTCCGTGGAAGCTGATCGTGGCGGCGGTGCTGTTTCTTTCCGGCGTGATCGTGACCAAGTGGCTGCTGCCGATCCTGCCGGCATGGGTCGCCGGTGTCTGGATGGGGGCAGCGGCGGTGCTGCCGCTGTGGCCGGTGCTGCGCGAGGCAGCGGAGGAGCTGCGTGATCGCAGCCTTGGCGAAAATGTCCTGCTGGTGATCGCGGTGGTGGCTGCCTTTGCCATTGGTGAATGGTATGAGGGCACGCTGGTGCTGCTGCTGTTCTCCCTCGGTGAGCTGCTGGAGGACAAGGCGATGGACTACTCCCGCGATAAGATCTCTTCGCTGGCGGCGGTGACGCCGGACAGTGCCGTGCGCCTGACAGCGGACGGCGAGGAGACGGTCCCTGCGGAGCAGGTGGTGGTCGGTGATCGGCTGCGTGTTCCGCCGCACACCCGTGTGCCGGCGGACTGCGTGGTGCTGGAGGGCGACTCGGCGGTGGATGCCTCGGCGATCACCGGCGAAAGTGCTCCGGTATCGGTAACGGCCGGCAGCCGGCTGATGTCCGGCATGCTGAACGGCAGCGGTATGCTGACGGTACAGGTGGAGCACCCGGCTTCAGAGTCGGCGGCGGCGCGGATCCTGCAGCTGGTGGAGGATTCGGTGGCGCGCAAGGGACAGTCGGAAAAATTCATTACCCGCTTTGCCCGCATCTATACGCCGGCCGTAACAGCGGCCGCGGTGCTGGTGGCAGTGGTGCCCCCGCTGTTTGGCGGTGGCTGGACCGATTGGCTCTACCGGGCGCTGGTGTTCCTGGTGGCTTCCTGCCCCTGCGCCCTGGTGATCTCCATCCCGTTGAGCTTCTATGCCGGCATTGCGGCGGCGGCGCGGCACGGTGTGCTGCTGAAGGGCGGCTGCTTTGTCGAAACGCTGGCAAAGGTACAGGCCTTTGCCTTTGATAAGACCGGCACCCTGACCACCGGTGAGCTGCGGCTGGCCGGTACGGTGACGGCGGCCGGCGTAGATGAGGCGCAGGCGCTCAGCCTGGCGGCGGCGCTGGAGCAGCACTCGGCGCACCCGGTGGCGCATGCGATCTGTGCGGCGGCGGCCGGCGGCGACTGCGCGCTGGAGGAGGTAGCCGAGCTGCCCGGTATTGGCGTGAAGGCGCAGTGGCAGGGGCATACGGTCGCCTGCGGCGGCCTGCGGCTGCTGCAGCAGGCCGGCATTGCGCCGGAAAGCCTGCCGGCCGGTATGGCGGAGGCCTCGGCGTATCTGGTGCAGGACGGACAGGTGCTGGCAGCTTTTCTGACGGATTTCCGCCTGCAGGAGGGTGCCGCTGAATTGAAGGAGCAGCTGGGTAAGCTGGGCATCACGCGCCTGGAGATGCTGACCGGCGACCGGGCAGCACAGGCGCAGGCGGTGGCCAAGGCAGTCGGCCTGACCGACGCCGTACACGCAGAGCTTCTGCCGGAGGATAAGCTGGCGGAGGTCAAGGCGTTGCAGGCGGAGGGCCTGACGACGGCTTTTGTGGGCGATGGCATCAATGACGCCCCGGTGCTGGCGGCGGCCGATGTGGGCATTGCTATGGGGCTTGGTTCCCCGGCGGCCATCGAGACGGCGGATGTGGTGTTGGTATCCGGCGGACTGAGCCGCTTGGCCGGTGCGGTGCGGCTGTGCCGGCGGACGGTGAGCACAGTGCACGCCAACATCATTTTCGCCCTTGGGGTCAAGGCGGCGGTGCTGCTGCTGGCAGTGTTTGGTATTGCGCCTATGTGGCTGGCGGTGTTTGCCGATATGGGTGTGACCCTGATCGCCGTGGCCAATTCGCTGCGGCTGCTGCGGGCATAAAGCGGCCTCTCTGCACGCTTACTATACCTCTTATTAGAGCACCGAGTTTCCGCATAGCGGATGCAGACTCCCCGGCAGCATTTGCTGCCGGGGAGTTTCTTGTCCGGCGAACCCCCCGGCTGTGCCGGGGGATATTTATTTATGCTGTGAGGAGGCGGAAACGAAAAATTTCGTATGGCCCCAAGGCTTGAAAATGCTGAAAAGGTGTGGTATTCTAAGCGCGGATGAACGACCGCTGCAGCGAAAATTTTCGTAAAAATCTGCGTAAGGCGTGCAACGCCTGCCATTAACAGAGCAAAGGAGCGTACCATGAAATATCTGGAGCTTGCCCGGCTGGCCGGGGTGTCTGTTTCTACCGTATCCAAGGTGCTTTCCGGCAGCAGCGAGATTAGCCGCGAAACGGCCGAGCGGGTTATGCGGGTGGCCGCCGAGCATGGCGTGCTGCTGACCAAGGGGCGCAGCGTGAAGATCGATCCGGACGAACTGCGTGTAGCGGTGCTGGTGCCGGAGCTGACCAGCATCTACTATTCCTCGCTGGTCAGCCAGCTGTGTCAGGCGCTGGAGCAGGCCGGGGTGACGCCGTATATCCGCGTGTGCGGCTTTTCAGCTGAGCGCAGTGCCGGTGTGCTGGAGACGCTCTGCCGCGAACGGATCATGGACGGGGTGGTCAGCCTGTGCGATATACCCGCCCCCACGGTGTCGCTGCCGACGGTGGTGTTCAATGCCACGGCCGGCGATGGGATCGACTGCATCCGCGGCGATACCCTCAGCGGAATAAATGAGGCGGTGCGACACCTGAAGGCGCTTGGCCATACGGCCATCACCTTTATCGGGGAGACCCATACGGCGCTGAAGCAGGAGTGCTTTGTGCGGGCGATGGAGCTGAACGATCTGCCGCTGGAGGAGCAGAGCGTGCGGGTGATCGACAAGCGGTTTGAGGAGATCGGCTATACCGCCGCGGAGATCATGCTGGCGGAGGGAAAGCTGCCCACCGCGGTGATTGCGGCCTATGATGAGGTGGCTCTCGGGGCGATCCACACCTTCACGGCCGGCGGCGTGCGGGTGCCGGAGAATCTGTCGGTGATCGGGATCAACGATATTCCCTTTTCCCATTATTCCTCTGTGCCGCTGACCACCGTCCAGACCTACACACCGGAGACGGTTGATGCGGTGGTGGCTTTGCTGCTTGGCCGCATTAAGGGGGAGAACAACGGCCCCATCCAGCACATTGCGATCAAGGACCGGCTGGTGGTGCGGGAAACAACGGCACCCGCCCGGCCGTAAGAAACGGAGAAACAACATGGAAGAACAAACCTACCGCCGGGGAAAGACCGGCTACATCATTGAAGCGGCGCTGGAGTACCTGATCTCTATTCTGGTTACCGGCTCCTTTCTGGCTACGCTGACGGCGCAGCTTGGGCTTGCGGACGGCCTGACCGGCGTGCTGTCATCCTTTATTTCGCTCGGCTGCCTTTTCCAGCTGCTGTCTATGGCGCTGCACCGTCCGCAGATGAAGCGCTTTGTGGTGTGGATGAGCCTGCTGAATCAGCTGCTGTTCATGCTGCTGTTTTTTGTTCCGCTGCTGGGCTTCCCCAAGCCGGTCAAAACAGCCGTTTTCATCGGGGCGATTCTGGCGGCGTATATTCTGTACAATATCGCCCACCCCAAAAAGATCTACTGGCTGATGTCCCTGATCCGGGATAAAGAGCGGGGGATATTCACCGCCCAAAAGGAGATGATCTCCCTTGCCAGCGGCATTGTGTTCTCCTTTGGCATGGGGGCGGTGGTGGACCATTACCGTGACGCCGGCAATCCCCGCGCCGCCCTGCTGGTGTGCGGGGCAACGGTTTTTGTGCTGATGCTGGCACACACAGCCACCATGCTGCTGACGCCGGAAAAGCCCCAGGCCGCGCCGGCCGAGCAGGGAAATCCGCTGCGCAGTGCCGGCAGGCTGCTGCGCGACCCCAGCATCCGCCGGGTCATCGGGGTGTTTATCCTGTGGTACATTGCCCAGTACAGCGCCATTCCGTTTTACGGCACCTATCAGATCCATGAGCTTGGCTTCAGCCTAAAGCTGGTCTCGCTGATAACGGTGGTTACCAGCGTGGTGCGGATCTGTTTCTCCCGCCTGTGGGGGCGCTGTGCAGATAAGACCTCCTTTGCTGCCATGATGCACCACTGTCTGCTGATCATGTGTGCAGCGTTTTTCGCTGCCGCCTTTGCTGCGCCGGCTACCGGTCTGGTGGCCTTTGGGCTGTATGCGGTTTTCTCCGGCATTGCCAACGCCGGTATCAATAGCGCGCTGATCAATCTGGTATACGACTATGTGGATACTGAGCAGCGCGCCGATGCGCTGGCTCTGTGCCAGGCATTTGCCGGGCTTGCCGGCTTTTTGGCTACGCTCGTGCTCAGCCCGCTGGTAACGGCGGTGCAGCGGCTGTCGCCCACGCTGTTCGGGAGGCCGGTGTATGCGCAGCAGCTGCTCTCGCTGCTGGCGCTGCTGATGACGGCGGTTACGGCGCTGTGTGTGCACCGGCTGCCCCAGCGGCAGAAGGTGAGCGCCGAAGCGTAAGAGCGGGCGCGGGAAATACAACCGCACAAATCATTGGTCGGGCGGGAGCCGTTCTCCCTCCGGCAGACGAAAAGCGCCGCCGTGGGCCACTAGGCCCACGGCGGCGCTTTTCTGTTCCTATATGGATTTACCGGATGCGGCCGACTCAATCATGCCGGATGATATCCGCCGTGGCGGCGCCGGTGACGCGCAGCAGGTCGGCCGGCGCCAGCAGGATCTGCGCGCCGATGCGGCCGCCGCTGATGATCACGGTGTCAAACTGCCGCACACTTTCGTGAATAACGGTCGGGAAGGCTTTTTTCATCCCGATGGGGGTGCAGCCGCCCCGCACATACCCGGTCAGCCCCAGCAGCTCCTTGACCGGGATCAGCTCCACGGCCTTTTCGCTCACGGCTTTGGCGGCGGCTTTCAGATCCACCTCTTCGGCAATGGGGATGACGAACACATAGTGTCTGCCGCTCTTACCCACGGCAACCAGTGTCTTGAAGCTGCTCTCGTAGGGCTGCCCAAGCTGGTCGGCAACACTCACGCCGTCGATAAACTCCGGGCAGGTGTAGGTATTCAGCGTATAGGCAATGCGGTTTTTATCCAGTATGCGCATGGCATTGGTTTTAAGCTCTTTCGCCATTGCTATTCTCCTCCGAAGCCGGCCGCGGAGGCTGTGCCGCCTCCAGTGTTTCGCGCAGCGTATCCAGTGCATCCTTGCCGCCGGTGGTGTCGATCTTCACGGCATAATACGGCTTGCCGGCGGCGCTGATGAGCACGCGTCCGCGCAGAGCGGCGTTCATGCGCGCGCCCATGGCCATATCCAGCGTCTGCGGATACAGCAGCAGGCTGCCCTGCTGCGCCTTGATCTCCCGGATGCCAAGGGCGGCGGCCATATTGCGCAGCAGCGCCACATCCACCAGCCCCTGCACCGCTTTCGGCGGCTCACCGAAGCGGTCAATCAGCTCATCAAACACATCCATGGAGTCCTCCTGCGTGCGGATATCCGCAATGCGGCGGTAGATCTCCAGCCGCTGGGCGTTATCCCCGATATAGCTTTCCGGTATATGGGCAGAGATCGGCAGATCCACCAGACACTCCACCTCGGTGGCGGCGGTGTTGCCCTTCTCCTCGTTCACGGCCTCCGCCAGCAGCTTCAGGTACATATCGTAGCCCACGGCCTCCATGTGGCCGTGCTGCTGTGCGCCCAGCAGGTTGCCGGCGCCGCGGATCTCCATATCCCGCATGGCGATCTTGAAGCCCGCGCCGAATTCGGTGAATTCCCGCATAGCCTCCAGCCGCTTTTCTGCCACATCGGAAAGCTCCTTCCCCCGCGTGAAGGTAAGATAGGCGTATGCCCGGCGGGAGGAGCGCCCCACCCGGCCGCGCAGCTGGTGCAGCTGCGACAGACCGTAGCGGTCGGCGTTTTCAATGATCAGGGTGTTCACATTCGGAATGTCCACGCCGGTCTCGATGATGGTGGTGCACACCAAAATATCCACCTCATGCTCCAGCACCTGCCGCCAGATCTCCGACAGCTCCTCCTCGCTCATACGGCCGTGTGCCACTGTGATGCGCGCCTCCGGAATACGCTCGTGGATGGCGGCGGCACAGCGGTCAATATTGTCAATGCGATTGTGCAGGTAGTATACCTGCCCGTCGCGGCGCAGCTCCCGCCGGATGGCGTCGGTGATGATGCCATTGTCATGCTCCAGCACATAGGTCTGCACCGGGTGCCGGTCCTGCGGCGCCTCCTCGATGACCGACATGTCGCGTATGCCGCTCATGGCCATGTTCAGGGTGCGGGGGATAGGCGTGGCGGACAGCGTCAGCACATCCACATTCGGCGTCAGCTCCTTGATACGCTCCTTTTGGGTCACGCCGAAGCGCTGCTCCTCATCAATGATGAACAGGCCGAGGTCGCGGAAAGCGATATCCGCCGACAGCATCCGGTGGGTGCCGACCAGAATGTCGATCTCGCCGGCCCGCACCCGGCGCACGATCTCTGCCTGCTGCTTGGGCGTGCGGAAGCGGGAGAGCATCTCCACCTTTACCGGAAAGCCCTCAAAGCGCTTTAATATTGTATTATAGTGCTGGAAGGCCAGAATGGTGGTGGGCACCAGCAGCGCACACTGCTTGCCCTGGCTGACGCACTTAAAGGCTGCGCGCAGGGCAACCTCGGTCTTGCCGAAGCCCACATCCCCGCACAGCAGACGATCCATCGGCACCGACCGTTCCATATCCGCCTTGATCTCCTCGATGCAGCGCAACTGGTCGTCGGTTTCCTCATATTCGAAATGGCGTTCAAAATCGTACTGCCATTCCTCGTCGGGGCCGAAGGCATAGCCGGGGGAGGCCATGCGCTTGCCGTACAGCACAATCAGCTGGCGGGCAATATCCTTCACGGCTGCGCGCACGCGGCTTTTGGCCTTTTGCCATTCCTGGCCGCCCAGCCGGTTCAGGCGGACGGTGCTGTCCTCTTTCGTACCGATGTACTTGGAGACAAGATCCAGCTGGGTTACCGGCACATAGAGGGTATCTCCCTTGGCGTATTCCAGCTTGATATAGTCCTTGACGACCCCCTGCACCTCTACCTGATGTACCCCCTGGTACACGCCGATGCCGTGGGCGGAGTGAACAATATAATCGCCGATCTGCAGCTCGGAAAGGCTGTGGATCTCGGCGCCCTTTTCCTTGCGGCGGCGGAGGCGGCGGGCGGTGCGGATCACCCGGCCATGGGTGATCACGGCAAAGCCGGCGTCTGGCAGCTCGATTCCGGCGGAAAGGCCGCCGGTCGTTACCAGCACCCGGTCGCGGATCGGCTCAGCCGGGTCCCTGGCATACAGTGCCGGCAGGCCGGCCTTTTGCAGATCCTCTGCCAGCGTGATGGCGGCTTTTTCCTCGCTGCCGGCCAGCACAAGGCAGGCCATGTGGCGGGAAAGCAGATCCCGCAGATCCTCCGCCAGCAGCTCGACCCGCCCCGACCAGATCGGCAGCTGGCGGGCATTGACGGTATAGATCGCCTTGGGGTGGATATCCCCGGCCGCGCGGGCAAATGCTTCCAGCAGAATGGCCCCGCGGCGGATCAGCTCCTGGCTGACCTGCTCTGCCGGGCGGGTGTAGGCTGTCAGCCCGCGGCACAGCAGCCCCTCTTTGAGCAGCTCTTCTATATCCTGGTTCAGCTGCCACTGGGTGGTGCGCAGTCGCTCCCGCAGTTTGGCCGGCTCACTGACCAGTACAAGATCTCCGCGCAGATAGGTGAACAGGTCTGCCGGCTCATAGATCAGCGGCAGGTATTTGTCCATGCTGGAGGGGCGTGTGCCGCCGCGCAGGCGGTCCACATCGGCCAGCAGATTGGCGCGCACCGCATCGGCGCCGCGCCCGCGCTGGGCGGCAGCCAGCTGCTCAATGGCAGCAGCCAGTGCCGCCGGGTCGTCGTACATGATCTCGGCGGCCGGCGGGATAGCTATGGCATCCAGCGGCTCGGTGCGGCGCTGTGTCAGCAGGTCAAAGTAACTCAGGGTATCAACCGTATCTCCCCACAGCTCCATGCGCACCGGTGTCGGGCTGTCGGCCGGAAACACATCGACAATGCCGCCGCGCACGGCAAATTGCCCGGCTCCCTCGATCTGCTGGCAGCGTTCATATCCGGCGGCGGAGAGAGTTGCCGGCAGGTCGGCCACCGGCAGCGCCGCACCGGCAGACAGCTCCAGTGTGCGGCGCAGCAGGGTGTCCGGCGGGATGGTATACTGTGTGGCGGCGTCCGCACAGGCAACCACGCAATCGTAGTTGCCGGCGGCAATGGCGGCCAGTGTGCCCAGACGCATCTGCTCGTATTCGCGGCTGGCCGATTCGGTCTGCCGCAGAGACAGCTCCCGTGCCGGGAGCTGTAGTGTGCGCAGCCCAAGGGCGCGCAGATCCTCTGCCATGCGGCTGGCCTCCGCTTCATCGGCGGCCAATAGCGCCGCCCGGCGGCCGAGTGTGCGGCACAGGCCGGCGGTCAGCAGCGCCTTATGGATGTGTGCCAGCCCCACCACCTGCGCCGGCGTATGGCCGCCGCGGATGTCGGCACACAGGCTTTTGTAGACCGGCAGTGCAGCCAGTCCTTTTTCCCAGATACTCATGTATGGCTCCCCGATACGGTTTAGTGTGAATAGCGGTTCATGGCTTCATCTATGCGGCCGGCCACCACCAGCTGTGCCGCGGCGGCCGCCTTGGCAAAGGCGTCCTGCATCAGCGGCTGCTCATCCTTTGTGTACTTGGACAGCACCCAGTCCGCCAGGTCGTAGGCCGGGTGCGGCTTAGCTCCCACCCCGATGCGCACGCGGGCAAAATCGGCCGTGCCGATGCAGGCAATAATGCTGCGCAGCCCCTTCTGGCCGCCGTCGCTGCCCTTTTTGCGCACCCGCACCTGCCCCACGGGCAGGGCAATATCGTCGCTGAATACCAGCAGGCGGTCTGCCGGCAGCTTATAGAACGCCATGGCGGCCTGCACGGCCTCACCACTGTTGTTCATAAAGGTCTGCGGATACAGCAGCAGCACCCGCTGCCCTTCAATGGTGCCGGTGCCGGTGAGCGCCTTGAACTGCTTTTTCTCCAGGCGGATGCCGGCATCCTGCGCCAGCACCGCCAATGCGCTGCAGCCGGCATTGTGCCGTGTGCCTTCATAGGCCATGCCGGGGTTACCGAGACCCACCACCAGCCAATCAAGCCCGCCGGCCTTTTTTCCGAACAGCATCTGTTCCACTCCCTTGTTGTTTTGTCTTTACCACCCGCTATTATAGCAAAGTGCGCGCCGTGCCGCAAGTCCTTTGTGTCGTCATGCGGGATTTTTATTGCGGCCCGGCGGTTGCATTTTTTTGCCGGATTTGGTATACTGCGTGTAGCGGCAGCGGCTTCCTGCCCATCTGTGGCCGGAGCGCCTGCGAACCCTGCTGCTGCCCCTCTTTTCCGGATAAATACCATACAACGGAGGCGACTGCTTATGCCGAACTTCACCAAACAGGCGATCAAGGCGTCCTTTCTCAAGCTGCTCAACGAACAGCCGCTCAGCCGGATCACCGTGCGCAGTATTGTGGAGGATTGTGGGATCAACCGCAATTCGTTCTACTATCACTATCAGGATATCCCTACCCTGATTGAGGAGATCATCAAGGAGGAGGTGGATACCCTGGTCGCCAAATATCCGACCATCAATACCCTGCACGATTGTGTGGATCTGGCATTCCATTTTGCCCTGCAGAACAAAAAGGCGGTGCTGCACATCTACAATTCTGTCAACCGTGCGATGTATGAGCAGTATACCATGGAGCTGTGTGAGTATGTGATCACCACCTACCTGAACACCGCCTTCGGGCAGGAAGCGATCAGCGCATATGACCATGCCATTGTGGTGCGCATGCTCAAGTGTGAGCTGTTCGGCCTGCTGTATGAGTGGATCCGCAACGGCATGAAGGATGATGCCGTGCAGGAGATCTACCGCGTGGCCGATCTGTGCCGCGGCCTTTCCGAGGAGCTGCTGTGCCGTATCCGCGCCGCGGAGGCCGACCGTCCCACGCCGCCGGCGGTTTAGGCATTTGCCTGCGTTTGACCAAAAAACAGACAGTTTATCCCCCGCTGCCCAGTTTTGGGACAGCGGGGTTTTCTTTGTCTGTTTTCAGGTGGCGTTCCCCCTGCTATACTATGGGGCAGACGAGGGGAGAAAACGGGAAACCCCTTGACCGGAAAGCCTGCGTCTGCGGGAAGAAAGGAGATATTTGTATGCGTTCGCGTTCCATAGCACCGATGAGAGCCGCCAAGATCGGGTACATTCTGATTTCGGCCGTTCTGTGTGTGCTGGGTATCCTGCTGATCGTGGAGCCGCAGTTTTCTGCTGCGGTGCTCGGCGTGATCTGCGGGATCGTGCTGCTGGTGTTCGGCTGTGTGCGGCTGGTTGGCTATTTTTCCAAGGATCTGTACCGGCTGGCCTTTCAGTACGATCTGCCGTTTGGCATTCTGCTGGTGGTGCTGGGCCTTGTGCTGCTGCTGCATCCGGCCGGCATGATGAACTTCCTGTGCATCACGCTGGGGCTGTACATCCTGACCGACAGCCTGTTCAAGATCCAGATCGCTGCGGATGCCCGGAAATTCGGCCTGCGGGATTGGTGGCTGATCCTGGCGCTGGCGATCGTCAGTGGGCTGTGTGGGCTGATGCTGCTGTTCCGTCCCGGTGCCGGCAGCGATCTGCTGATGATCCTGCTTGGGATCACACTGCTGTCGGAGGGAATTCTCAGCTTCAGCACGGCCATCACCGCCGTCAAGATCATCCGACATCAGCGCCCCGATGTGATCGAGGTTGACTATAGCGAAGAAAGCGAGGATTAAGCGGCTATGCATTTCTCAAGAGCGGTTGTGAAATACCGCATACCCATTCTGCTTATCGCCGTGCTGCTGATGATCCCGTCCGTGCTGGGCATGGTGGGAACACGCATCAACTACGATATGCTGACCTATCTGCCGGACGATATGGATACTGTCATCGGGCAGAACGAACTGCTGGAGGATTTCGGCAAGGGGGCTTTCTCCTTTATCGTGGTGGAGAATATGCCGGATAAAGAGGTGGCCGCCCTGTGCGACAAGCTGGAGACCGTGGACCATGTGGAAACGGTGCTGTGGTACTCCTCTTTGGCAGATATCACCATCCCGAAGGAGCTGCTGCCGGACGCGCTGTATAAGGAATTCAATACCGACCACTCCACGCTGATGGCGGTATTCTTCGACAGCGCGACCTCGGCGGATGTGACAATGGATGCTGTGCGCGAGATACGCTCTATTGCGGGCAAGCAGTGCTTTGTTGCCGGTATGTCCGCCCTGGTGACCGATCTGAAGGATCTGTGTGAGCAGGAGGAGCCGATCTATGTCGGCCTGGCGGTGGTGTGTGCCTGCGCGGCAATGATGATGCTGCTGGACGGCTGGCTGGTGCCTTTCGTTTTCCTGGCTTCTATCGGCATGATGATCCTGCTCAACCTGGGTTCCAATTATTTCTTTGGGGAGATCTCGTACATCACCAAGGCGCTTTCTGCGGTGCTGCAGCTGGCGGTGACCATGGACTACTCCATCTTCCTGTGGCACAGCTACAATGAGCAGCGTGAGCGCTACGGCGACCCCAAGGAGGCCATGGCGGTGGCCATCAAGGAGACCATGACCTCGGTCGTCGGCAGCTCGGTCACAACGGTGGCGGGCTTCATTGCCCTGTGCTTTATGACCTTCACGCTGGGGCGCGACCTTGGCATTGTGATGGCCAAGGGCGTTATTTTCGGTGTGCTGGGGTGTGTTACGGTGCTGCCGGCGCTGATCCTGCTGCTGGATAAGCCGCTGCAGAAAACCAAGCACCGCTCACTGATCCCCAACATGAGCAAGCTTTCCAAGGGCATTGTGAAGGTGTTTCCGGTCTTCCTGGTGATCTTTGCGCTGCTGATTGCGCCGGCCTACTACGGCTATGCCAAGACCAATGACGAAGTGTATTACGATATGGGGCAGTGCCTGCCGGAGGATATGGAGTATGTGATCGCTAACTCCAAGCTTTCCGAGGACTTTGACATCGCCTCCACCCACATGGTGCTGACCGACGCGACCCTGCCGTCCAAGTCGGTGCGCAGCATGATCGGTGAGATGGAAAAGGTGGACGGCGTCAAATATGTGCTGGGGCTGGAATCGGTGGTTGGCTCCCGTGTGCCGGAAGAGATCCTGCCGGACAGCATCCGGCAGATCCTGAAGAGTGACAAGTGGGAGCTGCTGCTGATCAATTCCGAATATAAGGTGGCCAGCGATAAGGTCAATGACCAGCTGGACAGCCTGAATGCCATCCTGAAGAAATATGACCAAAAGGGCATGCTGATCGGTGAGGCGCCCTGCATGAAGGATATGATCGAGACCACCAACCATGACTTCCAGGTGGTGAATGCGGTGTCCATCATCGCGATCTTCGTCATCATTGCCCTGGTGGAAAAGAGCTTCTCCCTGCCGTTCATCCTGATCGCGGTGATCGAGCTGGCCATCTTTATCAATCTTGGTCTGCCGCACTATTTGGGACAGTCGCTGCCGTTTATTGCGCCGATCTGCATCAGCACCATCCAGCTGGGCGCTACGGTGGACTACGCCATTCTGATGACCACCCGGTATAAGAGCGAACGCCTGAGCGGGCAGGATAAGCGGCAGAGCGTCGGCACGGCGCTGGCCGCGTCGATCCCCTCCATCCTGGTTTCCGGTCTGGGGCTGTTTGCCGCCACCTTCGGTGTGGCTGTGTATTCCGATATCGACATCATCAGCTCGATGTGTATGCTGATGGCGCGGGGCGCCATTGTCAGTATGCTGCTGGTCATCTTCATCCTGCCGGCGCTGCTGCTGCTGTGTGACCGCCTGATCTGCCTGACCACCTACGGTATGCCGCATCTGCTGAAAAAGAAAACGGAGGTAATGTCACGATGAAAACCAAAATGCTCAAGCCGCTGGCGATTGTGCTGAGTGCGGCTCTGCTGGTCGGCGCCGGTGTGGCGGTTTACGCCACCGGTGCGGCGAACAGCCAGCCGGCGCAGGAGACGGAGACCACGGCCTCCGCGGATACGACCGCCGCAGCGACCAACCAAAAGGACGAGACCGTGTATGTGCTGGCCGGCGCGGACGGCAGCGTAAAGAAGATCATCGTCAGCGATTGGATCAAGAATGCCCTTGGCAGCGCCACGCTGGAGGACAGCTCCGTGCTGACGGATGTGGAGAATGTAAAAGGCAGCGAAAGCTACACCATGAATGGGGACAATATGCGTGTATGGGATGCACAGGGCAAGGATATCTACTGCCAGGGCACTGTGCAGAAGGAGCTGCCGGTCACGCTGTCCGTTTCGTATAAGCTGGACGGCAAGGCCATCAGCGCCGAGGAGCTGGCCGGCAAAAGCGGCAAGGTGACCATCCGGTACGATTACCGCAATAACCAGTACCAGACAGTGACCATCGACGGCAAGCAGGAGACGATCTATGTTCCCTTCGCCATGCTGACCGGTATGCTGTTGGACAGCGATGCGTTCACCAATGTGGAGGTGTCCAATGGCAAGCTGCTGAATGACGGCAGCCACACCGCCGTGGTCGGTATCGCCTTCCCCGGCCTGCAGGAAAACCTGCGGATTTCGGCGGATAAGCTGGAGATCCCCTCGTATGTTGAGATCACGGCGGATGTGCAGAACTTCGCTATGACCAATACGGTGACCATTGCTACCAATGAGCTGTTCAACCAGGTGGATGCCGACAAGCTGGACTCCACCGAAAAGCTGACAGCCTCCCTGAAGGAGCTGACCGATGCCATGGATCAGCTGATGAACGGCTCCTCCGCGCTGTACAATGGCCTGTGTACCCTGCTGGAAAAGTCCGGTACGCTGATTTCCGGCATCGACCAGCTGGCCACCGGCGCAGCCAAGCTGAAGGATGGCGCCGGACAGGTGGACAGCGGTACAGCCGCACTGCTGGCCGGTCTGACCACGCTGAGTGAGAATAATGACAAGCTGAACGCCGGTGCTGCCACCGTGTTTGATACGCTGCTGCGCTCGGTGGAAAGCCAGCTGGCGCAGAACGGTCTGACGGTGGAAACGCTGACGATCGACAACTACACGACCGTGCTGACAGCTCTGCTGCAGAGCCCGGATGCGCAGCAGAGTGCGGTGCTGGAGGCGATGGCCAAGACCGTGCTGGAGCAAAAGCTGGCGGATGCAAATGTGCCGCAGGGCTATTATGAACCGGTCAAGCTGCTGCTGGCGCAGCGGCTGGCGGTCGGCCAGACCACGGAGCAGGCCATGCAGGAGATCGGTGCGATCCTCTACAAGGCGCAGCTGGGTGACAAGGCCAGCGCGAAAGTGCTGCAGGATGCGGCGGCAGCCGTGGCAACACCGACCGGGCAGGCGACTGTGAAGGCGCTATACCTCTCGCTGGCCAGGCAGACGCTACAGCCGCAGATCACAGAGGCGATTGCGGGACTGGACAGCTACCACGAATTCTATACCGGCGTGCAGGAGTACACGGCCGGCGTGAGCAGTGCCAAGGATGGCGCCGCGACGCTGAAGGCCGGCACGGCGGAGCTTTCCAAGGGGGCTGCGGAGCTGTATGACGGTGTGCTGCAGCTCAAGGACGGCGCACCGGCACTGACGCAGGGGGTGATCCAGCTGCGCGACGGCGCCATGCAGCTCTCCGGTGGCCTGAAGGAATTTAACGAAAAGGGCGTGCAGAGGCTGGTGGATGCCGTGAACGGTGACCTCGGCGGTCTGGTGACCCGTATTAAGGCGACGGTGGAGGTCTCCAAGAGCTATCAATCCTTCTCCGGCCTTTCCGACAGCATGGACGGTCAGGTGAAATTCATCTACCGGACCGATGCCATCGGCGAATAAAACCGCTTACTTCCTCCAAACAAACTGTCCGGGCGGGATCGGCGATCAGCCGATTCAGCCCGGACAGCTTTTTGTCTATTGTCGATAGGGAAAGCGGAAAAATCATTCGGTGGGCAAAGCCTCGGCGCGGCGCAGCCATTCGGCAGCGGCGGCATCGCTCGGCATCCGCCAATCGCCGCGGGGAGACAGGCAGATGCTGCCAATCTTAACGCCGTCCGGCAGGCAGCTGCGCTTGAACTGCTGGGTGAAGAAGCGGCGATAGAAGGAGACCAGCCATTTTTTTATGGTGGCACGGGGAAAATCGTCGGCAAAGGCTTTGCATGCCAGCGTATAGATCTTTTCAGGGGCAAAGCCGTAGCGCACAACATAATACAGGAAGAAATCGTGCAGGGCGTATGGCCCGACAATCTCCTCGGTCTGCTGGGCGATCTGTCCCTTTTCATCGGGGGGCAGCAGCTCCGGGCTGATGGGGGTATCCAGGATATCCCGCAGCACCTCGCCGCAGCCGGGGAAGATATTTTCCTCCATAATGCTGTCGATCATCCAGCGGACCAGCGTCTTGGGTACGCCGCAATTGACCCCGTACATGCTCATGTGGTCGGCATTGTAGGTGCACCAGCCCAGCGCCAGCTCACTGAGGTCACCGGTGCCGGCCACAAAGCCGCCCAGCTCCCCGGCCACATCCATCAGCACCTGCGTGCGCTCCCGTGCCTGGGCATTTTCATAGGTCAGATCCAGCCTGGCCGGATCGTGCCCGATATCCCGGAAATGCTGCTCCACGGCGGCACGGATGGGGATCTCCCGGCAGGTAACGCCCAGCTGCTGCATCAGGGTAAGGGAATTGCGGTAGGTGCGGTCAGTGGTGCCGAAGCACGGCATGGTCACGCCCACCACATCGGCCGCTGGCCGCCCGGCGCGGCGCGCAGCCTCGGTGCACACCAGCAGCGCCAGGGTGGAATCCAGGCCGCCGGAAACGCCGATGATCGGGCGGGAGCGGGTAATATCCATGCGCTTTTTCAGCCCCAGCACCTGCATCTCGAAGATGCCCATGCAGCGCTCGGCGCGGTCACGCCGGACATTGGGAACAAACGGCAGCTTTTCCACCGGATAAAAGGCCAGGTCATTCTCTGCGGCGGGGCAGGGGATGGCGACCCGCCGGCAGGGGGTGCCGCACAGGGCGGCGCTTTGCGCGAAGGTCTTGATCTTGCGGCGGTCGGTGCGCAGCTTGCCCAGGTCGATGTCGCTGTATAGCAGATAGTCACTGTCGATGGTGTGGGTGTTTTCGGCCAGCAGACGGCCGTTTTCGCACACAAGGCTGTGGCCGGAGAAGATCAGATCGGTGGTGGATTCGGTGCAGCCGGCGGAAACATACACATAGGCGGTAAGCTGGGCGGCCGACTGCTGCTGTACCAGCGCCCGGCGATACCGGCGCTTGGAAATGGTCTCATTGCTGGCGGAAAGGTTGATCACAACCTCGGCGCCGCCGAGAGCCAGCTGGCTGCTCGGCGGGATGGTCGCCCACAGATCCTCGCAGACCTCGGCACCGAAAACGAAGCTTCCGGTATCGAACAGCAGCCCCTGTCCCACCGGCACCGGCTCGGCCTGCCGGTCGGCAAGCCCCAGCTCGGCTGCCGACAGTTCGGTGACCGGCAGCTGCGCCGCGGAGGAGAACCACCGCTGCTCGTAGAATTCATTGTAATTCGGAATATAGGTCTTGGCCACAAGGCCGTACAGCCGGCCGCCGTACAGGATGGCGGCGCAGTTATACAGCCCGCCGCGCAGCTCCAGCGGCAGCCCGACCGCCAGTATGCTCTGCAGGCTTTCGCTGGCCTGCAGCAGATCCCGCAGACCCTGCCGCGCAGCCTCCAGCAGCGTCTGCTGGAAGAACAGGTCGCCGCAGGTATAGCCGGTGAGCGACAGCTCCGGGAATACCGTCAGCTGCGGCCGCTTTTCTGCGGCCTGCTGTGCTTTTTCGATCATGCGGCGGACATTTTCCGTCACATTGCCCACGGAAACCTCCGGTACTGCGGCAGCCACCCGTATAAAATCCAACATAGCGCGCCTCCTGTGCGTATGGTTTACGCTGTTTAGTATAACACGCTTTCGGGCGGTATTCAACTGCTTTTTCATTTGGTGGCCTTTTTTGCAATGGCAGCGCTTACGCTCTTTGGCCGCAGGCTTGACAATTTGCCGGCCGGCGCGTATAATCGGGGCAGAAAAGGCACAACGGAGGTTAGCGGGTATGGCAGATGTTTCTCTTTGTATCGCAGAGTTTCAGTGGAAATATGGCGATCAGCGGGCTTTGGAACTCGCCCATGAGCTGGGGCTGTCCTATGTGGATTTTGACCTCTCCTCCCACTCCGTGCAAAAGGAGAACGACCGGTATGCGGTGGGCTCTCCGGAGGAGATCGAAGCGTATTATACTGCGCTGCGGCAATATGGGGAGTCAATCGGTGTCCGGGTCGCGCAGACGCACGGCCGTATCCGCGCCTACCGCCTTGACGAGCCGGACTTCAATGAGGGGCAGCGTCTCTCGGCGCGGCTGGATCTGCTGGCGACCAGGGCACTGGGCAGCCGCTATTGCGTGATGCATGCGGTCCATCTGGGGGCGGCGGCCGCCCCGGAGGATCAGCGCTCACTCAACCGGCAGATGTTCCGGGATTTTCTGCCCTTTGCGCAGGAATACGGTGTGTGCATTGCCACAGAGACGCTGGGCAGCATCCATACGGCGGATGGCGGGCGGACGGTGGACTTTTTCGGCGATACGGAGGAATTTATCCACGCCTATGAGGAATTCAAGGCCATACCGGCGTATGCGGAGCATCTGTGCGTGTGCATGGATACCGGGCATACGCACCGCGCGGCCGCATTTGCCGGGCAGAGCTCCTGTACGGAGATGATCCGCCGGCTCGGTGGCGCCATTGAATGCCTGCACCTGAACGATAACGATGGGGTGGAGGATATGCATCTGGCGCCCAAGATGGGCACGCTGGATTGGCAGGAGGTTATGAAGGCCCTGGCGGATATCCATTATGACGGGGTATACAATATGGAACTCAAGCTGCGCCGTGTCGGTCCGGACACAGCACTGCAGCTGCAGTACGCCCGTCTGGCCATAGCGATTATGAAAAGTCTGCTGCCCTAAGTCCGGGGCGGGTATCGGAAAAGAAGGATGGAAATGAAAAAAGGCGCTTTTTTATCGACGGTGCGGGTCGCTTTTCCGTATACCGTTCCGGTGATGGCGGGCTATCTGGTGCTGTCTGTTGCCTATGGGATCCTGATGCAGTCCAAGGGCTGCAGTCCGGTGTGGGCGCTGCTGGTCAGCCTGCTGGCATATAGCGGCAGTATGCAGTACGCCGCCGTGCCCTATTTTGCTGCCCCCTTTGATCCGCTGGGCGCGTTTGTGCTCAGCCTGACGATCAATGCGCGGTACTTTTTCTGCAGCATGGGGATGCTCAATCGCTTTGCCGATGCCGGCAAAAGCCGCCCGCTGCTGTTCTATATGCTTTCGGACGAAAGCTTTGCCATTGCGGCCACAACGCCCCCGCCGCCGGAGGTGAGCAGCGGCGCCTTTTATACGGCCGTATTTGTGCTGAACTACCTGTATTGGGGGATAGGCACGCTGGCGGGCGGCCTGCTTGGTTCGCTGCTGCCCTTTGCCATACAGGGGCTGGATTTCACGCTCACGGCCATGTATGTGGCCATGCTGACGGATATGCTGCGCCAGCGCAGCACCCGCCGGTGTGCGCTGGTGGGGGCGGGCTGTTCGCTGGCGGCTTTGCTGGTGTTCGGCAGCGGCCGCATGGTTATTCCGGCCCTGGGGCTGATCTTCCTGATCTTTATTCCCACAAGGAGGAAGCTGTCATGGGTCTGACGATGCTGCAAAAGGCGGGGCTGGTTGCTGCGCTGACCCTGGGGGTGCTGCTGTGGCGGTTTCTGCCGCCGCTGCTGTTCCCTAATGGAAAGAAACACCCGCAGCTGATTGACGATCTGACGCCGCTGATCCCGCCGGCGATTATCGGCCTGCTGGCCGTATACAGCCTGAAGGATGTTTCCCTGCTGACCGGTAACCACGGTCTTCCGGAGCTGATCTCCGCTGCGGCGGTTGCCGCGGTGCACTACTGGCGGCGGAATACGCTGCTGTCCATCTTCGTCGGCACGGCGTGTTATATGCTGCTCTGCCGTGTGCTGTAAGTGCAGAAAAATGGAAAAGGAGCGGGAGTCTCCGCGGCATTGCCGCAGAGACTCCCGCTCCTTTTTGGTTTGGAACAGCGTTTATGGCCGATGGGCATAGCAATAGAATAGCGGGGGAAATTTTTTGTCTTTGATCGTGTCAGGCTTCGGCTGTGACGATATGAATAAGAACCTCTACCATCTTTGAAAGCGCTTCCACTGGGATGGCTTCATAAATACTGTGGAAATTCATGCCGCCGGTGGACAGGTTGGGGCAGGGCAGGCCGTCAAAGGAGAGCCGGGCGCCATCGGTGCCGCCGCGGATGGGCAGAATGACCGGCTCCACGCCGGCGGCGCGCATGGCATCCTGTGCCCGCTGCACGATCTCCATATGTTGCTCGATCACCTCGCGCATATTGTAGTAGCTGTCGGTGATACGCAAGGCGAAGGTATCCGCGCCGTATTTGCGGTTAAGGAAGTCCACGGCATCCTGCAGATACTGCTTGCGCTGCTCAAAGGCGGCGCGGTCGTGGTCACGGATAAGCATACGCAGGGTAGCTTCACTCTCGTTGCCGCTGGCCTCCGCCACATGGTAAAAGCCCTCGCGTCCCTCGGTGTGTGCCGGTGCTTCGGCGGCCGGGAGCAGGGCAATGAACTCATGCAGGTACAGCAGCGCATTGCGCATCTTGCCTTTGGCGGTGCCGGGGTGGGTATTCACCCCATGCACCGTCAGGGTGACGCCGGCCGCATTGAAGTTTTCATATTCGATCTCGCCCAGCTCTCCGCCATCCACCGTATAGGCGTAGTCGGCGGCAAAGCGTTTGAAATCAAAGCAGTCGGCGCCGCGCCCGATCTCCTCATCGGGGGTGAAGGAGATGCTGATGGCGCCGTGCCGTGCCGCCGGGTCAGCCGTCAGGGCCGCGCAGGCGGCAATGATCTCGGCAACGCCGGCTTTGTCATCCGCCCCCAGCAGGGTAGTGTGATCGGTCACGATCAGCTCCTGCCCAAGATAGCGTTCCTCCACCATGGGGGCATTGCTGCCGTCAAAGCGGATAATCTGCGGCTGCACATTGGCGCCGCTGACATCCGGTGAGGTATCCATGTGGGCGATCAGCCCGATCACCGGGCGGCTCTCGCAGCCGGGGGTGGCAGGAATGTGGCCATAGACATAACCGTTTTCATCGCGGGCGGCGTCGCCGACGCCAGCCTGCAGCAGTTCCTGCACCAGGTGATCAGCCAGGGTCAGCTGTCCCGGCGTAGAGGGGCAGCTTGTGCTGGCATCATCCGAGGTGGTGTGAAAGCGTACATAATCGAGAAAGCGTTGTGTAACATCCATCGAAAATTCATCTCCTTGGTCTCTATCATACCACGCCGCGGCGCCGTTTTCAAGCCGGAAAAGGAAAGCCGCCCGCAACAGCCTGAGCTGTTGCGGGCGGCCGGTTGCCGCTATCAGACGGCGCTGTCAGGTCAATTAGCCCTCAATGTAGGCATACTGCAGATACCAGTAGCCATAGGGGCTGTGCCAGGTGCCCTTCAGCGTCTTGCTCTGCAGCCAGAAGTCGTTGTAGTAAGCGACCGGGATGCAGGCATAATCGTCCATCATGATCTTCTCAGCCTCATGCAGCTTCTCAAAGTGCACCTTGGAATCGGCGACCTTGGAGCCGTTCAGAGCATCATCGAAGGCCTTGCTGTTGTACTTGCCATCATTGTTGCCGTTGGTGGACAGGAACAGCTCGATCATGTTGGAGGCATCGTTGTAGTCCATAACCCAGCCGTTACGAGCCATCTCGTAGTTGCCGGCGCGGCGCTGGGGAGTGAATGCCTTCCACTCGACGATGTCGATCTTCATTTCGATCCCCAGAACCTCTTTGTAGCAGCTCTGCAGGTACTCAGCCACAACCTTGTGGTAGCCGGAATCGTTGGTGGAGTAGGTGATGGTCGGGAAGCCCTTACCATCCGGATAACCAGCCTCAGCCAGGGCAGCCTTCGCGGCGGCCTTGTTGGCCTCGTAATCCTTGCTGATGTAGGTCTCGCCGCCGTTGGCGCTCACGGAGTTATCGAAGAACATGCCCTCGTTGTCCACGATGCCGGGGCCGGCGAAGTTGTAGGCGGGGCTGTAGGTGCCCTGCATCAGCGTGTTGGCGATGTAATCGCGGTCGATAGCCAGGTTCAGAGCCTTACGCACATTGACATCGTTGAAGGGAGCCTTCTGGGTGTTCATGTTCAGATAGTAGGTGCCCAGAATGGTGTCCACATAGAAGTCGCCGCCGTTCTCAGCCTTGGTCAGGCTGGGGATCTCCTCGGTGGGAACATCCTTGATCAGCTGAGCCTCACCGCTGGTGTAGGCCGCATAAGAAGCGCTGGAATCCTCCAGCAGCAGGAAGTTCAGCGTATCGGTCACGATCTTGCTGCTATCCCAGCCGCCCGCGTAGTTCGGGTTCTTCTTGCAGACGATGCGCTCGCTCTCCGTCCACTCAGAGATCATGTAGGGGCCGTTGCAGACATAGGTCTCCGGCTTGGTCGCCCAGGCATCGCCATTGGCTTCCACGGTCGCCTTTTGCACCGGGCTCATGGTGCCGAACGCCACGATCTTATCAAAGTAAGAGCAGGGATACGCCAGCTGGATGGTCAGGGTCTTGCCATCCTCGCTTGCCTTCACATTCAGCAGGTCGGGATTGGGCTCCGTGGTGGTCTTGCCCTCAGCATCGGGGTTGCCGATGGCATCCTTATAGCCGTCGATCATACCGATAACGGTGTCGGCATAGGGGGCAGCCAGATCGACATCGGCGATCCGCTTGAAGGTGTACTCGAAGTCCTTCGCGTTCAGCTCGGTGCCGTCGGACCACTTCAGGCCGTCACGCATGGTGAAGGTCCAGGTCAGACCGTCGTCGCTGACGGTGTACTTCTCCGCCTGACCGGGCTGTACCTTGTTGTCCTGATCAATGATCAGCAGGGTCTCAAACAGGGTGATCAGCATGTTACCGCCGTCCACAGCGCTGTTCAGAGCCGGGTCAAGGGTTTCGGGGTTCGGGCCGATCTGAACGGTGACGCCCTTGGCCGTCTTTTTACCGCAGCCGGAGAGGCTTACGAGACCAAGCACCATGCAGAAAGCCAAAACCAGTGCCATGATTTTCTTTGCTTTCATTTTCTCCACTCCATTTCGCAAAATTTCGCAGTTACCTGCAATTTATCCAATGCGCCCTGGCGACGCATTAAATACAAAAATTCAATGCCGCTTACTTTACCCGATCCAGGTGGTGGCAGGCCGCCCAGTGACCGGGGCTGACCTCGCGGAATTCCGGCACCTCGGCGGCGCAACATTCATCCGCATAGGGGCAGCGCGTGCGGAAACGGCAGCCGCTGGGGGGGTTAAGCGGGCTGGGCACATCTCCCTGCAGGGGGATACGCTTATTGGCGCGGGCCGTGATGGGATCGGCCACCGGAATGGCCGAGATCAGGCTGCGGGTGTAGGGGTGTACGCTGTGGGAAATCAGCTCATAGCTGTCCGCCAGCTCCACCAGCTTGCCGAGATACATCACGCCGATGCGGTTGGAAATATGCCGCACCACGCTCAGATCATGGGCAATGAACAGGTAGGTCAGCCCCAGCTCCTGCTGCAGATCCTCAAACATATTCACCACCTGCGCCTGGATGGACACATCCAGTGCCGATACCGGCTCATCGCAGACGATAAATTCCGGATTGACCGCCAGTGCCCGGGCAATGCCCACGCGCTGCCGCTGGCCGCCGGAAAATTCGTGCGGATAGCGGTTGGCGTGCTCACTGTTCAGCCCCACGCGCTCCAGCAGGCTGATGATGCGCTCACGGCGCTCCTGCTTGTTGGCCGCCAGCTTGTGGATATCAATGGCCTCGCCCACAATGTCCCCGATGGTCATGCGGGGATCCAGGCTGGCATAGGGATCCTGGAACACGATCTGCATTTTGCGCCGGTAGGGCAGCATATCCACGGCAATCTTCTTTTTCTTGTCAAAGATGGTCTTGCCGTCGTAGATGATGGTGCCGTCTGTTGGCTCATACAGCCGCAGCATCGTGCGGCCGACGGTGGTCTTGCCGCAGCCGGACTCGCCGACCAGCCCCAGGGTCTCGCCCTTGCGGATGGCAAAGGAGACATCGTCCACTGCCTGCACATACTTCTTGTGCTTTCCGTGGCCGCCGGCGGGGAAATACTGCTGCAGATGCTGTATCTCCACCAGATTTTTCTCTTCACTCATGGCTGACCGCTCCTTCCGCTTCTTCTTTCTGGCGCAGCCAGCAGTGGGTATAGTGGGTATCGCTGAGCTGCGTTTTCGGCGGCATCTCCCGCAGACAGATCTTCATGCAGGAGGCGCAGCGGGGAGCAAAGGGGCACCCGGCGGGCGGATTCAGCAGATCCACCGGCTGTCCCTCGATGGGGACCAGGCGGGTGACCTCCTCGGCGTTCAGGTTCGGGATGGATTTGATCAGTCCCTTGGTATACTCATGGCTGGGCTGATAAAAGATTTCATCCGTTGTGCCATATTCGACAATGTGGCCGGCGTACATCACGGCGATCTTCTCACACATGCTGGCAACCACACCGAGATCGTGGGTAATCATGATAATGCTCATGCCCAGCTTTTGCCGCAGCTCCTGCATCAGCTCCAAAATCTGCGCCTGGATGGTCACATCCAGCGCCGTGGTCGGCTCATCGGCGATCAGCAGCTTCGGCTCACAGGCCAGGGCAATGGCAATCATCACCCGCTGGCGCATACCGCCGGAAAGCTCATGCGGATACTGCTTGAGGCGCTTATCCGGTTCATTGATGCCGACCAGCTCCAGCAGCTCATGCGCCCGTGCATGGGCCTCCTGCTTGGTCTTATTGGTGTGCAGCAGGATCACTTCTTCAATCTGATTGCCGATGGTATAGACCGGATTCAGGCTGGTCATGGGGTCCTGAAAGATGATAGACACCTCATTGCCGCGGATCTTGCGGAAGTCCTCCTCCGTCATCTGGTCGATCTGATGGCCGTTGAACCGAATGGTGCCGCCAACCAGCTTGCCGGGGTGGGCATTGAGTCCCATAATGGAGTAGGCCGTGACCGACTTACCGGAGCCGGATTCGCCCACGATCCCCAGCACATCGCCCTCCTCCATGGAGAAAGAGACGCCGTTGAGCGCCTTGACCTCGCCGGCCGGGGTGAAGAAGGAGAGATGCTCGTCCTGGATTTCCAACAGTTTTTCACTCATGTTGCATCCTCCTCTCAGGTTTTCAGCTTCGGATCGAACGCATCGCGCAGACCGTCACCGAAAAGGTTAAAGACCAGAATGGTCACACTGATGAGAATGGCCGGCAGCAGCAGCAGGTGGGGGTAGGTGTTCATACCCTTCACGGCGTCGGTGGCCAGTGAGCCGAGCGACGGCATGGGAGCCGCCACGCCGAGGCCAAGAAAGCTGAGGTAGCTCTCGGTAAAGATGGCCGAGGGGATCTGCAGCGTGGTGGTCACGATCAGTGTGCCGATGCAGTTGGTCAGCAGATGCTTGCGGATGATGCGGGCGCTGCCGGCACCCAGGGCACGGGCGGCGGTAACATACTCCGCTTCTTTGAGAATCAGTACCTGCGAACGGGTGATACGGGCCATGCCGACCCAATACAGCAGGATGAATACGAGGAAGATGGCCACCAGATTGGGGCCGACAATCTGCATCCAGTGGAAGCCGGGAACATTGGAGAGAGCCTCCAGGCGTTCTTTCAGCACCATGGAAAGAATGATGATCAGCAGGATATCCGGAATGGTATACAGGATATCGGTCAGGCGCATCATGATGTTATCCACCCAGCCACCGGCATAGGCGGCAATGGCGCCGAAAGTGGCGCCGACGATCAGTACCAGCGCGGCACAGATCAGGCCGACGGTAAGGCTGATGCGGGTGCCCATCATCAGACGCACGGCAAAATCGCGCCCCAGCTTATCGGTGCCGCAGATGTGTGGAAACACCTTTTCGCCGGCGGCCTTGCGCGCCAGCTCCGCAGAGCTGAACTCAAAAGGCGCCAGGTTCTCGCTGCCGCGGATCTGCTGCTCATAGCTATACGGCCACACAGCCGGCAGGAAATAGGCAAAAAGCACGATCAGCAGGATGACGACCAGGCTGATCACGGCAATGCGGTTCTTGAACAGGCGGCGCACGCCGTCCTTCCAGAAGCTCACGCTGTCCCGCATGATGACAAGCTCCTGCTTCTCATCCGGCGTGGCGGGAGCGAAATCGTCCGGATTTAGTTGCAGGCTGAAGGGTTTTCTGCTGCTTAAACTACTCATAATGTCCGTCTTCGCTCCTTTACTTCAATTTGATGCGGGGATCAATCACCTTATACAGGATATCCACCACCACATTGGCCAGGATGACCAGCGTGGCCAGCACGATGGTCGTGCCCATGATCATGGTATAATCACGGTTGGTAATGGCCGAAACAAACTCGCGGCCGAGGCCGGGCACGGTGAAGATCTTTTCCACCACAAAGGAGCCGGTCATCAGGCTGGCCAGCATGGGGCCGACATAGGTGACCACCGGCAGGATCGCATTGCGCAGCGCGTGCTTGAACAGGGTCTTGAAATTGGACAGACCCTTGGCGCGGGCGGTACGGATGTAATCCTGTCCCATCACATCCAGCAGGCTGGAACGCATCAGACGCGTGATATAGGCCGACGGATAGATCGCCAGTGCCGTGACCGGCATAATGTACGAGGAAAGCGAATTCAGTCCCACCGTGGGCAAAATATTTAGTTTACTTCCAAAGGTGTATAGTAATAGTACACTACTGATAAAGCTTGGTATGGCGATGCCGCAGGTGGCCAGCACCAGAATGAAATTATCGGCGAATTTTCCGCGGTTGAAGGCGGAGAGACAGCCCAACGGAATACCTACCACCAGCGCCACCAGCACCGCAATGCCTGCCAGGCGCGCCGATACCGGGAATTTCGTGAAAATAATATCGGATACATTCCGGCCGCGCTGCTTCAGGCTGGCACCCATGTCGCCCTTCAGCAGATCGGTCATATAGGTGGCATACCGCTCCATCAGCGGTTTGTCCAGGCCGTATTTCTGCGCCAGCGCTTCCTGTGCCGCCTGGCTGATGTTCTTTTCTGCCACAAACGGGCCGCCGGGCACCAAATTCATCAGGAAGAAGGTCAGCGTTGCCACGATGAAGATGCTCAGCAGCGCTGTTGCCAGACGCTTGATGATGTACTTTGTCAAAGCAGTGTCAACTCCTTGGTGTTTTTCTTGCCGGCGCACCGGCGCCGCAGCCTGTACAGGCTGCGGAATAGAGAAAGCGGGTACCCGCTTTCTCTATTCAAATATCTATATGAGCAAAAGAGCTGTCAGCGGTGTTTCCCGGATACACTGCCTTGCACAGGCTGCCGTACGAGAGGAAATGAATGGCCGGTCACAGCGTTAAATGCCCTTTTCGGCATATTTTGCACGCGTTTGCCGAAAATTGATAGTAACTATCATACCATAAAGAATACAAAAAATCAAGACTCCAATATTTTTTGTGCCTCTGTAAGTTTTTTCACCGCTTTTTCGGCCGGAAAAGGCAGCCTTTGGACAAATGGCAGCCCCCTGCCGACCGGTTGGTTGGCAGGGGGCTGACGGTCAGGATAGAATAGCCGGACGGGGATCACCATTTCCCATCCTTCAGCCAGGTGGCGCAGGCTCTGGCCCACATATACCGCGAAAGGGAATTGTCCGTATGCCGCGGGTAATCGTGCGTCAGCTCATACCGCTTCGGATAATCCTCAGCCGATAGCTGCTTGCGGGAGCGGCGGGTGCCCTCATGCCCGCCACCGGTAAAGTAATCCGGCTGGTAGCAGGCATAGGAGCTGCCATCGGCGGTGATCTTGGAAAGGTTGGTCATAAACCCGTTGAGCGACTTCTGGAAATATGCCTCGTTGCCGGTCAGCACCGCCATGTGGTAGTCGGCCTCGGCACGCCATATAGTCCAGGCGTGCCCGGCGCAGATGGCCGGTCCGGTACCGTCCCCCTCCCAGATGGTCTCCCACCAGCGCATGGTGGAGCGGTACAGCCGGACATCTGGTGTGTAGGTGATCCAGTGATCGTGCAGCCGCAGGATCTTTTCGGCAAAGTCGATGTATTCCTGCCGCCGCTCGATATACCGGCAATAGTACAGCACGGAGAGCGCCGTGCAGGAGATGGAGCCTTCCTCCATTTCCTCATCGTTCACATCGCTGATCTCGCCCTCGGTGGGGAAGTGCAGGTCGCGCCTGACAAGGTAGTCGGCCATTTTTTCGGCCGCGGCGGCAAAGTACCGGTACTGTGCCTCATCCTGCTGCTCCCGGAACAGCCGTGCCAGGTCGATAATGGGGATGATGGGCGCACAGACGGTGGTATAATCGGTTTTTGGGGCGATGGCGCCGTCCGCCCGCTGATAGGTCTCGATCATGGCTTTCGCGGAGTGTACGGCGTAGTCCAGATACACCGTTTCCTTTGTCAGGCGGTACATTTCCGTCAGCATGGAGACGCCGAAGAATTGCTCCTGTACCCGGTCGGAGTGATAAATGTGGTACGGCGGCAGGCCGTCCACGGAGTAGGGCAGGATGGTTTGCCTGTCCAGCGGCTCGACCCCGTCGCACATGACAGTTTTGAACGCTGTCCGGACGGTGTCGAGGTACTTCCGGCTGCCGTACAGGTTCATATACTGCAGCATGGCCCAGCACCAGCTCATGCCCTCGCACAGGTTATCGTCCCCGTGGTAGGGTTCTTTGACAGCATCGCAGCTTTTTTCAAAAAGCGTCCGTGCATCCTCCCCGAACCAGACCTGGGTATCCAGGCCGGCTGCGCTGCCGGCACTGGGGATCAGCGTATGCCGGCCGTAGCCGAGCCTGTGGATAACGGCCTTGCCGTCCTGCACAGGCACGGTCTCCTGCCGGTCATCCAGCAGCACCCGGACAGTGTCCGCCCCGCCCAGCACATCGACCGTCAGCGAATCGCCAAAGGTTCCGGTTACGCCCGGCAGGATCATCGGGCAGCCGAAAAGCTGCCGGATCCGGTCGTAGCACTCCTCAATGGTTTTGGCAAAGAACAGCTTGAGCGTCAGCGCCTTCCCGCCCTCCCGGCCGAACGCCTTATCGGTCGAGGACATGATCTGGAAGCCGTTGATATAGTGCCCGGAGCAGTACGGCGAATAGTCGAGCCGCCACAGACTGCCCGGGGTGAGCGAAACGATCCCGCAAAAGCCGCCGTTCACGATCGGCAGGATATAATACAGCCGGTCCTCGGTGTCAGAGGTATACGGGGAGGAGGGGATCAGCTGCCCCACATAGGTGCCGTTCTTTTTGCCGAGGAAGTTGAAATTCAGGTCAATGCCGAACTGGGAGAGGGCGGCATTTTCCGCGTGGGAGCGGATCACCAGCACATCCTCCTCCAGTGTGAACTGCGTATGGAACCCCAGGTGGGTGTTTTCGCAGACGGCGGTATCGCCCGAGACTGTGCAGGCGGTATAGCCGGCCTTCTTATCCTTATAGAGGACAAACGGCTCATCGGTGGTAATATCATCGGTCCGCAGCGTATAGCGGATGCCGCCAAAGCCCCGTTTATCGGCCAGGTTGTAGGGGCCGAGCGCTGAATACAGGCCGGTGATCCAGCCCTCCTTCGGAGAAAACTGTGCCCGGATATGCTTGTTTTCGAGTGTCAAGGTGTTCGCCTCACTTTTTTCTGTTTTCTTCTAAGAACACGGAAACCGAAAGCTCCGCGGTGGAATCGTGCCCCACAAAGAGCCGGAATTCGCCCGGCTCGACCGTGTAGGTCAGGGTCTCGTCATAGTAGCCGATGGTATCAAACGGCAGAACGGCCGAAATGGTGGCCTTTTCACCCGGCTGCAGCGATACCTTCTTATATTCCTTCAGCTCCCGCACGGGACGCGCGATCTTGGCCACCACATCTTGCAGATAGAATTGCACAGTCTCGGTGCCGGGTACGCTGCCGCTGTTTTCCACCTCCACTGAGACCGCGATGCCTGCATCGGTGATCTCTGCTGAAAGATTGCTGTAGGAGTATTGGGTGTAGCTCAGCCCATAGCCGAAGGGATACAGCGGCTTCAGCGGCGCATCCTGGTATTTGGCCGAGTGCCGTACCTCGGAGGTGGGACGCCCGGTATTCAGGTGGCTGTAATAGACCGGGCACTCGCCCGAATAGTTGGGGAAGGTGGCTGTCAGCCGCCCGGTGGGGTTGTAGTCGCCGAACAGCACATGGCAGATGGCATTGCCGGCCTCGGTGCCCAGGTGCCAGCATTCCACCAGTGCCGGTGTGCTTTCTGCCACCTCGCGGATGGCCAGCGGTCGGCCGTTGAACAGCAGGGTCACAAAGGGCTTGCCGCAATCGCGCAGCGCGCGGATAAGCGCCTTTTGCTCACCGTGCAGGTCGATGTCGCAGTAGGAGGCGGCCTCGCCGCTCATGCTCCGCCGTTCGCCCACCGCGGCGATGATCACATCGGCATCCGCAGTGGCACGCGCAAAGGCCTCCCGGTCAAAGGGGGTCTCCACACCGCAGCAGGGCTCGTACACAAATTGGATGTTCTGCGCCTTCAGGGCGTCAACCAGCGTTACCGTCTCCTCCGGCCGGCCGCCCAGCACCCAGCAGCCGAGCATTTCGGCGGCATCGTCCGCCAGCTCGCCCAATACGGCGATCTTTGCGTCCCTGCGCAGCGGCAGCACGCCCTCATTTTTCAGCAGGACGATGGATTTTTCTGCAGCTCTGAGCGCAGCCTGCCGGTGTTCCTCACACAGCAGGATCTCCCCGGCCTGCGATACATCGGTGTACGGGTGATCGAACAGCCCCTTGGCAAATTTGATGCGCAGGACCTCGCGCACAGCCTCATCCAGGGTCTGCATGGAGATCTTTCCCTCCTGCAGAAGCGCCTCCACATGCTCGCGGTAGCAGCCGACCACCATGTCCATGTTTACGCCGGCGTTCAGGCAGAGGTCTGCCGCCTGCTTCCGGTCTGCCGCCACGCCGTGGGCAACGCATTCATCTACGCTGAAGGCATCGCTGACCACAAAGCCCCTGAAGCCGAATTTTTCCCGCAGGACCGTCCGCAGCAGATAGGCGTTTGCCGTGCACGGGACGCCGTTGAGGTCGTTAAAGGCGGACATAAAGGTTCCTGCGCCAGCCTCGCAGGCCGCCCTGAACGGGGGCAGATAGGTGTTCCAGAGCTTCTGCAGCGACATATCCACCGAGTTGTAGTCTCTGCCGCCCTCCGCCGCCCCGTAGGCAACGAAATGCTTTGCACAGGCAACGATCCGGTCTTTATCCGATACATCCTTCCCCTGGAAGCCGCGCACCTTTGCGGCGGCGTAGCGGCTGCACAGGTAGGTGTCCTCGCCGGCGCTTTCGGCAATGCGTCCCCAGCGCGCATCCCGCGAGATATCCAGCATGGGGGCAAAGGTCCAGTGGATGCCCTGAACGGCAGATTCCTTGGCCGCGATGGCGGCCGAGACCTCAAAGGTCTCGTCATCAAAGGCGCAGCTTTCGGCCAGCGGGATGGGGAAGACCGTGCGGTGGCCGTGGATAACATCATTGCCGAAGATCAGCGGAATACCCAGCCGGGATTCCTCCACCGCCACCTTTTGCAGATGGTTATAGAATTCCGGATCCTTGGCGCGCCCCAGAAAGGAGCCGATCTCGCCCGCCCGCACCAGGTCCTCGTTTTCGTCCCATTGCTTGTTGGAGGTCCAGCTGTCATAGTCCTCCTGTGTCAGCCTGCCGGCCTCAAGCAGCTTCTGCATCTCCTGCTTGGAGATTTCAAAGCCGCCGACCGGCGAGGTGCCCAGCTGGTGGAGCTGCCCGATCTTCTCCCTGACGGTCATTTCGGCCAGCAGGGCGTCGATCTTCTTTTCGGTTTCGGGATTGATGAACTGATTTTGCCTGTTTTTCATTATACCCATCCATTCTTTCTGTTACAACTCTTTTTTTGATCATAATGGTAGACAAAGCAATCGGGGTACAACGGCTCCTGAAACGGAATATTTCCCCGTTTTGTTTGTCTCATCACTCGCAATACGGCAGTATTGCTGCGTTCTTCGACTTCCAAAACGAAAAAATCTTCTCGTTTCAGGTCGAAGATTTTCGGCAAACAGCGTTTCTTAGCGGCGCGGCGTCCCGACCGAAGAATACTGGCGTATTCTGAGTGGAGGGCAACAAAGCCGATAAGGACGCTGTTTTGCTGAAAAAGCCATTGTACCCCGATTGCTTTGTCTATACAATGTTGTCTATCGTGCGGGGCATACAGCCCCTTTCATTTTCGCATAATCTGCCGATTTCACCATGGATATTTCATTCAAAATACGGTGTTTCTCCGTCAAAAAGCCGGAACTGCCGCACAAATGGGTGCAGCGGCTCCGGCTTATCCAGGCGGAAAAATATGTAGCGGTGGTTACGGCTGTTCCTCCAGAACCAGCACCTGATACGGCCTGACGGCAATATCGCCGGTATAGCGGCTGCCGGTCAGGATGTCGGTCAGCCCCTGCGCATTATGATAAACGCCGCCGTTGCCGCCGATATCCACCAATATGACCCCGCGCCGGTTCCGGCCGTTCCGGTCGGCCACCAGCAGGGAGTTTCCCTCGGTCCGGTCGCAGCAGACGCCGGCCAGCGCGCAGGCGTGGGTGACAAGGCGGCGCATAGCCGCATAGTCCGGCAGGGTGCCCAATATGATGACGCAGCCCTTGCCCACGCGGTGCTGCTGCAGGATGCTCATGCCCTCCAGGTACCGGCTGCCCGATTTGATGAAGGCCATATCTTCTCCCCGGCCCGGTTCGAAGCACTCATAGTACCAGCTGCCCTCAAAATCCGTCCCGTCGGCCCAGCGGCCTTTGAAAGCGCCGTCGGCATCCGGCACCATGTGGCGGAAATAGGCTGGGGTCAGCGATTCCAGATGGCCGTGGTAGCGGTCAAGATATTTGCTGCCGTCGGCGCGCCGGATGTCTGTCATGGGCCCGGTTACCCACACGCCGCCGTTTTCGATCCAGGTCTTCAGCCGTTCGGGCAGGCCGTTTTCGTCCAGCACCGCCATCAGCGGGGAGAAGATCAGCTTATAGCGGTCGAGCGGCACCTCGGCGTCGATCACATCCGGGCGCAGGCCGCTGTCGATCAGCGGACGGTAGAAGTGCTGTTTAAGCAGCTTTTCGTATTCAAAGCCGTACACCATAGCCTGCGTGGCAAACAGCTTGGTGTTCAGGGCGGTAAAGTGCAGGGCAACCTCCGTGGACACGGTGGTGCTGTTCACAAAATCCGCCGCCTTGTCAAAATCGGCGGCCGCCTGCTTTACCTCCTCCACATTGTACTGCGGCCGGCCGCAGCTTTCCAGCACAGAGCCGTGCATCAGCTCGTGCCCTGTCCAGTGGGTGCGCCACAGCCAGTACATGGTCGCTTCGCCGCCCAGTGCCAGCGTCATCCAGGTATTGGCGTAGCAATAGCCGTCCCGGTTGATGCCGCCGGGCATAACGGTGCCGCCGTTCCAGCAGGTGGCGGTCTCCGTGACCCAGAAGGGGCGGTCCTTCATGTTCCGCAGGTAGTCCATCCAGAGGCCGGCTTCCCACAGGTCATTTGTGCGGTTATAGTGGTTGAACATCACCAGATCCAGCGGCTGGTGCATATGGCGGTAATGGATCGTGTTGAACGGCATTTGGTCGGTGCCGAGGGGGGCCTCGGTGTACTGCCGGAGGATCGCTGCCTGCCGGGCGGCAAAGGCGACCTGTGTTTCGCCCTCAAAATTCTTGTATTCCAGCAGATAGCTGGGGTGCTTCCAGCCGATCCCCGGCGTGGAGATATCCGCAAAGCTGCGGTAGGCCGAGCTGAACAGGGTCAGGTTCCATTGCTTGTTCAGGTTTTCGATCGTGCCGTATTTCTTTTTCAGGTACAGGCGGAATTGCTCATCGCAATGCCGGCAGTGGCACTGCTGCAGGAACAGCTCATTGTCGATCTGCCAGCCGATCACATTGTCGTCCCGGCCGAATTCCTTGGCCAGGGCGGTGACGATCCTGTCGCAGCAGGCAAGGTAGGTGGGATTGTTGGAGCAGGCGTGCTGCCGCCCGCCATGGGTGACGCGGTGGCCGCTGACATCCTGCCGGAACATCTCGCTGTCCTTGTCCGTTACCCAAATGGGCGGTGCGGCGGTCGGTGTGCCCATGATGACACGGATACCGGCTGCCGCCAGCCGGTCCACCACCCGGTGCAGCCAGGTAAAGTCGAATGTGCCCTCGACAGGCTCCATCCGGCTCCAGGCAAACTCGCCGATGCGGACGGCGCGGATGCCGTATTCCTGCATTTTGGCAATATCATAGGGCATTTCGCTTTCCGGCCAATCCTCCGGGTAATAGGCTGCGCCGATAAAAGGGGGGTTGATTTCGTTCATGCCACGATCCTCCGTTTGTATGGCTGTTTTTGTGTGGGCGGGTCAGCTTGCCTGGGGCAGCCTTCCGCCGGCGTCCTCCCAACTATTTTCGCATAATTCCGCCGTTTCACAATAGACTTTTCATTCAAAAGGTGGTGTTTCTCCGTCAAAAATGGAACAAAAAGAACACCTGCAGCAGTCCCGCAATATTTTTGCGGGGCTGCCACAGGCGTTTGTTCGCAAGTGCTTGGTTACAGGCACAGAAGCTGCTTGGGGCTTTCGGTGATGTCAATGCACCCGTCCCCGGTGACATAGACCATATCCTCAATACGCACGCCAAAGCGGTTTTCCAGGTAGATGCCCGGCTCTACGGTCATCACCGTGCCGGCGCGCAGCACCGTATCGCAGCGGGTATTGAAATTCGGGCGCTCGTGGATCTCCACCCCGACGCTGTGACCGAGGCCGTGGCCGAAGCAGCCCTCGTAGCCGGCTGCATTGATGATGTCGCGGGCCACCTTGTCAATATCCCGGCAGACCACGCCGCTGCGCACGGCGTCAATGGCGGCCAGCTGTGCCTGCAGCACGGTGTCATACACCAGCTTCTGCTCCGGAGAGACCTGCCCGAGTGCAACGGTGCGGGTCATATCGGAGTGATAGCCGCCGACGACGGCACCAAAATCCATGGTGATGAAATCTCCGCGCTGAATGGGCTTATCCGTCGGCACACCGTGCGGCAGTGAGGAGTTCTTGCCGGAAACGACGATGAAATCGAAAGAGACACCCTCGGAGCCGAGCCGGCGCATATAAAACTCCATATCCAGCATCACATCCCGCTCGGTGCGGCCCTCGGTGATGCGCTGGGTGATGTAGGTGAAGGTATCGTCCGTCAGCTTTTGTGCCTGCCGGATCAGGGAAAGCTCGTTCTCGCTCTTGATGCTGCGCATATCCTGCAGCAGGGCATCAAAGCGGTCGCTGTCCGATACGGCGGTGGGGCGCACGGCCTCCGAAAGCTGCCGCCACAGGCTCAGGCAGACATATTCGCTTTCCACATACAGCGTGCGCACGGCGTGCTTTTCGCACAGCTCATGCAGCTGCCGCATGGGGGCGGTGGAAAGAACCACCTCGCAGCTGCTCACGGTCTGCCGGGCCTTTTCGACATAGCGGAAATCAATCAGGAAAACGGCGGTATCCGGGGTGATGAATACATAGCCGTCGCTGGTCTCAAAGCCGGTCAAATAAAATCGGTTGGGGATGCTGGCCACCAGCAGCGCACTGCCCGGCTCCAGCTCCTTTTGGATGGTTTCAACAGCAATTTTGGTCATGGCTTACAGCTCCTTCAGAATTTCACACACATAGGTATATGTTCGGGCGGTGGAGGCGACGGACAGCCGCTCATTCACCGTATGGATGTCCCACATATCCGGCCCCATGGAAACTGCGTCAAAGCCGGGGATTTTCTCGCTGAACAGGCCGCATTCCAGGCCGGCGTGCACGGTCTCCACCACCGGCGGCTTGCCATACAGGGCGGTATACACCCGTACCATGGTTTCCCGCAGGCGGGAGTCCCGCCGGTATTCCCACGCGGGGTAATCGCCGTGGGTGGAGAAGGCTGCGCCCATATCCTCGGCGATGGCCTGCAGATGCTCCAGCATCACCTGCTTTTCGGCTGCTACGCTGCTGCGCACCGACAGCACGATGTGCAGGGCGTCTTTTTCTGTGGCGACAACGCCGATGTTCATGGAGCTTTGCACCTGGCCGCGGATCTCACGGCTCATGGTGATCACGCCGCTGGGCAGGGAGGTGAGCAGGTGCACTGCCTGCGCCGTAGAGGCAGCATCCAGACAAACAGCGGATGCGGTAGGGGCAACACTGGCTGTCAGGCCGGTGTCGGTGGGGATACGGGTATTTTGCACATAGCTGGCAGTGAAAGCGGTGGGGTCATCTGCACAGGCGATCACGCAGGTGCAGGCGTTCGGGATCACATTATCCTTATAGCCGCCCTCTACCGAAACCAGCCGGAAGGTAAACGGCAGCAGCTCCAGCAGCCGGCCGATGAGTACATCGGCATTCTGACGCCCCTTGTGGATGTCGATGCCGGAATGGCCGCCGGCCAGTCCGGAAAGGGCAATGCGCCAGCACGGGAGCGTATTTGGTTCGGTGCGGATCGGCAGGTGGAGATCCACCTTGGCGCCGCCGGCGCAGCCGACGGTCAGCACACCTTCCTCGCCGGAGTCCAGGTTGATCAGGGTGGAGCCATGCAGGCGGGTCACATCCACCGCCTGCGCACCATCCATGCCGACCTCTTCATCCACGGTGAACAGTGCCTCCAGCGGCGGGTGGGGGAGGGTGTCATCTTCCAGTATGGCCAGGATCATGGCCACGGCAATGCCGTCATCGGCACCAAGGGTGGTGTCCTCAGCCGTGAGCAGATCCCCCTGTACGCACAGCTTCAGGCCATCGGTGGCAAAATTGTGGGTGCTGTCGGCGGTCTTCTCGCACACCATATCCAGGTGTCCCTGCAGAATGACGGTGGGGTGCTCCCCATAGCCGGCAGAGGCCGGCTTGCGGATCAGCACATTGTTCAGCGCATCCTTTTCGCACGCAAGGCCGTGCGCGGCGGCAAAGCGGACACAATACTCACTGATGGCATCCGTATGGCCGGAGCCGTGTGGGATGGCGGCGATCTCCTCAAAAAAGTGAAAAACGCGTGTGGGCGACAGGTTTTCCAGCATAATGGGTCCCTCCCGTGCTTATTGTGCACAAATATTGCCCGCAACATGGCAGACCGTATGCGCTGCAGGCTTGTACAACAATGCATTATAGCAAAGAACCGCCCCAATGGCAATAGCTTCCGGAGTTTTCCTCGCGTTTTTTCTTCATAAGGGGGAATTTTGTCGGAAAACAAGCGAAAAAAGCCGGAAAAGGGGACAGTTCGTCTCCTTTTCCGGCTTTGCTTTGTCTGCTGTATGCTTTTTATGAAAGGATGCCGGTGGACTGCAGGAAGAGAATCAGCATCAGCACGGGGGCGATGTAGCGGATCATTACACGGTAGATCCGCTTGCGGCGGAACGGGTGTCCGCTGCTTTCCATTTCGTCGATCACATAGTCCGGCCCCTTTACCCAGCCGATGAGGATGGTGGATAGCAGGGCGATCAGCGGCATCATGACGCTATTGCTGATATAATCGGCAATATCCAGAAGCTGGCCGGTGGAGCCATTGGGCAGCTTGACCTCAAAATAGAACAGGCTGTACCCCAGCGCAATCACAGCCGAGGCGGCCAGGTAGATAGCGGAGAGCGTCAGCACGGTCTTTTTGCGCCCGGTGTGGAAGATCTCCATGCAGTTGGCCACGATGGACTCCAGCACCGAAATGCAGGAGGTAAGCGTGGCGAAAATGGCTGCCACAAAGAACAGGGCGCCTACAACGGTGCCTCCCTTGCCCATGGCGGCAAAGACCTTGGGCAGCGAGACAAACATCAGGCTGGGGCCTGCTCCCATGCCCTCGGTGCCGGAAAACACAAACACGGCGGGGATGATCATGGCGCCGGCCAGCAGCGCCACGCCGGTGTCAAAAAGCTCAATGCGGTTGACCGCTTTATTCAGATCGACCTCCGGCTTGACATAGGAGCCGTAGGTGATCATAATGCCCATGGAAACGCTCAGCGAGAAGAACAGCTGGCTCATGGCATCCAGCAGGATCTGCAGAAACCGCTTGACGGTCAACCCCTCAAAATGGGGGGTGATGTAGTACAGAAAGCCCTCTATGCCCGTGCGCACCCTGCCGGTCTCATCCGTGCGCTGCAGGGTCAGGGAATAGATGGCGATCACCACCACCAGCACCAGCAGAACCGGCATCATGTACTTGGATACCCGCTCAATGCCGCCCTGCACACCATTGTAGACGATCAGCGCCGTGACGGCCATGAACACCAGTGCGAACACCACGGGGGAAACCGGTGAGGAGATGAAGAAGCCGAAATAGCTGTCGTTGGCGGCGGCTTCAGCCTGTCCGGTGAGATACAGCAGGGCATATTTGGTGATCCAGCCGCCGATCACGGCATAATAGGTCATGATCAGCACCGGCACCAGGAAGGTGAAGATGCCGAGAAATTTCCAGCGCGGGTGCATCGCGGCGTAGGCGCCGATGGCGCTCTTTTTCGTCCGACGGCCGATGGCAATATCCGAGGTGAGCAGGGTGAAGCCAAAGGTGAGCACCAAAATCAGATAGATCAGCAGGAACAGCCCGCCGCCGTCCTTGGCGGCCAAATAGGGAAAACGCCAGAGATTGCCGACGCCGACGGCGCTGCCGGCCGCGGCCAGGACAAAGCCAAGCTGCCCTGAAAAGTGGTTTTCTTTCTTCTCCATGGTTGATGTAAACTCCTTTTCTTTTTGCGGTCTCCCGCGCGGGCCGCGGGGGGAGAAACAACATGCGGTGTGCCCGGAAAAACGGGCATCGGATCGCTGCAGGGGGTCTTACAGCGTCAGGGTGAAGGTCAGTGCTCCGTCTGTGAACTCCAGGCGGTATTCATCGGCAATAAAGCCGGGGATCAGGTGGAAGATCTCGCGCCGGGTGACGGCCGCCGGTGTCTGCAATCCGGCGGTATTCCGGACGACCGGCAGCACGAATGCGGCCTCGCCGGCGGCACTGGGCGCGATTTTGGCCGTGACAGTCACGCTCTGCGGGGAAAACCGGTAATCGAGGTGATACGGCACGCCACTGTTCCGGCCGGCGATATCCCGCAGCGAACCGTCGGCGCAGACAACGATCTCCCCGGCTGCGCGCTCAGCGCGGAGGCTTGCCGTGGTATCCAGGCAGGAGGAATAGGTGCGCCCGTCGGTGGTCAGGTCAATGCGTGGGGTCAGCGGGGCGTGCCGTGCTGTGTGCAGGGTCAGCTGCTGGTTCAATGGCTCCGTGAGGCTGTACTGATAGACGGAAGAGACCAGCACCGGCCCTTTTTGCCGGCTGTACAGCAGGGAGAGGGCGCCGCCGGTGGCATGGGCACGGCCGCTGGCGAAGCTTTCCTGCCCGAAATCATAGGCGGTGACATCGGCGATCCAGTCTCCGATGGACAGCCGATAGGTTGCCAGCTCCGGGTAAAACCGCAGGTCTGTCTGCGGCTGTGCCAGGGGCAGGGGGGCGCTGTACTCCGGCGTGAGCCCCTCAAGGAGGGCGCTGGCCAGATCGCCGGCGTGGCAGAAAGTGTGGTGTATGCAGGGGCGCTCACCGGCCTGCCGGTACTGCGGCCCGCCATACAGCAGGCCATCGTGCGTGCTGGCGGCCAGCAGCTCCACGCTTTTGGCAGCGGCCGCGGCAAAGGCCGGGTGCCGGTCCCGCATGCGGAAATAGGTGGCTGCACAGCCGGCGGTGGTGCGGCTGCCCCAGTATGTCCATTTGTAATTCCGGCCGCCGAAGCTGTTGTCCCATGCACCGTCCGGGAGCATAAAGGCCAGCTGCTCGGCCAGAGCCTCTGTCAATTGCTGCAGGGCGGCCTCATCCTGCAGCAGGCAGGCGGCCTCAACCAGGGCCGGAAGACTTTCCTCGGCATTATAGCCGATGTCGATCGCCCGGCAGCCTTTGGCGGTAAGCAGGTCGTGCGGGTGTCCCTCCCCGTACAGCAGCTTGTTTTCAGAAAAATGCTGCAGGGCGTATGCCAGCAGCTCGGCAGCGCGTGTGCGATACGCTTCATTGCCGAAATACTTCCACGCGGCGGCCATAGCGGCCGCATTGGCGGCCTGGTAATTGATATTGGAGAGGTAGTCTGTTGTCAGAGAGCGGCAGAGCCAATCGCACATCCGACGGCACCGCTGCTCCAGCACGGCGGCGGTGTCGCCCAGCAGCGGGCCGAAATGGGTCAGCGCCTTCAGGTAGCTGCTGACGGAAAATACCGTGATGGCCTGCCAGGCGTTGTTGCCGTCATTGTATACGACGCCGTCGTCGCACAGCAGGTTTTCCTGCCAATCCATCAGCTGCAGGGCACCGGTGCGGTACTTTTCCTCCCCGCTGCGGGAAAACATATACAGCAGGGGGAAAACCGCATTATCGCACCGCCCATGGATGCTCTTACAGGCAGGGCAGTAGAAGGCGCCATTGCTCTGCTTATCGGGCAGTCCGGTGATCTGCCAGTGCAGCAGCCCGTCACACCAGGTCTGTAAAAGCTCTTCGTAGGATCGCATCGAAATACACAACTCCTCTCAGAAAAAAGGTAAGAACTGTCTTGTACCGCGGTTCAGTAGCCGCGCGCTTTCAGGTCGGCCACAAGCTGCACATAAAACTCCCGGACATCAAAGCCTGGGATGTTTTCGCGGTTCAGGTCGATCACATCACCGTGGGAAATGCCGCGCCTGCCGGTCGGCCGGAGCATGGTCAGCCGGCTGCCGAAGGCAAAAGAATTTACGCCGACCAGGCCATCGTTTTCGCCGTCAAAGCAGCGGACAAAGTGGTGGGTCAGATTTAACGGGAAACGCCCGGAGGCGGCTTTCTTCTGTACAGAGCCAACGGATTGGCAAAACACCCCTGCCGGTTCCGGAAGCTGCGCGTTGCGCGCCGCACACTGCTTATCGGTCAGATCCGATGCCGCGGCCAGAAAATCCGGGTCGGTATCGCCCAGCCGTGCAGCGGCAGAATTGTACATCCGGGCAATGCGCTGCTGCTGCTTCTGCGGTACCTGCCCGAACAGGTAATCGGCAAATTTGCAGCCGCGGTGCGGCGTGTTGATCGTGGTCAGGGAGGCCACGCAGGCGGCCATGGCGGGGTCGGAGAGCAGGCAGCGTGCGTCCAGTCCGCCTTTGGAATGGGCGATGATATTTACCTTGCCGCAGCCGGTCGTCTGCATAATCTCGCGGATGCGGCCGGCCAGCTGGTCGGCGCTCTCGCGCACGGAGGAGGCGCTATTGTGGTTGCCGTAGTATACGGTGGCGCCGTTTTTCTCCAGCTCCTTCGGGATCCTGCCCCAGTAATTCAGGTGCTTGAAATCGCGGAAAAAGACGCCGTGCACCAGCAGCAGCGGATAGGCCGTCCGGCAGATCTGCTGTCCCTGCCGGGCGCAGTTGAGCCGGTATTTTGCTTTTTCAAACCGGTATTCCCTGTCGGCAGTGCCGATGATGTGGAGGAGCATACCAAGGTTCAGCAGAGGCACCCAGGCAAACAGAAGTCCCAGCACGCGCGTTTTTACGCGCAGCTGATTGCAGCAGATATAGACAAGGAGGATGCCTGTCCAGAACAGCGCGGAGCAGAAGAGGATCACTGCCACGGCCCGGATGATGAACAGCGCCCTGTTATCTGCCCAGCCCGAAAAACCAAAAGGTGCGGAAAACAGATCATATAGGTAAAGTACGCTGAAAAAGCCGGTGAAAAGGAGAAAGAGCTTTAGCAGGATACTGCCTGCTTTGCAGCAATTCAGCCGGAACACGGGGGGCTATCCTCCTATCGTGTGTGTTGATTGCGTGGGGCAGGGGCATTGACGAAAAAAAGCACTTGCAACCGCAAGTGCTTTTTTCATGGAGGCGACACCCAGATTTGAACTGGGGCATCAGGATTTTGCAGACCCTTGCCTTACCACTTGGCTATGTCGCCAAAAAATGGAGCGGCTGACGAGGCTCGAACTCGCTACCTCCACCTTGGCAAGGTGGCGCTCTACCAGATGAGCTACAGCCGCATATATGGTGCCCAGAGCCGGAATCGAACCAGCGACACGGGGATTTTCAGTCCCCTGCTCTACCAACTGAGCTATCTGGGCAAATTTTGGCGACCCGGAACGGGCTCGAACCGTCGACCTCTAGCGTGACAGGCTAGCGTTCTAACCAGCTGAACTACCGGGCCAGATACCAAAAGTATGGTGGAAACAACAGGGCTCGAACCTGTGACCCCCTGCTTGTAAGGCAGGTGCTCTACCAGCTGAGCTATGCTTCCGAACCAGTGCCGCTCACCAGCGACGGTGTCTATCATACACTACGCGCCCGCCTTTGTCAAGAACTTTTTGCGATTTTTTCCGGTTTTTTCGCTTTTTGCGGCTGGCGGCTGCGGCGGGCGCTTTGCCGGCCGGTCAGGCCGGGGTCTCCGGCTGCGGCCGGCGGGTGTTCAGTGCCTCCAGCTCCTCCCGGGTGAAACGGTAGACCTTATCGCAGAAGCGGCAGGTCACCTCGGTCTGGCCGTTTTCGTCCGGCAGCTGCAGCAGCTCCTGTGCCGGCATGGACAGCAGCGCGCGCTCCACCTTCCGGCGGGAGCAGGTGCAGCGGTATACCGGCTCAGCGGTATCCAGGATGTCAAACTCCATGCCGTCCAGTGCCTTCCGGACGATCTCCTGCGGCGTCATGCCGCGGCTGAGCATGGTGGTGACCGGCTCCAGCTTCTGCACATTGGCCTCTATCCGGTCAATCACTTCGGTGGGGCAGAAGGGCAGCAGCTGCAGCAGCAGCCCGCCGGCAACCTGCACCGTCAGGTCGGGATTGACCAGCACCCCCAGCGCGCACACGGTGGGGGTCTGCTCACTGGTGGCGTAGTAGGCGGTGATATCCTCGGCAATCTCGCCGCTGACCAGCGGGCTGCAGCCGGTGTATGGCTGGTCGGCACCGGTATCCCGCAGCACATACAGCTGCCCTTCGGTGCCAACGGCGCCGCTGACATCCAGTTTGCCGTTCGGCTTAAGCGGAATCTCAACCACGGGGTTCTGGACATAGCCGCGCACATTCCCCCCGCTGTCGGCCACGGCCATCAGGGTGCCGGCGGGGCCGCCGCCGTTCACCCGCAGGGTCAGGGATTCATCGGCCCCCTTGAGCATCATGCCCATCATGGAGGCGGCGGTCATCAGCCGCCCGAGCGCCGCTGTGACAACGGCAGAGGAACGGTGGATGCGTTCGGCCTCGGCGACGATATCGCCGGAGTCCAGAAACATGGCCATGACGGTGGCGTCCTTGGTCAGACAGCGGATCAGTTTGCCCATGGTATTGCGGTCTCCTTTTTATGTGTATTCAGGCGTGCGCCGTTCATGCAGGATCTTTCTGCCCGGTGGCGCGGTTGCGGGCAATGAACACCCAGCGGTCGGCATCTGCCGCCGGTGCGGTAAAGCTGCGCTCACCGCACACCTCCAGCAGGGTGAAGCCGGCCGCATCCAGCAGGCGCTGCCAGGTGCCCAGGGAATAGGCGCGCTCCCGTACCTCATCGGTATAGCGGCCGTAGCTGTCGCCCTCCTGCTGAAAGAAATCCAGCCGCATGACGGTCTCATGCCGTGCGGGCAGGTAGGCATTGCGCCACACGCATACCAGCCCCGGCTGCTCAAAAACGAAGCTGTTATTGCCCAGTGTGACGGCGTGCTTGTGCGGGGTGTTGACATCAAAGATCAGCAACCCGCCGGGAGCGATGAACAGGCCAAGCCGCCGCAGGATCTCCTGCAGGCCGCCGGTGGAAAGCACATGGCTGAGACTGTCCAGCAGGCAGACGGCGCCGTCCACTGTGCCATAGAGATCCAGCGCCTGCATATCCTGGCAGAGCAGCAGGGGGGAGAAGCCCGCGCCGGCGGCTTTCGCCTGTGCCTTCAGCAGCATATCCGGGGAGCCATCCACGCCGATGACATCTATTCCGCGCTGCTCCAGCTCCAGCAGCAGGCTGCCGGAGCCGCAGGCCAGATCCAGCAGCTGCTGCGGGCGGCTGCCGTGGCGGGCAAATGCCGCCAGCAGATATTCCGCCCAGGCGGCGTAGTCCACATCGGCGGTAAAGGCATCGTAGAAAGCAGCAAGCTCTCCGTAGCCGCTCATGTGGCGTCCTCCGGTGTGATGCCGGCCTCCTCCAGCCGCTCAAACACCATGGGGTAGGCATCACAGCCGTACTCCAGTGCCCGGTTGACCCGGCTGATGGTGGCGGTTGAGGCGCCGGTGCTCTTCACGATATCGCTATACACCCTTTTTTCGCTGAGCATTTTGGCCACCACAATGCGCTGCGACATGGCCTTCAGTTCGGTAATGGTGCAGAGATCCTCAAAAAAGCGGTAGCATTCATCCAGGTCTTTCAGTTGCAGAACAGCCTCAAAAAGGTAATCGGCCTCCGGGCTTTTGATTTTGGAATTCACGATGTGCGGCCTCCGATCCGGTAGTTTATGTTCCCATTATACCGCAGCGCTTTGCTATTGTAAAGAGATAAAATGCGAAAAAAGCGCCGCCGCCATCTTCAAAAAAGACAGCGGCGGCGTGGTGCCCCTCTGGCCGTGTCTCCGCTGCAGGGCAGCGGAGCTTCCGAGGGCGGGCGGTCATTCAGTTGCCTGTGTGGGGGCGCTGCCGTCCGCATAGCGGACCTCACGGCCGATTGCCTGCACAGGGTCTACGGTGCGGCCGTCCACCGTCATTTCCAGGTGCAGGTGCAGCCCCTGCGCCTGCTCGCACGGGATGGCGGTGAGCGTACCGATGGTCTCTCCGACCTTGACGGTATCGCCGGCCTTCACTGTCGGCTTCAGGCCGCAATAGGTGGACTGCACGCCGGTGCCATGGTCGATGGTCACGCGGTCGCCCCAGAAAACATCGCTTTCCACGGCGGTTACCCGGCCGTCGGCCAGTGCCTTGACGGCCTGCCCCTGCTCACCGGCGAAATCGGCACCCTCATGGGTGCGCCAATCCTGCATGGTGACCGAGTAGAGCAGCTCTGAGCCGCTGTATGGCTGCTGCAGCGTATTGCCCAGCGGCAGCACATACAGATCCGCTGCCGGCGCCGTGGTTGTGGTGGCGGCAGAGGTGGTGGCTGCCGTGGTGGTTGTGGTGGTCTTGCGTTCGTCCGGCTGGTCGGAAACCTTCTGCTCCACCGGGCGGGTATCCGAGACGGAGTCGGAGCTGTCGGCCGGCTGGCGGACAAACATCCGCTCACCGAAGGTGGCCACGGTGACACCACCGATGGCCAGCAGGCAGGCGGCCAGCGCGACATAAAATCCCCGGCCGCTGATAAACCGCTTGAAACGGGATGGCTGGTGGATGGGCTGCTTATCCATGTGTACATTCCTCCTGTGGTATACCGTAAGATGAGCGAAGCGGTGCTCTGATGGAAGTATGTCCGGTTTTGGTCGTTTTATACCGCTGCGCCGGAGACCGCCGCTGCTTTTTGCGGCGGTCTCCGGTACACAGGGCGGTGCAGCGTCAGAAGAGGCTGTCTTCTTCGTGCTGGTTCTGCTGCTGGTTCTGACCCTGCTGATTCTGCTTGTTCTGCTCCTGCTGGTTTTTCTTGTTCTGCTCCTGCTGGTTCTTTTTGTTCTGGCTCTGCTTATTCTGCTCCATGGTTGTTTCCTCCTGTAAAAATTGTATTGAACGGCGCTCTGCCGTTCACAGCCATAGTGTTTCTGCTGCCGCAAAAAATATACACAGAAATATTGCGGCGGGGCGTTGCGTACAGGAAAAAACTGTGATAGAATATTTCTGTTGCATTTTATTAAAGTAAAGAAAGCGGAGGCGTGCAAATGGATATCCGGGTTGGCGATGTGCTGGAAATGAAAAAAAACCATCCCTGCGGCAGCCGCCGCTTTGCTGTGCTGCGGGTGGGCATGGATTTCCGGCTGCGGTGCGAGGACTGTGGGCATGAGATGATGCTGCCCCGCCTGAAGGCGGAAAAGAACATCCGCAAGGTGGAGCGCGGAGAATAGCGGGCGGTATAGGCAGCAGGAAAAACAACGCAACGGAGGATACGGAAAACCATGCAGGAACGCTATACCGAGCTGCTGCACCGCTATGAGGAGCTGACGCAGCGGCTGTATGATCCCACGGTGACGGCGCAGCCGGAGCAGTACCGGCTGCTGATGCAGGAGCATGCACGCCTGCAGCCGGCGGCCGAGGTATGTGCCGCCATGCAGCGGGCGGCCGGGGCGATTGCCGAGGCCGAGGCGCTGCTGGCAGAGCCGGGCGGCGACCCGGAGCTGCGGCAGCTGGCGCAGCAGGAGCTGGCTGACGGCCGTGAGCAGCTGCGGCAGCTGGACGCACAGCTGCCGCAGCTGCTGCTGCCGCGGGATCCGAATGACGACCGCAATGTGATTGTGGAGATCCGCGCGGGCGCCGGCGGCGAGGAATCGGCGCTGTTTGCGGCCGTGCTGTACCGGATGTATACAATGTATGCCGCCCAGCACGGCCTTGCCGTAGAGCGGGTGGGGGAGAACGCCACCGAGCTTGGCGGCTACCGGGAGATCAGCTTTATGGTAACCGGGGCGGGGGCGTATAGCCGCCTGAAATTTGAAAGCGGCGTGCACCGCGTGCAGCGGGTACCGGCCACCGAGACCGGCGGCCGTATCCACACCAGCACAGCCACCGTGGCGGTGCTGCCGGAGGCCGAGGAGGTGGAGCTGGAGATCGACCCCGGTGATCTGCAGATCGACACCTACCGTTCCAGCGGCGCCGGCGGCCAGCATATCAATAAGACGGAATCGGCCATCCGCATTACGCACCTGCCCACCGGCACGGTGGTGGAATGCCAGGATGAGCGCAGCCAATACAAAAATAAGGATAAGGCGATGCGGGTGCTGCGTGCCCGCCTGCTGGAGAAGAAGCAGCAGGCGCAGCAGTCGGCCATTGCGGCTGACCGGCGGGCGCAGGTGGGTACCGGCGACCGCAGTGAGCGTATCCGCACCTATAACTACCCGCAGGGGCGGGTGACCGATCATCGCATCGGCCTGACGCTCTATAAGCTGGAGGCCGTGCTGAACGGCGATCTGGATGAGCTGATCAATGCGCTGACGGCTGCAGAGCAGGCGGAGCGTCTGCGGCAGAGCGAAAATGAGTAGAAGAAGGGCTTTATGACCATGCAAACGCGTTTGTTATCGCCGGATGCGGCCGGGATCGACGAGGCTGCCCGCCTGCTGCGGCAGGGGGAGCTGGTGGCGATCCCTACCGAGACGGTGTATGGGCTGGCGGCCGACGCCATGAACCCGGCGGCGGTGGCCGCCATCTTTGCGGCCAAGGGGCGGCCGATGGATAATCCGCTGATCGTCCATATTGGCGATATCGCCGACTGGGCGCCGTTGGTCACGGCCATTCCGCCAGTGGCACAGCAGCTGGCGGAGGCCTATTGGCCGGGGCCGCTGACCATGATCCTGCCGGCGGCACCCTGTGTGCCGGCCGAGGTGCGCGGCGGCCTGAAAACAGTGGCGGTCCGCTTTCCGTCCGATCCCATTGCGCAGGCGGTGATCCTGCGCTCCGGCTGCCCGCTGGCGGCCCCCTCTGCCAATCGCAGCGGCATCCCCAGCCCCACCAATGCGGGGCGCGTGATGGAGGATATGCAGGGACGCATTGCTGCGGTGCTGGATGGCGGGGAGTGCGCCGTGGGGGTAGAGTCCACAGTGGTGGATCTGTGCGGCCCGGTGCCGCGGCTGCTGCGGCCGGGCGGCGTTACGCCGGAGATGCTGCGCGCCGTGACCGGCCGGCTGGAGATCGACCGGGCGGTGACCCATGCGCTGCAGGCCGGCGCGGTGGCGGCCTCACCGGGGATGAAATACAAGCACTATGCACCGCGGGCGGAGGTGTGGCTGGTCAAGGGCACGCCGGCCGCCTATACGGACTATGTGAATGCCCACAGCGGTGAGGGCGTGGCTGCGCTGTGTTTTGATGAGGAGCAGGCGGAGCTGACGGTGCCGGCAGTGCCCTACGGCGGAAGACAGCAGCCGCTGGAGCAGGCACACCGGATATTTGACGCCCTGCGCCGGCTGGATGAAATGGGTGCGCACACGGTATATGCCGCGTGCCCGAGGCCGGAGGGCGTCGGGCTGGCTGTGTATAACCGGATGCTGCGTGCCGCGGCCTTCCGCAACATCAATACCATCCGGGTGGTGGGGCTGACCGGGCAGACCGGTGCCGGAAAATCCACCGTAGCCGCCGTCTGGCGGGCGCTGGGCGTACCGGTGCTGGACGCGGATGCGGCCGCGCGGCAGGTGGTGGAGCCGGGCTCGGCGTGCCTTGCGCAGCTGGTGGAGGCCTTTTCTCCGGCAATTCTGACCCCGGAGGGACGGCTGGATCGGGCGGCGCTGGCGCAGCGGGCCTTTGCCACCAGGCAGGCGACCGAAACGCTGAATGCCATTACCCATCCGGCGATCATGGCGCTGCTGCGCCAGCAGCTGGAGGATGCGGCGGATGCCGGCTACCCGGCGGCGGTGCTGGATGCGCCGACCCTGTTTGAGGCGGGCGCTGACGCGCTGTGCGACCATATTGTGGCCGTTACCGCCCCAGCGGCGGTACGCCTGCAGCGTATCCGGCAGCGGGACGGCCTGTCGGCCGAGGCAGCACAGCGCCGTATGGATGCCCAGCCGGAGGAGAGCTTTTATTGCCGTGAGGGTGTGACGGTGCTGCCGAATACCGGCGACCGGGAGGCCCTGTGTGCCGCGGCCACGGCCCTGTGGCAGCAGCGCATGGCGAAGGGGTGGTGGTCGGTGGAATGATACGCAAGCCTGTGTGGCGGCATCTCTGCCTGCTGCTGCTGACGGCGGTGGTGCTGACGGCCGGCGTGTGTCTGTTCCGGGTCGGCTACCGCCGGTATTTCCGGAAGGTATACCCGCTGGAGCATGAGGCGCTGGTGGAGGCTGCCAGCGAGGAATTTGATATTCCTGCCTCGCTGATCTATGCCATCATCCACACCGAAAGCAGCTTCGAGGAGGATGCCACCTCCCACGCCCAGGCCAAGGGACTGATGCAGCTGACGGATGATACCTTTCAGTGGGCGCTCATGCGCGCCGGTGAAACGGGGAAATATACGACCGACGCACTGTATGATCCGCAGGTGAATATCCACTACGGGGTGTATGTTCTGAAGCTGCTGGGGGAACAATTTCCGGATATGCAGACGGTGCTGGCCGCCTATAATGCCGGCCAGGGGCGGGTGAAGGAGTGGCTCAAGGATCCGGCGTATTCGGCGGACGGAGAGCACCTGGACACCATCCCTTATGCAGAAACAGCGGAATATGTACGCCGGGTAGAAAAGACCCGCCAGCGCTATCGCCAGCTCTACCGGCTGGATGATTGAACAGACAAAGCAGCAAACTATAGAAAAGATATAGAAAAGGTGGTATACAGTATGGAAAACGAGACGAAAAACAGCCGGGCAAAGGCACTGCGGGAGCAGCTGGCCTATGCCCCGAAAAACGGTGGCAAAACGCTCTCGGAGGAGGAGATTGCCGCCAGCGACCGCTATTGTGAGGGCTATAAGCAGTTCCTGAATGCGGCCAAAACCGAGCGTGAGGCAGTGACGCAGGCGGTGCGGATGGCCGAGCAGGCCGGGTTCCGCCCGTTCACCCCCGGTATGGCGCTGCAGGCGGGGGACAAGATCTATGTCAATAACCGGGGCAAAGCGCTGCTGCTGGCGGTGATCGGCACCCGCCCGATCACCGACGGGGTGACCATTGCCGCTGCGCATATCGACTCCCCGCGGCTGGATCTGAAGCCCAATCCGCTGTATGAGGACAGTGAGCTGGCCTATCTGGATACCCACTACTACGGCGGAATTAAGAAATACCAGTGGACGGCAATGCCGCTGGCCTTGCACGGGGTGATCGTGCGCCGGGACGGCACCAGCGTGACGGTTACGGTGGGCGAGGATGCCGACGATCCGGTGTTCTGCGTGACGGATCTGCTGCCGCACCTTGGCGGTGAGCAGATGAAGCGGCCGGCCGGCGAGGTGGTGCGCGGTGAGGATCTGAATGTGCTGATCGGCTCCCGCCCCTTCCGGGAGGACGATGCCAGTGAGGCTGTGAAGCTGCACATCCTGCAGCTGCTGCATGAGAAATACGGCATTGAGGAGGCCGACTTCCTCTCGGCCGAGCTGGAGGTGGTGCCGGCTTTCCCGGCGCGTGATATCGGCTTTGACCGCAGCATGATCGGCGCCTATGGGCATGATGACCGCGTGTGTGCCTATCCGGCGGTGACGGCCATCCTGGAGTGCGGTACGCCGGCCTATACCGCTGTAACGATCCTGGCGGATAAGGAGGAGATCGGCTCGGAGGGCAACACCGGCATGCAGTCGGCTTTCCTGCGGTATTTTATCGCAGATGTGGCGGCGGCCTTCGGCGCCGAGGGACGGCATGTCCTTTCCCATTCGATCTGCCTGTCGGCGGATGTGAATGCGGCGCTGGATCCGATCTATCCGGAGGTGATGGTGCGCTCCAATGCGGCACAGCTGAACTATGGCGTGTGTATCACCAAGTACACCGGCGCCCGCGGCAAATCCGGCAGCAGCGATGCCTCGGCGGAATATATGGGGCAGGTGCGGCGGATGCTGGACGAGCGGCAGGTGCTGTGGCAGATCGGTGAGCTGGGCAAGGTGGATGCCGGCGGCGGCGGCACGGTGGCCATGTATATCGCCAACCTGGATGTGGACACGGTGGATATGGGTGTGCCGGTGCTGAGCATGCACGCCCCCTATGAGATCGTGGCCAAGATTGATGTGTATATGGCGCACCGCGCATTCCTGACGGTGATGCAGCGGTGATCCTATACGAGGACGCGGATATCCTGCTGGCTGAAAAGCCGGTGGGGCTGCTGTCGCAGGCGGATGCCGCCGGCGGCGACAGCCTGCCGGCGCGGCTGGCGCAGCAGGGGCGACCGGTCAAGCCGGTGCATCGGCTTGACCGCATGACGGGCGGGGTGCTAGTGTACGCCCGCTCCGACCGGGCTGCGGCGGCGCTGAGCGCCTTGGTGGGACAGCATGACCGGTTTGTAAAGGAGTATCTGGCAGTGGTGTGCGGCTGTCCGGCGCAGCCGGCCGGCGTGTGGGAGGATCTGCTGTACCACGATGTGCGGCGCAACAAATCCTTTGTGGTGCAGCGTCCACGCGCAGGCGTGCGGCGGGCAGTGCTGGAGTACACCGTGGTGGAAACGGCCGAAACGCCGCAGGGCGTGTATTCGCTGCTGCGCATCCGGCTGCATACCGGCCGCACCCATCAGATCCGCGTACAGGCCGCCTCGCGCCGGCTTCCGCTGTGCGGCGACGCCCTCTATGGCGGCCGGCGCGGCTGCCCGCCGGCGCTGTGGAGCCGCCGGCTGCAGTTTCCGCACCCGGTTACCGGGGAACCAGTTGTGGGGGAGAGCCTGCCGGATACGACAGGCTTTCCGTGGAACCTATTCCCGGCTGCGGCCTATGAGAAATGAAAAATGCCTCTCCCTTATCAGGAAGAGGCATTTTTTGTTCTCAATCAGAGATAGGCTTTCAGCAGCTCCTGCAGGGCGGCCTTTGGCTGGAAGCCAATGCTCTGGCCGACCGTCTGCCCCTGCTTGAGGATGACGACGCAGGGGATGCTGGATACACCATATTCGGCGGCCAGGGCGGTGCTGAGCGCCTTAGTGGGACAGCATGACCGGTTTGTGAAGGAGTATCTGGCAGTGCCGGAGTACACCATGGCGGAAACGGCCAAAACGCCGCAGGGTGTGTATTCGCTACTGCACATCCGGTGGTCACAACCCATTCGGCTATTCATAGCGCTTGGGATTGTCTGTTTCTCCCAGAAGGTAGTCAATACTTGTTTTGTGAAACTGAGCCAGTTTGATCAGTATGGATGTCGGTATGTCATTTTCTCCGGTTTCGTATTTTGAATACCCTGTTTGCGACATTCCAAGGATTTTAGCCATCTGTGTTTGGCTCAGATCTTTATCCTCACGCAGATTCCGAATGCGACTATACATAGGCACCTCTCACAACAGTTATTAATAAATATGGTACCAGTTTCAAAACAGGCTATTGACTTTTAACCTGTTTCAGGTTATAATTTGGGTAAATTTATGAGAGGGATGGTGAAAATGGAATACATATCTGTAAAGGAAGCCGCTGAAAAATGGGGGTACAGCGAGGCTACAGTGCGTAAGTGGTGTAAAAGCGGAACCGTTTGCGTGATTGTGGGAGCAAAAAAAGAGAGCGGACACTGGCTTGTTCCGGCTTTAGCTGAATGCCCCAAAAAATGCAAGAAAAACAACTGAAAGCATGTAAGGAGGATATTATTATGAAAAGAGTATGGGCAATTCTTATGGCACTTATAATTCTTACGGTGCTGGTTTCCGGCTGTGATGCTTCAGGGGCCGGCAAGGTGGCGTTGACCGTTGATAACGCATCGGACTATTTGGAATTCAATATCAAAGCTGGGGGAGACGATTCGGAGTATTACAGTATGTGGAAAGCAGTTGCTTATAAATCCGCTTTTATGTCCGGCACCATTAGCGGTATCAGCGGATACATTTATGATAATGTGGTTGTTACTATAGCCTGTACCTTCACTTTTGAGGAGTTGGAGGGCGGACGCAAACCTGGTCTCGAGTCAAAATATACCACAACGCTATCCGAAACAGTAAAACTGAATGTTGGCGGCAATGGGAAAATAGCGAAGAAGGAAGAGCTGGATGTGTTGCCGAACACGAAAGAAGCGTTCAAGAATGTTAAGTGCTCGGGATATGTTATTGAGTCTATCAGCGGGACTGTCCGCGAACAAAAATAAGCAGGACACTGTTGAAAAGCGAACAGCCTGGCGGGACATCCGAAAAGGATGTCCCGCCAGGCTGTTTCATTAACGATTGTGATTGGTGGTGCTTACCGCTCCATAAACAGCTTGCGGGAGACAAAATTATACACCATCACGATGCCGGCGGCGGCACGGTGGCCATGTATATCGCCAACCTGGATGTGGATACGGTGGATATGGGTGTTCCGGTGCTGAGCGTGCACGGCCCTATGAGATCGTGCCCAAGATTGATGTGTATATGGCGCACCGCGCATTCCTAACGGTGATTCTATACGAGGACGCAGATATCCCGCCGGCTGCAGTTTCCGCACCCGGTTACCGGGGAACCAGTTGTGGGGGAGAGCCTGCCGGATACGACAGGCTTTCCGTGGAACCTATTCCCGGCTGCGGCCTATGAGAAATGAAAAATGCCTCTCCCTTATCAGGAAGAGGCATTTTTTGTTCTCAATCAGAGATAGGCTTTCAGCAGCTCCTGCAGGGCGGCCTTTGGCTGGAAGCCAATGCTCTGGCCGACCGTCTGCCCCTGCTTGAGGATGACGACGCAGGGGATGCTGGATACACCATATTCGGCGGCCAGGGCGGGGTTCTCATCCACATCCACGCTATAAAATTCCGCCTGTCCGTCCAGCTCGTCGGAAAGCTCCTCCAGCACCGGGGCCAGCATCCGGCAGGGCTGACACCAGGTGGCGGAAAAATCCACCACAGCCAGCGGATCCTGCAGCGCCTGCTGCAGGTCATTATTGACAACTTCGTTTACCATAGGGCACAGCTCCTTTTTCTATTTTTGCGCGGCCAGGTAGGCAACGGCGGACAGCGCCGCGATATTTCCCTGACCGGCGGCTTTGATATACTGATACGGCTTACCGGCAAGATCGCCGCAGGCAAAGCAGCCCGGCAGATTGGTGCACATCTGTGCGTCCACGGCCACATGGGCACCCGCGGTGTGCAGGCCGGGCACCAGCTTGTTCGGGGCTACGGCCTCCCGCAGCACGAACACGCCGTCCACCGCATAGTCGCCGCCGTCGGTCTGCAGGGCGGTTACCCGTTCACTGCCAAGGATGGCGCGCGGCCGTTCGGTGATGACCTGCACCCGGCTGCCGACGGTGACCGGATGCGGGGCGGCGGGAAAATACAGCACCTTTCCGGCGGTCTCGGCCAGAAAATCGGCCTCGGCGCAGGAGTCGGCATTGTAGCCGATCACGGCAACGGTTTTGCCCGGATAAAAGTGCGCATCGCAGGTGGCACAGTAGCTGACCCCCCGGCCGAGCAGAGCCTCTTCCCCGGGGAAGGGCTTGTCCTGCACCACGCCACCGGCCAGAATAACCGTTCTGGCCGTGTACATGGTATCCGGTGTCTGCAGGCCGAAATAGCTGCCCATGGCGTAAACGGCGGTTACCTGCTTTTCCGTGATGGGAATATTCATGACCTCCAGGTGATGCCGCAGCGCGGCAGCCAGTGTAGCGCCGTCGATATCCGGCAGGCCGGGATAATTGCGGATGCTGTGGGTGCGGGTGAGCTTGTCGCTCAGCCGGCGGCTGCCGAACAGCCACAGGCTCTTGCCCCGCAGGGTGGCCGTGATGGCGGCAGAAACCCCTGCCGGCCCGGTGCCGATGATGGCGATATCGGCAATGGTTGCTTGCTGCATGCGGCATTCCTCCCTGCGGCAGCGGATGTGAAGGCTGGTCGACCGACGATAGTGGTAGTATGTGCATATGGTGGGCGAAAATGCGCCGGCCGGCAACGGTATCGGCGGTGTATCCACCTGCCTTTTTTCGACCCTTCTGCCGATAAAACGATGGTATCACATGACCGCGGCTTTGTCAAGCGCAGACAAAAAGCGGCGCACCGTTCGTTTTCAACGGTGCGCCGCCGGGGTTATTCACCAATGAGGATATCCTCGCCGGGCTTTTGATACAGGCGGATCCAGTCCACATGGTATTCCACGGGGCAGGGATCCTCCGGCTTCATCAGATAGCCCTCCGGTGCCCAATGATGGCCGGGGGTGAACACATAATCGCACAGAATAACAAAGTGGTAGTCCTGATAGCACTCCATGCCGTGGATCTTCTGCCCGAAATCGTGGTGCAGGTCAATGGTGGTGTAGGGCACATCGTCGATCAGGAAGGTCATGGTGTCCCGCGTCCAGTCGAAGCCGTATACATGGTATTCCTCATTCAGCTTTTCCGGGTGCGGGAAGGTATAGTTCAGGTTGGAGATCATCTTGCCGTGGAGCTGCTCCCGCGCCGCAATGCTGCCGGAGGGATCCCGCTGGGATTTGTGCAGGTTGCAGAACAGGGAGTCCTCGCTGGAGAACACCTCGAAAATGTCGATCTCCGAGCGCATGGGCGCTTCCTGCAGCGGCTCATAGGTGAGCATCCAGAAGGATGGCCAGGTGCCGTGGCGGAACGGGATCTTTGCCCGCATCTCCAGATAGCCGCGGCGATAGACCATCTTATCATAGGTGGTCAGCGCCATGGGGATGGTATACAGCACACCCTCATTTTCCCCCTTAAAGGTGCGCATTACAAGCTGCCCGTCCTCATAGGCCACATGGCGGGCGTCGGTTTTCAGTTCGCAATCGGTGGAATTCATCTGGGTGCGGAACAGCCAGTTTTTATCAAAATCGGCCGGCTGGGTAAATTCATCGTGCCAGGTCAGCACCCGATCCCCCCGGCGGGTGGGAATGCCCTGCTGTTCGGCCTGCTGCCGGATATCCTGCAGCGCCTGATCGTGCGGTTTTTTCATGGTGTCGGCTCCTCTCACGCGTTTTTTTCATTATAGCAGAAACCGCGGATGTAAGAAAGGTAAACATTGCAGAAAAAAACGGGAGGAAAATTCCCCCTCGGCTCTGCGGCGGGGGAACGGAGAGCGGCCGTTCCGGGCATGGCCGGCGCTCTGTTCCGGAAAAATTTCTCGTCGAAATCCGCCTTTCCCGCTTGACAATGCCGAAAAGGGGTGGTAAACTGACGGTAAAGTGTTGATGGGGAGGGTCGCTGCCCCGCTCCCGCAGAGAGCGTCCGGCCGGTGTAAGGACGCGGAGCAGACAGCAAGCACCTACCACCCCGGAGCGTGCGCCGAAACAAGGCGTGCCGGCCGACGCCGTTATCCGTCAACCGTGAGTGCCGTCTGCGGACGGCAGAAGCAGGGTGGAACCACGAGGCTTTGCGCCCCGTCCCTCATTGTGGGGGACGGGGCTTTTCTTTTTTAACAGCCGAAATACAGAAAAGGAGCGATATGTTATGCTGAAGATCACACTAAAAGGCGGCGATGTGCGCGAGGTGGCGGAGGGCACCACACTGGACGCGCTGTGCCGCGATATCTCCATGGGGCTGTACCGCAATGCCTGTGCGGCGCGGGTGAACGGCAAGGTAGAGGATCTGCGCACCCCGCTGCAGGAGGATGCCGAGGTCGAAATCCTCACCTTTGACGACCACGACGGGCAGAAGGCCTATTGGCATACCGCCTCGCACATCATGGCGCAGGCGGTCAAGCGGCTGTACCCTGCGGCCAAGCTGACCATTGGTCCCTCGATTGACGAGGGCTTCTACTATGATATCGACATTGACCTGAGTGTAACGCAGGAGGTACTGGCCGCTATTGAGGCTGAAATGAAGAAGATTACCAAGGAGGGCAGCGAGATCACCCGCTTCACCCTGCCGCGCGCTGAGGCGCTGGAGCGTATGAAGGATGAGCCGTACAAGGTGGAGCTGATCAACGACCTGCCCGCCGACGCCGAGATCTCCTTCTATACGCAGGGCGAGTTTACCGATCTGTGCGCCGGCCCGCACCTGCCGGATGTCGGCCGCGTGAAGGCCTTTAAGCTGCTGTCCGCCACCGGTGCCTACTGGCGTGGCGACAGCAAGAATAAAATGCTGACCCGTATCTACGGGATTGCCTTCCCCAAGGCCTCCATGCTGGAGGAATATCTGGAGCGGCTGGAGGATGCCAAAAAACGGGATCACAATAAGCTGGGGCGTGAGATGGAATTCTTCACCACGGTGGACACCATCGGCCAGGGGCTGCCGGTGCTGCTGCCGAAGGGCGCCCGCGTGATCCAGCTGCTGCAGCGCTGGGTGGAGGATGTGGAGCAGCAGCACGGCTACCTGCTCACCAAGACCCCCCTGTTCGCCAAGCGGGAATTCTACAAAATTTCCGGCCACTGGGATCACTATCTGGACGGGATGTTCGTGATGGGCGATCCGGAGGATTATACCAAGGATTGCTTTGCCCTGCGTCCGATGACCTGCCCGTTCCAGTACCAGGTGTATCTGAACCGCGCCCGTTCCTACCGCGACCTGCCGATGCGTCTGGGCGAGACCTCCACACTGTTCCGCAATGAGGACAGCGGTGAGATGCACGGCCTGATCCGTGTGCGCCAGTTCACCATCTCCGAGGGGCACAATGTGGTGCGTCCCGATCAGCTGGAGGAGGAGTTTAAGGACTGCCTGGAGCTGGCAAAATACTTCCTTGGCACTGTCGGTCTGCTGGGTAAGTGCACCTTCCGCTTCTCGCAGTGGGATCCCGCCAACCCGAAGAATAAGTATGAGGGTACGGCGGAGCAGTGGGAGCACGCCCAGAGCACCATGGCACAGATCCTCGATGACCTGGATGTGCAGTACGACATCGGCATTGACGAGGCTGCCTTCTACGGTCCCAAGCTGGATATCCAGTATAAGAATGTTTATGGCAAAGAGGATACGCTGGTCACCATCCAGATTGATATGCTGCTGGCACAGCGCTTTGGTATGTATTATACCGATAGTGACGGCCAGAAAAAGCTGCCGTATATCATCCACCGCACCTCCCTTGGCTGCTACGAGCGTACGCTGGCCTACCTCATTGAGACCTATGCCGGTGCGCTGCCGCTGTGGATGATGCCGGAGCAGGTGCGTGTGCTGCCGATCTCTGAGCGTCTGTTGGATAAGGCCGGCGAGGTCACGGCCCAGCTCAAGGCGGCCGGCATCCGTGCCGAGCTGGATACCCGCAGCGAGAAGATGGGCTATAAGATCCGCGAGGCACAGGTGGATAAGATCCCCTATATGCTGGTGGTCGGCGACAAGGAGGCCGAAAGCGGCACGGTTTCCGTGCGGCACCGTAAGGCCGGCGACCTTGGCTCCATGCCGTTGGAGGACTTTATCGCCCGTGTACTGAAGGAGACCGCGGCCAAGACGCGTGAGTGATTGCCGGGGAGGATAAACGACGATGCTGTGTTTAGCGGATGTTTTTCAGGATCATATGGTGCTGCAGCGGCACAAACCGATTGCTGTTTTCGGCACCAGTGAAACCCCCGGCACGGTTACTCTGGCCGGGCAGTCTGTCGCATTCACCCCGCTGGCGGACGGCCGTTTTCTGTGCCGTCTGCCGGCGATGCCGGCTGGCGGTCCGCACACCCTCACGGTCACGGCCGGCAGCGAGAGCGTCAGCCGGACGGATGTGCTGATTGGCGAGGTGTACATTGCCGGTGGGCAATCCAACATGCAGCTGCATGTGGAAGATACCGTGGATATCCAGCCGGTCGACCGGCCGCAGCTGCGCTATTTCCGTGAGCCGCACTACTACCGTGAGGATCGCACAGCCGGCTGTGACGAGCCCTGCTGGCAGCCCTTTACCAAGGAGCAGATGCCTGGTTTTTCTGCGGTGGGCAGCAGCTTTGCGCTGCACCTGGCGGATGAGCTGCCGGTGCCTATCGGCATCGTTTCCTGCAATACCGGCGCCTCCCGTGTAGACGCCTGGACGGCGCCGGAGATCACACAGGTGCCGGAATACCAGCGTCTTGTCTCTGAGCCGCATCCCGATTACGAAAACTACCGCTTTAATCAGGATAACTGGCTCTATTGGCACAAGCTGCTGCCCATTGTGCCCTATACCGCCGCCGGCGTGCTGTGGTATCAGGGTGAGAGCAACCGCGGCAGGGCTGAGGCGCCTTACTACGACCAGCTGCTGGCCAAAATGATCGAAAACTGGCGTGCGCTGTGGCAGGAGGAGCTGCCGTTTTACCTTGTGCAGCTGATGCCCTATGCCGATGGAGCCGCCTGTGCGGATCTGGCTTCCATCCGGCTGGCACAGGAGCGCGCCAGCCGGCAGATCCCGCACACGGCTATGGTCACGCTGGTGGAAACCGGCGAAAGCCATGAGATCCATCCGACGCACAAGGATACCGTTGGGCACGCGCTGGCCAATGCGGTACTGCATTGGCAGTTTGGCCGCACGGAGCTGGAATATAGCGGCCCCATCTGCACAGCGTGCCGCCGGGAGGAAAACGGCGCGCAGCTGATCTTCAGCCATGCGGACGGTTTGCATTTTGCCGGCGGGAAGGCGGAGGATATCCTGGTGATCGGCCGCGACGGTGCGGTACACGCCCCCACGGCGGCCGTCATCGAGGGAAATGCGCTGCACCTGCGCTGGGATGCCGCCATTGATGCCGCCGGGATCGACATTGGCAACTGCAATGCGCCGCAGCACACGCTGTACAATGCTGCCGGCTATCTGGCCTCTCCGGTGCATTGGCTGTTCTGACGCCATTGCGCAGCAGAAAATTCAAAATACGAAAAAGCATCGCCTGCCGCTATGCGCGGCAGGCGATGCTTTTTTTGTTCCGTATTTGTGTGCGGCAGATCAGGAGCGGGTTTCCGCCCGCGGCCATCTCCGCCCGAACAGGGCATAGAATCCATAGCCGATCAGGCCGCCGGTGGTGTTGGTGATCACATCGGTGATATCCGCCCGCCGTGCGCCGTTGATCAACGGCTGGAGCAGCTCGATGGACAGGGTGAGTGCCAGCGTCATCAGCAGGCAGCGCAGCAGACCGCATCGCTTTCCCGCCATGCGGCGGCACAGTGGATACAGAAAGCCGAAGGGTACGGTCATAACCACATTCAGGACGATCTGCCGGACGAAATCCCCCCGGCCCTTCAGGGCGTCCTCAAACGGCGCCATGTGCATGGGGGTATAGGGGTGATTGAAGCAAAATGGCAGCGAGGCAATGACTGGCATGAGCGTCACAAAGAGAACGCCGGAGAGATAAAGAAACATCACCGTATTGGCTGCCAGGAGAGGCTTGCCGCCACGCTGCCATTTTGGACGCAGCCAAAGGCAATACAGCAGCGCCAGTGCGGCGAAATCGAGAAGATACTTAAACAGCTTTGGCATGGGTTGCCTCCTTTTTTGTTGCTGCCTGGCGACAGCATAAATCCACTCAGGGGGTCATTTTTGGCGGCAATGCAAGGTGCTGCGGATGCTTTACAGCTCTGTGGGCGGATTGTCGGCGGCATCGGCCGCGCGCTGCTTTACCTCCTCTGCCCGCCGATTAAAAATGCGCGGGAGGGAGGTGAAAATGACGACCGCGGTAATGATGCCGGCGGCAAAATCGGCGATCCCCTCGGATAAGTATACGCCGGAAAAGCCCAGGGCGTCGGTCAGAACAAAGCAGAGGGGGATAAGGATAATGACTTTCCTTGTTACGGCAAGCAGCAGGGCCAACCGCGCCTGCCCCAGCGCCACATTGACATTCTGCAGCGTCATCTGCACAAAGAACATGATCGAGCCCATCAGAAACAGCGGGCAGTAGCTGCGGACAATTGCCGTAACGGCCGCGCTGGCCGAGAACAGACGGGCATACATCTGCGGGATGGCCATGGAGAGCGACCAAATGATCAGACAGAAAACAAAGGCAATGGCGGTGACATACCGGATGCCCTTTTTCAGCCGGGATTCGTCGCCCTTGCCATAGTTATAGCTGACGAAGGGCTGCACACCGTTGCCAAGTCCATTGAGCGGCAGGGAGATCAGCTGCAGCGCGCTGAGCATCACGGTCAGTGCCGCGGTGTAATCGCGGTTCCCACCGGTGGCACGGTTCAGGTTGATATTGAACACCACCTGAATGGCGCATTCGGTTATCGCCATCACAAAGGGGGTGACCCCGAGGGACAGGATACTGGCCACCCTGGCAAGGGAAAGCCGCATCTCGCGCAGGCGGAAGCGGAACAGACTGGTGCGGGTGAAGAAAAACGCCACCACGCACAGGCAGGAGCAAAGCTGGGAGATGACCGTGGCCAGGCTGGAGCCGCGTACCCCCATGCCCAGGGTGAATATCAGCAGCGGGTCAAGCGCCATATTGATCAGCGCGCCCACCAGGATTGACCCCATGGCGATCAGGGAATAGCCCTGGGTGAGAATGAACGGATTCAGCCCCTGGGCAAGCATGACGAAGAGGGTGCCGCAGGCGTAGATCCTTAAGTACGAGACGGCAAACTCCTCTGCGCTGGGCGGACAGCCGAACAGCTGCACGATCGGCCCGGCAAACGCAAAGGCGGCGCAGCCGAGCAGCAGGCCGATCCCGGTGAGCAGAGAAAATGCGGTGTTGAAGATGCGGTTGGCCTCGGCCATGTTGCCCTCGCCCATCTTGATGCCGGCCCGTGGCGCACCGCCAAGGCCGACCAGATTGGCAAAGGCCTGTATAATCAGGGTGATCGGAAGGACAATTCCCAGCGCCGCCAGGGCGTCCATCCCGGAGTTTGCGATCCTGGCCACATACATCCGGTCAACGATGTTGTACAGAAAGGTGATCAGCTGCGCAATAACGGCAGGCACCGAAAGCCGGACGATCAGGGGGAGAATTTTCCCGTGATCCAGCTGTGCGGTCATATCCATGGAGGATTTTCGGATGTGATACATACGGACGCTTCCTTTATAAAATAGGGGGGATTACTCCTGTATTATAGGACATTTTTTGTGAAAAAGCAAGCCGGTGGTGTCTATCCCACACAGTGTGAAGCTTTGTGCAGCAGAATGGTGCGGCGATATGCGCTGTTTCGGCTTTTGGCGCACACGCCAAAAAAGACTTGACAAAATGGCACTTATAGTTCAAAATAACAAGCGCAAGCCAAAATATTGAACATTCAGAGGTGTGGGTATGTTAACAAAGCTGCAATTTGATGGGCTGCATTACATGGCTGTTCACCAGAATGCCTCTAAGGCGCTTTCCCAGCGGGAGATCGCACAGGGGATAGGTCGCTCTTTGGGAAGCGTAAACGGTTTGGTGAAGCAATTGCTTTCTATGGGTCTGATCGATGCAGGCGGACGGGTGACGGAGGCCGGCTTTGCGGCTCTGGAGCCGTATAAGGTGGATAATGCCATTATCATGGCGGCCGGAATGAGCTCCCGCTTTGCACCGCTCTCCTACGAAAAGCCGAAGGCTCTGCTGCGGGTCAAGGGGGAGATCCTGATCGAGCGGGAGATCCTGCAGCTTCAGCAGGCCGGGATCGACGACATCACGATCGTTGTCGGCTACATGAAGGAAAAGCTGTTCTACCTGGAGGACAAATTCGGCGTCCGGATCGTGGTCAATGAGGATTATCACCGCTTTAATAATCCGTCGACCCTGATGCTTGTCCGGGAGCGCCTGGGCAACACCTATATTTGTTCTTCGGATAACTATTTTGACCACAATCCCTTTGAAAGGTATGTGTATCATGCCTACTATTCGGCGATGTATGCCGAGGGGAAGACTACGGAGTATTGCCTGACGACGGACAGCAAGGGCCGCATTACAAAGGTGGATGCTGTGGGTGGATGTGATGCCTGGTACATGATCGGCCATGTCTATTTCGACCGCCAGTTCAGCAAAAAATTCGTCGAGATCCTGGAAAGGGAATATGAAAGCCCGGCGACAAGGGCCGGCCTTTGGGAAGACCTGTATGCACGGCATGTGGACGAGCTGGAAATGTACATACGGAAGTACGACGACGGTATCCGGGAATTTGATTCGCTGGATGAGCTTCGCGCCTTTGACGATGTGTATGTGACCAATACCGATTCCTATATTTTTGATAATATTTGTTCCGTGCTTGCGTGTGAGCCAAAGGATATCGGAAAGATCATTCCGATCAAAACCGGTCTGACCAATCTGTCGTTCAAATTCACCTGCAAGGGCCAGTCGTATGTATACCGTCATCCGGGCGCAGGCACAGAGGCGTATATCGACCGTTCGGCGGAGGCCGAGGCGATGAAGGCCGCCAAGGAGCTGGGGCTTGACGATACCTTTATCTACATCGATAAGACAAAGGGCTGGAAGATCTCCCACTTTGTTGAGGATGCGGAGAACCTGGATTATCACAACGAGGCGCATGTGGCCAATGCAATGAAAATGCTTCGCAGGCTGCATACCAGCGGTGCACAGGTGAGCGGCCGCTTTGATGTCTGGGAGAAGATCGCGGACTTTACCGAAAAGCTCCGGGGATCGGATATCTCCAATTTTACCGGCATGGATGAGATCCGGAACACCATGCTGTCCCTGCACGACCACCTGAAGGCGGATGATCAGCCGCCCTGCCTGTGCCACTGTGACAGCTATGCCCCCAATTTTCTTCTGGATAAGCAGGGCAAGATGTTCCTGATCGATTGGGAGTATGCCGGGATGTCCGATCCGGGCTGCGATATCGGAACATTTGTTGCCTGCTCGGATTACAGCGTGGAAGAGGCCGAAAGGGTCCTTGAGCTGTACCTTGACCGCAAGCCCACACCGGATGAGCGGCGCCACTATCTCAGCTACATTGCACTTGCGGCGTATTTCTGGTTCCTGTGGGCACTGTACCAGGAAAAATGCGCCAAGCATGTCGGTGAGTATCTCTATATATGGTATAAGTATTCAAAGCAATACGGCAGGCTTGCTTTGGAGCTGTACAAATAACTACAGGAGGAGCGTTTATGGAAGGAAAAGAATCCATTGAAGAATTGATTTACCAGGAGACAGACCAAAGACTAAAAGAAATGCAGTCCGACAGCTATGAGTTCCCGAAGAAAATGACCCGGGTGGATTACATCATTATTGCCGCTGCGGTCGTTGTTTCGATCGGCCTTATTGTTGCCTGTATGCTGGGGGTGATCAACTGATGTCGAGCAAGAGTGAGTATATCAAGCAGGAAACCGTAACAGGTGTTGTGCCGATGCTGAAAAGGGACAGACAGTATTCGTTTATTGACCTCTTCCTTTCCACCAGCGGCTTCGCTATCGCTACCTGGTGCTACACGCAGGGGGCCTATGTTGCCCAGTACCTGTCATTCACGCAGATGCTGATCAATATTTTCTGCTTCAATATCGCCTGGGTGCTTGTGGAATGTCTGCCGGTCATATTTGCGGTCAGGTACGGCATAGATCTTTGGATCTGGCTGCGGTCCGTTCTGGGGAAAAAGGGCGTTGCCGTTTTCTCCATCATTATCAGCGTAGCGAATTTTGGATGGTATGCGGTCGCGGCCGGCCTGTTCTCATCCTCCATGATCAATTTGGCGGATAAGTTCGGCCTTGTACTGGATAAAGGTATATGGGGGCCGATTCTCGGCTGCCTGTGCGTTGTGCTGGGCACGCTGATAGCGCTTGCCGGCCCCTCGGTGATCAAATGGACAAACCGCTTTTTGGTCACGGCGCTGCTGGCTGTCGGTTTGGTGGTCGTGGTGCTCTGCTTCGTTTCGGTGCCGTTTTCGGATATCGTCGCGGTGAAGCCCCAGCTGGAGGAGAACATGACGCCTCTGCAGGCATTTATGGTGTCGGCGGAGGGCAATGTGGCCTTTGCCTTTTCGTGGTCAACGCAGGCGCTGGTCTTGCCCAGACTGGCGAAAACCGAGCGCGGTGGCTATTGGGGCACCTCTCTTTCCTATGGCGTTGTTGCCCCCTTCTTTGTGGCGGCCGGCGGCGTGATGGCACTGGCCATGTTTGTGCGCACCGGCGTCTATGAAAGCGATCCTACGACGATGCTCTCCAAGCTCTGCGGTTCGGGCTTTGCGCTGCTCAGCCTGCTGCTGGTGGCCTTTGCCAATGTCGGCACGCAGGGCACCGGCTCCTATGTCAACTGCATGATCGTGAAGAGCGGTCTGCCGAAGGTCAGCTACAAGCTGATGGTGCTTATTGCCATGGTGTATGTCAGCGCCCTGACTGTATGGGGCGGCGTGGAGGAGCATTTCGGTGCTTTCATTTCCATTGCGGCATTCATCCAGGCGCCGATCATCGGGATGATCGTAGCGGATTATCTATTGGTGAAAAAGCGGAAGCTTTCGCTCAAATCCGCCTACTTCATCGAGGGACACGATGCGTATACCTTCACAGGCGGGTTTAACCTTGTGGGTATCGCCTGTGTGATCATCTCCTGCGTTGTGACCATTTTCTTTGTGTACAACCCGCTGACAGGGGCGATTCAAAGTCCGCTGTTCCTGCTCTTCACCGGCAGCGGATTTGACGCGATCTTCGGCGGCCTTCTGTACTGGCTTGCCAGCCTGACGCCGCTGAAAAAGTACATGCTCCGCGATCGGGATGATCTGGAGATCGTTTAAGTCCATAGCTCCGGACGCTGTTTTAAGCCGCTCCGCCCCTGCCGGGAAGGCAGGGGCGGAGCGGCTTTATTTGTTTTTTCGAATTTTGCGGGCTGCAACACGCCGGTAGGGGAGCTGCGGCGGCTCATAAATAGCGGCCGGTGATGCTGTTCCGGTTTTCCCGGATCTCCTGCGGTGTGCCGGTGGCGATAATCCGTCCCCCGTTTTCGCCGCCGCCGGGGCCCATATCCACCACATAATCGGCATTGCGGATCACATCGCGGTCGTGTTCGATCACGATAACGGTCGCTCCGGCATCCAGCAGTGCCTGGAAAACACCAAGGAGCACCTGCACATCCAGCGGATGCAGGCCGATAGAAGGCTCATCGAAGACGAACACAGAATCCGTCTGCGTTTTACCGATCTCGCTGGCCAGCTTCAGGCGCTGCGCCTCGCCGCCGGACAGGCTGGGCGTTTCCTCGCCGAGCGTGAGATAGCCGAGGCCAAGCTGTTTGAGAATATGCAGTTTTTGGCTGACGGCTTTCATGCCCTTGCAGAAGTTGATGGCGGAGTTGACATCCATATCCATCAGCTCCGGTAGAGAGGCGGTCTGTCCGTCCGGGTTCGTCAGCCGGATGGCGTAGGCGGCCCGCGCATAGCGGGAGCCGCGGCAGGCCGGACAGGGAATGTTGACATCCGGCAGGAATTGCACATCCAGGCTCACAACGCCGGTGCCGTCACATTCCGGGCAGCGCAGCGAGCCGGTATTATAGGAAAAATCGCTTGCCTTGCAGCCCTGTGCCTTGGCGTCGGCCGATCTGGCGTACAGCTTGCGCAGCTCATCGTGGATGCCTGCGTAGGTAGCCACAGTCGAGCGGACATTGATGCCGATGGGGGTAGCGTCGATCAGCTTGCTGTGCCGGATACCCTCGGCATTGATCGCGCGGATATGCGCCGGCAGCGCCCGGCCGTCGATGCTGGCCGCCAGTGCGGGGAGCAGGCTTTCCAGCACCAGCGTCGTCTTACCGGAGCCGGAAACGCCGGTAACGACCGTCAGACGCCCCTTGGGGATATCCACCTCCAGAGGCTTGACGGTATGGATCTGCGCGGTGGAGAGGTGGATGACGCCCTCGGCAAACAGCGCTTCCCTGGCGATGCCGTTGCGCAGCATGGTTTCGGCTCTGCCGGAGAGAAACGGCCCGATCTGCGAAGCTGGAGCCGCCTCAATGGCGGGGACTGTGCCCTGTGCGATCACATGGCCGCCCCCGGCGCCCGCCTCCGGCCCCATTTCGATAATCCAGTCCGCCTCTTTCAGAATTTGTGTGTCGTGATCCACCAGGATCACGGAATTGCCGTCGGCGATCAGGTCATGCATCACGCCGGTAAGCCCCACAATGTTGGCGGGGTGCAGCCCGATGGATGGCTCGTCCAGCACATAAAGCACGCCTGTGGTGCGGTTGCGCACAGCGCGCGCCAGCTGCATCCGCTGGCGCTCACCGGTGGAGAGGGTAGAGGCCGAACGATCAAGGGTCAGGTAGCCCAGTCCCAGCTCCATCAGCCGCTTTGCGGTGCTTTCAAAGGCCTCGCAGATGCTCTCCGCCATGGGGCGCATTTGCTCCGGCAGGCTGCCGGGAACGCCCTGCACCCATTCCACCAGCGCGGACAGCGTCATGGTGCAGGCCTCATCCAGGGATATTCCCCGCAGCCTTGGCGCACGGGCGGCAGCGGACAGCCGTGTGCCACGGCAGGCCGGGCAAACAGCCTCTTTCAGAAATTTTTCCACCCGCTTCATGCCCTTTTCATCCTTCACCTTGGCCAGTGCATTTTCTACGGTGTAAACGGCATTGAAATAGGTAAAGTCCAGGTCTCCTGCCTGGCCGGTGTTCTTATTGTGGTAAAAGATGTGCTTTTTCTCCGCCGGGCCATGGAACACGATATCCTTTTCCTTTTCCGTCAGCTCCCGGAACGGCACATCCGTGCGTACGCCCATTTCGCGGCAGATATCCGTCATCAGCGACCACATCAGGCTGTTCCACGGGGCGACTGCGCCCCCGTCAATGGTCAGGGAATCGTCCGGCACCAGCGTATTCAGATCGACTGTGCGGACAATGCCGGTGCCGCTGCATTCCGGGCAGGCGCCCTGCGAATTGAATGCCAGCTCTTCGGCAGACGGCGCATAGAAGGACACGCCGCATTCCGGGCACACCAGTTCCTTTCCGGCGGCCACCAGCAGAGAGGGCTTCAGATAGTGCCCGTTCGGGCAGCGGTGGCTGGCCAGACGGGAGTACATCAGCCGCAGGCTGTTCAGCAGCTCTGTCCCCGTGCCGAAGGTGCTGCGGATGCCCGGCACGCCGGGGCGCTGGTGCAGTGCCAGTGCCGCGGGGACATACAGCACCTCGTCCACGCAGGCCCTGGAGGCCTGGGTCATCCGGCGGCGGGTGTAGGTGGACAGCGCTTCCAGATAGCGGCGTGAGCCCTCCGCGTACAGCACACCCAGCGCCAGCGAGGATTTGCCGGAGCCGGACACGCCGGCAATGCCGACGATCCTGTTCAGTGGGATGTCGACATCAATGTTTTTCAGATTGTGAACCTTGGCCCCGCGGATACACATTTGATCTTTCACGCTTTTTCACTCCGAATGGTGGAATTTGGCTCTTCCGGGCGTAAAGCGCCGGTGAAAGCAGCAACTTTATCCCCAGTATACCACATTTCCGGCAGCTCTTCAATGCAGAAAAATCCCCCTGCCGCTGAAAAGCGGCAGGGGGAGGGTGTTCAGGTTATGCCGTTTTTTCTTTGACGGCGATCCAGATTTCGCACTGATACTGCGGGTCAGAGGTATCGGCCGAGGGGTACACCTCAAACTCCACATTTTCGGCGTATTCATACTGCGCGCTTTGCGGGAAAAATTCCGTTACGATCCGGTTGTATGTGGAAATAAACGCATCGGGCACCTTCCCCTTGCAGGTGAATACCGCATAGGTGTTTGCCGGAATGTTGACGATCTCCAGGTCATCCTCAATCTTTCTTCCATCGTATTCTACACCGATGCCATAGGGAAACCGCTTTGCATCCAGCTGCGAGGAAAAACAGATGCCAAGCAGCCCCTTCATCACCGGGCTCTCCGGCAGGCAGGCAACCAGCCGGTTGATCGTGCCGTCTGCACCGTATTCCCGCCACATGGCGGTGATATCCTGCGGCGCATTGGCCGATTGCGGCTTGTTGACCTGCTTTCTTTTGCAGACTACCTGAAATGCCTCTCTTTTTTCAATTCTGTAATCCATCCTGCTGCCTCCTGTTAAGATCAGTTTTACAGACAGGGGGGTGAATATCTTGATATTGCCGCTGTGCTTTGCCTCGCTGGGGGCAATACCGTGAAACCGTGTAAAGGCACGGGAAAAGCTTTCTGGCGTATCATATCCGTACTTCAGCGCAATATCAATGATCCTGGCGTTTCCTCCGGACAGCTCCTCCCCGGCCAGAGAAAGCCTGCGCAGCCGGATATACTCACCAAGCGACAGACCGCACAGGATACCGAATACCCTCTGAAAATGAAAGGGGGAGGAGTAGGCCTGCCTGGCCACCTCTTCAAAATCAATCTCTTCGGTGATATTGGCCTCCACATAATTGATTGCCCGCTGTATTCCCTGTATCCAATCCACTTTTTCACTCCCTCTCTGCCGTACCAGTGTACCAAAGTGCGCGCAGGATTTCCTGATTCTTCGTGCTCCCGGATGTTATGCGGCGGTTTCGGAGCGCCCGGCGGCAGGCTTCAGATATCCAGCCTGTACAGGAGGCCGTTTCTGTCCGGATACGAATAGGCGATTGGCAACTCTTCTGCGCGGATCCGGTGAAATCCGGACTTTTCATAAAACCGGTGAGAAACGCGCGCCACAGAGGGGGTATCTGCACCGGGTTTATTGCTTCAGTGTCGATTTGTAGTAGTTTCCGAAGTCGGCAAGAGCCTGGATAATGGGCAGCATCTGTCGGCCGAGATCGGTCAGCCCGTATTCCACCCGTGGCGGCATTTCGCCGAAATCGTGTCGGTAGGCAAGGCCGTCGTCGATCATCTGGCGCAGGCTATCGGTCAGCACCTTTTGGGATATCCCGTCCAGATCCCGCTGGAGCTCGTTGAATCGCCACGGTCGCGATTGCAGGTTGCGGAGGATCAGCAGCTTCCACTTTCCGCCGATCAGGGATACGGCGGTGGCCACCGGGCAGGCGGGCAATTCGGCTTTTGTTTTCATGTGTTCTTCACCTCACGGACAACAGTATACCACACATTCTTTAGAAAGTGTACAGTTATAAAAAAGTGCGTACTTGTTTTCGGAGAAAAAGAGCGGTAGACTTTAGACAACGCAAAGAAATTTGCCAAATCCTTAGGAGGGAAACAGTATGAAAAACTACACAAAAACCACCATCGGCAATGAAGGCAGAACGGAGCTCCACGAAGCGCTCGGCCTGACCGGCGCGGAGGTCAGCATCAACCGGCTTCCCGCCGGCGCCGGCGTCCCGTTCGTTCACTCCCACAAGAACAACGAGGAGATCTACGGGATCCTTTCCGGCAGGGGCAAGGCGGTCATTGACGGAGAAGAGGTAGCACTTGCGGCTGGTGATTGGCTCAGGGTCGACCCCGCAGCAAAGCGGCAGTTCTCGGCGGCCGCTGATGAGGGTATGGTCTTTGTCTGCGTTCAGGTGAAGGCGCATTCTCTCGGCGGATTTACGGCGGATGATGCCGTGGTGTACTGATCCTGCACGCGAGAAAGGGCACAGCTTCGGAACAGAAGCTGTGCCCTTTGCCGTATTTATCCAGCGCTATTATTGTTCCCGGTTGTCGATTGTGTAGACGATGCAGGCTATCCCGGCAATCATCGAAAACAGGATGGCACCGGCTGCCGCCTCGTCCAGAGTGGCACCAAGGAACAGGCCGGCCACTGCGGCAATGACCATGATGGCGACCGATACTGTTGTCCGGAATTTTTTCATGTGGGATCCTCCTCCGTGGTTTGTGTAAATTTGTGTTGCCTAGACAAAGCACGGAGTACCCGGATGGCTTTGTCTGAACACAGTATACAACAGAAGATTGAAAAAAGCAATACTTCTTGCCCGTTTTTAATAGGCAAGCCAGCCACTGCCGGGTATCCGGCAGTGGCTGGCTTTTTTTACTATACACAGAATTTTTACATCCTGCCAAATGAGGCTTTGTGTTGGTGTACATCGACCGTCAAATGGCAATTTTAAGAGCGGGATTTACTTGTTGCCCTGCTCCTTTATTGCTGCCTGTGCGGCCGCCAGACGGGCGATCGGCACACGGAAGGGAGAGCAGGAGACATAATCCAGACCGATCTTGTGGCAGAACTCCACGGAGACCGGGTCGCCGCCATGCTCACCGCAGATACCGCAGTGCATGGACGGACGCACCTTCTTGCCCATGGTGACCGCCATATCCATCAGCTTGCCCACGCCGGTCTGATCCAGCTTGGCAAAGGGATCGTTCTCATAGATCTTGTTGTCGTAGTAGGCGCCCAGGAACTTGCCGGCGTCGTCACGGCTGAAGCCAAAGGTCATCTGGGTCAGATCGTTGGTGCCGAAGCAGAAGAATTCGGCCTCCTCCGCAATCTGATCGGCCGTCAGAGCCGCACGCGGGATCTCAATCATGGTACCGACCTCATACTTCAGGTCGCTGCCGGCGGCGGCGATCTCCGCATCAGCGGTCTTCACCACGATATCCTTCACGAACTTGAGCTCCTTGACCTCGCCGACCAGCGGGATCATGATCTCGGGCACGATGGTCCAATCCGGATGCGCCTTCTTCACATTGATGGCGGCACGGATAACGGCCTTGGTCTGCATCTCGGCGATCTCCGGGTAGGTGACGCACAGACGGCAGCCGCGGTGACCCATCATGGGGTTGGTCTCATGCAGGCTGCTGATGATGGCCTTGATGGCCTCCACGGTCTTGCCCTGCGCCTTGGCCAGCGCGGCGATTTCCGTTTCCTCGGTGGGCACAAACTCATGCAGCGGGGGATCCAAGAACCGGATGGTCACCGGGTTGCCCTCCAGCGCCTCATACAGCGCCTCAAAGTCGGCCTGCTGCATGGGCATGATCTTCGCCAGAGCGGTCTCGCGCTCCTCCACGGTATCCGAGCAGATCATCTCGCGGAACGCCGCAATGCGCTCCGGCTCGAAGAACATATGCTCCGTGCGGCACAGACCGATGCCCTCGGCACCCAGCTCACGCGCCTTCTTGGCGTCGCGGGGGGTATCCGCATTGGTGCGCACCTTCAGTTTGCGGTACTTGTCCGCCCAGCCCATGATGCGGCCGAACTCGCCGGCGATTTCGGCATCCACGGTCGGGATCGCCTCGCCATAGATATTACCGGTAGAACCGTCGATGGAGATGACATCGCCCTCATGGAAAGTCTTGCCGCCCAGCTCGAACTTCTTGTTCTCCTCGTCCATCTTGATCTCGCCGCAGCCGGACACGCAGCAGGTGCCCATGCCGCGCGCCACCACAGCGGCGTGAGAGGTCATGCCGCCGCGCACGGTCAGGATGCCCTGGGAGGCCTTCATGCCGGTGATGTCCTCGGGAGAGGTCTCCAGACGCACCAGAACGACCTTCTCGCCGCGGGCGTGCCAGGCTTCGGCATCGTCGGCAGTGAACACGACCTTACCGCAGGCAGCGCCGGGGGAGGCGCCCAGACCCTTGCCCAGCGGGGTAGCCGCCTTCAGAGCCTTTGTATCAAACTGCGGGTGCAGCAGAGTGTCCAGGTTGCGGGGGTCGATCATCAGAACGGCCTCCTGCTCGGTCTTCATGCCCTCGTCCACCAGGTCGCAGGCAATCTTCAGAGCGGCGGGAGCGGTACGCTTGCCGTTACGGCACTGCAGCATATACAGCTTCTTGTTCTCAACGGTGAACTCCATATCCTGCATATCGTGATAGTGGTTCTCCAGCAGGTCGCACACCTTCACAAACTCAGCATATGCCTCGGGGAACTCCTTTTCCATCTGCGCGATGGGCATGGGCGTACGCACGCCGGCCACCACATCTTCGCCCTGGGCGTTGATGAGGAACTCGCCCATCAGCTTCTTCTCGCCGGTGGCGGGATCGCGGGTGAAGGCCACGCCGGTGCCGGACTCGTCATTCAGGTTACCGAACACCATGGGCATAACATTGACCGCGGTACCCCAAGAATAGGGGATATCGTTGTCGCGGCGATACACATTGGCACGGGGGTTGTCCCAGCTGCGGAACACGGCCTCGATGGCCAGCTTCAGCTGCTCCACGGGGTCGGAGGGGAAGTCCTGACCCAGCTGCTTCTTGTACTCAGCCTTGAACTGGGTGGCCAGCTCCTTGAGGTCGGCGGCGGTCAGCTCGATATCGAAGTGCACGCCCTTTTCCTCTTTCATCTTGTCGATGAGCTGCTCAAAGTACTTCTTGCCGACTTCCATAACCACATCGGAGAACATCTGGATAAACCGACGGTAGGAGTCGTACACAAACCGCTCGAACTTGGGATCGGGGTTGCCGGCGATCATGGCGGCAACCACCTCGTCGTTCAGACCAAGGTTCAGGATGGTGTCCATCATGCCGGGCATGGAAGCACGGGCGCCGGAGCGCACGGAAACCAGCAGCGGGTTCTTCAGGTCACCGAATTTCTTGCCGTTGATCTTCTCCATTTCAGCAACGCCGGCCATGGCCTGTGCCATGATATCGTCGTTGATCTTGCGGCCGTCCTCGTAATACTGGGTGCAGGCCTCGGTGGTGATGGTGAAGCCCTGGGGAACCGGCAGACCGATGTTGGTCATCTCGGCCAGGTTCGCACCCTTGCCGCCCAGCAGCTCGCGCATGGATGCGTTGCCTTCGCTGAACAGATAGACATACTTTTTGCTCATTTTTTTACCTCCAACTGCGTAATTATCCTCTCGGGGGCGGCGGCAGCAGCCTGTCCGCGCCCGGAAGCCACTCGTTATTATAACAGATTTAAGAGGGTTTGGCTACTGTTTTTTCCAAAAAAAACGGAAATATTCAAATTGCCGGTTTTTGCTGCTGATGAAAACGGTTTCATACGGCACAATGCTGGAAAAACCGGCAGAAAGCCGGCAAAAAAACGGCCTTTTTGTATTGCTTTTTTGGGGGTTTTGCGGTATACTACAATGGGAAGTATGTTTTTTTACTATTTCTGTGCCTTTTTCGTTCGGGTGGCGGCGGCCGCCGGCGGCGGAAAAGCAGTGCCGAGAATGGAGAGAATACACTATGCGCAAAACAAAGATTGTGTGCACGATTGGCCCCGCCTGCAGCGATGAAGAAACGCTGGAAAAAATGTGCCTGGCCGGCATGAATGTGGCCCGGCTGAATTTTTCCCACGGGACACATGAGGAGCAGCAGAAGCGGATTGATACCATCAAGCGGGTGCGGGAGCGGCTGCAGCTGCCCATCGCCATCCTGCTGGATACCAAGGGGCCGGAATACCGCATCAAGACCTTTAAGAACGGCAAGATCGCACTGAAGGCGGGGGATGCCTTCACCTTTACGGTAGACGAGGTGGAGGGAGACGAGCACCGGGTATCGGTGAACTATGCCGGGCTGACCGGGGATCTGCAGCCGGGCGACCGGGTGCTGGTGAACAACGGGCTGATGATCTTCGATGTGGAGCAGGTGACGGACACGGAGGTGCGGTGCCGTGCGGTCAATGACGGGGAGCTTTCCGACCGTAAGAGCATGAGCTTTCCGAATAAGGTGCTGCGGCAGGTATACCTCAGTGAGCAGGATAAGCAGGATATCCTCTTCGGTGTGAAGAATGAGGTGGATTTTATTGCCTGCTCGTTTGTTTCCTGCCGGCAGGATCTGCTGGATGTGAAGCAGTTTCTGGCTGAAAACGGTGTGGAGGATATTGAGCTGATCGCGAAGATTGAAAACCGCTCCGGTGTAGACAATATTGAAGCAATCTGCGAGGAGTGCTCCGGCATCATGATCGGGCGCGGCGATATGGGGGTGGAGATTCCCTTTGAGGAGCTGCCGGCGATCCAGAAGCACATCATCACCGAGTGCCGTATGCTGGGCAAGCGGGTGATCACCGCCACCGAGATGCTGGAATCAATGATCCACAATCCGCGCCCGACGCGTGCGGAGATCTCGGATGTGGCAAACGCGGTATACGACGGCACCAGCGCCATCATGCTTTCCGGCGAGACAGCGGCGGGAAAATACCCGGTGCTGGCGGTGGAGACCATGGCGCGCATTGCGCTGGAGACCGAGGCGCATATTGACTATAATGAGCGCTTCCATCGCACGGATTTCCGCATCAAAAACCTGCTGGACGCGATCTCCCACGCCACCAGCGGCATGGCGATTGATATTCACGCCAAAGCCATTGTGGTGTGTTCGCTTTCCGGTACAACGGCGCGCATGGTCTCCCGTTTCCGCTGCCCGGTGGATATCCTCGGCCTGACGATCCACAAGCGGACCTGGCGCAAGCTGGCGCTTTCTTGGGGAGTGACACCGGTGCTCAGTGAGACCTACGATTCGATTGATGTGCTGTTCTATTATGCCAAGCAGGCGGCAAAGGAGACCTTCCACCTGGAGAAGGGCGACCATGTGGTGATCACCGGCGGCAAGCCGAACGGCAGCTCCGGCAACACCAACCTGATCAAGGTGGAATCCATATGACGCAGCGGCTGTATGAACAGGATGCCTACTGCCGCCGGTTCACGGCGAAGGTGCTGTGCTGTGAGCCGGCGGGCGACCGCTGCGCGGTGGTGCTGGATCGCACGGCGTTCTTTCCGGAGGGTGGCGGCCAGGCGGCCGATACCGGCCAGCTGGACGGCGTGGCAGTGCTGGATGTGCAGACGGACGGCGAGACGATAACCCACTACACGGCGGCCGCCCTGCCGGTGGGGCAGACGGTTACCGGTGAGCTGGATTGGCCGCAGCGTTTTTGCCGGATGCAGAAGCATACCGGTGAACACATTGTTTCCGGGCTGATCCACCGGGAATACGGCCTGGAGAATGTCGGTTTCCACCTCGGCCATGAGGATGTGACGCTGGATCTGAACGGGGAGCTGAGCCGGGAACAGCTGGATCGCATTGAGGATCTGGCCAATGCCGCAGTGGCGGATGATCGCCCGGTAACGGCGCGCTATCCCTCCGAACAGGAGCTGGCAGGCATGGCATACCGCAGCAAAAAGGCGCTGGCCGGCGCGGTGCGGATTGTCACGGTGGAGGGAATTGATGTGTGCGCGTGCTGTGCACCGCATGTATCCTCTACGGGGCAGATTGGTGTGATTAAGCTGCTGGATGCGCTGCGCTACAAGGGCGGCATGCGGATACATATGCAGTGCGGCCGCGATGCGCTGCTGGACTACCGGATGCGCTATGCCCAGACGGCGACGGTGGCGGCGGCGCTGTCGGTTCGGCAGGATGCGATTACTGCGGCGGTGGAGCGGCTGCTGGAGCAAAAGGAGCAGCTGGCCAGGCAGTTGCGGCAGGCGCAGCGCACGCTGCTGCTGCAGCGTGCGGAGGGGATCGCGCCGGGTACCGGTGCGGTCTGCCTGATCACCGGGCCGCTGGAAAGCGCCCTGCTGCAGGAGCTGGCCACGGCGGTCAAAAGCCGCTGTGAGCATTTCTGCGCGGTGTTTGCCGGTGAGGATGATACCGGCTACCAGTATATGCTGCTGGGACAGGCACCCCCGGCGCTGCAGGAGCGGATGACGGCGCAGCTCGGCGCCCGTGGCGGCGGCCGGGACGGTGTGCTGTGGGGGCGCGTGACGGCCACCGCGCAGCAGATCCGCACATTTTTTGCCGGGGAAGCCGCCGGCGGCACTTGCCAAAGCGCTGTAAGTGTGCTATGATAGGCAAGGTTGGGGCGGTCTGCCTGCCGTGTACGGCGGGCGGATTGTTTCGTCGATTGATATTTTGATTGTGAGGGGACAACGGTATGTCAGGACATTCCAAGTGGAACAATATTAAACGAAAAAAAGAGAAGACCGACGGCCAAAAGGCCAAAATCTTTACCAAAATGGGGCGTGAGATCGCCGTGGCGGTGAAAGAGGGCGGCGGTGCTGATCCGGCCAGCAACTCCAAGCTGAAGGATGCGATCGCCAAGGCCAAGGCCAACAATGTGCCCAACGATAATATCGACCGCATTATCAAAAAAGCGGCCGGCGAGGGCGATGCCGACAAATACGAAGCACTGCGCTATGAGGGCTACGGGCCAAGCGGTATTGCCGTGATCGTGGAGACGCTGACCGACAACCGCAACCGTACCGCCGGCGACCTGCGCCACTATTTTGACAAATGCGGCGGCAATCTGGGACAGAACGGCTGCGTGGCCTTTATGTTCAACCAGAAAGGCAAGCTGGCGATCGAGGCCGAGGGGCTGGACGAGGACAAGGTGATGGAGGATGCGCTGGAGGCCGGCGCCGCCGACTTTGCCGCGGATGAGGATATCTTTGAGATCACGACCGAGCCGGAGGACTTTTCCGGCGTGCGGGACGATCTTGAGGCCAAGGGCTATGCCTTTGTGACCGCTGAGCTGCAGATGGTGCCGGATGTGCTGAGTGCCATTGACGATGCTGATGCGGCGCAGAACATGGAGAAGCTGCTGGATCTGCTGGAGGACGACGATGATGTGCAGGATGTGTGGCACAACTGGGATCGTCCCGATGAAGAATAAGGCTGGATACTGAGCGACAGGCGCCTGCGTACAGTGTCTCTGCGGCAATCGGCAGAGAAGAAATACCAGGTGATTTTCAATCAAGGCTGAGGGCATTCCGACGCTTCCCGGACTATCCGGGGGCACCGGAATGCCCTCGGTTTCTTTTTGCGCCTTTCAAAGAAAAAGCCCCGGAAATGCGCGGAGCCTGAAGAGCGGAAAAGAACTTTCTCCTGGTTCGGGGCGTTTTCCGGGGCGTATCATTGCGAACGAATTATTTCATCGCCTCATAAGCAGCCAAAACATCTTTTATTCCATTTTTATCGCTTTGAGAAACCACCAGGTCATAATGGTACTGATCGCCTCTAAAACGCACAATTGTCTCTTTGGAATCAGCAACTGCTTTCAACATTTCAATATCTGCATCCGTGGCGGGTATATCTACCCATTCCCATACATCGGTTTTATTGTCGCGTTCAACATCCCAGTACGAAAATTCTTCTTCATACTGTTTTCCGTCAATTGAAATGGTTATGGACTTAAAAAACACCCAGGAATCTCCTGTGTAGAGATATTTTAATCTTAGCCAAGTGCTGCTGGAGTTTGTACCGATATACGGCAGGACATAGCTGCGTACATTGGCATAATCCGGATTGACCTTTGCTTTGTACCAGGTAGTTCCTTCGACTTTATCCGTTTCACTTTTCAGCTTTGATGTTGCATTTTGCCTTTTTTTCGCTTTAAGTTTTTGCGGAGCATCACTAAGGACGCTATAATTACTTACTTTAGTTTTCTCTGCTGCGGACAACGCATAATATGCTTTTTGTGCTGTTGTGATCTTATCCTCGCTATTTATTGTAATCGTGCCGATCTGATTGATCAAGTTGATCACATTGTCTACTTTTTGCCTGCTGAGTTCATTTTCTGCTTCCTGCAAAGCTGCGTAGTTGCTGACGGCAGACTTGACCTCATTTGAACAGCTATCGTAAAGTTCTCGTGCTTCTTCGATTGCCTTTCCACTGTCAAGAGTAATAGAACCAATCGCTGCTATCGTCTGATCAACCTTGTCGGCTAAAAGCTTATCATATGTATCTTGAGCGCTATCCAACAGGGCAGCATTTTCGAGTTGTTCTTTCTGTAGATCGGTTAGATTCGAAACGGCTTGTTGGGCCGCCTGGAGCTTCTCCTTGCTTTCAAGTGTTACTTCGCCAATGTTTGCTATTAAATTATCCGCTTCCGTGACAGCTTTGCTTTTTCCGCATCCCAGAACGGTAAAACACATACAGAATACGAGAAAATATAATAACCCCTTTTTCATTTTTATTATCCTCCCTATTGGTTTTTGTTTGTAGTAAAACTGTATATTTGCCTGTCTTTACCTTTTTCGATGAGCGCTGGGCAAATACCTTTGTTGATCAATGTGGAAAGCACAGCTCCGTAATAAAAATCCGCTTCTTTTAGGGTTGACATACTGGTTCCTCCTCCTGCATTCACAATGGTACTTTAATCGCTGTCTGCACAGATCTTTTGTACAGTTCCTCCTTTCAAATCATCTTCAATTCGATTATAACATATATTGTTATACTAATTCAATATATATAACAAATATTTCTTGATTATTGAACAAAATTTATAGCTATCATTGGAATATGAGGTGATAGCTAGTGTATGAAACTTTTGTGCGCGACAGAATAACACAACTTCGACTCCAAAAGGGAGTGTCAGAGTATCAAATGAGTTATGATCTTGGGCATAGTCGGGGATATATTTATAATATTTCTTCCGGAAAATCTCTGCCGCCGCTTTCGGAGTTTTTTTCGATTTGTGAATACTTCGATATAACGCCTTTGGAATTTTTCGATAAAGAACGGCGTTATCCAGCTCTTGTTCAAAAAACGATTGATGGGCTGATGGAATTATCGGATGATGATTTGCTGCTGGTGCTTAGCCTGATTACTCGTCTAAAAGAGAAAGATTGAAATTTTCGCCGAACATCGAACAAATAAAAGAACAAAGCGGACGGTTATTCAAAGATCCAGTATGCTGTTTCTCGATGGGTGAGCGCAGGTGGAAAACTTGCAATGTAATGGATAGTTTGTTATACTTATCCAAGCTGAAGCTGTGCTGCGGCCATCGAAAGGGGAATGTCCATTATGCATTACGAGCCGATCCATCTGCATCTGCATGCTGCATTTGAACCCTCCGGCAGCATGGCCGGACACATGGTGCGCGCCAAGGCATTGGGCATACGCCACCTGTGGTTTACGGAGCATGATGTGCGCCTGGGGCCGCGACAGTATGACATTCCGTATTTCCGCTTTGATCGGGAGTCCCTCACGGTGGAGGACGCCCCCGGCCTGTGCTGTGGGTTTACCTATCTGAACGATACGCCCGTTGACAAGGGGCAGACTGTTTGCCCCGATGGAAGACCCGGACGGCTGCTGTCCCCGGATACCTCCGGGGAGGTGGGGCAGGATAGCTTTTCCGGCGGCGGGATCGAATTCTTTTCCGACGCCAAACGCCACTGTGCCGGTCTGCTTTCGGGCGTCCATATCACGCTGCGCGCCTTTTGTCGGGCGGCGGATTGGCGCCGGGCGCGGGTGATCTTTGATTGCACGCTTTCGCAGCAGCCGCCGCACTTTGAGCAGGTGCATCTGCTGTATGTGATTGGCTGCGCAGATGGCCTGGAGAACGACAAAACGCAGGTGATCCCGCTGCCCCTGGAGGAAAGCGGGCAGTACGCGCTGTCCCTTTCGGAGGACTGCGCCGAGCGGATCGGTGGGCTGGATAATGCCTTCTGCACGGTGGCTGTGCGGGTGGAGCACAAAGACGGCGCGGCGGTGGAGGCGCAGCTGGAGGAGATCGGCTTTTCGACGGATTTCCGTTTCGAGAAGACCCGCCGGCGGATGGAGCAGCTTGTACAGAAGCTGGAAAAGCGCTACGGTGTGCGGGGCTTTGTGGGGACCGAGATCAGCGGCGCCGGGCAGCACAAAAACTGCTTTGGCAGTCAGGTGCCCATTATTCCTTATGATACCCTCAATTATGCAGTTTCCCACGAATATGCCTGTCACCATGTGCTGGCGCATGGCGGCATATTCGCCTTTAACCATCCCTTCACCCCTTGGAAGCGGGATAAGCTTTCCGAAGCGGAAAAGTGGGCTGTGGTGGAAAAACGGGGCGAAGAGCTGATTGCGGCGGACGCCTATGGGGCCGATCTGATCGAGGTCGGCTTTCCCCACAGCAAGCAGAGCTTTACGGCGCCGTATTACCTGCGGCTGTGGGATATGCTGTCCGCCAAGGGGGTTGTGCTGACGGGCTATGGCGACAGCGACAACCACCGGAACGGAGAAGAAGGCTGGCTGCGGGGCAACAATTTTGTCGCCTTTGTGGGGATGCCGCCGGAAAAGCAGGCGGATGAGAACGGGTTTTATACAGAAGAGGATTTCCTGACGGGGCTTCGTCTGGGACGGGTCTACAATGGCGATCCTACGATGGTGGGCGAGGTGTCCTTTGCCACCGCGGACGGTTTCCCGATGGGGACGGTTCTGCGGGACGAGATGCCGGCCGCGGCGGTATTTTCGCTGCCCTGTCCCCGGCCGGGAACCGTCTATCGGCGCATAGTGGATGGGGCAGAGACTTTTTCGACGGTGCTGGGCACGGCGGCCTTTACCGACCGCTTTTCTCTGCCGGCTGATGGCGGGCTGCACTTCGTCCGCTGTGAGTGCTATGATGAAAATGGGCGGCTGATGCTGTTCACCAACCCCATTTACCGGATACCGCGCTCCGCGCCCCTGCGGGAACGGAGCCTCTCCCGTGCTGTGGACCGCACCCGGCTGAGCCGTGTCTTTATTACCCGTCATGGGCAGGTGCTGCCGGATGAATACTACGATTCGGACGCCGATTTTCCCGTGGGGAACCAAGATCTGACCCCGCTTGGCCGGCAGCAGGCGCAGTGCCTGGCCGGCTATCTGCGGGAGCAGGGCTTCCACGGAGTGATCTATGCCTCCCCCTACCGCCGGACAATGGAAACGGCGGAGGTGGTGGCACAGGCGGTGGATTGCTCCATCGTAGTTTTGCCCTGCATACGGGAGCGGGTGAAGGAGCGGGGCTGCTTTGTCCTGGACCCGTCCGAGGAGCTGCTGCAGCGCTACCCCCACACACAGCGCAGGGATGCCCTGTGGACGGAACCCTTTTCGGATGACGAACCGGAGGAGTACAGCGATGTTGTGCGGCGGGTGAGGGCCGGGGTGGCCGGGCTGCCTGTGCAGGGGGATGTGCTGTTTGTGGGGCACGGCTCCTCGGTTGCCGCCCTGATGGCGGCGTTGCGCATCCCCATGACCACGGCAACGCGCTGGAACTGCTCCCTGGCGATACGGGATGGGAAGACCGGAAAGGTGCGGCCGTATATGGATGGCTTTATCCCCCCGGAATGGCGCACCTCCAACCGGGTGAGCATGGCCGAGGAGCAGCAGAAAGGGATGGAATATCGCATCCCCAATGCTGCGGCGCTGAGCCGGAAGGGCAAATGCAAGGTGCTGCACATCGGGGACACCCTGACGCGGAATTACGCCTTTTACCGGCAGCTGATCGAGACGGTCGATCCGGACATTATTCTGCACACGGGGGATCTGGCAGACGAGGTTAAGGCCGGCCGCTGCGAAGCGGACAGGGCGGTGTATCCGGAAAAGATCCGGCCGCTGATGGATGCCCTGCTGTCCTTCAAAAAGCCGGTGTGGATTGTCCCGGGCAACAATGATGTTGTTGGGGTGCTGTCTGCCTATGAGCCGGCGGTGCGGCTGCTGGAGCCGGATACGGTGCTGACCCTGGAGGGAATGCGGGTCTGCGTCGCCCACCGCCTCTGCGATATCCATCAGGCGGCGGAGGTGTACCTGTACGGGCACGGCTATTCGGGGGACGATCACATGCTGTCCGATAATGCCCGGCCGGGCCCCCGATACTACAATGCCTGCAGCCAGAGCTTTGTGCACTTCTTCGGCGAGGGAAAAAGCTGCCAGGTGTTTGATCCGCTGTTCTGAGCGGAGAGGCGTATGCCCGCCCCCGCCGGATCATTGCATACAATAATGAAGCCACGCCCCCTGTTGATCCAACAGGGGGCGTGGCTGTATCTGGCCGGAGAATACGGTGGCTGGTTTACAATACTACAATAAAGCTATTAAAACAGCCTCAAAAAGCGCATTTACCCATGCGTTGGCTTTTTATCTGTTTAATTTTTGGGAAAGAAAAAGCTTTTGTGCACTATTGACAACAAAGGCGTAAAGAGGTAGAATATACAGGAGAATGACGGCAACGGAAAACACTGCCGCCAAATCAGCAGGGAGGACATAGAAACATGAGAGAGCTTTTTCACGGCAAACGGCTGCTGGCAACGGTCTGCGCAGCGGTTATGCTGCTGAGCTGTCTGGCGGTCGCCTTTCCGGTGGCGGCGGAGCAGGCGTTCTTCAGCGAGACCTACGAGGACGCAGAAAACCAGAACTGGACAGCTGAAGGCAACTTTGTGCAAAAGACAACTGGCTACGGTGAAGCGAGCCAATACAAAGATGCAGCACACGGCGGAGAGGCCAGCATCAAGCTGGAATATCTGACAAACGAGCCAAACCGGCTGGTGGCCTACCGCTCCGGCTGTGCAAACGGCGCCAACCGGTCGCTGACAGCCGGCACCTACTATCGGCTGCGCTTTTGGTACAAGGCGCTGAATGTGCCGACCACGCTGCAGCTGGTAACGATCGATAACTCCTGCAACTGGGGCACATCAAGTACAAAAGAACCGTGGCGGGACCAAACGCCGTGGACAAATAAGAGCTACGGCGAGACCTCCTCTGTGCTCTGCACCGTGACGACAGATGACGCCACGCTGACCGATGGCTGGCAGCAGGTGGACTTCCTTTTCCAGGCGCCGCTTGGCAAAGGCTTTCACATCGGCCTGGATGCGGCAGACCGCACGGCGGTGTCCGGCGCAGCGGTGCTGATCGATGACCTGACGCTGACGGTCTGTGATGCCTCCGAGCTGGTAACGCTGACGCTGAACGCCAACGGCGGCACGGCGGATGCCACCGCTATCGGTGTGGCTGGCATGAAGATCACGAAAACCGCCACCCGCGGGAACGGCTATACCTTTGCCGGCTGGTATGACGCGGCTGAGGGCGGCAATCCGGTCGAAAGCTTCCCGTCCGCAAACACCACGGTGTATGCGCACTGGACGGCGCCGGCTGTGCCGCAGTATACGGTGACCTTCCATGCCAATGGCGGCTCCCTGACCGGCGCGGCCAGCCAGACGGGGGAGGCCGGCACGGCGCTGAGCGTGACGGACCCTGTCCGGGGCGGATATACCTTCCTTGGCTGGTATGATGCGGCGGAGGGCGGCAATAAGATCGAAAGCATCCCGGCGGCGGATACCGATGTGTATGCACACTGGGACAGAAACGGCGATATACCGATAGACGATACCGTGCAGAATTTTGAAACGGTGACGGCGGGGAACTACCCCTTTGCCAGTAAGCTGCTGGAGGCCTCCACCGAGGAGAACCATACCTATGCCGGCGGCGTATCACTGAAGGCTTCCAACCTGCCGGGCACCTCTCAGCGGCAGCGTTCGCGCCTCGTTCTGCGCACCGGCGATGCCCTCACAGCCTCGGATGTGGTGGTGACGCTGGGCAAGGAGTACCTGGTCAGCTTCTGGATCCGGTCGGTGAATGACACCCAGCGGGCCGGGTATTATCTGGCGACCATGAGCGACAACAGCAAAGAGGGAGCCATCACGGCCAACAGCGGCAACTGCCATACCCTGCAGGTGCTGAGCTACACCAGCAAGGGCAAGCTGTACAGCGGCGGCAAGCCGGCAGCCCTCGGCGTGGCGAATGAGTGTGCCGAGATCGAGCTGAAGGCCGGCGAGTGGACCAAGGTGACGGCGCGCTTTGTAGCTACGGCACATAACGGTGCCACGACCAACTATCTGGCGCTGGGCGTGACCACACAGACGGTCGGCGAGGGCGGCACCCCGTGCGATTTCTACCTGGATGATATCACGGTAAAGGAATATGTCCCGACCACCGTGACGGTGACGCTGAATGCCAATGGCGGCAGCAGCACGGAAACGACGGCCACCGGCATCTCCGGCGAGGCGTTCTCTGCTGCAGAGCCGGTGCGCAAGGGATATCTGTTCACCGGCTGGTATGATGCGGCTGAAGGCGGCAATGAGATTACGGTGTTCCCGGATGAGGACGGCGTAACGGCCTACGCCCACTGGAAGGTGGATCCCCTGGGCGACTCCGCAGCGGTGAAGGCGGCCCTGGAGGGCAAGAGCGCGCTGTTTATCGGCGACAGCATTGCCGCCGGCTGGCGCGACTCGGTGAACGGCGACTTCACCAATGCCGGCAGCTGGGCCAAGCGCATTGGCGATACCTACGGGGTGGAGGACACCCTCGGCGCCATTGCCGGCTACACTTTTTCCAACATTCGCGGCGATAAGCGCATTGTCAATGAGCTGGAATCCTATAAAAACAACACCTACGACTATGTGATCCTGCAGGGCGGCTTTAACGACGCCATGGGGACAAATGAGGACCGTACCAAGGAGAGTGCGGCGCCGATCGGCACTGTGGCGGCGGATTTCGCCCTCAGCTCCTTTGATAAGGGCACCTATGCCGGCGGTCTGGAGGAAACGCTGTATTATATCCGCCAGTACTTCCCGCAGGCCAGAGTGGGCTATATCATCACCTATTCGACGCCGCTTTCCGCCTATGGCGGGTATACGGCGGAAGAGGACTATATGCGTGCACAGTACGCAATGGGCAAGCAGATCTGCGATAAGTGGGGCGTTTCCTACCTGGATCTGTATGACGGTACGACCGCAGACGGAAAATCCTACAGCAAGGATATCCTGAAAACCAGTACCACGACCTATTTCCCCGGCGGAAACGACTGCATCCATCTGAACAGCGCGGGCTATGACGCGATCTATCCCTACATTGCGCAGTGGATGGCCACTATTCCGAAAACCGGGAAATGCACGGTGCACTTCAACACCAATGGCGGCAGTGCCATCCAGGACAAGACCGTGGAAAGCGGCACGGTGCTGGATCTGCGTGCGCTGCGCCCCGTGCTGGAGGGTAAGCGGCTGGTTGGCTGGTATACCGACAGCGCCCTGCAGAACAAGGTGGAGAGCGTCACGGTGACAGACGACATGACCCTGTATGCCAAGTGGGAGGATCGGCCGACCGGTGCCGGCGGACTGGGTGACCTGAACGGCGACGGTGTGGTGGATGCCAAGGATGTGACCTATCTGCGCCGGGCACTGGCCAAGTGGGCAGGCTACACGGTATCCGCGGCAACGGCGGATCTGAACGGCGACGGCGAGGTGGATGCCAAGGATGTGACCTACCTGCGCCGGGCACTGGCCAAGTGGGAAGGCTACGCCTGGTAAGCATTTCCCTGCGGCAGCAATAACAAAAAAGGCCGGCTGCCCCGACACCGGAAACGGGTGGGGCAGCCGGTAAATTTTTCCCTTTTTCCGGGCAGGAGCACTTGCGGATAAGGCGGAGTTTTGGTATAATGAACAGCGAAAGATCAGCATACGGAGGAATGAGCACTGTGAAAAAACTGAGACAAAGGCTGCTGACGGTACTGCTAGCGGCACTGCTGCTGACGCTGGCCTTCAGCGGCGCCGCTGCGGCGGCGCCGGAGGCTGATGCTATCCGTGCGGTACTTTCCGGCAAGAAGGTGCTGTTTGTCGGCGACAGCATTGCTGCCGGCTGGCGCGACGAGGTGAACGGCAACTATACCAATGCCGGCGGCTGGGCGACGCGTATTGCTGACGCCTATGGGGCGGATGTGACGCTTGGCGCCATCGCCAGCCAAACGCTTTCGGATATCCGGGGAAACGAAAAGCGCATCGTGAACCAGATCAAATCGCGGGAGGGCATTGCCTACGATTATGTGATCCTGCAGGGCGGCTTTAATGACGCCATGGGGACGAATGAGGCGCGTACCAAAGAAAGCGCGGCACCGATCGGCAAGATGGCCGACGGCTTTGCCCTGGAGGACTTTGATGTTTCTACCTATGCCGGCGGTCTGGAGGAGGCGCTGTACTATGCCCGCCAGTATTTCCCGGATGCCAGGGTGGGCTATATCATTACCTATTCCACGCCGCTTTCCACCTATGGGGGGTACACGGCAGAGGCAGAGTCCATGCGCGCCTACTATGCGATGGGCAAGCAGATCTGCGATAAATGGGGTGTGTCCTATCTGGATCTGTATGATGGAAAAACAGCAGATGGACAATCGTACAGCCAGGATATTCTGAAAACCGATACCACCGCCAATTTCCCCGGCGGAAGCGACTGCATCCACCTGAACAGTGCGGGCTACGACGCCATCTACCCGTACATTGCCGAATGGATGGCGGCTATACCGGCACCCAAGGCTGCAACAGAGCCGTCACAGGAAACAACCGGCGCGCTGACGACCACCACAACGCAGGCAGAACAGGTGGCTGCGGTGGATGCACCGGCTGCGGCCAACCATGGCCGGACGGTGAAAATCGTGCTGCTGACGGCAATGGCAGTGCTGGTGCTGGCGGCTGTGGTGCTGCGGGTGGTGCCGTTGCTGCGCCGCCGCAACGGGCAGTAAAAACACCCGGCACTTTTTCGGGGAAAGCGCTTGACAAGTGGGGAATAATTCGCTATAATAGCACTCGTTCCGGTAAATGGGGGTATAGCTCAGCTGGGAGAGCGCTTGAATGGCATTCAAGAGGTCAGCGGTTCGATCCCGCTTATCTCCACCAGGAAAACGCCTTGAAACCACATGGTTTCAAGGCGTTTTCTTTTTTGCTTTCTGGCGTGCTTTTTGCGGATTTCTAACACTTTTTCTAACACTGTACCGGCAAATGACCGGGGGCTTCTTTTCGCGGCGGGTTAGATATACTTCCGCTTGCTTTCGATTACCAGGCCGACCACGGTAACCTGGGCGGTATTGCCGCCCTCAAAACGCCGGGGCGGGTAATAGGGGTTGACGCTCTGCAATTCGATCCAGTTATCCGCGTAGACGACCCGCTTGACCAGCCCCTCCTCGCCATCCACCAGCACCACGGCATAGCGTCCGCTATCGACAGTGGGCTGCCGGCGTACCAGCACCAGATCCCGGTCATTGATGAGGGGGGTCATGCTGTCCCCGGTGACCCGCAGCCAGAAATATTCGCCGCCGCCGCGCAGCAGGGCGGCATCCACCGGCTCGGTGCCGGAGGGGTCCTCCAACGAAAGGCCGCCGAGACCGGCACGCACGGCTCCCATCACCGGCACCGGCACCACATCCGGCGCGGCCAGCGGAGTGGGGCAGGAGCCGACCTCATCCGTCAGCCCCAGCAGCCACTGGGGATCCACGCGGAAGTGCTGCGCCAGCAGATAGACCGTGGGGAGATTGATCTTGGAGGTATCCCCGCGCTCCCAGCGCATGACGGTGGATTTATTGACGCCGGCCAGGCGGCCGAGCTGCTCCAGGGTTTCCTGTTGTTCCTCGCGGCATTGCCGCAGGCGGCGGGCGGTCAGATTTGGTTCCATAAATGCTTTCTCTCCCTGTATTGCTTTGTCTATGCGCAGTACGCGCGGGGGGTGTTTTTCTTAGTTTATCACGCGAGAAAGCAAAATGCAACAAGTTTTTGATAAAAAAGTTGCAAAATGCTCTTGACAGATGAAAAAATGTGGACTACAATAAATGACAGACGAACAAATGTTCGCAAAAGAAAGGAGCGTGACTATGACAGCAGGGGAGTGGCAATGTCTGCCGCCGATCGCACCGAATACACCGGTGCTTTTTTATTCTGCTGGCGGACTGGCGGCAGAAAGCTATTGCGATGGTGCACAGGTGCGGATATCCCGGTACTGGGACGGACGGCGCGGCTGGCAGCCCTGTGTGTTGGTGGAACTGGGTGCGGCTTTCTGATTTTTTTAGCAAGGAAGTTGCAAAATGCAATAATTGGAGGTGAGAACTGTGTATGATAGCCCCTTGGAGCGCCGCCGGCCGGAAGAGATCGCGGCTGCCATTGAGCGGGCAGCAGCCTATGCCCGTGAGCAGGATGTGCCGCTGACGGCGGAGCGGCTGGCGGCGGAGCTGGAAATGCGGCTGGACACGCTGCACGCCATTGCGCGGGGGGAATATCCGCCGGCGGTGGATAAGGCACATCCATCCGCCGGTGCCCGGCGGGCAGCAAAAAATGCACAGGCTATCCGTCGCGCCTGCGGCGAGGCGACCGCCAGCGTGGTGGAGCATGCTATGCGGCGCGGCTCCGGGACCAATATGCACCTGCTGTATCTGAAAAACAATGCCGGCTATGATAGCAGGGAAAAGGAACCGGAAAAAGAGAAAGCGGACAAGGGCGGCGGCCGGCCGCCGGTGATCTTTGCAGGAGAGGAGGATATCCCTGAATAATATGGCAGAGCTGTATGAGGTGTATAAAGCGTCCCTGAAGCGGCTGGCGCAGAGGCATGAGCAGCTGACGCTGGAGCGCTCCGGCTATGACAAGCGTGTGGCGCTGCTGGAGGAGGAAATGGACGAGCTGCAGGAGGTTATGTGTATGATGCGTCCCTACCTGGAGGGCGCATGACCGGGGAGGAGCAGACCACGGTCTTTCTGCCAGCGGTGGTGGGTGGCGGCTACGGCGCCTTTTGGCGTTGCCGCAAGCGCTACCGGGTGGTAAAGGGCGGCAAGGCCAGCAAAAAATCCTCCACCGCGGCGCTGTGGTACATCCTGCACCTGATGAAGTATCCCGGCGCCAACCTGCTGGTGGTGCGGCAGGTATATCGCACCCATGCGGACAGCACCTATGCCCAGCTACGCTGGGCGATCCGCCGGCTGCGGGTGGAGCACCTGTGGCATGCCGGGCGAGAGCCGCTGGAGCTGACCTATCTGCCGACAGGACAGCGCATCCTTTTCCGTGGGCTGGACAATGTGGAAAAGCTGGCGTCCACCACGGTGGAACGCGGCGTGCTGTGCTGGGTGTGGGTGGAGGAGGCGTTTGAGATCAGCCGGGAGGCCGATTTTGACAAGCTGGATCTTTCTGTGCCGCGCGGGGAGGTGCCGCCGCCGCTGTTCAAGCAGACGACGCTGACCTTTAATCCGTGGAACGCCAATCACTGGCTGAAAAGCCGCTTTTTTGACCAGCCGCAGCCGGATGTGCTGGCGATGACGACCGACTACCGCTGCAACGAATTCCTGGACGAGGCGGACCGGCGGCTATATGCACGGATGCGGGAGGAAAATCCCCGGAAATACGCCGTGGCGGGGCTGGGAGAGTGGGGACACAGCGAGGGACTGGTGTTTGAAAACTGGCTGGTGGAGGCCTTTTCCCTGCAGGAGCTGCGGCGGGAGGGTGTACGGCACATCTTCGGGCTGGACTATGGCTATGCCAACGACCCGACGGCCTTTATCGCAGCGGCAGTGGAAGAGGAGAAAAAGCGGCTGTATATCTACGACGAGCATTATGCGACCCATATGCTGAATGAGGATATCGCGGCAATGCTCCGGGAGAAAGGGTATCAGAAGGAGCGCATCCGGGCGGACAGTGCCGAGCCAAAAAGCAACGAGGATCTGCGGCGGCTGGGCATCCGGCGGCTGGTGGCCGCCGGCAAGGGACGGGATTCGGTGAATGCCGGGATCGCCCGGCTGCAGGAGTATCGCCTATTGGTGCATCCGCGCTGCGTGCACACGGCGGCGGAACTTGGCGCCTACTGCTGGCAGGCAGGCGGCCGGGAGGGGGAATTCCTCAACCAGCCGCGTGACCGGGACAACCACCTGATGGATGCCCTGCGCTATGCGATGGAGGACATGCCGCGCGCCGCACCGCGGGTGAAAGCACGCCCCGGCGGGCTGCCGGGGCAATGGAACGAGTGAAAGGAGGAAAAAGCCGGTGTTTATTGCTGGATTGCTGTGCGGTTGGCTGATGGCGGCCGCTGCGGTGGTGCTGCTGTGCCTGCTGCGGGCGGGCGGCCGCCGGCCGCCGCAGGCACATGCTGCCAGGCCGCCGGCCAACCGGGAGCGGCAGCGGCGGGAAAACCGCAATTTTCTGTACTATGACGGCACGGAGATGCCCAAGGGTAAGGAGGAAACAGGATGAATGAGGCAACAGCCGGGCAGCTGGAGCAGATCAGCCCGGCGCAGGTATTTGCAGAGTATGAGCGAGGCATTGCATACAAGCGCAGCCTGGGCAAGCACGGGATGTTTGAGCAGAACCGCATCAATGAGCGGTTCTTTTCCGGAGACCAGTGGGAGGGCGCAAACTGCGGCGACAGCCGGCCGCTGGTGCGCTACAATGTGATCCGCCGGATCGGTGAATACAAGATGGCGGTGGTTGGTGCGGCGCCCGTATCGGTGGAGTTTTCGGCTGAGGGGGTGCCGGATACGCTGGAGCTGCGAGAGCGGCTGACGGCCTACCGCCGGGCGCTGCGCCGGGGAGAAAAGCCGCCGGCGCTGACCGGCGATGAAGAGGCGCAGGCGGTGGCCGGTGCGCTGACGGATTACTTCAACACGACCGCGCAGCGGCTGCATCTTCCGATGCTCAGCCGCCGGGCGCTGCGGGGCGCCTATATCACCGGCACAGGGGTGCTGTACACCTATTGGGATGACCGGATAAAGACCGGTCTGTACGCGGATGTATCCCGCCGCATGCCGATCCGCGGAGATATTGCGTGCGAGGTGCTGGATATTGAGCAGGTGTATGTGGGCGACCCACAGGTGGAGGATATACAGCGGCAGCCGTATATCCTGATTGCACAGCACCGGCCGGTGGAGGAGCTGCAGCGCATGGCACGGCAGCACGGCTGCCGGCAGTGGCGGGATATCCGCCCGGATGAGGGCGGACAGGATCCGCGGGCGCACGCGACGCTGCTGACGCGCCTGCGCAAGCAATGGAGCGCGGACGGGGAAAGCTGCACCGTATACGCCACCCAGGTGTGCCGCGATGTGGTGGTGCGGGAGGAATGGCCGCTTGGTATACGGCTGTACCCGCTGACGCTTTTCAGCTGGAACGAGCGCCGGGGCTGCGCCTATGGCGACAGCGAGATCCCGCAGCTGATTCCCAACCAGATCGCCATTAACCGCACGGTCTCGGCCGGCGTGTGGGCGGTGATGATGATGGGCATGCCCATTATGCTGGTCAATGGCGATGTGGTATCGCAGCCGATCACCAACGACCCCGGGCAGATCATCTCGGTCTACGGCGGGGAGGAACAGCTGAGCAATGCGGTGCGATATGTGGATCCGCCGGCCTTTTCGGCGCAGTTTGATGCCAATGTAGAAACCCTGATCCAGGATACCATGAGCCAGGCCGGCGTCAGCTCGACCCTGCTGGGTGAGGTGAAGCCGGATAACACCTCCGCCATTCTGGCGGTGCGGGAGGCGGCGCTGATGCCGCTGCAGATGCTGCAAAACCGCTATTTCGGCTTTCTGGAGGAATTGGCGCGCATCTGGACGGAATTCTGGCTGACGATGTACGGCAGCCGGGCGCTGAAGCTGCAGCTGCCGGACGGCGTATGGTATATGCCCTTTAATGCCGACCGTTACCGGGATCTGTTGCTTAGCGTGACGGTGGATGTGGGCGAAGGCAGCCAATATAGCGAGGCGCGCACGGTGGAAACGCTGGATAATCTGTACAAGAACGGCGCGATCACCGTAAAACAGTATCTCAGCCGCCTGCCGCAGGGGTATGTTCCGCGTTTGGATGCCCTGCTGCGGGAGCTGGAATAAAAATATAGCTCTCACCGGCATATTCCGTATAGGATGGGGGTGAGACGATGAAGTAGAGAAGCAGAAAGGGAGGAACCGTATGAAAAAAGAACAGACAGGCCAATCCGGAGCCATGCCGCAGCCGGAGCTGCCGGCACAGGTGGCGGAGGCCAAACAGCCACAGGCGACGCCCGCGCCGCAGCCCATGCAGCCGGATATCACCCACCGGCTGACGGAGGAGTTTGCGGCACTGCGGCGGGAATTTCCGGAGCTGAAAAGCCCGGAGCAGCTTCCGCCGGAGGTGCTGGAGGCGGCGCAGGGGCAGGCGCCCCTGCTGGATGCCTACCTGCGTTTTCGCTGGCAGGAGGAAAAGCGTGTGCGGGCGGAGGCTGCCCGCCGCCAGGCGGCGGCGGAAAGCACCGTCGGTTCGCTGCTGCAAGGGGGAGAACCGGTACGGCCGGAACAGGATGCCTTCCTGTGTGCCTTCCGCCGGGCGCTGCGCTGAAAAACGACCGTGTATGAACAAAGGAAAGGATGTATGCTATGAGCCTGAACTTGAATTCGATCTCTGTGAAGATGACAGATGAGCTGGACAAAGCCGTGATGCAGAAGCCGGTGACCGGTTTTCTGGCAGACAACCACCTGCGCGGCAAATTTGTTGGTGCCAAGACGGTGATGATCCCCGAAATGAATGTCTCCGGTCTGGGAGACTACAACCGGGATACCGGCTTTGTGAACGGAACGGTGTCGGTTTCGGCCACGCCGTTCACGCTGGCGATGGATCGCGGCCGCTCCTTCCAGCTGGACCGTGAGGACAACGATGAATCCGGCATTGCGGAGCTGGCCGGGCAGATCATGGGCGAGTTTGTGCGCACACAGGTGGTGCCGGAGGTGGACGCCTATGTGCTGTCGAAGCTGGCCGGCTATGCAGCCACGGCCAAGCAGACCGTGACCGGCACCCCCTCCACCGGTGCCCTGAAAATGCTGACCGATGCCATCGCCGCTGCGCAGAAGACCATCGGCTATGATGAGGAGCTGGTGGCCTTTGTGGATGGGGCGATGTGGTCGGCGCTGCAGAACAGCACGGATATCACCCGGCAGCTGATGATCGGGGACTTTGCCAAGGGTGAGATCAATACCCGGGTGACCAGCTTTAACGGTGTGGCCATCCTGCCGGTGCCGGACAGCCGCATGAAGACCGCCTTTGATTTCTATGACGGCACCAGTACCGGCAAGGAGACCGGCGGCTTTGCTCCGGCCGAGGCGGCCAAAGGAATCGGTCTGCTGCTGATCCCGCGCCACGCAGCGGCGCTGATCAAAAAGACCGAGCAGGTGCGCTGCTTTGATCCGGAGCACAATCCGCAGGCGGATGCCTGGAAGCTGGACTACCGCCTCTACTATGATGTGGTACTCAAGGACAGCCTCAAGGCCGGCATCTATGCCTACCTGCACGATTGAGGAGGGGCGGCATGACGGGTTTGGCGATCCTGCGGCAGGCACTTGCCCTGCTGGAGGAGGATAAACGCCTGGCAACAGCCGGAGAGGATGAAGCGGGGCTGCTGGCGGTCAATCAGATCTACAGTGAGCTGTGGTACCGTGAGCACCGCAGCGATTTCCAGCCGCTGGACCGGCTGCAGCAGTCTCTGCAGCTTTCCTGGCGCTGCCTGCCGGCGATGGCCTACGGCACGGCAATGCTGCTGTGCCTTAACGACGAACGGCGGGAGTACACCCGCTATCAGCGCCTGTATGAGCGGGCGGCCGCCCACACCGGCGGCCCATACAGCCCGCGCCGGGATGTGCTGTTCGGCGGAGAGGCAAAGGAATAAAGAAGAAGCACGGGGGAGCTGCCTTGGCAGCTCCCCCGTGCGGTATGTTTGGCTCGATGGATCAAACAGTCTCTTCTTTATCCATCAGCTTGCGTCCCATCAGCACCCCCATCACCGAGGCCATCATCAGGCCGCGTGTCCAGCCGGAGCTGTCGCCCAGGCAGTGCAGACCGTGGATATTGGTATCGAGGTTGGCGTCCATCTTCACCTTGTTGGAATAGAATTTCAGTTCCGGGCTGTACAGCAGCGTCTCATCGCTGGCAAAGCCGGGCACCACCACATCCAGCATCTTGATGAATTCAATGATGTTGGTCATAGCGCGGTAGGGCATGGCCGCGGTGATATCACCGGCCACGGCATCCTTCAGCGTGGGCTGCACATTGCTGTGCGCCAGCTCCTTGGCCCAGGTGCGCTTGCCGTCCAGGATATCGCCGTAGCGCTGTACCAGAATGTGTCCGGCGCCCAGCATATTGGTCAGCTCACCAACCTTTTGGGCATATGCGATGGGCTGGTTGAACGGTTCCGTGAAATTGTGCGAAACCAGGATGGCCAGGTTGGTATTGGAGCTTTTTTTGTCCTTATAGCTGTGACCGTTGACCACAGCCAGGTCATTATCGTAGTTTTCTTGCGCCACAAAGCCGCCGGGATTTTGACAGAAGGTGCGCACCTTGTTTTTCCACGGCTTCGGATAGCCGATCAGCTTGGACTCATACAGGGCGCGGTTGACGACCTCCATGACCTCATTGCGGCACTCCACCCGTACGCCGATATCCACCGTGCCGGGGGCATGGGCGATATTGTGCTCGGCGCACAGCTTTTCCAGCCAGTCTGCGCCGCGGCGGCCGGTGGCAATGATGATCTCGCGCCCGGTCACATCCTGCGTGCCGGCAGCGCTGCGCAGGGTGACGCCGGTGCAGGTGTTGTTTTCCAGCAGGATATTCTCACATTCGGTGTTGAAGCGGATCTCTACGCCGGCGTCCAGCAGGGCATTCTGGATCGCCAGATACAGCGCCTGCGCCTTTTCGGTGCCTAGGTGCCGGATGGGGCAATCCACCAGCTTGAGGCCAGCCTTGATGGCATTCTTACGGATGGCTTTGATCTCATCGTTATCGGTGATGCCCTCCACCTCTTTGGCGGCGCCAAATTCCAGATAGATACCGTCGGTGTAGTTGATCAGCTCCTGCGCCAGCTCCTCACCGATGAGGCTGGGAAGATCGCCGCCCACCTCATGGGAGAGGCTGAGCTTGCCGTCTGAGAAGGCGCCGGCGCCGGAGAAACCGGTGGTGATGGCGCAGCTGGGCTTGCAGCTGACGCAGTGGCCGACCTCGGCCTTGGGGCAGTGACGCTTTTCCACGGCCTTGCCCTTTTCCACCAGCAGAATGCGGTGGCCGTCGTCAATGTGATAGCCGCGGCGCAGCAGCTCCAGGGCGGTGAAAATACCGGCCGGACCGGCGCCGACGATGATGATGTCATAGTGCATAATGCTCACTCTTCCTTTTCTGTTTGTGTATCGGTGGGATTTGGTTGGTAAATGGTAAAGGGGTCGATCTCGTCCGGCCCGACGGGCGGATGCTCCTGTGCAGCGGGCTGCAGCGGCGGCAGCTCAAGCGACTGCGGGGCAATCGCGGCGGTTGTGTGTGCGCGGCGGTTGACCGGGACGCTGCACAGCAGGTACAGCAGCAGCGCCAGCAGCCCACCGGCGGAGATCAGCGCGCCGGTACGCAGGCCGGGTGTTTCATAGGTGAAACGGATCTCCACATCTTCACCCGCGGGGCAATTGACGGCCATAAAGCCGACATTGGCCTGCAGGATCTCGGCTGGCTGCCCGTTCACGGTGGCTGTCCAGCCGTTCTCATAGGGAACGCTGAAGAACACCGGCTGCGCCTGCGAGAGGGAGATCGTTGCCGAGAAGCCGCGGTTATCCGTGGTGAAGGAGGAGGCGGCGCCGGCCGCGCGGCTGCGGCAATCCTGCGCATACTCCGATGGAATGAACCACATGGCATTTGTGCTGAGATGCGGCAGGGAGATCTTCTGTGCGTCCTCGTCCTCCACGACCAGCGCCTTGAGCAGTGCCAGCTGGCGGGTGGCCTCCGTCAGCTCCTCGTACTCCGAGCGGGTGATGTACCCATCATAGGTAAAGCCCATGGGAATAAAATTCTCATTCTCATAGATGTTATAGCCGTTTTCGGTGCCGATCAGCTTCCAGCCGTCCATGGCGGTAACGCCCTCAACGCTGAAGAAATCGTCGGCCTCCTTATAGTACAGCTGGACATCGTCGGAAAGCTGCGCATAATCAAACAAATAGCGCACCGAAAGCAGGCTGCGGATGGCGTAGACCTCCGTTCCGGGGCGGGAGGCCACAGTGCGCTCCACGCCGATGGAATTGTAAAAATCCATCACCGGGCCGGGGACGATGCTGTGGAAGGCCTGGATGCAGGGGATGCCCCAATACATCCCCTGATTGTCCATGCCCTTGTACATATCGGTGCGGTAGAAGACCGTATCATCCGTTTTTGTGAAGCCGGGGCTTTGGATCAGCTTGTCAATGACATAATCATCGGGGTAGTTGGACAGGTATTTGCCCATGCTGAGATAGCCCCAGCCAAACAGCAGCGAAACGCCGACACAGGCCACGGTGCACCAGCCGATGAATTCCTGCCGCCGGTAGCGCCAGAGCCACACCAGCAGGCCGGTCAGCAGCAGGCAGGCTGCGGCGATGGCAGCGTACAGCCAGAACACCGGGGGATCGCTTTCCAGCCCGATGGTAAGCTTACCGGTCTCTTCGTCCGGCTTCCAGCTTTTCGGCACAAGGCCGATCAGGAGGATGAACGCGGCGGTGAAGCCGCCGCTCCAGCCGATCGCCCGCCGCCAATTGACCGGCGGATCGGCTTCCTCTTCCTCAAAGCAGCGCAGGGTGGCCAGAATGAGGATGAGCAGCAGCATATAATACCAGCGCGCGTAGTAGATGCGGTTGAACAGCTGGAACAGCGCGTTCAGACCGGGGATCACGGCGAAGAAGAACAGCACCGTCAGCATTCGCCGCAGCCAATCGGTGTGGCGATGGGACTGGAAATACGCGATCACGCCGGTGCAGCCAAAAACCGGGATCCATGCGGACATGGAGGCCCATTTGTTGTTGGCGTCCGGGAAGAAATTGGCGCGGGCCGGCAGCTCCGGCGGGAAGAAAAAGCTGTGCAGAATATCGTACAGCCGCTGCTGGCTGCCGTAGATCAGCAGACCGAAGCCCTCCAGCGGGGCATCAACGCGGCTGTTTTGGATGACGGCGTAGTAGGAGGGCAGCAGCAGCACAGCGGCGCCGGCTATCCCAATCAGCGCCTGCAGCCACAGGCCGAAGAACCGGCGCGGCAGCCGCTGCCATTCGCCGGCACTGGCCCGGACGATCCAGTAGAGCATCACAAAGAAGGCCTGCCCGATGAAGAAATAGTAGTTGGACAGGGCGCTCATCAGCACCGCCACGGCGAACAGACCGCGGCGCCCCTCCTGCATATACTGTTCTATGCCGAGCAGCAGCAGGGGGAACCAGATCATGGCCTCATGAAAATGATTGAAAAATATATTGTATAGGGAAAACCCGCTGAAGGCGTACAGCACACCAGCCAGCACGGCCAGCCGCGGCCGCAGAAAGCGCTGGGCATAGGCGTAGGCCGTCAGGCCGGCAAGGGCGATCTTCAGTGCCAGCAGCGGCGCCAGCATGTAGGGGACAGCGGCGGCCGGGAACAGCAGCGTTAGCCAGAAGAACGGGCTGCCGAGCAGATAGAAGGAATAGGAGCCAATAAAATTGGCGCCAAGATCGGTCGTCCAGCTCCAGCCGATATTGCCGCTGCGCACGGCTTCGTGCGCCAGGCGGTAAAATGGGATCTGTTGGGCGTTATAATCGCCGTAATAGATGAAGTAGCCGCGATTGTAGATCACAAAAGGCAGAAACAGCAACAGCGCCATGCCAAGCGTGAGCAAAAAGGCAATGTGCGCCAGGCTTTTTTCTTTTTGCAGTGAGCGGGTCATGGAATACCTCCTGTTTGCGCAGAATGGCAGAATGGATAGACACACACTTAAATCATACCACAGATGGTCGAAAAAAGCAATAAAAGACCGTCCGGTTTTCGCTTTTTGTTGGGAAGGTCGGGAGGAATTTTCTGCCGGAATAAAAAAACTGAAAAAAAGACTTGATTTTTTCCGCCGGTTGCGCTATAATAGCTAAGCACTCAGCGGAGGGCATATAGCGCGGGGTAGAGCAGGGGTAGCTCGTCGGGCTCATAACCCGGAGGTCGTAGGTTCGAATCCTATCCCCGCAACCAGAAAATCGGCAAGCATCGCCAGATGCTTGCCGATTTTATTTTTTTACCTTTCGCTTTTCATCAGATTTGCCGGCGATACCCCGAAGTGTCTTTTGAATGTGCGGCTGAAATACGAAATATCATTAAAGCCTGCATTCTCGGCGGCTGCCGCTACGGAAAACTCCTCCGAGCAGAGGAGCTCTCTGGCGTAGGCCAGGCGCAGATTGGTGATGTATTCTACCGGCGACACACCGTAGCAGCAGCCAAAAAGCCTGCGGAGATAGGAAACACTGATCCCGCATAGGGCAGCAAGCTTTTCGACGGATATTTTTTCATGGGTATAATGATTGCCGATATAGCTTACGGCAGGGGAAATGAGCGTTTTGTACTTGCTGCCGTAATAGCTGGAGCGATATTCCTTTCTCGAAAGTGAGAGGATCCCGTACAGGTCCGAAAGAACGGCGTCGGTGTAGCCGGTGTCTTTTTTTATCCAGGCTCTTTCCGCCGATTCAAACAACGCCCCGAGCCTTGCGGGATTTTTCAGCGGGAGCTTGAACGGTTCAAAGCGTTCGTTGGAGGATATCAGAAAATTGATCGCAAAAACGCTTTTGGCTGCACCCTCTGCGTGGCCCTGCGTAGCTACTGTATAGTTGCTGCCCTGCGGCATGTAGATCAGATCGCCCTTTTGACAGGTTATGGTCTTTGTATTTTCAAAGGTGTAGCGATATACACCGCCGGCAAAAAACGCTAATCCGTGTGATGGTCGGTTGTTGTGTATCGGCTCGCCTGTGCCGAATGGAACATGAATTGCCAGTGTCGGTCTGGTGACATAGAAGTCTGTTTCTAAAAGGTTCATCGGCTTTCCCCTCCATGCATACAGTATACTATGTGTAGCGAATAAGTCAAGTGTGGCGATTGGTTCATTCCATTCCGACCGGCTGTGTGATACAGTATCGGCAAAGGAGTGATGGAGGATGCTGTTAGATAAAACCGACCGAGAGTGGATCGAAAATAAGTATCACCGCACAGACGAACCCTTTGATCCTCTGAACCGGATGGCCTATCACGGCATCGGCTATGCCGAGGAGACCGGTATGGACGATGAAGAGATACTCACCGGGCTGAAGGCGCTGCAGCCGGCGCTTAGTACAATGCCCCACCCGGTGGCGCGGGCAATGGCGATAAAGTATGTGCTGGAAACGGAGCGGCTCTATATCAATGAACACGATTATTTCGTGGGGCTCTATTCGCTTGGCCGGCTGGCCAATTCCGTTACCAGCGATGTGTGGCAGGGCGAAACGCAGAAGAAACGCGATCCGGCGACCCTGAAAAACGCCGGCCTGTTTAATGAATCGGGTGCGGTGGCAAATTGGACAGACTACGATCATGTGGTCCCGGATTGGGAATCGCTCATGCACCTGGGCTTTACGGGGATAAAGGAGCGGGCGCAGAAATACCGGGAAAAACACCTGAAGGATGGGACGCTGACGGAGGAAATGGCCGCGTTTTTCGATGGGATCGCGATAGAATATGACGCCATTATTGCGCTGATCGACCGGATGTACCGCTACGCAGTGATGCTCCGGCACAAGAAAGCGGCCAGGATTGCCGGGTGCCTTGAGACCCTGCGTGACGGTGCGCCGACGGATATTTACGAGGCTATGCAGCTGATCCTGCTGTATTTTATTATCTCGGAGAGCGTTGACGGGTTTCAGGTGCGGTCTCTCGGCAACGGCCTTGACCGGACGCTGTACCGGTTTTATGAAAACGATCTGAAGACCGGAAAGTATACACGGGAGGAAATACGGACGCTTTTGGCCTATTTTCTTCTGCAGTGGTCGGCAATCGGGAATTACTGGGGGCAGCCGTTCTACCTTGGCGGGACCGCCCCGGACGGCGGAACGAGGTACAATGCGCTTTCCGACGATATTCTGGCTGTCTACGATGAGCTGGAAATATACAATCCGAAGATCCAGCTTAAGATCAACCGCAACACACCCGAAAGACTTTTAAATAAAGCCTTTGATATGGTGCGCCGCAAAAACGCAAGCATTGTTTTTTGCTGTGAACCAGGAATGATGAAAGCGGTTATGGGCTACGGCGCTACATATGAAGAAGCGCTGGATATGGATATTCGCGGCTGCTATGAAACAGGTGTGAGAGCGAACGAATCGAGCACCGGTGAGGGGTATATAAACTGCGCCAAGGCGGTTGAATATGTTTTTTCAAACGGTTTTGATAAGGGCATAAAAGAGCAGGTTGGAATTAAAACCGGTGAGCTTACCGAATTTGTCTCATTTGAGGATTTTTATGGGGCATTTTTAAAGCAATTGGAATATCTTATTGAAAAGACGATTGAAATATCCAACGATCAGGATAGATTTTTAAGCTATGTAAACCCATCCTCAATGTTTTCCGCAACAACGGAGCATGCTTTGAAATGCGGAAGGGACGCCTATTTCAACGGCTTGAAATTCAATAACACCGCATTGCTTTGCTGTGCGTTTGCAAGCGCTGTTGATAGTCTTATGGCGGTTAAAAAATTTGTTTACGATGATAAAACAGTAACTTTAAAGGAGCTTTCCGACGCGCTTGACGCCAATTGGAACGGTTATGAAAAGTTGTGCCTTAAAATACGAAATAACGCCCATAAATACGGAAATCATGATGAAATAACAGATATTTACGCTGCGGCGATTGCCGACTTTTTCTCATCACGGGTAAGCAATATGCCGAACGGACGCGGCGGCGTTTATAAAGTTGATATGCACTCTGCGCGCCAGTTTATCGAACAGGGAAGGAAAACCCTGGCCTCGGCAGACGGCAGAAAAAACGGCGACATTCTTTCCAAAAATGGCTCTCCGTGCGACGGTATGGATAAAAACGGTGCGACTGCGCTTATTGAGTCTGCTCTGAATTTAACTCCGACCAACTTCCGTGAGTCTTTCGGTCTTGATATAATGCTCCACCCGTCAGCTGTGGAGGGAGACGACGGGCTGTGCGTTTTTAAGGCATTGCTTAAGAATTATATGGAAAGCGGTGGTCTGACAATGCAATTCAACATCTTTAATTCCGAAACATTGCGCGATGCACAGAAAAACCCGGAAAAATACAAAAACCTGCAGGTCAGGGTCTGCGGCTGGAATGTGCTTTGGAACAATCTGAGCCGTGAGGAGCAGGAGGCCTATATAAGACGGGCGGAGAATATCGGATAGGGGATGGGTGTATCATGACAAAAGGCCGGATCTTTGATATCAAGCGTTTTGCTGTTCACGACGGGAGCGGTATCCGCACAACGGTATTCCTGAAGGGCTGCCCACTGAAATGTCTCTGGTGTCACAATCCGGAGGGGATCAGTTTTCGGCCGCAGCTGGCTTTTTACCGCCATAAGTGCGTAGGCTGCGGCGAATGTGCCGGCGTCTGCCCGACCGGCGCCCAGACGATGTCTACGGACGGGCATGCCTACGATAGGGAAAGGTGTACCGCCTGCGGTCGGTGCGAGCCGGTATGTCTTGGCCGTGCGCTGGTACTCTACGGAAAGGAAATGACCGCCGATGAGCTGATGCCGGTGTTGCTGGAGGATAAAGCGTTCTACGACAATTCCGGCGGCGGAATAACGCTTTCGGGCGGTGAGTGTCTGTGCCAGCCGGATTTCTGCGCCGAGCTGCTGAAAAAAGCGAAGGAAAACGGCCTGAATACCGCGGTGGATACCTGCGGCTTTGTGCCGCGGGCGGCGATCGATGCCGTCATGCCGTACACCGATATGTTTCTGTACGATATCAAGGCAATGGATGAAACGGTGCATATCCGGTGTACGGGACACGCCAACCAGCCGATCCTCGAAAATCTGCGTTATATTGATGCCTGCGGTAAACGAACAGAGATCCGTTATCCGTATGTTCCCGGGTATACCTCCGGGGAGGCCGAAAAGATCGCTGCCTTTGTTTCCGGGCTGAAAAATGTTACCGATGTCCGGGTGCTGCCCTACCACAATTATGCCGGCTCGAAATATTCCTCGCTCGACATGGAGAACACACTGCCCGGTGCATTGCCGGACAGCGGGGAGATTCAACGGGTAAAAACGCTTTTCCGCGGCGGTTGACCTGCCGTACCTTTCGAAAAGGCCGCCCTTTGCAGTCTTTTTGGCGTCCGGGCAAAGAAGCCGGCGGCTCCCAAGCGGGAGCTGCCGGCTTCTTTTGTATATTCCCGGATGAATGGATCGGCTCTGCCCGTTATTGCTTTGCGGCACTTTCCAGAACGCTCGGCAGAGAGCTTTTGAGGACAAGGGAGAAGTATTCGACGACCTTTTCAGGGTCATGCCCGTCTCTGTTTGTAAATTCGTCAATCAGCATTCCGGCGATCGCCTCTGTGTAAAGATGTGCCAGGAATGTCTTGAATTCTTCCTCAGCGTGTACGCCGAGCCGCTGCTCGGTGTTCTGGATGATCCCCTGCGTGATGCCGATGAAATCGGCATAAAAAAAGCGTTTCATCTCATCGCGCCCCATGCTGTCGTAGGCGCAGCACAGCAGATGCTTATTGGTCTTTACATACTCCAGCACAAACAGCACAGCCTCCCGGTAATCTACAAGCAGGTCAAACTGCCGGACAACCTCGATCGCTTCCTCTTCCAGTGTCCATTTCAGCAGGGCGTAGATGTCGGCAAAATGATAATAAAAGGTCTTGCGGTTCACGCCGCAGTCGGCAATGATCTCGCTGACGGTGATCTTTGAAAGCGGCTTTTTTGCCATAAACCGCTTCAAAGAGGCCGCCAGCGTCTTTTTTGTGTTTAGGGTCGTTACTTCGTGTTTCATGCTCTATCCCTCTCCTTACCATTCATTATACACATGACCGGCAAATTTTCAATGGCCATTACGGAACAGTTGTCCGGCAAATGATGGACGATCGGCTATTTACCGGTCAATCTGCACCGATTTGGCCGTTTTTTCCCTAAACACCCCCGGTTTGACCGTTTTTTCGGTGGGATTTTGGGTGTATACTGCGACCGAGATCAAGGAAAGGAGCGGAAATATGTGGGAAAAACACTACCGTATCTGCCTGTTCGCGCCCCTCGGCCGGCGGGAGGGAACCCTGTTCCTTCGCGAAACGGCCGGCGCAATGGAGGGTTGGCTGGAAGTGATGGGGCGGAAGAACCCGCTTGCCGGCCGGCTCTCAGGTGACGGGCAGATCGCGCTTTCAGGTTCGTTCAGGACGCTGATCAGCACGGTGCAGTACACGGCAACGGGGACGGTAAGCGGACGCCGAATTCTTCTGAACCTGAAAACGGCCTCCGGCACATATTATCCGGCCTCCGGAGAGGAGTTTGATACCGATGACAAAATTTTATGAACACATTGTCCATCACCGAAAGGGGATCATCGTGGCTTTTCTGGTGCTGGCCGTCGTCTGTGCGGTGTGCCAGCCGTTTGTTGCCGTGAATTACGACATGAACGATTACCTGCCGGAGAAAAGTCCCTCCACGCAGGCCCTGAACCTGATGGAGCAGGAGTACGAGGGCGGGATCCCGAACGCCCGTGTGATGGTGCAGGGCGTCTCCGTTCCGCAGGCGCTGGAGTATAAGGAACAGCTGCAGGCGGTGGACGGCGTGACCGATGTGACCTGGCTGGACGATGTTTCCAGTGTGACCGTTCCGCTGGAAATGCTGGACGCCGACACGGTGGAGGCGTATTACAAGGACGGCAATGCGCTGTTTTCCGTGACCATCGACGAGGACAAACGCATTGAAGCCGTCAGCGCGATCCGGGACATCATCGGCGATGATAACGCCATGACCGGCAGCGCCGTGACCACGGCGGTTGCCACCACCAGCACCGTCAGCGAGATCACCACCATTGCCGCAATCGCGGTGGCCTTTGTGCTGCTGGTGCTGATCCTGACCACAACCTCCTTTGCCGAGCCGTTTCTTGTGCTGGCGGGGCTTGGCATTGCAATTATCATCAATGCGGGCAGTAACCTGCTGTTCGGCGAGATCTCCTTTGTCACCAATGCGGCGGGGAATATCCTGCAGCTGGCGGTGTCGCTGGACTATTCGGTTTTCCTGCTGCACCGTTTTGCTGAGTGCCGGCAGACGACCGCCGACCCGGAGGAGGCGATGGTGCAGGCGCTGACCATGTCCACAACCTCCATTCTGTCCAGCGGCCTGACCACGGTTATCGGCTTTCTGGCGCTGTGCCTGATGCAGTTCCGGATCGGGCCCGATCTGGGGCTGGCTTTGGCCAAGGGCGTGGCGCTCAGCCTGATCACGGTGTTTACCTTCATGCCTGCGCTGATCCTGGGTACCTATAAGCTGATTGACAAAACGCAGCACCGCTCGTTTATGCCGTCTTTCAAGGACTTCGGAAAATTCGTCAGCCGGGTAATGATCCCGTTGGTCGTGGTGTTTGCCGTTCTGATCGCTCCGTGCTATCTGGCATCCAATGCCAACAGCTTCTACTATGGCGCCTCCCACATCTTCGGCAGTGCCACGCAGCTTGGCGCGGATACGGAGAAGATTGAGGACACCTTTGGCAAGCAGGATACCTATGTGCTGCTGGTTCCGAAGGACAGCACCGCCACGCAGGCGGAGCTGTCGGGGGCGCTGCATGAAATCCCGCAGGTCACGGGCATCCTGTCGTATGTGGATACGGTGGGCGGAACCATCCCGGAGCAATACCTGGACAGCGGCACGCTTGCCAAGCTGAACAGTGAACGCTACACCCGCATGGTGCTGACAATGGATACGGCGTATGAGGGCGAGGATACCTTTGCGCTGGTGGAGATTGTGCGGGAAACCGCGGAGCAGTATTACCCCGGCGAATGGTATCTGGCCGGTGAGGGGGTGTCCACCTACGACCTGATGGATACCGTCACCGCCGATATGGTGAAGGTCAATCTGGTCGCCATTGGCGCGGTGTTCCTCGTCCTGCTGTTTACGATGAAGTCTGTCGTGCTGCCGGTGATTTTGGTTCTGTCCATTGAGACGGCCATCTGGATCAACCTGTCTGTCCCGTATTTCAGCGACCAGACCATTTTCTACATCGCCTATCTGATCATCAGCTCCATTCAGCTGGGCGCGACGGTGGACTACGCCATTCTCTTTACTGACCGGTACAGGGAAATGCGGCAGACCTACGCCAAAAAAGAGGCCATCGTGCAGACGATCTCCGCCGTGGCGGTGTCTGTGCTGACCTCGGCCAGCGTGCTGACGGTGGTGGGCTTCCTGCTGGGCATCTTCTCCACCCATGGCCTGCTCTCGCAGCTGGGCTATTTCCTCGGCAAGGGTACGCTCTGTTCGCTGGCTATCGTGCTGTTTGTTCTGCCGGGGCTGCTGTACCTGTTTGATAAGCTGATCGTACGATCCAAAAAATCCAAGGAGGTCCTTTTCCAATGAAAAGTATGACAAAAATCACAGCGGCGGCGCTTGCGGTGCTGCTTGTAGGCTCTCTCACCGTTCCGGCCTTCGCCGAAACGCCCTCATCGGAAAAAGAAGAGGTTATCTACATTATGACCGATGCTTCCGGTAAGGTGACGGATATGGAGGCGGTCAATATCTTCGCTGGCGGCGACATTACGGATTACGGTGAGTATTCCAGCGTAAAGCTGCTGAACACCACGGATCAGATCGCCCTGAACGGGAACACGGTCACCCTTTCGTCCAGCGCCGACAAGGTCTACTATCAGGGGACGATGAAAAGCACCGTCATCCCGTGGAATATTTCCATCCGGTATTATCTGGATGGAAAGGAATACCCTGCCGGGGAGATCGCAGGCAAAAGCGGCGCACTGGAAATCCATTTTTCGGTGAGCAAAAACGAAAGCTGCAAGGGCAGCTTCTATGAGGACTATGCGCTGCAGGCCTCGTTCACGCTGGACACCGCCCTCTGCAAAAACATCGTTTCAAGCGGGGCGACCGTGGCCAATGTGGGCAGCGACAAGCAGCTGACCTATACCATCCTGCCCGGCAGGGGCATCGACACGGTGATCCGTGCCGATGTCACGGATTTTGCCATGGATGCAGTCGCCATCAATGGTGTGCGCCTGCATATGGATTTTGCGGTGGATGATACCGAACTGATGGATAAGGTGGAGGAGATTGTTTCCGCTATTGGCCGCATTGACAATGGTGCAGCAGAGGTGCGTGACGGAACCGGCAAGCTGTATGATGCCACCGGCATGCTGAACGGGAAGGTTGGTGAGCTGCATTCCGGCGTGGGGGCTCTCGCAGGCGGCGCGGGCGACCTGTCCTCCGGCCTGGCCGACATCACGGTAAAGAATGGTCAGCTGACCGGGGCTGCCTACACGGCGTATGAGGGTCTCTGCACCGCGGCCGCCGCGGCGCTGAACAGCCAGCTTGCGGCAAACGGGATGGAGCCTGTTACGCTCACCCCCTCGAACTATGCCGCCGTGCTGCTGCAATTGCTGAAAAAGATGGATGCCGACACCGTATACAGCCAGGCCTATCAGGCGGCACTGCAGCAGGTGACGGCACAGGTGGAGGCGCAGGCGGACGCTCTGTACCGCGGCTATGTGGAATCGCAGGCCGACGCGATCTATCTGGCCTATGTTTCCTCCCAGGCGGATACGCTCTATGCGCAGGTTGCGGCGCAGGCCGTTTACGAGCAGCTGCTCCAGAATGGCTATACGGACGCGCAGGCGAACGCCTACCTGCAGTCCCCGGAGGGGCAGGTGGCGGTGGCCCAGACCGTGGCCAATATGACCGGGGAAGAGAAGGCACAGATTTTGAATGCGGCGGTTGCCCGGCTGACGGATGAGCAGAAGGAGCAGATTCTGCAGGGGGCGGTCGCCTCGCTGACCGAGGAGCAGAAAACGCTAATCAGAGAAGCCTACATTCAGCAGATGATGGCCTCCGACGAGGTGACGGCGCAGATCAACGCTGCCGTAGCCACAGTCAGCGCCGCCGCGAAGCAGGTTTCGGAACTGAAAGGGCAGCTTGACAATTACGGCGTGTTCTATCAGGGGCTGCTCGACTATACCGGCGCAGTCAGCAGCGCGGCTGCCGGGGCCAAAGAGCTGAAGCTGAATATGGATACGCTTTACAGCAATACCGGGACGCTCAGGCTCTCCGTCGGTGAGCTGCAGGATGCTGTGGGCAAGCTGTACGATGGGACAAAGGAGCTGGCCGGCGGCACGGCGGAATTTGTGGATGAAACCGCGGACATGGATACGCAGATCCGGGAGGAGATCCGTTCGATGACCTCCTCCATCACCGGCGGCGATGGGGAAACGGTCTCCTTCGTTTCTGACGAGAATACCAGTGTGCACTCTGTGCAGTTTGTCATCAAAACAGCGGCGATCGAGAAAGCGGAAACCGCGGGGGATGATGCAGCAGCCAAAGCGCCCTTGACCTTCTGGCAGAAGCTGCTCCGCCTGTTCGGATTGTATAAATGAAAAAGCGGTAAAGCAGGCAAAAGCGGCGGGCATACAGCCCGCCGCTTTTCTTGCGCGTTACGCAAGCTCTTTTTCCAGATAGCACATGATGTTCTCGTCATTTGAGCAGATCGTTTTGTCGGCCCGGGTCTTAATTTCTTCGCAGGCGTTTGCTACCGCGTACTTTTTGGCCCGTGTTTCAAAGGAGGTAATGTCATTTTGGCTGTCGCCGACGACCACGATGCTTCGGATGTCAATGCCGCGCTTGCGGCAAAGCGCCTTCAGCGCAGAGCCCTTGCTGACTGCAGGTGCACAGATCTCCAGATTGTTTGGCAGCGATGAGGTAATGGATAGGTTCCTGAACAAACGGCAAAGCCTTTTCCGGCAGGCGTCCCGTTCCTCCGGCTCCTTAAAGAAAACATCAAACAGCTCCGTTTTGTATGCGGCATTTTCGACCAGTGCGGCAAGGGAGGGCGTCGTGTGCCGGCTTTTGAACATTTCCGGAATAAAGCTGCGGTCAATGCCATAGTACCGAAACTGCTCAAGGCTGAATTTGCTGCTTTCCACAAACGGGATCCCCTTGGAATATACTTCAATGAAGGTCTGGTATTCCGATAAGATCCGGAAGATCGCCTTTGCCGTTTTATCCGGAAGATATGTATAGCGTATTATGCCGTCCTTTCGGTTAAAGATGCCTGCGCCGTCCGAAAAAATGCTGTATTCAACACCGGGGCTTTCCCGCAGCTCGGCCGGTATTTCGTAAAATGTTCTGCCGGTCAGGAGGATCGTTTTTATCCCGTTTTCGGAAAGGCGTTCTATGGCTGCAAGGTTGTCCTTGGATACTTCGGTGTTGCTTGCGAGCAGTGTCCCGTCAAGGTCCGAGGCAATATACTTTATGGATGGCCTGCTGCGGCTTGTCTGTATCACATACCGCTCAAGGGGGTATGTCCAAAGGGTCGGAATGTTTATGATCACAAACTTAACGACTGCTTCCGTCACAGGGTTAGACAAATGATGGGCTTCCATATAGGTGCCGAAAACGCTTCCGATATACGAGCTGATCAGGATGTTGCACACAGCCAGGATAAGGTACAGGCTGGAGCTGTATGCGGGGTTGACATCCGAGTGAAAGGTGATATGGCGGTTGATCAGATAGGCTGCAATATACCCTATGGAGGTCGACAGGAGATACGAGAGCAGGTAGCCCCGGTAGCGGATCCCCAATAGAGCCCAAACAGCGTTGTCCGGGAGCGGGATATCCTTGCTGCCTCTGAATACAAAATACAGGAAAAACAAATACGATAGAATATCCAGAGCCGATGTCACAAGAACGCCTATATTGAATTTGAGAAACCTCCACCATTCCGGATGCCTTTGCCCAAATGGGCTGTTTGTATCTTTCAAAGCGATCACCTTCTCATTTCCGGTAAGGTATAGCATCTATCGTATTTGGTTACAAACTTATTGTAGCGCTATATTGTGAAAACGGCGTGTGGAACATGTAAAATGCGGGTCAAATTTTTGATATAGACAAAACAATCGGGGGCACAGGCGCGCAGGGACATTAGGTTTATAGACGGCTGCCTTTTTTGCGCGGTCTCTTGCTTTTGCTGCGATGGTATGTTATACTGTGTCTGAACAATCAATCAGTTAAGAATGGAGCTGGTACATACCGATGAGAACCGAGAAACAGCATAACGAGAGAAAACAGGCGATTATGGAGAAATGCTTTGACTGCTATGCGGAAAACGGCCTGACCGGCACGGGAATTAAGGCACTGGCCGAAGCGTGCGGCTGCACGACAGGCAACCTGTACTGTTACTTCAATAATCTGGATGAGCTGATCCTCGAGTCCACCGCCTACTGCATGGCAAAGGTTGAGGACGACTTTATGAAGAAAGCGCCGACTGACCCGAAGGATGTGCTGCGGTTCATTGAGGAAGTGCCCTACTGGACGGCGAAAAAGCACGGGAAAAAATATCGCCTGATGTACCAGGTGTATACGCTGCCGAAATACATGGAGCACGGCAAGCGGTTTTTCGAGGGGGTCAACGAGCGCTATACCGAATATGCCAAGCAGCTGGAGCCGAAGATCGGCATTCCGTATACGACCATCACGCCGCTGATCTTCATATTCGTCCGCGCGTGTGTGCACTACGCCATGTTTGAGGATGAATACTATCTGAAATCCCAGATGGAGGTCCTGAAGCAGGGGGTCGCCCTGTTTGCTGATAAATACCGCCCACAGTATCTGAACGGAGGTAACGCGAAGTGAGAAAACGAATACTCAGTATCCTGCTGACGCTATGTATGCTGTTCTGCCTTGTGCCGATAAGCGTGTTTGCCGAGGGTGTCTACAAGGCCGCTGATGAACACCTGAGATACGCGCTGAATGATCCCTCCTATAGCGTTTGTCAGTTGATTGAGAACATTATAATCACCAAACCCCTGGAGATCACCCGCGAAGTCACACTGGACCTCAATGGCTATGTGCTGACATTGGACGGCGGCGGCAGTGTCTTTGTCATCAAGGACGGCGGCCATCTGACGCTGGAGGACAGCGACCTTACATCTAAATATTATTTTACCCCTGACGCCAACGGCCTGTGGAAATGGGGCACCAGCGGCACAAAGACCGTCAACGGCGGCGTCATTTACGGCGGCACGGGTACAGAAAAGTACTACTCTGCCTACGGCGGTGGTGTGCTGATTGAAGACGGCGGCCAGTTCACCATGAACGGCGGCAGCATCGTGGGCTGCCAAGCCATAGGCCAGTACTCTGGCGCGGGCGGCGGTGTGAAGGTCGAAGGCTACGAAAAGTCCGGCATATTCGAGATGAACGGCGGCGCGATCATCGGATGCGTTGCGAACTACGGCGGCGGCGTGGAAACAGACTACGACAGTAATACAATATACGGCAAATTCATCATGAACGACGGCGTAATCGACAGCTGCGTAGCCACCGAAAGAGTGGGCGGCGGCGTTTACGCCAGCGCGCCGTTTGTCATGGAGGGCGGCGAGATCAAAAACTGCGTAGCCGCCAACGGAGAGGGCGGCGGCGTATTCCTCGGCAACAGCAGGTCCCCGCACACCCTCAACGGCACGATCAATGCGGGAACTGCCACGGATCAGAAGTACATCCACTTGAACAACAGTGATGCAGCCATCGGTGCAAACGCCAATATTCACGCGAATATAATGCTGGAGGGCGGCATGATCGCGCTGGCTGACGGCGTGAGCAGCGCGACTGTCTATGGCAAGATCACCAACGATAGCTACGGCAGTGCCAGCTGCTATGCCGACGGCCTTGTCGCCGTGACCTATCAGGTCAACGGCGCGGACTACGCCACGCAGATCGTGCGGAGCGGAAGCACGGCCACCCAGCCTGCTGCGACCACCGTGCCCGCAGGCCAGACCTTTGACGGCTGGTACAAGACCGATGGCACGAAGTGGGACTTTACCACGGCTTTGACAAAGGACATCGCCTTGGCAGGCTGGCTGTATGTTCCCGTGGCGAATGAAACAGAGCTAATCGCTGCTTTGCAGGACGACACCGTGGGCATGATCCGCCTTGTAGACGACATCACCCTCCCTCGCCTAAAAATGTCAATAATCATCAGGAATGGCCGCGAGCTCTTCCTCGACCTCAACGGCCATGTCCTTGACCTGGGGGTGAATCCGATTTCTGTCGGAGGTGATACGGTCGGAACCATGACCATCATGGACAGCGCCCCCAATGAACCCCACAAGTTCATCCCCGATGCCGACGGCCTGTGGGTGTGGGATAAGAACACCGGCACGGGCACGGAGACCGTCCTCGGCGGTGTCATCACCGGCAGCGAAGGCAGCAGCGGCAGTGCCATTCATGCCGGCGGCAGCGGCGGCAAGGTCATCATGAACGGCGGTAATATCGTGGGTCACAAGACCGGCGGCGCAAGCGGTGGCGCTGTGTGTATCACAAGCGGCGGCCGGTTCACCATGAACGGCGGCGCGATCATCGGCTGCACGGCGGAGGATGGCGGCGGTGTGGCCGTGGTTGTAGGCATGTTCGAGCTGATCGACGGCGTTATCAAAAGCTGTACGGCTGCCAGCGACGGCGGCGCTGTGCGCGTGGGCAACAAGGACGGCACATTCACCATGACCGGCGGCTCTATTGAGGACTGCACGGCAGTCAACGGCAGTGCCCTCTACCTGAAAAAAGGCACGATGAATGCCAATGGCGGCACGGTGGGCGGCACAGTCGTGCTTGAAGGTAACAGCACTATCCAAGGCAGCGGCAGTACATTCAGCGGACTGATAATAAACAACAGCGCGCAGGCTCAGTTCGGCGGTGCACACAGCCCCCTGGGCATCGTCGGAGAAAAGCCGACTGGTGCAAACGGTCGCACCTACCACAAAGTTACCTTCGACCCGGCGGGCGGCACGATGGAATACCCGGTGCGCTATTTCTGCAAGGGCGGAAATATCTCCAACCAAATCGTACCCGATTTCCGGGCTGGCTACTTCTTCGCCGGCTGGTACAAGACTGACGGCACGGCGTGGGATCACAACGATACCGTGGGCGAAGACGACCTGACCCTCATCGCCCACTGGATGGCCTGCGACCACAGCGGACACACCGGAGCGCAGCCCACCTGCACAACCTCGGTGACCTGCACCGCCTGTGGCGGCACGATCGCGGCTCTCGGTCACAATTTTTCCATGCAGCATGATAATAACGAACACTGGAATAAATGCTCCCGCTGTGATGCAATAGACGGCAAAGAGCCTCACGATTGGGACAACGGCGTGGTCACGGTTTCTGCTACCTGCATCAAGGCGGGCGAAAAAACCTATACCTGTACCAAATGCCGCCTTGAAAAAATCGAGTCGATCCAGGCAAGCGGCCATAACTGGGGGCGGGAGTGGCAGCACGATCCGACACATCACTGGCACGATTGTCTTAACAGCTACTGTGATGTGAAAGAGCATTCGCAGAAGGAAGGATATGGTGCACACACCGGCGGCACGGCGACCTGCATGGAGAAAGCGAAGTGCGAGGTTTGCGGTGAAAGCTACGGTGATCTCGATCCCGGCAACCACGCAGGCGGCACAGAGCAGTGGACGACAAGGGACGCTGCCTCCCACGAGAAAAAATGGAGCTGCTGCGGTGCTGTAATTGTGGCGAGTGAGCCCCACGAGTGGTCGAACGGCGAGTGCAGCGAGTGCGGATATGTGTGCGCGCACGACGATACGGACAAAAACCATATCTGTGACCTTTGCGGAAAGATCATTTCCAACCACGCGGACGGGAACAAAGACCACAAATGCGACTTCTGCGGCAAGCTGATCTCCAACCACACGGATGGCAATAAAGATCACAAGTGTGATATTTGTGATAAGTTGATTTCCAACCACGCGGACGGGAACAAAGATCACAAATGTGACTTCTGCGGTAAGTTGCTCACCAATCATGAGGACACGAACAAAGACCACAAATGCGACCTCTGTGGCAAGTTGATCTCCAACCACGAGGATGGGAGCAACGACCACAAGTGTGACCTCTGCGGCAAGGTGATTTCCAACCACACCGGCGGCACGGCCACCTGCAAGGGTGTGGCACTGTGCGAGATTTGCGGCAAACCCTATGGCGGGCTTGCCCCCGATAACCACACCAATCTTATCCATGTTCCCGCCAAGGCAGCGACCAGGGACGCCGAGGGCAACACCGAATACTGGTACTGCGATGGCTGCGACCGGTATTACAGCGACGCGGCGGCGACCGGGGTGATCGCCAAGGCCGATACGGTGACCGAAAAGCTGCCGGACGAGTCGAAATCCCCGCAGACTGCCGGGCAGAACAGCCTGGTGCTGTGGATCGCACTGCTGTTCATCAGCGGCGGTGTGCTGGCCGGCGCAGCGGCCGTAAAGAAAAAATCCGGTTCTGTGGAATGATCCCCAATTGCAAAAAAAAGCCGGCCGGCTCAGATTATCTGAGCCGGCCGGCTTTCCTTTTTTCGGTTTTATGCGGCGGTGTTTTCTGCCTTTTTCAGCGTGATCAGCAGGCCGCCGAACATCCAAAGATTGCCGAAGGCGATCCATGCGCATGACAGGGCATTGACAAAAGGCCGGTTGCCGAAAACATTTGGGAGCATAGCGATCAGCATACCAAACAGTACGGAGAAGGTGCAGCCCCACCGCGGACAGGGGGTGTGCCCCTTGGCAAAAGCCTTGATCTGCGTGATGTTCAGGAGCAGGAAGAAGATCCAGAACAGGGCACATGCGGGCAGAAGGAAGTAGGTGGCATAGGAGGACAGCAGCCCGTCCGCCACACCGTGCTTCGCGAGAAAGGCGATGGCACAGACCGGCACATGGAAGCCGCACGCGCCGAAGATCACATAGCCGAAGATGCCTGCCCGGTAGCGGTGTGCATATGCCGGTGAGCGTGCCGCGATCAGCCGGTAAACGCCGAAATAGCACAGCCCCTCCAGGGTCATGCCGAACAGCCCCAGCAGCGCTGCGGCGAAAATGCCGCCGTCCGGGGTGCCGGTGTAGGCCGAAAGCATCCGCGCAAGCCCCGTCAGTGCTTCATCCTCTATACCCCATCCCAGAAGCATATCGCCGATAAAATGCAGCAGGGAAGCCACCAGGCCAATGGTCAGCAGCTTTTTTATGCGCGGCCAGTCAAGCTGCCGTGAAATACCGATATCGTTGAAATCCTTCATGAAATCCTCCTTGTATTCGCAGGTAAGCAGGCATTTGCCGGTGCCTTTTTATGCGTGTTTCTTTTTGTATCCGCAGTCGCAGTACGGGCCGCCGGAGGCCAGGGTGTATTCCCGCACAAAGTTGGTCGCACCGCCTGCCTCGCTCATGGTATAATCCAGATGGCACAGGGCGGGGGTGAGGTCGTACAGCCCCAGCTTCTGCATCAGCACGCAGATGCCGCATTTGGTGAAGCGCCCCTCGTACCCGCTGCCATCGGGGTATTCGTAAAAGTCCATGTTCCACGAATAGGGGTTGCGGTCGGCGGCTCTCAGGGCGGCGGTCGCCTTCATGCCGGCAATGTCCTTTTCAGTGAATTTGTTTTTTCCGCTCTTCCGGCAGAACCACTGCATTGGCCCGGTCATCATGGCCTTTGCATAGTATTCCGTCAGCCGCTGCACGCCCGGGCGCTCCGGCATGGAGAGAATAAACGCGCCGACCATCGCCGCATTGACAATATTCATCCGGAACCGGTCGGCCTTTTCAAACTCCGGCAGCCCGCGGATGATCTCGCGGTATTTCGGCTTTGCCTTGCGTGTAATAGCCTTTGCCGCTGCCGCGTCATAGCCGAACACGGCTGTGAGCTGCGTGCGGAGTGATCCTGCGAACAGTGCCCACATGCCCATGGGCATACCTATGTACTTCATTCAGCATTCCTCCGTTTTTCTCCGGCTTCCGATGGATCCGGGTATTTGATCAGATCATACAGCACGCCGTATTCGCCGAAGCGGCGTGTGCCGGCCAGCTCCATGCCGAGGTGGACATACTTATCGCACTTGGATGCGGCGTCGGTATCCAGGATCACCGGCACCCCAAGCCGATTGCCCTCGGCAAAGACCGGCTCCAGGAGTCTGCGCATATAGCCCTGTCCCTGGTACGGTTCCAGCACGCAGACCAGGCCGATAAAGATATACGGCTGCTTTTTCCTGTCCAGCTGCTTATCCAGCCCGGCGCTGCCCTTGGACATGATCCGGGCAAAGCGGAGCAGCTCTTTTGGCCCCATGGAGCCGAGCAGCGCCCTGGCCAGGGGAAGCACCGCCCGCGGCCGGAGCTTCTGGCCGGGGAGCTTGTAGGCGATATAGCCTTCGCCGTTTTCGCTTGTGGTATGGAGCATCCCGCTTCGCCGTGCCATGCGCACATAGCCGCGGATGAATGCCGCCGCGGCCTCCCGGCTGGGAAAGGCGTCGATCAGGCCGTGCTCCGTGCCGTAATCGTAGTAGCCAAAGGCGTGCCCGATGGCGCGGATTGCCTCCTCATCCGGTGTGGTGGCTTTCATCCGTGTTCTCCTTTCTGAGGACGGCTACCGCACAGGGAACCCGCCCCCGGCACAGCGTATAGTGCGCATCCGTATACCCCGCCTGGGCGAAGAATGCCCGATAGGTATCCAGTGTGAATTCCCGCTTGAAATCCGCGCCGGCCCGGCCGATAGCCCCGGAGACCCGGTTGGTCGTGCCCCTGTCCGTCTGATTGATGTAGGTGGGGATGATAAGCCTGCCGCCCGGCCGGCAGACGCGATCCAGCTCCTGCAGCGCCCGATACGGCTCATCTAGCAGATGGAGCACATTTGCTGCCACCACCGCGTCAAAGCGTGCGTTGGGGTAGGGAAGCTGCAGAATATTGGCCTGCTCAAAGCGGATATTGCCGTATTTGGCACATTTCCTTTCTGTCCGTTGCAGCATCTTGGCGGAAAAATCCGTTGCGACCAGCTTTTTGCACCGGGGGGCGATCACTCCCGTGAGCAGACCCGTGCCGCAGGCGCACTCCAGCACCTCGTCGGTCGGCCGGATCTGCTTCTCCACCGCGGCGCACAGCGCCCGGTTTGCCTTCCGGTTTATGCCGTTTGCAAAAATGTCATATACACAGGCAACTGTGTCCCAGAACATGCTTTATCCTCCGTTTGTTGTTCCTTCGCTTTTGGCAGGCTTTCAGCGGATAAACAGGCACATGATGCCGGAGAGCGCGGCCGAGATCACCGCCATGCCGACGGTTCCCATCAGCCACTTCCGGCATTTGTCCTTTGTGGTGATGTAGGGGCGCAGCTCCTCCGTCCCGGGGATCACCCACGCCTTTGTGTGCCCCACCCAGAAATCATCGACGAGGAAGCGATCCATCACATTCATCACCGACAGAATGACGAGCATCTGCCAGAACCCGCCGACAAATCCGCGTGTGCCGTTTATGGCATAGACGCAGACGAGAATGTAGGCGAGATAGCCCGGAATGCAGCACAGCTTGAAAAGCCGGCTATTGCGCCGTATGCGTTCCTGCGTTGTCAGCCCCAGCTCGATGCAGCGGGTCTGCACTGCCGGGCCGTAGAGATGCAGCATTCCCACAGCACCCTTGCGGATGCCGAAAGCGCATACCAGGATCAGCAGGATGCCCAGCAGCAGTCCCTCCAAAAGCACCTGGATGATCATATGTCATTCCTCCTATTTATATATTGCGGCGGATGCAGACCGCCGCTCTCCGGCCGCTTCAGAGCGTGTCCGGGGTTTTCTGCAATACGATGATCTTATTAGAAATGTTGCGGACGAGCGGAAGCTTTCCAAGCAGCCTGTAAACCGGCATGAACGCGGCCATTCCCTCGGTCAGGCTGTGTTCCTCCACAAACCGGAAATCCGGCAGCAGCGCCGCGAGAGCCGGGCCGTTTTTGATGCCCCAGGTGAATTTTGCGTGGCTGCCCTCAATGGATTTTTCCTTGAAGCGCCGCACAATCATGGGGTTCATAATCTCAACGAATACGGTCGCCTTTTCAAACCGCTTTGAGATCACCGCAAAGATCTGCTTCACATCGGCCTCGGTCAGGTACATGGTCAGCCCTTCAATAATGACCAGCGCCGGCGCATCGTGCCCGGTGATCCGGCTGCCCCAGTCCTCCATGGCCGACAGCGCGATCTGAGAAACCGTGCCTTCCTCCGGCAGCAGCTTTTCCCGCACGGCGATCGTTTCCGGCAGGTCAAGATTGTACCAGTGGGCATAGCCCTGCATCCGGTAGCAGCGTGTATCCAGCCCGCAGGCGATATTGGCGACTGTCGCACCGGGGTTTTCGGCCAGCCAGGCGCTCACCAGCCGGTCCAGCACGATTGTGCGGGCGATCACGCCGCTGTGCATGGCGGCGTCCTTGTCCGCCAGGGAAAAATCGTAGTCCAGCTGCCCGATGATCTCCTCTGCTTTCCGGTCGCGGATCGCACCGCGCCCTCGGCTTTCCTTGGCGCGGGCATAAACAGTCTGCAGCATGGTCTCCGGTACGCCGGAGATGAATGTTTTTTCAGCCATGGTGTTTTCCCTCCGTATTTTTGGATTGACCGCCCGCCCAAATGGCATTGGCAAGCATCCAGATGCACAGTGCCGCGTTGCCGGAGCCTTGGCTCAGAACAAAATCCCAGGTGGAAACGCCCGCGCCGCACAGCTGCCGGATATCCGGGATCAGCACAAGCACCACCTGCCATGTGAGCAGATGAAACGCAAGCATCCACCGGGGAAGAACTGTTTTCTTTGTCAGCACGGCAAAGAAATTGGTGAGGATGAACAGAACCATCCCCGCATAGGCGATGAACATGGCCGGCATCAGTCTGGCATACTGCGCCTGTATCAGCGCCGCCGTCTCTTCCCGCCCGAGAAGCGGGGCCAGCGTGCTTGTCCAGTCGGCAAGGCTGCCGATAAAGAAGTGCAGCGCGCCGGCAGTGGCGACATAGATCACGCCGCCGGCAAGAATGAGCAGGCGGGTCTTGCGGCATTGTGGCTGCAGCTGCCGGCAGGAAGCCCGTACGGTGAAAAAGCCGAGCGCCATGCCGCAAAGCCCCGTTGCCACCAGCAGCGGCAGCCGCCACGCCTCCCACGACCCGTTCAGATAGGCCTCCCGCGTGAACAGGCCGCTGTCACCGGGCGCTGCGGGGATGATGCTCAGGCACAGATCGCCGACAAGCATGAGCAGTGCACCGAGCGCACCCAGCAGACAGTCCCTGCGATATGCTTTTGCCTCGGTTAATTGCATGATTTCCTCCTCCTTTTTTGTGGTTAGAGCGTGCTAACCGCGGCGGTTTTGAAAAGCCGCCCTACGGCAGCTCTCCATTTCTTATGAGAACAATTCCCGGCAGGCGCCGTTCACCAGCGTTTCCAGCACCTGTGGGTACAGCTCGCCGATCTGTTCCTGATGCGACACCGTCAGGATCAGTCCGCGCACCGTGGCGGCCGCCAGGGCGATGCCGCCGCGGGGGATGAGCCCGCTTTTTTCCAGCAGTGCACGGATATGGGTTTCGTCATCGTGGTAGTGTTCGGCCTTGACCGGCTCCGGCAGCCGGCGCAGGAGCGTCTGCGCATCGTTCTCGATGAAGACCATCATCCCGGTGTCGGAAAGCCTTTTGCACACGGACAGGATCGCCTTTGCCACACGCGGTGCCGGGGACAGCGCCGCATTGGTGCGCAGTACTTGCTCTGCCACCGCATACAGCTCACTGTGAACCCCCTCCAGAACCGCGAAAAACAGCATTTCCTTGGACTCGTAGAACTTGTAGAAGGAACCTTTGGCGATCCCGACGGCCTGCGTCAGCTGTTCAACAGAGGTTTTCCGCATCCCCAGTGTCACGGCGCAGCGGCGCGTTTCCTGCAGCAGTGCCTCGCGGATCTGTTCCGCCTCGTAATCGGTAAAAGCCAAGGGAGCACCTCCAATAAATGTGACCAAAACAGTTTATCCGGTCATATTGTACCACGGGAGCTTTGGGATTGCAAGAGGAAAGTGGCCATTTTTTTCGGTGTTTTCCGCTGTGCCCAAAAAAGCTGCGGCAGAGCGGCGGATCGACTGCGTTTTACCGCGGCAGAATTTTTTGCAAAAAGGGTCTTGACTTTGAGTTAACTCCAAGTTATATAATATTTTTAACGAATTTAACGAAAGGAGGCAAAGCCCGTGACGATAAAAGAGGTTGCCGAAAAATATGCCATATCAACCGATACACTGCGCTACTACGAGCGCATCGGCATGCTGCCGCCGGTGGGACGCACCGCGGGCGGTATCCGCACCTATACCGAGGAGGATATGGGCTGGATTGAGCTGGTGCTGTGTATGCGGGGCGCCGGTCTGCCGATCGAAGCAATCATCGAATATGTGAAGCTGTTCCGCATGGGGGACTCGACCATCCGCGCACGGCTGGAGCTGCTGCAGGAGCAGCGGGAGACGCTGCTGCTGCAAAAGGAAAAGATCGAATCCACACTTGACCGGCTGAACTACAAGATCGCCCGCTACGAGGCGGCGGTGGAAACCGGCAAGCTGACCTGGGATAAGCCCTGCGATAACCCCTGATGATGCAGAAGGAGGAAGAGTCGATGACCGCTCTGGATAAGGCAAAGAAGAATTTCGGTTTTGGCTGTATGCGTCTGCCCATGAAGGGTGATAAGGTCGATTACGACGAATTTACCCGCATGGTAGACCTGTACATGGCGGAGGGGTTCAATTACTTTGACACTGCCCGCGTGTATCTCGGCGGGCAGAGCGAAACGGCGATACGGGACTGTGTGGCCCGGCGCTACCCGCGGGAAAGCTTTGTGCTGACGGATAAGCTTTCCACCCACCTGTTCAACACTGAAGAGGAGATCCGGCCGCTGTTTGAAAAGCAGCTGGCCTCCTGCGGCGTGGAGTATTTCGATTACTATCTGATGCACGCACAGAGCAAGGCGATATTTGAAAAATACCGGCGCTGCCATGCCTATGAGCAGGCATTTGCCCTCAAGGCGGAGGGGAAGATCCGCCATGTGGGCATCTCTTTCCATGATACGGCACAGGTGCTGGAGGAGATCCTGACAGCCTATCCGCAGGTGGAGGTGGTGCAGATCCAGCTGAACTACCTGGATTTTGACGACCCGGCTGTGCAGTCGCGTCTGTGCTATGAGGTTTGCCGCCGCCATGGCAAGCCGGTGATCGTGATGGAACCGGTTAAGGGCGGCAATCTGGTGCGCCTGCCGGAGGCGGCCGCGCAGGTGCTGGAGGAGCTGCACGGCGGCAGCCCGGCCAGCTATGCCATCCGGTTTGCGGCCGGCTTTGAGGGGGTCGCGATGGTGCTTTCCGGTATGAGCAACCTGGAGCAGATGCGGGATAACCTGTCCTATATGAAAGAATTTCGGCCGCTGGACGCTGCCGAGCAGGCGGCGATCGGGCGGGTGTGCGAGGTGTTCCGCTCCATGCATCTGATCCCCTGCACGGCGTGCCGCTATTGCACGGACGGCTGCCCGCGGCATATCGCTATCCCCGATCTGTTCTCACTGATGAACGCCAAGCAGATCCACCATGACCGGAATGCCAACTATTATTACGGTGAGGTCTATACCAAGCATAACGGCAAGGCGTCCGATTGCGTCGGGTGTGGCCGGTGCGAGGCGGCCTGCCCGCAGCACCTGCCGATCCGCCGGCTGCTGCAGGATGTGGTAAAGGAGTTTGAAACGACATGATGGAATACCGGAAGCTGCCGCATGGGGAAGAACGCCTTTCCTGCCTCGGCCTGGGCATGGGCGGCATACAGAACACCCCGCCGGCGGAGATCGAGGCGGTGGTGCGTGAGGCGATCCGCAACGGTGTGAACTTTTTTGACCTGTGTGCCGGCGGTGCAGCGGTGTATGAGCCGTTTGGCCGGGCCATTGCCGGCGTGCGGGAAAAGGTATATTTTCAGCTCCACTTCGGCGCGGTGTACAATGCTGCGGGGGAGTACGGCTGGTCGCGCGATCTGGATACCATCCGCGCCACCTTTGCCTGGGAGCTGGAGAAGCTGCAGACAACCTATGTAGATTTCGGCTTTCTGCACTGTGTGGATGACGAGGGCGACCTGGAGGATATCCGCCGCAGCGGCATTCTGGCCTATGTGGAGCAGCTCAGGGCGCAGGGGATTGTCCGGCACATCGGCTTTTCCTCCCACACGCCGGCGGTGGCGCACCGCCTGCTGGATACCGGGCTGATGGATATGATGATGTTTTCCATCAATCCGGCATACGATCTGGAGTGTGGGGATGAATACGGCATCGGCACCACCAATGAGCGGGCCGCGCTCTTCCGCCGCTGCGAGGCGCAGGGCGTCGGAATATCCGTGATGAAGCCGTTCCATGGGGGACAGCTTTTATCGGACAGAACCTCCCCGTTCCGCACAGCAATGACCAAGAACCAGTGTCTGCAGTATGTGCTGGATCGGCCGGCAGTGCTGGCGGCGGTGCCCGGTGTGCGCAGCCTGGAGGATCTGCATGCTCTGCTGCCCTTTTTGCAGGCAAGCCGGGAAGAAAACGACTATGCGGTGATCGGCGCATTTACGCCGCGTGCGGCGGTGGGCAATTGCGTGTATTGCAACCACTGCCAGCCCTGCCCGGCCGGTATTGATATCGGCCTGGTGAACAAGTATTACGACCTGTCGCTTGCCGGGGATGCGATGGCGCATGATCATTACAGCAAGCTGCGGGTGAACGCGGATGCCTGCCTGGCCTGCGGGCACTGCAACCGCCGCTGCCCCTTCCATGTGGAGCAGCAGCAGCGGATGAAAACCATTGCCGACTATTTTCGATAAAGGAGACGGATGAACATGATTGAAGCTGTATTGGAAAGAAGACAGGCGGCCCGGATGACCCGGATCGGCGTGAAGGCGCTGATTGCGGCCGGGATCATTGCGCTGGCGGTGCTGCTGCCGCAGCTGGCGCACATGACCTATGGTGCGCAGGCGGGCATCGTGCTGCTGCCGATGTATCTGCCGGTGCTGCTCGGCGGCTGTCTGCTGGGGGCACGCTGGGGGCTTTGCGTGGGGGTGCTGTCGCCGCTGGTGAGCTTCCTGATCACCTCGGCGGCAGGTGCACCGATGCCGGCGCTGGCCCGGCTGCCGTTTATGATGGCCGAGCTGGCGGTGTTTGCGCTGGTGACCGGCCTGTTTTCCGGCCGCATTGAGCGCAACGGCCTGATGGCCTTTCCGGCGGTGGTGCTGGCGCAGCTCAGCGGCAGAGCCTTCTTCCTGCTGGCGGTTGCAGCCCTGCAGCGGCTGTCGGCAGCGGCCCCCTTCACCGCAGCGGTGATCTGGGGACAGATCCGGGCGGGGGTGCCCGGCCTTGTGCTGCAGGCGGTGCTGGCGTCGCTGCTGATCATGGGGCTGCGGCGGCTGCTGCAGCGTGGTGGCCGCCATGCGTGATCTGGAGCAGGCGATCCGGCAGCTGCCCGGCCACACCCTGGCGCTGTGCCGGGGAGAGGCTGTTGTGCTCAGCGATAAGCGCGGGGTGGCACCGCTGGCCGATTTTATCCGGGAGGGGCGAAGCTTCCCCGGCTATGCTGCGGCTGATCGCGTGGTGGGCAAGGCATCGGCCATGCTGCTGATCAAGGTGGGTGTGACGGCGGTGTACGCCGGGATCCTGTCACAGGCCGCCGCCAATCTGCTGGAGGCGCACGGGGTATATGCTCAGTATCATACCCTGGTGCCGGGCATCATGAACCGGGATAAGACCGCCCCCTGCCCGATGGAGCAGGCAGTGGCCGACATCACCGGGATCGAAGAGGGCGTCGGGCGCATCCAGCAAAGGCTGCAGGAGCTGCGCGCCGGTAATCCGGCTGCCCCAAAGGTCTGAGGCTTTCAGGCGCCATCCACAGGGTGAAAATCCATTGATACCAAAGAAGAACGGCAGACGCCGAACAGGCGTCTGCCGTTCTTCTTTTTTACCATTTTACCATCGCGACGGAGCCACGCCGGTGATCCTCTTGAATACCCGGCTGAAGTAATACACGCTCTCGAAGCCGAGCAGGGATGCGATATCGCTGATGGTACATTCGCGGCCATGCAGAAGCTGGCAGGCGCGCTGCACCCGCAGACGGTTGCGGTATTCAATGGGGGTGGTTCCGGTCTCTTCGCGGAACAGGCGGTACATCTGCGCCGGGCTCAGGAAGCACAGCTCACACAGCCTGGCGCAATCCACCTTCTCGCGGTAGTGGTCGGCCAGGTATTGCAGCACCGGGGACAGACGGCTGGGTTGCTCGGACTCAAACTGGCATGTCACCTCAGAAAGGATTGCACAGATCAGCGAGGTGCTGCGCAGTACATCATTTGAGCGCAGAAAGTGCTCGGTTAATGCCTGCACATTGTCGCGCAGATACCGGCTGGCGGTCTGGGAGATCGGCAGCGGTCCCTCTGAAAAGATCAGGGTTTCTCCCGTCTCGTCTGTCAGGGTGAAATCTACCCGGTAAAACGCGAATTCGTCCGTTGTCACCACCAGCTGATGCCGGGAGCCGTAGGGCAGGTAGATCAGCGAGCCGGGCACAAGCCGTGTTTCCCCGCCCGGCCAGCGGTAGACGCACTCGCCTTTGTCCATCAGGATCAGTCCGTTGCAGTCCCGCCGGCGGCTGTTCATCGTGCGGTAGATGGGCGTCTGATGGATCGCGGCTACCCGGCTGATCGAATATTGGGCAAAACGCAGCCGGGAAAGGGGCACCACTGTCATGGTTCATCACCTCGCCTTCCATGATACGCCGCCCCTGCCGCTCTGTCAAGTGTGAATGAGAAAATCGTGCAAATCAATGCGACTTCACGCCATTTACTTCCTCCGGCCTGCATGGTATGATGAAGCCAGCAAAGTGAGGTGAGCGGCATGGCAAAAACCAGGTTTTATTATCAGGTCGGCCCGGGTTGTGTGTTGTGCCTGATGTGCGTGTATGAATGCCCGGTGAAGGCAATCTCCGTACATGAGGACGAAAGCGCCTGCATTGACGCGGACAAATGCATCGGCTGCGGGCGCTGCGCCTACAACTGTCAGTCTGAAGCCATTCATCGGTTGGAAAGGAAGGAAACACATGATTAACTATGAGATTAAAGACGGAAAGCTGGTCTGCGGCGGGCGCGAGCTGCCGGTATACGGCGAATATGATGTCGTGGTCGTAGGCGGCGGCATGGCTGGCGTGGGCGCTGCGCTGGCGGCGGCTCAGGCGGGGGCGAAAACGATCGTCATTGAGAACACCTCCGCACTGGGTGGTCTGGTCACGATGGGCGTGGTCAATATCCCGCTGGATTTCGTGTCCGGTGTGGGCCAGAAATTCTTTCAGGAGCTTGAGGCTGAAAACGGCCTGTACCACCGCAATTCCAATCCCGAAAAGCACAAGCTGGTGTTTGACCGCATGCTGAAGGAATACGGCTGCGACTGCCTGCTGGTGACGCCGCTGATTGATACCGTGGTCGAGGGAAATGCGGTGCGCGGTGTCGTTGTGCACACCAAGAAGGGGGCGCAGGTCATCCTGGGCAAGCGCTTTGTGGATGCTTCCGGTGATTCCGATCTGGTCTACTTTGCGGGCGGCGAGACGATGACCGGGCGGCCGGAGGATGGCATGTCTATGGGCTGCTCACTCGAATTTGTGCTGGGCGGCGTGGATTATGAGGCCTATAAGGCCAGCGAACTGTATGCGACCGACCCCAAGTGGATCAATCTTATTGCCCATGCACTGCAGGAGGGCAAACTGCCCTACGAGATCGACAACCACCTCAACTGGTGGACGCGCATTCCCGGTCGGCCGGAGCAGTGCGGCATGGATGAGATCGGCATATGCTTCGCGCACTCCCGGCACTGCTTCCCCACCGATAACCGCGATCTTACCCGTATGTACATCGAGGGCCGTGAGCAGGCGGCCATTCTTGCCGATTTCATCCGCGAGAATGTACCCGGTTTCGAGAAATCCTACCTGAGCTATACCGGCTCTCTGCTGGGTGTGCGCGAGAGCCGCCGCATTCTGGGCGAGTATGTGTTCACCGGTATGGATATTGCCTACGCCCGCAAATTTGATGATGTCATCGCCATCAGCCAGCACGGCTTCGATCTGCACGGCTTTGAGTCGGCTGGCAACATGAAGTGGTTCAAGGGCACGCTGCCCGATGGCACACCGGCCTACATTGCCAACCGTGCCGGCTGGGGTTCGCAGCTGCCGCCGGAGGATGGGATTGCCCGTGTCAATATGAAAGAGCTTATTCCGGATGACAGCGCGTACTATTACGATATTCCTTTCCGGTCGCTTTTGCCGGTGCGTCTGGAAAATGTGCTGGCGGCCGGCCGGAATATTTCCGCCGATGTGCCCGGCCAAAGCGGCACCCGTCTGATTATGTGCTGCATGGCGCTGGGCGAGGCCGCCGGAACCGCTGCTGCGCTGTCCATCCAGAAGCAGTGCCGCGTGCGCGACCTGGATGTGCCCACGCTCCAGCGCCGTCTGGTCGAAAATGGCTGCAATCTGGGACAGGGCTTCCGCAAGCTGCCCGCGCTGCCCGACGAGGATTACACCCGGTACGCTGTGCACCATTTTAACAACAACGGTTGATCGAAAAGGGGAGGCATACCTCCCCTTTCTTCCGTATTTTCCGATCGGCCAAGGAGGGTCATTCTATGGATGAAAAGCTTATGCGTACCATGCAGGTATACGATTTCTACGAGCGCCGCTTTGCGCAGGCGCGCGCCAGCCAGCCGCTGCGCCGCCCGTGGCTGCCGGAGGATCGCGAGGCGATCCTCGCCACAGCCAAGGATGTACTGGGCCTGCGGGAGTCGCTGATCCCGACCATCCGGATGCTTTCGGGTAGCCTGGAGCGCTTCGAGGGTCACACGGTCGAGCATCTGCTCTTCGAGTCCTGGCCGCGCTTTTACGGCTCAGCCAGCCTGTACCGCCCGGATGGCGGCGGAAAGCGACCGCTTGTGCTGGTCTGTCCGGGTCACGGTGAGGAGGGACGCCTGACGGACTGCTACCAGCGCATGGCGCAGCGTCTGGTGCTGCAGGGAGCCTATGTGCTTGTCAGTGACAACATCGGTCAGGGGGAGCGTGCACCGTTTGGTCACGCGCACTGCATTGCACCGTTCTATTGCGGCCTGAGTCTGCAGGGGCTGATCGTCATGGAGACGCTTGCCTGGGTCAGGTGCCTGGCGGCGCTGCCCTTCGTGGACGAGACGCGGATTGGTGCCTGCGGAAACTCCGGCGGCGGTACGCTGTGCACCTTTCTGGCTGCGCTGTGCCCGGAGCTTTCTGTGCTCTCGGCCAGTGGTTACCCGTCCGAATTCAGCTACATCCTGCAGAAAGAGCGCTTCCACTGTGCCTGCAACCTGCTGCCGCACTACGCCGGCCGGCTGGAGATGTGGGAGCTGCTCAGCCTGTTTGCTCCCCGTCCGCTGCTGCTTGAGCAGGGGGAGCTGGACAGCCTGATCCCCTACGACCTGTTCAGGCGCAATGGGCGCAAGGTGCAGGCGGTGTATGAGCAGCTGGATGCGGGTGATCGGGTCCGGGTGATGACGACTCCGACAACGCACTCCTGGACTTCCCGCGACCGCTTTGAGATAGCCTCTTTCCTGGCCGGTCATCTGGGGCTTGCCCCTGCCTTTCCGGAGGATGATGACGAGATCCTCCCGCCCCTGTGTGATCCGGCTGTGCCGCGCGTTTCCTTTCCGAAGGATGCACTGACCACCGATCAGCTTGCACAGACACTCAGCGGCATCCGTATGCCTGAGGGCACCCGGCTTGAGGAGGTGTTCCCGCCCCGGTTCGAGGGCGGTCTGCTTGACCCCGCATCCATTTGTGAGACGCTTGGCTCTGATGAAGTTATGCGTGTGCTTGCCCAGTTTGAATGTTCGCTTTGAGTAGAAAAGGTCTGATGGTTTCCGGTTTCGCCCGCGGGGCGGAGTGCTGCCAGATGCGGAAAAGGACGGCAGACACCAAAGAGGTGTCTGCCGTCCTTTTTTGTACAAAAGATCGTTACAGGCCCGGTCCGCGGCCACGGACACCGGTCAGATCCTTCAGCACCTCGCCGGCGATAATCAGCCCGACCACCGGCGGCACAAAGGCATTGCTGCCGGGCACCTGCCGCCGCTGTGTGCAGCTGCGGGCTGTGCCGGGGGGGCATATACAGTGTGTGCGGCAGCCGGCAGCGCCGTCCTCCAGCGGAGTCATTGGCAGCTCCTTGGAGTATACCACCTTCAGCCGGCGGATGCGGCGCTTTTTCAGCTCATTGCGCATCACCTTGGCCAGGGGGCAGACGGCGGTCTTGTAAATATCGGTCACCTCGAAGGCAGTGGGGTCCAGCTTATTGCCCGCCCCCATGGAGCTGATGATGGGGGTGCCGGCGGCGGTGGCATTGACGGCCAGCGCCAGCTTGCCGGTTACGGTATCAATAGCGTCAACAATATAATCGTACTGCGTCAGATCAAACTGCCCGGCGGTATCGGGCGTATAAAAGACCTTATGGGTGTACACAGCCGCGTCCGGGTTGATATCGGCCAGACGGGCGGCGGCAACATCCACCTTGTATTGTCCCACGGTTTTCCGGGTGGCAAAAAGCTGCCGGTTGAGGTTGGTCAGGCAGACCTTATCATCGTCGATCAGGTCGATGGCACCGAGACCGCTGCGGATGAGCGCCTCGGCTGTGTAGCTGCCCACACCGCCGATGCCGAAAACGGCCACGCGTGAATGGCGCAGTGTCTCCATGGCCTGTGGGCCGAACAGCAATTCGGTTCTGGAAAATTGATTGGGCATAGGGCGTAGTCTCCTTTAGTATAACCTACAAGGTTTGTAGGTATTTATTATACGCACGGCGCGGCGAAAAGTCAAGTCTGCCCCTGGGAAAACGGCGCCAACACAAGAAAATATAAAAAATTTTCCAAAAGGGGTTGACAAAGGGCTAATCGCTGCATATAATAATGCCTATAAACTTTGTAGGTTTAGTAGGTAAATGAAAATTCATAAGGAAAGAGGTCACAGCAATGAAAGTGTATGAGACAATAACCGATCTGATTGGTTCCACCCCTTTGGTCAAGGTGAAAAACTACTCCGCTGCCCGCAGCCTGCCGGCTACGGTGGTGGCAAAGGTGGAATTTTTCAATCCCGCCGGCAGCGTGAAGGATCGCATTGCCCGCGCCATGCTGGACGATGCGGAGGAAAAGGGGCTGCTCAAGCCGGGGGCGGTCATCATTGAGCCGACCAGCGGCAATACCGGCATCGGTCTGGCATCGGTGGCGGCAGCCAGGGGCTACCGGGTAATCCTGACCATGCCGGAGACCATGAGTGTAGAGCGGCGCAATTTGCTCAAGGCCTACGGCGCCGAGCTGGTGCTGACCGAGGGCGCCAAGGGGATGAAGGGCGCCATTGAAAAGGCCAAGGAGCTGGCGGCGGCCACGCCGAACAGCTTTATCCCCAGCCAGTTTACCAACCCGGCCAACCCGGCGGTTCACCGCCGCACCACCGGCCCGGAGATCTGGCAGGACACCGACGGTAAGGTGGATATCTTTGTGGCGGGCGTTGGCACCGGCGGCACGGTGACCGGTGTTGGCGAATATCTCAAGGCGCAGAATCCGCAGGTAAAGGTGGTGGCCGTAGAGCCGGCGACCTCGCCGGTGCTGTCGCAGGGCAAGGCCGGCCCGCATAAGATCCAGGGGATCGGCGCCGGCTTTGTGCCGGACACCCTGAATACCGGCATCTATGATGAGGTTCTGCCGGTGAGCAACGAGGATGCCTTTGCAACCGGCCGGGCGCTGGCCAGGGAAGAGGGGCTGCTGGTGGGTATCTCCTCCGGCGCGGCGATGTTTGCGGCTACGCAGCTTGCCCTGCGGCCGGAAAACAAGGGGAAGCTGATCGTGGCGCTGCTGCCGGATACCGGTGAGCGGTATCTTTCCACGCCAATGTTTGCAGAATAACGAACCAACAGAACAGCGGCCGTCCGGATATCTCCGGACGGCCGCTGGTTTCTTTTTTTGGTGTGTCAGATGACATAGTCGTTTTCGTACCGTGCCTGCTGCTGCTCCAGCAGCGCCTGCAGGGTGATGCCGTCCAGATATTCGCTGACTACCCGATACAGCCCCTGCCACACCGGCAGCGTGGCGCACTCTGCACTGCGGGGGCATTCCACCGGATCCTGTTCAGCGCAGGGCACCGGGGCCAGGCTTCCCTCGGTCAGGCGCAGGATCATCCCCACGGTGTAGTGCTCCGGGCTTTTGGACAGGCGGTAGCCCCCCTGGTAGCCGCGGTTGGTCTTGAGAATATCCGAGCGGTTGAGAATGGGGACGATCTGCTCCAGATATTTTTTGGATATCTGTTGGCGCTCGGCAATGTCCTTCAGCGCCACATAGCCATTGCCCTGGTGTTCGGCCAGATCCAGCAGCATCCGCAGGGCGTAGCGTCCTTTTGTCGATATCCGCATGTGCTCAGCTCCTTTGTGGGGTGGTGTTTCTATACTACCATATATTTGCCCGGCTTTCAAGGGGGGCGGCAGCCCATGCGCGGGGCTTTTTTGTCGCGCGGGGCTTTTTTCTGCATATACTGGGAACGGAGGGGAGGGAAAAGCATGGGCAACCAGTATATCCATGTCGGCTCTGTGACCAATGCCATGCGGGGCAAGCGGCTGCTGGAGCAGCACGGTATCCGTGCCTTTATTCACCGCTCCTCTAATCCCCCCAAGGGGGATGGCTGCGGGTACAGCCTGCTGATCACGGGCAATGGCGGACAGGCTGAGAAAATTCTGCGCAGCAATGGGGTGCGCGTGGTGCGCATCAGCGAGGCGCTGTGAGCGGCGCGTGAGGGAGTGGGGAGAAAAATGCTTTATTGGGACAATGCGGCGACCACCTGGCCGAAGCCGCCGGCGGTGCGGCGGGCGGTGGCGGCGGCACTGCAGGATTATGGTGCCAACCCCGGCCGCGGTGGGCACCGGATGGGCATGGCTGCCTCCGAGCAGGTGTATGTCTGCCGCGAGGCTGCCGCGGCGTTTTTCGGCCTGCCGGATCCGGCGGGCGTCATTTTTGTGCTGAACTGTACCGCAGCGCTGAATACCGTGATCCATGGGGTGCTGGGCAACGGCGGCCGCGCCCTGATTTCCGATCTGGAGCACAATGCTGTGCTGCGGCCGCTGCACGCGCTGCCCCCGGCTGGCCGGCGGTATGATATTGCCCGCTGGTCGCCGGATGAGGACGAGACGGTGGAAAATTTCCGCCGTGCGATCCGGCCGGATACCCGGCTGCTGCTGTGTACGCACGCTTCCAATGTGTTCGGTGTGACGCTGCCGATCCGGCGGCTGGCAGAGCTGGCGCACAGCCACGGTCTGGTGTTTTGTGTGGATGCAGCCCAAACGGCCGGGGTGCTGCCGCTGGATATGCAGGCCGACGGCATCGACTATCTGTGTGTGGCGGCGCACAAGGGGCTGTATGCGCCGATGGGCACGGGGATGCTGCTTTGCCGGGACACTGCGCGGCCGCTGCCGCCCCTTGTGCGGGGCGGAACCGGCAGCCTTTCGCTGCACCCGGAGCAGCCGACGGAGCTGCCGGACCGGCTGGAAAGCGGCACGCCGAATGTGCCGGGCATCTGCGGCATTGCCGCGGGCATACGCTTTGTGCAGCAGCAGGGGCGCGAGACCATTTATCAGCATGAGCTGCGGCTGCTGCAGCGGGTGTATGACCGGCTGAACGGCGTGCCGGGGATACAGCTGTATACGCCTCGCCCGGAGGCAGGGCGCAGCGCGCCGGTGCTGTCGCTGAATGTGCAGGGGCTGAAAAGTGAGGAGCTGGCCGAGCAGCTGGACGCTGCCGGTGTGGCGGTGCGTGCCGGCCTGCACTGCGCCCCGCTGGCACACCGGCACTTCGGCACCCTGCCGGACGGTACGGCGCGCCTGGCCCCATCGGCTTTTACCACGCCGCAGCAGGCCGAGGCAATTTGTAAACTTTTTATCCAAATTGCGCAAAAAACATTGCACCGCCCGAAAAGTATGCTATAATAAACACAAGAATGTGTCGCCGTGCCACCATGGCCGGCTTTTATAGCAGGCGCCGGCTGCGGCCGGCGCGGGAGGTTCGTTATGACGGAATTTGTCAGCAATGCATGGAGCAGGGTGATCCAGTTTTTCTCCACCTACCATTGGCTGGAGGATACACTGGATATCCTGCTTGTTGCGCTGTTTATTTATTTTCTGATCCGGCTGGTGCGGGATTCCCGTGCCGAACAGCTGATCAAGGGGATTTTGCTGCTGGGGCTGCTGTATCTGGCGGCGTATCTGCTCAATCTGACGACGGTGCTTTTCCTGCTCAAGGCGATCTTTGATAACGGTCTGCTGGTGCTGGTGGTCATCTTCCAGCCGGAGATCCGGCGGGCGCTGGAGCAGGCCGGCCATTCCCGTGTGGGTCTGCTGCGCGTGTTCGGCGATCTGAACCAGATGGACAGCACCGCGCTGCTGGATCAGTGGAACAAGGCCATCGAGGCCACGGCGGATGCGGTGGAGATCCTGCAGCGCCAGAAGATGGGCGCCCTGATCGTGATGGAGCGGTCCACCCGCCTTGGCGAGATCGTGCGCTCCGGCACGGTGATTGAGGCGGAGCCGTCCGGCGAGCTGATCTCCAACATCTTTTTCAACAAGGCGCCGCTGCACGATGGCGCTATGATTATCCGTGACGGCCGGATCTATGCCGCCGGCTGCATACTGCCGCTGACGGATAATCTGCAGATCAGCCGGGAGCTGGGCACCCGGCACCGCGCCGGCGTGGGTATGAGTGAAAATTCCGACTGCGTGGTTGTAATTCTCTCGGAGGAGACCGGCGCCATCTCGCTGGCCGAATCCGGCGAACTGACCCGCAACTATACGAAGGACAGCTTGATAAAAGCGCTGGAGGAGCGCATCCTATGGAATAAGCAGGAGAGCAAGAAGCCCCTCTGGCGGCGGAAAAGGAGGGCGGAAAAATGAAGAAACGCTTTTCACTCAGCCGCCTGATGCATAATGACCGCCTGATGATGGTGGTGTCCCTGCTGCTGGCTATTCTGGTGTGGTCGCTGGTGGTGTATGGCCCCAGCAACGCCCAGGATCAGGTCATCACCGGCGTGCCGGTTTCGGTCACGCTGAATGAATATGTGGCGCAGGCAACCAACCTGCGGATTACTTCCGGTGCCAATGCCACGGCCACGGTAACCGTGCACGGCCTGCGTTCGGTCGTCAGCCGGCTAACAGCCTCCGATATCACCGTTACGGCCGATGCCGGCAGCGTGGTCAAGGAGGGCACCTATACCCTGCCGCTGCGCGCGGTATCCACGGGGGATTATACCATCCAGAGCGTGGTGGGCGAGGACGGTACCAGCGATACCGTGACCATTACGGTGGATGTATGGCGCGAAAAGGCGTTCCCCGTAGAGGTCGAGATGCCGAACCTGAAGCTGGCGGATGAGCGCACCTTCCAGTTTGGCACCCCGCTGATCAGCAGCACCGCGATGAGCGATGGGCAGATCACCGTTTCCGGCCCGCGCTCGGCGGTCACCCGGATCGCCACGGTGGTGGCCGTTATCAAGGATGAGGCGGTCGTCAATGAGACGGCCGTGTACGATGGCACACTGGAGGCGCGGGATGAGGAGGGCAATGTACTCGACGCGGTTTCCTTCCTCAATGCAGAGGACAGCAAGGTGAGTGTGACGGTGCCGGTGATGGTCTATCGTGAGGTGCAGCTGAAGCCCTCGCTGCTGCACATCCCGGCGGCGTACAGCACCCGCGGCAGCAGCCTGGTCACGGTCAGCCCCACCTCGGTGGAACTGTGGGGTGTGCCGGATGAGCTGGATGACTATATCACCTCCATCAATAATGCGATACAGGTGGATTTCGACCAGCTTAACCCCGGCAATCTGACGAAGAACATCACACTGGAGACGATGGACGGGATCCGCCCGGTGAACGGCAATGAGACCCTGCAGGTCAAGGTGGGTCTGACCAACATCACCTCCCGCACGCTGGATGTTGAGCTGCCGGCGGATTGCCTGACGGTCAACAACGCGCCTGCGGGTACCACAGTAACCCTCAAGCAGAGCAAGCTGACCGGGATCACGCTTTGCGGCTCGGCGCGCTCACTGCGGCAGATCACCTCGGCGAATATCCGGCTGACGGTGGATATGAGCAATACCACCACAGCCGGACAGCAGACCGTCAAGGCACGCGTGAGTGTGGATGGGTACGACGATGTGTGGGTCTATTACGGCGAAACAGCGCACGGAATCGATGTGCTGGTGTCGGTCGAACAATAAAATTTATACGGGCGTTTTCCTCCTTGTTTATGTGCGAATAGGAAGAATATACCTTTCTTTTGGTGGGGAATTCGGAGGCGTAAGGGTGCTTTTTTGGTCAAATGAACAAAAAGTGCTAAGAAATGCACAATTTTATATATTCTTTTCCGCCAGCTTCCGCTATACTGAAATTACGCGGTAAAGACGCAAGGCAGCGTAGAAGGACGCTGCTCCGGAACAGGAGGAAATGACGATGACAAAGCACCCCCGCGCAAAGTGTACCCTGGCGGTCCTGTTATCCGCCCTGTTGCTGCTTTCCAGTCTGGCGGTGGCACTGCCGGTGGCGGCGGCCACCGGTGCGGCCTATCACTGGAATTTCGGCAGTGAGAAGGATATCAGTACCTACCACAAGAACTATTGGAAAACGGATGGTCCGAGTGCGACCAACAACCGCATTGTTGCAGACGAGGGTGTGGATACGCGCATTGTTGCCGGCGGGTACAATGGGTCCGGCTATGCTATGCAGCTTGCGTATACCAAGGATGCCAAGACAACAGAGGATTACCAGAATTATTCCACCTTCTCCCTGCCCAATAATCTGGGCAGAACGATGGACAGCCGCAAAGACGGACAGACGGCCTATCTGCGCCGCGGCAGCGCCTTCCTGGTCACGGTGACCTATAAGGTGACCGGGTATACCTCGGCTGCCAGGCTGTATGCCGTGGCAGGTCTGGGAAACCTGGCAACGGTGGCAAAGGAATTCAGCATCTATTATTCTGTTCCGGTGGCCACGATCACCGGTACGACCGACTGGGTAACGCAGTCCACACTTTTCCTGCAGCCGGATAAGGCGGACAGCGGCTTCTATCTGCTGCTGAAGATGGAGGATGACACCAACCGCGCCGGCACGACTGTGCTGGTTGGCGAGGTGGATGTGCAGCCGGTGGACGCTGTGACTGTGCGCTTTGACGCAGCCGGCGGTACGGCGGTGGATCCCGTGGCCGGTATGGCCGGCGATACCATTACCTATCCGGCAGCGCCGACGCGCTCCGGCTATCGCTTTGCCGGCTGGTTTACGGCCGCCGGCGAGGCAGCACCGACGGTTTTCCCGTCGGCCGATATCACGCTGGTCGCGCACTGGGTCGAGCTGAAAAACACCGTTTCGCTGGCTTTTAACAGCGTTGGCGGCTCGTCGGTGGACGGCATCGCCGGTAAGCCGGGCGACCCCATCGTGGCGGTGCAGCCGGTCAAGGCCGGCTATACCTTCGTGGGCTGGTTTGCCGATAAGCGCTGCACGGTGCCGGTCACGGTCTTCCCGCAGGAGGATGCCACGCTGTATGCCGGCTGGCAGCCGGATGCCGCTAAGGTACAGACCTATGAGGATATCGGCAATGTGCCGACGCCGCTGCTCAGCTGGGGCTTTGAAGCCGATGAAAACGGCGGCATTCTGGAAAAATACTATGACGGCGCCGGCAATAACAGCAATAATGTGGGCGGGCAGGGCGCCTATGCGCGCTATATGCCGGCATACGGCAGCGGCGCCCATGGCGGCAATGGCGTGATGCAGCTGGCCTATGAGGAAAATGCCGCAAGCAACACGCCGGCCTATACGGCAGCCTTTTCGCTCTGCCGTTCCGATGCCGCCAGCACCTGGAAATCCCCGGCAGGGCGGATGTACCGGGTCACCTTCTGGTACAAGGCCGAAAATCTGACCGGCAATGCAACACTGAAGGTGTACAGCACCTCCTGCAACCTGCGCGGGCAGATCCCCGGCGCGGATGATAACCTGGCCGGCGGTGCGGCACAGGCCACCGCGGCGGCGCTGCCGCAGGCCGCTGCGGGCACCTGGCAGCAGGCTTCGGCGGTGATCACCTCCACCGGCTATGAGGGAGGTACCGGCCTGTACATCGTGCTGGAGATGGAGGATACAACCCAACGCGCCGGCACCTCTGTCCTGATCGACGATGTGCGTGTGTCAGACTTTGCCGTGCAGGACATCACCGGATATGGGGATGCTGCCCTTTCGACCGGTAAGAACCATACGGCCGCCGGCCGTCGGTCGGTCAGCCTGACAGCAAACAACCAGCCGGTACATACGGCCAACCGCGTGGTGTTCGGCACCGATACGGGCGATACACTGCTGTCCGTTGGGGATGCCTATACGGCTGCCGCGTGGGTGCTTTCGCCGGTTGAGGCGGATGTGACCCTGCAGCTGATCAGTGAGAGCGCGGTTTCGGCCATGGGCACGGCGGCGAACAGCCGCCTGCAGGATGCCGTTACCCTGCATCTGCCGGCCGGTACCTGGGTGCAGGTGCGCCGCACCTTTATCCTGACGGCCGAGGGCGAAACAGCGTATCTTGCTTTCGGCGCGGCGGCGGCCGGCAGCTATACCCTGTATGTGGATGATACCTATGTGACCGCCTATACGCCGGATCGCACCCAGCAGGAGGATTATGAGGGCTTTGCCGTCGGCACCTTTGCGCCGGATGCGGCGGACGGTGTGCATGGCAATGCCGGCGGGCGCACGGTCAGCAATGAGCAAAATCATACGCCGAATGGCGGAAACGCCCTGAAGCTGCGCATGGATAGCCGTGAGCCGGCGGCATATGGCCGTACGGTGCTGCATCTTGATCAGCAGGACTTTGCCGCCGATGTCGGCAGCGGCTATGTGGTAAACTTCTGGGCATATTCGGCGCAGGCGCGTACCGTGCATTTCGTGCTCGGCTCCACCGGTGACCCAACGCTGCAGAACAGCGCTGTACAGGTGGATGAGGAGCGCGGTGCCGCGGTGGATGCGACCCTTGCAGCCGGCGAATGGCAGCAGATCGCGCTGACGGTGCCCCGCGTGGCGGGCAGCGGCACGGCGATGACCTATCTCACTCTGGCGGCCTACACGGACGATTGTGCCGAGAACAACCCGCAGCATGTATTTATTGATGATGTGACGATCTTAGACCATGTGGACTATCAGGGTGACCCGGATACCGAGGCGTTTGAGACCTACACGGCCGGCATGGTGGTCGGTCTGCCGGCCTATGGCGGCACCTTTACTGTCACAAAGGATGCCAACCACTCGGAGGGCGGCGCCAAATCCGCGATGGCGATTGCCACAACGCGCTCCGGTGCCACCCGGCCGCAGCTGATGGTCAAGAACGGTGCAGGCAGCCAGGTGGAGCTGGAGGCGGGGAAAAACTACCGCATCTCCTTCTGGGCGATGATTCCGGGCGGCCAGCCGAATTACAGCATGCGCTACTGGCTGGCGGTCACACAGGATGAGACACCCTTTACAAACAACGACCAGAAGAATGCGGCGGTGATCTATGAAACCGCCGGTGATACGACTGTTACGGCCGGGCGCTGGACCCAGTTCCGTGTGGAGCTGCCGGCGGTGGCCAAGGGGGGCAAGCTGCGCCTTGGTGTCACGACGAATACCAATGACCGCGTGGTCTTCTATGTGGACGATATCTGCGTGCAGGAATACACGCCTGTGGAGTTTGATCCGAATGCCACGGTGTGGAATTTTGAAAACTACAATGCCGGGGATGGCAGTGATTTCATCCTGAATGCTCAGGGCCGTGTGGTGGAGAACCTGTATAACCACACCCCCAATGGCAGCCGTGCACTGGAGCTGGAGACCCTCACCTGGGGCGGTACGGAACGCAACCAGCTGGTGCTGATTGATCCTGCCACCGGTAAGCCGTATGAGCTGGAGATTGGCCAGGAGTATGTTGTCAGCTTCTGGATCTATCTGCCGGAAGAAGAAGCCGGCTCCATGGTGCTCAACTACTGGCTGCTGGGCACAGACGCGGTGGCAACGGTACAGGATAAGAGCAAGGCAGAATTTGACTGCGGCGGCCAGGGCTACTCCCTGCTGGCCGGGGAATGGGTGCAGATACAGACCACCATCACGGTGCGCAATGGCAAGCACCTGATCCTTGGTACAACCGACCGCGCCAGCCGGGCCACCGGTACAACCTATTATCTGGACGATATTTCGGTGATGCCGCCGCAGTATGTGACGGTTCGGTTTGATACCAACGGCTCTGCCGATACCTTCCCGGATGTGCGTGCGGTGGTGGGCATGCCGATGCCGCTGCCGGAGGTCGATCCTTACCTCGAGGGCTACGAGTTTACCGGCTGGTATACGGATAAGGCCTGCACGCCGGAGGGCCTGTTCGATACGGAAAACGGGCGCGTGACCGGCAAGAACGGGGATGTGCTGACGCTGTACGCCGGATGGCAGCGCTGGAAGGAAAAACCCAGCAGCGACTCTGCGGAGGAGCCGCGCTATAAGACCGAATACTACCCCGAGCGGGTGTGGGTCGGCGACCAGAATGTGATCGAGCCGCTGGAATTCGGCGAAAGCCCGACCCTGGGGGATGCCGCTCCGGTCTCCAAAACGCCGGATAAGCAGCCGGCAGATGAGAAGACGGCCGAGGGTATGAAGACCTGGATGATTTTGGTGATCGTGGCTGCAGCGGTGGCTGTGGTCGGCGGCGGAGCCGCGGCAACGCTGCTGCTGCTCCGGAAAAAGAAGAAAGCGTAAGGAGGGAACCTGACCATGAAGAAACGGATGCTGGCATTATGTACGGTGCTGGTTATGCTGCTGGCGCTTTTCGCCGGCTGCAACGGCGCGGGCGACCAGGGTGATGGGAAAAAGCCCTCCGGGAATAAAGAGAATACGCCGCAGCTGGTGGTGGCGATCAATCCGGTGCTGCTGTACGAGGATGAGGAGACCACCATTGCCTATAACGAGATCAATGCGGCGATGAAAGCGGATAATGAGGCCTCCTCGCTCTCCGCCATGGGCAATGCTTCCTGGCATTGGGTCTATGCCGATAACGGCGGCTGGACAAAGCGGGCGGTTTATGGCCTTGGCCGCTGGGTAAGCGGCGCCGGCACAGCGGTGAAGAAAACGGCAGCCTATACCTTCGATGAGGCCGGCGGTATTTCGCTGGCCCGCTATGCGGGGGATTCCGTTGCACTGAAGACCTATGGCGGCGAGGAGCTGCCGCAGGTGGGTCTGCTGCTGTCGGCCACGGCCGGCCGCGAGGAGGCGCTGTGCTACACCGTGCCGCGGGACGGCGTGCTGGGCATTCCGGCCGGCACGGTAACGGCAGTGGCCGAGGTCGGCGGCGTGAAGACCGGCTTCCTGGCCGAGGACGGCACGGCGCGCAGCGCCGGCTTCCGCATGATGATTAACCAGTCACAGATATTCAGCGGCACACTGCAGAATTCGGTCGCTGCGCCGGATGGCCAGGCGGTCACGCAGCTGAGCTATCCGCAGATGATCCGGCTGAAGGTGAAGGCCGGCGATGTGATCTTCTTCTGCCTGAAGCTGGAGGCGGAGGCCAACCGGGATGCAGATGTGACCCTGCCGGCCTACAACCCGGATAAGGACTGGACCACGGTGCAGCGCAGCCGGCAGGTACTGCTGGAGGGCAATACCTCCACCGGCGCCGCCGATTCCGATGCCACCAATGAGGATGGCTCCATCTCCATCATCCGGGATTATGAGGCAGCCTTTGTGGTGGTGCGTGATCCCGCCGATACGGCGGTGGTGAAGATTGCCGCGAATATGATCGAACGCATGACCGAGGCTACGGATGCTGCCTTCACGGTAGCGAAGCCGGACGACCCGGAGGTGCTCAATGAGATCATCCTCGGCTCCTATGATAAGCGGCCGCAGTCGGTTGCGCTGACCGAAGAGCTGTGCGCCGCCCGGGCGAATAATGCTTCGGACTTTTTGATCAGGCGCGTTGGCACAAAGGTGTATATCACGGCGGCCAACAGCGATACCCTGCAGACGGCGGTAAATTACTTCCTCAAGACCTTTGTGCAGGATGATAGCGGCCGTATCCCGGCGAACTATGAGTACCATTGTTATCTGCCGCATACGGTGTATTGGTTGGCCGGGGAAAATATCGGCGTCTATACGATCCGTACCGAGCGGTATCCCTCGCTGCTGGTGCAGCGGGCCGCGGAGAACCTGCAGGCGATGATTGTGGAAAAATGCGGCTACCGTCTGCCGATCGTGCCGATGGAGGATACCGGTGCGCATGTGGCCAATGAGATCCGGATCGGCGCCATGAACGGCACAGTCAAGGTGACCCGTACCTACGATACCCGCTTTACCGCCAAAACGGAAAGCCAGTATATGCAGATCTCTCCGGACGGCCTGCTGGATTGTGCCGATAGCCACTACGAGGCGGCTTTCAGCGGTTCGGATCTGATCATTAACGGCGGCACTACCTACGCGGTCAATGCAGCGGTGACAGCCGTGCAGCAGCAGCTGGTCAAGGCTGGCCGGCTGGACGCCGATTACACCCTGTCCGGCGAGTATATGAGCAGCTACGATTACGCCGGTAAGAAGAAGTACGACACGGTGGATTACACCCTCAGCGACGGCTATGGCCTGGTGTATGCCGAGGAGTTTTCCTACACGGGTTCGGCGGCGGATATTGATGCTGCCATCCGCAGCAAGTGGTCCATATCGGCGGATACCACGGCCGGCCCCACCAAGCTGGCTTCGGGCGAGTGGGATGAGCAGCGCCGCCCCGGCATCTACGGGGAAAACTGGTGGATCACACAGGATGCCACCGGCAATGGCTACCTGCAGGAGATCACCAAGAAGGAAAGCTACGGCTATGATGCCGGCCGTCTGGTTGGCGAGGGCAAATGGGGCTTCCGCTATGGCATCTGGGAGACCCGCCTGGTGATGGCCACCCGCAATGGCGCCTGTTCCTCGGTGTGGGCAACCAGCGGTGGCCCCGCAGCCTATACCAGCCGTAATGAGATCGATGTGTATGAAAACTACGGCAACGAGACCTTCTTCGCCAATATGCACTCCTGGGATGCGGACGGCAGCAACTATTTCAGCTTTGTCGGAGGCGGTGATATGGAACGCGTAGTCGTCGGCCCGGCTGCGGGTGAGCATTTCTATGATACCTTCCACCACATCGCCATTGAGTGGGACAGCACGCGCATCGGGTTCTATTTTGACGGTAAGCAGTTTGTGGAAGTGGATATCTCAGCGCCCCGCTATAAGGCGCTGCGCAACGGCACAGCCATTAAGCTGGCCAATGGCGTCGGCACAAAGAGCTATACCGGCGGCAAGGATCCGGATAAGCTGATGGAGGATGTGTCCAAATTCTTTGAGGTGCAGACGGTGGACTATACCCGCCTGTTCCAGACCGCCAATGAGGGCAAGAACAGCGTGCAGTCAAGCCAGCTCTACTTCGCCAAGAAATACGGTATAATCGGCTGATCATCAACAGCCTGATTATAAAACTTCTTCGCCTGGGTGGGCGAAGAAAAACAGGTAAAGGCAGCCGGCAGCGGAATATCCGCTGCCGGCTGCCGCTTTTTTCATCCGGTTTTTATCGTACAGGATTTACCAAAAAGCCATTTTATCTTCACCGGATGATAATTTTTTATACATTTCAAATAAAAAAACACATTTCAATTTCCGGGCCGCAACGGTACAATACAACTGACGACCGACGAAGGCGATGCCTGCGACGCGTCACAAAAAATCAGGGAGGTATTCTCAAAATGAAAAAGATCCTTGCAATCATCCTGGCAGCAGTACTCGCGCTCGGATTGACCGCCTGCGGCGGTCAGGGCGGTTCAAGCGACGGTGAGGTTTCGGTGTTCTATTATACTTATAGTGACACCTACATCTCCAGTGTGCGCACCGCCATGGATAAGCTCCTCGGCGATGCCGGTCTGAAATTCCAGAACTACGACGCCAACGGCAACCAGACCACCCAGACCGAGCAGGTCACCACGGCGATCGCCAAGGGCTCCCGTGCTCTGATCGTGAATGTGGTGGATACCGGCTCCAACGACGCTGCACAGAACATCGTCGATCTGGCCAAGGCGAAGAACATTCCGGTCATCTTCTTCAACCGTTCGGTGGACGAGTCGGTGGTGACCAGCTATGAGAAATGCGTGTTTGTCGGCACCGATTATGAGATGGCCGGCCATATGCAGGGCGAAATGATCGGTAAGTATGTGCTGGAGAACTTCGATAAGCTGGATCTCAACGGCGACGGCAAGATCAGCTATGTGATGTTCAAGGGCCAGGAGGGCAACATGGAGGCTATCGCCCGCACCCAGTACGGTGTGGAGGATGCCGACAAGGTGCTGACCGAGGGCGGCAAGGCCCAGCTGGAATTCTACGATGCTTCCAACTCCAAGAAGTATCTGGTGGATCAGAACGGTACCTGGGCTTCTGCTGCGGCGACCGATTATATGTCCACCATCCTGGCACAGTACAGCGAGGCCAACAAGAACATGGTGGAGCTGGTGATCGCCAACAACGACGATATGGCGCTGGGCGCGATCTCGGCACTGCAGGCGGCCGGCTACAATAAGGACGGCGGCAAGACCATCCCGGTGTTCGGCGTAGATGCGACCGACTCGGCCAAGGACGCGATCAAGAACGGCTCCATGACCGGCAGCATCAAGCAGGATGCCGAGGGCATGGCGAAGGTGATCTCCACCATTGCCCAGAATTTCGTCAACGGCAAGGATACCTTTGACGGTGTCAATGCGGACGACAAGGTTGGCAACTGGCGTGTGAACATCCCCTACGAGACCTATACCGGGGAATAAGCCGACCGGATAAGCAAAAACCGATCAACCGCGGCGGGGGGTTCCCCCCGCCGCGGAACCGGAACACAACAGACAGGAGACGAGTTCTTATGAGCAATACGAACACGGCGAACGACAAGCTCCGGAAAGCCGGAAACGAACCGGTTCTCCTGCGGATGGAGAATATCGAAAAGGCCTTTCCCGGTGTGAAAGCACTGGACAAGGTGAATTTGACGGTCAAGGCCGGTACGGTGCACGCCCTGATGGGGGAAAACGGCGCCGGCAAATCCACCCTGATGAAGTGCCTTTTCGGCGTATACAGTAAGGATGGCGGCAAGGTGTTCCTGGAGGGACGCGAGGTCGACTTCAAGAATTCCAAAGAGGCGCTGGAGAATGGCGTGGCCATGGTGCACCAGGAGCTGAACCAGGCGCTCAAGCGCAATGTGATGGACAATATGTGGCTTGGCCGTTTTCCGCAGGTGGCCAAGGGGGTGCCCCTGACCAGTGAGAAGAAAATGTACCAGGCCACCAAGGCGGTCTTCGATCAGCTGGAGATCCATGTGGACCCCAAAACGCTGATGAGCCGTATGCCGGTCTCACAGCGGCAGATGGTGGAGATCGCCAAGGCGGTATCCTACCATGCCAAGGTCATCGTGTTTGACGAGCCGACCTCCTCGCTGACAGAGGATGAGGTGGAGCACCTGTTCCGCATCATCAATATGCTGCGGGATCAGGGCTGTGGGATCATTTATATTTCCCATAAGATGAAGGAGATTCTGCGCATCTCGGATGAGGTGACCATCATGCGGGATGGCAAGTGGATCGCCACCAAGGCGGCAAAGGACCTGACCACGGATGAGATCATCCGGCTGATGGTTGGCCGTGAGCTGACCAATATCTACCCGCCGAAGGTAAACAAGATCGGCGATGTGCTGCTGGAGGTGGAGAACCTCTCAGCAGAGTATGCCAAGCTGTACGATGTTTCCTTTCAGGCGCACCGGGGCGAGATCATCGGTATCGCGGGGCTGGACGGCTCCGGCCGCACCTCGCTGCTGGCCAGCCTGTTCGGCACGGCAACCCGCCGCAGCGGCCATATCCGCCTGAACGGTAAGCCGGTCAAAAACCGCAATGCACGCGAATCCATCAAAAACGGCTTTGCCCTGCTGACAGAAGAGCGGCGGGCAACCGGTATCTTCGGTATTCTCAATATCCGCGAAAATGCCACAATCGCCAGTCTGGATCGGTGCCGTACCGGCCCCTTCCTGAGCAAGACGAAGCTGAAAAAGAACACCGAGTGGTGTATCGACTCTATGCGCGTGAAAACGCCGAGCCAGGAGACCAAGATCCGTTCGCTTTCGGGCGGCAATCAGCAAAAGGTGATCCTGGGGCGGTGGCTGCTGACCGATCCGACCGTGCTGCTGCTGGATGAACCCACCAGAGGCATTGATGTCGGTGCTAAATATGAAATCTATCAATTGATCATTGACCTGGCGGAAAAGGGCAAGACCGTCCTCATGGTGTCCTCCGAGATGCCGGAGCTGCTGGGTGTGTGTGACCGGATCCTCGTCATGTCGGGCGGAAAGCTGGCCGGCGAAGTGGACGCAGCAACGGCCACACAGGAAGAAATTATGGCGCTGGCCGCCAAATACGCTTAAAAACGGGGGAGATAAAATGGCTGCTGCAACCTTGAAAAAGAAAAACCGTCTGGCGGCCTGGCTGGACGATTTCAAAGCAAAGCCCGGCATTGACAAGCGCCGCACCATCAGCGACCTGCTGTTCAATAATGCCATGTATATCATCATTCTGCTGGCAATTATCTATATTGCCATCCGCGTGCCGGCATTTCTGTCCACATCCTCCATTGTCAATATCATCTCGCTGACGGCGGCAAAGCTGCCCATCGCGCTCGGTATCGGCGGTGCGATCGTGCTGACCGGTACGGATATTTCCGCCGGCCGCTGCGTCGGCCTCACCGCCTGTATTGCCGCCTCGCTGCTGCAGATGACAACCTACAGCAACAAGATCTTTCCGAACCTGGCGGTCATGCCGCTGTGGCTGGTGCTGCTGATCGTCATTGCGGTGGGCGCGCTGATCGGTTTCGTGAATGGCTTTTTTGTGGCAAAATTCAAGCTGCATCCCTTCATCGTGACCCTGTCCACGCAGCTGATCGTATTCGGCCTGGTGCTGATGTATCTGATGCTGGGCGGCAATAACGGACAGACTCTTTCCGGCCTGGATACCTCCTACACCGATTTTGTCCGCGGTGCGCTGTTTACCGTCGGTGGTGTGGCGGTGCCGAAATATGTGCTCTATTCCGTGGTGCTGACCGCCCTGATGTGGGTCATTTGGAACAAGACGAAATTCGGCAAGAACATGTTTGCCGTCGGCTCCAATGAGGAGGCCGCCAATGTTTCCGGTGTGAATGTGTTTTGGACGATCGTGCTGGTGTTTGTACTGGCCGGCGTGATGTACGGTATCACCGGTTTTATCGAGGGTGCGCGTATCGCCTCCTGCTCGGCCAATACCGGCCTCAACTATGAGTCAGACGCCATTGCGGCGTGCGTCATCGGCGGTGTCTCCTTTGTCGGCGGCACCGGCAGGATCAGCGGTATCGTCATCGGCGTGTTCCTGCTGCAGATCATCTTCGTCGGCCTGAACTTCCTGTCGGTCGATGCCAATATGCTGTATGTGATCAAGGGTCTCATCATTCTGGTGGCCTGCGCCATTGATATGCGCAAGTACCTGGCCCGTCGGTAAAGGTATCCGGAAAGGAGAAGCCGTTTATGCAAAAGCCTGTGGAAAAGACGCCCGCCGCGCCGGATAAGGGCGCGCGCAGCGGCGGCCTGTACGCCAGGGTGCACATGTCGGTGAAGGCGGCAAACTGGATGGTGGCGTCACTGGTGGCGCTGCTGGTGGTGGCAACCGTGTTCGTGGTTCGGCACAATGGCTTTACCGTGCGCTTTGATACCGACGGCGGCTCCCGTGTGGATAGCGTGCGGGTGCTATATTCCGAAACCGTGCCGCTGGAGGAACAGCCGGTCAAGGAGGGCTACACCTTCACCGGCTGGTACACCGACCGTGCCTGCACCAATGCCTGGGATGTGCAGAACGACCGGGTGGAAGGCAGTATGACCCTGTACGCCGGCTGGCAGGCACAGTAAAGGCTGTGCCGTTGGCCACCCCTTCAACTTGCTTACACCTGCTTTTTTCGCGTGCATGCCTGTGGGGCGCTGCAAAGCTTTTTTGCGGCGCCCCCGGCTTGCTTTTCGGGCAAAATATCGGTATAATGAATGTGGTATACTAAAGTATTATGGCGCCGGGGGGATTACAGCGTGAATTATACCGTTCTTGTGGTGGACGATGAACAGGATCAGCGTCATGCGCTGGTGGAAAGGGTCGATTGGGGTGCCGCCGGCTTTACGGTGGTCGGAGAGGCCGAAAATGGCGTGGAGGCACTGGATCTGGTGGAGACACTGGAGCCGGATCTGATCCTGACAGATATCCGTATGCCGATGATCTCCGGTCTGGAGCTGGCGGCCAAGGTGCGGCAGCTGCGCCCGGCAACGCAGATCGTCATTCTCAGCGGGTATGACAGCTTTGAATATGCCCGTACAGCGATCCGGTACAATATCATCAGCTACCTGCTCAAGCCTATTTCTTCGGCGGAGCTGTCGGAGGCGCTGTTTGATATCCGCCGCCGGATGGATGAGAAGGTCGGCAGCGTGATGGCCGCACCGGATGCCACCCTGCAGCGGCAGCTCCACCGGGCACAGGTGGGGGAATTCCTGATGCCGCTGATGCTGGGGAGCAACGAGGTGCGCCTGAATGACGCGGACCTGCTCAGCCGGGCATGCGAGCTGCAGATCGTGCCGCCGCCGCAGGAGGGGGAACGGCACCGCTTCTGCGTGATGGTGAGTAAATTCAAGGCGCAGGACAGCCCCGCCGGTGCCGATGCTGCACAGGCAGAGTTTATCCGGGCGGTGACCGAAAAATATATGCACACCGAGACCTTCGTGATGTACGGGCGGGCGGTAACGCTGGCGGTGATCCCCGGTGAGGGAGAGCTTTCCAATGCGTTGGAGCTGCCTCTGCGCGAACTGGTGCAATCGGCGCGCCGGCTGCTTGGGCTGCGCTGTACGGTCGGCATCAGCCGCGAGTTTTCCTGCCTGTCGCAGTGCTCCGATGCGTATTTTCAGGCGGTCACCGCCCGGCGCTATACCGCCGATGGTGCCGGTGAGGTGCGCTTCATCAATGACCAGGAGCATGATGCGGAATATGAGATTGACCGGGTGGAAAAGACGGCGGTCAAGCTGGAGCAGCTGCTGAAGGTGGGCAGCCGGGAGTCCCTTACAGCGTTTGTTAATGGGCTGTATGAGACCAATACGCCGGAAAACGCCAATCTGCTGGTGGCGCAGATCATCGCCACGGTCTACCGGGTGATGAGCGCGGTGTCTGATAAGGCAGAGCTGATGAAGCTGCTGGCGGATAATCCGCTGTTTTCCCGTGTGACCTCATACAGCAGCGAAACGGTGATGAAAAAAGAGCTGGTGGATTTCTGCGACAGCGCCAAGGCGATCATTGCCCAGTCCCAGAAGCGGGAATCCGAGGTGCTGTGTGACCGGGTGGTGCAGATCATTGATGAACGCTATGGGGATGAGGAGCTGTCCCTGACCGGGGTCAGCAATCTGCTGGCGGTCAGCCCGAACTACCTGAGCACGCTGATCAAAAAGACCACAAAGAAGAATTTTATCACGCTGCTGACCGAGCGGCGGATGCAGGCCGCCTATGATATGCTGCTGTGCTCCGGCATGAAGGTGCTGGAGGTGGCGGAAAAATGCGGGTATAGCGACCAGCACTATTTCAGCTATTGCTTCAAGAAATTCTACGGCGAATCGCCCAACCGTATCCGCAGCCGGGACAGGGAGGATGAGACATGAAAAAGCACCGGCGTCTGAGCATCCCTCTTTCCGTGCTCACGGTGATCGCCATTACGGCGGCCGCGGCGGTTGCTGCCTCGGTGTGCATCGCCATCTTCGCTTCGGTGTACAGCCGGGCGCTGACCCGCGATGCACAGGTCAGTGCCGAGCAGGCCGCCAAGCTGGCCGAGGTGGCTGTGGATAACCAGCTGGCGGCGATGAAAGCCCGCCTGACCGCCGTGCGGCATATGGCGGAAAAGAGCAGCAGTGCAGAGGATTTCCGCCACCAGATCGACGCCCTGACCGCGGTGCAGGAGGATATGTTTGCCGTGACGGTGTACGACCGGAGCGGGAATATCCTCTCGACCTCCGGCAGCGGCTATACCCGCAAGGAGCAGCCCTACCGGGATCTCTCCTTTGACCGGACGCTGTTTGCCTCGGCGCCGGAGTTTGCGGTCTCCCGGCCGCATGTGCAGACCCTGTTTGAAGGGGTCTATCCGTGGGTGGTCACGGTGGCGGCATCCACAGACAGCCAGACCTTCGGCGCCGCCTACATTGCCATTGACTTCCGCTTCTCCGAGCTGGCCGGGTACATTGACCAGGTTGGCGTCGGCCGGCGCGGCTATTGCTATATTATTGATTCCCAGGGCGGCATCATCTACCACCCGCAGCAGCAGGTGCTGTTCTCCGGGCTGAAGCGGGAGGAGGGGACGGTGCTGGCCGCGCTGCCGGATGGCCTGCATACCGCGCAGGGGGTCATCCGCAGCATCCGCACCACAGCGGACGGCGATTGGCGGATCGTCGGTGTGACCTATACGGATGAGCTGGCCGTGGAGCGGCGCACGCAGATTGTGGTCAGCGTGCTGCTTTCCTTTGCCTGCTGTGCGGTGGTCGCGCTGCTGGTGCTGGGGGTGTATTCCCGCATCGTCACCGCCCCGGTGCGTGCGCTGACCCGCGCTATGAAGGGCTTTGAGAGCGCGGCGGACAGCTTTGTGTATCAGGCGGATGCCGCGGCGGTGACCGAGCTGCAGGTGCTGTCGGACAGCTTTGCCCATATGGCGCGGCGGATCCAGCAGCTGATGGAGCAGGTGCGCCGGGAGGAAACGGCCCTGCGCAAGACCGAGCTGAAGGCGCTGCAGGCGCAGATCAACCCCCATTTTCTCTATAACACGCTGGATTCCATCCAGTGGATGTGTGAGCAGGGACGCACGGAGGATGCCACCCGGATGGTCGGAGCGCTGGCGCGGCTGTTCCGCATCAGCATCAGCCGCGGGAAAGAGCTGATCCCCATCCGCGATGAGCTGCAGCACGCAAAGAATTACCTGGTTATCCAGAGCTACCGTTACCGCAACCAGTTTTCCTACACCTTTGATGTGGAAGATGGCCTGGAGGAGTATCTGTGCAATAAGATCACCATACAGCCCCTGATCGAAAATGCCATTTACCACGGGCTGGATCGGATGGTGGATGCCGGCGAGATCCGTGTGGCTGTCCGGACTGCGCCGGATGCGCCGGGCGATATCCTGATCACCGTTGCGGATAACGGCGTTGGCATGACGCAGGAGCAGTGCCGGCGGATACTGCAAAAGGAACGCAGCGATTCCAGCGGCATTGGCGTGAAGAATGTCAATGACCGGCTGAAGATCTATTTTGGCAGCCGGTACGGGCTCTCGATCCAGAGTGAGCTGGATGTCGGCACCGTGGTAACGGTACGCATCCCCAAGGTGCAGAAGGAGGCGGAGGAAAATGCGGTTTAAGCGGCTGGCGGCAGGGCTGCTCGGTGTTTGCGTGGCGCTGTCCATGGGTGGCTGCGGCACAGCCACGGAGCAAAGGACGGTGGCGGTGATTGCCAAATCGGTCACTTCGGATTTCTTTCATAATATGCGCAATGGGGTCTATGCGGCTGCCACGGAATACAATGTGACCGTCACCTTTGACGGGCCGGAAAATGAAGAGGACTACGCTACGCAGAACCGCATGATCGAGCAGGCGGTGGAGGATGGCGTGGACGCCATTGTGCTGTCGGCCATTGATTACACCCGTTCCAATGCGGTGGTGGAGGAAGCGGTGCGCCGGGGGGTGAAGGTGCTCACGGTGGATAGCAATATCGGCTCGTCGGCGGTCAGTCTGTTCATCGGCACGGACAACCGGGAGGCCGGCCGCGCGGCGGCGCTGGCGGCTCTGGACGACTCCTCTACCGAGCGGCTGGTCAATATCGGTCTTGTCAATTACACAGCCGAGACCGATAATGGCCGCCAGCGGGTGGAGGGCTTCCGCGAGTATATCGACGATATTCCCAATGCCCGCGTGGTGGCGGAAATAACAGCCGAGAGCAACACCGTCAGCGCCACGCAGGCGGCGCTCTCGCTGCTGCAGGAGTACCCGCAGATCAATGTGCTGGTGGGTTTCAATGAATGGATGACCCTCGGTGTGGGCAACGCCATCCGACAGGCCGGTGTGGCGGACCGGGTGCGCGGCGTTGGCTTTGACAGCAATGTGCTGTCAGTCAGTATGCTGGAAACCGGCGAAATGGATGCCCTGATTGTGCAAAATCCCTTTGCGATCGGCTATCTCAGCATACAGAATGCCGAGGCGCTGCTTTCCGGCCGCACGGTGGATACCCCGGAGCTGTATACGGCGGTGACCACCGTGAACCGGCAGAACCTGTTTGACGAAAATGTGCAGAAGATCCTATTCCGGTTTGACTGAAAGGAGTAAAAAACCATGTTAGCAGAAGAAAAGCGGTATGAGACCATGGCCTACCATCGCTGCGGAAGCAGCGGACTCAAGCTGTCGGCGCTGTCGTTCGGCCTGTGGCACAATTTTGGCGATACTTCCCCGTATGAGAATATGAAGACGCTGTGCTTTACGGCTTTTAACAATGGGATCACTCATTTCGATCTTGCGAACAATTACGGTCCGCAGCCGGGCAGTGCGGAGGAAAATTTCGGCCGCATCCTGCGCGAGGAGCTGTCGGCCTACCGGGATGAGCTGATCATCAGCACCAAGGCCGGATACACCATGTGGCCGGGGCCGTACGGCGATTGGGGCAGCCGCAAATACCTGCTGGCCAGCCTTGACGCCAGCCTCAAGCGACTGGGTCTGGAATATGTGGATATCTTCTACCATCATCGCCCGGATCCGGAAACGCCGCTGGAGGAGACCATGGGGGCGCTGGCACAGGCGGTGCGCAGTGGTAAGGCGCTGTATGTGGGTCTGTCCAACTATGACGGTGAAACGCTGGAAAAGGCCAGCCGGCTGCTGGAGGAGCTGCACTGCCCCTTTATCATCAACCAGAACCGCTATTCGATCTTTGACCGCACCGTGGAGCAGAACGGCCTGAAGGATACCGCTGCCAGACTGCATAAGGGGATCATCGCTTTCAGCCCGCTGGCGCAGGGGATGCTGACCGACCGCTACCTGCACGGCATACCGGAGGATAGCCGTATCCGCACGGATGGCCGCTTTCTCAAGGAAACGGCTATTACGCCGGAGCGCCTTGCGCAGATTCAGGCGCTGGCGCAGCTAGCGACGCAGCGGGGGCAGACGCTGGCAGAGATGGCGCTGGCCTGGATCCTGCGGGATGGGGTGGTGACCTCTGTGCTGATCGGCGCCTCCAAGCCGGCGCAGATCCTGGATAACATCCATGCCATTGAGAACACCCGTTTCGCGCCGGAGGAGCTGGAGGCGATCGACCGCGTCTGCGGGATTGCCTGAAACGGTGCCGGCTGACGCTGTGAGACCGGATAAACCAGAAAAAACCGCCCGCCGCAGTGATACACTGCGGCGGGCGGTCGCCTTTTCTGCGGCACCTCAGCGGCCGTCAAGATAATCGCGGGCGGCCAGGGCGGCCACGGCGCCGTCTGCGGCGGCGGTGGTCACCTGCCGGATGCGTTTTTGGCGGCAGTCCCCGGCGACGAAGAAGCCGCTGTGGCCGGTGCGGCAGTCCTCACCGGCGGCGATATAGCCGGCGGGATCCAGCGTGGCGCAGGTGGCAAACGGCTCATTCTGCGGCACAAGGCCGATGGCGATGAACAGGCCATCCAGGGGCAGTCCGGCTGTGGTGCCCTCTGTGTGGCGTATGGTCACGCCGGTTAGCAGCCCGCCCTCCGCCTGCAGCGCGGAGACCGTGGCGCCGGTGTGGACGGTCACATTGGCCCGTGCGGCCAGCTGCGCCTGCAGCGCCGGCTCACCGGTCAGGTGATCGAGATTTTGGATAATGTGCACCTGCTGTGCCAAATCGGCCAGCAGCAGCGCCTCCTGCAGGGCGGAATTGCCGCCGCCGACCACACCGACGGTCTTGCCGGTGTAAAAGGCGCCATCGCACACGGCGCAAAAGGAGATGCCGTTGCCGACCAGTGCTTCTTCGCCCGGCAGTCCCAGCATCCGGTGGCGTGCGCCGGCGGCCCAGATCACCGTCCGCGCCGTGAAATCGCCACTATCGGTGTGCACGGTCTTTTCCTCGCCGTCCGTTAGGCCGGTCACCTCGCACATTTCAAAGTCCGCCCCCTGCGCGATCACCTGTTCCACCAGCTTTTCCGCAAATTCGTTGCCGGTGAGGGAGGCAAAGCCGGGGATGTTCTCCACCTTGGGGGAATAGGTGATCTGCCCGCCGAAGGTGGCTTTTTCGATCACCAGCACGCTTTTGTTTGCCCGGCGCAGATACAGCGCCGCGGTCAGGCCGGCGGGGCCGCCGCCAACCACGATCACATCATATACCATAGGGCTGTTATCCATCCTTTTTTCATAAGATAGGGGGCGTCGCATCCTCGCGCGACGCCCCCGCCTTTTTTGGATCAGATGCTCAGATACTGCTTGATGGCAGAGACGCCGGCGTGCCGTTCCGCCTGGCCGTCCTTGATTACGACCAGCGTGGGCGCCTGCCGTATACCGAGCTGCTCGGCCAGCGCCGCGTGCTCATCGGCCAGCAGCTTCTCATAGGCAATGCCCTGCCTGTCCAGTAGGCCGCAGGCAATCTTGCAGTTGGGGCAGGTGGCGGTGGTGAACAGCAGGGTGCCGTCCGTCAGTCCGGCCTCTGCGTGCGCCGGCGCCGCGGCCGCAGCCTCTGCCCGCGGTCCCTTGTGGGTCAGGCGGGAGGTGGCGATGTTGTAGACCTGCCGGTCCTTGTATTCCTGTGTCTTGCCGACATTCCAGTTCTGCACCGGCCGGTAGTAGCCGGTGATGCGGCTGTAGACCTCGGCCGGCTCACCGCAATCGGGGCATACGGTCACCTCGCCGGCCAGATACCCGTGGTTTTTGCACACCGAGTAGGTGGGGGACATGGTGTAGTACGGCAGCTTGTAGTTTTCGGCGATCTTGCGTACCAGGTTGGCCGCCGCCTGCCAGTCCGGCAGCTTTTCGCCCAGGAAGGCGTGGAAAACCGTGCCGGAGGTGTACAGCGTCTGCAGCTCATCCTGGATGTCCAGTGCGGAAAAGATATCGTCCGTGTAGCCGACCGGCAGGTGGGAGCTGTTGGTGTAATACGGGGTATCGTCCGGGCTTTTGGCGGCGGTGATGATATCCGGGAACTGCGCCACATCGTGCTTGGCCAGACGGTAGGAGGTGGACTCGGCCGGGGTGGCCTCCAGATTGTACAGGTCGCCGTATTCCTCTTGGTAGTCCGACAGGCGCTCACGCATATGGTTTAGCACATCCTTGGTGAACTGCTGCGCTTCGGCCTGTGTCAGATCCTCCCGCAGCCACTTGGCATTGAGGCATGCCTCATTCATGCCTACCAGTCCAATGGTGGAGAAGTGGTTGGCAAAGGTGCCGAGATACTTCTTTGTATAGGGATACAGGCCGTTATCCAGCAGCTTGGTGATCACCGTGCGCTTGACCTTGAGCGAGCGGGCGGCCACATCCATCAGGTGATCCAGGCGGGCATAGAAATCCTTTTCGTCTGCGGCAAGATAGGCAATGCGCGGCATATTGATGGTTACCACGCCCACCGAGCCGGTGGACTCGCCGCTGCCGAAGTAGCCGCCGCTCTTTTTGCGCAGCTCCCGCAGATCCAGCCGCAGGCGGCAGCACATCGAGCGCACATCCGACGGCTCCATATCCGAATTGATGTAATTGGAGAAATACGGCGTGCCGTATTTGGCGGTCATTTCAAACAGCAGGCGGTTGTTTTCGGTATCCGACCAGTCAAAATCCCGGGTGATGGAATAGGTGGGGATGGGGTACTGGAAGCCGCGGCCGTTGGCGTCGCCCTCGATCATGATTTCGATGAACGCCTTGTTGACCATATCCATCTCTTTTTTGCAGTCTTTGTATTTGAAATCGACCTCTTTGCCGCCGACAATGCAATTCAGCTCGGCCAGGTCAGCCGGCACCGTCCAGTCCAGCGTGATATTGGAGAAGGGCGCCTGTGTGCCCCAGCGCGAGGGCGTATTCACGCCGTACACAAAGGACTGGATGCACTGCTTGACTTCCTTGTAGGTCAGGTTGTCGACCTTGACAAAGGGAGCCAGGTAGGTATCAAAAGAGGAAAACGCCTGCGCGCCGGCCCACTCGTTCTGCATGATGCCGAGGAAATTGACCATCTGGTTGCACAGGGTGGAGAGATGGGAGGCCGGCGAGGAGGTGATCTTGCCCGGAATACCGCCCAGCCCCTCCTGGATCAGCTGCTTGAGCGACCAGCCGGCGCAGTAGCCGGTCAGCATGGAAAGGTCGTGGATGTGCATATCCGCATGGCGGTGGGCATCGGCAATCTCCTTGTCATAGATTTCGGAGAGCCAGTAATTGGCCGTGATGGCGCCGGAGTTTGACAGAATGAGACCGCCAACCGAATAGGTCACGGTGGAGTTTTCCTTCACGCGCCAGTCGTTGATGTGCAGGTAGTTGTCCACAATCTCCTTATAGTTCAGCATGGCGGTGCCGATATTGCGCAGTTTTTCGCGGGTGCGGCGGTAGAGGATGTAGGCCTTGGCCACATCGTCGTAGTCGGCGCGGATAAGCACCGTCTCCACACTGTCCTGGATATCCTCCACCGAGATCTTGCCGTCCCGGATCTTCGGCTCAAAATCCGAGGTGACCTTCAGCGCCAGGAAGTCGATGGTGTCCTGATTGAATTCCCGCTGACAGGCCTCAAAGGCCAGCCGGATGGCATGGCTGATTTTCTGGATGTTGAAATCGACGATTTTACCGTCCCGTTTGATTACGGTGTACATACTGTTTTTTCCTCCCCTGATGGTAATAGCTGCACGACCCATTATACGGTATGTGTCCGTGCTTTGTCAATGCAAAATCATATATTTTGTGGTTTTTCGTCATATTCCACGAATTTCAACACAAGATATATACTTTCGCGCGGTATCGCGCAGAGCCAGCATGGAGGCCCTGTTTACCCCGTGCAGCCCTTGGCGGATGAGGTTTCCGGAGTCTACGAAGCTTTGCAGATAGTAGCGGCGCGCCCCCTGGATCCAGCGGCCGATCGCTTCCATATCCTCCAGCGAGTGGTATTCGGCCACGATGGTCGTGCGGAATTCGTAGTCCACGGCGCCGCTGAGCAAAAAGCGCACGCTCTCCCGGATCGGTTCCAGTGCCAGCCCCGGTACGCCGGCGGTGGCGGCGTACGCCTGCGGCGCGTTTTTGATGTCCATGGCCACATAGTCCACCAGCCCCTCCCGCACGGCCCGCTGCAGCCGGTCGGGGAAGGAGCCGTTGGTATCCAGCTTGACCGCCAGCCCCAGATTCTTCAGCCGGGCCAGAAAATCCAGTGTGTCCTCTGTCAGCAGCGGTTCACCGCCGGTCACGGCAACGCCGTCCAGCAGCTTTTTGCGTGAGGCGATCAGCTCCAGAATTTCCTGCTGCGAAAAGTGCTCTGAGCGGGACAGCTCCGTTACCAGAAAGGCATTGTGACAGAAGGGACAGCGCATGTTGCAGCCGCCGGTGAAGACCGTACAGGCCACCTTGCCGGGGTAGTCCAGCAGGGTCATTTTCTGAAATCCATGAATTTCCATGGGTGCTTCTGCCTCTTTTCTGCTTTTTTGCACCGGTTTTGCGGATACTATTGGTGCCGTCGCGAAATCCCTCATACTATACCATATCTTGTGCCCAAAAGCAACAGGAATAACGAAATATGGAAAAATAAAAAGGCCCCGACCGGAAAGCGCGGTCGGGGCCAGCCTAAAACGGCGGCCATCACGGGTGTGAACAGCCGGCCGAAAGGGGAGGCACTGTATGCGGGCAGAGTATCGGCGCCCGCAGAATGGCAGGGATTACATTCCGCAGGACGCCGACACCCTCTTGGTGAATGTATGCTCTTTGAAAAGAGCATATTTGACATTATACTCAATATTTCGACAATTGTCAAGACAAAGAGCATAATTTATCATTTTCCTGTAGGATGTGATGAAATGATCTCATATGAGCCATTTTATAAGACCCTGAAGGCGCGTGGCATGTCCACCTATAAGCTGATCAACGAGTTCGGCGTCAGCCGCAGCCTGTTGGACCGGCTGCGGCACGATCGGCCGATCAGCACGCAGACGCTGGACGATCTGTGTGGTTTTTTGCATTGCCGGGTGGAGGATATTCTCCTTTACCGGCAGAATGAGGAAGAATAACCGTGCCTTTTCGCGCAGCGGATACAAAATCAGCGGCCGCAGAGCACCATAGTGGTGCTCTGCGGCCGCTTGCGTATGGGAGAGCTTTAACGGCACTTGCCGTAGATGCACAGATCGTACAGGGCGCTGCCCTTGGTCACGGCATTCTTCATCCGCCCCTCCGGCTGAAAGCCGTTTTTCTCCAGCACGCGGCAGGAAGCGGTGTTTGGGGCGTAGACAAGGCCGGTCAGGCGGACGATATCCAGCTTTTCGAAGGCCAGCGCGGTCAGCTGCCGGAGGGCCTGGGTCATAATGCCCCGGCTCCAGTATTCGGTCAGCAGCAGATAGCCGACCTCGGCATCGCGGCGGTAAACATCGCTCTTCTGCTCGGCGGAGATATTGCCAACGATCCTTACATCGCTTGACAAGGGCACACAGCCCTTTGTCGTGTGCGATGGATAAGTAAAAGTCAAATTTTCCACTCAATCGAAACGTGTTCGTCGGTTGCGCGGATCTGTGAGATCAAGCCGTCAGCAACCTGTCGCCTGTCCTCGAAGTCAATTTCTTCCCATTGGTTGAGGTAGACCGACAACCGCTCGATCTGCTCCGGGGACATGGTTTCCGCCGACAGCGCCGCGATCTCTTTTGTCAGAGCTTGGCGGCGTGTGTCCAGCTCCTCAATTTTGCTGTTGGCGTAAGACAGCAGCACCGCATTAGCCCCGGTCAGAGTATTCAGCAGCTTTTCAATCTCGTCCTCCACGCGGGCAAGCTCCATGTTCAGCGCGGTCAATTTGGGATTGACCGTTTCCCGCTTTGCCGTCAGCGTCTGGAACTCGGACAGCTTCTTGACCATCTCGCCATACAGGAACCTTTCAAATTCCCGTGTACGGAGCGTCCCGCAGCCGTCACAGCTTTTACTGTCGGCTCGCTTGGAGCAGCGGAGATATTGAACACCTGTCGGATTGCCGACGCTCATAAGCGCGTACCCGCAGCGGCCACACTTGACCTTTCCGGCAAGCCATGTGTTTTTTGCTTTGCGCCCGCCTTGGAACGTCTTGTTTGCCATGAGCTTCTTCCGGCAGCGTAGCCATGTATCAGACGATACCAGCCCCTCGCTGGGAGCCAGAACAAGTATCTGATCTTTCAGGTGCTTGTTTTTTCTTTCCTGCACGTCCCGGCCCTGATAGAGATAGCAACCGTTTGTCCCGGCAAAATCTGTGGCTTCATTGACTACCACCGTACCCTGGCTTTTGAAGAACTCGTACATATCGAGATCGGCCTGTGCGTAAATGGGGTTTCTTAAAAGCTGGGAGATAAAGCCCCGTTTCATTTCCTTGCCGTAGATCAGGATACCCTCGTCGGCAAAGTAGCGGGCGATGTCCCCGAAAGAGATTCCGGGCTGGGAGTACATTTCAAACATCAGCTTTGCAATATCTGCCGTTTCCGGGTCAGGCTTCATCATTTTTGTGCGGATGCCCTCAATGGTGGTCGGCTCCAGTTGGAAGCCGTAGGGAGCCGCGCCGCTCATGTGAAAACCGTGCTGGCAGCGGGAATAGTAGGCATCGGTCACGCGCTTCTGGATGGTTTCACGTTCAAGCTGGGCGAACACGATGCAGATATTCAGCATGGCCCGCCCCATCGGAGTGGACGTGTCAAACTTTTCCGTAGAGGATACGAACTCGACATTGTATTCCTGAAAAGTTTCCATCATGGTTGCGAAGTCCAGGATGGAACGGCTGATACGATCCAGCTTGTAGACCACCACGCGCTTGATCAGGCCCCGGCGAATATCGGCCATCATTTCTTGGAACTTGGGTCGGTCGGTATTCTTGCCGGAATAGCCCTTGTCGGTGTACTTGCGGAAATTGCCCCCTCTCAATTCATACTTGCAGAACTCGATCTGGCTTTCAATGCTGATACTGTCCTTGCGGTCAACGGACTGTCTGCCATAAATGGCATCTTCACGAATAATCATTTGGTGCTCCTTTCCGTGTAGGAGCTACCAAACCTTACACCTATATTATACCTCTGGCAGCCCCGCATCTCAAGGATGTCCCGCATTAGTGCATCTGCGCCCGTCCCGGCGCATACTTCACAAAGACCTTATACAGACAGCTTTCAATTTCACGCTTGCGCTTATCCCGTGCTCGGGGAGAGAGCATCGGGGTCAGGTTTTCCACGGTGATGGATTTGCCCTGAAAAGACGCGGTTTTGACTTCCTTGTGATAGCCGACTCTTGCCTCCGTCATCTGAAAACCTCCTATAACAATCAGCGGTGTGAATAGATTTTATGGTTTCCCGTTGTCCGTGGGGAAACGTGAAAGGACGGCACAAAAGCGCCGTCCTTTGACCTTGCCCCACCTCTGGCCACGATGACCAGAAGCAGCGGGACGGTTGTTTTCCGTTTCAATCCACAAAAGAGGGAGCCGCCGCGCCGGAATGGTTTGGGCTGTCATAAGACAGAAAGGCCCGGTTGGACGGCTCCCTATATGATCGTTGTGTGCCGTATTTGCCACGCATCCCCGGCACGGGGAGTATTCCAGACCGCCGATGGCTTCGGCTGCATAGTCCCACAGCACCGCTGCCCGTGGAGGGCTGGCGCATACCGTAGGAACTCCCCCTCAAGTCTGTGGGAGGGCGTGAGCAAGTTTCATTATCCTCCGCGCTGTCCTCGCGCCCGGTTTGCCGGCACCGGGTCAAAGGCTGCGTTGATCGCTCGGCCAGCTTGTCCATCACCTCCTGAGCTGGCTGTCGTGGCGGCGCACCTTACGTCGCTATCACGCGGATTTCGTATCGGGAATACTGTCTATTCAGTTTTCAAGGCGAGGAAGAAAACTCCTCTCACCTATCAGGAGGTTTTGGGGGCAAATGTACTCCCTCTTACAGAGATTTTTTCAAAATATTTTTCATAGCAGCCAGCCCGCGCTCAACGGAGCAGCAGATGCGACTCCGTCCAACGCCCTCGGCTGCCGCGATTTCGGCCTTGCTCATGCCAAGAAGATAGTGCTGGTACACACGCCGGGCCTGCGTGGGCGGGAGCTGGGCCAGCGCGTCATAGAGGGCAAAGGTGGTTTCTCGCGCCTCAATGTACTCATCCGGGATCATGGGCTGGCGGAGCACGTCGGCCTCAAAGCCGGGATCGGTGTCCAGCGAGCACTCGCCATTTCTGCGCTTCTGCCGCTTGTAGCTGTCGCACAGGCGGCCTCCCATCGAGAGGGCGGCGGCGATCTCGTCCGAAACTTCCAGCATCACATTTTCGGTCATATAGGGGTAATACCGTTTCAGGTTGATAGTCGTCATAATTGTCCTCCATTTCAAAAGGTGGTTGGTGAGTGCGGATTGAAATGGAGAACAGGCGGCCCCCGGCACCTTGGAGCCTCTGGCCACCGTGACCAGAAGCAGGGGCATATAAAAACGCCCACACAGCATGACGCTATGCGGACGCAAGCAAATAAATATCTTGTTACATGATGTTTAATTTCACTTTCAAGGCCAGAATACTCCGATGGAGGGGCTACGCTTTTTTTAGCTGGTGCAGATCGTGGATACTATGGAAAAGTAAAATGGACACGGCGATACCTCCTCGGACACCGCCGTATCCTTAAAAAAGGGCGACTTTAACACACCCTCCGTAAGTCCATTTTTTCAAAAGGAAAACGGCGGCTTGAAGTGCAATATTTCAAAACCGCCGTTCTGCGCCGCAAGGCCGAACAAATACGGTCTTGTTGTGTATGCCAGCGCAGCTATTATCAAAAGAAAAGAGCCGATAAACCGTGTGCCTGCTGGCTACGGGTTATCGGCTCTGCGTCTGTGCGTCTGGCTCTTTGATAACTGTCATGTTCATTTGTTCAACATTGATGAATGTTTCATGCCTGCATTTAGGACAATACAGGGGAAATTTGATTAGAATGGTGTCTTTTCGTATTTTGGTTCTTGTCTTATTTTTGCAGATTGGACAATACAACCATTCCTCATTGCATTCACTCATAATATCTAAGCATACACCTCTACTTTACAGATTCATTTGAGGAACAGAAAACATATATCCACCTCGTACTGTATGAATATAAGTTTGGCCGCTAATACCATCTCGAATTTTCTTGCGTAAATTGGAGATGGTATTAGCAACGACTTTTAGGGTATCTTCACTGTTGCTACCCCATATAGCAGAAAACAATTCTTCTTTTGAGAAAACAATTCCCGCGTTATATGCGAGGAATAATAACAAATTGAACTCAATTCTTGTCAGCGCAATTTCCATTCCATTTTGAAAGGCTTTCTGAATTTCCCCATCTATTGTCAAATTTGGGAATGTGAATGTTCGCTTTGAATTGAAGGAAATGTGTTCCGCGTTAATTTCTTCTCGCCGCAGAATGGCTATGATTTTTTCTTCCAGCTCCTGTTCAGATGCTTTTGTTTGAATGATAATCATGGTGGCTACCTTACGGGTGCTTTATTCCGCATCCATATCACGAATCAGATTAACCATTTCGATAGCACTGGTTGCACAATCATAGCCCTTATTGCCCGCCTTGGTGCCAGCCCGCTCAATGGCCTGCTCGATGTTTTCCGTGGTCAAAACGCCAAAGAGAACTGGCACACCACTTTCCAGTGAAACGGTGGCAATCCCCTTGGAAACTTCATTGCAGACGTAGTCATAGTGACTGGTGGAGCCGCGGATCACCGCGCCGAGGCAGATTACAGCGTCATACTTGCCGCTCTTTGCCATTTTGGATGCAATCAGCGGTATTTCAAAAGCTCCCGGAACCCATGCAATATGAATATCATCTTCCTGAACCTCGTGTCGAAGCAGCCCATCCATTGCTCCACTCAGGAGCTTGGATGTGATAAATTCGTTAAACCGAGCTGCTACAATGCCAATTCTGATGTTTTTGGAAACCAGACTTCCCTCAAAAGTTTTCATTTAATGTAACCTCTTTCTTTGTTAATATTTCAAAATATGGCCCATCCGTGTCTGCTTTGTTCTCAGATAGAACAGATCATACGCCGTTGCCGCCATCTGAATCGGAACGCGTTCAGATATTTCCAGTCCAAACTCGGAGAGCTGATACACCTTGTCCGGGTTGTTGGTCAGCAGGCGCAGACTTTTGACACCAAGCTCCCGCAGGATCTGCGCACCGAGGAAATACTCCCGCTCGTCTCCGTGAAAGCCCAGAGCCAGATTGGCCTCCAGCGTATCCATACCTTGTTCCTGCAATTCATAGGCCCGCAGCTTGTTGATGAGACCGATGCCCCGGCCCTCCTGCCGCATATAGAGCAGGATGCCCCGGCCCTCGTTTTCGATCTGCATCATGGCGGCGGCCAACTGCTGTCCGCAATCACAGCGGAGAGAGCCGAAGGTGTCTCCGGTCAGGCACTCGGAATGGACCCGGCAGAGAACGTCCTTCCCATCGCCGATGTCGCCCTTCACCAGCGCGACATGGTGCTCGCCGTTCAGACGGCTCACAAAGCCGTAGGCTTTGAAATCGCCGTATTTCGTGGGCATATTCACCGCCGTGACCTGATCCACCAGCTTTTCATGACACTTGCGGTACTCCTGCAAGTCCCGAATGGTGACGAACTTGATGCCGAACCGCTCCGCCAGCGTCATCAACTCGGCGGTGCGCATCATGGTGCCGTCCTCCCGCATGATCTCACAGCACAGGCCGCATTCCTTCAGCCCCGCCAGACGGCACAGGTCAACGGTGGCCTCCGTATGACCCTCCCGCTCCAACACGCCGTTTTTCTTCGACAGCAGCGGGAACATGTGGCCCGGTCTGCGGAAATCCTCCGCCTTTGCGCCCTCCTCCACGCAGGCCATCGCCGTCACGGAGCGTTCGGCGGCGGAGATGCCGGTGGAGGTGGAAATGTGGTCGATTGACACCGTGAAGGCCGTTTCGTGGTTGTCCGTGTTGTGCTGCACCATCTGGGGGAATTGCAGCTTGCGGACAAAAGCCTCCGACATGGGCATACAGATCAGGCCCTTGCCGTGGGTGGCCATGAAGTTGATGTTCTCCGTGGTGGCAAACTCGGCGGCGCAGATGAAATCGCCCTCGTTTTCGCGGTCGGGGTCGTCTGTGACCAGAATGATCTTCCCCTGTCTCAGATCTTCCAGTGCCTCGGGAATGGTATTGAAGTTCATGGTAACATCTCCTTGTTAAAAGCCGCAGCGCAGCAGCATTTCTTTCGTGAGGGTATTTTGTTTTGGGGCTTCCGGGCGCAGCAGCTTTTCGATGTACTTGCCTACCACGTCGGTCTCCAGATTCACCGGGTCGCCCCGGCACCGCTGGTTCAGGTTGGTCTGGGTCACCGTATGGGGGATGGTGGACACGGAAAAGCCCTCGCCGTCCACGGCGGCTACTGTCAGGCTGATGCCGTCGATGGTGATGGAGCCCTTTTCCACCACATAGCGCAATATCTCCGGCCCCGCGTGGACGGTGTACCAAACGGCGGTATCGTCCCGGCGGATGTTGGCAATGCGTCCGACACCGTCCACATGGCCTGCTACGATATGCCCGCCGAAGCGGCCGTTTGCGGACATGGCACGCTCAAGATTGACCACGCTTTCCGCCGAAAGTCCCGCAAGGGACGAGCGGTTTAGCGTCTCGTGCATCACGTCCGCTGAAAAGCCATCAGGAAAAAGCCGGGTCACCGTCAGGCAGATGCCGTTCACGGCGATGCTGTCTCCAATCCGGGTTCCCTCCAAGACGGTTTTCGCCTGGATCGTCAGGACGGCGGAGTGCTGTCCGCGCTTGATGTTCTTGATCGTTCCGACTTCTTCTACGATTCCTGTGAACACGGATATTCCACCTCGCTTTCTATCAGAAGATCCTCGCCCAGCCGTTCCATCCGGCTGTTTTTCAATCGGTAGGCGTTGTCCGGGGCAGGGACGCCCACGCCCTCCACGGGGGTTTTCGCGTCTCTTCCGCCGAATAGCTTTGGGGCGATATACGCCTGCACCTGCTGCACGATGCCGCACTCCAGCGCGGCCCAGTTCAGCGTTCCGCCGCCCTCCAGCAAGATGCTGTCGATCTGTTCCTGCCCCAGCCGCTCCATGAGCTGCCGGAGATCCACATGGCCGTTTTTTTCATTCAAGTAAAGCACCTGACACCCGGCCCTCCGGTAAACCGCCTGTCTTTCCGGGTCGGCACAGCAGGTGGCGAGGATAGTCGGGATCTGGTCTGCGGTGGTGACCACCTGCGCCTGCGGCGGCATCCGCAGATGAGTGTCGCAGATGACGCGAACGGGGTTTCGCCCGTTCTCCATGCGGCAGGTCAGGAGAGGATCATCCGCCAGAACGGTGCCCACGCCCACCATGATGCCCCGAAACCGGTGCCGCTGCTGCTGGACATGGCTCCGGGCCGTTTCTCCTGTGACCCATTTGGATGCACCCGTATAGGCCGCGATCTTACCGTCCATCGTCATGGCGTATTTCATGGAAACGAAGGGCCACCCGGTGGTGATGTAGTGGAAGAAGATCCTGTTCAGCGCGTCACATTCCTCCCGCAGAACGCTTTCCGTCACCTCCACGCCGCGAGAGCGTAGGATCGCCACGCCCTTTCCCGCCACCAGCGGATTTGGGTCGGCGGAGCCTATCACCACCCGGCGGATGCCAGCTGCCAGGATCGCATCCACGCAGGGCGGCTGCTTTCCGTGGTGACAGCAGGGCTCCAGCGTCACATACATGGTGGCTCCGGCGGGGTCGGCGGTGCAGGCTGCCAAGGCGTTGCGCTCCGCGTGGGGTTCGCCGTACCGCTCATGCCAGCCCTGTCCGATGACCGCGCCGTCCTTTACGATCACGGCGCCCACCATGGGATTGGGCGTCGTCCAGCCCCGGCCCCGTTCCGCCAGCGCCAAGGCCAGACGCATATATTCCGCATCGTTCATACTGTTACCTCCAAAAGAAAAAGCCCTGAACGAATCGTTCAGGGCAAGACAGAAAAACACAAGTATCCTTGTGTAAAAGCAAAGCTCCAGAATGTAAATACATCCCAGAGCAACTTCCATAAACGCATCACAGTTTCCTGCTTTGCGTTGTCATCTTCTTTCATCCAGACTGTACTGTCGGCTTCGGAATCTCACCGAATCGTGCCTCTCGGCTCGTGGGCTGTACCACCGGTAGGGAATTGCACCCTGCCCTGAAGATCATATATTTAATTATGGTCGGATTATAACACACCCGTATATAGATTGCAAGGTTGTCCAGCAAATCGGGACGAAATCGGGACGCCGCTTATGTGAAATTAAATATGCAGTATTATGAAACTATTAACCGTTCAAATGACATTACCTGAAATGTAAAATTACATCAGGTGGTGATGCTATGAAAATTGAACGGGACGAACGCAAATTTGACTTTCACGGGATCGGACTTGCCATCAAGAAAGCCCGTGAGCGTGAGGGCATGACGCAGGAGCAATTAGGATACATTGTTGACCGCGATCCGCGTACCATTATGTATCACGAAAATGACGGACAGCATCCGAGCCTAAACGCCTTTTACCAAATGGTAACAATGTTCGGTATCTCCGTGGATGAATATTTTTATCCCGATATGAGCGCCGATGAAGCCGCAAAGAAGCGGATCAACATTCAGCTTAATTCCCTCAATGAAAGCGAGCTGCGGCTCGTCGAGGGAATTATCAATGCAATTATAGAAAACCGTGGAACGGAGGGAGCGTAAGAAACGGCGCTGCCTCCGTTTTTCG